>OCHA01000030.1_pt1 | contig 209894 bp, 159 predicted proteins | sample 1538591 | NCBI WGS metagenome assembly OCHA01 (sample SAMN04571710, study PRJEB22368) | human gut metagenome | biome: human gut; material: stool | host: Homo sapiens | place: Luxembourg | collected 2012-09-06 | reverse complement strand
ACTTATCTGGATCATCCAGATATTTTTCAATAATTTTCAGGGATGTACCATCCTGCCTCATCTCTTCTAGCGTCTGATTCATCTGCTCACAGATTCCTCTGTCATCATCTTTTGCGAAAGCTACACCTATCCCGACGATCATAAGCGGTTCTTCCAGAATGCGAAAGCTTGTGTCATAATCCTTCATATACTGGACGATAGATTCCTCATGTGCTGCAACTGCATCTACATATCCTTTTCCCAGAAACGTATAGATTAGTTCCCTGTGCCCAAGACTGATCAGATTTCCAAGTTTGGGTATTCTCTCATCTGTCCGGTTTAGAAAAATGCCCTCTGGTTTTGTTGTAGACTGTACTGCAAGATTCTTTTCCTCAAGATCACTCAGCCTATAGATGTCGCTGTTCTTATTTACAGCTACTACCTGACGGCTTGCTATGTACGGCCCTGCCCAGCGATAATCGTCAAGACGTCCTTCCATGGAAAAACATCCCATGATACAATCAATCTCACCGCTCTCCACCAGTTCTTTTTTCTTCTCCCAGTTAATCTGGACCACTTCCACCTGATATCCCATTCTTTTGAAAGCTTCTGTAGCCAACTCTACATCAATTCCTGTCGGGATTCCATCTTCATTCAGATAATTGTATGGTGGATAACTGTCGCTTCCAAGCGTGATGACAGGTTTTTGTGTTTCTTTTTTACTTCCATCTGTGTTTTTACACCCTGTCAGGGTACCAACTAAAATTCCCACAAGCAGAATGCCTGCAATCACTCTTTTTCCTTTCATTTTACTTCCATCCCTGCTGTTCTTTTAGATTTTTTCAAAGCCACGTGGACAATAAAAAAACCACTTTACCTGTCCCCACTGGCTTACAGCTATATTATACTATGTAACCTGTTAATTCAAGTTATTTTTGTTTTAATATTCAAAAAAACAGCAGGGACAGGTACTATGGATTTTTACCTATCCCCACTGGTTCAGTTTGCGCCAGCTTGATCACCACTGGTTTACTTTATTCAATTCCTTTTACAGTATAATCCTGATCCTCAACGGCTTTTTTGAGTACATCGTCTGCCACATCACTGCTTAATGTCACAACTGCTGTGCCTGCCTCGTAGCTGACTTCTGCGCTTTCTACACCATCAATTGCCTCAAGTACTTTCTTTACACGCTTCTCGCAGTGTCCACACATCATTCCTTCGATTTTCATTGTCTTTGTCATAGTTTTTTCTTCCTTTCCCTGCCCATCTATTGCACCTGAAAATTCATCTGGTGTTTCTTTCTTTTCGATCAGGCAGCCTTCAATTATATGTTTTTTTCTTTTTCTGTCATGACTTGCGTCATGCAGGCGGCAGAAATTAAGCCGCAGTGCATTTGATACAACGCAAAAGCTTGAAAGACTCATTGCAGCTGCACCAAACATCGGATTTAATAGCAGTCCCCAGTGCGCATACACACCTGCTGCAAGCGGGATTCCGATGATATTGTATATAAATGCCCAGAAGAGGTTCTCGTGAATATTGCGAAGTGATGCACGGCTTAAGCGAACTGCTGCTGCCACATCAGTTAAGTTACTCTTCATCAGCACAACATCGGCTGCATCAATTGCTACATCTGCACCTGCTCCTATTGCAATTCCTATATCGGCGCGTGTCAGTGCCGGTGCATCGTTGATGCCATCACCTACCATTGCTGTCTTTCCCTTTTCTTTAAGAGCACGAATCACTTGCTCTTTTCCCTCTGGGAGAACACCTGCAATAACTTCATCTACACCAGCCTGAGCGCCGATTGCACGGGCTGTTCTCTCATTGTCTCCTGTCAGCATGACCACGCGAATGCCCATATTTTGAAGCTCTTTGATTGCTCTTGGGCTATCCTCTTTGATCGTGTCGGCAACAGCAATGATACCCAAAAACTGCTTGTCTTTTGCAAACAAAAGTGGTGTCTTTCCACTCTCGGCAAGCAAAGCAGCCCTTTGTCTGTCAGCCTTTGATATGGTTACTCTACCAGAGATAAATGATACACTTCCGCCAAGAAGCTGTGCTCCTTCTACGCTTCCCTCGAGTCCATTTCCCACAAGAGCAGTAAAATTATCTGCCTGCAATGAAGCAGTATCAAGACCCTTACTTTTTCCTTCCTCAACAATTGCCTTTGCAAGCGGATGCTCACTCTTTGCCTCTAATGCAAACGCAAGGCGAAGCAGCTCATCTTGTGAAATGCCATCTGTCGGAACAATATCAGTTACCTTCGGTGTTCCATTTGTAATGGTTCCTGTCTTATCAAGCGCAATAATCTGGATCTTCCCGGTTTCCTCAAGTGATACTGCTGTCTTGAACAAGATTCCGTTTTTCGCACCGAGTCCGTTTCCAACCATGATCGCAACAGGAGTCGCAAGGCCAAGCGCACATGGACAGCTGATTACTAATACAGAAATGCCTCTTGCCAGCGCATATGCAAAGTCCTTTCCAAGAAACAGCCAGACAAGAAGAGTCACAAGTGAAATGCTGATAACAACTGGTACAAATACACCGGAAACCTTGTCTGCCACTTTTGCGATTGGTGCCTTTGTTGCTGCCGCATCGCTGACCATTTTAATAATCTGAGAGAGCGTCGTATCATCACCTACACGTGATGCCTCACAGCGAAGATAACCTGACTGGTTAATTGTCGCTGCTGATACAAGATCGCCAGGTGCTTTATCTACAGGAATACTTTCTCCTGTCAATGCAGCCTCATTGACAGCACTATTTCCCTCAGTGACAATGCCATCCACCGGAATGCTTTCTCCCGGACGAACTGCAAAAATATCACCTTTTTTTACCTGTTCAATCGGCACAACGTTTTCTTTTCCATCTATGATCAGTGTAGCCTGCTTTGGTGCAAGCTTCATCAGACTCTTTAGGGCATCTGTTGTCTTTCCCTTTGAGCGCGCTTCAAGCATCTTTCCGACTGTGATCAGTGTAAGAATCATGGCAGCTGATTCAAAATAGAACTCGTCCATGTAGCGCATTACACCTTCCATATCTCCATGAAGCTGCGCATCTGTCATCAAAAACAGTGCAATGACACTCCATACAAATGATGCCATTGAACCAAGTGCAACAAGTGTATCCATGTTTGGTGCACGATGCCATAAGCTCTTAAAGCCGCTGATAAAAAACTTCTGATTAATGACCATAACGATTGCTGCTAAAATCATCTGCAAAAGTCCCATCGCAACATGATTTCCTTCAAACCATGATGGAAGCGGCCATCCCCACATCATATGCCCCATTGAAAAATACATCAAAACTGCCAGAAAACCAATTGACGCGATCAGACGTTTCTTTAAAACTGGTGTTTCCTTATCCTTTAATGCATCCTCCTCTGCCGCATGATTTGCCGATGCATTTCTTGTGTCAGAAGCACACTTTAACGATGCTCCATATCCAGCCTCCTCGACCGCCGCAATAATGCTGTCCGGACTGGCGCTGCCCTCAACGCCCATCGAATTTGTCAATAGGCTGACGGAACAAGTGCTTACGCCTGGTACCTTTGAGACGGCTTTTTCAACTCTGCTGCTGCAGGCAGCACAGCTCATGCCTGTCACATTGTATTGTTCCATAAACATGCCCCTTTCTTTTGTAGTACTAGTTCTTAAATTCCCAACTAACACTACTTCATTAATTTTTTGAGTGTCCCCATCAGCTCATCGATGACCTCATCCTTACCCTCACGGATGTCTCTTGCCACACAATGGCGGATGTGATTTTCCAAAAGCTCACGGTTAAAAGCGCTAAGCGCAGCGCTGACTGCAGCTGACTGAATCAAAATGTCGTTGCAATAAGCGTCCTGCTCTAGCATCGACTGCAAACCGCGTACCTGACCTTCAATTCTGCGCAAGCGATTTTGGAGAAGCTTTTTTTGATCCTCATCTCGCTGTGTGTGCTTACAGTGGGGACAGACAGGCACATCATTATATTCTGTACACATAAAATTCCTCCCGATATTTTTATATACCCCCGAGGGGTACTTTGTTGAAGTAACTTTACTATATACCCCTATAGGGTATTTGTCAAGTGGTTTTTCTTTTTTTGCAACCCGGAAGTTTTACGAAGGCGGTTAGCCGATTGTTTTGTCGGTCTCTCTATCTTAGTAACAAAAAAGTCATCCCCACTTATATGGGGACAACTTCAAAAATGATAGTAAAATAAATTTTAATTAGGATTACCCCCGCTTACGCGGGGAATACATCAACGGCCAAAGTAGGTCGTTCCAGCAGTTAGGATCACCCCTGCTTGCGCGGGGAGTACATTGCAATCCAATTTACAACACCCGGACGTTGAGGATCACCCCCGCTCGCGCGGGGAGTACTTAAAAAAGCTTGAATTTAAGGGATCCTTTTTTCTATCTTAGCATATTTCCTTTAACTTGAACAGTGACTTTTTATTTTATAGTAGTCTGAAATGAACTGTTCTTTTTCTTTCTTGCTTTTGGCATAGCCCCTCCTTTCCACAGCTGTTGGCGTAAGTCTGGAAACTTCTCGTACATCTTTCTGCGGTATTTTACCGACCAGACAATATGATAATTGATGTTATACACGCAGGTGCGTGCATGTTTTAGGTTGTGTTTTTATATGCATTATATCATATAGTATACATATAGTCAATAAATAGTTAGAATATATATTATACATACAGTACTGTTTTCTCTGTAGACTGCCACCCAAATCTTTCCTATATTTCTCTGCCGAAGACAGTTTAGCTTTTTGGAACAAAAAAAGCTTCACGCCTTCGGCAGATTTATGGTATGATAAAAGCAAGCGGCGCTTTCATCTCGGTCATTAAATGGCCGAGGATTCCCTCGCCAGATTCCTAAAAGAAAAAGTCTGACTCTACAACTAGAATCAGACTGCCAAATTATTATATATGAAAGGATCTTTTATAGTATTTATGGAAAAATTAATTTGCTTTCAAATTACAAATACAAGAGAAATTGAACGTCTCGCTTCTAATATGAAGATACGAGTGATTAAGGCAGATGCTTCTATCTACAATGAAACGTTAGATAATATCGTTAATGGAAAGATTAGCTCTGTTAATAGCACTTTTTCTGCATCTATTTCTCCTTTAGTTACAGAAAACAAACTGCCTGCAGACAGCATACTTATTTTCTGTGACCTAAGTGAAAAACACTTGAATCGTATGCTCTTCGAATTAAAGAGCCGCAAAGTTCAAATCGACTTAAAGGCAATTCTTACACCTACTAATCGAAAATGGACTTTGCGGCAGCTGCATGATGAATTAGAGCGGGAACGTGCTTCTATTTTTATCAACAATAAAGTTCAATAATACCACAGCCAAGTTCTATTTCCTTTTTACAGAAATAAAACTTTCAATGCATGAGCAACTCTCCAAGTTCTTCTGGCGTATCTACTACACATTTTGCGCCATGCTCAAGCAAAAATTCTCTGCCTCGAAATCCCCAGTTTACAAAAATTCCATCCATACCTGCTTCTTTTGCCGTATCTACATCTACATCGGAATCTCCAATATAAACTGCCTCTGCCGCTGTCTTTTTCAATGTCTTTAGAACTTCAAAAACGCTGTCCGGGCAAGGTTTTCTTCTGATGCCTTCTCGCTCTCCAACGACAAAATCAAATGCTTTCGGAAAGTACTGACTGCAAAGTTCCTGCACGGCAAAGTCTGCCTTATTTGAAACAACTGCCGTCTGTATGCCGCATTTACGTAGATCCTCTAACAGCTTTAGAATCCCATCATAAGGCTTTGTGTGGTCTGCGCAGTGTATACCATAGTGAACCTTAAAGCTCTCCAGCGTCTTTTCTGTCGCTTCCTTTGATGTTCCCTTAGGCACAGCTCGCTCAATAAGCTTTCCAATTCCATTTCCAACAAAACAGCGCACCTCATCAAGTGTCCGCGCCGGATATCCATTTGCAGCAAGCGCCGCATTTGTGCTCTCCTTTAAATCCTCCAATGTATCAAGAATTGTTCCATCTAAATCAAATATGGCAAGTCTGTAGCTCATTCTATGATTCTTCCTTTCCGTAAGATTATGATAATACAATTACACGCGCTTTTTCTTCCAAAGCCCCGTGCGGTATACTACATACAAAATCACAGATGACAGTGCATTGCTGACAACAACGCTATACCAGATACTTCGAACTCCCATATGAAGCCAATGCTCGCATACATAAAGCGTTGCAAATCGAAATACCCACAGCCTCGTTGCATCAACTGCCATCGTAACTTCCGTATGACCACTTCCCTGAAAGAGACCGCTTGTGGAATTATAAATACCATTTGTAAAACACCATAACGCCATGATGCTAAGAAAATCTGCAGCCATAGCTATTACTTCTTCATCTGTTGAAAACAACCCTACTATCGCCTCTGATAAAAATGGACGCGATAGAATCAGTCCGCCAACAAACAAAAAAATAACACTCACACGTCTTGCGATCTTATAGCCTTTTTCAGCGCGGTCAAGTTGATTTGCTCCAATGTTTTGACCAACAATTGTCGCAACTGCTGAGCCAATACCATTTGACGGCAGCGTGATAAGACCATTTACCTTGTTGCCAATTCCGTATGCTGCCATTGCTCCAGTACCATACACATAGACATTTCTGCTCATTAAAAGAAAGCCAAGCTGCATTGTACTTCCGCCGATTGCAGTCGGAAGACCAACTGTGAGAATGCTTTTCATTTTGCTTTTTTCAAAGCGAAAACCCTTTAAGCGAATCCTTACACCTGTTGTATCTCTCTTTAAGATTACAAGTGAAATCATTGCCGGAACTGCCTTAGCAATAACTGTCGCAAGCGCTGCTCCTGCTGCTCCCCAGTTTATCACAATCATTAAAAGTGGGTCAAGTACAACATTAAGTAAAATTCCTGTCAGATTTAAAAACATAGGTGATACTGTATCACCTTGCGCCTGCCTAATCGCTGCAAAAATATTGACCATGTATAAAAACGGCATATCTAAAATAACAAGCCTAAGATACACATTTGCAACTTTTGCTGTCGGCTCATCTGCTCCAAGCCAGTTTACCACAGTAGGGGTAAAAATTGCAATAACTCCGGCGCAGATGATGGAAAATATCATTGCGCAGACAAAGATCTGACTTGCCATGGAGGCTGCCTCTTCTTTTTTTGATGCTCCGATAAGCTGTGCAATCAAAACAGCACCTGCCACCGTAAGTCCCGATCCAAAGTTTACCACAATTTGCTGTAGCGGCGAAACAAGATTAATTGCTGCTAATTCATTTGTTCCAAGCTGTCCGAGCCAATAAGTATCGGTCAGATTATACATAGTCTGTAAAAAACTATTGATCACAACAGGTACTGCCAGTGCGAGAATTGCCTTTCCCATACTGCCCTGCAGGATCAACTTAATATTTTTTTCGGTTACTTTTGCCTTTGCCATAACAGCCAGCCCTTCCTAAGTTCTATTATTTAAACCCTCTTTTAATCAAAAACGGCGCTGTTATCCGAAGACAACAGCGCACCTTTTATTTGTTTTTAACCCTTTACAGCACCTACGTTAACACCCTTTACGAAGTATTTCTGCAGGAACGGATACAGAATCATGAATGGTAAAATTGCAATGATAATTGCCGCACTCTTTACGGTATTCTCAGTTGCACCGCCGTTTGCCTGCGGAAGATCACTACCCATCATGATACTTCTTAACTTCATCTGGAAGTTATAGAGAGTAGAATCAGTAATGTACAGCTTGTAGTTGGTGTAATCATTCCAGTAAGCAACTGCAAACATCAGACCGATGGAAGCAAGTGCTGCCTTGGAAAGCGGAAGTACAACCTTGATAAATGTTGCCATTGGCGTACATCCATCAAGTGTTGCTGCCTCAAACAAGCTCTGCGGAATACCCTCGAAGAAGTTTCTCATCAAAACAAGGTTATAAATATTGATTGCTGGAAGAAGTACAACGCCGAGCAGGTTATTTGTTAAACCCAAGTTTTTCATAACCAAGTAAGTCGGGATCATACCACCGTTGAAGATCATGGTAAACAGCAGGAAGTTTGCAAAGAATGTTCTTCCCGGCATATCCCACTGAATTAAAACATATGCACCAAGTGTAGAAAGTGCCAGACCAAGGAAGGTACCTGCCAGTGTTGTTCCAACGGAGATCAGAAGTGGACGATACAGAGTCGGATTTGACAGTACACTCTCATATCCAGCCAGACCAAACTGCTTCGGCCACAATCTCATACCATAAGCAGAACTTAAGTCGAAGGAATCGACTAATACCTTATAAATCGGAATCAACATGATAATGGAGATCAGAATAAAAATGATTCCATTAATTACATTAAAAAGTCTAATCTTTGGATGATCTTTCATTTGTTCTCCACCTCCTTAAACAATACCGCGTCCGTTACGAACCTTCTTACTGATATAGTTACAGATCAGTACGAGTACGCAGCCGACAAGTGACTTGAATAAACCTACCGCTGTAGTATAACCGTAATTCGGGATACCGCCGCTGTTGAAGGTCTGGTTGTAAACGTATGTCTGAATAACCTCTGCCTTTTCCATAACAGCATCATTCTGTAATACGAATACAGACTCGAACAAGTTAAGAACCTTTGCCAAGTTCAGGATGATAACAGTGATGATCGTGTTTGCCAGTGCCGGCATGGTGATGTACCACATCTTCTTCCAGCGTCCTGCACCATCAATACCAGCAGCCTCATAAATTTCCTGGCTGATACCAACAAGTGTTGCCATGATGATAATGGTCTGCCATCCTGTATCCTTCCATACGTTAATAACAAAGAATGCCGGTGTCCACCACTTTAAGCTTCCAAGGAAATAAATCTCGCTTCCTTTTTCAACCACACCGATTGAAACAAGGAAAGAGTTTACAAGACCCTGGCTTGATGGGGAAAGAATCAAACCAAAAACAGATGCTGTAACAACCCAAGATAAGAAATGCGGCAGATAAATAATTGTCTGTGCAACCTTCTTAAAATGAACGTTTATAATCTCGTTTAATAACAGTGAAACAACTACTGCCGCAAATGTATTCAAAAGCAGCTTAGAGATACTTAAAAACAGCGTATTTTTAAATGCACGCCAGAACATTGGCTTTGAAAACAAAGTCTCAAAGTTTTTGAATCCCGTCCATACAGGATCTTTAATCAGCTTGTACTCGGTAAATGAATAAACAATACCGAACATTGGCAGATAGTAGAATACTACTACAAAGATGAATACAGGAAGGAACATCAAATAGAACCATCTGTACTTATACATCTGCTCTTTGAGTGGCTTCTTGTGTGATACAACAGTCCCGTCTGGGAGCGTTATAGTGTTCTTTTTTGCCATCGTTTTCTCCTTTTTTATTATATTTGTAAATTTAGATGCTTCGGATTTTTCCTGCATCAAAAAATGATGTCAGAAATCTCACTGTATGTGTGCTTCTTCCATCTATCTGAAAGACGAAAAAAACTGCTGAGAGTCAAATTTATTGATATGCCTCCCAGCAGCTATCCGTCTGTCATACAAATCAATTGTCCTGCATACGCTTTTAACTTAGTGCATACAAGTCAGGTTTGGGACTGATTAGTTGTTCAGAGAATCAACAATCTTCTGAGACCAGTTATTTCCACCCTGCTGATCAAAGTATGCCATACCATCCTCAACGCTCATACCCTGAGTAACAACCTTAGCGATTACTTCATTCTTAAGTGTGGTCAGATCACCGTTATACTCTGCCATCTCATCAGTAGAAACAACCAGCTGAGCCATCTTGCTGTGCTCCTGGAAAGTCTCTGCGGAAACCTTTGCCTCTTCTGCTACTGCCTCTGCCTTTGGATCGTTCTCAAGCGGAGCAACTGCAAGCATTGGATCGATGTGGTTCTTTGTGTAAACAGTTCCTTCTTTCTCTCTGTTCTCTAACATATGGAACTGACCTTCCTCGTATGTAACGCCGCAAACTTCCTCTGCTGCTGTTGACCAATGAACGCCCTCTACACCATATGTCCATAAGAACTGCATATCGCCGCCGTCTAACATAGTCTCGATAAAGTACTTATATACACCTTCTGGATTTGAGCAAGCCTCAGTAATACACCAAGCCGGTGCAACACGCTCTGTATAAGCGCCAAGCTCCTCAATCGGCGGGATTGCTACAAGCTCACTGTCAAGACCATTTGCCTCAAGATTTGTCTTTAAGTTGGTTGCCCATGTTCCTGCCCAGTATGTGAATACACCAAACTTGTCCTCGTAGAACTTGGTACGGCAGTCAGATGTTGCATTAGTCAGAGACTCCTTATCAATATAACCAGCCTCATATGCACTCTTTAATCTCTCTAAAGCATCCTTCATGGAATCCTCTGTAAAGCCATCTACCCATACGCCGTCATCATTCTTGTAGAAGCTCGGGTAAGCATCCTGATAGAACTCCGGCAGATAGTTTGTATATGGAGCTTCAGTTCCAATAAGACCTGCAGAAGATACACCATATGTATCGCCGTCAACACCATTTCCATCCGGATCGCCAGTGGTAAATGCCTCAAGCATTGCCAGATACTCATCATAAGTAGTCGGAACCTCTAAGCCACAGTTATCTAACCATGCCTTCTTTACATAAGTGATGCAGCCGTTTCCTCTTGCAGGAGAAATTCCGTATAGAGAACCATCAATCTTTAAACCATCGATAACGCTCTGGTCGGTAATACGCTCCTTGAGCTCGGAGTTGTCATATGCTTCTGTCATATCCCAAAGAACGCCCTCTGCTGCGTAGCTAGCGTAGTAGGTAGAACCTAACAGAACAACATCCGGCCAATCACCGCCTGCGATGGTCTGACCTAATACATCATAGTACTGTGAATGGTCTGGCTGAATAATCTGCAGGTCAATACCGGTAAGCTCTTCCCATCTTGCCTCGAACTCTGCCTGTCCGTTCTCCTGTGTGAAAACGGTACCGTCAAACATTACTGTGATCTTCTCCGGCTTTTCTACCTCATCTGCCATAACAGCTGGTGCAATGCCCATAGAAGCCATTACCATTGCAGCACTTGATGCCAGTGCCATCAATTTTCTCTTCTCCATTTAGAAATCCTCCTTCAGATATACATCTGTTGTTTATCACAACATCTTTGTTTATCATTTTACTACGTAAACGATAAAATTACAAGTAGTTTTTGAATTTTTACTAATAAACATTTTCTTCCATAATAAGTTTCCGTCACTTTTGATTCTTTTCTTTGTTTTTTCTGTGTTCTTAAATTGACACTTTCTCATTAATTCGTTATACTGAACAAAAAGAAGGAGGATTTTTGTTATTTATGAATACAATTACAAGCACCACATTTCCTGAAGCAGCAGGCATATCTGCCTCCTGCATCATTGACGCCTTACGCGAAATCAATATACGAGAAATTTCTATGCACAGCTTTCTATTCTGCAAAGATGACTGTCTTGTTGCAGAAGGCTACTATGCGCCAATAAAGAAAAACGACCTTCATCGGATGTTTTCTGTCACAAAAAGCTTTACAAGCATCGCAATTGGACTTTTACAGGAGGAAGGCCGCCTGTCTCTTGACGATTCTATTGTAAAATTTTTCCCAGAATACGTCCCGGACACTTCCGAGGCACATCCATGGCTTCTTGCCACCACAATCCGTGACATGCTCTCCATGCGCTCCTGCCATGCTTCAACTACTTACGATAAATTCAGCTCAAAAACAGACTGGGTTAAAAGCTTTTTTACCGTAGCTCCTACACATAAGCCTGGAACTGTATTTCACTATGATACATCTTCCTCACATACACTGTGCGCTCTTGTAGAAAAGCTGACAGGCATGAAAATGCTTGACTACCTTCGAAACAAAGTTTTAAACGAAATTGGTTTTTCAAAAGAGGCCTATTGTCTTACAGATGGTTTTGGCGTTAGTATGGGCGGTTCTGGTCTGATGGCAACCTCACGCGATTTTATGCTCTTTGCACTTTTGATCTTAAATAATGGAAAGTTGAATGGAAAACAGTATATTTCGGCTGATTATATTAAAGAATCGACCTCATTTCAGACAGCAACATGTGTCACAGGTCCCGTTCCATCTGAAAGCCAGGGCTATGGATTACAGTTTTGGATTGGCGAGCATGGCTCAATCGTTTGCTACGGAATGGGCGGTCAGCTTGCTATTCTTTTGCCAGAATATAACACGGCAATCGTGACAACTGCTGACACGCAGGGCTATCAGGGCGGCAACCAGGTCATCTATGATGCAATCTTTCGCCATATCTTGCCAGAGCTTGAAAAGAAAAAGGCACCATGGACACCAACTGACGAAGAAAAACTTGCTTTTGAGCAATTTATGAGTAAGCTTGCAATACGTCCACTTAACCACAATAAATCTGCTTCTGAGGCATGGAACAACAAATTTGAAAATGTCAATGACATAAATACAAGTTTTTTGACAAATTTCAGGCCAATTATGTCAAGTTTTGGAGGGACATATGTAGTCAAAAGGGCTTCTGACGCTGCAAAGACACTTGATAAAAACATAATCAATGAAACAATTTGGGATGAGATTTCATTTGAGATGAGTGATCCACTGACGCCATCTGCGATGGGGAAAGTGGCATTAAAGTGCCATGTTTCCCCGTCCAATACAGATTCCACAGTGACTTTTGAATTTGGCTTTGGTGTTTTAAAAGAAGGTACGCTTAATATGACTACTCATATGGGAAACCGTGCCGATGAGCCTGTGCCTGTTTCTATGCATTACGCAGCAAGCGCAGAATGGCTTAGCGAAAACATGCTTTATATCCGCGTTCACCTGCTTGATACCTCTGTCGGCTCTATCCATATTCAGGCTGTATTTGGTGAATCTGATGTTACTATTTTCCTTCGCAAACAAGAAGAAACACTGTTTGGAGAGTTTTCAGGCCATCTGTACGGCACTAGACAATAATATCTATCTTTTAAGCTGAATTTAAGCAAAAATAATCCATTTACAATGAGCTTTTACCATGTTAAAAAAAAGGCAGACTATACATTAGGGAGGGAGGGCATATGAAACCTTCATCAAATACTGCCGACATGACAAAGGGCAGCCCGGTCAGACTGATTCTGACCTTCTCTGTCCCACTGATCATCGGCAATATTTTCCAGCAATTCTATAACATGGTGGACTCGATTGTCGTAGGAAATTTTGTAGGTGCCAATGCGCTTGGCGCTGTCGGTGCTTGCGGCTCACTAAACTGGTTGTTCTTCTCACTTTCATCTGGTCTTGGCATTGGAATTGGTGTCATTGTCTCGCAATTTTACGGTGCGAAGCGATTTGATAAGGTCAGTGAGACGATTGCAAACTCGTTCTATGTACTAATCTCGTCGGCGCTTGTTGTCAGCATTTTGTGCTACTTGATTGCGCCGGCTGTTTTAAGGCTTTTGAAGACACCAGATGACATCATTAACGACTCGATCACCTATATGAGAACGACCTGCCTAGGAATCGTTGCAATTTCTCTATATAACGGTGTCTCCTCAATCCTTCGAGCACTTGGTGATTCAAAGACACCTCTGTACTTTCTGATCCTATCAAGCATTTGCAATGTACTTTTGGATCTCTTGTTTGTCATTAGCTTTGGCTGGGGCGTGTTTGGTGTCGCATTTGCGACGATCCTCTCTCAGGCACTATCAGCCGTAGTAAGTCTCTTCTATGCATTCAAGAAAATATCTTATTTTCATCTGACAAAGAAGCAGCTAAAGCCTGATTTTTTGATCATCAAAAACTCTTATCGACTCGGTGTTCCTATTGCCTTGCAAAGCAGCATGATCGCTGTCTCTTGCGTATTCTTGCAGTCGATTGTCAACAGCTTTGGTTCTACGGTTGTCTCTGCCTACACAATCACAAACCGAATTGAGCAATTGATCAACCAGCCTTATAACTCAATCGGCACTGCTCTTACCACCTATGCTGGTCAAAACATTGGTGCTGGGGATACCGACAGAGTGAAACTTGGCTTCAAAAAATCAATTGCGATTGTCGCTGTATTCAGTGCAATCATGATTCCGGTCACTTTTATTTTTGGAAAAAATATCGCCGGTCTCTTTGTAAAAGAAACCGACGTCATTACTCTAGGTGCTTTTGCTCTTAAAATCACCAGTGTATGCTATTTCTTCCTTGGTATGATCTACATTCCAAGAGGCATTTTAAACGGATGTGGAGATGCCGGATTTGCGATGATCAATGGTCTGACTGAGGTTCTCTGCCGTCTGGTATATGCCTCTATTCTGACAAAAATTCCAAAGATTGGCTACTGGGGCATCTGGATGACAACTGGACTCACTTGGCTGACTGTCTCAATCGTCTGCCTGATTCGATACGCGTCCGAAAAATGGAAACAGAAGGCGATTCGGACAAATTAAAACTCTGAATACCTACGAATTGCTCCGTTACTTCGTTTACCCTTTGAGGTCAGGCACGGATAAACTTAGTTTTCGTGAACTGACCTCAATCCTGTGACATGCCGCAATGTGCACATTTTCACCTTCCCCTGAAAGTGTCTGCATCTGCGGCATTTCTGCTTTGCATCTTTCTGTGCAATACACACATCTAGTATGAAATGGGCATCCTGACGGTGGATCTGATGGGCTTGGAATCTCACCCAAAAGCACACCTGCATTGACATCAAACAGTGCCTTTGTGTACGGATGTGCAGGATTTTTTAGAATTTCCTCGGTTGTGCCAAGCTCAACCAAATGACCTAAATACATCACGCCAATTCGGTCTGACAGATACGATACCACGCCTAAATCATGTGAGATAAAAAGAGATGTCAGCTGATATTTTTCTTGAAGCTCACGCATCAAATTCAAAATCTGCGCCTGAACAGAAACATCAAGCGCTGACACTGGCTCATCTGCGACAAGAAATGCCGGATTCATCAAAAATGCAAGAGCAATGCTGACGCGCTGTCTTTGACCACCAGACAATTCCTTTGGATAGCGATTTGCATATTCTGCATCTAGGCCAACTTCTTTTAATATTTCCTCTACCTTTGCCTTTCGTTCTTCTTTTTTCATGTTTTTTCTATGAATCTTAAGCGGTTCTTCTAAAAGCCAACCAATTTTCTTTCTCGGATTAAGCGACGAGTATGGATCCTGAAAAACCATCTGAATCTCTTTTCGAAGCGGATGAAACTGCCTCTCATTCATTGAAGTAATGTCTTGTCCACGAAATAAAATAGAACCTTTATCTGGTGTAAGAAGATGAACAAGCATATTTCCAATAGTTGATTTTCCGCAGCCAGACTCCCCGACAAGACCAAGTGTCTCTCCCTCGTAAAGCGTCAGATTAAAATTTGATACGGCAAAAACATCCTTTCTCTTACCGTCATGATATGTTTTTGTCACATCTTTTAGCTCAATCAATGGCTGTCTTTGTTTTATTTGTTCAGTCATGAGTATTGCCCCTTCCTGAGTCAAAATTTTTATTCCAACATGCTACAGCGCGTCCACCATCCTGTACTAGCAAAGGCACTTCTTTTTGACACTGCTTTGTGCAGTACTCACACCTTTCTGCAAAGCCACAGCCAGTATTGCTTCTTGCATATAATCCCGGCACACTGCCTGGTATAGCCTTTAATGGCTTTCCGCGCTTTGTAATATCAGGAATCGCCTCTACAAGACCTTTTGTATACGGATGAAGTGGATGCGATAAGATCTGATCAACCGGTCCACTCTCCACAATGCGACCTGCATACATAATGTAAACACGACTGCACAGTCTGCTTACAACGCCAAGATCGTGTGAAATTAGAAGAATAGCTGTATTAGTCTTTTTATTCATCTGGCGCATCAAATCCATAATCTGCGTCTGAATCGTAACATCAAGCGCAGTTGTTGGCTCATCGGCAATTAAAAGAGCAGGATTATTTATAAATGCCATGGCAATCATAACTCGCTGGCGCTGTCCACCTGATAACTGGTGAGGATAGCAGTCATACATATCTTCCACATCTGGAAGACCAACGCTTTTTAGCTGTTCTAAGACAAGGCTCTTTGCCTCTTTTTTACTTATGCCCTTTTGGTGAGTTAAAAGACATTCGCATACCTGTTTTCCAACTTTAATCAGTGGATTGAGTGCCGTCATCGGCTCCTGAAAAATCATTGAAATCTCGCTTCCGCGAAGCTTCATCCACTCTTTTTGTGTAAGCCCTGTTAAATCCACAGAACCTGATTCAGCATCCAAACACAGATGACCGCCAAGGCGCGTATCCTTTGGCTGAAGGCCCATCATCGACAGAGCTGTAATTGACTTTCCACAGCCAGACTCACCAATTAATGCGACCATCTCACCGGCATCAATGTGCATATTTAAATCTGTTACTGCAGGATACCACTTTTTTTCATGTTCAAACTCAATTGAAAACTGTTCTGCACGAAATTCCATCAGTTCACTGTCACCTCCTGGATTCCATCTCCAATCAAATTAAAACTCATGACAAGCAATGTAATAACAATCGCCGGCATGGCAATGTTCCATGGTGCCATAAGAAGCGTCTGCTGGGCATCTGAAAGCATCAGTCCAAGACTTGGCTTTGGCGGTGCTACACCAAGTCCTAAGTAGCTTAAGCCTGCCTCTGACATGACAGCTGATGCAAATGTTAATGATGCAGTTGCCGTCAGCTCTGAGAATAGATTTGGCAATATATGCAAAAACATGATTCTCGGTGCAGATGCTCCCCTGACACGCTCTGCTTTTACAAAATCAGCTTCACGAAGCTTTAAAAATCCGCTTCGCGCCATGCGCACAAATCGCGGAATGGACATGATTGACAGTGCCAGAATCGTATTGCTTAGACCTCGTCCAAATATACACATCAGCATTAATGCAAGCAAAATTCCAGGAAATGCCATCTGTGCGTCCACGATTTTCATAATCACTTCATCGACATATCCGCCAAAATATCCAGAACAGGCGCCAAGAAGTGTTCCCACAAGTCCGCCTGCTACTACAACGACAACACCAATGCCAAATGATACCTGTATACCCTTCATTATGCGGCTCAGCACATCTCGACCAAACTGATCTGTTCCCATCGGATGCGCTATGCTAGGAAGCGACAGCTTTGGTGCAAGATACATTTCTTCTGGATCGTATGGCAGCCAAAACAAACTGACACCAAGCATCCCAAGCATAATAAACGCCAAAATTGCTCCTGTAAGAAAGCTTTTATTTTTTAAATATCGTTTCATGGATTGTTTTCCTTTTTATAATAAATTATCACTAGGCTTCGAACGTTGGCTTTGTTACTTCAGACGAATTCTCGGATCTACCAGTGAATAGATCAGATCGACAGCGAAATTGCACACCACAACAATGAGCGCCAAGTAGAAGGTCAGTCCCTGCAGTAATGGCAGATCTCGGCTGGAGATGGAGACTGAGATTAGTCGTCCGATTCCTGGCATGGAAAAAACATTTTCGACGATGATGCTTCCGCCTAAGATATCTGCTGCTGTCATACCAAAAATGGTAATTACCGGAATCAGGGAATTTCTAAGCACATGACGGTACATCACCTTATTTTTTCCCAAACCTTTACTGTAGGCAGTACGCACATAATCCTGCTTTCTTTGCCCGTTAACTGACGCCTTAACATAGCGAATCACTATTGCACTTGTACCAAGCGCTAATGAGCATGACGGCAATATAAGGCTTTTAAGCCATCCTGACGGGCTTTCTGAAAATGATACAAAACCAATAGATGGAAGCCATTTTAAACCAACTGTAAAAATGCTGATTAAAAAGATTGCCATACAGAAAGATGGGATGGAAATGCTGACCTGTGAGAGCATGGAAAGCGGAAGACTATACCACTTATCTGAGTGGTCTGCCAGCCACACACCAGCCAAAACACCAATTATCAATGTCAGAATAAGTGTTATTATCGCAAGACTTCCAGTTACTTCAAGCGCATCTGATATAAGCTGTGCAACCGGCTGCTGGTAACGATATGAAACTCCAAGATCGCCTCGAAACAGGCCTGCAATCCAATCTACATAACGCACAAGTGCAGGCTTATCTAATCCCATGCTCTTATTCAGTGCCTCAATCTGCATTGGATCTGCATCTACTCCAAGAATGATATAGGCAGGATTTCCCGGCAAAATCTGAAAAACACTGAATGTAATAAAAGACACTAGCAGCAGCGTTACCAAAAGGCCCGCTGCTTTTTGTATATAATAATTCATATGTCTGACTCCAAAACAGCCCGCCGAAAAAACTTTCGCCGGGCTGCCTTTCTTATATAGATTTATTCCTCGTAGTAAAGCTTGCTTAAATCAATGAAGCTTACCGGGTAGAAAGTGTAGCCCTTTAAATCGCTTCTTGTAACAGCAATGGCATTCGGATCACAGATCCATACAGCAGCAGCGTCATCTGTCAGCATCTTTTGACACTCCTTAAATAACTCAACGCGCTCCTCATCAGAAGCTGTCTTTGCTTCTTCGATCAGTTTATCGTAATCCGGATTATTATATTTCATGAAATTCTTTGCATAATCGCTTACATAACGACCTAAAATATCGTTTGGATCAAGCTTTCCTGTCAAACCAACAACTGTTGTCTGATAATCTGCATTTGTGTATACCTGCTCTAACCACTGACCCCACTCAACTGGTTCAATAGTTGCGTTGACATTGATCTGCTTTAACTGCTGTGCGATTACCTGAGCAGTATCAATATGCTTCTGATAATTAGACGGAACTGTGATTGTAATATCAAAGCCATCCTCATATCCTGCCTCTGCCATCAATTCCTTTGCCTTATCTACATCATATGTGTAGACATCTTCAAGCTCATCATTATAAAAATAAGACATTACCGGGCTGAAGTTACTATAAAGCTCTGTAGCATATCCGGCAAATACACCGTCAATAATCTGATCCTTATTAACTGCATACTCAAATGCCTGACGTACACGCACATCATCAAATGGCGTGGCTGAGTTATTTAACGCAAATAACTGAACCATGTTCTGCGGAGAACTGTTTACAGTAAAGTCACCTGTTAAATAATCAGCGCTGTCTGCATAAACAATTCCTGCGTCAAGCTGTCCTGACTGCAGTGCTGTTAAAACGGCACTGTCATCACCCATAATATAAATCTGTGCCTCATCGATCTTTGGCATTCTGGATTCATCATAATAATCTTCATTTTTCTCCAGAACAACCATCTGTCCAGGAACATATTTTTCAAACACAAATGGGCCAGTTCCTACCGGAGCACTTGACTGATCCTCATATCCTTTTGGAAGTACTGCTACTCTTGTATACTGCAAAAATGCAGCATCAGCCTCCGCGAGTGTCATTGTAACTGTGTAATCATCAACGGCTTCTACTGAAGTCAGATTTTTAAATTTAGAAGAAAGAGCCTCCTCTCCGCCTAAACCGGAAAGAGATTCATAGGTATATACGACGTCCTCAGCCGAAAATGCCTTTCCATTGTGGAAGGTTACGTCGTCTCTTAAATGAAAGGTATAGGTCAATCCGTCATCGGAAATATCCCAGCTCTCGGCTAATCCCGGAATCAATGCTCCTGTCTCATCAAACAGTACAAGTCCCTCAAATACATTGTGAAATACGGCCTCTGTGTCGCTTGCTGCTGAAAGCCATGGATCCAAGTTATCTGGCTCAGACTCCATATTAATGCGCACAACTGTCTTATCTGTCTCCTCTGCCGATACGCCAAACGGCATTGCTGTCACTGCCATACTCATGGTCAATGCTAATGCTGCTGTCTTACCTGTCTTTTTCATTTTTCAATTTCCTCTCTGCGCCGCTTATACAAAAGTCTGCCACGGCGGCGCCGCAGACTCTGGTCAGCGGCTCTATGCTCGCTGCCACAATTTCATTGTAGAAGATTTTTTCTTATTTGTACAGAGGTTTTTCTCACTTTTCTGTTCTAAAAAGGATACATTTTATTTGATTTCCTTTTTACCTTGTAGTATAATAGGTTTATCTGCTGTGACACAGCGAATTCTATTTTTGAGGTGACTTATGATTGTATCTACCAGAGGACGTTATGCCCTGCGTGTTATGATTGATATCGCAGAGCATCCAAATGAACCATATATTCCATTAAAATCAATTGCTGCCAGACAGGGAATTTCTGAAAAATATCTGGAAAGCATTTTAAAAATTCTTGTCCAAGAACATCTTCTTGAGGGCATGCGCGGCAAGGGCGGCGGCTATCGTCTGACTATGTCTCCCAGTGAATACACAATCGGAAGAATCCTGCGCCTTACAGAAACAAGTCTTGAACCTGTCGGCTGTATTGAATCTGGCTCAACCTCCTGCCCTAAGGCATCTGAATGCCGCACAATTGGTATGTGGATGAAACTAGGTGAAATCGTAAATGACTATCTTGACAGTATTACATTAGCAGACCTGCTTGCTCAGTGATGGGCAGGCAGGTCTTTTATTTCTTCCTTACGGTGCTTTTGCGAAGCTTTGCATATGTACCTTAAAATATTACACTTTCTCTAACCGTATCTGATCAATGCGAAGGCGTGAATTTAGGCTGTGCACACTTATTTCGTGCTGACCTTTCTCTAGTTCGCACTCCCAGACTGGTGCCCACTTCCATACATGCTCTGATGCATATTTCCATAGCGGGCGTCCGCCATACAGTTCTTTTTCTGGTACAATGACGCCATCTACTCCTACAGTATAGTGTGAACAGTCATCTCCCCACTGCCATGTATGTACCCAGATGCGGTAATGACCGCCCTGTGTCTTAACTGTATAGTGAAGGCTTGGCGCTTCTTGTTCACTCCATGATAAGCCTTCCTTTTCGATATACATAGCAAGACCACTTTCGTTATATGCCGGACTGTCACAATAATTCCAAGAAGTGCCGTCTACGCTGTCATTTGTAGATGCAAATGCAGTTTGTGCCATTGCAGATGCTGCGTCAATTTCGATAATGCCATTTGCCTCTGTGACAGGATTTACTGCTTTTTCTAAGATCTGCTGCGGCGTAATCGTATCGCTGTTTTCTTCTGGACGAATTATTATATCATCATCTTCCAGCGAATCTTTTCCTGCTGAAAGCGGAAGATACAAAACAGGGCGCGGCTCTGGTGTTACATTGCCGTACCAGTGCTCACAATATGCATCAAGATCAATATTTTTAGGAAGCATTTCGCATTCTGGATTTGACAGAATAATTCCAAGATTGCTTCTTTTATAAGCTCCATCCACAAGTTTTGCCAGACTTGTAAGCTGACAAGACAGCTGTTTTCCTGCCTCGCTCTTTTCATCGTATAAAACGGCGCGTGTGAAGGAAACATATGGATCAATTGCTGTGAAGGTAAGCTTGTGAAGTCCTGCCGCCAGTCCAGTAAAACGTCCTGAAAGCTTATCCACATTGTTTAGTATGTTATGTTTCCAATTCGCACGGTGCTCATCTGTTGACTGCGACTCAAACACATTCATTTCACCATTGTCTACAGATATGCCAATACGAATACGTCCCACAGAGCAAAGCGTTGGGAAACGATGAATCTCTAATACAAAATCACCACCTTGTGTCAGATAGAACGGGCAGGACCACTGTGCACCAGGTATCTCTGCCTCCAAAAGACTTCCCTGTGAACGGCCTAGATTAGAAATTAGCTTCCAGCCGTCTGCGTCCAAGCTTGATACTTCTGTACCATTTTCTGCCTCAATAACACATCTGCCGCTGTCTTCAATCGCAACATGCAAAGCTACTGCCTTAGTCAGCTTCGCATCTTCTGCATCCTTTTGTACACGAGCCTTTACATCATCGGTCTTATCGGTTATTGGAATTGTACAAACCTTTTGTGTACCGCTAAATACTGCAATTTCACCGTGGCGAACAAGTGATGACTTTGCATCATTAGGTGCATTTTCAGAGTGAAGTGCTTCTGCGGATTTAGTCTGTGGTATTACACTAAAAACGAAGCGGGTTTCTTTTGTAAGTGTTCCTTCTGTTGGAAGTGCACCGACAATCTCAAGCCACTCTGGCTTTTCAATCTTATATGACAGTGCGCCGTCTCCTGCATTTGCAAGTTCAATCCATTTCGCGTTACCGTGTGTGCTGTCTGTGAAGGTGAGCTCACTTTGGTTATTCCAGCAGGTAACAATCAACTGATCTTCTGCTGCATGTAATGGTACTTGACATGATGGATACATAGCTGTGCGCGGCGGTGGAAAATCCTCTGGTGTTAATATGCCATTCCACTTTCCATTACTCATAACGTTATTGTAGTAGTAAAGAAGCTTTCTGCGTGCCAGATCAAATGCATGACTCTTATCAGTATAACGCTTTGCATCACTGTTTTTGCCCTGTCTTATGCAAAGACGGCTGCGATCTGCATAATAATACATGCCATTTGTAAAATAAGCTGCCTGCACCTTCATCAATATCATCTGGAAAAAGGCATCCTTCTCCTGCTCTGGCAAGTTCTCATAAATCTTCTCCAGCTCTCTGCAAATATATTCATAACGATGCATGCGTGCTGCTGCTTCATCTCCAAACGCTGTCTGTGAAAAACAGTCATCATCCATATGCTCAAGCTTTCTTGCATTTGTCAGCTGATCAAATTCTAATAGAAGCGGTGCTGCAGTTTTTCCTGGCTGTCCCGTAAACATGCGGTCTAACCATCTTGTCAAAAAAATAGTTTCGTCAAAGGTTTCAAGATCGCGATTGGCATCTCCATCTGCCTCCCATGCAAGCTTTGCGTAGAAGGAAAGCTGCTGCTCTAGCGGCTTAATTGCGCCGAAATTTGTAACCCACACCTTCTGAATTCCTTCTTTGTATGCCTTTAACAGCTCATTTCTAGTGTGAGACATTGGAATTGAGCAGATAAACAGATAGGAAGCTCCCGGCGGTGCCCAGTAAGAATTATGATAATAAATACCATTTCCGCTCTTTCTTGCCTTTTCCTTCTCACCCGGATAGCGGCGCACATAACCATAGTTGTCATTTGTCCAAATCAGTGTCAGATCTTCCGGCACCTTTAAGCCATTGTCATAAAGCTCAAGCACTTCTTTGTATGGCACAAAGGTCTTCATAGGCTCGGTGTCTAATGTTTCAGAAAGAATCTCCTGTTGTGCTGCCATAACAGATTCAAGCAGCTCAATTTTAGCTTTTAGTAGTTTCTCTCCTGTCAGACCTTCAAGTGATTTTGTCTCAAAACCTGAGTCGTGGATTCCTCTCATACCAACTGTGTAGCTTACTTCAAAATCACGGTTTTGCTCTACGCTCTCGCGCCAGTACTCCTTTAAAATTTCACGGTTTCTGCCTGGAATAGAAAAATCATATTCCACATCGGTATAGCCCTTATTTGCAAGCCACGGCTTCCACTCGCGATTATTGCTTCTCATCAGCATATCACAGTGAGACGTTCCGACAACTATGCCCATGCGGTTTGCAAGCGCACCATTTTCCTGTTTTAGATTAAAGGAATTGACATGCATTGCCGGCCAGATATAATTGAGCTTTAAGCGAAGCAGCAGTTCAAAAATCTTTTCATATGTCTTTACACCGATGGTCGTTTCACCCATATAGCGCCATACCCAGTGCTCTAACTCTTCCTCGTCGTTAATAAAAATTCCTCTGTACTCAACAGACGGATAATCCACCTTGCAATAACCATTTTCAATTACGACTTCACTTCTACGGCGCACAGGCACATCGGCAAAGAAATACCATGGTGATACACCAAGCCATTCACAGAAATCATAAATGCCATAAATTGTACCGCGGCGATCTGTTCCTGCAATTAAGAGCTCTCCTTCCTTTTCCTGAATCAAAAAAGCTTCTTTGCGGTACGTGCCATTCTCTGCCTGAAGTTTTGAAATATCTGCCTTTTCATCTAACTCTGGCAGATTGCCCACTGTTCCGACAATAATACGGATAACGCCTCCTGCTGTCACGCTACAGTCAAGTGTGCGAATTAAATCGCGCCGCAGATTCACAAGTGCAATCTTGACTGCTTCGCTCTCACTAGAGCTAAATACCAGTTCAACCTTGCTGTATTCTCTAATTACCATTGTTTTCCCTCCGTTTTTATGACAATTCAACTATGTTCACAAAAACCTACATATCTCTGTAAAACTTTGAATCGTTACTCATTTTTCTATTGCCATCTTACAATAACGTTCGTCAAAACACAAGCGCATATTGACAGCAAAAAGGTGATATTTTAAAATGTCAATATGGTACAAATTTAAGTCACAAAATTAGAAAGGATCACATTATGATTACTATTAAAGCTGGACAATCTACTTCTTTTTCCCGCATCGCTGATGCTATTGAGGCAGCTAAAGCCTATGCTCCTATGCCTGTTACGATACACATTGCACCGGGACGCTATCACGAAAAGCTGACAATCTCACAGCCTCACGTTACACTTATGGGTGACGATGCTTCAAATACGATTCTTACATATGATGACTATGCAAGAGAAATCATGCCAGACGGAATAAAGCGAGGTACCTTTCGCACCTACACTTTATTTTTAGATGCACCTGATATTACTCTTTGCAATCTCACTGTAGAAAATGCTGCTGGCGCTGGAAAAAAAGTTGGTCAGGCTATTGCGCTCTATGCTGAGGGAGAGGGAATACGTGTGGAAAACTGCCGCCTTATTGGAAGTCAGGACACTCTCTTTACAGGGCCGCTTCCTGAAAAAGAGAAGGAACCTGGCGGCTTTCGCGGTCCGAAGGAATTTGCCCCGCGCATCAACGGAAGACAATATTATAAAAATACTTATATATGCGGTGGTGTCGATTTTATTTTTGGAAGCGCCACTGCTTACTTTGAAAATTGTACACTTGAATCACTTCCTGAAGGCGGTGGCTATGTGACGGCCGGTTCATCGCCAAAAGGTCAAACTTATGGCTACATATTCAATCATTGCCGCTTTATTGGAAGTGAGCCTAATACATGTTACCTTGGCCGCCCATGGCGTGAGTATGCAAAAGTAGTCATTTTAAATTCTGAGATAGGTGATCATATCAAACCTGAAGGCTGGCACGACTGGGGAAAGATTGATGCTCACGATACTGTATACTTTGCAGAATATAAAAATTATGGCCCCGGTGCCGCTGGTGCGCGCCCGTCATGGACACATACACTAACCGACACAGAGGCCGAAAACTATACATATGCTTCTGTTTTTAATTAATCCCATATTCATATTTTTGTTCGTCATTTTGTGATGACTCATCATTTTTTTGACGCATATCATAATGAATATCCTGATCCATCATTTTAAGCATTGCTCTTGCGGCAGGCGGCCAAAACTGCCTGCCTATTCCATTTACAATTTCATCATGCACGCAGTCTTGCGTTAATGCCTTTCGATACGATCTATTTGAGGTCATCGCATCATATGCATCAGCAACTGCAATGATGCGCGCCTCTTCTGGTATCTCTTCCCCTTTTAAGCCTTTCGGATATCCACGTCCATCCCAGCGCTCATGGTGATACAGCGCACCATACTGAAGTTCTGGCATTGAACTGATGCGCGATAAAATCTGTGAACCAATCACGGTATGCGCCTTAATTGCCGCAAACTCTTCATCAGTCAGCTTACCAGGCTTTCTTAAAATTGCATCATCAACACCAATCTTTCCGACATCATGAAGCAATGCCATGTAATACATGCCATCGGCTTTCTCATCATCATATCCAAGCAGTTTTGAGATCTGTCTTGTATACTTTGCCACACGAGCAGAATGACCATTTGTATAACTATCCTTTGCGTCCACGGCACGCACCAGTGATTCAATCGTCTCGATCGACTGCTCATGACTTTTCTCAGCCGCCAGCTCATTTATTCTTGCCGATTTGATATTCTGCACAATAATAATAATCGCCGAAAAAACAAACATCAGGACAAATACTGCATAGATAAAACTGTAAACAGAAAAATATACATCAAACTTCTTTAGTTCCACATGTCTTTCAATAAATAAAAAACCTGCGATTCTAAGCAAAAACAAGCATTCTGCAATAATCAAAATCGTAAGCAATACACCATTGATACGATTGCAGTCTTCCCGAAGCTCCACGATTGGGTGGCAGACCCATTTGCAATAAATAAAATTAACAATGAGCGGCATCAAAAGATCAATCAGCACTGTCATGGTAAGTGAATCATATATAGCTGTAAATGGCATGGACAGCAGATACAAGCATAGATACAAAAAGCGTGCCGCACTGCCCACCGGCTCCATCATGCGTCCATAAAAATACATCAGCAAAAAAGAGATGCCAAATACAAAAAAGTCTACGCCATAAATGATGTCACATGATATTTTTCCGGGCAGAAGCCGATAAATCAGCCCCATACACAAAATCGTATAAATGTATGCCATGGGCGGGCATACCAAAAGAAAGCGCAGGAAGCTGGCCGCACGAAGCTTTTCTTTCTTTAATGTCTTTGTCATATAAAAATATGATGGAATAAACAGCAGCTGTCCAATCAAAAAACAAAGGGATCGAATTGGCATATATATCCTTTCTGAATACAGAAAAAACTTGTTTTTCTTAGTTATGTGTGATATTGTAAACTCAGCAATGAAACATTGACTAACAAAAAGGAGGAACTATTATGGATTTCTATTTTGCATCCCCGTGCCGCGTTTGGTGGGGCGAGATCTGGGACTGGATCTGTGGACGTCTGTAATCGGACATCTCTTGATCCATGTAACTCAAACGTATGGGTTACCATGTATCCTAATCAAAATAAAAAGGCCCGTTCCATTTGGAACAGGCCTTTTTCTATGCATGCCCGTTCCGCTGATTATTATGCCAAATTTCAGCCTAAAAATCAAGCAGAACGTCACTCATTGTCTTTTTTCTTTTTACTTGAACATTTTTCTGCGTCGATTGATATAATCCTCAAGCTCATTTACTGTCTCATCAAATCCCAATCGGCTGCTGTTAATACATAAGTCATAGGCTCTTGAATCGCCCCACTTATCCTTGCAGTAGTAGTTGTGATACTGTTTTCTGTACTTGTCATGACGCTCCATTTTAAACTGTGCATCACGCTCAGACAAATCATAGACCTCCATAACACGCTTGCACTTTACTTCGCGATCACCAAGAACAAACAAAGAAATCACATTAGGGCGATCACCCAAAACAGTCTCTGCGCATCTTCCAACTACGATGAAAGACTCTCCCTCATCTGCTTTTTTCTTCAGATACTCAAACTGTAAAAATGCTACATTTTCTTCTGCAGAACTTGAAAAACCATTCTGGCTTCTTGAAAACAGCAGTTTTCTTGGTTTCTCATCGTAGCGTCTTAAAGTCTCGACATCCACGTTTTTCTCTGCTGCTACAGCGTCCAACAAATTATGGTCATAAAGCTTAATGCCATATCTGTTTGCCAGCTCTACTGCAATTGCATGTCCGCCGCTTCCAAATTCACGTCCTAATGTTATTATCAATTGATCACTCATTGCCATTCCTCCTGACGACAAAATTAATTTACCTTATTATATAACTTTGAAGTCAATTTGTAAATCTTTTTATAAAACCTTACATATATCTGGCAAATATGAACAGCATAGAAATCAAAACAACAATGATGGTTGCCGGTGCTGCATACTTACAGTACTTGCCCCATCCAATCGGATGACCATTCTTTGAAGATACGGAAATACCTACTACATTTGCGGAAGCACCGATTGGTGTCGCACTTCCTCCGATATCAGTACCCATTGCCAGTGCCCAGGAAAGTGTCTCCAAATCAACACCCTGAAGTGCTGACAAGCTTCTGACAACTGGAATCATGGTTGCTGCAAACGGGATATTATCAACGAATGCACTTGCAAGTGCTGAGATCCATATGATAATTGCTACCATCAACTTTGTGTTGGAACCACTTACCTTACTGATAAATTCAGCGATTACTGTAAGAACGCCAGTCTGCTCCAGACCACCAACAACAACGAAAAGTCCAACAAAGAATAACAGTGTCTTGTAATCAACCTTCTTTAACAGCTCTGCTGCATACTTATGCTCTACAATCAAAGTAATAATTGCAATAAATGTACCGATGAAAGCAACTGTCAGTCCTGTATTTGCATGTGAAACAAGAAGAACAACTGCGATCAGGAAAATAACAACGCTGCTAATAAACTCCTTCTTGTCTGTAATGGCAGAATTTGGATCTGGACAAGAGGCTGGATCAACAGGCGCTGTTCCCGGTGCAACAAGCTTCTTTCTGAAGCAGAAATAAAAGTAAACTACAACCACAACAAGTGAAATTGCTGCAATGGCACCTGTGTTTGTCAAGAAATCAAAGAAGCTGTAGCCCATGGAGGTTCCGATAATGATGTTCGGCGGATCTCCGCACATGGTTGCTGAGCCACCAAGATTTGCACAGAAAATCTCTGCGATAATCATTGGTACCGGATTGCTCTTTAACAAAAGACAAAGTTCAATAGTAACTGCTGCCAAAAACAAAATAACTGTAATACTGTCAATGAACATAGCCAGTACAAATGACATGATCATAAAGGTGACAAATACAGCAGTTGGCTTATAGTGAACAAGTCTTGCAATCTGCAGACAAAGCCAGCGGAAAAATCCTGCCTTTCCCATTCCTTCAACCATGATCATCATACCTGCGATAAAAATGATCGTTGACCAGTTAATTCCAGATGAAGACTCTCCAGCCTCACTGGAAGCATGCCAGAAGTCCGCTGTGAAAATACTTCCAATATTCAGCGTCTCCATGATTGCGCTGCCGCTATGCATTGTGATACCGAATACTAAAATGATCATAAGCAGACCGCAGCCTAGTGTTACAATGTGTCTCTCTATCTTCTCAGTAATGATCAGGGCGAACATCACGAGAAAAATAAGGACAGCTAAAATCTGTGATACCATAATGTATCTCCCCACTTTCATATAATAGCAAATGGTAGCCGCAAGCGTCTGACCTTTGCGGCTACCATTATAATGCGATATTCAAGAAATTGGAAGATCAAATTTCGTTTTTTTGAAAATTTCTTTCAATTAGCCTTTTGCATCAAGAATTTCCATCAATGTCCATGCTGTACGAATGTTATAGTTTGCGAATGCAAAAAGTCCCTTGCCTTCTGTATTCACTGCAACAGCATATGGAAGACGCTCGTCCCCGACATGAAGTGCCTCATGCAGCTGATACAAATATGCATCATTCTTTACTGTCACGCATACAAGATTTAACCCTGCATTAAGTACACGCTGTAATGTCTCGTTCTTTAAAACATCCGTATTCTCAAGTGCAATTATAACTCTGTATCCCTGCCTCTTGTAAGCTTCCTTACACTCAAGGATCTCCTGGAACAGATGCTCTGTCGGCTCTTTTCCTGGATCTGCAAAAACAAGAATTGATTTTTGTCCCTGATAAAGTGAAGTCATCAAAACAGGATCGCCAACCATCTTTCCCTCTGCTGTCACCTGCTGTACTGTCGCATCACTAAGCTCTGCCTCATGACACTTTTCGGCAATCTTTGCCGGTGCCTGACGAAGCTCAAATACACGATCTTCGCTCATAACAAAGCTGCTTGCGATACAGCTGACGCCACCATCAATCTGACGCTGTGTGGTGATGATGCGGTAAGCACCTTTCACCAAGGAAAGTTCCTTTTCTTCTCCTGGCTCAATTGCAAGATCATCATAGTTTTGCGTCTGATAAACATCATTTTCAAAACGGGCAATCGTCATATGAAGCCAGTACTCAAGCTTACGATCAGATTTATTTACTAAAGTCAGTGTTACCTGCTTCTCTGACTCATCTATCTTTTGAACTTCCTTTTCCATAGACTCAAAGCAAATCTCACCGTTCTTTTCGCAAACGCTCTCTGCCTTTCCTGTTACTGGATTTAAGCGTGCCAAAATACCAATAGCACGGCAAATCTCAACAAAGACAACTCTCTTTGAAACCTCGGTAATGATCTCACACTTTATACAGCCATCTGCCTCTGCCGGCCAGTTTCCTGTTCCATAATCCGGCACTGTATTTAAGCCATGATTTACATACTCCCATACCATCTTTGCAGTCACTGTGCCATCCTGTGGGAATACCTTTTTTTCAGATAACAGAGAAACAATACGGCTTCTGCTTCCCATAAGCTTTTCATGACCAACACGCGGTGCAAGCAAATATTTCTGGTAAAGCTCTGTACAGAAATTGTTCTTATATGGCAATGCAGCACGCAAATATGATGCAAGCACCTCTGCTGTAGTATCAAGAAAATCCTTATCGCGAAGCGTATCAAGCATCAGACGCTTATCCTCATCTGTAAACTCAGTCATCTGTCTGAATTTTTCAAGCTCCTGTCTGTTTCCTCTTGCATTGACAAAATAGCGATTCCACGGATCACTGCAGTCTTTATCTTCCTTTACAAAGCCTTCCTCATAATCAGCGCGAATCTTCTCACACTCAGCAAGGCGAGCCTCATGCATACTCTTCATCTGTGCACCAGTACTCTTTGGCATAGCCTCAATCGGTGGGTTCAAATCAAAGCGCTCCTCGATTATGCCTTCCATCTTCTCTGGATCTGCTGCCTGCTCCATCTTTAATACAATAGACTGTTGCTCTCTCATATCAATTTTCTGACCAAGATATTTTCCATTGTAAACGGTGCATACATACAGATCACCCTTACCTGTCATAAAGGACACACTGCCATCAGATGCTGTTTTTTCTTTATGAAGTGGGAAAAGCTCACTATAATTGACAAGACAGAATAAAACAGAAACATTCTGCACTGGTACGCCATGATCAGTTACTGTTACAGTCAGCTTCGCACAATCTGCATAGCGCTCTGTTACATTCATCAGCGCATAAAGCGGTGTCTTGTAGGCTATTTCTGCAGAGCTTTCCAGGTCTGAAAATGCCTTTGCATGAACAAGCATTGCCTTTGATGCAGCTGCAGTAAACCAACCCTTATCAAGTACTGGTTCTGGCTCACATGCTCCAAGATAATGCCAATCGCCATCTGCCCACACCTCAACCCATGCATGGTTGTCATCACAGTGTGCCCAACGCGGAACATAACACTGTCTTGCTGGAATACCAACACTTCTCATAGCAGATACAGCAAGTGTTGATTCCTCACCACAGCGTCCACGAGCGGAATTGCACATACCAAATGGTGCCAGAGTACGATCATCAGACGGAATATAGGTTGCCTTTTCATAACACCAGTAGTTAACCTCAAGTGCGGCCTCTACCATTGTCTTTTTATCCTTCACACGATCAACAAGCTGTCTGTAAATCCACTCACGGCTCTTATCAAGATCCTCGTTATTGACACGCACGCATAATACATATGTAAAGAACAGCTCTGCCGGCACCTTTTTTGCATATGGAACATTCGCATACATATCGAGTGTTGCCTTTACATAAGATGCAATCACTTCTACATCATAAGATACAATATCACATGGATGCATATATGCGTAAAGATACTTCATGCAGACTGCCTCGTCATCATCTGCGCTTTTTATCCACGCATCTATCTCTCTCTTTTTGTTCGGACGGCAAGCCATCCACTCTTCATACTGCTTTTCAATTTTTTCCTTCAAAGACGGCTCTAATGCTAACAGCATTTCTTATCTACCATTCCTTTCTCATTAAATCTTTATTCTGTCAGCTCAACCTCAAGCACGGTATCTACTGCATCTGGCAAAACCGGATCTGATCCAAGATTTGCAAACACAATCTCCGGGTAATCGGTATGAACCCAGCTGTCAGAAATCGGCACTTCACTTCCATCACATAAAAGACGGATCTTCTTTATAGTACCTGGCTTAATTCCAGTAAGCGGCACTGGTCCCATCGTATTTTCAAACATGTGGTAATACAAAAGATTTCCATTTCTTGTAACACGGCCATAATCTGGTTTTTCGATTCCTGAAAGACCGCAGCCATAGATACTCTTACTGTTTTTCTTCATCCAGTTACCGATCTCACCTAAGATCTTCATTGATTCAGGTGGAATGTTTCCGTAGGCATCAGGGCCAACATTTAAAAGCATGTTGCCGCCCTTTGATACACACTCAACCAGCTTTTTGATAATCATTGAAGATGGCTTGAAGAATTTATCTCTCGCACAATATCCCCAGTTGTTGTTCATCGTGATACATGCTTCCCAGTTGAGCGGATCACCGTTTACATCGCGAATACCATATGGCGGAATAATCTGCTCTGGGCTTACAAAATCGCCGTGATACGGAGTTGGATTTCCTGTTGCCAGTGAGCCATAGCCCTGTCCACTTGCTTCTAATCGGTTATCAATAATAACCTGCGGCTGAAGTTCTCTGACCATATTTACAAGCTTTGTAGCACCCCACTTTTCTCCCATCATATCGTCATATGAGAAATCAAACCACAGCACATCAATCTGGCCATAGTTAGTACAAATCTCTCGCACCTGATTATGCATAAATGTTACATAATTATCCCAATTACGATTTTCATTCGTGTAGGCCGGGTTATTTCTCATTGGGTGCTGACGATCACCGTAGTGTGGAAAATCATCATGATACCAATCGATCAAAGAAAAATACAGACCAACTTTCAAGCCTTCTGCTCGAACTGCTTCTACGTACTCTGCAACAAGATCGCGGCCGCATTTTGTATTAGTAGACTTGAACTCTGTATACTTACTGTCAAACAGACAAAAACCATCATGATGCTTAGCTGTTAATACTACGTATTTCATACCGGCTTCTTTTGCCGCTCTCGCCCATTTCTTTGGATCATAATCCTTAGGATCAAACTCATAAAAATATTTCATGTAGTCTTCCTTCGGAATTTCCTCAACACTGCGCACCCACTCGCCTCTTGCTGGAATTGAATACAGTCCCCAATGGATAAACATTCCGAATCGGGCATCTACATACCATTCCATTCTCTTGTTGTACTCTTCACGGTTAAACTGGTACATATATCCTCCAATCTTGAGCTGTGAAAAAATAAGAAATTATTTTTTCACAGCCTCTTTTTGTGCATAACTAAACGGTTTTTACTTGTAAAAGGACATAACTCCCCTTACCCTATTTCTCATTGATTATCCCTTTACTGCTCCGATCATAACACCCTTTACGAAGTATTTCTGAACAAATGGATAAATTATCATAACTGGAACTGACGCAATAACAATAACAGAGTACTGAAGAAGATCCTTCAAACCTCTCTGTCTTGCCAGTGCATCGGCATTGCCCATCATCGTCTCATCAATATCATTCATAATAAGGATCTCACGAAGGATGATCTGTAATGGCTGTAAATAATTTGCCTTCTGTAAGTACAAAATTGCATCCTGATAGGAGTTCCATCTTGCAACACCATAGTACAGAACAAGTACTGCGATAATAGGTTTTGACAGCGGAACAACAATACGAATCAAATACTTAAATGGTGTACATCCATCAATCTCGGCTGCCTCATACAGCTCATCTGGAATGGAGTTGATCATATATGTTCTTGCAATGATCATGTTGTATGTAGACATTGCGCCTGGAATAAGCATTGCCCAAATGGTATCTACAAGGCCAAGTGCATTTACGAGCATGAAGCTTGGAACCATACCACCAGAGAAATACATTGTGAATACGAAGAACATTGCAACCTTATTGCGCGCGGTAAACTCTTTTCTTGAAAGAGGATATGCACAGAGAAGTGTCATTACAATGTTGATAAATGTTCCGAATACCATGTAGAACAGGGAATTACGAAAACCTGTCCAGAACTTTTTATATGTAAATACTGCCTCATATCCTCGCAGTGTAAAGTCCTTCGGCCAGAAGGATACCTTGCCGCTGATCATCGCCTGCGGATCAGAAAAGGATGCCGCAATGATATGAAGTACTGGAAGAAGCACGATCAATACAATGATCGTCATAACCACATACAGCAAAATTGTAAAAAACTTGCCTAGTGGGCTTTCCATTCTAAACTTGCTAAAACGGTCGTTTGATTTTACCTGTGTCTTACTCATTCGTTTCTCCCTCCTTTACCACAGACTCGTCTCTGTTACCGTCTTACAAATCTTGTTTACTATAACAAGAAGAATAAAGCTGACAAGAGACTGGAACAGACCGGCCGCAGTTGAGAATGAAAAATCACCTCGTGTAAGACCAACCTTGTAAACGAATGTTGAGATTACCTCTGCACGGTCTATATTCATATCATTCTGCATCAGATAAACCTTATCGAATCCGATGTTCATAATGCTTGCACAGTTAAAGATAAGCATTGTGATAATTGTTGGAACGATTGCCGGCAGATCCACGTGAATAATTCTCTGGAAACGGTTTGCACCATCTACGATAGCTGCCTCTTGAAGCTCAGGGCTTACACCGGCAAGTGCTGCTATATAAATAATAGAAGAATAACCAGCACCCTGCCAGATACCACTCCATACATAAAGTGATGGGAACAGATTAACTTCACCAAAGAAGTTAATAGGACCAATACCGATTGACTGCAGTGCGCGGTTGATGATACCAGTACGCATATCCATCATACGCATCATCATACCAACCATAACAACAGTAGAAATAAAGTATGGTGCATAAGTAACCATTTGGATAAATTTCTTATACTTCTTGCTTCTCATCTCGTTTAACAGAATTGCCAGAAGAATCGGAATCGGGAATCCTGCAATTAAACTATAAATACCAAGATATAATGTATTGAAAATAATTTTTCTACTAGACGGTGTTGTAAAGAACTGCTTAAAATACTTCAGTCCAACCCACTCACTTCCTAAGATTCCCTTTCTTGGGGAATATTTCTGGAATGCAACGATAATTCCACCCATCGGAATATAGGCAAAAACAAATGCATAGATCATCGGCAATGCAATAATTGCCCAGAACTGCCAATTATAGCTCTTTCCGAGCTTCTTTTTCTTTTTTGGTTTACTTATTTCTTTCAAGATCAGGTGACCTCCTTTTTTTGTTTTTTTCATGACAGCACTTTTATTCTGACTTTTAATTCACACATTACGATCAAAATTCATTAGAAAAAGGCAGGTGGAAGTTCCACCTGCCTCCTCCCCAGTCAGATCATCTGCCACAGTATATACACACCAGCTTATTCAGCCTTAAACTGTCTGTCATATGCTGCCTGATAGATATCGATCATAGTCTGAAGACCACATGCATCCAGTTCCTTCAGATAGGTATCCCAATCATCATCAAGGCTCTTTGTTCCAGTAATAAATGCAACCTTTGCACTATTGATATAATTCTTAACCTCAACCTGAATAGTCTGCAACTCGGTAGACTCATCAGCTGTCATCTTAAGATCCGGCAATACATCAAGATCACCATTCTCCGGATTCTGTCCGTATGGCTCCTGCTTTTCCTTTGTTGCATCATACAGAAGTTTCTCAAGACCTGCACTTGTACCAGTATCTACATCCGGATCAGTTGCAGCGCCCAGACGATAATCAGCTGGTGCATAACGGATTACAAGATCCTGCCAGTCATGATTCTGTACCTCAGAAGAATACTGAGCATCATCAGAGATCTTATACATAGCCGGCTCACCATTTAAGCCTACAGAACCATCGTTTGGCTCCCATACCCAGTCTTTTCCTTCATCAGCACCAAACTGTGCGGAGATATCACCTTTCTCAGAGAAGAAGTAATCTACCCAGCGAAGAACTGCTGCCGGATTTGAACACTTGTCTGTAATAGAAAAGCTTCCTGTCTCAAGACCACTATATTTGAAGTATGGTGTAATGCGTGTTCCATCCGGACCTTCCAGAGGAGAAATACACTGATACTGTCTGTAAACTTCATTGTTGGAATCAGAATCAATTCCATCGGAGATGGTTCCAAATGGAACGAACAGAACCGGAACATCTTCCTGATTCATGATGGTACGAAGCTGCTCTGAATCCTGCGTAAAGTTTCCATCATAGATTGCACCGATATCATACAGGCTCTTGATGTAGCGAAGACCCTCTCTCCACTCCTCGGTGGTAGCCGCACTAACCATCTCTCCGTCTGGAGTTAAAGCAAGCTTTCCGTACTCACCGGAATCCAGTGTGAATGAACCCATCAGCCATGCAACGAAATCTACATACCAACCGCTGCTTGCGCCGCCGATTGCGATCTTGTCTGGGTAGGTCTCTACGAACTTCTTACATACATCGTAGAACTCCTGAGTGGTCTGCGGAACATCAACACCCATCTCATCCAGATACTTGGTGTTTACCCACATCTTACGAGCATACTGGCAATGATAGCACTCATTCAGACCAGCAAGCTGATAGATATGTCCATCAGTTTCTCTCATCTGATCCAGATACTGACCCATCTTCTCCATGTAGTTTGGCATATTTGCCTCAATAAGATCATCCAGTGGAATAAGGATGCCTTCCTCAACGCCCCACTTTGCTGCATCTGGTGCATAGTGCATAATAACGTCCGGATAAGTATTAGTATTAAACTCCATGTTCAGCTTCTCAGCACGGTCATCACGTGCAACTGCCTCGAAGGTGAACTTAATATTGGTCAGATCTTCCATGTACTTTGTAAAGTCGTTTGTCTGGAAGTCTTCTACGTTTGGCATGTTGGTACGGAACATTGTGAACTCAAGCGGCTCCTCACTGATTGGATATGTACCTACTTCTGTAAGCTCGGATGCACCGCCGTCTTCTGCTGCAAATACAGATGCGGACGGTATTACCATTGCTGCTGCGCAGAGCATTGCTGCTGCCTTTGTGAACTTTCTCATTTGAAATTCCTCCCTTTTGATTTTTCTTCTCTCTTTTCATACCTTCCACTGCATATATGCCATCTCTCAGGTATGTTCTTAAAAAGTGTTTTTTTGTTACTTTTTACATTTTAACGTAGCTTTTGAATGACGCTACTTTTATTATAGCCAATTATTTTTCACTTTGCAACATATTTTTCACATTTTTGACACATTTCTTTCACATTTTTATCACTTTTTTCAGCATCACTTCCCCAAAAGCAATGTAATCTATTCCCTTTTTTGTGTCCAAGTGATATACTAAGGTTAGTCTTTATTTCGACATTAAAACATATCTTATAAAGGAGATTACCTATGTTTCACTTTGGAAAAAAGAAAGCATCTGTGCCAGAACTAGTCCTTTCGGCTGAAAATATCGAGCTTTACCGTGGACCTCTTAGTGATATACCACTTAGCGAAAAAACAATTCTTGCAACCTGCATGGACCTCTACAAAGACCCTCAGCCTTGCTATATTCATCGCGGTGCTGCCCGTCAATATCTAGTCGCAAAGCTGACCGATATGATCACAAATGGCACGCCTGATTTTGCTTTGCTTGAAGAATATACCGGCATTGAACCTATTGATCATGCAGAGCTTACAAAAGACTGACATAATACCTGCTGCCGGCGCTATTGTCTGCAGCAGGCATTAAGCTGGATTATTGCATAAGCATAAACACGGCAAATATAAAAAATACAATCGCAGTCACAAGCTTAATGGCTGGAAGCCATTCTAAAGTTTTATTTGACATATGAATTACATTTTTTGTCTTTTCGATTACTAATACAATCAAAAAGCTTGGTAAGCACATCGCCGTTACATAAATAATAAATGCTACATTTGTCTGAAGTTTCATTTCCTGCTGCATCTTCATCATGTAAAGAATAGCAGCTAAATATACTTGTCCCGTGCAGAAAAATTCTCCTGCTGAAATCACAATTCCTAAAACAACTGCTGCCGGAATCATCCACTTTGCATTTATTTTAGATGCCTTTTCAATGCGCTCATGATTCCATTTACGAAGCGCTGTAGGAAGCTGCATTCGTATTTTTCCGTACTGTTTTCGTTTTACATTGACAAAATCAATCAGATATAATATCGCAAGTATAAAAAATACTGCTGCAAAAATCCATGTAAATACATTACTGATACTCAAAAATATATCCTGCCCTATCGCCATGAAAAGTTTATATAATCCCATTCCCATCGCACAGTATGCTGCAAACTTTCCTGCAAGATAAGCACATCCCGTTTTTATAACAGAACGTCCTGACATTGCAATCGCTGCAAGCAGCATCAAAAGCATAGAAGCACCACATGGATTGACTCCGTTAATAAAGCCAGTGATTGCAAGACCAATATAGGTTTGTGTGGATTCAGATTTTTCTTCTTTTGCCTCATCAGATGACAATAGCGCATCCAAATCGAAGTTAGTTAACCCACCTGACTTCCATACCTGCTCAAGATTTTTTGTGATCTCGTCTGCACCACTTAGATAGCCATCTTTATAGAATACAATCGGAACCTGCTGCTTGTCTGATGGTACATTGTAAAGTGAAAACAGCTTTTGCACAAGAACAACTCCGTCCCCCTCGGCTATGTTAAATTCGTGAACGGTAAGTGTTCCAGCTTGGGCGGTTTGTTCTTCAGATTTCATTTCTTTTAAAAGTGCTTTCACCTCACTGCAATCGGTACACGATACAGTTGAAAAGTAAAGTAACACTGCATCGGTGCTTGTATCCTGCGATACTGCATCGCGAAGCTGACCTTTCCAATCAACCGATAAATCAGCTGTGGACTCTTCTTGTGAGCCTTCTAGTAACTTGGCTTTTTCATTCTGCAACACGTTTTCTAAGTTTTCTTCACTTGTCTGCTTTAAGGTCGTAACAATCTTTTCCTTAATCTCGTCTAAACTACTTAAGCAAACTGTAGCCACTCCATCATCTGAAAGAAAGAATAGTGCTGGAAGGATTGTCGAATCTTCCTCTAGTTCAAGCTCCTGTAATCGTTTTTGAAAATGCTTTCGTTCTTCTACCCGAAATGTATTGTAGACGGATATCTCATACGGATACTCAGATTTTAAAGGTTTGATTGTTTCCGACACAATCTCAAAGAAATCATCCTCTGGATGGCAGGCACCACAGACATTGTACTGGTAATACTCAAGCTGTATTGTCTGCACAGAATCCCCAGCTGTGCTTTCCGAGGCCATGCTGACCGCCCTGCCATGCCCAAAAATACCTAATGTAATAACAATTGTAAGCACAATCACGCTTGCTATCAACTTCCGAACTGAACTACTTTTCATAAAAAACCGCTCCTTATTTTCTCTCTATCATATCATTTTCAGAAGGCGATAGCAAGTGAACTTCTAAATCCTATTTAATAGAGCGGTCCATACTGCTTGCATGCCGCATAATCAGCTGCCTGAACATCTGTAGTTCCAAAGCTTGCCCATGAATGCGGACGGAAGACTTTCTCCTTATCTACATTATGCATTGTTACTGGAATGCGAAGCATACTTGCCAGTGTAATCAAATCTGCGCCAACATGTCCGTATACTGTAACTCCGTGGTTTGCACCCCAGTTTGCCATTACGCTATAAACATCGGTAAATGCACCCTCACCTGTAAGTCTCGGGCAGAACCATGTAGTAGGCCATGTCGGATCAGTACGCTTATCAATTGGATTGTGAATCTCATCTGGCAGATCTGCTGTCCAACCCTCTGCAATCTGAAGCACTGGGCCAACTCCGTCAATAATATTAAAACGAAGCATCGTTACAGGCATTTCAGCGTGGCAGCGGAAATGGCTTGAATAGCCGCCGCCGCGGAAATATTCATAATCTGCTCTGCACCAGTCAGTTGCTTCAAGACAATTCTTGATATCCTCTTCCTTCATCTCCCAGAATGGCTTCATTACATGATTTCCATTCTCGTCAACACATGCGCCAGATCCATCAAGTGCTGTCGCACCAGAATTGATCAGATGGATAAATCCATTTGAAGCTACACCGTCTGGCTTATGTCCAGTTACTCGCTCACACGCCTCTGGACTCCAGTATGTACGCACATCATGGAAGCACGGTGCTGAACCAGAAATCAGATTTCCAAGAAGCATTGCAATTCCATTGCATGTATCATTTTCTGTTGCAAACGGAGTCGGTGCCTTTGGTCCATTCCAGTCAAATGTGGAAGCTAAAATTGCCTCTGTAAAGTCGGCATTTGGCAGCCAGTCTGTCCACTGTCTCTGTCCCTGGAAACCACCGGCAACTGCATTTCGTCCCAGTGCCTCTTCATGCCATCCAAGCTCATCAAGACGCGGATTTCCATAAAGAATATCACGCATAATAAGAGTCATCTTTACAATAAATTCCCAGTCCTTATCAGGAGCAATTACCTTTGATTTTGTAATAACATCTGGGAAATTTTTACCTGCATTCTTATCAAAACCTTCTCTGCAGTTTTCCTTTACCCATGCAAGAGCTCTCTCATACTCTTCGTGATCATAAATTCCGATAGTGATACGGCGAAGAATCTCAACCTCATCAACCCACTCTGCACGAATGCCGAAATATTTCTGAAGTACATCTGCATCACAGAAGCTTCCTGCAATTCCCATAGTTACTGCACCGATATTAACATATGCTTTATTGCGCATCCAGCCTGCTGCAACTGCGCCTCGTGCGAAACGAAGAATTTTTTCTGCTACATCAGCAGGAATGGAAGTATCGTTTGCATCCTGAACATCATGTCCATAGATGGAAAATGCCGGCAGACCACGCTGTGCATGTGCTGCCAAAACTGCTGCCAAATAAACAGCACCTGGACGCTCTGTTCCATTGAATCCCCATACAGCCTTAATTGTGGTTGGATCCATATCAAATGTCTCTGTTCCATAGCACCAGCATGGTGTTACAGATAATGTTGCCGTTACGTTCTGTGTAGAAAACTGCTCTGCAACACGTGCAGCCTCTGCACCGCCTCCAATTGTAGTACATCCAACTACGCACTGTACTGGTGTTCCATCAGGATATTTTAAATTCTCAGAGATCAGCTTTGCTGCGTTCTCTGCCATTGCCATAGTCTGAGCTTCAAGACTTTCACGTACACCGCCCCAGCGTCCATCAATAACTGGGCGGATTCCAATCTTTGGATATAACATAAGTATCCTCTCTTTCTATTTATTTATATAGATCTCTATTTTATTCGATAAAATTTTAAATCCTTTTGTCTGCGCTTATTTATCGGTTGGTTCCCCTTCATCTTTGCGCTCAAACTTTTTATAACCTGGATGCTTTCCTGTGATATGATAGTAGGAACGCAGGTTGATCAGCTTATCGATATTCTTGCGGTCAATATCGTAGCTGCCGCCAAGCAAAATTGCATTAAGCGTAATCTTTGCCCAAAGCTCAAGACTTTCCATTCTATAATAAGCAGTAATTACATCACTTCCAACGGCTAATGCACCATGATTTTCAAGAAGCATTACATCATGCTCGTTTAAATATGGCTCGATTGCGTCTGGCACCTCTGTTGTACTCGGTGTTCCATATGGTGTAAGCGGAACAGCTCCAATCGCAGCTACATCCTCGATCATGTTATACATATCCATCGGTCTGTGTGCAACTGCAAAACCAGTTGCTGTCGGCGGATGTGCATGTACAACTGCCCTTACATCGTCGCGTTTTTCGTAGCATCTCATATGCATCTTAATCTCACTTGACGGACGCAGTCCCTCTGCTCCCTCTAAAATGTTTCCTGATGCATCGATACGAAGCAGCTTATCTGGTGTGATAAAGCTCTTGCTCATTCCAGTTGGTGTTGCAAGAAATGTTCCATCATCCAAACGTACACTTACATTTCCATCGTTTGCTGCAACCCATCCCAACTGCCACATTTTGTGACACACATCACAAATTTGGTCTTTAATCTCGTCGATCTGCATTTTCATCCCTCCTGTTTTCATTGATATCACTCCCCGTCAGACACATCTGGCGAGAATCTTTACAAACCTTCTATCCTGATTATACATTTCATTTTCGTTTATGTCATTGTTTATCATGATTATCTATTGGATTATATTGATATTTTGTTGTTTTTGCTGTATAATCATTTTGTTTTTGCTGTTATTTTTCCCAAGTTTGTCCATGCAAACCTATATTTTCTAGTTTATGTTGATAAGTGCACAAAAACATTTAAGTATGTGCCCATTTATTTATGAAAGGATTTATATGAAATTTTTAGCTTCGCATGAGAACACAGCCAGAGGAACCTCTGGTTTTCCAATTGAATTGTACTATGTTGATAGAAGTCATCCCCGATATGAAATGCCCTTTCACTGGCACCTTGAACATGAGATTATGCTTGTGTTAAGCGGAAGCTTCTCTTTGTCAGTTGATGGAAAAACTAAGACCTTACATAAGGGTGATACTGCCATCATTTCTGCCGGAGCCGTCCACGGCGGTGTTCCCGATAACTGCATCTATGAGTGTCTCGTATTTGACACCAGCCGCTTTATGGAAAGCAGCAGCGCACTGCTTCACAGAAAGTACTGCGACTTTTTTGACACTGATACGCTTATTTATCCTTTTTTTGAAAAGGGTACTCGCTGCAGTGAACTGATCTGCCAGATGTTTGAGGTAATGGATAAGCGTCAAACCGGCTACGAATTTTTTACGGTCGGACTTATGTGGCAGCTATTTGGTCAAATTCTGCATGATCACTCCTATACTGTCACTGATATGGCTGAGCGCAGAAATGCAAAGAGTACCGAACAAATTAAAACGGTACTCAATTATATTAGAAAAAATTATGCCTCACGCCTGACGCTTGCTGATCTTGCTGATGTTTTAAATCTTTCTCCAGAACATTTCTGTCGGTTGTTTCACTCAATTACAGGAAAATCTCCTATTGATTATTTAAATTATTACAGAATTGAATGTGCCTGTGAGCTTTTATCTTCTTCCCAAAAAAGTATCACAGAAGTCGCCTACTCATGTGGCTTTAATGATCTAAGTTACTTTAACCGCATCTTCAAACGATACAAAAAGGTGACACCAGGTCATTACCAAAAGACTATGCTCTCCAAAAAAACAGAATAAAAAATAACCCCATGAGCAAAATAATCACGTTTTTGCTCATGGAGTTCTGACTAACTATATTTACTTAAGGTTGTAAACGCATCCCTCAAAAAGCTTTAAGCCTGTCTGTGTATTAGAAATTGTAAAGTAAAATGGATGATCCATGTTCATCTCAACTATATCATCCTCTGGCAAAAGTGCCATTGCTTCCATAAGCATCATAGTTACTGCTGCTGCCTCTGTTCCGTTTTCATCATTTTTGATTGCTGTTTTATGGTAGATTGATCCAACTGCCATCTCTGCATCTGTAAGTCTGTCATAAATACAGCCATCGAAAATTCCCTCTAGTCCAAGTTCTTTTAATATATCCTTTAATTCATTTCCATATTCCATCTCAAACTTTGGCATTGAAAGAGAGACCTCGCGTCTATCCCACTCTTGCTTATCTGCCTCAAGCCCAAGCTGATAGAGATAATCTTTTTCGCTCCATTTATCAGCCGCTGTGCTATCCTTTGGCAGATAAACCGTCATCTCACAGCCACCATGGTAAGGCAGACGAATCATCTGATACTCATCATTTTCTGCATACTCAAAATGATCCTGCTGATGCATCATATCCACAGATGTATCACCCTCTTTTCCATGAAAGATCTGTTTGTCTGTCAATTCTTTTTCAAATGCATTTACCCATGCAGCCTTAAAATAAACGGCATTTAAAAGTGTCATTCGAATACTCGGATCCATTGGTTCATCAAGAATTGATGGAATCAGCCCATGCGTTTTCTCATTGACCCAATCATTGATTTCATTCATTGTTTCCTCTGATGATAAATCACAGCGCTTTAGTGATGCCTGATATGTATTTGAAAGTATATCTGCCAGATCGTCAAATGAAGATGACATCTTCATTTTCTCGTCCACATACATAGCATTTGCTGTTTCTAAAATTGACTTTGGAACACTGTAATCATCACTTTCTACACTTACTACTTCCTCTGATGAATCTGATGACGCTTCATTTTCATCTTCTTCATCTTCCTGATTTTCCTTATTTGTTCCAAGAAGCGCTGCCAGTTCTTCCTGCGCTGCTAAAATCTCACTCTCACTCATATTGTTTAAGTCAAGAAATTCTTTTAACTGCTCAATCTGTCCACCGCTTTCAGAGCAGTGACTAAGAAGCGTCAGTGCTGTTGCAATACTATAGGAAGAAATAAATACATTTTTATTTTCTGCCGTAAGCTTTTCCATTAACATTGATCCGATGCGGTTATCTGCCTGCACAATCGTATCAACATAATTTTGTTTTCCCTGATCCACAGGATATTCCTCATCCTCAAGCGTTGGAATTTCGATCAAATCATCATGAGAGCCTGCCGTTGTTTCTTCCACAGTCTCATTGCCCCATACAGGTGCGGCTGCCTGCATCACCTGTGAGCATGCCATCATCATTCCCATTGCAGCTGTCAGTCTCATTAAATTCTTTCTTCTCATATCATTATCCTGCCTTTCCTAATATGATGTACTCCTTTGATACCAGATTACTTTCACAAAATTTTATTTAAGACTTTTATGTCTTCACTCTTTAAGACGGAAAATCAGATGTGAGGTTACACATTCTGAAAAAAATTTTATCAATTAATCCACAACTGTGACTATGCCCATGCCGCAGATCGTATCTGCTGCTGCCTGCACGACTTTTCGCAGCGTATCAGCCTGCAAAGTATAGGAAACATTATTTTGTTCAAATGAAGCGAAAAAATAACTAGAACCTTCTTTTTTATAAAAAAATACATCTATCCCACCAATACTCGTAGCTGGCAATTCATTATGTGATGTCTCATCTTCACTGATCTGACTTTTTGTTTCTTTTCCCAATGTGATCGTTGAAACCGAAAGTGTATTTTTATCTTCAGGTTCCGCGTAAGCCTCTGCCTCCGCCAGTGTTTCGCTTCCCTCGAGTGCTAAGATTTCCTTGTCATATTCGCTTTCTGTATACGCAGCCATCATCAGCGCACCATCTGCTTGATCTTTTTTTGCCGTGATCTTTCTTCCCATAACGGTTCCTGCGGTGAAAATACAAATACCTGCGGCCGCTGTAAGTGCTGTCCGCAAAAAAAGCACTTTTCCATTTGTTTTTTTCTGCTTTTCTTCTTTTAACTGTTCTAATCCAGCTTCCTCTATAAGATCATCATCCACAAAGCGCAAGCTGTCTAACAAATCCTTTTCTGTCATATCCAAATGCCCTCACTTTCCAGATATTTTTTTAACCGCCCACGTATTCTATGTAGCCTCACCTTTGCACTGCTCTCACTTATCTGCATCTGCTGCGCCAGATCTTTTATGCTCACACCATACCAGTAACGCTTCATAAATAAAAGTCTGTCCTGCTTTGACTGTGTCCTCAAAAAAGCTGTTATATTCTGTCCGATCTGTTCCCCCTGCACCTTATCTTCATTGCGTGAATCTGGAATGCACTGCTGCATTTCATGCGTAAGCTCAACTACCAAAACACTTCGCTTTTGCGCATTTTTATGATCCAGCACGTCAAAGCATAAAAAGCGGCATATCTTTGCAAGGTACGCAAAGAAAAACTGCGGTCTTGTCGGGGGTATAGAATTCCAGGTTCGAAGATAAGTATCATTGACACATTCCTGTGCATCTTCTCTGTTTTCCAAAATGCCAAATGAAAGTCTGCCAAGCTTTTCCCCATAATGCGTCTGTGTTTCTTCTATTGCTTTGGGATCTCGTTTCCAATATAGCTCTATAATTTCATCATCCTTTGTCTGCAACCGCTTACCTCCTAACTGATATCTTCCTAATATATAAGAAGGATTTTTATGTGCCGCGTTACATTATAAAGAAATAAAATGCACCCGTCATTTGACAGATGCATTTTTCTTTTCTTACGCTTCTACGCTGACAAGCTCAATTGTAAAGTTTAATTCCTTGCCTGCCATCTCATGGTTTGCATCAAAAGTGATGGTCTTATCATCTTTTGCAACAACCTTAACTGGGAATGGCTGACCAAACTGATTAGACAGATATACCTGCTGACCTGCCTCAAGTTCCTCTGAACCTGGAAGCTGCGCAATCTCAAGTGTAAAGATCGCAGCTGGATCCGGCATGCCGTATGCTTCCTCTGGCATCAGATGGATCTCAACAGACTCGCCAACTTCCATGTTTGCCACAGCCTGATCAAAACCTCTGATCATCTGACCAACACCGCAGATAAACTCAAGCGGCTCACCGCGATCATAAGAGGAATCAAACTGTGTTCCGTCATTAAATGTTCCCTTATAATGAGTGCGGCACTTCTTTCCTACATTCTTGCCTTCCATGATCGGCTCTGGTGTTCCACAGCCGCCGTGGCATCCGCCGCAGCCGCCCTCGCACCCAGACTCTTCACTCTCCTCACCATGACAGCAATGACCGCCTTCTTCATGATGATGATCGCAAGTTCCCTCACTGGTGCACTCAAGCGTTCCATTTACGTAGCTTTCGGCAGCCTTATTTACATCACCAGAAACGCCGGCACATACCTTGATTCCAGCCTCAGAGAGTGCTGCCTGCGCACCGCCTCCAATGCCTCCGCAGATTACAACATCAACTCCTGCATCAGCAAGAAAACCTGCCAGCGCACTATGTCCTGCTCCGTTTGAGCTAACTACCTCACTTGAAATGATTGCGCCATTCTCCACTTCAAAAATCTTAAAATTCTCTGTTTTTCCAAAATGCTGGAAAACAGATCCGTTGTCATACGTTACTGCAATTTTCATTTTTTCTTTTTCCTTCCCTGCAACCGGCATTCACTCTAAAAAGTCGCCCACAAATTGCATATTGTTTTAATTATACCTTGAGGCGGCTCGTTGCGTCAACTACTTCTTTCGCTTATCGAGCATTCGTTTCCTAAGCCCCACTTTACATCCACTTTGCGACTTCCTTGACACGATGTTTCTTTGCCTCGTATAGACTTTCGTCGGCATGTGACAGCGCATCTGAAAGTGACTCGTTAGACGAAGCGTCCATTCGATAAGTTCCAACCGAAACGGTGATATTGTATGCCTTGTCGCTTGTCTCATTAAATGATACAAACCGCTCTGTGATTCGATCTACAAAGCCTTGCTCTTCCCTCTCGCTATCGCCACACTCAATCACACAGGCATACTCATCGCCACCAATTCGCCCTGCTACTCCTCGTCCGTCCACTGCTTCTAATAGAATCTGTCCAATTAATTTTAAGGAAAAATCGCCTTCTTCATGGGCACCTCAGTCCTTTGTTTTGTTACTTATACCTATATTTTATATATATATCTATTTTATTTTGTTTCCCATACCATTTCCCTATTTTTCACTTTTTGCTATATTAATGCTAGATAAAATAAGGAAAACAAAGGAGAATCCCCATGAATGTTGTCATTGCCATTGATTCCTTTAAAGGCAGCTTAACCTCACTTGAAGCTGGCGAAAGCGCTGCCAGAGGCATCAAAAAAGTTTACCCGAATGCGACCACGATCATCCGTCCTCTTGCTGACGGCGGTGAGGGCACTGCCTATGCACTTGCAAACGGTTGTGGCGGTCGTCTGACTAATGTTACCGTCACCGGACCTCTTGGGAAACCGGTTGTCTGCCAGTACGGCATTGTCGATGAGACTCACACTGCAATTATCGAGATGGCAGGTGCTGCCGGTATCACTCTTGTCTCCCCAAAGGAGCGAAATCCGTTAAACACTACCACCTACGGAGTAGGAGAGGTCATTCTGGACGCAATCAAAAATGGTTGCCGCCGCTTCTTAATTGGAATCGGTGGAAGTGCAACCAATGACGGCGGTATCGGTATGCTGCAGGCTCTTGGCTTTGGTATTCTAGACAAAAACGGTCGTCAGGTTGAGTTTGGTGCAAAGGGACTTCAGCAGATTGAAACAATCACAACTGACCATGTTGCACCTGAGCTTTCTGAATGTACATTTCGAATTGCCTGCGATGTCACCAATCCGCTGTGCGGTGATCTTGGCTGTAGCGCAGTCTTTGGTCCACAAAAGGGGGCTGATCCGACGATGATCATGCAGATGGATAAGTGGCTTGCCTACTATGCTGCTCTGTCAAAGGCAGTTTTTCCAAATGCAAATGCAAAATATCCGGGAACTGGAGCTGCCGGTGGCATGGGCTTTGCATTCTTGACCTTCTTACATGCTTCGCTTGAGTCTGGAATTAAGATTGTTCTTGAAGAGACGAGACTTTCCGATTTTGTGAAGGATGCTGATATTGTCATCACAGGTGAGGGAAGATTGGATGGCCAGACTGTCATGGGAAAAGCGCCAATCGGTGTTGCAAAGATTGCAAAAGAATATGGAAAGCCAGTGATTGCGTTCTCTGGATGTGTCACAAAAGATGCAGTTGCCTGCAATGCAAAGGGAATTGATGCATTCTTCCCAGTGCTTCGCGGTGTTGTCTCACTTGATGAAGCGATGTGCACTGCTAACGCAATGGCAAACATGGAAGATACAGTCGAGCAGGTATTTCGCCTGATTCGGACGTTTGCATAAACTACAGACATTTTCTGCGAAAGAGGTATTTTTATGACATTTACAACTTATGGAGCCCTAATTGGACTCGCAATTGCCATCATATTAATTATTAAAAAAGTACATCCTGCCTACAGTTTGATTCTTGGTGCTCTTCTTGGTGGACTGATCGGCGGTGGTGGTCTGGACACAACTGTCAGCACAATGATCTCTGGTGCTCAGGGTATGATGTCTTCTATCCTTCGAATCCTGACTTCTGGAATTTTGGCCGGTGCTCTAATTAAGACCGGCTCTGCTGAGAAAATCGCTGATGTGATTGTGAAAAAGCTCGGTGAAAAATTTGCACTGGTATCAATCGCAATTGCTGCAATGATTATCTGTGCTGTCGGTGTTTTCGTCGATATCTCTGTTATTACGGTTGCACCAATTGCAATGGCAATCGGCAAAAAGGCTGGCTACAGCAAGCCTTCTATCTTACTTGCAATGATTGGTGGCGGAAAGGCTGGAAATATCATTTCTCCAAACCCAAATACGATTGCAACTGCTGAGGCATTTCAGATTGATCTGACCTCTTTGATGATTCGAAATATTGTTCCAGCAATCTGTGCTGTTGTCGTTACCGTTCTTCTTGCCTCTCTTTTAAACAAGAAGAAAGATAACATGATTTTGGACAGCGATCTTGAGCAGTCAGAGGAAAAGAATCTTCCATCCTTCTTTGCTGCAATTGCAGGACCACTTGTTGTTATCATCTTGCTGGCATTAAGACCACTTTTCAGTATCTCAATTGATCCACTAATTGCACTTCCACTTGGTGGACTTGTCTGCATGCTTATGACTGGTCAGATTCGCCATGTTGTTTCCTACTCTGAGTTTGGTCTCAGCAAGGTTATCGGTGTTTCCATTCTGTTAATTGGAACTGGAACACTTGCCGGTATCATTAAGGCATCCAACCTGCAGTATGATATGATCTCTCTTCTGGAGATGGGAAATCTTCCGGCATTCTTACTTGCTCCTCTGTCTGGAATCTTAATGGCTGGCGCGACTGCTTCTACGACTGCCGGTGCTACAATTGCATCCCAGACCTTCTCTCAGACATTGATTGAAAAAGGTGTATCTGCTCTTGATGCCGGTGCAATGATCCATGCCGGTGCCACTGTGATTGACTCTCTGCCACACGGTTCCTTCTTCCATGCAACTGGCGGCTCTGTCAATATGCAGATCAAAGAGCGCATAAAGTTAATCCCATACGAGGCACTTGTCGGATTGACAAGCACAGTTGTTTCGATTATTGTGTATCTCATATGATACTAGGGTCAAAAGCTCAAAACACCGTTCGTGCTTACACGATAAGGTGTTTGAGCTTGAAACCTGCAAAAACATTCGGATGCAGCGATTTTCAGGGAAAATCAGCGAATCCGAATGTTTTTAGAATTGCGAGAGTTGTGAAACAACGGAGCAATTCGTGAGTATCAAATCGGTAGCTAGCTCCTTCACCTGTCCCCGGTGGCTCTCAATTTAATTGCACTGTACAAGACAACCGCATCACGAAATTTTCTTGGATCATACCCAGTCTGCTCCCGTATCGAATTTAACCGATATTGCAGACTATTTTTATGGATATATAACCGTTCACTGGTCGCTTTTAGCGACATTTCCTCTTCGTAGTAGCATTCTAATAATTCAATTTCTTCTTCTGTAAGCGGTTGTAATACCTTTTTGATATAGGCCTCTCTATTATGGGGACTGACATTTCCTAGCAGCAGTTCATAATCCAATGTATCATAGAGTGTCACTGTGCCAGGTTTCTTACAGCATTCAATTGCCATCTGCGCACACTGATAGGACAGTGCGCTTTGCATCAGCTTGACTGCACTTCCCACACCAATCATTAGCACTGTCTCATATTCCTTTGCCAACTGTTTTAATGCTGTCATCTGATGTGACAATCTCTCATTTGGTGCGATCAAAATATATTCGTTTGGGTAGCTGTATCGATAACATGACAAATCCATCTGAACAAAGGTCTGTGTGATTGCAGACTGAATCATGAAAAGATTGTTGGGATTGTATCTTGCATCCAACCGCACAACAACAACACGACAGATTGTCTTATCATTTAGTCCATTCTCAGCAAGCGTCTCTTCAAGATATGCCTTGTCAATCTGTTCATTGCTGATTAATCCTCGAATGACATAATTCAAACGATTCTTTTTCTGTGTTCCAAGTGCCTCAAGTTCTCGCTCTCGTAAAATAATATTCGTGATTTTTTGAGCAAGACAGGCGTACTGACGAACCTCTTCTACCTCTCCGCTAATTCCAATGACGGCAACTAGCCGGTCATGATACATTACTGGAATATTGATTCCTTTTTTCGTACCAAAAAAGCTGTCGTCCTCTGTAACCTCTATTGTCGTCGCCGTCGCTGCTGCCCGATAGCCAATCTCATGAAACGTATTGATTCGCTGCGGATCGGTGCTTGCAATAATCATACCAGACGCATCAATAAAGTTGATATTTTGCTGGCAGACATCCTTAACAGTGTCGACAATCTGTTGGGCGATTGTCGAATTGATCATTTCCATTTTTTCCCACCCTCTTTATCTATAAAAAGAGCCACTAGGGACCGGGCAAGCGGCACTAAAGTGCCGCTTGCCCCCCGTTCCCACTGGCTCCCTGTCCTCAATGGCTCTCTTATGTTCTTTTATAATTATTTATTTTAAGCTAACGGCTTTCCAGTTAACATCTCATATGCCTGCAGATACTTCTCGATTGTCTTATCAACAATCTCCTGCGGCAGTGTCCAATCGTTGTCCGGGTTTGCCTTTAACCAATCACGAGCAAACTGCTTGTCAAAGGATGGCTGACCATGTCCTGGCTCATAGCCATCTGCCGGCCAGAAACGTGAGCTGTCCGGTGTAAGCATCTCATCACCGATAACGATATTTCCATTCTCATCCAGACCAAACTCAAACTTGGTATCTGCAATAATGATGCCCTTGCTCAGTGCGTAGTCTGCACACTTCTTATACAGTGCGATAGTGTAATCACGAAGCTTCTGTGCATACTCCTCGCCCTTTCCTGGGAAATACTTCTCCAGATGAGCAATGCTCTGCTCATAAGAAATATTCTCATCATGATCACCGATCTCAGCCTTTGTAGATGGTGTATAAATTGGCTCAGGCAGCTTATCAGACTCCTTTAAGCCCTCTGGCAGCTCAATTCCACATACCTTTCCAGTCTTCTGGTAGCTTGCCCAGCCACTTCCAGTGATATATCCGCGCACAATACACTCCAGAGGAAGCATCTGCAATTTGCGGCACATCATACTGTTTCCATCAAACTTCTCCTGCTGGAAAAACTCCGGCATATCCTTTACATCCGTAGAGATCATGTGATTTGGAAGAATATCTTTTGTCATGTCAAACCAGAATCTGGACATCTGAGTAAGGACAGTTCCCTTCTTAGTTACCACGTTGTTCAGAATGACATCGAAACAGCTGATACGGTCAGTTGCTACCATGATCAGGCTGTCGCCATTATCATAGATTTCGCGTACCTTGCCTTCTTTGATTGGCTTTAACTCTCTCATTGTAAATACCTCATCCTTATATAATATTGTATTATGGGCGGATTTTTTGCTTCTTTACAGATATTATTCTGGAAGCTGCTTCCGCAACACATCTACACTACCACTACTTCTGCTGTGTTGTCAATAGTTAATGTGTTTTAAACAATATATTTTAAATGTTACAGTTCATGCGTCATGTTACAAAAGCCCTTGAAAGATTGTTTTGTTTGCGCTTGACAATGGTACGAAATCGTACTATACTTTCTAAGTACGATTTCGTACCTTTATTTTCAATTATTAACGGAGGAATTTTGTATGAATGTTCAATCTTCTGCTTCTCTCAAACGTCTTAACCATTTGCAGTGTGAGATGAGCGTTGTTTACCATGAAATGTCACATCTGTGTGGTTTATCTGACAGCACAATGCAAATTTTATACACGATTTGTAACTTTGACGAAGAAAGCTGTCTTCTTCGTGATATCTGCCGCCTGACAGGGCTTCCTAAGCAAACTATCAATTCTGCACTAAGAAAGCTTGAAAATGAAGATATCATATTTTTAGAGACCGCAAATGCAAAAAATAAACGTGTCTTTTTAACACAAAAAGGTAAACAGCTTTCTTCTGAGACAGCAGAAAAAATTATTGATGCTGAAAACCGTATTCTTGCTGATTGGGGTCCTGAAACTTCCGAACAATATCTTGCTTTAAATGAACGTTATTTAAAATGTCTGCAAAAAGAATTGCAGCGAATGAAAGCTGAAAAATAATACGAAAGGAATAAATTTATTTTTATGAAAATCCAATTATCTGATCATTTTACTTATGGAAAGCTGTTTCGTTTTACGTTTCCTTCCATTATCATGATGATCTTCACTTCGATCTATAGTGTTGTGGACGGATTTTTTGTATCAAATTTTGCTGGAAAAACAGCGTTTGCTTCCATCAATTTAATAATGCCATTTCTCATTATTCTAGGAAGCCTTGGCTTTATGATTGGAACAGGTGGTACAGCGCTCGTCTCTCGTATTCTCGGCGAGGGCGATGAAAAAAAAGCAAACCATTATTTTTCTATGCTGATCTGGCTGTCACTTTTGATCGGTATTATTCTGGCTATTTTCGGTGTTGCTTTTATGCGTCCTGTTGCTACATTGCTAGGCGCTACAAAAGAGATGATTGATGACTGTGTTCTGTATGGACGCGTCGTAATCGCTTTTCTTGCTCCCTATATGCTCCAAAATGTATTTCAAAGCTTTCTTATAGCAGCTGAAAAGCCTAACCTTGGACTGGCAGCAACACTTGCTGCCGGAATTACAAATATGGTGCTTGATGCAGTGCTTGTCGGTGTTCTTCGCTGGGGAGTTTGTGGAGCAGCACTCGCAACTGGTATAAGCCAGACTATTGGAGGCTTACTTCCTTTTCTTTATTTTATTCGTCCAAATAGCAGCAAGCTTCATCTGACAAAGGCCAAATTTAAACTTCGCCCAATTTTACAGGCTTGCGCCAATGGCTCCTCTGAGCTGATGAGCAACATCTCTGGATCAGTTGTTGGTATTGTCTATAATTTTCAGCTATTAAAATATCTTGGTGAAAATGGTATTTCCGCCTATGGTGTATTAATGTATGTACAGTTTATTTTCATTGCCATTTTTGTCGGCTACTCGATTGGCTGTGCTCCTGCTGTCAGTTTCCATTTTGGTGCCGGAAATCACAGTGAACTGCAAAGTCTTCTCAAAAAAAGTACACGCATCGTTGGCTCACTAAGTATCATTTTGACTGTGCTTGCCCTCACACTTGCTAATCCGCTTGCAAAAATGTTTGTTGGTTATGACGTAGAACTTCTTGCTATAACCTCCCATGCTTTTAAGATCTTCTCCTTTAGCTTTTTGCTGGCAGGCTTTAACATTTTTGCATCATCTTTTTTTACTGCTCTAAACAATGGTGCAATCTCTGCTGCAATCTCGTTTTTACGTACCTTAATCTTCCAGACATCATCCGTGTTAATCCTTCCACTGATTCTCGGCGTGGACGGCCTCTGGGGTGCAAATGTAGCCGCTGAAATTTTTGCGTTTGTGATTTCACTTGCATTTCTTGTTGCAAATAGAAAGAAATATCATTACTAATCTTTGCAAAAAACACTGGGGACAGGTTTATAGCTCTGACGAGCCACAAAAACCTGTCCCCAATGTTTTTTTATTCTTTGCTTTCAGCCGTATTCTCTGCCTCACTTGTTTCCTTTAAATTCTTTTCAGCAACCTTAGAAGATACTTCTTCGCTGCTTTTTTCTTCGCTGCTTCCTTCTTCGCTAGACTCCTCCTCGATCTGGGATGGATCATAGATATTTACACCGATTACAACTGCGCTTGTTCCATTTCCAGAGTCAAGCTTTCCAATCTGAAAGCTGTTCATTGTATAATCGCCATACTGATCTGTTTCATTGTACCAGAATGCACCCGTTGTGTGGTAAACAGTTCCTTTGCCGCCATCCTGATCATTTTCCTGATAATTATCTTCATCGCCAAATGCCTCACGCGCTGCAGCAACCGCCTTATCAAACAGATCATCTAACTGCTCTGCTGTATAGGTATCCTCAAAGTAAACAGTCAGTGTTGTCAAACCACCCTCTGCATTATATACAGGCTGCATACCAACGGAAATGTAATTAAGAAGCTTAACAGAGTAATTGATGTCACCCATTGTCTCGCCCTCTGTAAATGCTGTCGTAGTGCCAATCGGCATTGCGATCTCTTTTTCAAGATCCTGATAACTGCTTAACCATCCCAGATCCTTGTACTGGAAAGTACCATCAGCTGCCTGAAAATCAGTAATCTTAAACTCCTCTAGTGTATCAGCTGCTGCCGTTGTCTTTATTTTATTTGCATTTGCATAAGAGCCATAGCCCATTCCGCTTCCATAATAACATCCTGCTGCAGACAGCATCATCATGCTGATACCTCCTGCGAGTAATGTCTTCTTTAATAAATGTCTCATAAATAATTCCATGCCTTTCACTCATTGACCTAATTAGCTTATCGTTTGCTGTCAATGTACATTATATCCATTATATCAAATCAGACTGAGAAATCAATAAAAAAACTTTAAAATTACTATTGACAAATCTATTGCGATCTGCTATTATAACACATGTTGTAGCGCTATCGCCAAACGGTAAGGCACTGGACTCTGACTCCAGCATTTTCCAGGTTCGAATCCTGGTAGCGCTGTTAAATTTAAGGACATCGCGGATGCGGTGTCCTTTTCTCGTTGAAGCCAGTGGTGACAGATATAAATCCACAATACCTGTCACCATAGCTTTTTGACTTCTAATTTGTTTCATGGCTACTCCTCATAGCAAATAGACTGGATATTGCCCGTAATCAAAACCTCCTCTGTCGCAAAGTAAGAAATAGTTAAACATCGGCCAGTGATTTTGATTTGATGCCTGCCTGCCAACAGACAGATTTCGTCTTCTTTACAGACAAGAAGCTTTTTAAAATTTCGAATTTGCATCTGGCTGTTTCCAGAAAGAAGCGAAATCTCACGTCCCATCACAACATCAGTTGGAAGATGAAGACAATCGACCAGATACTCAACTCTTTTTCTAGGTGTTTGCTGAATCTGATATTTCTTCAATGACCGAATTTTACTCGATTTCTTATCTTGCTTCCTATTCCGACTTTTATTTTTTCTTGACATTTCTTTCATAATAGACTGACTCACTTTTGTTCTTATAAAAATCTATGACAATTCAATTCTTTTTATGAAAACACCCCTTCAGATACAAATGTATCCGAAAGGGTGTATCAATCCTTAGTAGATTCCCATAAAACGAAGTGTCGGTGATACGCGGGACTTTGTAATTGAAAGCCGAAGCGCATCTGTCTGGATCTTCTCTAGACAAGCAATCTTCTTATAGCCAATCACAGTACCCTCGTAGATCGTTTGATAGTTTCCTGCCTCATCAGCTGCCTCTAGTATAAACTGCTCTACTCGCTGGCTCTTTGTGATATCTTCCTTTAATACAACATATTGAATCGTCTGAGGCTCATTCCACTTTGCTGTGACAGTCAGTGTATGCGTTCCCTTTGGCACTACAAAGGATGCATCATCGTCCACTCGAATGCAATCGATGCTGTTCGATTCATTACTCGACTTTCCTATTTCAGCCTCTGTGTCCGCTGTAAGCGTTGCCAGATCTAACACATTCTTAAAAAATGCGTTTCTTAGAAATGCACCAAGCTCACGAAGGCGCGCCTTATCATTTTCATGAAAACGTCCCTCTCTTGTCGGTGGAATATTTAACAAAAAGGTGGCATTTCCGCCCACACTGTTAAAGTAAACCAAAAGAAGCTCCTCAAGTGATTTTACCTTGTTATCCTCTGACTCATGATAAAACCAGCCTGGGCGAATCGATGTGTTGACCTCTGCTGGATACCAAATGAGTGTCTTCTCACCGCGAAGAATTTCTCTGCTTCCCAGATCTAAATCGCTTGCAGCAAGGCGTCTTGTTCGAAATCCATCCTCATCAAGCTGTTGACTCTTTTCGGCAACCTTCTCTGTATCCTTTGCGCGAAGTGGCACAACACTCCACTCAGATGGTCTTGTATCTCCAGCCTCATTGCCACACCAGCGCACATCCGGGCCACAGACACTGATGCAGGCATTTGGCTGAAGACGGCGAATGGTCTCATAGTAACGATTCCAGTCATACACCTGTTTTTTGCCATTCTTGCCCTCACCGCAGGCACCATCAAACCAGACAGCAAAAATCTCACCATAATTTGTCAAAAGCTCCGTCAGCTGACCCACAAAATAGTCATTATAGGCATCCCCTGTTCCGTAAGTCGGATGATTTCGATCCCACGGAGACAGGTAAACACCAAACTTTAAGCCATGGCGATGGCAGGCATCCGATAGCTCACGCACAACATCTCCTTTTCCCTCTCGAAACGGACTGTTTGCAACTGTATGACTTGTAAATTTACTTGGCCATAGGCAAAATCCATCATGATGCTTACAGGTCAAAATAAGTCCCTTCATTCCAGCCTCTTTTGCCACCTGCGCCCACTCATCAGCATCCAAATTAGTCGGGTTAAAAACCGATTCACTCTCTGTTCCATCTCCCCACTCGCGATCGGTAAATGTATTCACAGTAAAATGAATAAAACCATAAAACTCCATCTGTTCAAGTGCAAGCTGACGCGCACTCGGCACAACGCTTGTGAGCTTCTTTTCGTACATAAATTCGTCTTGATTCATAGATATATCCTTCCATTATGAGGATACGAACGAACTGCTCCGTTGTTTCACGCCCCTAGTATCCTCAAGAAATCAGCTGCCCAGAAAATCAGCTCCCCAATTCGATACAGCTCACTTTCTCTGCTAATTTTATGCCACTGTCTGCGGTACTCATAATACCAAATTTCAAGTGCCTCTGCAAGCTGCCTTGGATCACCTGTATAGGCATCCTGATGACCAAGATACTCTTTATCAAGTACCTGTAAAATTGTATTTAATATGATCTGTCCCTCTGCCATATGGAGGATCGGACTGATGCTCTTTCTCTTGTCCGCTTCGATATGAGGAAGCAGTGCTGCTACCTTTTCCATATCACTCTTGATTGTCTCATTGCATGCATCGATATGTGGCAAGCTCTTTTCAATGCGCGGCAGATATCCCTTCCAAAATGCCTCCATATCTTTTCCAGCGATATGATAGCGATAGGTTTCTGAAAACTGCACAAACTCTCCCCAGTGGATCACTGCCTGATCACTCATATGACTTAATGTCTCAATAAGAGTAGCTGATGCATCGCCATACTCAATAACAGAAATATCTGCATTGATCTCTTCTCTTTCTGGAATTACGCGATTCCATCCAAATGCTGCACCATAAATGATGCCCACAAGTGCGAGTTCTGGGTACTGAAAATGTCCATAATCGCCCCAATCTGTCGTGAGAAGTCCCTCTCCGTCAAATTGATGGGCAAATACTGCCATCTTTTTGATATTCTCATAGGCAATTTCAAGTAGGTGAATCGTCTGATTCCATCCCTGAACACCTGGACACAGATACTGATGTGCACCGTTTTCCCAAAGCTTTCTGACATTGGTATCCCCCGGTGCCAAGCCGTAATCCCATGTCATACAGATGATGTCCTTTGGAAGCTCTTTGATGGTCTCTGGATGTGCAGCAATGATATCGCCCCAGAACATTGGTCGCTTTCCGATTTCCTCTACATGCTCGCATACGCGGTTCACCCATTGAATATACATCGCATGTGATCCAATTTGATCGGCAACTTCTTTTCCTCTTCCCTTTCCAAGATCAAAGGTTTCATCACAGTTGATATTGAACAGATTAGAACGAAATAGTGGACTGTACTCATCAATTAATCGGCATACAAATTCATAAGCTCTGTCATCGGTCGTATTTAATGTATGGTGGCACATACGCTCATAAAATGAGAATTGACAGCCATCCGGCTCCTCAATCTCAGACAACTCATGGTATGTCTTTGTGCGAAGCACTTTATACAGATGACCAAATGTGGCAATCGACGGAACAAGTTCGATATTTCTCTGAGCACAATATTCATCAAACTCTAAAATATCCTGCGCTGTAAGCGGCGTGTCATCTCGCCAAGTTTCGCTGAGTCCATCAAATAAAAAGGTATGTTCAATATACAAATGCATCTGATTGATTTTATACAGACTGCAACGATCTGCCATCTCCTTTAAATAGGAGAGTTTCGGAATACGGCCTCTTGTCACATCCATAAACCATCCACGAACCGGAATCTGTGGATAGTCTTCTATATATAAACACGGCAGGCAGATGCCATACTGAATAATCAACTGACGCAGTGTCTGCACACCATTAAAAAGACCTTCCTTTGCGTAGGCGCTCACTGTCGCTCCTTCTGGCGTAATTGTCAGACAGTAAGCCTCTTTTCCTGCTTTCTTTGTCTTTTCGCTTCCAGCAGTTTCATCAATACAAAGCACAATCCCCTTATGTGGTTTTTTTGTACGCCTGTCAATGCTAAGCTCGATGCCTGTCGAGTGTTCAAACTGCTCTGACAGCTGCTTTGCATAAAAGTATGCTTCTTCTGGGCAATTGTCCTTAATTGTAATTCTGCAATGGTAATCCAAAAACAGGGTTCCTTCTTTTTCCTCTAATCGCTGCGGCTTTGGCAGTATTCGTAACATTTGGGTTCCTCCTTATTTTTTGTTTTTATTGATTTTATAGGTTCCAACTTTAAAGTCCTTATCGTATAAGCACAATCAAAATTTGGCTCCTAATATCATTTAACATATTGTTAATATATTTTGTTTTTTACGTTTGACTCTCAATCATTATAACAGTATTTTAGGCTATAGGCAAGCTATTTTTTGGCTATTTTTGAGAATTTCTTTCTTGTTTTTGTCAGCTTTTGTTAGCAAAAGTTAAAATTATTTTGTTATCATTTAACAATCTTTACATTGTCAAACAGGAAAAAATACAGTATGATACAGTTAGATTATCTGTATAGAGCAATGAATAAAGAAAGGGCGTATTTTTATGAATACATTACGTTTTGATGATTCGCAATTTTATCTAAATGATCAACGCTTTCGAATCCTATCTGGAACAATCCATTATTTTCGTGTCGTTCCAGATTACTGGGAGGATCGACTTTTGAAGTTGAAACAGTGTGGTTTTAATACCGTAGAAACCTACACCTGTTGGAATCTTCATGAACCGCGCGAGGGCGAATTTGATTTTTCTGGAATTTTGGATCTGGCACGTTTTCTTGAAACGGCCTCCCGCCTAGGACTCTATGTGATTCTTCGTCCCGGCCCATATATCTGTGCCGAATGGGATATGGGTGGTCTTCCATCCTGGCTGTTAACCTATCCACATATTCACGTTCGCTGCCATGACGAACTATTTCTTAGCAAGATTCGTCGCTATTACAATAAACTTTTTTCTGTGATTCGTCCGTATTTAGGAAAAAATGGCGGATGCATCATTGCGATGCAGGTTGAAAATGAATATGGCAGCTACGGAGACGACCATACTTATATGAGGGAGATTCTTTCTCTCTACCAAGAGGCTGATCTTGGATGTCTTCTCTTTACATCAGACGGTCCACAGTATTTCACGCTAAATGGAGGTTCTCTTCCCGAACTGCTCTCTGCTGTCAATTTTGGCAGTAACCCAAAAGATAATTTCGCGCTACTTCGACAATTCAAACCAAATCAACCGCTGTTTTGCTGCGAATTTTGGAACGGATGGTTTGACCACTGGTACGAGGCGCATCATTTACGCGATGCCGATGACACGGCAACTGTTTTAGAGGAAATGCTTACAATGGGTGCCTCTGTTAATCTATACATGTTCCATGGTGGCACCAATTTTGGCTTTACAAATGGAGCCAATTTTTCGGATGTCTATCAACCGACTGTAACAAGTTATGATTACAACTGTCCACTCAGCGAAAGTGGCGATCTCACACCAAAATATTTTGCGATTCAAAAAGTGATTCAGAAGTTTTGGAAGACACATCCAGACGAATTTGGACCTTGTGTCGAGCCATCTGTTTCGTTGAAAAATTCTCAAAGCCAAACGCACTCGCATCATTTAGAAGGCACTGTTTCGTTCACCGAATCAGCCCGACTGTTTGATGAATCCTCTTTACTTGGAAAGCCAATCTTTGATGCAAAGCCGTTGACAATGGAAGCACTTGGGCAAGATTTTGGATTTGTTCTCTATCAAACTACACTCACAGGACCTTTTGAAAAAATGCGGCTGTCGATTGACGGTCTGCATGACCGTGCACTAATCTATCTAAATCAAACACTTGTCGGCATAAAGGAGCGCACAGGCAAACGCGACGACGAAATTTTGATTGGACTTGATGCTGGCCAGTCCTGTACCTTGTCTATTTTGGTTGAAAATATGGGGCGAATCAATTATGGTCCAAAGCTATTGGATGAAAAAGGGATTCTTCACGGTGTGAGAATTGGTCCAATGAATCATTTTGGTTGGACAATGCATCCGATTTTCTGCAATCATTTCCAATCTGTAAATTGGACACAGTTAGGGAACAACCAGCCGCAAAGCAAGACTTTTGCAGATTCTTTCTCACAGCTTGGCTGTAAATTCGGCTTTGGTCCTATTTTACTTAGAGGCTTTGTTGAAATTGATCAGCCAGGTGACACATTTATACGGCCAAAAGGATTCGAAAAAGGAATGATCGCCGTAAACGGCTTTCTGTTAGGGCGCTATTATAACAGTGCCGGACCGCAAAAAACACTTTATCTGCCTGGCCCACTGTTAAAGAAGGGAACAAATGAAATTATTTTACTTGAGCTAGAACAGATGGAAGTTCCATCTCTTCTGCTAGAAAAGGAGCCGGATCTGGGATAACCCCAGACCCGACTCCTTATATTTTTATAGGCTTTAACTCAAAAAACTTTATCATGCGAGCATGGTCATTTTTCGAGTCCTCGTCCCTAGTCTCATAGGGAATTTTCTTTCATCCACTTCATCAACTCATCAACTGTTGTAAATGCCAGTCCTGTGACTGTGTCTGCACAGCCATAGTAGATTGCAATTCTTCCAGTTGCAGAATCCGTAAGTGTTGCACATGGGAATACGACATTTGGAACATCTCCATTCATCTCGTAGTCCACTGCTGGCCCCAAAATATAATATTTGCTGCGGTATAATACCTTCCATGGCTGTTCAAGATCTAACAATGCGCAGCCCATACGGTATACAAAACCATTGCAGGTCTGCAATACACCATGATAAATTAGCAGCCATCCTTCGTCTGTTTCAATTGGAACTGGTCCTGGGCCAATCTTAGTTGCCTGCCATGCAGAGGCATCACCGCCAAAGGTACCCATCACAAATCTGTGATGACCCCAGTATTCCAAATCTGGACTCTGGCTATAGAAAATATCACCAAATGCTGTATGTCCAGTGTCACTTGGGCGAGACAGCATCGCATACTTTCCACCAATCTTTTTTGGGAAAAGCACACCATTTCGATTATATGGAAGAAATGCATTTTCTAACTGTACAAATGTCTTAAAATCAAATGTATATGCAATTCCAATTGTCGGTCCATGATAACCGTTGCACCAGGTAATATAATAGCGATCTTCGATAAAGCAAACTCTCGGATCATAGCGATATTGTCTCTTTAAAATCTCCTCATCCTCTCCAACAAAGGTGATTGGCTCGTGATTAATCTCCCAGTGAATTGCATCCTTACTAAAGCCTGCGTAAATATCCATGCTCACGCCAAAGCTGTCACAGCGAAATACACCTGCAAAGCCATCTCCAAACGGAACAACCGCGCTGTTAAAAATGCTGTTTGAAGTCGGAATCGCGTATCGATCAATAATTGGGTTTTCACTGTAACGCCACACTGGACGTGGGTAATTCTCTGGCTTTTCCTGCCATGGTATATTGGACAGCTCTTTTCCTATAATCTTTGCCATTTTTTCTTCCTTTCCCTTTTCTTTTTTCAGGTTCATTTTCTAGAAACGTACACGGTATGTCTGAATTTCGTATGGTTTGATTTCAATATCAAATCCATTGTCTTTTATGTCAACTGCCATTTTTGCATTTTCGATACAATCACAGCTCTCAACCGATACAATTTCCTTTTCAAAGCTGATATGTGCTTTTGTTCTGGCATTTTCAGACTCATACAGACGAATGATTACACCGTCACTATCCTCTGCCATCTTTACGGTCTCAAGAATAACATTTTGATGATCCACCGATACAAAGCTGCTTTCATTGCCTACACAACCACCCTCCACACTAAGAAGCGGCTGGTTGAGCTTCATTGCCTCCTGTACCGTCTTTGCCTGACGCCAGTTCTCTGCATGCGGATACAATGCATAGGTAAAGGTGTGCTCTTCCTGATCGGCTGTCGGATTCGGCTCAATTCCAGATTTAATGAGAGTTAATGTCATCACACCATCAATCGCAGAATGACCATACTTGCAGTCGTTCAACAGACTGACACCATAATGTCCCTCTGACATATCCATCCACTTTTGTCCGCAGCTCTCAAAGCGAGCCTCGTCCCAGCTGGTATTTTGATGAATTTTTCTTGTCAGATTTCCAAACTGAATATCAAAGGTTGCCTCATCCGTATGAAGATCAACCGGGAAATGAACCTTAAGCAGATGCTGATGCTCTTTCCAATCCACATAAGTGTCGAAACGAATGACTGCACTATCTGCATAGAAAGTAATGGTCTGGCGAATCAATGAGTTGCTGATCGTTCTCTCAAGTTCAATTGATACACAAAGCGGTCCCAGATCGGTCCATTCAAAACGAGAAAGATTGGATACCTCCCATCCCTTTTCTGTATAGTACATATCGATATCCCAATTGTCAAAGCACATTGGTTTATCCTCATACATTACCATTCGGTTACCCTTTTGGTCTGGCTTTAACACTTCGCGATCATTCTTCTTGTCATACAGACGAGCAATCATACCATTTTCATCAAATACGACTGTATAGAATGGTGTCTCCAGTGTCTTTCTCTCAGCCTCATTCTCAATTGAGTACCAGTTATACTTCTTTGCGTCTTCACTCAAGCTTACCTTTTGATAGACGCGACTTCCCTTTGATGGAAGTTTTTTCAGTGCGGCAACTGCACCATTTTTTGTATGCTGAATTGGGTAAATCATGCCATTTTGATCTTCAAGTGCCTCTGCCTTGCATCCATCCGGAAGGCGAACCAGATCATCTCGCTCAAAACCAAGTGTATTAACTACAGTAATGCCGTCTCCCTCATTTGCGATTGCCTTCAGTTGCTCTTTTTCAAGTACTTCTGCCTCACAAAGCAGTTCCTCGTATTCCTTCTTTGTCACCTCATACACTTCGTGGATCGCAGAACCCGGAAGAATATCATGGAATTGATTTAACAAAATCACCTTCCACATGCGCTCAAGTTCTTCCTTTGGATAGGAAACTCCCTTTTCCTCTGCAAGCACAGACAGCAGTTCCAAATCCATCATTGCAAGCTCACTCTTTCGGTTGCCTTTTTTGTTTCTTCCCATAGAAGTAAGCGTTCCTCTGTGATACTCAAAGTATAATTCACCTTCCCATACTGGCAAACGCTTATTTTTGCTTACTCGCTCGTCAAGGCGCTCAAAATAAGCAACTGGACTTTCCTGAACAACCTTTGGAATACCTGCGATTCCCTTGTCAAGACGAGATGAACTCTCTAACATTTCTCTCGTCGGACCACCGCCACCATCACCAAAGCCATAGCAGATCAGCACTTCATTGTTTAGATCTTTATTCTGATAGCGATCCCATGCACCAATAACCGCATCTGCATCCAGCATACCATTATAAGTCGTGAAATGAGTCTTCTTGACATCCTGTCCAACACTTGGCGTTGTAATCAGGTGAGTCAAAATACCAGTGCCGTCAATTCCCTTCCACATAAAGGTATCATGTGGGAACTTATCAATCTGATTCCATGCAAGCTTGGTTGTCATGAAATAGTCAATTCCACACTCCTTCATAATCTGAGGAAGTGCACCACTGTAACCAAAGACATCCGGCAACCATAAAATCTTACTGTCAATGCCAAACTCATCCTTGAAGAACTTCTTTCCATATAAGAACTGTCTGACAAGTGACTCTCCGGAGGTTAAATTACAATCGGCCTCAAGCCACATACCACCCTCTGGAATCCATCTGCCTTCCTTTACACGCTGCTTTAGCTTTGCATAAACCTCCGGATAACGCTCCTTCAAAAAAACATATAGCTGCGGCTGACTGGACATAAATTTATAATCTGGATATTCGTCCATCAGCTTTAACACAGTTGAAAAGCTTCGAGCCGTCTTTTCTCTTGTCTGAGACACGGTCCACCACCAAGCGACATCAATATGGGTATGTCCAATGCAGGAAGCAATCAACTCATCATGTCCGCAAAGCTCTGGATTTTGATACAAATGCGCATCAATATAGGACTGAGCAGTTGCAACTGATTCGTCAAACGCCTTCGAATGTGGGGTTCGAAGATCCAACTGATTCACTGCACCATTTAACGCCTCTACCAACAGACTTCTTGTGCGTCCCTCCGGCATTCTATTATAGCGATAGGCATCGGCCGGTGCCTTTAGATCATAATACAGCTTCATTAATGCCAAATCGGTCTCAGCAGCAGTCACCTTCAGTGAAAATTCATTATGGAGGATACCAGTGTAAGCCTGAAGATCCAGTGTATAAGTGCGTCCTGCCTCTGCACAATCCGTCAGGCGAACTTCTCTGTGATTCATATCCTGACCCTGAACTGCCTGTCCATCTACAAATAATAAAAACTGTGGATTGCGTCCATCATCCCACTCTTCAATCTGGGTGTGAATTTTTAGGAAAATGCATTTTTGATCCATCGACTGCGGAACTGTAAATTGGGCACGAAACCAATAATAGGTGTCCTTTCCATACCATCTGTCTGTGCTACTGTCAAAGCTCTCCCACGGCATCGGATCTAAATCAGCTTCCTCTGGTCTCATAAAAAGCTTCTTTTTTGTCTGCCACTTTACAATGTCCGTATGGGATCGTTCAATTAACGGTCTGAGTTCTCTAATAATTACCCAGACACGCTCGTCTAAATATCTCATATAAACTACCTCACCTTTCTTTCAAAACCGATATCATTTTTCAAGAACCTACTTTTAAAATACGCTTATCCAAATGATATCTGGTTTTTGAATTCTTGTAAACTGTTTTTTGTAAACTCAATCTCCGCCAAGACCGCTTCGTGCAGCACCTTGAACAAACCGCTTCTGTACAAAGCAATACAGAATTAACAGTGGAAGCACGACAAGCAGTGCACATGCAGAAATAGATGCATTTTGTACATATGGATTTTCTTCATTGATCAGATTTAGCCACACTGCATGCATTTTGGCTGCATTTCCGATTGGCCAGCGAATATTGCCCTGAAGCTGGTGATAATTGTAGGCCAACTGTAATGTATTCTGATTCAGCAAACTGTTGTAGTACACATCTGTATAGTTCCACAGAAAGCTAAGTACAGAAACTGTCAAAATGGACCCTGATGCACTCGGAACCACAATCTGGAAGAAGGTGCGAAGGAATCCTGCACCATCTACAAATGCTGCTTCCTCAATTGAGTACGGAAGTCCTCTGATGCCCTGACGCAAAATATAAATATAAAGACCACTCTTTACACCCATTCCAGTTGCAGCAAGTACAAGCATTGAAGCCATATTTTTGGTCATGTTAATTCCCGAACCTGTCAGTGCTCGGATGATACCAAAAAGATCAAAGCTTCTAAATGTAGAAAACTGCGCTAACATAATACAATCCGACGGCACAACGATCGTAAAGATTACCATCGCAAATAAAATCTTGCTGACAATCTTCATCTTACCCTTATTGAGTCGTGCAAATGAATAGGCTGCCAATCCAGTAGAAAGCACCTGGAAAAAGGTCAAAACCGTCGTCGTTGCAAGTGTATAGCAAAGACTTGGCCAATAATTTAATACAGCCTTTGTCATACTCATCTCAAAAAAGATCGTTGATACCTTTTGCGGAATCCATACGGAGCTCTTACTTGCAAGTGCACTTGGATCAGTCAACGCATCCTTTGCCAGCTTAAGAAGTGGCGTCAAAATGACAAAGCCAAGTGAAATCAATATAATATAGCGAAAAAGCAGTGCGATTGCTTTCTTCACTCTCTTTTGAATCGTATAACGGCTGAGTCTTCCTTTTCTCAGATCGACCCAGAAGCTGATACCGGCAGTCGTCTGTGCCATTGCCATTCGTTCTCTGTGGCTGAGGCCTTTTCTCTTTGTCTTAGTCATAATAGAATACCCCCTTTGACACAATGCCGCATATGATGCCGATGCTTGCCAGAGTTGCCACAAAGTAGATCACACTCATTGCTGCTCCATAGCCATAATACATGGACTGACCTTTGAAGGTAACATTGTAAATAGTATCGGTAACATCTGCTTTTGCAAACGCTTCAGAAATACTATATACCAGACACACCAAAATCATCGGAGAGATCATTGGCAGTGTAATCTTACAGAACGTTTCAAATGCACTGCAACCTTCAAGCTGTGCTACCTCATATAGGGTAGGAGAAATTGCCTGCAGACCAGACAAAAAGATCAAAATCTGAACACCTGATGTCGTAACCACATCGAAGATATTGGAAATGTACGAAGTCAGAAGTGTTGTAATCTGCTGCGGAATTCCACTGTTTACAACAAGGTCAGTCAGCCAGTCCAGATTGACAACCGACTCTGAGGTCTGTGCCGTAAGGGAAACCTCAGAGAGTTCAATTGTCGTAATACCTGTTGCTAAAATAATCGGAATAAAGAAGATTGCGCGAAAGAATCCCCTGCCCTTAAACTGCCCATTTAGCAAAATCGCAATGAAAAGCGATACAAAAATCTGAATCGGCACATTTGTCAGCATACTTGTGAATGCAGATGCCAGATCCTTTGTAAAATCTGCGTCCACACCCAGCGCATATTTAAAGTTTTCAATTCCATTGAAGGTTCCCTTAAACACACCGCTTTCCATCTCCATGCTATTAAACGCATAGTAGAAAGTTAAAAACAATGGTCTTAAAAAGAAGAAAATCAAACCGATTAACCACGGAAGCAAAAAGATCAAACCCCATAGAGCGGTCTTCTTTTCAAGACTTTTATAATGCTTTTTTGTTTTCTTTGCCTTACTATCTTTACTCATCATCACCCCTCCTTATTTTTTAATCTGATAGTCCAGTGCTTCCACGCTGACACCGTCAATCACTGCCGGTTCATCACTGTAATTGATATAAACTTTTACGCCATTTGAATAGGTGATAATTCGCAAATTATCATCTTTTTCAAACAGTTCATGGGCTACAATAGAAGCGTCCTTTACCTGTTCATAGAAGCGCTCATACTCTGCATAAATTTCCGGAATCAAATCCTTCCAATAGCTGTAATCGACTGCAAACAGATCCTGCTGCTCTGTCTTATTTAACAGTGAGCTGTCACGGTAAGTGAAGGTAAATTTCAATGCACTTCTTGATTCGATCGCCTGAATCATCTGTCTGCGAATATCGGTTGTCTCTAAATTAAGTGATTCGCCAGAGTAGGTCTTATAGCCATCCAATACAAGCTGCATAAACGGAATTGATGCGTCCAAAATTCTCATACCGCTGTCCTGTGTCGGAATATCTGTCAAACTGCTGCTATATGCATAGGCATCTGATATTGGATTCGACAGCATCAATTTCATATTCTCTGACATAGATTTTGCCGCATCCATGCAAATCTCTTCACCTGTTGACATTGAAACCTGGGTTCCTTTATAGTTGGTTGATATAAAGTTTAACAGATCTGAACTTGCTAACGTGTTAATTCCAAGCTTCTTAGTAAAGCTTTCCTTAATTTTCTGCAGGTAGCTGTCTAAATAGTTCGGATTGATCATATACAGCTTATAATCTGCCTCTTCGTCCACCTTCAATGTAACCGGATCAAATGTGTAAAGCTGAGCACGATTATTGACAATATTCCAAGAAACGCGATCACCACTTAATCCCTTTTTTGTATAAGCTGACTGCAATAACAGATTTGGATAGATTTCTGCGCCAATCAACTCGGCGTATGTGGTGAGCTTCTTAAAATCTGAGTTGCTGCCAAGACCAGATGCAATGGAAACACCTCCTGTCAGCGCTCTCTGATTCATACCGCCACCCGTCATACCACTGTAAATCAGCTTTATATTTTCTATTCCTGCTGTATTCAAATCGTCAAGCAGCTGTTTTGCCTCCGAAAATGATGTAAGTGTCTGCTTTCCCTGATAAGGAATCCCGAGGAAATATTGGGTCTTATCGGTTGTACCTAGCACCTCCGTAAAAAACGGTGTACTTTCTTCTGGCTCCTCTGCCGTCAGCTCGCCCTGCTCAACCAGATAAGTATTGTAGCATTTTGCCATATCTACATAGTCAGCATCCTCGCCCAGCCAATAGTAGCGAAGCGTAATGTTTTCGTCATAGACATCTGTAGATGCTTTTGACACGGAATAGGAACTATTTGAATCAGAAGCTACCTTTTGCTGCGGCTGAATGCCAAAAGTCAGCTTCATTTTACAAAACGGTTCAGAATTATCCGTATTCGCAATATAAGCATCCAGAGTCGCTGCCTCCGCACCATTCTCAATAATTGCAAGAACTGTGCTGTCAGATGTCTTCATACCAAACACTGGCATCATCATCTGCGGATTGACACTGTTATAGGTTGTTGAATTGATCAACCGATCACCGCCGTACCAACTTGCAGAGTAATGATACTCCTTCACTTTTGTGCTATCAAGATTGATCAGCGCGCCACTTCCGTCTGGAATAAACATATAGCCATCGTCATATTCTACATCTGTCGCTGACGTTAAAAAATACGGTAGCAAGCCAAGGGACATAATTGGGCTTTCCTCATCGGTCTCAATCGCGCTTGTATCCACATTGACAACCAGTTCATCACCGTCCAGATAGTATTCGACCGGAACCACAATTGTCAGATTGCTTGGATACTCTGATTCATCCACCTCATAGGCTTCCAAATCCTTGAAAAGCTCCTCCTCTGTGTAAGCGCCAGTCTCATAAAACATTGCATATAGCTCTTTTACTTGAAGCTTTCCAAGTGTCTTATCCTTATTAGAAAGGCGATGCCAATCTCCAGTTGACAGCTGTGAATAATAGGTCTTTTTTAAATTCTCAATCTCAGCCTGACTCAGATATTGCAGCACAAACTCATTCATACGCTCGTCACTGATATCCTGCGGGAAATTTTTATAAGTCATTGCATTATCGCCGAGTGTATACAGAATTCTTACGCCGCCATCGATATATTGATAGGAAAGCTGCCCCAAATCCGCACACATTGTAAATGAATTGTAGGTGCTGTAAGTCGAATACAGTTCGCTGTACTTTCCATTAAAATAGCTGACTGTTAAATCTGATTTCTCTGCGTCTGTAATCTTTGCCAGATTTTCATCTGCACTCAAATTCGTATCCTTATAGGCTCCTGTTTTTTTGTCCATCCAGCGAATTGTTCCACTTTTTGGCTTAATTAACAACTCCATATTGTCAGACTCGGCAATGGTGACAAAATCGGTTCCTGTAATTTTGTCTGTTTCCTGAGATACCCAATATCCTTTATCACCCGGCTGTAAATCAGTTGAAGTTTCACTCTCTGCTGCTTTTGTCTGCTCCTCATCTGCATACACTGCTATGGTTTCTAGAAGCGCTGCACTGAGTAAAACAGGCACAACCCAGATTCTCTTTTTTGAGTGAATTTTCTGTTCCTTTTGTCGTCTCATATCGTTACGCCTCCTTTCTACCATAATAGGTTGATTTCTGTGACAATCTCTAACACATCATTGACAAACTGTGAAAACAGTGTTGCAAACAGTAAGATTACAAACATAATCAACAACATTGCAACAACTGAAAGTAATAAAGTTGCGACATTTTTCGTAAAGCTGTATTGGTTTACCATAATCGTTCCAATAAACATATAAAAGAAGAATAACAGCATTCCCAATACAAACAGTGCATTGACAAGAGCAGCCTCATTCTGCGTTACCAAATTAGAGAGAAGTGTTCCAACGAGATTCAACCAGCAAGCCGGATACAATGCATATCCAACCACTTTTGTAATATGGACAACTTTTCCCTTACCAGAAAGCAGCACACCGACACCCCAGTTTGCAAAAATAAAAATCACATACGGCAGCAATGCACTTCCAACGACAAGAGGTGCATTCATATTGTCGATATCCTCAAATGCCAACAAAAATCCGGTATAGCGGAATTTGATTAAACTAATCCATCCAAATAGGATAATCACAACAATTGCAAATGCCAAAGAGCCGCCATACTCATGCTTTTTGCTCTCTTTTTTAATATGAAGATCTGGAATTGGTCTTCCATCATAATACTTCACATCGTCAAATGCCTTGAATGGATTGGTCATCACATAACCTGGCCATGTCAAGCAAGTAAATTTTAATTTGTCAAAGAAGCGTCTTACCTTTGTATTTTTATGCTCTTTTGGTCCATATTTTTTATAGAGACCAAGTACAGCCAATAGTACAATCACAAGCACCAATACCAGTATGATCTGTGAAAAATGACTGCTCATCCACTCTTTTGACACTTTTGCGAATGCGCTTGAATAATAGGAGCGATCACCGCCCTTATAGAAGTTATCCATCGCATCCTCATAGTCACCGGCACGCAGCTGATATTTTCCGAGTCCAAGATTCGCATAGTAGAAATTACTGTTGATATCAAGAACCTTTTGCCAATAGGTAGATGCCTCCTCATAGTCATAGCGTGACTGTGCCTCAAGACCCTGGTTGATCAAATGACCATATTCAGTTGGTGCAAACACCTCGATGGATTGATAAGCCAAATCAACAGCAAGCACTTTTTCGCCCATAAAGCAAATGCCGACAGGGCTGTTTAACCTGCCCTCTGCGTTTCCAGATCCGCCAAACTCATACATTAAGTTTCCATCATTGCTGTAAACAAAAATTCTTGAATAGACAGAATCCAGTACAGCGAAGCGACCATCGTCTGCCACAGCTATATTGGTCAAATTCGAGAGCGATTTTCCACTTTCATCAAAATCACCCATCGGACGCTCTGTAAATTCGCTCTCTGGCATCACATCGTCTCCAGATGCATTGAGCTTTCGAATTGGATCCTTTGAAGTGGAATCTGCAATACTTGCGTAGAGAAAGCCCTCAGCATCAATTGCCAGATCACTGTAGGTTGTCGGAAGCCACAGACTGCTTCGTGCCTGCTGAGCCTCTGTCTGAATAGAACGCCAAAAACGATCAATCAGTGAAACAGTAACTGGAGTTGCACCCACATAACGGTTAAAGTTTCCTTCCGGATCCAACTCAGCAAAGCCCTCATAACAGTTGTTTACCAGCACATACATACGGCCTACACTGTCAACTGCAATGCGCTTTGGCTTATAGGCAACTGTCAATCCAATACAGTTCGGATCGCCAATTGCTCGAACAAATTTGTAGTTTTCATCAAACTCAATAATCTCGCCCTGATCCATCTCACAGATATAGATGTGTCCATCCTCTGTTACCCAGATGCCGGTCGGGGCATTGATTGCGCTTTTCGTTCCGTCATCTCTCGTATACTCCGTAATGTAAACTGCATTCTCAAAGTTTTCATCAGCAATGACAATGGTTCCCTTTAATGTCACATACACCTTTCCATTGCGATAATAAACAGCAGATACAGTTGACATGGATTCAAGACCAAGCTCAGATGCATAAACCGTGCGTTCCAACTCATACGCATCCGGAGCCGGGACTTGATTTCCTCGGATATCATACGTATAGGAATCAGCAAATGCACTGGTACAGATACCGGTGATCAGACTGACAAGCAGTGAAAGCACAAGCAAATATCTGCAATAAATTTTTTTCGATTTCTGCATATGACACCTCTTATTCTTTCATACCTGATGTTGCCATCGTGGATACAACATTGTTCTGCATAATCAGGAATACAATTAGCGGAACTGCAAACATGATCACGGCTGCTGCCGCAGAAATTCCTGCATAGGACGCACCCATACCATTTACCTTACCATTTGCAAGCTGAGATACCATATAGGCAAATCCTTTCTTGGCCTCTGTATAGATAAATTTGTCTCCTGTATTGGTCCAGAATGACTGAAATACCATGATAAATGCAGTCACCAATGCCGGCTTTACAATCGGCATAACAATCTTAAAATGGATTCTCACATATCCAGCGCCATCAATCTGAGCTGCCTCAAGAAGACTGTCAGGAATCTGCTCCATAAAGTTTTTCATCAAATACAAGCCAAGAGTAGATGCAAAACCAGGAATAATGATCGCTGCCTGTGTATCCAAAAATCCAAGATTTGCAATCGTAAGGAAGTTTGGAATCATTGTAACAGTTGCATTGAACATAAGTGAATATACAATCAGTTGATTGATAAACTTCGAACCTGGGAATTTATACTTTGCAAGCGGATAGGCACAAAGAGAAGCCAACACGATATGACCAATCGAGCCAATTGCAACCACCAGAACGGTATTGTACATGTATCTTGCAAACGGAACTACTGTATTGGCAAGAACATTAAAGAAATCTCTATAATTATCCAGTGTCGGATTTTTCACCAAAATTTTAGGTGGAAAGATGAACATCTCATTCATCGGCTTTAATGACTGGCTGATCATATAGAGTACCGGAAAGAAAAACAGGCAGGCAAGCGCAATCAGAAACAAGCCCAAAATCACATTGCCCCAAAAGCTACGCTTTGATTTCTTTACATGTGGTTTGAAATCTGTAACTTTTTTGTGTCGATAGTAAAACATCTGTAATCTTATTTTTAACGCATTCATTTTTACCCTCCTTTCCTTCCGGTTATGTTCCTACTTTTCGTAGAATCTTTTGAATCAGCATATTACAAATAATCATAATCAAAAACAGAATCACTGCAATTGCCGATGCATAGCCCATCTCCATACGAATTGCACCGTAGTCATTTAAATGATTGACAATCGTATGCGTCGCATAGTTCGGACTTGGGAAGCCGACAATCATATCGCCATATGCGCCAACTGACAAAGAGCTTGTAATCGTCATAACCGCACCAAAGAGAAGCTGAGGCTTCATATTTGGCAGTGTAATGTACCAAAGCTCCTGCCAACGGTTTTTGATTCCATCAATTGCGCCAGCCTCATATTGTGCCTCATCAACACCCTTGATACCTGCAACAAACGAGAGGAAACCAACACCAAGGCTCGTCCACAGAGATGCTAAAATAACAACTACCATAACATAATCGGCATCGGACAGCCAAAGGATTGCATCTTTTGTAATTCCAAGATTTCGAAGAATTGCGTTCAGATAACCGGATGAGTCATCTGAAAAAATTTGACGGAATACTGCTACAACTGCTGTACCTGCCATAGACGGTGCGTAAAAAATAACCGTTAAAATAACACCAAGCTTATGTGGCAGCTCATTGATCATCCATGCTAAAAGAAATGACAATACATATCCGCCCGGACCAACAATCACTGCAATAATAAATGTATTTTTGATCGCAGTGATGAAGGTTTCATCATCCAAGAATAACTTTTTATAATTGTCAAAACCAATAAAATTGGCTTTCTCCAATACATTGTAATCGGTAAAGCTATACCAGATTGCCATCAACACAGGGTATACTACAAATACAATAAATAAAATCATGAAGGGTGCAATCATTATGTAAAGTGGGATGCTTCTCTTCATATCCCTGAGTGTCAGACTCATTTTTCGTTTGAATGGCATATTATTTTTTGCCATGCTTTTTGCCCCCTTTCTACTCTTGTGCCGTATTCAGGCCAAATTCCTGTCTCTTGTTCGTAATCTCTGTATTGATCGCATCAAGTGTGATATACAAAGTATCGATTGGATCCACATTATCTGAAACTGTCGTAACAAACGCATTTCGAATGGTTCGTCCGGTGATGTAGCTTCCTGGAATCTGCGGTTCTGCCTTCAAATCGTCCATCAGGCTAAGAACAACTTCCTTAAACTCATCCTTTAATCCACCATCACGAATTGCCGCTATATTGGCTACCGGATACTCAGCTGCCTCACCGTCTGCTGCCTTTAGCTCGATGGAATAATTGGACTGCGTCTGTGCACTGGTCCACCACTTTAGGAAATCCCATGCCTCATTTAACATTCCATCCTTTTCCACTGTCGATGACACAATAAAAGAAGTTCCAATCATTGCTGCTGCCGTGTGATCAATACTTCCGTCAGCCTTTTTGGTTCCAGGAACCTTTGCAATCGACCATTTTCCAGAAATCTCTGGTGCTGAAATACTTAATGTATTAATATAGGTATAATCACCCACCATTAGTGGAATCTCACCAGTGCGGAAACGTGTCGTTAAATTGACGGAATACTCAAGTCCCTGATTGGTATAGTATTCTGTCCAATTTTTAAAGACCATCATCAACTCAGTCTGATCTAGATTTGTCGCTGTATTGTCATCATTGTACAATTCATATCCATTCTGATACAGCATCGACAAGAATATTGGGTTGACTGGCATTGTCGTAGAACTGCTAGAACCGCCCAATGTCAAGTATTCGTTACTTGCCAAATAAACACTCATATTGTCTGCTTCCAGATATGGAATCATTGAAGTCAGATCCTCCCATGTTTCTGGAACACTCAGTCCTGCTGACTCCAAAATATCGGTTCTATAAATCAATACTGGGAATGACAACTGATCTGGAAGACCATATACGCCACCTTCATATGAGAGGAAGGATCTCACACCCTCTGGGAAGTTTGAAAATACTTCTTCAAAATCCTCAAACTGTGTCAAATCATAGGCTGCATTGCGATACGCAAAGTTCGTCGGCATACTATAGCTTGCCTGAATTGCCACGTCAGGTCCATTTCCTGCAACTGTTGCCGGAAGAAGTGTATCTGCCTGAACCATACTCAGATTGACATCATACTCTGAATCAGCATATGCTGCATTGATCAGCTTTTGGATGATATCATACTCGGTTCTGGTATCAACCGTTACCCAAACATCTAGCTGCTTTCTGTCTGTCTCGTTCTCTGTCATATGAACCTTAAAATCATTTGTAAAGGAACCAATGAACGAATTCCAGGTGTGAGCAAAATTCTCAAAGAAGTTGCCATTTGCCTTTGGAAGCTTATAACCTTCACCACAGACTGCCAAATAATCCAATTCAAGTGGAAGATTATTGATTCCTGTCACCCAATCAGCAAGAGCAGATAGTGAATCGCTGAAATTTGAAAGATATTTTGCAACGTCATTTGGCTGTTTGATCAGCTTAATCATTACATCCATCATGTCGTTTAATGCCGATGTTTTATTGGCAGAGCCATACTCCTCACCAAACAATCCCATCACTGCATTCAATCTAGTATACTCGACCTCTAAAATATCCTGCAGCTGTGGTAAATAAACCATAATGCCATAGTCACGGTATAAATCCGGGCTTGTTCCAGTGATCGCTGTGATCTCTCGATATAAATCATTTAAGTTATCTACACTCTCGCTTACAAGATCAACCGCTTTGGTCAGCTCTCCTAAGGTTGCTGTCATTGTAATGGTGTTCTCACCCTCATTTAAATAGAAGTAATACGCACCATTGTCATCTCCAAGATACCCATTTACCCAGTCTGGATCATAGGAAAATGCAATCTCAGCCGCCTCTGCAAATGGAAGTTCTCCATTGATCGTTAAATAACGAGAGGAAATAAAGCCACGATTTAAGTACTGCTTAAAGCGCATTCCAATCTTATAAAGACCAGACTTTGGTGCGGTAACTGTCCATGTCATACTCTGTCCAACACTTGCCCAGTTTGATCCACCGATTGTATTGTAAACAATATAGGTGGAATCGTACGGAACTGTTTTCACAGAGGTGCGATCATTGTTCGGTGACAATGACGAGGTTGATTTTACTGTCGTATCCTCTGCCTGAATCATCACTGCACCGCCATCAATCTCGTTTGCTGAAATTGTTTGCACACCTTCTTTGGTCAGATTCTCATAATACTCTGCATAGCTTACGATTTCCTTGGCCGGAACCAGCGCAATTTTTTCAATTCCAAGCTTTGCCTGAACCGATTCCAAACAAACCGTATTCTTTCCTTTTTCAAGGAAGAAACGATATGCTCCAATGCTATCAACATCTGCTGAAGAAACACTGCACACTGCCGGACCTTGCTTTTGAATCTGTGTTGGTGCTGCCTGATTTCCGTCTGTATTCATCAGCCAATTCTTATTATCGTCCATCCACAAACGAGAAAAGACAATTCCATCACAACCATCAAATAAACGACTCTCATTCACACGGATATTTCTTACAATATTCTGTGTTGAATCCGTATCTGTATCATAAGTCAAGCAGATGTAATACCATCCTGCTTCTTTTACGTCAAACTCATAGGTAATACTGCCTGCCCCTGCTGTCCAGACAATATCGCCATCCTGTTTTAACTCTTCCATGTCTGCCGTTTTGTAATCGGCAGCTTTTACTGTTATCTCTTTCGCTGAGTCCGAAACATAGTTTCCATTCGTGCTTTCCAGATAATCCTCATAAGTCACAGCATCAGTATCCATATAGCTTAAATACTTTTCAAGGACTTCTGTTCGCGTCTGTGCATATTTATCTGATGATGCCAGTTTCAATGCCACAAATGCAGCAATGACAAGCACTGCAAGAAGAATGCTATTTCGGATGCGAGCCTGTTTTTTCTTTTTTTTCAATTGAACCGCCCTCGCTTGTTATGTATGAAAACGGCTGTAGATATTTGCAAATCTACAGCCGCATCGCTAATTATTCAATAGTAGACGACCATTGTCCTGCAAAACGTACTTATTTCTGCTCAGAAATCAGTCCCATCTCAGTTGCTTTCTCAACAGCTGCTGTGTATGCAGAGTCAGCTGCACTTCTCGCATCAACACCCTCTGCAATAATTTCTGCTGCCAGATTCCAAATGCTGGTGATCTTTGCATTGTCAAATGGCTTTGCCCAGTCATACTTTACTCGATTGTGAGCCCAGTCATACAGTTCGTAGTCTTCCTCTGTACAGAAATCTCTTGCAGTTCCGGCATCAAATCCAATCTGTGGCTCCTCACCTGCCTGCTCTGCTTCCCATGCTGACAGTCGACCTGCTGCACCGCTTGGCTGAACCAGATCATAATAGTCATTTGCAATCTTCATCAAATCAATTGCTTCAATTCCTGTCTTCTCCGATGCTGTTACCGGAATTACGCAGCTGCCCCAATAAGACTGTGCTGTATAATAATTATCGCTGAGTGTTGTGTAATCGCCATCACAGGTAACATTGCTGCCCCACGGCCACATGGTAACACCCCACTCGCCAATGCTGTCTGCCAGACCACCTGCCTGCCATGCTTCGATACGTCCAATTACGAACTTCTGATCTGCCATATCCTGAGTAGAGTAATAGCAAGTAACATCACTGTAATCGCCATCTTCATTCTTCTCAACTTCGATTGGACACGCAAGACCCTCATCAATCAGCTCCTTATAGAAAGACATTGCCTCAATAAATCCTTCCTGGTTGAAGTTGATATTTCCATCTGAGTCAATCTGAATGACACCGTTTGCTGCAGCTGCCATTGAAGCCCAGTGATAATAGTGAATACCGATCGGATATACGCCCTCCGGAAGCTTTGCCTTCATCTCGGTCAAATACTCCTTCATATCATCGTAGCTCCATTCGCCTGCCATGAACTTCTCAGTCGGTGTTACATCCATACCGATCTCTTCCAAATAATCACGGCTATAAACCATGAAGTAGGTATCTCCTACATTATCAAACGTCATACCATAGCAATGGTCCTGCCAGGTAACTGCCTCTTTATAAAGAGAACCAACATGAATCTGATCCATATCATTAGTTAAATCAGTCAGCGCACCACTTGAAAGAAGTGATATCAATGCATCCGGCTCAGAATCCAGAATATCTACACCTGCATCACCAGCAGTGATACCTGCCTGAATCAACTCACCTAAATTGTAGCCATCATAGCCATCTGGTTTTGCGTATACAAACTTAATATTGTATTTTTCCTCAACCTGTGCTGCTGCATCCAGATACTGAGTCTTGTCACCCTCTGCATCCGGGTCAAGATCATTCCACTTGTTTCCAAATACACGAACCTCGGCTCCACCAAAATCGTAGGTTTCCTCCTCCTGTGCAAATGTACTCATCGGCATCATTGTCGCTGCCATCGCCATTGCCATCGCCATTGCTCCAAACTTCTTTGCTCTCATATTGCCTTCCTCCTTGAGATAAATAATGTTATTAACAAATTCTTTGTTTTGTTAATATATTTTCTTGCCCTCCTTCAGTTTTGTTAACATATGTTAACCGCTGTTTTCTTGGCGTTTTTCACGCAATTTTGTCAGGTCACAAAAATGTTTATAACTCGTTTATCGCTAATTCATATAATATTATATTTTTCTTTAGATGTCAAGGCATTTTTTGTTGATTTTTAATATTTGTTGTTTTTAGAAAGCTTTTTTAAATCGGCATTTTTTCATTCTGTCTTATTTTTATGCTCACTATATTAAAAAAACGATGCGAATTACGTTTCTTTTGTTATCTCGCACCGTTTTATTTGTTTACTTTTTGTTAACTATTTTATTTTTTATTTTATCTGCTACGATTGTTTTTAAAACCAAATGCTTTGACGGTCCCAAATTTTTCCCTGATCCATTAAAAGAATTTCAAACTCGCCTGGCTCAAGCGTTTCTTTCATCTGGAAATCCCACACAAAAAATGCTTCTCTGTCAAGCTTTAACAAAATTTTCTTTGTCTCATTTGCTTTCAGTTTTTCCTTTGAAAATGCTTTTAGCTCACGCACACGTCGAACTGTGCTTGATGCAATGTCACTCAGATAAATCTGTGGAACCGCCCAATCTGATCTGTCTGCCAAATTTGTTGCTGTGACCGTAACCATCACACCACCATCTTCTGTTTTCTCTAAGCTCATTTTTTCATAAGAAAGCTGTCCGTAGCCAAATCCCTCTCCAAATTCATATAACGGACGATCTGCCTCGTCACAATACTTCATTGCCTCATAAGAACGCTTCGGATTGTAATAGACAGGCAACTGTCCGACATGAGCCGGAATTGAAATTGGCAAACGCCCTGACGGACTTTCTTCACCATAAATGAGCTTAGCAAGAGCCAATCCACCGTACGGGCCTGGATAAAAACTGTATAGAAGACCATCAGTTTGTTCAGCGATTTTTAAAATTGCATACGGTCTCCCCGCGATAATCACTGTAACAATCGGTTTTTTCATCTGACGAATCAACAAAAACCAATCATTTTGATCTCCCGGCAAGCAGAGTGTACTACTGTCCATTCCTTCCCCACAGTCCATAGCCCAAGCTTCTTTGTTTTTCTGAATACAAAAAGTCGTTGTCTCATCTGTCTGCTCTTCTTTTCTTTTTTCATGATGTACAATTGCTGCACCGTTATCGTCAAATAGAGCACCCTCAAAACGACTTGATGAACCGCCAAGAGCAAGAACCACAACATCTGCCCATTCTGTCAGTGCTTCTACCTCTTTTTTCTTTTCAGTTGTCAGAGCAGTATAGCTACAAGTTTTTAACTGTCTGTCACCTGCAAGTTCTTTAAGCCCCTTCAAAAGTGTGTAGCACTCATTTTCCTCTACCGGTGGCGTATAATCGCCAAGCATTCGATAAATTTCATCGGCACTTGGTCCAAGAACCAAAATTTTTTTCACCGTCTTTGCCAGCGGAAGAACGCCGGTATTTTTTAATAGCACAACCGACTCTTCGGCTAATTGTTCACTCTGAGGATAGTCTGCCAAGTCAAATGAAAGAAGCGTTTTCTCTGGCAGATATGGGTGTTCAAACAGTCCCTGCTCAAATTTCAGTGTCAGCACTCTTCTCACAGCCTCATCTAAAAGAGACTCCTCTAAAAGTCCTTTCTTTACAGACTCCTCCAGATATGGGAACACACCATCCCACAGACTGACATCCACTCCTGCCGACAAAGCCAGAGCCGCCGCCTGTGCCCGATCTCCAATCACCTCCTGCAAGCGGTTTAACGCCATACCATCTGCCATGACAATACCATCAAAGCCAAACTCATCTCGAAGAATCTGTGTCAGCAGCTTGTGATTCATATGACAGTATACACCGTCAATCTCATTATAGGCAGCCATGATCCCGTTTACACCAGCCTTACAGCATGCCTTTGCCGGCGGCAGATGAATCTCTCTAAGTTCTCGCTCCCCAATACGAGCTGCGCTTGCATTGACACCGCCTGTCGTCTCCCCCTGCGCGCAAAAATGCTTTGCCACCATCGCAACACCCTCTGATTGGGTTGCCTCCACTGCTGATTTAGCAAATACACTGCACAGATAGGGATCCTCGCCAAAACACTCCTCAGTTCGTCCCCAGCGCGGATCTCTAGCTACATCAAGCGCCGATACCAAAGACAGATTGACACCCATCTGCTTTAACTGCCGTGCGCAGACACTGACAGCCTCCTTGTAAAGAGCCTGGTTAAAACTGGCTCCTGCCGCTAAATTGACAGGAAGCAGATACCCATCAATCGCCTGATGCCCGTGCGGACACTCTGAGCTAAGCAAAAACGGAATGCCGAGTCTTGAATGCTCTATGCAGCATCTCTGTAAGAGATTGTAACACCTTGCAGCATATTCTGACGTAAGTCCATTCTCCTTTGTCTTCGCCGACCATGGATCAGCTCGGTACAAGCCGTAGACAACACCAAGTCCGCCAAAATATTCAGCCTCACTGATTGTTTCCTCAGTCAGCGTAATCTCATCTCCATGTCTTTCATAGGCGTGAAATCCATACAATCGCTGATTTAACTGTCCAACCTTCTCCCGAAGCGTCATGCGACTAAGCAAATCCTCTACTCGCTCCTTTACTGGAAGCGCCGCATCCTGATAGGGCATTTTGCTTTTGTCCTGAAGTTGTGCCATTGGTATTTCCTCCTTACGCATTTTTCAGACAGAAGACACGTCCAATCGGTGCTTTTTCTTCCTTCCACTTACCGACATTCACCAGATAGCCACCTTCTTTTGCCTCAAAAGAAAGAGCACCCCCGCCAGAAAGCTCTGTGATTTCTGTCACCTTGCCCTCATACGGAATCCAAACCTTTGACGGCACTTTTTCTGTTTCTGTCGCAAATGTCTCAATTGCATAGACAACTCCATTTTTCGTTGTAAAGCCGATGCCATCCTTTTTATACGGTGCGCAGACTCTTGTTCCATAGATTGCCTCTCCATAGACATCAAGCCACTGCCCCATTCCAAGCAGACAATCTACTGCTCCCTTTGGCAGACATCCATTTGGCTGAGGGCCAACATTGATTGCAAGATTTCCACCCTTTACAACAATATCTACCAACAGACAAATCACTTCACGCGGACTCTTATAGGTATCCTCATAGACAAATGAAAATGATGTTCCAAGCGTAATGCAGCTCTCCCACGGAATCATAAGCGGTTCTTCTGGCACACACTGCTCTGGTGTCACATAGTTCTCATACGGACCACCGATTGTTCGATCGGCACACAGCATTCCCGGCTGGAACTTACGAACACGCTCAATTACCTCTCCCAGACGAATATCCTGTCCATTTTCCTTGCATACCCATCCGGCATCAAACCACATACCATCAATCTGACCATAGCGACTTCCGAGCTCCATAATCTGATTCTGCGTAAAGTTTACAAAGCGCTCCCACTCCTCTGGATATTCCTTTGGATCGTAAGACGGACCACGATGCTGATAACTTCCCCTCTCATAATTTTCACTCCAATAGCTGTCCACATGCCAATCTGCCTTGGAAAAATAAGCAATGACACCTAGATCACGCTTTCGAAACGATTCAAACAGATGCGCGCAGATATCGGCATAATGATTGGTATGGTACGGGCAATCCTCTGCTGTAATCTTATAGTCCGAATATTTGGTATCCCACATACAGAATCCATCATGATGTTTCGTTGTAAACAGCAAATATTTGGTTCCTGCCGCCTTCGCGATATCGGCCCATTTTTCCGGCTCAAAGCGAATCGGATTAAACGTCTTATTCAAATCAAAATATTGCTTTTTAAATTCCTCGCCTGTCACTTCCCAGTCAATACAATGTCTTGACCAGCAGGCATCTGCGTCGCTGAGTGCCCAGGACTCTACAATACCCAACTGACTGTAGGCACCCCAATGCATCATAAGGCCGAGCTTTTGATCGCGAAACCACTCTAATTTTTTCCTGACAGCAGGATCTGTCGGCCACACATAGCTTTCCTCTGTGCTGTAATTGTGCACACCATTTTCAACCATATCGTCTTTTTCTGTCTCTTCCTTGATTTCTGTCTGATCCTTCACTTGATCTTCTGTCAAAAGGATCTTCTCCTCTTCAAACTGTGTTCCCTTACTTTCTTTGTTTTCTTTCATTTTCCTCTTTTCCTCTCTTTTATTTTGCTACTGTCAAAGACGTAGCAACTATTTGTAATTGTGCAATACCAATTTTTATCATTATCAAATCTGCTTAATTAATTCGTATATGCCAAAATGCAATCGTCTTGCGCTTCCATGTGTAAGTGATATACACTTCATTGCCCTCTGCGATGATTGCTGGATATGAAAATTCTGCATATTCTTGGTTGATATCACATGGCACGTAGTCAAGAATCTGAGGCTCGCTCCACCGATTACCATTGTCATCTGACACAGAAAAGGCAATCGGTGTCCTAGCCGCCCAGTTGCCAGAAATTGGATTGTATACAAGAACCAATCGGCCATCAGAAAGCATTGCAAGATCAATTCCACAATTATTATTTGGAAGCTGCGTCGGATATGCCTCACTCCATTCGCCGGTCTGTTTTAACAGATCGCTTCGAAAAATACACCCTTCACTGCTTCTCATCAACATATGAAGCTCTCCGTCTTGATCCTCCCATAAGGTCGGTTGGATCAAACCTGAATTTTTTACGCTGCCAGCTATCGGTCGAATTGTTTCTGATCGAATCCATGTCTTTCCCTGATCAAAAGAGCGATCGGTAAAGCAATTCCATCCATCTTGTTCTGTGGATGCCGGTGCCAGAATGCTTTTGTCCTTTAGCACGAGACACTTATTTTTTACTGGACCGCGACCACCAAAATCTCCCGGTACAAGCTCTCTTTCCTCGCTCCAGCTTTCTCCAGAATCAGACGAAGTCTTTGCCATTGTCTGCCAATACGGGATTTCATTTCCAACCTTATAAAAAAGAGTCAACAATTTTCCCTGTGCAAGCAATACCGGATTCCAGCAAGGAATCCCCTCTCTATCTGCAATTTTTACTGGATCAGACCAACCGTTTTCTCTCTTTTTTGAAAACCAAATTGCCACATCTGGTGCTTTCTCATGACTTCCAGCAAACCATGCAACACCTAATGTCCCATCCGGCAAGCGACAGATCGTTGAGGCATGACACTGTAAAAACCAGCGTTTTTCTTCAAAAATATGTTGATGCTCTAACACCTGATACGATATCTCTTCCATTACACATTCTCCTGTTCTTATCGCCAAATTTACTCTACATCCATCAGACCGCAATACGTCATCGCATACAGTGCAAAAAGTGAATTTGACCAAGCAAACCACTCTCTTGTGAATGCATCTGGATTATTACAGTCAAAGCCCTCGTGCATCAAATGTGTCCCCGCGTCCGTCGCAAGTAAGGTCTCCATTAGCTGCCGTCTCTCACTTTCATCATCTGAAGTCAGCCCCTGCATAGAAAGCGCAATATGCCAGATATAGCCAGAAGGCGTATGTGGACTTCCGATTCCTTTTGCAGCCATTCCCTCATAATAGAATGGGTTTTTGCTACTTAAAATCCATTTTCGAGTATTCTGATACCGTGCATCATCCAAACTACACCAACCAAGCCATGGCATTGACAAAAGATTTGGTACATTCGCATCATCCATCCAGACATCATTTCCATAGCCATCAGTCTCATAGACATAAGTTTCACCAATTCCGTCTAAATTTCGAACCGCATCAGCTTCTATCCCCTGCTCAATCTGTTTTTTCAGCATATATGCCTCTTTTGCCATTGTCTCATCCTGATACTTTGAGTTCGCATACTCTGCAATATAACCGAGGACTACACTTGCAAACATATTAGATGGCACCAGGTATCCATATTGGCAGGCGTCATCACTTGGACGAAAGCCTGACCAGGTCATACCCGTATACACAGTCGGTTCTCCCTTTCCATCATTTGACAGGGTATCAGTCGGTGGACAATTTGTTCTTCTAAAATAATATGAAGAAGCCTCATCATGATGTTGTTCTGTTGACCAAGTATCCAAAATACGACGAAATGCTATTTTTACCTGAGCTGAAAAAATATGTTCATCCTTCGTTGTCTCGTAATAGCGATGAAGAAGCCAGATCGGATAGCACAAGGAATCGATTTCATATTTTCGCTCCCATTCCCAATCATTCGAATCGGTATCGTCCTTCTCCCAACAATGGCCATTTTCTTCTTCATTAAATGCATTCGCATACGGATCAATTGTAATATATCGCATCTGTCTTTGAATCAATCCCGAAATCATTGCCCGAATTGACTCTACTTTTTTTGCAAATGGCAAATAGTGTACAACCTGTGCCGAAGAATCTCTCAGCCACATTGCCTCAATGTCACCGGTAAACACATAGGTTTCTCCATTTTCAAGTAACTTTGTTGTCGTATCTGCCGTACTCACAAAGCAATTTCGAAACAATTCCTGAAAGTTGGTTTGCTGTTCATCGGTAAATCCTTTTTTTCTTAAGACCTCTTTTCCTTCCACTGCAAGCTCATCTGCCAAATCAGCAATCTCTTTTTTGAGCTGGTCTAATTTTGTTAACATTTTTTCACTCTTATCCTTTCTACCCGTAAACATTTTGGACCACCTTTTTCTGCTATTCTTGTCATAAATGATTGAGCATTTTTATTTTTCGGCATCCATTTGTTGCAAGTATAACAAGTTTTCCACTATTATGCAACAACATTCTGTTACTTTTCGTTGTCTTTTTTTATCAATCCAATGCGGTTTGTTTACAAAATGTTGCCAAAACAGTTGAATTTTTTTCAAAATATTTTAAAATAGAGGAGTCACATAATCTAAGTTCAATTTTCAATCAAACCGACCATTATGGGCAGCAGAAGTAGCATATTAAACAGAAAGGTGGTTCTTACTTGTTTTATGAAAAAAGTCACTTATCAACAAGTTGCTGACGCACTTAATATTTCAAGAGTAACTGTATGGAAAGCAGTCAACGACAAGCCTGGCATTTCGCCTGATACCAAACGCATGATCTTGCAGAAAGCAGTTGAGATGGGCTATCCAGTTTCCATCTTAAATCAGGGCATACAAGAAGATAGCTTCCATGCAACCAAAGATTCCTTCAACGACTCCTCAAAAAAAATCAGTAATGTTGCAGTTGTCGTATCGCGTCCAGAAACCTCAAATTTCTGGATGAGTATTATTCATTATCAGGCCATCACATTGGCCAGCCAGGGGATCAATCTGATGTATGTCTATCTTCCACCCACTTACAGTGACACATTTACACTTCCGTCCTGTCTGACTGATGGAAGCGTAAGCGGAATCATTGTGATGAATATTTATGATCCCAGACTATTTTCGGCATTGAACGATCTGTCTATCACAAAGGTTTTTCTGGATTGCCCGACGAATACAATTTTTTCAACACTAAATGGAGATCTTTTCTTGATAGAAGGACGTGCAAACACAGAAGAAATTGTAGAACATATGATTGAATCCGGCAAAAAGAGAATTCATTTTATCGGTGATATCGCATATGCACAAACAAACAGAGAGCGCTATCTAGGCTATTTAAAAGCCATGCAGCGCCATCAGCTTTCTGTCAATGAAATCGACAATTTAATCAGTCCAATTGGCATTGACCAATATAAGGAAACCATTTCAGCTTACCTAGATCGTATCATAAAGCGCTCCGATGCGATTGTCTGCGCAAATGATTATATCGCCTCATTGGTTCTTCAGTATTGTCAAAAAAACAAGATCTCAGTTCCTAATGATCTGTATGTTTCCGGCTTTGACGACAACCAAGAATTTAATAACAGCATTGCCCTTACCAGTGTGCATGTCAATAATGACCGCATCGGTGTCCATCTAGCAAACCGTCTAGTTCACCGTTTGACACATCCTGATGATGACTATGAGTACACCTATATTCGAAGTCGAACTGTGTATCGCGAATCCACAAATGATTAAAGTAATTAACGAAACAGCCCAGTAGAGGCCATTGGGGACAGCCACCTATAAAATCGTAAAAAATTTTTGTAGACCTGCTCTATGGAAAAAAAACTATGTAGTAAAACGAAAAAGCACCGCTCGGAAAGCTATGTAAAATAAGCCTTCCAGCGGTGTTTTGCTCAATTTTGCTGTCAAATATGGGATCTTAACACCTATTATACTCATTGTCAAAGTCAATTGCCTCATTTTTCGCAAAATGAGGCAATTAAACAATTAATGAAGCAATTAAAAATACCATTAGACACAGGCGGGGTGGCCAGATTAGTGTCCCTGTCCCCGTGGCTCACTTGACTGCATCTGCCATCTCTTTCACGTAATTGTACACCGGCTCTGCAGCGTTTTCTCCATATTTTTCGATAATCTTTACGATTGCGCTTCCGACAATGACTCCATCTGCCATTCCTGCGTATTTTTTAGCCTGCTCTGGTGTATTGATGCCAAATCCTATTGCTGTTGGAACGGATGTATTTTCTTTTACTACACGGACAATGCTTTCAAGATCTGTTGTGATCTCGCTTCTCATTCCTGTTACTCCCATTGAAGAAACGATATAAATATAGCCTGTTGCTGACTTTGCAATCTTTGCGATACGTTCCTTGCTTGTTGGTGCTATTAAAGAAATCACATCAACACCATGAGCAGCGGCAATATCTGCTACCTCGCCTTTTTCCTCAAGCGGCATATCAGGCACTATAATTCCTGAGATTCCTGCTGATGCGCAGCGTGCAAAGAAGCGATCATAGCCGTATTTGAATACTGGATTTAAATAGGTGAGAAAAACAAGCGGAACAGACACTTTTTTGCTGACGCGCTCTACCATCTCAAATACTTGATCTGTTGTGCAGCCATTTGGATTAGACAGTGCACGAATATTGGCTGACTGAATTACTGGTCCTTCAGCAATCGGATCTGAGAACGGGATTCCAATCTCAATTAAGGCAGCTCCTGCCTCTTCCATCTTAATAATAAATTCTTCTGTACATTCAAGTGACGGATCACCTGCTGTCAAAAATCCAATAAATGCTTTCTTATTCTTAAATGCCTCTGCTATTTTTGTCATTTTCATTTTCCTCTCAGTCGTTTAAATCGATTCCTCTATATCTTGCAATTGCTGCTACGTCTTTGTCTCCTCTTCCAGATACACAGCAGATGATGATTTGATCTTTTCTCATGGTAGGTGCCAGCTTCATTACCTGTGCGATTGCATGAGAACTCTCTATTGCAGCTATTATGCCCTCTGTCTTTGCAATGTACTCAAATGCACAAACTGCTTCCTCATCTGTGACTGGCACATACTCGGCTCTACCGATATCATGCAGATATGCGTGCTCTGGTCCAATACCAGGATAATCAAGTCCGGCAGAGATGGAGTAAACAGGTGCAATCTGTCCATATTCATTCTGGCAAAAATATGATTTCATGCCGTGGAAGATTCCCTCTGTTCCGACCGCAATAGTAGCAGCTGTCTCACCTGTGTTAACACCGCGTCCTGCTGCCTCACATCCAATCAGACGTACATTCTCATCCTTAATGAACTCATAAAACATACCCATCGCATTGCTGCCGCCGCCTACGCATGCAAGCACTGCATCTGGCAGCTTTCCTTCTTTTTCAAGAATCTGCGCTCTTGCTTCCTTACTGATTACGCTCTGGAAATCACGCACGATCATCGGGAATGGATGAGGACCCATTACAGAACCAAGCACGTAAAGTGTATCGTCTACACGATTTGTCCACTCTCTCATGCACTCGTTAACAGCATCCTTTAATGTCTGTGTACCACTAGTTACAGGATGAACCTTTGCACCAAGAAGCTCCATTCTGTATACATTGAGAGCCTGACGAATCGTATCTTCCTTTCCCATGTAGATCTCACACTCCATGCCAAGAAGTGCAGCAACAGTTGCTGTCGCAACACCATGCTGTCCGGCACCAGTCTCTGCGATCAGACGCGTCTTTCCCATTTTCTTTGCAAGAAGTGCCTGACCAAGACAGTTATTAATTTTATGAGCACCTGTGTGGTTTAAATCTTCCCTCTTTAGATAGATCTTAGCTCCGCCCAAATCCTTTGTCATGCGCTCTGCATAATAAAGAAGTGATGGTCTTCCTGCATATTCCTTCAATAAAGTATCTAATTCCTGAACAAATTCGGGATCGTTTTTATAATGCTCATACGCTTCCTCCAAGCGTATGATTTCATTCATCAATGTTTCCGGCACATACTGGCCACCATGCTTTCCATATCTTCCTCTGCTCATCTGTCTAGTTCCTTTCTGTATGTCATTTTTGAATTTGTCTATTATTCGCTTATTATATCTATTTAAATAGTTATATTATTTTTTCTATAGCTATTTATTTATTGCTGCCTGTTTTATTTGCTTGTTTGTTATTGCTTGTTTTCGTTTTGGTTATGGCCGAAGCAAATCAAGTGCTGTCTTTTTGTCTGGGCTTCGCATTAAAGTCTCCCCGATCAGCACGGCATTTACATGATATGCTGCAAGCTGTCTTGTATCCTCTCTTGTCTTGATGCCGCTCTCAGAGACAAATACTACATCTTTTGGAACAAGTGCCCGAAGCCTCAAACTGTTTCTCACATCTACCGTAAAGTTCTTTAAGTTTCTGTTATTCACACCTATGATTTTTGCTCCACATTCAAGTGCTGTGTGCACTTCCTCTTCATCATGTGCCTCAACGAGTGCATCAAGTTTAAGCTCATTCGCCAGATCTAAAAATTTAGATAATGTTTTCTTATCAAGCAGTGAACAAATCAAAAGCACTGCTGATGCACCAAAAAGCTTTGCCTCGTAAATCTGATACTCATCTATTGTGAAATCCTTTCTAAGCACCGGAATATGTACCGTCTTAGCAATTTCCTTTAAATATTTATCTTTTCCAAGAAAATATTCTGGCTCAGTCAAAACTGAGATAGCTGCGGCTCCCGCCGATTCATATTCTTTAGCTATTGTAAGATATGGGAAATCTGGTGCTATAATTCCCTTTGACGGAGATGCCTTCTTTACCTCGCAGATAAATGAAAGCTTATCGCCTGCCAAACTGTCGTAAAAGCTTGGCTTTGCTGATACTTCGCCTGCTGCTTCCTTTTGCAAAAGTGCCTCTGCCTGCGAAATCAAGTTTTTTAGTGGCGCCTGCTTTTTCTTTTCTTCTATATAAATGCGACGCTTCGCTGCAATCGTCTCTAATATATTCTCTGCCATGCTGCTTTCACCCCACTGCGATGTTCTGTTTTCTATTTACCATTTCGTATTGCTATGATAGTTATTTTCCTATTTATTATTGTCTTGCTATTTACTGCTTTGTTGCTTTTGCAAAATCCTCTAACTGCTTTGCTGCACGACCACTTTCTAGTGTCTCTCTTGCAATCTTAATGCCATCTTCGATTGTGATGTCTTCCCTTGCTGTGTAAATGGCAGCTCCGGCATTGAATAGTACTGCATCAGTTTTTGGACCTTTGGCTCCATTTAAAATATCTAGTGCAAACTTTGCATTTTCCTGTGGGTTGCCGCCAATAAGATCTTCCTTTTTACATCTTTTAAATCCAAACTGCTCTGGTGTAATTACGTAACTCTTGAAGTTTCCGTTTCTTACCTCGCACACTGTTGTCGGTGCACTCAGCGAAATCTCATCCATGCCATCCTGTCCATAAACAACCATTGCACGCTTAACACCAAGGTTGTAAAGGACTCTTGCAAGCGGTTCTACAAGCGCCTCACTATATACGCCAAGCAGCTGCATGGAGGCACCTGCCGGGTTTGCCAGAGGTCCTAACACATTAAATATTGTGCGAATACCGATCTCTCTTCTGACTGAACCTACAAAGCGCATTGCCGGATGATATTTCTGAGCAAATAAGAAGCACATGTTATGTTCCTTTAAAAGTATAGCGCTTTCAGCTGGAGAGAGATTTATGTTTACTCCGAGTGCCTCAAGGCAGTCTGCTGTGCCGCATTTACTTGATGCTGCACGGTTTCCGTGCTTTGCAACCGGTATTTTTGTCGATGATACAATAATTGATGCGATGGTCGAAATGTTGATCGTGTTTGCACCGTCTCCGCCAGTTCCAACAATCTCCAATACATCCATATCGTTCAAAAACTTCTCACAGTGGCTTCTCATGACCTTTGCCGCTGATGTAATTTCATCGATTGTCTCACCTTTCATCGTCATTGCGGTAAAGAAAGATGCCTTCTGTGCATCAGTTGCCTCTCCTGTCATGATTTCTTCCATAACCTGCTCCATCATCTCTGTCGTCAGGTTTTCTTTCTTTATCAGTTTTGCGATTGCTTCTTTTATCATAGCGTTATCTCCCTTGCTGTTGTTGCTTGCTGCTGTCTGTTGCTATATATATTTATATTCTTCTATTTTCTTATACTCTCTACTACATTTCGTAAAATATCAATTCCTTTTGGTGTGAGGATTGATTCCGGATGAAATTGCAATCCATAAACCGGATACTTTTCATGCTCGACTGCCATGATTTCACCATCTGCCATTGCCGTCACAAAAAGCTCAGCCGGCAGCGTATCTGGATCAGCTTCAAGGGAATGATATCTTGCAACTTTAATCTTTGCATCCATTTCTTTAAATAAAACTCCTGATCTGTCTAAACGTGCGATTGAAGTCTTTCCATGCATCAGCTTCTTTGCGTGAATGATTTTGCCGCCATAGGCTTCGCAGATTGCCTGATGGCCAAGGCACACACCTAAAATTGGAATACTTGGACCTAGCGTCTTTACTACTTCCTCACATATGCCTGCCTGATCTGGGCGTCCCGGTCCCGGAGAAAGGATTATAAGCTGTGGATTTAATGCTTTTATTTCCTCGACTGTCATCTCATCATTTCGGATGACTTTGATATCTGGCTCGATCGTACCGATTAACTGATATAGATTGTAGGAAAAGCTGTCATAATTATCAATCAATAGTATCATCATCGTTCTCCTTTTCCTCATAAGCTGCCATCTGCTGTGCTTTTTTTATGGCTTCTACTACTGCCTTTGCCTTATTTATGCACTCTTGAAATTCTTTTTCTGGAATGCTGTCTGCCACTATTCCTGCCCCTGACCTGACAAATACCTTCCCATTTTTCTTGTACGCCAAACGGATTCCTATACAAGTATCTAAATTTCCAGTAAAATCAAGATAACCAACTGCACCGCCATAAATGCCTCTCTTATTATTTTCCAGTTCATTTATGATTTCCATTGCACGATATTTTGGTGCTCCTGAAAGTGTTCCTGCTGGAAGTACTGCCTCTACAGCATCAAGCGCTGTCTTATCATCTCTAATCTGTCCCCTGACAGTTGAACCGATGTGCATAACATGTGAGTAGCGAAGCACCTGCATATATTCTTCTACTTCAACAGTGCCATACTTGCTGATCTTTCCAATATCGTTTCGTCCTAAGTCAACAAGCATGTTGTGCTCTGCACATTCCTTTTCATCATCAAGCAAATCTTTTTCAAGTGCCAGATCTTCCTGTCTGTCCTTTCCTCTTGGCCTTGTTCCTGCGAGCGGAAATGTATGAAGCACACCATTTTCTAATTTAACAAGTGTCTCTGGTGAAGCTCCTGCTACCTCCATATCATTGCTGCTAAAATAGAACATATACGGTGATGGATTTGTAGTTCTCATGATACGGTAGGTGTTTAACAGGCTTCCTTCATACTCAGCTTCCAAACGATTGGAAAGCACGACCTGAAAGATATCTCCCTGATAGATATATTCTTTTGCTTTTTCTACCATCCTGCAATATTCGTCTTTCTGAAACAGCGGCTTAAATTCTGTTTTTAAGCATCCCGGCTGCTCTTTTTTCATATCTCCGCGAATGATCAGCTTTGCAATTTTCTTTATTGTCTGTACAGCTGTCTCATAATTTTTCTCAAGCTCGTCTGTCTTGACTGTCACCATGATAATGATCTTTTGCTTTACATTGTCAAATGCAATGACCTTATCAAAAAGCATCACATCGACATCCTTAAAGCCTTCCTCATCCTTCGCATCAAGCTTTAGCTTTGGATTACTGTACTTTACGTAATCATAAGAAAAATAACCGACTAATCCTCCTGTAAAGGAAGGAAGTTTTTCCATGCGCGGACTTTTATATTCCTTTAAAACTTCTTCAATTCGTCCTCTTGGATTTTTACCTCCTGTAAATGCAATCTCTTCTTTCGGGTCAAATCCAAGAAATGTGTATCGTCCCCAAATTTCCTGATTTTCCACACTCTCAAATAAAAAGCAGTGGCTGCTGACATTTTTTAATATACGTAAGACCTCGATTGGTGTTCGCACATCTGAAAACAGTTCTCCTGCAACCGGTACGGCACGATATCCAACTGCTTTTTGTCTTAATTCTTCTAGTGATGTAATAATCTGCATTGTGATCCTCCTTTGCTGTCATGCCGGTATGCGGAGCCTTTTATTTTCTATATACCTATTCCAAGATCATAAAACTTATCGTGCAAGCACAAACGTTTTTGACTTTGGTAACTTGGTATAACAAAAAAGTCCCTGACAGACTCATTATTATGAATCTGCCAAGGACGGATAAAATTCTACTTTCCGCGGTGCCACCTTGTTTCCCTTTTCAGGGCTCTTTTTAGGATACCAGCATATCCCTCGCAACTAACGTATGCGCACACGTTATGGAATACTTGGCTTACGCCTTTGACCATACCCTCAGCGGTCCATTTAATAAGCTGCTCTCTGTCTGGTTCTCAGCATCCCAAACTCTCTGTACTGCGCATTTCCTATTTTTATCTCCGCTTCAACGGTTTGAAGTGTTACTTTGTTATTTAATTATAGTGCTACTATACAATGCATTTTTCTATTTGTCAAGTGTGATTTTTATCATTTATCCATGATCTGCAACCATCATATTTTCTCCCAACGCATTTTCACGCCATTTGGATGGTGCATATCCTGTACACTTGCGAAACTGTCTTGAGAAATGCACAGGGCTGTTATACCCACATCTGTCTGCAATCTCTTCCATCGTCAGGTTTGTCTGTGCCAACATTCGCTTAGCCTGTCCGATACGGCTCTGAATAATATCAGCCCCACATGATACCTGAAACGCCTTTTTATAAAGATCCTGGAAATAAGCAGGGCTTAAGCTAACCTGATCTGCCAGCTCCTGTATTGACCATGGACGCGCCGGAAATGCATAGATTTCTTCTCGAAGCTCCAAAAGCTTTTGATAGTGTGCAATCTGTGGAAGCGATGAATTTAAGTAATTATCGATCAATGTAAAGAAGGCCATCATAAGCTGTGACAGAACATTGTCACGCTGTGCCATTCCTGAATGAAATGCATTCATCATCAGCTGCATATATTGAGACACTGGAATATTTTCCTGGAGGCTTACTGGTTTATTTATCGGAATCCGAAAATTTGCAAGCTGATTGTCTGGATCATAAAAATTGATCCAGTCATCGCAGTAGCCCTCCCAAACTCCTGTATAAGATGTACGCTTATCTGGACTGATCAAAAGAAGTGTCCCCTTTTTTACAGGAATCTCCTCATCATCAATCTGAAACTGAGCTGTTGTTCTTGTATAGATTAAAATATAATGCTGTCTTTTTTCATAATGATAAACAATTTCGCCCTTTTTGTGGTGACTGTCTATCCCTACTGCATACGTATAAAACATGCTTTTTGCCTCCTGTTTTGTTCCAGCCTTTACTATACACGAATCTTTCATTTTGTACAATGGATACTTTTATATATTTGTCCAGAAAATTAGATTTTCTCCATTTTTATGTAATCTGATGATATGTTAAGGAAACAATATGATATGTTATTCCTTTTTTCTTACTTAGCCTTTATTATAAAGGCAATCCAAATATAAATTTCAAAAAGGAGAAACAATTATGATCGCAAAAAAACCGCCTATGGGCTGGAACTCATGGAACACTTTCGGAGACAAAATCAACGAGCAGCTTATTAAGGAGATGGCTGACCGTATTGTAGAGGACGGCTATCGTGATCTTGGCTACGAATATGTTATTATTGATGACTGCTGGTCTCTTCGTGAGCGTGTTGACGGAAAGCTCGTTGCTGACCCGGCACTGTTTCCAAATGGTATGAAGGCACTTGCCGACTATATTCACTCAAAGGGCTTAAAGTTTGGTATGTACTCCTGCGCTGGAACAAAGACTTGTGCAGGCTATCCAAGCAGCTATGGTCATGAATTTTCTGATGCAAAGCAGTTTGCTGAGTGGGGTGTTGATTATCTGAAATATGATTTCTGCAATTTCCCTGTCAGCGGTGATGCAAAGAATGCCTACCTGACCATGGCAATGGCACTTCGCAGCACTGGACGCGATATCTTATTTGCAGCCTGCAACTGGGGTATGTATGACCCATCTGGCTGGATGCGCTCTCATGGTGCTCACAGCTACCGCTCTACTGGAGATATCTTTGATGGTCCAAAGAGCTACAAGGATCTTTTCATCAGTCAGGTAGAAAATGTGGAAAACAATGCACCTGGCTGCTGGAATGATATGGACATGCTGATCGTTGGTATGCAAGGAAATGGAAATGTAGGAATTGGCGGCTGCAGCGACCTTCAGTATCTGCAGCACTTCGCAATGTGGGCATTTTTAGGCTCTCCGCTTATCATCGGTGCTGATCTTAGAAAGCTTGACGAGGCAAATAAGAAAATCCTCTTCTGTAAGGGACTGATTGAGATCAATCAAGATGAAGAATGCCGCCCACCATTTTTAGTAGATCATGCTGACACAAGGAAGTACACCTTCGCAAAGCTTCTGTCTGGAAACCGTATTGCGATTGCATTCTTTAATCTTGCTGCTGAGGATCAGTGGAGCCAGAATGTAGGTATCTGTTTCGATGATCTTGGTATTCACTCAGAGTCCGGCATTCGCCTTCAGCTGACAGATGCGATCACTGGTGAGAATCTTGGCATCTATGAAGACAGCTATGCTACAAAAATCGCTCCTGATGAATCAAAGGTAATCATTGCACAGCTTATTTTCCCTGAATAATAAAAAACAAATACCCCCTGCCAGCACGATACTGGCAGAGGGTAACCCATTTAATATATTTTGAGGCAAACTTATGGATACTACTCATTCAACTGCTGCCTGCAGCAAATGCAAGCAGTGCGGCCGCATCCTTACAAAGGATGAGATTGGCCTCCACAAAAAACTTTATAACCGCGGCGCTACCTCATATTTTTGCATTGACTGCAGCAGCCAATATCTTGAGGTTCCCGTTCCACTTCTTCAAAAGAAAATTGAAGAATTTAAGGCGATGGGATGCACGCTGTTTCTTTGAGCCACCGGGACAGGTACGGTGGCTCAATATCTGTCCCTAGTGGCTCTACCCCGCAATATGAAACATGTCAATTAAAATGATAAGTGACAATCCATAATACGTTATAACTGCAACAAGGTCATTGACAGTGGTGATAAGTGGTCCTGACGCAACGGCCGGATCGACGTGAATTTTATGAAAGAACATCGGAATAACTGTTCCTACGATACTGGAAATTACCATGGCTGTAATGAGCGCACCGCCAACGCAGGCCGCTATCAAAAATGCATGTCCCCAATCATAACCCTTAAAGAAATGAATGTATATGCCAAGTACAGCAAGTGTCATCACACCAAGCACAAAACCATTTGCAAGACCAATTCTTGCTTCCTTTAAGATTAGACCAAGCTTTTGCTTTGCCTTTAAATTCTCATCCATAAGTACACGGATAGTAACAGCAAGTGACTGTGTTCCGACGTTACCTGCCATATCAAGTACCATTGACTGGAAACAAATGACAACTGGCAAAACTGCTACAACCGCTTCGAACATGCCGACTACAGAAGAAACTAACATTCCCAAAAATAATAATGCAACAAGCCATGGAAGTCTTTTTTTCATACTCTCAACTGTTGTTTCGTTTAAATCTTCCTCTGCAGTCAAACCACCGAGCTTTGCATAATCATCACCCATTGCATCATCGACCATCTCTACTACGTCAGAAGATGTGATGATACCGGCGATTTTTCCTTCCTGTGTCAAAACAGGCAGGGAATCTTCTGCATATTCCTTAATACGATCGACACAGTCATCTGTCTTTTCGTTATCTAGCAAATACGGATAGGAACGACTGATAATGCTTTCAAGCGTATCCGTATCTCTTGCAACAATCAAATCCTTAAGGTCAATTGCACCATAATATTTATCCTGTTCATCCACAACATAAATGGTAGAAATATTATCGTTTTCGCCAGCCTGACGAATCAGCTCTCTCATTGCCTGACGAATAGTTAAGTCATTGTGAATACAGATATAATTTGTGGTCATGCAGCTTCCGATCTCATCATCATCATATGACCACAGCAGCTTGACATCCTCTGATGTCTCATGATCCAAACGTTTAACGATCTCAGCCTTTCTCGACTCGTCCATATCCTCGAGAACGTCAACGGCATCATCAGAGTCCATGTGAGATACGACATTTGCAGCCTTCTCTAGTGAAAGCTCTTCCATGTACTGACCTGCATCATCAAGATATGCAAAAATCTCAGCAGTACGGTCTACACCAAGGATGCGATACAAACGCAGTCTCTCCTGAGGCGTCAGCTTTTCCAAAATCTCAGCAATATCATTGTCATGATAATCTGACAGGCGATCTTCCAGCTCTTTCTCACTTAATGAACTGGAGATGAGCGCTTCCAGCTCTTCAAGATGCTGGCTTTTGCTGTCATTAAATGTTTTCATTGTTTTGCCTCCTTATTTATCCAATTAATTTATTGTGATAAAAAAGGACAAAGTGTCTGCAGTGCAAACAGCAATACAAAACGATCAGTTTTTGGATAATTGCAGCATACTGCGGCTTTTCGCTGTATCGCAATCATTCACACTACAGTTTCTACTTCGCCCTATACTATCGCAACCATCCATAAAACTTCACCTCCGTTATTTCTAATTTACAAGCAAAATTAGTTTGCTTTCACAACTCCTTATTATAATCTCTCACTTTCTGTTTTTCAACCCATGAATTGCAAAAATAGTGTAAAGTCCGAGTTAAATGTTTACAGTTCATGCTTCGGGCTTTGCCGCAATATTGGCTTATCCATGAACTGTAACTTCAAATGTTACTGTATCTCTCTGTGAACTTTTCTTCTTACGAGTATAAAGCAGCATACCTGCATTGCTATTGTGAGTCCCCATGATACCGGATATGAAATAAACAATACGTCAAGTGCTCGGTTTCTTGGAAATACAACATAAATCCAGAAGATTCTGGTGCCGACTGTTCCAATAATTGATAGGATCATTGGCACGCCTGAGCGCCCCATTCCACGCATTGCGCCTGGAAAAAGATCCATTATTCCGCATAAAAAATATGTCAGCGTTGTAAATGAAAGGATTTCCATTCCACTTTTAATTACATCTGGCTCTTTATTGTAGACACTTAATATCTGCGGTCCAAAAACGTAAAATGCACCGCCCATGACTGTTGCTATGAGAATTGACAAAATGATGCAGTCAATTAGGACACGGTCCATTCGCTTTGTCTTTTTAACTCCATAATTCTGACTGATAAAGCTCATGCACGCCTGTGTAACAGAATTGATTGAGGTATATAAAAATCCAAGCAAATTGTTGGCTGCCGTATAACCTGCCATCGCAATTGAGCCAAATGAGTTGACGGATGACTGCAGCAGTACATTAGAGAAATTAATTACAGTACTCTGTATTCCTGCTGGCACTCCAACTTGAAAAATCTGCCGTAAATATTTTCCATTTATTGCAAGCTTTGAAAAATGAAGCTGATAGCACGCATCTGTTTTGCAAAGGCAGCGAAGTACAAGAACGCAGGAAATCATCTGGGAAATCACTGTTGCAATTGCAACTCCCTCTACGTCAAGATGAAATAAAATAACTAATACCATATTTAAAATGGCATTGACTGCACCTGATATCACTAAAAAGACTAGTGGACGTCTTGTATCTCCGACGGCTCGAAGCACAGCTGCACCGTAATTATAAAGCATAAAAAATGGCACACCGACAAAATAAATTTTCAAATAAAGTGCAGCCATATCAATGACCTCATCAGGTGTTTCCATCAGTTCAAGTGCAAAACGCGAAAATAAAAGTCCTACAATCATCATCACAACACCGCTTATTGCAGCAAAAAGAATTGAAGTATGGACTGTATCAGACATTTCCTTTATCTTACCAGAAGCAAAAAAACGTGCAGCCAGCACATTAGTTCCAAGTGAAATACCGATAAAAAAGTTAGTAAACAAATTTATCAGCGCACTCGTTGAGCCGACTGCTGCTAACGGTCGGCTGCCGCTGAATTGTCCCACCACGATAATATCCACAGCATTAAACATCAGCTGTAAAATGCCTGACAGCATAAGTGGCAACGAAAATGTAATGAGTTTGTCCATGATCGTGCCATTTGTCATATCTATTTCATATTTTTTGTTGTTTTTTATAAAATCTTCTTTCTAATTATGTCTTCTTTTTCTGTCAATAATTCATTCTCCAATTGTATTTTCAAGACGTCCGATCTTGTCTATCTCGCAGATCACTTTATCTCCTGTCTTTAAAAATTTCGGTGGATTAAAGCCCATTCCCACACCAGCAGGTGTTCCTGTCGCAATCAATGTTCCTGCAAGAAGCGTCATTCCCTCGCTCAATTCTTCAACTGCACCACCGATTGTCTGAATCATGAATCCTGTGTTACTGTTTTGGCGAAGCTCACCGTTTACATAGCTTCTGATTCCAAGATCTGCAACATTGCCGATCTCATCCTTTGTCACGATACATGGGCCAATGGAAGTCAGCTTGTCAAGACTCTTTCCAAGATACCACTGCTTATGACGTGTCTGCAAATTGCGCGCACTGAAATCATTAATGATCGTATAGCCAAAGATGAATTTCTCTGCATCCTCTACCTTTACGCCCTTTGCATCCCTGCCAAGCACAACGCCAAGCTCTGCCTCATAGTCCAAACTGTCCACTAAGCCTTTATAGCTTGGAATCGTCTCCTTATCTCCAGCAGCCTCACTTACACGCTTTGAAAAATAAATAGTGTATGGCTTGTCCTTTGTGAATGCTTCTTTAGAAAATGCACTTGCTTCCTTTGCATGCTCAGAATAATTGATTCCAAGACACACCACATCTTGTCTTGGGCGCACAATCGGTGGTAAAATCTGAATTTCATCTAACGCATAGGCACGCTTACCCTCTCTCTCATTTAAAAGCCTATCCTTCTGCTCATCAGTAATCGTACACACAAGCTCAGTCATATCAGAAAATTTCATTCCATAATCTTCTATTCTATATAAAAAAGGATCTTTCTCAAATCCAGCAAAAAGCAGCTGTGTTCCTTCTAATTTTCCTGTATAAAAACGCATTTTTATGCCTTCTTTCTATTACACATTTTCCATGAAAACGCCTCGGCGAATGTTCTTCGCCGAGACGCCTTCGTAGAACTTCCGGGTTACACTCGTTATCTAATCAGCTGTCCCTCAATACCTTCAAAATCAATAGTGCGTGTTGTTCCATCCTTTAGTGTAATGGTTACAGGGCCGTAGCCTCCGCACTTCTTTGTATCTGTATAATGTACTTTTTCAATTGGGAAAACCTCATCGTCTGTGAAATCCTCAAGACTTTCCTTTGTGATAACCTGTGAAATAAGTACATACGGCTGATAGCCATATTTCTTTTCTCTTGCAGTTTTTGCATAAATCACGATAGAGTTTTCTGAATCTGGATTTGTTCCTGTGCTCTTAACAGTCTCTATCTCATCCCATCCATCATAAATCGTCATTGCCATCTGCTTTTCTCTTCCGGTATGATCATGACCCTTTAAGATAATTGCCTTTGCACCATCTGCAGTCTTTTCGATGATCTGTGTTCCATTGTCCGGGAAACCATAAGAGCCAAGTGTCAGGCGAATCGGACAGCTAAACAGACGAAGCTTGTCTGCACGGATAACACCATAAGGCACTGTAAAATCAGCCAGATTCATTGCCTGAATCCAGTGACACTCATTCTCTAAATCATAGTTAAAGAACTGACGGCGATATAACACATCATTTTTAAGACCGTGCCAATATGTTACATTGCCCTTTTTAATTTCATCTGAAACACCATCATAAAGAACATACTGCTGTGCTTCGATATCTGGTGCAACAGCTGACTCCCACGGATACTTGGTGTTAAAGCAAAGCTTTGAATAATTCCACATGCCATGCTCATCTTTTTTATTCTTTACTACTTTTCCAGTACGAAGAATAGTCTCACCATTTGCCTGATGATTTGAGAAGCAAAGTGCCGGTCCGTTTAATGATGTAACCTTGGTGCCTTTGCTTCCAAGTGTCTCCCAAGTACCATTATTTTCTGTTGCTGTCCAGAATGGATGATCTGCCGGCAGATGCAGACAAAGAAATGCCTTGCCAAGCCAGAATGGAGATTCTGCACATGAGTAGCCCTGAACAAGAGGTGTAAACTGACCATAAAATCCAAGTGTTGGAACACCCTTAAATAAGAAGTCATCTCTTGTCATAAACTGAAGCAAAGAGCCAGAAGAAATACGTCTTGCCAGGCCTGGATCGGCTGTGCTGTTATGAAGCATTAAGTTGCCATCAAAAGCGCTTGTTGCTGCGTTACGGTAAATATTGCTTCTGCCCCACATATTGGTGAAGCCATCACGATCAAAGAAATCCGCATATGTTTCCATCAATTTATTGGAATGTTCTTCAAACTTTGCTGCGATATATGGCTGCTTCTCATAGCCATACCACAAATTCCATATTGGTGCATAAACATTAAATGCCCAACAGGAATAATAGTCAAATGAATGACCATCTCTGTACCAGCCATCGCCTGCATAGTAGGCAAGAATGCTCTGTGCATGATCAAGCATGATCTCTTCATCAATCTCGTAGCCTTCCATATCAAGAAAAGCCATATCGAGCATGTTAAACAGACGCCAGTTCTGCGGAACTGTATTTCCATCTGCATAACCTCTTAAAAATTCAGCGATTACATCCTTTTCTTCCTTTGTGTATGTATCCCAGATCTCCTCCTTGCAAACCCACAGACAAATGACAAGTGCACATGTCTCTACTGTCTGCTGAAAAGCTCTGTTGTAATCGCCAGCCATCTCCTGAAGCTCCTCATAGCGGCCTACCGATACCGGATCACCCTTTGTACATGCGCGAAGTACATGTGACTTATAATAATCGCGAATGGAATAGCCGCACAGATTCAGGTCTGGATTGTCGTGAATCAACGGTGCTGCGATAAAGAAGGAACGTGCAAGTCCCTCAAAATACTCTGCCTTAAACTCCCATACAGCGTCAGCGCTGTGCGGGTAAGTTACCTTTGTCTCTTTTCGAGGCATAACAACTGGATCCTCAAAGTGAGCAATGTTTTGAAATACGCCCTCTAATAGATACGTTCCTGCCTCAATCCAAGACTGACGTGTCAGTCCCGTATATGGGCTTACTGTGTAATCCAATGTTTTTGGTACAAATGCCATGATTATTTTCCTCCCATTTTTACCAGATGAACAATTCTTCTCCTGTCAGCTTCCAAATTGCTTCTATATAATAGTAATCACCGTATACAATCGGGAAGTTATGTTTCTCATCACCGTAAGCTGCAGTGCAGCGCTCCAGCAAATAGTCTGTCTTTATATCATAGCTGCAGCTCTTTTCGTCAAGCGCCTTTAACATGCGAACTGCTGCATCCAGATAAGTTTTCTTTTTCCACTCTTTTGCCACCTTAGACAGCTCAATCAGACCACACGCTGCCACGCTTGCTGCGATATCATCCTCCCAGCTGCAGTCAGACGGCTGACGAAAGTCAACCGGAATCAAGCCGCTCTCTGGAATGCAGGAAATAAAGTAATCTGCTACCTTCTCTGCAGTATCCAGATAGCGCTCCTTCTTTGTATGAAGAAAACTTAAAGTAAAGCCATACAACGCCCAGCTCTGACCTCTTGTCCAGGAAGAACCCTTCGCATAGCCCTGACCACCGTAGGAACGGTTAATGTCACCTGTTACCGGGTCAAACTCAACAATATGTCTCGCAGAGCCATCCTCGCGGATAAATGCCTTAATTGCAGTATCTGCATGCTTTGTTGCGATGTGGTAATATCTCGGATCTCCTGTCTGATCATACGCCCAATATAAAAGCGGAAGATTCATTGTACAGTCGATTATTGCCCATCCATTTCTTCTCGGATCAACATTTCCATTCCATGCAACAATAAAGTTTCCTGCTGGATTAAAGCGTCCTGCCAGGTTAGACGCAGCCATCAGAGCTCTGTTTTCGGACTTTTTGTCACCAGTCAGACGATACTTGGCAACAGACGTCGGCAGCCAGCGAAATCCGCTGTCATGATCCATAACCCAGTAATTATTCAGCGCCGCATCCAGCTTTTCCTCAGTCTCCTCTGCATTTTCACGGTAAATTTCCTCTCCAGTTGCCTTGTAGAGCTGCCACATCATGCCGCCCCAGAAGCCATTTGTCCACCAGCCGATTTTTTCACCAGAGCAATCATTCCACGCACCATTTTCTGCCGTGTATGGAATTTTTCCACGGTTTCGTTTTGCAACTTCAAGCTCCTTTATCTTGATTTTCTGCGCAACCTCCTGCGCCCATTTCTGATAATCCATTTTCGCATCCACCTTTCTGTTTTGCTTAGATCATTGTAGCATAGAAGTACAAAAAATACCATTGCAAAAAGTCCTTTTTCTGGGTACTATAAATGTGTAGTGTTACTGTTCGCGGCTAAGCCAATATTACGGCTAAGCCCGAAGGTGAATGGATTTCACGAGCCGGACACTTGGAGCAGGTCTTTCAAAGTAATGTATAATAAGAAAGAACATAAAAGGAACCTGCGGAGTTTGGTCCGGCGACGAAACCATTGCACCTAAGGGCTTTCGTAAAATCCCCGTGAACTGTAAGTGTGTAAAAAACCTAGGATTGGAGAATTTTTATGATTAGACAGATTATACATATTGATGAAGAAAAATGCATTGGCTGTGGCCTTTGTGCAGATGCCTGCCACGAGGGTGCGATTGCGATGGTTAATGGAAAAGCAAAGCTGATGAGGGAGGATTACTGTGATGGTCTTGGCGACTGTCTTCCAGCATGTCCTGCGGACGCTATTTCGTTTGTGACACGTGAGGCGCCAGCATATGATGCAGCTGCTGTGGAAGCTGCTAAGCTAGAAAAAGCTGCGAAAACACCAGCTGCTGCCACTTCCTCCATTATCTCTGGGCTGAAATTAACTGATGCGCCAGTTCACACCGGCTGTCCTGGTTCTCGCGCTCAGTCTTTTACACGGCAGACTCCGGCTCATGCCTGCCCGAGCTCTGCTTCACGCGATCTGGATGCTGTCGGTTCATCTGCCCTGTCCCAGTGGCCTATTCAGATTAAGCTTGTTCCTGTAAATGCTCCTTATTTTAATGATGCCGATCTTTTAATTGCTGCTGACTGTACAGCTTATTCTTACAGCCGTTTCCATGAGGATTTCATTAAAGGACGAATCACTTTAATTGGATGTCCAAAACTTGATGACGGTGACTATAGTGAAAAGCTGACTGAAATTTTTACATCAAATGAAATTAAAAGCATTCATCTGGTGCGCATGATGGTTCCGTGCTGCGGCGGACTGTCTAAAGCTGTAGCAAACGCAATCGCTGCCTCTGGCAAGCAAATTCCATGCACGATTACCACTATTTCCCCACAGGGTGAAATAATTCGCACAGAAAGGATCTAATTAAATTATGTCTTGTACAAATACACCACTGCACAATGAACTGCTTGGCGCAGTGATCGGCCTCGCCCGTACATGTGCCAACAATCCAAAGACTGATGACACTGACCGCCTTATTTTTACAGTTCTTCGCGTGTCTGCAAACAAAAGCGCAAATGAGCAAACACTCGCTGCCATGATCCGCCGCATAAATGAGGAAAAAGCGATTATCTCTCCAGGCTGCGCGACCTGCACGGCACGCTGCGGCAACACTGATAATTACGATATGTCACTTCTATGGAATGCACCTGATGAGATACGCGAAGCAAAGCTTTCCATCTTGAAAAATGCCCAAGCACTCGCTGAAAAATTAATGCAGACAAAAAGCGAGGAGGTTCCTGAAGGAACCATTCCTCGCCTGTATCATGCACTTTTCATGGTAAAGGAAGATTGGGATGCTAAGCCGCTGCAAGAGCTTGCTGAGGACATCGCTTCTCTCTAATTACCACTATTTTATTACTTTACCTCATATACAACACAGCTATGCGGTGCAAGCTCTGCACTTACTGCTGTTTCTGCGCTGTCTACCTTGCCTGTCCACAGCTCTTCTAAGGAAAGTCCTGCGTCTGGCTTGAATAGACATCTGCCGTCTGCCCCGATGATGTTTTCAATATCGGCATTTACAATTTGTACTTCTTCAGACAGGTTAAACAATGCAACATAGGTTTGACCTGTCTTTTCGTTATGTGCAGACCATGCTGCCTGATTGTCGTCCCTTGCGATCTGGTGCGGCTTGCAGTCTGGTGTCAGCATTGAAAGCACCTTTTTGTTTGTTAAAAGACCAAGTGTCCACTCGTCAAGCTTTGTCAGCTCTGCACCGATCATAAGCGGTGAACCAAACAGACACCAAAGTGTCATCATTGTGCGCTGCTCGTCCTTTGTAAAACGTGTGTCACGTTCTTCGCCAAAGCCTTTGCCCAGCTTTCCAATAGGAAGCATGTCACAATCTGGATAATTGCCTCTTGATACCTGATTCTGCCACAGCTCACAGCGCTCAAACATGTTTTTCAAAAGCTTCCAGTCATCCCAGAAATCATCTGTGATTCTCCACATGTTAGCATTGTTCTCATAATGCCATGCCTTCTCGATAAGTGCTGGTCCCGGTGACAGAGACAATACAACACTTCTTCCACACTTTTTGATTGCCTTTGCAAGCATTTCAACCTCATGAGATGCAGAATATGGATTGTACGGGTAAATATTTGTGTTGCAAATATCATCACATTTGATGAAATCAACTCCCCACTCAGCATACATTTCAAGCAAAGAATCATAATATGCCTGTCCTGCCTCGCAATTTCTCACTCCGTACATATCTGGATTCCAGCCACAGATAGAGCTTGGATCAGCAATTTGGTTTGCAGTCCAGTCTGTTTTCTTTACTGCCATATGTGTATGTGCAGCGATTCTTGGAATACCACGCATGATGTGAATACCAAATTTCAAGCCAAGGCTATGTACATAATCTGCAAGTGCCTTAAAGCCCGTACCATCTGCTGATGATGGGAAACGCTCCGGATCTGGCTGTAAGCGTGAATATTCGTCAATTGCCAATTCAGAGTATGGAATATACTGATAAGTATTTCTCTGTGAGCCTGCCTTCTTTGCGTACCACTCAATATCAACTACTACATACTCGTAGCCGGCATCCTTTAAGTGTTCTGCCAAGTAAGCAGCATTTGCTCTTACCTGCTCTTCATTTACTGTCGTGTCATAATAGTCATAGCTGTTCCAGCCCATAGGTGCAATCGGTGCATAATCATTCTTGTTCATGATATCCTCCTTACTATTGTGTATTTTCTTACTTTTTATTATAATCACTTCATGTAAAAATAAAAGAATACAATATTGACATGAAAGGGTAATTTTTTGATGTACTATACAAAAGGCGTATTTGGTGTATTAAATCTTGAAAGTTTGCCAGATGAACCAATGGTTCTTCTTGACGGCGGAATTGAAAGCCGCTATAAGGAAGACTACTTTTTTGATAACAGCTGCCGCTCCAATTATCACGGTTATCTTTTTCAATATACACTGTCTGGGTGTGGTGCTTATGAATCTAATGGCAAAACTATTTTTCTTACTCCTGGCACAGCCTTTTTTGCCGCGATCCCCGAAAAAAGCTGCTATTATCTGCCTGAGAAAACTGATGAACCATGGGAATTTCTCTATCTTCATTTTGATGGAAGCGCTGTTTTTCCTTTTTTTGAAAAGCTTACGCAGCACTGCGGCGGTATTATTTCAATTGACGCGCAGACAAGCTGCATTCAAAAGGCGCTTGCTCTTCATACACGCATGATTAGCGGCGGTCATTTGCAGCCATATGAGGGCGGAGAATTTTTATACGGCTTTCTCTGTGGACTGCTTCGTCATGTTCTCCATCCAGCTGCTTTTCACACTGAAAGCACTGCTAGCCAGGCAGCTCTTTTAATGGAAAAGGAATTTGCAACCATTGGCGGTATTGATGAGGTGGCAAAACGTCTCCATATTTCTTCAGAGCATCTGTCCCGCTCTTTTCACAGCGAATGGGGCATTGCTCCTGTTCAATATTTAAATAGAATGCGTATTCAGTCTGCCATGAATGATCTTCTTGGAAGCAATGACACTATAGAAGTCATTGCTGTCAAAAACGGTTTTGCAAATGGCAACTATTTCGCTAAAGTCTTTCGCCGCTATACAAAAATGACTCCGGGTGAATATCGCTGCAAAAAAACTGGACAAATCCGAACTTTGTCAGTATAATAGTGCACAGGCTATTTGCCTACTGGTTCGAAACCCTCCCAGTATAAAAAACTAGGCTGATGAAGCGTTCTTTTTAAGAGCGCTGTTTTCGCTGTAGTTTTTGAGGTGTTCAAATTCGTGCGAAGGCAGCGCTTTTTTTGCTGGCTTTTGCACAAAAGAAAGGAACAGCTTATTATGCGAAAAAAAGTAATTATCGACTGTGATCCGGGCATCGACGACAGCCTTGCGATCATGCTTGCCCTCTCCTGCGATCAGATTGAGGTGCTTGGAATCACAATTGTCTGTGGAAATTCCCCGACTGAAATGGGGGCAGGCAATGCTGCAAAGGTGCTTCGTCAAATGAATCGCCTTGACATTCCAATTTTTACTGGTGAACGCACACCACTAAAACGCGACTATGTAAACGCGCTTGACACACACGGCGCTGATGGCTTAGGTGAAAGCTTTCTTGAGCCAGTGGAAAACTTTTCTTTCCACACTGATGCCGTCTCATTTCTTGAGGAAACAATTCTTAACACACACTGCAGCGTCATCGCACTTGGTCCGATGACAAATCTTGCACGTCTCATCCAGAAAAATCCTGCAGCATTTGCTGCAATTGATGAACTGGTATCGATGGGCGGTGCTTTTAAGAGTCATGGCAATTGTTCTCCTGTCGCTGAGTATAACTACTGGGCAGATCCTGATGCTGCTGCGCTTGTCTATGAGACGGCTGCTATGCAAAATCGTCTTATCCATATGGTTGGCCTCGATGTGACAAGACAGATCGTTCTTACACCAGATCTTATCTCTTATTTAAAGCGTCTCGACAGCAAAACTGGCTCATTTGTTGAGGCTATCACGAAATTCTACCTTGATTTTCATTGGGAATGGGAGCATATGATTGGATGCGTCATCAATGATCCTCTTGCTGTTGCCTATTTTGCTGATCATTCACTTTGCAGTGGTTTTGATGCTTACACAGCTGTTGAAACAGGAGGCATAAGCATCGGTCAAACAGTTGTTGACTCTATGAATTTCTATAAGAAGGAATCTAATAGCGTGGTGCTGACACAGACTGATCCTGTCCGTTTCTTTACCTTCTTTTTCTCGCGCCTGCTTCATAAGGCTCCAGATGAGCTTGATCTTCTATCCGATATGGTGCGAAGTCCAAAGCAGGTACGCATAAATTCGTAACTTGTATCATTTTATGATGTTGTGGTCAAAAGGTATTTTGCCCCCAACTGATACCCACGAATTGCTCCGTTGCTATGCAACTTTCGCAATTCTAAAAACATTCGGATTCGCTGATTTTCCTTGAAAATCGCTGCATCCTCATGTTTTTGCGGGTCCCAAGCTCAAAACCCTAATCGTGCAAGCACGAACGGCTTTTGGAGCTTTTGACCCTGATATCATATAAAAAGAGGTATTTGAAATGGAAAATAATAATAGAAGAAAACTTGGAACTTATCAGATTTGTTTGATTGCACTGGCAATTGTTATGAATGTCATAGGCGGACAGATTGCGCTTGCTCTTCGTCTTCCAATTTATTTAGACAGCATCGGAACCATCATGATCGGTGCCATGCTTGGACCATGGTGCGGCTTAATCCCTGGTCTGCTTGGTGGTCTGATCATGGCTTTTACTGGTGATATTTACTCACTGTATTTCGCACCTGTCGGCATGATCGTTGGTTTTATGAGTGGTCTTGCTCACACAGGTTTTTCTGGTCTTCGCGGCGGTGCTAAGCTTCAGCACATTTTGTCACTCGGTCATATAAATACCGTTAAGGATGCCGCAATCATGATAGGACGTGCCTTTGTGATCTCTCTTCCAGGAACAGTTGTCAGCGCTTTTATCTGCACAGTTCTTTTTGGCGGAGTGACCTCATCTGGCTCTGCAATTCTTGTTCAGTTTCTGGCTGCAAAGACACCGCTTGGGCTGACAGCAAGCATCGTTCTTGTTCAATTTTTAACTGATTTTTGTGACCGCGCAGTAAGCCTTGCGCTTGTCATGGCAATGGTTCGCGTGCTTCCTGTTTCCATTAAGCAGCGCCTTGCCGCAAATTAATGTAATATACGGGTAACTATTCAGAACCCCATTCGCAAAATCGCATCTTCGATGCTTCTATTTTGCTCATGTGGTTACCTCGCCATATAAAATTGCTATTCTGTCTGAATGCAAGCATTCACAGAAAGCAATTTTGCATGGCTCTGAATAGTTACATATAAGGAGAAATTTATGGGAATCCCTGTTGAACGTTACAGTAAAATTACTAATAAAAATAACCGTGAAATTTGTCTGCTGCGTGCTTTTCCATGCGCTTGGGGAAAATGCACATTTTGTGATTATATCGAAGACAACGGACATGATGAAGCAGCTATGATTTCATTAAATAAAAGCATTTTAGATCAAGTCACCGGCGAATTTGGTGTTTTAGAGGTCATCAATTCAGGAAGCTGCTTTGAACTTCCAAAGCAGACACTTGATGATATTGAAAATGTAATAAAAACCAAAAACATCCATAAGCTCTTTTTTGAATCGCACTGGATGTATAGAAAACACCTCGCTGCAATGCGAAGCCGCATGCCGGTGCCGATCATTTTTAAGATTGGCGTAGAGACATTTGACAGCGATTTTCGTGAGCATGTTCTTAATAAGCATGCCGACTTTCAGTCACCTGAAGAGGTAGCAGAATATTTTGACTCTCCATGTCTGATGGTCGGCATAAAGGGGCAGACAAAGGAAATGATCGCGCACGACATTGACTGCCTAAAACGCTATTTTAAGCTTGGAACAGTAAATGTATACAACAATAATACTACACCAATCAAACGTGATGAAGAGCTTGTTCGCTGGTTTATGAAGGAATATAACTGGCTGCTTGACGATCCTTCTGTTGAAGTATTATACGATATCACTGATTTCGGTGTTGGGTGATTTCCCACATTGCTAGTCCGGCTGCGACTGCTACATTAAGAGAATCGACTCCGTTCATCATTGGAATTTTAGCTACATAATCAGCTGCATTGATTGTGGACTCTGCAAGTCCCTGTCCTTCGTTTCCCATGATGATTGCGAGTCGATCTTTTTGTTTTAAAACTGGATCATCAATTCGAATATTATCTGAACGAAGTGCCATTGCAACTGTCTGAAAGCCTTCCTCCTTCAGCCATCCAATGCCCTCTTCCTTCCATTTTGCCTCACTGCTTCCAATATAAGCCCATGGAACAAGAAGTGCATTTCCTACACTTACACGCATTGCACGGCGATAAAACGGATCTACACAGGCTGGTGACAATAATACAGCGTCTATGCCAAATGCTGCGGCACTTCTAAAGATTGCACCGATGTTTGTTGGATTTTCTACATCCTCAAGCACAACAATACGCTTTGCATTTTCAAGCACTTTTTTATAATCAAAATTTTCTTTTCTTCGCATCGCGCATGAAATTCCACCTGTCAATACATAGCCAAACTCTCTTTTGGCATCCTCTGGATCTACTATGTAAATAGGTGCCTCTCCCACACGATCTAAAATCTCATCGTTTTCCATTTTTTCAGTACAGACAACACTTAGCGGCTCGTAGCCTTTGCGAAGAGCAATATCAATAACATTTTTGCTTTCTGCAATAAAAATGCCTGGCTCTGGCTCATAATAACGAAGAAGATGCACTTCTTTATTTCCAACATACCATTCTAATTCTTGAAGCTGTGCTGATGAAGCCTTGATTATATTTTTTTTATTTCTCATATACATACCTCTGCTTGCTGCTATTTATTCTTTATCTAATAATAGCAGATCTTCCTCTCTTGCGTAAAGCACTTTTGGAACACCCATAGAAGGATTCCAGTCACTTTTACTGATCTTCCACTGCAGCCACTCACAGTTCTTATCTTTTCGAAATGAAATATTCCACTCAAATGGATCCTCTAATATCCTGTATTCGCCAACTGTCAATTCAGTTATATGACCTTCTTTTGGCTTTTTTTGCATCAAATAATGAGCCCTGATTCCAACAGTACGCGCCGTAAGTGCTTCCTTTGATACATCAAACACCACACCCCATTCTGCTGCCCAAAGTTTACCGAAGGATTTATCTTTCATCGGTGTTTCTGTCGGCTCTAAATCCTTTACCAGTTCCACACTGCAAATATTTTTACAGCCTGACAAGAGAGCTGCTGTTTTTGTCTTTGGATTCTTAAAAAATTCTTTTACCGGTTCAATCACTTCCATCTTTCCCTGATTGATACAGCTTACAGTATCACAAAGGCGATACACTTCATCTCTGCTGTGCGATACAAACAAGGCTGGCTTTTGAATATCTTTTAACAAATCCATCATCTGCTGCTCCACCTTCCACTTAAGATAGCTGTCTAATGCGGCAAATGGTTCATCTAAAAGAATAAGCTCTGGTTCTGCCGCTAACATACGCGCCATCGCGACGCGCTGCTTTTGACCTCCTGAGAGCTGATCTGGCATGTGTGTTTCAAGACCTGTCAGCTGAAAAGCTGTTATATACTCCTGCACCTTTTTTTGATCTGGCTTTCTGCCCATTCCTGCCTGTATATTTTGTACCACATTCATGTTAGGAAATAATGCATAGTCCTGAAACATATATCCAACTTTTCTTTTTTGAGGCGGCAAATTTATCTTTTTTTTCGAATCAAACAGCACTCTGTCATTTAAAACAATTCTTCCTTCATCTGGACGCTCAATACCTGCAATGCATTTTAATGTCATACTTTTTCCGCATCCAGATGCGCCCAGAATTGCAAATACTCCGCCATCCATGCAAAAGTCCACATCCAGCAAAAAATTTCCCAGTTTCTTTTTTATCGTTACCTGCAACATATCTGTCTTTTGCCCCTATCATTACCATTGTTTTTTCTGTTTGTTTTTTCCTGATCCTAAAAGATTCATTAACAGCACAACGACAAATGCAATCACCATGATCACCATTACCCAAAAACCGGCTGTCTTGTAATCTCCATTTTGAATTACCATCGCAATTTTCTGAGAAATCGTTCCTGTCTTTTTCGGAATATTTCCTGCAAGCATAGATGTAGCTCCATACTCTCCCATGGCTCTTGCAAATGTCAAAATCGTTCCAGAAAGTATTCCTGGACGCGCTGATGGAATCACAACCTTCCAGAAAATTTTCATTTCCGACATACCAAGTGTTCTGGCTGCATAGATTAAATTTGCATCTACCTGCTCAAATGCTGCTCTGGCATTTCTATACATAAGAGGAAAAGCAATCACAGTTGCTGCAAGCACGCAGCCAAGCCAAGTCTGTACGACCTTAATTCCACAGCCTTCATAAAGCGCAGCGCCAAATGGACGGCGCAGACTAAAAATCAGTAAAAGAAAAAAACCGGCTACCGTTGGCGGCAGTACCATTGGCAGTGTAAGAATACCATCCAATACTGCTTTTGTTTTAGGTTCTGCTTTTATTACCTGTCTTGCTGCAAAGATCCCGCCAAAAAAAGAAAGAATGGTTGTCACCACTCCAGTCTTTAATGAGATCAGCAAAGGACTCCAATCAAGCCCTCTCATAAATTCCATCAATTCTTCCATTGTGCCACCATTCTTTCTATAAATTCATAAAAAACACCACGTCCATATAAGCAATGCACCGCATGGACATGGCAACTTACTTTTAATCCTCCACATCAGTATCAAAGTAATACTTCTGAAAAATTTCTTTTGCATCATCGGTAATTAAGAAATCGACAAATTCCTTTGCTGTCGCAGCTTCTGCCTCGTCTGCCTCTGAATTTTGAATTTGTGCTACCGGATAAATAACATCTCCTGTCAGATCATAAGGAATCTTCTCTAAAATTTCAAGACGATCTTCTAATCCATATGTATCGGAATAATAAACAGTCCCTACCTCATTTGATCCCTCTGCCACTGCTGACGTAACAACACCTACATTTGCACATTCATTGATTTCCACACCGCCAAGTGCTTCTGAAATGTCTGTTGTTGAAATCTTTGATACATCATCTGCCTTTTCTAACATTCCTGCATTTACCATTGCCTGACGTGTGTATTTTCCTACAGGCACTGAACCATCTGCAAGTGCAATGCTGCCAGCATTTTTAATATCCATAAGACCTGTTACCTTGGTGTTGCTTCCCTTATATGTTACTACACAAACCTGGTTGTTTACAACGTTGTGACGTGTTCCCTCTACGACAAGACCATCTGTCTCATCAAGCTGATTCATCTGCTTAACTGCTGCTGAGAAAAATACGTCACAGTCTGCGCCTTCTTCAATCTGAACCATCAAAGTTCCTGAGCTGTCATAGCTTCCCTGTACATTTACATTTTCGTGTGTTTTCTGAAACTCTGCGATCAGTTCCTCCATTACCTGATTCAGACTCTTAGCTGCAAATACAGTGATTGTAACTTCTTCTTTTTTGTCTGATGCCTTATAACCACATCCTGCAAATATGGATGCCGCTAAAATAGTTGTCAGTATAATTCCTGCATGTTTCTTTCTCATTTTTTTCTTCTTAATCCTGCTTTTTCTGCTCTAATTTGTATAAGCTGTGCCGCAATACTGATAGCTATCTCTGCCGGTGTCTCACTTGCAATGTCTATTCCGATTGGTGCATGTACACGGTCAAGTTCTTCATTGGTGAAGCCCTCCGCCAGTAGTTTTTCTCTGACGTACTGAGTCTTTCGTTTGCTTCCCACTACGCCTATATAAGAAGCAGGTGTGCGCAGCGCAAACCGCTCAACATCTGCATCACAGCTATGTCCTCTTGTAACAACTACAAGATAATCTTCCTTTTTCACTTCCAAAATATCAGAAAGCGTCGTAAAATCAACAGTTTTTGTTTCCTGTACACCTGGGAATAAATTACAAGAGGTGTACTCCTCTCTGTCATCCATTACCATGCACCAAAAGCCCAAATGACTGAGTACTGGAACAAGCTCCTGTGCAAGATGACCCCCTCCGAAAATATAAACCTTTCCATCAAAGTTAAATTCCTCGGCATAAATTTTTTGAGTTTCATCATTCTCGTATTTTTCAAGTATTCGGCAATGACCTCGTCCCTCCTCAAGATGAGACTCTATTTTAGGATATCCTTTTGAAAATGGAAGTAGCAGCCAATATGGCTTTTTCTCTTCTTCCATCTTTAATGCTTCCTTTAAAAAAGAGACAATCTTTGTATCCTGACTTTTCACGCTGTAAAATAAAACCTTTACTTTACCTCCGCAGACCATTCCAAGACCGCCATTTTCTCCTGTTCCCAAGTCAAAATCCTCGACAAAATGAGCATCCTTTCCAGCTATCGTCATTGCTTTTTTTACGGCCTGATATTCCAGATTTCCGCCGCCGATTGTTCCATAAATTCTGCCTGTCTGATCTGCCGCCATATAGGCTCCAGTCGTGCGCGGAATTGAACCATTTCCTTCCACAATAGTGACCAGAACTGTATCACAATTTTGATTCCAACGATCTAATAACAATTGATAAAGTGTTTTCATATATAACGTTTCCTCCAATTGTTTTTTGCATCTTTTGTAACTATTCAGAACCCCATTCGCAAAATCGCATCTTCGATGCTTCTATTTTGCTCATGTGGTTACCTCGCCATATAAAATTGCTATTCTGTCTGAATGCAAGCATTCACAGAAAGCAATTTTGCATGGCTCTGAATAGTTACATCTTTTCAAGAATATCGCCTTTTTTGATTTTTCCACCCTGAATTACAACGGCAAATACGCCCTCTCGCGGCATAATGCACTCGCCCATTCTCTTATAAATTTCACAGTGGCTGTGACATTCTTTTCCAATCTGAGTCATCTCTAAAATAACATCGCCGCATTGAAATCGTGTTCCCACTGGAAGATTTCGAAAATCATAGCCTTCTACGATCAGGTTTTCGCCAAAAGCACCAAGCCCAATCTGCGCTCCTTTTTTTCTAAACTCCTCTATTTTTTCATATGACAGAAGGCTCACCTGTCTGTGCCAGTGACCTGCATGTGCATCTTTCTCAATTCCCCAGTCCTTCACAAAAACTGCTTCTTCAATTTCATGTTTTGCCGTACCACGCTTTTCGCTGATACAGATTCCTTTAATAACTCCCACTTTTGTTGTTCCTTTCCTGCTTTGCTGCATTCTTTTGACTTTGTCGGGTGCTACCCACCAATTTTGACCATCTCGTTGATTTCAGTCATCTCCTCTGGATGCTCAAAGCAATGAGCTGCCGGCTTTTTGTAAATGGCATCTCTCATTACAGTTATCAATTTCTCATTTAGCGCTTTCTGTATATCTTTTTCGCTTTGCAAAGCCTCGCCTCCACGCAGAATCTGGCGCAGATCAATTCCTTTATCATAGCAAAGACACAGCTTTAAATACCCCTGTGCCGTCAATCTAACTCTGTTGCAGCTTTCACAAAACTTTCCATGAATTGCACTTATAAAGCCAACTGGAATTGTTAACTTAGAAAACTTATAATACACTGCCGGGCCGCTTCCTATTGGGACTTCTTTTGTATGTAATGTCTGAACCATGTGTGATATCTGTTCTGATACCTGTTTTTTTTGATTTGCTTGATACATGATCATTTCTGACTTTCCAAACTCATCTTCAAGACATGCTCTCAGTTCATCATTACTTCTTCCTACATACTGTTTTCCATAGCCAACCGGCATCATCTCAATAAAACGAAGCGGTATTTTTTCCTGCTGTGCATACAAAACAAGAGAAATCGGATTTAGCTCTTTTCGATTGACTGCATTGATTTTCACAGGCAGCCCCATTTCTTTTGCCGCCTGTATCCCATCAAGTACTTCTTTTAAATTTTGCCTTCCTGCAAGAGATGCAAATTCTTCAAAATCAAGAGTATCCAGACTCACATTTAATCCGTCCAGTCCCGCGTCCTTTAATGAAGCAGCATAAGTTCTAAGTAAAACTCCATTTGTGGTCATTGTGATCGTTTCTACACCTGGAATTGCCCTAATCCCTCGAATGAGATCTGCACAGCCTTTTCGCACTAACGGCTCACCACCTGTAATTCTGACATGTGTAATGCCAATGCTGACGCCAGCCCTTACAATCTCCCAGATTTCCTCAAATGTAAGAATATTTTTCATTCCTACATCTGTAACTTCGTCTGGCATGCAATACTTACAGCGCAGATTACATCGATCTGTGATTGAAATACGCAGGTAAGTAATACTTCTTCCATATTGATCCAGCATGCTGCTTACCAGCCTTTTCCAAAACCGCAGTTAGGATAAGTACAGACTGGACAGTTTAAGCATAGTCCGCCTTCTCCCAGTAATGCCAGTTCCTCTGCCGTGATAAAATCATCCGCTAACAAGCGCGGCAATGCCAGATCAAAAATCGTTCTTTTTGCATACATAACACAGCCCGGCAGTCCCACAATCGGAATCGTTTTATCCTTATATTCATAATAAGATACTAAAAACATTGCTCCCGGAAGAACTGGTGCACCGTAAGAAACAATTCTTGCCCCAGTATTTTTGATGGCAAGCGGTGTTTTGTCATCTGGATCTACGCTCATGCCACCCGTGCATAAAACAAGCTCTGCGCCCTGTTCTATAGCACTAAGGCAGCCCTTAGTAATTGCCTCATGGTCATCATCATAAATCTCGTGGAATATCACTTCACTACCATATTCCTTTAATTTTTCTACTAGAACTGGCGTAAATTTATCCTGAATACGTCCGTGATAAACTTCACTTCCTGTTGTTAAAATCGCAGCTTTTTTTGGCTGCAACGGCTTTATTTCCAAAATAGACCCGTCATTACAAATCTCTTTTGCGCGCTCCATTTTTTCTTTTTCAATCACAAGCGGAATGATTCTCGTCCCAGCTAACTTATCACCTTTCTTTACAAAGGTGTTGCCATGACGTGTCGCAATCATCATTTCTCCCAGACTATTGACTTTCCTTAGCTTCTCGCGATCCACCTTAAAAAGGCCGTCACAATCCGCAATAAGCTCTATTTTTCCTTCTTTTACAGCAGATGGATGCATATGTTCGTTTCTGCACATCTCATAAAGAATTTGTGCTGCCTCATTTTCGTGCAGCATATGCTCATCCTTTTCCCAAATATATATATGTTCCTTTCCAACACTTAAAAGGACAGGAATATCCTCCTTTGTGATTATGTGACCCTTTCGAAATACCGCATCTTTTGTCACACCAGGAATAATCTGTGTGATATCATGGCACAATACCTGTCCCACAGCTTCTTCTGTTTTCATTAGTTTCATAATATTTTCCTTACTTTCTTTGTTTACTCTAATGCTTCGCAGATAACTTCTAAGACGCTTCCCGCAATGCATCTTGCCTTATCTGAAATCGTAAAGCAATTTGCCAATTCTTCTTTTCTTGGGTCGATATCAGCAATCTTAAAGCCTTTTGTGACTGGATAATTGTCTCGAATAAGTCCACGAAGAAGACCGTCAATAGTTGCTGTCACCTCTGTTTTTTTTATATCTGCGACGCTTTCGTTTTCTTTGTCTGATGCTTCAATTACAGCTATCACCTGACCTTTTTCTACGATATCTCCAATTTTACTCTTGTTTTTTAATATGCCGTCTGCCGGTGCATGAATGACACGCTCTGCTCCGTAACCGCCGATTATGCCCGGTATTCCAGTATTTGGATATGCACTTCCTTCACGAATCACCCGGCCCAAATTGTGACCGCGCTTTGTCTCAATTACAACATCCACATCGACACCTGCAGTAAAGCCAGGACCAAGTGCAATAGTAAGTGGTGCCATATTTTTATTAGTTCCGAGATTACGCTTTGCAAGAATCGCATCTACTACAACCTTTGGCTGCATTGAAGCAATGCTTTCTCCCGTTGGATCAACCATTACTGGTACTTTGCCGTTTTTCCATGCATCAATCATCTGTTTTTCATCTTCTACACGAACTGCCTCCACACCTTCCACACAGGCATTTTTGCTATAAACAGCCTCGCTTAATGCGACTTGTCTCCTAATGGCAGCCGGATGATCCGTTTCCAGCACCAATAAACGAAATCCACTCTTTTTTAATCTATGAATCGTTCCCGTTGCCAGATCACCAGCACCGCGCACTATAATTAGATCACTTTTTTTCATCGGAAGTTTCCTTTCACTTTTTATAAGTCTAAAATATACTCTGCCTCCCAGTGATACCCAGCTGCCTGTAACGTTTCTAACACTTTTTCTCTTTCTTTTGGGTCAGCTTTCCAGCAAAGACCACATCCTGCGGTGATTTCCCGTGGAATCGGAATCAGTCGCCCCGGCAATTTTTGCTCTATGCCAAATTTATCAGCTGCCATTGCCTGCGTAGTACTTTCAAATGTTAAAATCCAGGTTTTCTTTTTTATTCTCATATCAGATTGACTCTCCCATTACTCAAGCAGCTGCGACAACTTTTTAATAGCTTTTGCTGTTCTGTCAATTTCTTCCTCTGTATTTTTATGAGACACAGATATTCTAACTGCTCCCTGCATTTTTGTGCCCAATGTCTCGTGCATGAGCGGTGCACAATGAGCGCCTGAACGAACAGCAATTTCTTCCTCTTCAAAAAGCCAGTCTGCAACATAAGCAGAATCTTCATCTCCCATGTTAAATGAAAGAATCCCCACTCTCTGGCTGCTGTCTGGATTTCCATACAGGTGGATGTTCGGCAGATCATGAATCTGATCTTCTAATCGTTTTATAAGCGATCTTTCTTTTTTTATAATCGCTTCTGTGCCAACCTCACTCAAATAGTTCAGCGCACCGCCAAGGCCAGCAATTCCATGTACATTCAATGTGCCGGCTTCAAGGTGCTCTGGCATTGCCTTTGGATGATCATGGTCAAAGCTGTGAATACCACTTCCTCCGACCTTTAAGGGATTTATTTTTACTCCTTGCCGAACATAAAGTCCGCCTGTTCCCTGTGGTCCCATCAGCCCCTTATGTCCTGTAAAGCAAAGGACATCTATTCCCATTTTCTGCACATCAATCGTCAAAATTCCTGCTGTCTGAGAAGCATCTACAATAAGAAGGATATCTTTATGTGATATTTCTTTTTTTATGCATTCCAGATCCGTGATATTTCCTGTAAGATTCGATGCATGTGTCACAATGACTGCTTTTGTATTTTCTTTTATCAGTGCCGGAAGCTTGTCGTAGTCTAATATTCCCTGTTCATCTGCAGATAAAAAGCTTACTTCTACTCCCTGCTTTTGCAGGCGATAAAGTGGACGCAGCACCGAATTATGTTCACACACTGTTGTAATCACATGATCGCCTTTTTGAAACAACCCTAAAATCGCTGTATTTAAGGCTTCGGTGGCATTTGATGTAAATGCAATGCCATCAGCACTCTCTGCGTTAAAAAGCTGTGCTAACTGCTCTCTAACCTGATAAACGCATCTTCCTGCCTGCAGCGTGGCATCATGCGCACCACGCCCAGGATTGCCCATCGTATGTAGGGCTCTAATCATTTCTTCTTCTACTTCTTTTGGCTTTTGCAGAGAAGTTGCTGCATTATCCAGATAAATCATGGTTTTATAATCCTGTTTGCTTTGCTCATTCGCTCTGCTATATCATACATATTTGTAACCTCTCCAACCTGAAGCTTTTCTGTCAGTCCATAAAAATTCAGACATGTACCACATGTGCGAATCTCCACCCCCTGTGCTTCTAGGCTTTTAAGATCTTCTAATGATTCTGAGCCCTCGCACGTTAAAAATGCACCGCCGTTATAAAAAAGCATCTGATCTGGCAGCTCATCCTGCTGTGTCAACGCATAAATAAAGCCCTTTAATAACGTTGCGCCCAACTGCTCATTTGGGCCTCCCATAGTTTTAGAAGAAATAACAACAAGACTAGTCTTCTTTGTTGGTGCACATGGAATACATTCTTCTGTATTCTTTGCAGTTTCACTATCAGGTTTTTGTGTTGTTTGTCCATCTGTCTCTCCAACTGTCAGCGTTACACGATATTCCTGATCTTTTATCTTTTCAGACTCACATCCATACCCTTTTTGCTGCGCCATTTTCGTTAAATTCTGTACAGCAATTTCATTATCAACTAATACCTCTACCACACCTGCTCCATTTAATTCTTTGATTGCCTCTTTTGCCTTCACTAATGGAATCGGGCAGATATCGCCAATTGCATTTACTTCTTTTTTCATAATGTTTTTTCTCCTGTTTTCGTTATTTTTTCTTATAATCAATTACAAAAATTTCTGATTTTTTTTGTTCTGTCACTTCTCCTACGATAGCAGCTGGAAGACCCGCTATTTGCAGCTTTTCACACAAGTCATCTGCCTGTGCTTTTGGTACAGCAAACAATAAACCGCCTGACGTTTGTGGATCATACAGCACTTCTTCCATTCCAAATGATATATCCTCAAACTTCACATATCCTTCAAGATGATTTCTATTTTTTTGACCTGCTGCAGTCAATAAAAATTCTTCAGCACATTCCATTGCACCATCAAATACTGGAACCTGATCAGCATAGATTACACTCGAGAGCCTTCCATCCATCATCTCATGAAGATGACCTAAAAACCCAAAGCCTGTCACATCTGTACAGGCATGTATGCAAAAATTTCTTGCAATCTCAGATGCTGTGCGGTTAAGTGTTGTCATAGAAGCAATCACCTGCTCCATGGCTCCCTCAGGTGCTTGTTTTACACGGTTTGCCGCACATATAATTCCTACACCTAGTCTTTTTGTTAAGATCAGTTTGTCTCCAGATTTTGCACCATTGTTTTTCCAGATTTTTTTCGGATTAACTACACCCGTAACTGACAATCCATATTTGACATCACTGTCAGCAATTGAATGGCCGCCGGCGAGACTTCCGCCTGCTTCCTGTACCTTCTCTGCACCGCCCTGAAGAATCTTTCCAAGTATATTTAAATCCATTGATTCAGGAAAGCAGACGATATTTAGTGCAGTTTTTACATCACCGCCCATAGCATATATATCACTTAAGGCATTTGTTGCTGCTATCTGTCCAAACAGGTAAGGATCTTCCACCATAGGCGGAAAAAAATCTAGTGTCTGCACAAATGCCTGATAATCATTAAGCTTATAAACTGCCGCATCATCACTGCTGTCATAGCCTACAAGCAGATTTTCATCTTTTTGTCCTTTTGGAAGTCGTTCCAAAATATGCTCCAGCACACCAGCTCCAAGCTTTGCCGTACAGCCGCCGCTTTTACAAAATATAATTTCTTTTTCACTCATATTGGCACACTTTCTTTATTTTCTGGCACATTCAAATGCTGTTCCTAAAAGGATATCAAGTCCATGAGACAGTGAATCCAATATATAAGTAAGACTCTCCTCAACTGCCTTTGGGCTTCCCGGCAGATTCACAATAAGCGTCTGCTTACGAATAACACTAGCTCCACGGCTTAGCATGGCACGCTGTGTGATAGTCAAGCTATAGGCGCGTATTGCCTCTGCAATTCCTGGTGCATTGCGATCAGCCACAGCAAGCGTTGCCTCTGGTGTCACATCTCTTTTAGAAAAACCAGTGCCGCCTGTCGTAAGTATAAGGGCACATTGTTCTTCATCTGTTAATCGACAAAGCTCTTTTTCGATTACATTTTGATCATCTGGTAAAATGCAATATGATACCACTTCATACTTTTCTGTAGGAAGAAGTGACTTGATCTTTGGACCGCTTAAATCCTCTCGCTCGCCTTTAAAACCTTTATCACTAAGAGTTACAATTCCTACTCTATATTTTTGATTATGTTTTTTTTGTTCCATTGCAGTGCCTTTCTAATTTGCTTTTTATCGCTGCTTATTTTTCAGCTTTATAATGACCGCTTTTGCCTCCAGATTTTTCCACTAGATGAATCCCTGATATTTCCATGCCGCGATCCATAGCTTTGCACATATCATAAATTGTCAGCAGCGCAACACTAACGCCCGTCATAGCTTCCATCTCCACTCCTGTTTTTCCGATACAGGAGGTTTTGCATGTTGCCTTAATTTGGCGATGCTTTTCATCTAGCTCAAAAGAAATCTCGCAGTCTGTCAATGCAATAATGTGGCACAACGGAATCAGCTCTGAATTTTTTTTTGCACCCATAATGCCTGCAATTCTGGCTATTCCAAGCACATCACCTTTTTTTGCCGTATGATTAGTAATAGCCTGAAAAACTTCCTCATTCACAGTGATTGTTCCCGTAGCAACAGCTACCCGATATGTATCTGCCTTTTCATGCACATCCACCATAACGGCATTTCCTTTTTGATCAAAATGTGTAAATCCACTCATCGTTTATGTCTCCTAAAAAATGGTTTATAGTCTATTGACTAGTTTGCCATATTCACTGCAGTTTTGCAAATACTATTTTTTCTATAGTTTCACTATTCTGTCCAGTTGAATTGATTAGCATTTCCCTAACCTGTTCTGCACTTTCTCGCACAGTACTGTCATCACACTGATTTAAAACGGCAATGTATCTTCTGTCTCCTACATCTTTTCGCAGTCCCTGATCAGATAACAAAATTGATGCCATATCTTTTTCTGTCAATAAATGATTTTCATCCGCTGACAATAGCTTTTTTGCTTTTTCCAGTCGAAAACAACACTCTTTAAGTGAACGCCCTAAGGCTGAAATCCCCAAAACAGCCACCACTATATCTGACTCTGGCAAAAGTACAGGCTCATGATCAGCTGGCACTTTACATGGCAAACGCTTTGAGCCATCAGCCTCAATGAGTACAAGGTCAGAAAGCTCCATTGCCTGTCTCATCCAGTCAATCTCTGGCATCTTTAACTTTTGCTGATCTTTTTCCTCAGTTGCTCCAACCACCGCCCAATGTCCTGCTGCCCAGATTTCCTGTAACTGTTTTTCGTTCATTGCTAAAAATTCATCCTGCGGTCTGAAAATATGAGTTGTAGTCGTCACAAGCACTTTTTTTCCCTGACTGCTGCTCCACTTTGCAATTGCGTCAATAAGAGAACTTTTTCCTCCTGCTCCAACAAACGAAACAATATGTTTTCCTTCGGCCAGAAAGGTAAAAGCAGTCTTTATTGATACTTCTTGGATTTTTTTTTGCTTTATATTCGATTTACAATATTGATAAAATCCACTCTTGCTCCTTGCAATCGCCGCAAAACTTTCTGCTGATGGATTAACATAATATCCCATTCTGCTGACACTCCTTCCCTCTCAATATCATGTGTTATTCCTTAAAATACTCATTTTTACTCAGTAAAATCATTATACCATGCATTCTGCCACTTGTCATTGAATTCATCGTCCAATGTGACCGAATGAGCAATAGCAAGTGGCAGTATAGCTGACGAAATTTTAATTATCTTTTGGTTTCATGATACTCCGATTTTTCCACATCCTCTGGCACAAAGGACATCAAAATATTTCTTCGATGGACAAGTGTTCCGCGCATACCCGGTTCAAATTTTCCTGCCTGCTTAGCCGATACACTCAGTTCAATATGTGTATCATCCTGCAAGCGAAACTCTACATGGTAGCGCCCAGATGAACCTGGACTAACAACTCCGTTTTTCGTTATATATTGAGACGGATTAAAAAGATCAATATTCTCTATCTTTTCTACGACTGCTCCATATTCTATTTCTTTGCCAAACAGGAAGCGACCTGCTTTTGTGCCTTTTTTTAATTTTACTGAGCGATTTAAGAACCACAATGCTGCAGCAATCACTATAGCTGCGGCCAAGGTCCACGCTGCCAGCACCCACCAAAATGTACTTTTCAGGTGGAATAGAACCCGATACCCCTCTAAATTTAGACTGCGCCTTGTCCTGTCAACCGTAAAGCTGACTACCATTCGAGACGTGCTTTTAGTATTCCCCTTCGCACTACTTATACCTGAAATTGCAAGCTGGTACTCATTTGTCGTATCACATCTGAGTGACTGAAACTCCTGCGTCTCCTCTGAATAAAGTACTGCATTCGCCTGTGAGACCTCATATTGCTTCCAGTTATCCACAATCTCGATTTCACTGCATCCATATTGAACTGCCTTATCGGGCAGATCAACTGCAAGCACTGCTAATACCTTATCTTGATTTGTGGTATACACAAAATATACCGCTGTTTCAATAGATACTGACTGCTGCTCACTGTCCCCTTTTGTAAGAATAATCGTTTCTATCTGTTGGTTCATCTTTTGGATTTTCTGAATGTCCTGCTCCTCCACTCCAATATAAGAAAGGTATGTCTGTAACAAAAGCTCTTTTTCCTCATCTCCATTATTCTCATTATTTTGAGAATCATTGCCATCACCAAGAGATACTGGAGTTTTTGGGTTTTGTCTGTCCATTCTTACAACGCCAAAGGAAGCGCACAGCATTGCAACACCAATCACGCCAAGAATTATCGCTGCAACTGCACACCCTGTTACTTGGTTGAGCCATCGCTGTCGTCTCTGTCTCCTAATTTGTTTTTGTTTTGCCTCTGCCTCGTCTGAAATTGCATATTTTTCGACTAAACGATCATCGATGCCATCCATAAGTTTTAAAAAATCTTCTTTCTTCATAAATGGTACCCCCTTTCTGAGAGATACTGCTTTAACTGTTTGCGCACACGGTTTAAATTTACCGAAACTGCATTTTCGGTAATGCCATGATATCGCGCAATGCTTTTAATTGACTCCAGATAAAAATATCGTTGAACAAACATGCCTTGTTCACGAGCGGAAAGTCCATGCAAAAATCGGTTAATTTCTTTTTTGAGTTCCTCTGCGAGTACCGCATCCTCTGGCTGTTCACGCCCCGACACGCATTCGCCTAATTCATCTAGCACAAGCATTGCTTCTGGTCGAATGCGTTTTCCTGCCCGATCCCACTTCCAACGGTTGAGAGAAAGATTGCGAATAATTTTCCCGAAAAATGCTTTTAAACACAATGGGCGCTGCGGAGGAATTGCGTTCCACGCCTGATACCAGGTATCATTCATACACTCTTCAACATCTTCCTTGTTTGCCAGTATATTATAGGAAATTCGCCGGCAATACGCACCATATCGAATGTTGGACTCTGTTACTGCTTGCTCTTTTCGCTCCCAGAATAGCTCTGTGATTTCCTGATCACGCATAAAAATCCCTCCTCTCGCTATGTTTTCCTTTATCGTTCCACCATCACCAGACTCTAGAATGCTAATATGCATTTCTACATATTTTCTTTCCTTTAAAGACGTTTTCATTTATATAGACAAGATTTTTTTTATTATCTTACAAAAAATTCGAAAGAATTTCAATAATAAACCAAAGGAAAAACGTATCCCATCTACACCTTAACGAAAAATCTCCCTCGCAATTCATACGAACTACGCGGGAGATTTTATTTAATCCTATCGAATTCTTTTGTTTTTATATATTTGCAATTTCAATATAAATTTTATACATGAATGCGATTCACCTAAATACAGCGAACACCTTACGCTCTCAACTCGACACCGTACTCTTCATTTAATTTTGCACAGATCTTGTCAACAAACTTCTGAACGCGCGCATCGTCAAATGCCTCATCCTTTGGAACGAATGTGATGGAGAATGCCATACTCTTCTTTCCTTCCGGAATCTGGCCTCCCTCATAGATATCAAACAGCTTGATTTCCTTTACATACTTATTTTCCTTGCGGATGCAGTCCTCGATCTGGCCACATGTGATTGCCTTATCCATTACGAATGCAAGGTCACGCTTCTCCTCTGCAAACTTTGGCAGCGGAATGAAGGTTCTCTTCTTATCATACCACTTGGACAGAATCTCCAGATCAAGCTCCATAACATATGCGCTTGCACGCATGCTTAACTTGTCCTGAATATCGTACGCAACCTTACCGAAGTAACCAATTTCTTCGCCCTCACATAATACCTTTACTGCCTGATACGGATGCAGGAAGGATTTCTGAATTGGCTCATAAGTAAATGCAACATCTAAGCTGTCTGCGATTCCGTTTGCAATGCCCTTCATTGTGTAGAAGGATTCCTTTGCACCGAAGGTACCAACACAAAGTGTTTTTCTCTCATCCGGATACTCGGTAAGCGGCAGATTTTTCGGAATAAAGATATTTGCAACCTCAAAAAGTCTTCCATCAAGAATACCCTGCTTTTCATTTCTTGAAATAGCATTGAGCATTGATGCAGCAAGTGTGGTGCGCATTAATGACAGATCAATATTGATTGGATTCATGATCTGAATTGCGAAACGCTCCTTCGCATCAGCCGGGAACTTCAAAAGATCCAAATCAGACGGAGAGAAGAAAGAGTAATGCATACACTCATATGCACCCATAGTACAAAGAGTACGCTTTAATGCAAGCTCGCCCTTCTGCTCTTTGTTATATCCGCCTGCTGTTACCTGTGCAGATGGCATAAATGTTGACTTAATATGGTCATAACCATACATACGAATTACTTCCTCTGCCACATCTGGATAGCGCTCCACATCATTCTCACCCTCTGGCAGCATATCCTCACGGTAAGCTGGTACCTGAAGAGTCAATACATCACCGTCAATTGTCGGATTGAAGTTTAAATTCTTCATCAGACGTACAATCTCCTCTGCCGGAACCTCAATTCCAAGAACGCTGTTTACCTTATGGATGCTTACCTGCATCGGCTGAGGCTCGATGCTGTTTCCAACATTAACATCTACATGAGTAGAAGATACCTTTCCGCAGCCAAGCTCCTCGATTAAATGAAGTGCACGCTTCATACCAAGAACAGTTGAATACTCATCCACACCCTTCTCGAATCTTGAACTTGAATCAGAAGACTTTCCAAGTGCTCTTGCAGTCTTTCTGACATTATCTCTTGCAAACTTGGCAGCCTCAAACATAACACTTTCTGTTGTGTCACGAATCTCGGAATTTAATCCGCCCATAACACCTGCTAATGCAACTGGCTTTACGCCGTCGCAGATAACAAGATTAGCTGGTGACATTGTGTACTCCTGCTCATCAAGTGTAACAATCTTCTCACCCTCATGTGCTCTTCTTACGCAAATCTCGTTGCCCTCAAGGTAAGAGCAGTCAAATGCATGCATTGGCTGTCCGATCTCTTTTAATACATAGTTTGTGATATCTACGATATTGCTGATTGATCCAATACCAACAAGTGCAAGACGGTGCTTCATCCATGATGGAGACTCACCCATCTTTACATCATATACATAGTGTGCACTGTAGCGCGGGCAAAGATCTGGTGCCTCAACACTTACCTTAAAGCCATCCTTCTTTACATCAGTCTCTGTATAATCGGTTGATGGCATCTTTAATGGCTTCTCAAGCATTGCAGAAACCTCTCTTGCAATTCCTAAGATGCTCTGACAGTCCGGTCTGTTTGCAGTTAAGGAAATGTCAAACATCCAGTCATCAAGACCTGTGATAGCCTTTACATCTGCACCAGGCTGTGCATCAGCCGGCATCTCTAACAAACCATTATATCCTGCACCCGGATACAGATCCTCTGTTAAGCCAAGCTCTGTTCCAGAGCAAAGCATACCATATGACTCAAAACCGCGAAGCTTACCCTTTTTAATTGTCATCACGCCTTCGATTGTCTTATGATCCTTTGCTGTTGCATAAACAGTTGCACCAACAAGTGCTACCGGATACTTGCCGCCTGCCTGTACATTGTCAGCGCCGCAGCAAATCTGCATAGTGCCATACTCACCTGCATTAACCTGACACACATGAAGATGTGTCTCTGGAATCGGCTCGCAAGTCTCAACAAGACCAACTACAATCTTATCGATGTCATGACCAACCTGATACAGCTCCTCTACCTCAAATCCGCCGTCAAACAGCTTTTTTTCAAGCTCCTGCGGTGTTACATCAATATCTACATATTCTTTAAGCCAACTTAATGGTACTAACATATTCGTTTCCGTCCTTTCTTATTTCTCGTTAATCTGTTTCAGGACACGCAGATCCGATCCAAACAGCATCTTGATGTTGTTGATACCATACTTAAGCATTGCAGTACGCTCAAGACCGATACCAAACGCAAAACCGCTGTATTCTTCGGAATCGATGCCACAGTTTTCAAGGACTTTCTTATTTACTACGCCAGCACCAAGAATTTCGATCCAGCCAGTTCCCTTACACAAATTACAGCCCTTGCCGCCGCACTCAAAGCAGCTGCAGTCAACCTCTACAGACGGCTCTGTGAATGGGAAGTAAGACGGACGAAGACGGGTCACAGTTCCCTCTCCGTAAATTTTCTGTACAAACAGATCAAGCATACCCTTTAAATCAGACAGAGTAATTCCCTTATCGACAACAAGTCCCTCCATTTGATGGAACATTGGAGAATGAGTCGCATCATCATCAGAACGGAATACTCTTCCTGGAGATAAAATCTTGATCGGCGGCTTCTTGTTCTCCATAACATGAATCTGACCTGCGGAGGTCTGTGTACGAAGCAAGAACTCTGGTGACAGATAGAAAGTATCCTGCATATCTCTTGCCGGATGATCCTTCGGTGTGTTCAGTGCCGTAAAGTTATAGTAATCATTTTCGATCTCTGCGCCCTCATAGATCTCAAAGCCCATGCCTGCAAAGATATCAATTAACTGATTGCGAACAAGTGTAATCGGATGAAGATTTCCAATGCCAGTCTCATCTGCCGGAAGTGTCAGGTCGATTTTTTCAGACTCATAGCGACGCTGTAACTCTAACTGCTTCATCTTTTCTTCCATCTTGGAGAAACGATCAATCGCCCACTCCTTTAACTCGTTTACTGACTTTCCGTATCCTGCACGCTCTTCTGGTGCAAGATTTCTCATTTCCTTCATCAGCTCGCTGATCTTACTCTTTTTTCCTTCCAGATAAGAGCTTCTGAACTCATACAGTTCCTTAGAATTGGACAATCCTTCCAGTCCGGTCTCAATCTTCTCCTTCAGAGCAGCAAGATTGTCGGACAGCTTGTGTGTTTCCTGCATATAACCTTTCCTCTGCTTTCTTAAATGTTGCTTTTTCTATGGGACGAGCAATAAAAAAAGTCCCATAGAGGCTTTAAAAAAACCTTTATGGGACGAATAAATCCGCGGTACCACCCATGTTCGGATTATAAAAATTATTACAATCCGCACTTGATCTGCTATAATGCAGCAGCTGCATCCACTTAGCTTTTGTCAGAAACAAAATTTTCGTGGAAGACTCCAATGCTGAAATTCATCTGTAGGCGGATGGCAGCACTCTCAGCAGGTTATGCGGCCTCTCTGGAAAACCGAATGGTACAGACTACTTACACATTTTCTCAGTCATCGTTTATTATAACAGTTTTCAAAGAGAAGTCAACCCCCTCCGACCTGCCTTGATGTTTTTCACCGCTGTGCATGGTTAATTTCTTTATCTGCATACATGCGTTTATCAGCAATCTTTTGAATATCTGCTGCACAGTCGGCATCATCTGGATAGACAGCATTTCCGCAGCTAATTCCTATCTTGATCGTATAACCATCAAATTCATATGGTTCTCCAATCAGCTTTTTTATGCGCTCAATTCTCTTTTCACAAATCTGTGCATCCAGATTTCCGTTTAAGATAAGCATAAATTCGTCACCGCCAATGCGAAAGGCATAATCATTGCTTCTGATACATTTAAGCAGTCTTTTTGCCACTTCCTTTAGAACTTTATCACCCATCTCATGGCCATATGTATCATTCACAGGCTTAAAAAGATCAAGATCCATATAAAACAGAGCATACGGTTTTTTCTTTTCATCTCTTATTTCCATCATTTTTTCAAAATAACGTTTATTAAAAAGTCCCGTCAGTGCATCTGTATTAGCAAGGTTTTCAAGCTCATGCTGCTGTCCCATATCCTGTGAAACAAGCATGATTTTTGTAAGCGTATCCCCTTCCCACTCAACCGGAATCACACTCATAATAAAGAATCTGCTTTTATCTCTGGCGCAGTACTCCAAACAATAAGAATCCTTCTGCTCCTTTATCAGCTGCCGCACATGCTCGGCAGAAAGCATATTCGTAAACTTTGCATTTTCTCCATCTGTCAATATAGTATATTGATCAGAAATCCCCTTAATAAGTTGGTCATAGGCTCCTTTTTTCGGATAAAGATATTCGCCTCGCTTGTCTTCATATTCGTATCTGTTATTTTTTAAATCGCAAATTGCAAAACAGTCAACAATCTGCGAAATTCCCCAAAACAGCTGATCGGAAATTTCCTTTTTCTTTTCCGCTTTGATGCGCTCGTCTGCTTCTTTTTGGAGCTGTGCATCTGCACGCTGCTTCATTAAAATGACAACTCCAATCATTATACATGTTGCCATCATACACAACAAAACGATAGTCGTCCCTTGAACCATTCTCATACCAGAGTCAACAACACTCTTTTCCACAATACCTACAATTGACCAGTCGTCAATTCCTACCGGCTGATAGACAAGATAATACTCTGATTTTTGATATTTAAATGAAACACTTCCTTTGCCTTTTGCTGGCACAGTTTTCTTCATGCGCTCCAGATAATTTTTGTTATATGACTGCGTTTTTTCCTGAATAAAATCAAAAATATTGTCAAAGTCATCTGTGATCTGCGTCTCTGGTTCAAGTGACATAAGCACTGTTCCATCAGAATCAACTATGTAACAATCACTTTTATTATTGTATACACCACCTCCAATAAGCTTTTCTACAACACTGTTATCATATGAAACTGCAAACGCTGTATATGTCACGTTATTTAACTCAATGGGATCTGAAGGAACTGCAAATACGATTTTAGTTTCTCCATCGCTTGCAACATAGCTTGACACAATAGGACCCTTTTTTTCATAAAGCTCTTTAAAAGCGGTCTTCACGTGCTCTGCCGTTCCTCTTCGTCCATCAATAGTCCAGAACTCACAATCTTCATTAAAAACATAAAAATCGCTGTACTGCCAATTTTTACGGTCATTTACAAAATTACCCCATCCATCTTCTGCATTTCGTTCTTTTTTATCCTGTTCTTCTACACAATAATTCAAATAATCGCACCAGTCCTCAAGTGCATTCCAATTGCGCTGCGCAAACATCAAAAAGGTCTTATCAAGCTGTTCATATGTAGAGAGCAGTCCCTGCGTACTTTCCTGATAAAACTTCTGACCAATATAATTATCGTAACGTTCAATACTAACAAATATAATTGCAAGCAATGCAGCTGATATCAAAAAATGCTTCTTCTTTCTCATCATCCTCTTGCCTCCTCTCATGTATCTTTACTTCTAAGAGCACTCGCACAATTAATTCCACTCTTTTACAAGTTTCCTTTTTTTCATTATACTATATTTTTTTTGATTGAAAATAACATTTTTTGCTGAAAGTGATTTTTCTCATGTTCCCTTTTTTTTAACTGCGTGCTATACTAGTGGAAATCTAAATTTCGATTAATGGGGGATTTCATCCAATGCATAATATTACAAAAAGAGGCCAGTTAAAAAAGCTGGCACTTGCTCTTGGACTGTCTGGCACGTTCTTTTTAAACGCATGTACTTCAAATGCACCTTCTAATCAAACTATCGCTACATCTACAGATGACTATGAAGCGAACTTGGCTGCCAATGAATCCGAGAGCTTTTATGAAACAGAATCTGAGACTTTTGACAGAGAAGCACTTTACCGAACTGATGATGACAACAAGCCTGCTGAGGGCTGGATTACAAATGCTGACGGCACGATGGGCTACTGCCAGAATGGCTATCTTTTGACTGGATATCAAATGATCGATGATTCACGCTATCTTTTTTCTGATGACGGCATAATGCAGACAGGTCGCTATATAGATGAAAATGGTGATACATATTGTTTTACTGATGATGGCCGCCAATATTTTTGCTCTACTGTAAAATGCGATGATGGCTATTATTACTATTTCGGTGAAGATGGAAAAGCTGTGACAGGGAATTTTACTTTTCCTGACGGCGCTACTGGTATGACAGATGAAAATGGACATGTATATGTAGGCTGCCACCGTATCGGTGATCTCGTCTACGATTTTACCTCACAGGGAAAGCTTAGGCACACTGTTGACGCCACAAAGCCAATGGTTGCGCTGACGTATGATGATGGTCCTTCCACGCAAAATACACAGATCATTCTTGATACGCTTACAGCAAATGGTGCCTATGCTACATTCTTTGTTCTCGGCAGGAATGTAGAACGCTGCGCGGATATTATCCAAAATATTGAAAATTCAGGTTCTGAAATTGGAAATCATACCTACAATCATTATAAAATTACAAATATGGATGCGCAGGTAACAGATCAGGAAATCAGCAGTACAAGCTCCTATGTGCAGATGATTACAGGAAACCGCCCATGCATCATGAGACCGCCGACAGGCGCAACTGATGATGCATCATGTGCCAATGTAGCAGCTGTTGATGACGGTTATCCGCTTATCATGTGGTGCGTGGACACAATTGACTGGCAGCATCATGATGTGGCAACCACATGTGATATAATAAGAAGCAAAGTAAAGGACGGCGCCATTGTGCTTATGCACGATATGGAAGCATCCTCTGCGCAGGCATCCCAAATTATCATCCCAGAACTGATTGCTGCCGGCTATGAGCTCGTTACAGTCAGTGAAATGGCAGCTGCAAGAGGCGGCATGGTACCAGGTCAGGTTTACAATTATTTTGATCCAGCGCTTGGGCAGACACAGGCGTCCACTGAAATTCAGCCAGAGACAAATACGTCAGCTGAAACACAAGTGCAGCAATCTGAGGTCGAGACACAAGCACCAACGTCAGAACAATCTCAAAGTGAAAATCAAACCGAAGGCTCACAAACTGCTGAATCTGCACCAGATATCACATCAGAAAGCACTACCACTTCAACAAGCAGTTCCTCTGATGACAGCCTCTCGATTATCTTTCCGTGGGCGAAGTAAGTTTACTATTATTTTTCAGGCGGCTTTCTTGCCGCCTGTTTTATTGCATTTTTTTACAAATTGCAAATCTTGTTCACCGAAGTGGTGTATTCAGGCGAAACTCCCTGCTTTGTTTGCAGTGAATATCGTTAATCTCACAATACACAATTGCCGCCTTGTCAGTCGGACCTTCTGACAAAATCTTTCCATCTGGTGAAACAACCATACTCGGCCGCCTTAGATCTTCAATTGGCATCCAATACGGAACTGCCATTGCCGCCGCTACAAAAATACCATTTTCATAGGCTCTTGCCGGACCATAAATCCACTCCCATCCCCATGTCGGACACACAATCAGATCAGTGCCCATCTTTGCGAGATTTCTTGCTGTCTCTGGAAATTGCATATCCCAGCAGATCGCCATTCCGATTCGCCCAAATTCGGTATCCACTATGTGAAGTCTATCACCCGGTATGAACACTTCTGACTCATCCCCTGCCAGATGAATCTTATGATAAATATCTAGCACCTTGCCGTCTCTTCCCCAGAAAACCGTACTATTATAGAGTTTTCCGTTTTCCTTTCGCGCTAGTCCGGCAAGAATCATTACACCGTACTTTGCTGCAATTGCTGCAAAACGAGTCTCCTCATTTGTTGGCACGTTATAATCGGATTTGTTATTTTTCTCATTTAATGTCTCTTCCTGCTCTTGGCTCATCTCCTGATACAAATCAGCATATGGTACTTTTATTTTTGAAAAATGACCGCTGTAATTTACTACTTCTGTTGTCGCAATCAGATCAGCTCCCTCTTTTGCCGCTTCTTCTGCCATGCGAAATACTTCTTCCATGTATTCATGTCGCAACCGCAATACCTCTTCTGTATCAAAAGTCCGTGTCCCCGGAAAATTGTAAAGTTCATTTTGTTTTGTCTGAATCAATGCAAGTTTCATATTCTACTCTCCATTTTGACCCGTTTCATGTGGCTCAATTGTGACAAAAAATCCATCCTCTGCCCTTGCTTTAATGCGAAGATACCAAAGATTTGTGTGATCTTCTAAGCCTGGTGCCATCACGGTTGCGCGTCCCGGTTCTATCAAAAACGACTGCATTTTTGAATGAACCACAATTCGAGTTGTGACGTTCTCATAGCCTTTGGCAAAAAATTCATTTTCATTTCTCGTTACCGACTTTGCTAACAGCGGCAGAGTAAAAAGTACTTCTCCCGAAAAGTCAGTTACTTGATCCTCTATTGTCAAAGTCTCCTTTTGATGATCCATTGTGATGGTTCTTTGCTCAATTCCAGAGCCTTTCGAATTTTCAATTTCAAGGCAAATGGATTCCACATCTTTATTCATGCAAATTTTTTTCACCTTGCTGTGGGTTGGGCCATCATTCCAGCCGCGCTCTAGGCTGTAGGTTCCAGCAGTTAAATTGATAAAGCCCTCTGTCTTTTTCACAGGTTCTCTATTTTCTGACGCAAATTGCATCACAGCATGTGAATAAGAGCAAATATGCCACGGTGTACTTGCTTCAAAATAGCCCTCGATTCCCGAGTCCATCACAATCGGGACACCGTGATAATAGTAGACAAATGCACCCTGATCAAGATGCCCGTGTCCAATCTTTTTAGGACTTGACATAACTGCCAAATAGTTTTCCTTTGGTGTGCCGAACTGGTCACGAAAGCTATAAATTCCAGAATCTGTAAATTCACAATTTGAACGAAGATCCAGTATCCTTGCCATCGGATCTGTATTTTCTGTGTTGATTTCAAAAGTTATCTTGTCTTCCCCTTCTTTTTCCCTATTATTGTCAAAATCTAGCTCTATCTGAGTTGGATAGAGCAGATTTTCAAGTGTAACCGATTCTCCCCAGAAGCCTTTCACTGGACTCTTCGCCCGACACCAGGTCGCATACATCTTTTTTGCGATTTCTTTGTCATATTGACTAATGAGCTTGCAGTAAAGACCGTACAGAGCAAACTCGCTTCCATTGCCCAACTTATGATCGCCAAATGGCGGAGTTGCAATACAATAATTAAAAAAGGAATATGGCGGTGTCTGTGTGTACAGCGGATAGCGAAACATCTCGATCAGACCTGGGGTATCCTTTTTCGATGCAAACCAGTTCTGCCCAGATTCACGTTCCCAAAGTCTTGCATACATAGAAAAATGTTCTAGTGATGCAAAATGATATCGAAGTGATTCCGGCCAAGAACCATCCGCATTTACTTTGCAGTCCAACTGGGCGCGAAGCACTGACTCTGCATTATACAGCCAAATTTTTCGATTTGGAAAATCAGAAAGTGCCATCATCATCGCTGCCGTTCCGATATGCATATCAGTCTGCCAATTGCTGCTTCCTCGCTGGGTTCTCTCTTTTGTCATAAGTGTGCGGTCACGAAGATCTGCTAGATATGAAAGCAGATAGGAAACGAGGCCATAAAAACGGGATCGTTCTGTATCACTCCAAACACCACTATCACAAATCATTGAGTAGGCAACTGCAATTGTAAATAGAATACGGCCACCCTGAACACCACCGTAAGCATCACTTCCCTCAGGACGTTCGTTGTAGCGAAGCCAGTGCTGTGCCCCCTGGCAGAAATCATCTAGAAAATGAAGCATCTCAATTTTGGATTTTTCTGCATAGGTTTTATCGTTTGTATACCAATAGCAGATCGCATCACACTGGGTATAAAGATTATATTTTTTTACATCCAACCAAGCTTTTCGATTAAAATTTTCCTCATGTGTTCCAAGCGTATTTCCATCCTCATCAAAAAAGGTCAAGCAAATTTGCATTCCTTTTTTGAATTTTCCATCCTGCTTTGCATCAAACACGATCGTGTAAAGTGCATTCTCATTCAGACAAATTTTTTCTGGATAAGTCCATCTATCCTCATGATCCTTGGATGGATTGCATAGCGTAATCGCTTTCTCTTTTGTCAAATGAATATTTTCATTCTCAGAAGACTTTAATCCGATATTCCACACACGAATTGATCCAAGTCCATCTTCTTCGTTATCCTCTCTTGGAAGTACAAGAGAAAAACTTGCCGATACCGTTTTCTTCGGGACGCAAAAGCTAGGGCGATTTCCTGCACTTGTCTCAATGACAAACTCGCGATTTAACCGATTGTAATCGTCTGGTTCAAACAGAACCTGATAGGCACTGTTTCGTTGTTCTAGTGAAGCGCTGTCTGCAATTTCTTTTATCTTTTGGTATTGCTCTTTTATAAGCGGATCATTCTCTATCTTTTCTCGAATTTCTTCCATCTGCTTCGCACTGCAAAGAATATTTCCACCCGCTTCTTTTTCTGTTTCGCTGCGAAGTACACGAGAGGTGCGAAGTTCCCACAGCGCATTGAGGCAGCCTGCAAGTGCCTCTGCTACGCGACTCTTTGAAGTTTCTGTCTGATCAGAATGCTCAAAATACGATTGCTCTAAATTTGATTGCTCTGAATCCGATTTTTCAAATGCCTGCTGCAATTTCTCATCGGATTTTTCGCAAAAACTTTGGCAATATTCTGCGCGAAGCTTTCTAAAAGTTTCAAGCGCCTCTGCAAGCGTGTCTTTGGCCTGTCTGCTATACTGTCCAATCTCATTTCCATATGAAAAATCGCTCAAAAAATCCTGACACAAATTTTCATAATAGTCCCAGGTTTCCTCCATAGACAACTCGCCATCCCTCGAAGAATCCAGTTCGGATGCTTTTAATGGCTTTCGCAAATCCTGAGACTTGTACCATTCCAGCGCATCTGCCAGTCCATATGTGCTGTACACACTTCCTTCATTTAGCCAGACCGATGCCATTGTATAGCGTCTCATTGCAAATTGGCAGGCATCATCTCTTGTCCAATGCCAATCACCAAACTCTCTTTTGGTTGTAAATGGAAGAAACTCTGCATCTTCAGCCTTTTGTATCATATCCAAAAGTGAAATCTGTGCCACCTTTGTGGTATAGAAAGCAAGCTCTGCTAGACACTCTCTTGCCTCTTTTATTAGCTGTTTCAGTTTTTGTTCTTGTATCATTGTACTTTAAGTCCTCCCTAAGAAACTGCAAATAAGGTTGGAGGCAAACATTCTTTTGCCCCCAACCGATGCCTATGATTACTCGGTCACAATGCAGTTTAAAAAGCGATATTTCTTACTTGTTTTGGCTCCGTAGGCTGTAATCGTGCCATCATCATCTGCGACAATACGAATTGTTTTCTTTTCTGTTGTATTCTCGTAATCAAATGACACAAAGTCATCCTCATATAACTCACAGCTTCCAGGCTTTCCAAAGCTTTTTACCGTAATTTCAAATACCGTATCTTTTGTGATACATAGATTTGGTCTTGCCACTGGAATCACTGCTCCTTCACGCGCAAAGGCAAGCATTTCATTCCAATCTGCCTGCAGCACCAGTCGTCTTCCACCTTCAATTGATTCTCCTGTAAAGAAATTGTACCATATGCCGTCTGGAAGATACACTTCTCTGCTCGTACCATCCTCAAGTGTCAGCGGGCAAACAAGAAGATCCTTTCCAAAGAAATATTCATCATCCAAATTTCTTGCCGCTTCATCAAACGGATACTCCATCGCAACTGCACGCACTGGTGGCAAACCACTCTTTTGATATTCCTCAAATGCACTATATAAATATGGAACAAGAGACATACGAAGCTCAAACAATTTGCGACACTCATCGGTGTAATATCCTGCATCTTCCATCAATTCATTGTTCAGATTTTTCTCAATATCCACCTGTTTCCACGGTGCATTTGGAATGCGCCAGCAATTTAGCAGAGCGTGAACTGAGAAGCAAACTGTCTGCACGCGTCTCAGTAAATCATGCCCATCTGCACAGTCGCGCACTTCTGGTGCCCACAAAAGACCTGAAAACGGTGCCGTCACCATACCGCGAATAAATTCCTTGTGGCTGTAGAGATCAGAATACAGCACAAATGGCATTGGTGCAGCAAGTGAACCGGACGAGCGAACCTGAGAAAGTGTGCGAATATTCTTCTTATGAAATACATTTTGAAGCATATGTTGATACAACAACCCAATCGCATTATGCATCTGCTCTCCGTCCATGCCACTTGGAAATTCTGCGCTATCTGGGAAGGACCAACACGATGGATTATAATCTGAGTTATCACACTCATCCAATTTAAAGCCAGTGATTCCTTTGTCAATCAACTGCTTTTCATGCCAATCCCCAAAAATTTTGCAGGTCTCTTCCATTGAAAAATCAGGAATTAAACCATTCCACACCTCATAATCACCACTGTATGGAATCAATTTTTCGTAAATTTTTGCTGCCGGATAGACAAACGCATGCTCCCACAAATTGATATGATAATTCTGCTTCACCAGTTCGTCTAACATCTTTTGTGGATTTGGAAAAAGATTGCTCCACTCATATGTGCATGAATAGGAATGAGAATGCCATCCCGGTTCTAGTCCGAGCACATCAATTGGCATTTTTTCAGCTCGAAACTCCTCAGCTAATTTTTTAACATGATCCTGATCGCTTCCGCCATATACACGGTACCACATGCCAAGTCCCCACATCGGAACTGCACAGCCGCCGCCTGAAAACAGATTGTATCGCTGTACAGCAGTCTTACTATCGCCGGCAAAAAAGTAGAGATCCACGCCTTTTTCAGACGGAATTTCAATAATGACCTTTCTCTCCTCAGATGCACGCTTAAAGGCATACAGAGCCGACTCGCTAAATTCCTTGTGCTGCTGATTGACTTCCTTTTTATCTGCTGATGCGCCCTTTTCTGCACTTGTGCCCATATAGAAGGTTACATAGCGATATGTATCCACAAATAAACCGTAGCCGGCAGTGGATACATAAAAAGGCACTGGTGCATGACTCTCACCAGTATCCATCTTTGGATCTGAGTTGACTTTAATATATCGCTTTCTTCCAGCTGCATTGACACTCTGTAGCTGTAAACCAAAGCCAAAGATATCCTCTGTTGTGCTCATTGGAAGTGTCACAACAATTCCTCTATTTGTGTGCTTGATCTGAACTGAATCGATACTAAAAGGCAGCTGCGGCTCTTTTGTTTGTGTTTTTGATAACTGAGATAGTGCATCCATTTTTATTTCACTTTTTCTGTGAGCGGTCGGCGTGTAGGTACTTGGTATGCCAAAGCGAAGTCTCCAAATGCCCGATGCGACTTGTTCTTTTATCTGTTTTTTATTGTTTTCCATTTGACTGATTCCTTTTCCCCGTTTTATAAACTGTTACCAGATAAAATAATCGTTTCCTCTAAGTTTTAGTACCGCCTCAATAAAATAAGAGTCTGCATAGACCATTGTAAAATGATGCTTTTGATCATGATAAGCACCGCTACAATTTAATACGATTGAATCACAATCCGTTCCCCAATTTGCTCTTGTCTGATCAATCGCTTTTAAAATCTTGATCGCTGCTCTTATGTACATTTCTTTTTCCAGTTCCGGTACATGCTTTGCAACCTCGATCAGTCCATTTGCGATAACACAAGCTGCGCAGGAGTCCTCCCATGCTGGCTCTTTTGGCTGTCTAAAATCAACTGGAATGATGCCATCTTCTGGTATATTTGCGATGATATAATGAGCAATACGCTTTGCCGTGTCAAGATATTCCTTTTTGCCCGTATGAATATAGCTGATCATAAAACCATAGACACCCCAGCCCTGGCCACGTGTCCAGGAAGATCCTTGTGCATAGCCCTGACCGCCATACGAGCGCACAAATTCTCCTGTCTCTGGGTTAAATTCCACAATATGGTTGACCGATCCATCTGGGCGGACAAAATATTTCTGTGCCATATCGGCATGGAGCATTGCAATCTGACGAAAACGCGGATCTCCAGTCTCCTCAGATGCCCAGTAGAGAAGAGAAAGATTTAACATACAGTCAATGATTGCCCAGCCTCTTGTATCGTCGCTAGATACTGGAATATCATTCCATGCGCGAATATAGTTTCCAACTGGATTGAATCGACCTGCTAAGAGATTGGCAGCGTGAAGCGCACGCTTTCGTGATTCTGGATTTTGTGTCAGATCATAGTCAGCAGCAGCTGTCGGTCGCCACATAAATCCAACATCATGATGAAGTCCATAATAATCATTAAAGCAGGCATCCATTTTTTCCTCGGAAATGCGTGCAATTTCTGCAAAGCGCGTTTTTCCAGTTGCATGGTAAAGCATCCACAAAATACCACCCCAGAAGCCATTTGTCCACCAGTTGAGTCCATCATTTTCATTCCACTTTTTTGACAAATCACTGCGATCATCGTGCACTCCGTTAATGGTCAGGTACGGAATCTTATCCTTCGACTTCTCGCTAACCCACTCCATCTTGGTTTCAATTTTTCCGTAAACCTGATCCAGCCATTCCTTCGTCTGCTGATCAAGCGTACCAACTCCATCTGTGTTTTGTACATGATTTCCTGCATAGCTTTTTGTCTGTTCCATAATCGTTAACTTTCCTCTCTCTTCTATTTTTATTTTTGGCAAAAAAAGATCTGCCTGATGCCCTTATTCTAGCATCAGACAGACCTAAAAAATACTTTGATTCTTTACAAAAAGGGTAATTGTAACATAATCAATAGGCACTAATCAGTTTTGTATTTGAAAATACTCAGTCCAATGCACTGTCATTTTGCCGTTTTCTATTGTCACTGGAAGAATACTGTATCCAGACTCCTGCAGATTTCGAGGTTTCCAATGGTCTAACATCAGATAGATCTGCTCTCCTACTCGAAACAGATAGGTACTTTGACCTTTAAAAGTCTCTCGATATCCATTTCCTTCGCATGGATTATCAATAAGCTTCCATTTTCCTAACAAATACGGACTGGTTGCATATAATGCACTATTATAATTCCATCCAGTACAGCCAGAAGTTACCATATAATACATATCCTGCTCTTTGATGATTGCTGGTGCCTCTCTTTCCTGATCAATCATTACGGATACATAAAAACCATCAACATCCTGATAATCCTCTGTCAATCTTGAAATATCCAGTGTCTTATTCCAATTACTACTATGGAGAAGATACGCCGTTTGATCTTGATCTATAAATAATGTCATATCACGGCAATCTTGTCTATTGGGTCTCATTTCCTTAATCATAGAAAATGGTCCTATCGGCTTGTCTGCAACAGCAATTCCTACCCCTGCATAACCATAATCTGGTGTGTCCAGATGATACCACATAACAAATTTTCCTGTTTTTTTGTTGTAAATTACCTTTGGGCGTTCGCAAACATTTTCAGGACGAAATAAGCTTCCCTTCAATTGATTTTTTCTCACATCCAAAGCCAAGCCTTCGTAATGCCAATCCTGCAAATTTTTTGATGAATAGCAGCTGACTCCTATCACATCTACTCTTGATGTTCCTGGACAATTATCAGCTCCTTTGTTTTCTCCATACCAGTACCATATGCCCTGATACTCTAGGATCATTCCCCCATGAGCTTGAATCGCATTGCCCTGATCATCAAACCACATTTCTCCATTTTTGTTCATTATTTTCCTTGCTCCCTTCTCTGAATTAATTATTGTTTTTAGTCAATTTTCCTTGCTCTGATAATATGCACTAACCTGCTTCTGTATTTCCTCTATGTATTCTTTCAAACCAGCTTCATACATCTTTTCCATTGCAATTTCATAATCAGCTTCCCAATCTTTTGTCACACCGCAGACAAGTGGCTTCATATAGACATTCCATGCCTTATCTAATTCTTCCTTATTAATATTACTATAGTCTAATTCGAATCCGTTCAACGGATGATCACCGACTGTCATCTCTTTCCACACATGCTCCTTTTGAAAATTCTCTACCAATGTATTCCAATGTTCATCTGGAAGAATAATCTGTTTTTCCATAAATAAATCTGAAAGTCCTGTCCAAGATGTGTAGCGATCTTTGGAAGAAATATTTTCATACAGAATTTTTCCGTCTTTTTTCTCATAATTAATTCCCTCTACGCCATAGCGAAGCAGGTCGTAATAGTTTTCATTTGTGTGTGCCAACTCAATAAACTGAATCGCTTTCTCAGGATACAGGCACTTACTTGAAATTGAAGTACAGGTGTCATTGGAAAGTGAACAGCGATACACTGGATTTTTCTCACTATAATAGTAAAAGTTCCATTTCCACTGTGGATTTTTTTCATAGAGAATGGGAATGTAGTTCTGTTCCACAGCACTTAGCGTAGAATTAGTCTCACATGGCTTTTGATCTGCCAAAAGCATTTGAATTGCTCGGTTTGCTTCGTTATCGGTCACTCCCAAAATGTCTGAATCAATAATACCATCTCGATACCACTTCGACACATAGAGCAGCATCTTTTTAAACGCTTCTGTCTCCATGCGGCATACCACATTCTTTGGATTTTCGATATCAATTACTGCATATGGCATATCTTGAATAGAAGTAATTTCCAGATAGTCACTTCCTCCGAGTATTATAAACAGACACTCCCAGATTCGATTATCGGTAATCATTAGATATTTTTGATAATCCGTTGCCTTTGCTGTATATAAATACTGCTCCATTGAATCCAAATCGGTAACTTTTTCGATTCCCCATTTGTCGCAGAGTTCTTCGCGATAAAGGAAAATGCCATTTCTCACGCTAGTCTTATAATCTAGTTGAGGAAGACCATATAATTTCCCATTCATCTCGCATTCCTCTAATACCGCTTTGTCAAGCTGTTCATAGTGTTTTGTCAGCTCTGGCACCATTCCAAGATAAGGTTTTAAATCTAAAAAAGCATTTTTCGCTGCTTTCTCTCTGTAATTGCTGAAAACACCATTGCAATAGATATCATATTCGCCAGAAGCAATTGCACTGTCAATCTCCTGCTTCTCATTTCCCCACGGAATATAGGTGAACCGCACAATGCAGCCCAGATCTTCTCTTGTCATTTGATCTAACTGTTGATAAAACGAATCCATCCCATTAGTCGGTTCTTCTCCCATCGTTAAAATTCGAAGCGTAACTGTCTTTTCCTCTGCCTTTTTCTGTTCAATCTTTTTAGGAGAGCCTGCACATCCTACCAAAAGCTGCAGCGACAAGAAGGTCAATAACAGTTTATAAATTTTTTTGCTCATCATTCTGCACCCCTCTTTGTATCCTTCGGCCACATCGGAATGTTGATTGATACACAAGTTCCAACTCCCTTTGTGCTTTCCACTTCTATCTTGATATCCTCTTGATAATAAACCGATAAACGCAGCCCAATATTTTTCATTCCATAATGGCTGCCTTTTGAATTTGACTTTTCTCGATCTTCCTCTGCCATACCTGCGCCATCATCCATCACTGCAAGAATAATTCTTCCGTCTTCCTCCCATCCATTGATTGAAAGCGTTCCTCTTCCCTCTATCGATGCAATAATTCCATGCAAAATCGCATTTTCGACAAATGGCTGCAGCGTAATCTTTGGGATCAAATAGTCCAAAATCTCATCATCTACATCTCGCTCATATTGAATCCTTCCCTGAAAGCGCATCTGCTGAATAGTCAGATACGTTTCACACAGAGCAAGTTCCTCCCTTATCGTGACGATATCCTTCCCCTTGCTTAGTACCAATCGATAAAAAGTTGACATTTTTTGAATGACCGTCTGCACATTTTCCTTCTCATTTCGCTCAGCCATCCAGTTAACCATCTCAAGCGTATTGTATAAAAAGTGAGGATTGATCTGTGACTGAAGAGCCATCAGCTCTGCCTGTTGTTTTTCTTTTCCCAACGAATACTGCTGTTTTAAAAGAATTTCTATTTTTTGAATTAACATGTTATAGGCATCCACCAATGTACAAATTTCTTTCTCAGTACTATCAATCTCAAGACATTCCAACTTGCCACTGACAGTCGCTGTACTAATTGATTCAGCTAGCTTTTTCAATGGTATCGTCAAGCGCTTAGACATAAAAGAAATATAAAAAGCGGCTAATAATAAAATCAAAAAATAACCACCTAACACCCAAAACAGAAAACTCTTATAGATTGCTCCCATATACTCATATGGAACCAGTGATACCAGATAAATCCCAGTATCGTCAATCTCGCATCGTCTTATTAAAAATTTTCCCTGCTCGTTTTTCCAGACCTCATAGGCATCCATACTTGATTGTGAATTACTTTCCTGCCCCCATTTTGGATTGTTCTCCAAAGCTTCTGAAGATGCAATTATCGTTCCATTTTCATCTGCCAGATACATTACTTGCTGTTCTGTGATTTTCGTGAAAGAGCGAAGCAGCGTACTGGTGTCCATAGAAAAGACCAAAACACCAATTTGATTTCGATAGTCATTGCTATCGGTAATGTACCTTGCCAGAGAAAGCGTTTTGTTTTCTGGAAAATACTCATCCTTCTGAAATGAAAACCAAGTATTTCTTCCATTGTTTTCTTTTAACTTTTCATACCAATCTTCACTCTCAATACTCTTAATCGGACGATAATGCAATCCATTTTGATGTACAACAACAAAATCATCATCAATGTAATAGAAGATACTGATATCTCCCATTGAAAACTCCAATGTATTTGTGTATTCGGTCAGATCTTCAAACATTGCCATATCATCTTTTAAAGAATCTTCTCCAAAAATCTGCATCATTTCCAGAGAAAGCCCCACAGAAAACTGTCTGGAAAGCTTTTCCATTCTTTCTACATTGCTGCTGATACCCTCATAATTTTGTGTGTAATTTTGATTTAACGAGTACATCTGCTGTTTTTCCAAATTCACACGATATACAACATAAAAAGTAGCAAGTAATAGGCTGACTATTATAAACACACCAATTAAAAAAGAGACTTTTACCCTTTTTTCCAAATCACTTGATAATCGTTTCATAGAGTTACCTTTTCGCGATATTCTACAGGAGTCATGTCTTCGCTCTTATGAAATGCCCTAGAAAAATAATTTGCATTGGCATAGCCACATTTTTCAGAAATCTCCGCAATTTTATAGCATTCACTCTTCAGCATTTTCTTTGCCTTTTCCATGCGAATATTGCTAATATATTGCTTTAAATTCACCCTAACTTCTTTTTTAAATAAAATACTGATATAAGTAGGAGACAACGACACATGATCTGCAATTTCCTGCACAGAAAGATCTGGATTTTCGATATGCTGAGCCACATACTCCATGATTTTTTGCACAATCCAAGAATAGCCGTTTTTTCCTTCAATTTCTTTTTCATAGGCATCCAAGAAGTTTCGCACAAACAATCTTAATTCATCAAAAGTATCCATATATTGAATTCGTTTTTCCATATCCTCTGCCTGATATATTCCATCAAGATGAGACAAGATTCCTTTTCTCTCTTGAATTGAAACCTGCAAAAGCGAAGAAAACATGCTCTTGATGTCATCTCGTCTGTACTGCTTAGAATTTCCAATCTCCTCCAAGAGCTTTTCTAGATAGCATCTAAGTTCTTCTGGCTTTTCTTTTTGAATCGCCAAAAACTGATTATAGATTCCTGGATCTAATTTTTTTGGCTGAATCATTTCCTCTTTCAGTTCGAGCATTTGAGTCTTTGTATCAAAAAAATAGAATTCCAACACTCTTTCTGCACAGCGATAGCTTTGACTAATTGCTTTCAGATTGCCTACCCAAAGACCAAGTCCTGCAATCAATTCTTTATCTTGAAGGATCTCATTAACCATCTGTGTCAACGAAAACTTCTTTACATTCTTGCATTGAACGACACATACATATCCCGCCCCTTTTAGATAATCAATAAGATACGAAATATCATATTTTTGTAAAATCGAGACAAGCTCTGTCTTCACTTCTTCCCTAGATTTGCTTGCCTTGTACTGCTTTATAATAAAGCATACAAAATTCCCCTTTGGGGGAAAACCAACCTCTTCACATGCATGAAGAAGCCAATTTTCATCTGGCTCCGTGCTAATCAAGGCCTGCAGCAGTCGAACCTTTTTCATTTCTTGATTATCAATTTTGATTTCTTCTATCTTTCTGTTTTTTTGAATAAAATCAACTGCTTTTTCCATCGCTTTCCACAAACGATCTTTATCAATTGGTTTTTCAATATAATCAATGACATCTAATTTAAGTGCACTCTTGAAATATTCAACCTCAACATAGCCGCTCATAAACAAAATTCTGCACTCTGGAAACAGCCTTACAATTTCCTCCGTAAATTCAATTCCATCCTTTTGGGGCATCTTGATATCGGTAAGAATAATATCCGGAAAAAACCATTTTGCAATCGTAAGTGCTTCTTTTCCATTTCGAGCCAGCATAATTTCTTGTATTCCAAGCTCACTCCACTCAAAGGAATCTCGGATTCCCTCTCGCGTATATTCCTCATCATCTACAATCATTAATTTCATATTTTATCCCATTCCCTATATATTTTTTAATTTTGTAGTTTCTAACTCTTACGATAACGATGGTTTCATTATATCACAAAAAGCCAAAACTGGTCGAACTAGTTTCAGCTTTTTGCTATTTACTTTTTATTTTTCATCAAAGAAATCCTGCATCTGATCGATAATTTCCTGTCTCACTGTCTCAAGTCCTGCTGCTTCAAATAACTTGTGCTGCTCTGCTGCCTGTTCTTCTGTTGCCTCTCTTGTCTCATAGGTACCATGATTAAATTTATAATTTTCTGCTACACCTGAGATTGCTGCCACTTCTGTCTGAACATTAGTCGCATCAAAAGCAAATCCAGAATCCTTTGTCAGAACATAAGAATTTTCCATATCTCCCTGATAATCAAAATACTCTTTATATGTCTCATCCTCTACAGCCCAGTCATAATAATACTTAAATTCTGTTGGTGTATAAACTAATGAGTAGGTCGGGAAGAAATAGTAGTCAGGATCATCACTTGTCTTTAACGGATTCTGAACAAGTCCATCTCCGGATACCTCATAATCCTCACCTTCTATGCCATAGCAGAACAGGTGGTTAATTTCTGGTCGACCATACAATGCGTCTAAGAAATGCATAACTGCATTAGTTTTCTCATCTGAAGACCATGCTGGAACTGCAACTGAATTATTTGCCAGAAGTGTACTTGGAATTCCTTCTGGCTCTTTATTTCTCTGCATCTCATCAAATACATAGAATCCAACCTCCGCATCTGGATCATACTGCTTAAGGCTTGGAATTACCGTGTTTAACTCAGAAATACAATGGTATGTTACTGCGGACTGACCTACATTAAAGTCGATATACTCATCTCCTTCAGTGATTGCATTGTTGGCATACGGCATCCAATCTGTCAATTCATCCATACGCTCAGTAATAAAATCATAGTTATAACCTTCTGGGAAATCCTTAAACTGCTCATCATCATCTCCCATAACAACTGCATTTACAACCTTATTGTTGTCATCTACATATACAAAGAAATCCGTTCCTGCCGTAACTTTATAAATGTTATTTCTTGGTGCTTCAAACATCATGTTGCGGAATGTCATAAAGCCCTGTCCCTGAGTAACACCCCATGCAGCATTCATATCCAAGCTTCCATCATCAATATGTGACTGGATCGTCTTAAGATATTCCATCAGCGTTGCTTCATCAACAATTGCGTCACAGCCGTATTCTTTTCTCAAATCCTCACGGTATGCAACACCTCTCAAATCTTCTCCTACTCCAAGCGGAATATAATAGAGTCCATCCTTATATTTCTGAGCATCTAACATATCTTGAGTGAAATACTTTGCCAGTCCTGGGAAATTTTCTTCATCTCCAAAATATGAACTTAATTCCTTAAATACACCATCTTTAACGAAATCAGTACGTCCCTGCCAAGAGCCAACGAACATAAGATCTACATCTTCCTGAGCAACAATTGCGGTTGTCAGCTTATCTTTGTAATCTCCGCCTGTTACATAGCTGAAATTTAATTTTACATGACTTAAATTCGGATCATCTGCTACTAACTCATAATACTTATCAAGGATTCGATCCAAATTTGTGTACTGATTCATCGCACGGATATTAATTGTAATATCCTCTGTGATATCCATTGAACCTGCCTTTACTTCTGCACCGCCAAAACCTGCAAGACCTGCTGCCATACTCAGACTCATTAATGATGCTAATACTCTTTTCTTCATTGTTTTTTTCTCTCCTTTACTTTTTTATCCTTTAATTGCACCCACCGTCAGTCCGCTTGTGAAGTATTTCTGTACGAATGGGTAAACGAACACAATTGGTCCAATCGTAACCACGGTCGTTGCCATCTTAATTGATGTTGCTGGCAAATCTGCCGTACTTACACTGGTATACATTGCCATCAGCTTAAACGCATCTGCATATCGCAAAATATTCATAATATAATATTGAAGCGGATACAATGTAGAATCATCAATATAAAGCATTGCATTATACCACTGATTCCAATAACTCAGAGCGTAGAAAAGACTGATAGTTGCAATGCCTGGAACTGAAACTGGAAGAATAATTTTAAACAGAATTTGCATATCATTTGCACCATCTACATAAGCTGATTCTGCTAACTCTCCCGGTATTCCTTTAAAGAAGTTTCTCATAAGAAACATATTCCAAGCATTAAACATAACTGGAATAATCAAAACCCAGATTGTATTTCTCATATCCAGATACTTACTAATTAACAAATAGGTTGGAACCAGTCCGCCTCCAAACAGCATCGTAAAATAAATGAAAAAGGTAAAAAATGTTTTTCCCTTTAGCTTACCAAGTGACAATGGATATGCAATCATCATTGTCATAAGCATGCTCAAAATTGTTCCGACAATTGTAATGAACACTGTCACCTTATATGCTTGTACAATCTGGCCATCCTTCAATATCAAGTTATACGCATCTAATGTAAATTCTTTTGGCCAAAACGTATATCCATAATGGGATAAATTATATTCGGTCTCGAAGCTTGAGCCAATCATCATAATAAACGGAACCAAGCACAAAACACAGAATCCGCCAATGATGATCACCAAAATGATATTCATCAGGATTGTATCTTTTCCTGTTTTTATTTTCTTTCCACTTGCCTTCATACCTATTTTCCTTCCCTTTCTTAGAACATTGCAGAGTCAGGGTCAACCTTCTTAACGACAAGGTTTGCACTAAATACCATGATAAGTCCAACAAGTGACTGGAATACACTGACGGCAGTGGACATTCCCAGATTGCTGTTCGTACGGAAAATTCGGTAAACATATGTATCAATTACATCCGTTGTATCATAGAGCAATGCATTATCACCGACTACTGCATAAATCATTCCGAAATCACCCTTGAAAATATTACCGATACTCATCAGTGTCAGCAATACAATGGTCGTTTTCAGCAATGGAAGCGTTATTTTAAAAATCTGTTGGAAACGATTTGCTCCATCAATCTTAGCAGCTTCATACATGCCCTGATCAAATCCAGTAATCGCAGCTATATAAACAATGGTTCCAAATCCTGCTCCCTGCCATATTTTTAAAAATACAAAGATCCCTCTCCAATATCCTGCTTCTGAATAAAATTTGATGCTTTCCTTTCCCATTCCTTCTAGGATTTGATTTACAATACCGTTCTGATTTAAAAATCCAGTTAAGAACATTGCAATTACAGCCCAAGAAATAAAATGCGGCAAAATGGCAATTGATTGTGTTACCTTTTTTACCATTTTGTTTTTGATCTCGCAGAAAAGCAATGCCAGAACCAACTGTGCCAGCGTTCCCGTAACGATGAACAATACATTTAAGAAAATTGTATTAAAAATTATTTTCCAAATTGTATTGGTCATAAACATGAATTTGAAGTTCTGTAATCCACACCACGGACTTCCAAAAATTCCCTTCATGTAGTTAAAGCTCTTAAAGGCAACTGTAATTCCACCCATTGGGATATAATTAAATACAATTACCCAAATGACTGCCGGCAGCAGCATCAGATACAGCCATTTGTTTTGCCAAAGATACACAAACAAATTTGTTTTGTTTTCCTTTTTCGTGGTTACTTTTTGCTTACTCATAATTTTTCATTCCTCCCTTCTCTTTTTTGGCAAGCATTGATTCGTTTTCTGTTATCAACTTTATTCTAGCATTTGACTTTTTGAGAATACAGAGGACTTTTTTTTCATTTCCTGCACTTTTCTTAACTCGCCTTGATTTTTATCTCAAAATCAATTATGGTGTATACAGAAAGATACTGGCTTTTATTTTTTAATCTCAACAAAAAAAAGAAATGGGGGTAAATTAATTATGATGAATTTAAACAGTCCTTTTTTTCGCCTTATCACAAACATTGGAAACCTGATTCTTGTGAGTATTCTTTGGATCATTGGATGCATTCCTATTGTTACAATTGGTGCTTCTACAGCTGCTTTATACTATACCTGTGTTAAAGTGATTCGCCATGGAAGAGGGTATCTATTCTCTTCATTCCTGCAAGCATACCGTTCTAATTTAAAACAAGGTATCGTTGTTACCTTGCTTGGAATTCTTATTAGTTTTGTTTTATACATGGATTTTCGATATATCACAGCTCTTAATGCAGCACCCCAGTATTTGGTTACAATATACCAGATCTGCATGACATTTTTTGCTAGTCTTTTGATCTATCTGGTTGCAACAATGTCTCGCTTTTCTGTATCTTTTTTTCAATTATTAAAATTATCTGTTTTTATGATGATTCGCCATTTTTATTATACGATTGTCATGCTTGTGCTTCTGATCACAGTTATTATTCTTATGATGGCAGTTCCTTTTTCCGTATTCTTTCTTCCGGGAATCTATATTCTTTTAACTTCGCTAATTATGGAAAAGGTACTTCAAAAATATACTCCTCATGTTGAGGATGGAAGTGATGAAGGAAGTTGGTATTTGGCAAAATGAGGAATGTAAGTGCTGTCCATCATGATGGTATACCATATAAACATTACTCAAAAAGACTCCTCGAGCAGATGCCTGATGCTAGGCATCTGTCGAGGAGTCTTATAAATTTCCATAAAAAATTTTAAATAGCCACAATCGCCAGTCCAATTAAATGCACAATCAGTGCAACCACCCATGCTACAGCACACTGAAACAACACAATGCCTACTGCCCACTTTGCTCCCAGCTCTCTTTTAATGGAAGAGATTGCTGCGATACACGGTGTGTACAGAAGACAAAATACAAGAAGAGATGCTGCTGACAGCGGCGAGAGTACTTCCAACAATGTCTTTGTACTTCCAAACAATACTGAAAGTGTAGAAACAACGCTTTCCTTTGCCATAAATCCAGCAATTAGAGATGTACAAATACGCCAGTCGCCAAAGCCAAGCGGTGCAAAAACTGGTGCAATCAAACCTGCTACTGCTGCCAGAATACTGTTTTGGGAATCAGAAACCATTGCCAAATGTAAGTCAAATGTCTGCAAGAACCAGATTACAAGAGATGCCATAAAGATTACAGTAAATGCTCTTTGAAGGAAATCTTTTGCTTTATCCCACATCAGCTGGAGTACATTTTTTGCTCCTGGAAGACGATAATTTGGCAGCTCCATTACAAATGGAACAGCCTCTCCATGAAACATAGTCTTTCTGGAAATAACAGCTGTTAAAATACCCATTGCTATACCTAAAAAGTAAAGACCAATCATGATAATACCGCTTTGCTTTGGAAAGAATACTGATGTAAAAAATCCATAGATAGGAAGCTTAGCCGTACAGCTCATAAATGGTGTAAGCATAATCGTCATCTTACGGTCACGCGCTGACGGCAGTGTTCTTGTCGCCATTACACCAGGCACTGTACATCCAAATCCAACTAACATTGGCACAATGCTTCGTCCGGAAAGGCCAATCTTACGAAGCGGCTTGTCCATAACAAAGGCAACTCGTGCCATATAACCACTATCCTCAAGCAATGATAAGAACAAAAACAGTGTAACAATAATAGGAAGAAAGCTAAGTACGCTTCCGACGCCATTAAATATGCCATCAATTACAAGAGAATGAAGTACATCATTGACTTGCCATAACGTCATCACAGCATCCGTCTTTTGCGTCAGCCAGTCAATTCCAATCCCCATCAAATTTTGAAGTCCTGCACCAATCACACCAAATGTCAGCCAGAATACAAGTGCCATGATTGCAGCAAACATTGGAAGTGCCGTATAGCGGCCAGTCAATACTGCATCGATTTTCCTACTTCTTTCGTGCTCTTTGCTTTCACCCGGCTTAATCACTGTCTGATCACACAGCTTTTGAATAAATGAAAAACGCATGTCTGCAATGGCTGCTGAGCGGTCAAGTCCACGCTCTTCTTCCATCTGCACAATGATATGCTCAATCATTTCCTTCTCGTTTTGCTCTAAGTTTAATGCCTGCTCAACAAGCTGATCGCCTTCAACAAGCTTACTTGCCGCAAATCGCACCGGAATACCTGCCCTAACGGCATGATCTTCAATCAGATGCATGATTGCATGAAGGCAGCGATGAACTGCTCCGTTATGACTGTTTTCATCGCAAAAATCCTGTCGGCTTGGCTTTTCCTGATATTGCGCCACATGAATTGCATGGTTTATAAGCTCTGTAATACCCTCATTTTTTGCTGCTGAGATTGGGACAACTGGAATACCAAGCATAGACTCCAATTTATTGATACGGACAGATCCGCCATTTCCGCGCATCTCATCCATCATATTGAGTGCAAGCACCATAGGCACATCAAGCTCCAAAAGCTGCATTGTCAGATACAGATTTCGCTCAATATTTGTGGCATCCACGATATTGATAATGCCAGTCGGCTTTTGCTTAATAATAAACTCTCTTGTCACAATCTCCTCACTGCTGTAGGGAGACATTGAATAAATGCCAGGCAGATCCGTCACAAGCGTATCAGGATGATTTCGAATCTGACCGTTTTTACTGTCAACTGTCACGCCTGGAAAATTTCCAACGTGCTGGTTTGAACCAGTCAGCTGATTAAAAAGTGTTGTCTTTCCGCAGTTTTGATTTCCTGCAAGAGCAAATGTTAATACTGTTCCCTTAGGAACTGGATGCTCATCTGCCTTTTGGTGGAAACGTCCGCCTTCACCAAGACCAGGATGCTCTGTCACAGCATTCTCTTTGAAAACATTTTTTGTGTTCTTTTCCCTTTTGCCATCCGACTTTGTTACAGAAGATTCATCAATTAAAATCTTCTCTGCATCTGCCAAACGAAGAGTCAGCTCATAGCCGTGGATTCTAAGCTCCATCGGATCGCCCATCGGCGCCAGCTTTACCACAGTCACCGAAACTCCTGGAATCACACCCATATCAAGAAAATGCTGCCGCAGCGCACCTTCTCCTCCAACAACGGTGACAACCGCTGTCTTTCCTATTTCAAGATCCTTAAGTGTCATATTATGTCACTTCCTTTGTGAATATATCGACTTTGATGTCTTTTTCAGAAGCCATTATAGCAATTCACGATGGATTTGAAAATAGTTATTGAAAATATTTTTCATTTATAGCTTACTTAGCTCAATCAAAATCTGCGTCACCTGAGAAATTTCTGAAAGATTTGTATATTCTCTGCAGCTATGCACCTGATTCATGGAAGTGGCGATAAGTTAGTAACTCGTGAGTTACTTCCCTACAAGTACATTAAATCAGATAGCATTCAAAGTCAAGTTCTTAATCATTTAAAGTTTCGAGCCACAGAAACAATAAATGAGCCACCATCCCTGTCACCATGGCTACTCCGGCAGATAACCGCCTCTTTTTCTTAATTCCTGACGTAAAGAAGAAACTGAAACTGCTCGCACGTTGCTGTCTTTCGAAAAAGCTGCTGCTGCTCCTGCTGCCATGCCGGTGATAAAACAGCAAGGCATCACACGAGTCGATCCATTCATTTCACGGCTGGTACTGATACAACGCCCCGCCACTAAAAGGTTCTCTGTATTCTTAGGAAGTAGGCAGCGATACGGAATTCCATAACTATTTCCTTTTCCATAGCCCTTTGTATAGTCTTCCTCATACTTTGTTTTTGCAGCTCCAGGTTCAAGCGGATGCAGATCGATCGGGTAGCAATACCGTCCGATCTCATCCTCAAAGGAAGCTCTTTTTTCGTAATCCTGTGCATTTAAGACATACTCGCCAAGGATTCTTCTGGTTTCACGAATACCAAGATTTGCTCCTGTAGAAACAAGAAAGGCCTTTTCATATCCTTCCAGATAATGTGTATAATAATATTCATATTCTGGCATTCGCTTGCGAGCATCCAGAATTCCTCTTGTCAGATCTTCCTCCTTCGTGCCATCCACACCAAATACATGGCCGATATTTCCGCCGCCCATATCCTCTGGCATTCGCCACATACCTGGCAAGCTTGTATCCTTCACACTGAACACGCCATCTGCAAAAGCTTGAGAAAGCTTACGGTTATCTGGATCAAGACCGACTTCTACAATTGCACGATTCCAATCAATATTGGTCCAAAGGCTGCACAGAGTAGCTGGCATCATACGTCCCCTCTCATCTCCCTTTTCCCAAGGTGCTCCTGCCATTACAGATAACGTTCCATCTCCTGTACAATCAATATACGTTTTTGCCTTTACCGCAAACAGACTTTCATGTCCCTGAAAAATTACGGCACGGATTATTCCGTCCATCACCTTTACATCCACAAGACTGGTATCAAACAAAAAGTCTGCGCCACTTTCCACCATCATATCGTCATAAATTCGCTTCAGTTTTTCAGTCTGAATCGAATATTCAATAATTGTATCGTCCTGTTCTGGTCCATACAGCGCTTCAAATACTTCTCTTCCGATGCCTCCTGCCAGAAAATGCTCTCCATCCGAAAAGCGCATAAAGGCTGGCACACTCGATAAGGTAGCTGCTCCACCAAAGCACTGCTGCTTCTCTGCCAGAAACACTTTTGCTCCCATGCGGGCAGCCGTGACAGCCGCCGCAATACCCGCTGGACCACCTCCTACAACACATACATCCACTTCTTTTGTGACAGGTATGCTACGCTTCCATTCTATTTCCTGCATAACGAAATCACTCCTTTATTTTTGCTGGGAAAGGATTCTCGATTATCACTCTTCCCTCTGCTGTATCGCCTACTCCGCTGTATAAATCATAACGCCCATCGTCACGTTTTACAATACCTGAAGTAAAGGCGCAATCTGCCAGGTTTGGCTTCTTGCCTTCCCCTGTTGGATAGCTTTTTCTTGTTCCAATCATTTTGAGATCGGATACCTGAAAGGTTTCAGGATCAAACACAAAAGCAATATTCGTATATACTAGCTGATTGATTGTACCGTCAAATTCATTGTAGCATCCATGACCAATGACACCTATTTTGCCATTTTCCAGAAGCAGACACTGATTGCAACCGCCCCATTCATCCCTTCCAAATACGCCTTCAATCGCAGTGGCCCGTTCCACCACATCAGCGTCTAACTCGTTTATACTATTTAATACCGTAAAACCAATTACCGCCTCACTTCCATATTTTTTTCGAATCTCTTCTCCCCTTGGTCTGGAGAAAACGCCCACCTTTCCGTCTGTCAGCTGTACATAGCGGATATCCTTCATCTGTTGAGGACCGGTGGTAAAGTAATACAGATTAAATAAATTGGTGCCTTTATAAAACACACCGCAAAAACCAGACAGCTTTCCTCTGGAGAAATCTACTCTGGTTCCTCCAAGCACAAGTTCGCCATTTATCCTTACCACAAAAGGATCCTCTAACTGATACATCATCGTATCTTTTACTCGCTCCCACACATCCTCTGCTTTTTTTGAAAAAAGGCACACTGTAGAAGTTGCCCACTCATTGCGGCGCTCCACCCTGCCGAAAATATACTCTTTTCCTTCATACATAAATGGAACAGACGTATTGTAAACATCATAGCCTTCCACTCCCTCAAATGTAAGAAGTATTCCCTGTTCCTGTTTTTCTGCTCTCTCCTGCTCAAATTTCTCACGCAATTCCCTAATGCTCATTTTGTTTTCCTCCACATTTCACGCCCATCAATTTATCACTTTCAAAATAATTATAGTAATTCAAAGTTCTATTCGCATTTTTATCACTGTAGAATTATAAACTGGCTTTGTTTCAAAAGAAGGCGCTTAGCTTAGCATAATCCATTTTTCACTTTTCTTAAATTTCATTTAATAAAATTTCTCCCTCGCCGCTTTGCGGCTTTTCGATTTTGGATATGACCTTCATCTCAATCGCCTGGGCATAATCTCCGAATTTTTCTCCAAACAGATTCATTCCCCCTGCATGAACAGCGTCAGGCTTTACGCCCAGCTTAAAGCTGATACAATTTTTCTTATCCAGTTCCAAATCTTTCAAGGTCAGGTTTGAGCACTTCATATCGTTCTCATAGCACCCTGTATCCGTAATTCTAACCTCCTTGTACAGACCGTACTGGGTCAGCGTATCGCCCCACCACTCTGGATTTAAACGACCTCTTCTGCCTCCAAAATCTCCTGGTATCGTCATAGTAGCGATTTCCTCTCCATTTATCCAAACGGTAATATCTGAAGGCCAGTCATTTTGATATCCCGGTGCTTCCGAGCACACCTCAAAAGAAAAGGAAACCTCATGGTTCTGCCCACTTTTCAAAAAATAGGTAGGAAAACGATATTCCACAAATCCAGTTTCAAACCACAAAAGCTGCGCTTCCCCACGGTTCTGCCAATAAAAGCTGGAGGCCATATCTTCGATTCCCAGATAGCCATTCTCGGTAACAATACCACAATCGCCATTGATCTCACAGTCAAAATAGTTGCCGATCGGCATGGCATACCGAAATACCTTACTGCTGTCACTCTCTTCTTTATGCTTAAATGCATTTAGATAAATATCCTCAAAGGAAATGCCGCATACCTTTTGCATTCCTCGCACGCCAGGACGTTCCACAACTGAAATCATCCCTGCTTCCTCTAAAACCTTCACATGCAACGCTGCAGACGACTGGGGAATTCCAAACTGGGCCGCAATCTCATTGATATTTGCTGACCTTTCTATCAAAAATTTCAATATTTGCAAACGCATCTCCGATGACAATGCCTTTCCCACCAGCGCTGTTTGTGACAAATTATTCAAATCCAATGAAATTCTTTTTTTACTTGTTTTCATCCCCGTTTCCTCTCTTCCCCAGAATTCTGTCATTTCTTTTTAGTTTAGTTGATCCCTGTCAATTTGTCAAACCATAGTTGATCATTTCCACCGCTGCCATCATGACAATTCCAGTTCCATGATCGTCGTTTTTCTTGGCAGGTAATTGCTTATAATAAATGGATTCTTTTGCACATCCAGAGCCTAAGCACACGCCATACACATCACCCACGGCATCTACCGAATGCTTTAAAAGTGCCGTCCATGCCTTCTGAATACATGGCAAATAACGCTCTTTGTCTAGCCATCCTTTTCCGACACCACGAGACATACTGAGTAAAAACATTGCGGTACAGGATGTCTCCAGATACGAATCGGCCTCATTTAACACCTGATGCCACATACCAGTCTCATCCTGACACGCCTTAACGCCCTCCATATACTCCTGGAATAGCGTAAGTTCCTCCTGCCAGTGTGGATTTTCCTTTGGAAGTAAGGTCAATATCTCCGTGAGCGTTACTGCAATCCAACCATTTCCTCGTCCCCAAGGAATACCACTCATCTGTTCTTCCTCTGGGAAATAGATATGGGAAAACAATTTTTCATTTTCCATCCAAAGACGCTTTTTAAAGCCTGCCACCTGACGATGAACCTGCTCCTCATACGTCTTATCTCCAGTAAGGCGATATAGTCTTGCCAGAAATGGACAGCTCATATACAAATCATCGGCCCACATCGTCTTTACTCTGAAATACGTGCCGTCCGGAAATGTCGGAATATGTGTCATAACCGCATTTCCCACTGCATGAATTACCGGGAGCAATTTTGGATTTCCAGTTATCTCATACGTCTCAATCAGCGAAACACCTATCGTACCGCATGCATCCAGATCGGGAAGTCCCCACGCTCTTGGCGTTAACGTCGGATCACCAAATTGTTCCTTGTCCCAGTCTTTATAATAGAAGTAATCGGCCATTGTCTGAATGCTGTCCAGATAATAGTCAAGCTGCTCTCTGTTTCCAGTCAGCTTTGCCGCATACATCAATCCATGAAGTCCCACCTGCACAGCATAAAACCACTGTCCAAAGAAAATGCCATCCCGGTACGGACGAATATAAGTCTCTCTTTGAGGCATACGCCAAAATCCATGCTCATAATTGCCTAATGGATACGGCCGCTCAAACTGGATTTCCTGCTCCGGTGCAAATGGAATAAAAAGTGGATCTCCAATCTCTGTCACATAAGGGCCCGTTACAAGAAAGCGGGCTGGTCCCATTCCTCCGGCCTGAACGAAAGGAACACAATTGACCTCTTCCCCTTTTTGATCACATACCGAGCCTTCCATCCACCAGCTCTGACCAGTTCGAAGAAGCTTTGCCAAAATTGAAATTCTCTTGCCCGTTCCAATCAGAGACAGTTCTGTCTTTTTTCCCTCTGCAATTTCATAGACTTTTCCGTCTATAAAAACACGCATGCGGCCGGTCGCTTGAAGCTGCAATGTATAGGACTCACCTTCTTTGCTCTCCACATACGTAAGTGCATAGGCACAACCCTTGCGATCGTCATATACCTCCTCAAAATCCACTCTTCTTCCCAGACACGTTTCATTCCATTTTGGCGCCCACTCAATGCAGCTTCCATCCGGCAAAGTAAGCTGATCACGATACCCCACTCTACCGCTTTCAACGGCTTCTTCTGCTTTTTTCGTGTCTTCTTCCGCCGGGAACGGACCAATATGTGCAAACCCTTCCATTCCCTTTGTCTCCTCAAATGGAAGCATTGGACGAACCGATAACAGGTAATCTCTGGTCCAGCGGAATGGATATCTCGGATACGCAATGTAAAGCAAAAGTCCCCAGTTTTGTTCATTTTTTGTGCATTTCATCAAGAGCTCATTATCGCCCTCATGCAAGAAGACCTCCACAATTGTGTACTCGGGTTCCTTTTTCACCTCACATAATGGCTTTTTCAGTGTATTGTTCTGATAAACCTCTTTTCCATTCAGCCAGATGCAGGCATTACCAGCAATGGTAAGCGCTGCCTCACAATCCCGGTCCGCCCATGCATTGGTCTTAATATAGGCACAATCTCCTATTTTTGCGTCTGGATACCGATAATTTAAATCTAACTCTGCCATCTGAGAAATCGCTGTCAATGCCATATGCTCCTGTTTAAAGTAGGGGCGCAGTGTCAGCTCCACACGCGCCCTATGCGTTAGCATTCTCTCACTGATCAGCTGAATGGCTTCCTCTGGTTTTCGAAACCCTTTTTCATATGCAGAGTCCTTTTCCTTAAGAACCTCATTCATATTTTTCTATTTTCCTTCCTTGCGCTTTTACTCCGTTGCCGGATAACTCCACTGGGTCACTGTAAATCCCGGACAAGTATAATTAAAACGTCCACTGCCATAACGAGAATTCAGATATGGGCTGGATACCAATGCATCCGGGATCAGCACTGCCTCTCCATCTGCAAATAAGCCCTCTGTCAAACCAAATTCTAACAGACCACTTCCCGGAGAAGCAAAGGTAAACTGCTCTCCCTCCTGCGTAACTTTGGCTGCAAGAAGTTTCTTGCAAAATGCCTCAAAGGTTCCATCCTCTCGCTTGCTTCCGCACTCTGCCAGCCATACGGTCTCATTGCCGTCAACAACTAATTCTCTTCCTGCATATGCACCTTCCTTGCAGAACGAATGCTGTACATTGGAGTAAATGCCCACATAGCTGTCGTTCTTACGTCCAAAGGTCCATTTTCCCTCTGATATTACTTCATCAAATTTACGTGCATTAAAATGGCAATGCGTCATCCAGATATCTGGGTTATTTACATTATGCCAAATCACAGCCAGCGTACGTCCATGCATCAGTACTCTTGGCAAGAACGCCTGACCTGCCCAATAATCAGGACGCAAGCCGCTTCCCTCTGCCACATTGTTCGGAGATGAGAAAAATAATGAGATATCCCCTGGAAGTGCAATCATCGCTGAAATAAAATGCATATCGCACATTCCCACATTGTGATCACGCACGCCGCCAATCATATACTCTGGTGTACGTCGAATTGTAAAGTCGGCATTATGCTTATCAAAGTGCATAATACCTTCCTTGAATGTAAAAGTGGCTGGCGTAAAGTTATCCGCTAACTCACAAAGTCCCTTCGGCGGTACATAATAGCTAAATGCCATCTCCTGACTGGCAAATTTCGCATTGGCTGGTGCATTGCCAAAGAACATCCAGAATAAACCATTGATCGTGCTCGCCAATCTGCTACGCAGTGGCTTGTTGTAGCTGCGTCCTCTAGGTGTTGCCATTACGCCATCAAAATCACTTACCGCAAAGATAAAGGTCATAAAGTCTAACAATACATTCACCATATTGCGAAGCGGATATTCCTCCATCGGCAATACTTCGCGGAGTACCAAAAGAGCCGAAATCGTAACCGGCAAATAAGAATCCGAATGTGGCTCGTCAAAGCCTACACGGCAGCGCTGATTCAGCCATTCTACCAAGTGCATACGTCCCTTTAACGAATGATACATACCATTTTGTCCGCAGTTGGTAAAAATATCTTCCGGATATAAAAGACCAGCCAGATACTCGCATACATGGAATCCAATACGATGATTTTCAGAACAATAAAACATGGAAGAGGTTCCCGGCTCATCTACCCAGTAACGGAAGCCTAACGATGCATGCTTTACCATCTCCACAATTCCTGGATCCAAAAGACCGGCATCCTTATCCTCCCACATCAGCCAAAGCAGTGGCAACAGCTCAAAATCTGCACAGTCCTTTCTTTTTTCAATCTTATCACACAAAACTCGGATGCTTTCATGATCTATCTCATCTGCACGGCCCAAACGATACAGTGCCAGTGCATTCCCCTGAGAAGCTAATCTCTCAAGCGTCAACTGTCTTCTTTCCTCAAAGTGCTCCCAACCTGGATAAGGTGCCAGAACCTGCTCAATCGAAAAGCTTACTGTTTTCTCTGTCAGTGGCGTACCATCAAGCAACTTCCACGCGATATTCACCGTATACTCTCCAGGCTTAGTAATACCCTTCATGGCAATCATGCCATCCTTTTCTACCACGCCCCTGTCATCTTCTGCTCCAAGTGTAAGCGAGAATACTACCGATTGCGTTTCATCCTGTTTCTTTGATGCCAGAACATTCAATTCCACAACGCAATTTGAGAACGGATAGCCACCCACACAAATCTTTGGGATCTCCCCTTCCTCATAAATATCATCCTCCAAATGGGTCTCCAGCTGACTACGGAAAATCTCTGCACGCACATTTTCATCCATGTTGAGTGGCACACTGGCAAAAAGAGGAGCCTCACAGGAAACCAGTTCCATACTCAGGCTAATACCAGTTCCTCGATCGACCTTTCCAGAAACAGCGATCAGTGTATTTTTACCAGCTTTCAGTTTTAATGTTACCATCTCGCAATTTGGATTTACCACATGCTCAAACACATAGCGGCGTGGGCGCTTTCTGGAACTCAAATCGGTATTGTTGTATACCACACTGCCATTTAACAAGACAACCAGTCTGCATTCTGGGATTTTGATTGTAATCTCCTGCTCACACTCACTCTCCAGCTCCAGATAAATCGGCATCAGACCAAATTTTTCAGTAATATAATAATGACCATCCGCATACTTTGGAGACTGTGCATCGCATACCGTCCATTTTCCTTCCATATCACAAACGGTAAAGGAATCAAACTCACGAAACTCCTTATTGCTAAACTCTTCCCCAGCCTGTGTCATCATTTTCTCAATATAAGCTCGCATTGCCTTTCCGGTACGCTCATCCGGATAATCCTTTTCCAAAACACCAGTTACCAGAAATGGACGAATCAGTTTTCCCGCAACTAACTTCTTTTTAAAATATGTATCCATCCTATACCTCTCTTTTTATATGCAAGAAACGCAAGCCCGCGCTACAAAAGACCGGCTTGCGTTTCGTTCCCACTATATAGTTACACTTCATATGCACTCTTCACAAAGATGCACGAAGGAGCTATATAACGTTACCTCGCCATTATTTTGCTGCTTCTAATTCTTTATACAGAGCGATTTTCTGATCAATAATTTCCTGACCACCTGCTTCCAGATAATCATTCAGCACGCTATCATACATATCATCAAATTCTTCTGGAGAACAAGAAATCAACAGCGGAATGTTCGTCTGAGGATCTGATACAATACCAGCATACTCCTCATCTGCTTCTGTTCGGATTCCCTGGAAGTTATAATCAACCTGTCCGCCAACTAACGCACTCTTCAGGCACATGGTTCCAAGATCGTTTGCCTTTGCCTTTGCAGGTTCCATACCCTCAGAGGAAGGAACGAACCCATACGGATTACCATTGTATACTAACATCATATCGCCACAAGTAATGCGCTCATAATCATACTCAGAGGATGACTTCTCCTCATCGGTCGGTGTGATTGTGATTACCTCATTGCCGTCCAGTTCATAATGAACGCCCTCAAAACCATACTGTAAAACCTTTGCATTGTCATAATCAGCAAGGAAATCCAGATACTTGATTGCATTCTCAGGATGCTCGCAGGAAGCAGGAACTGCAATATACATACCAGTAGGTGCATAAATTCGATTAAACTGCTCACCATTTACATTGTCAAGATAGAAGGAAACCAGCTCAGCGTCTGGATCTGCTTCATACAAATCAACACAGCCATTAGGACCACTCTGTGCTGCATCATGACCAAATGCAAGAACACGTCCGTTTGTTAAAAGCCCCTTGAATGCAGTATATCCAGTATCGGTATCTACCATGAAGTCTGGATCAATGATGCCATCATTATACAGTGTATTCAAATAGCGGATACCTTCCTTGTAACCCGGCCAGAACATTTCGTTGTAGCATGCATGCATTTCATCGGTCATTGATGCCACATCCAGGTATGAGAAGATGATCGGTCTTGTCTGGGTTGCATTCCAAGCACCGATTACACCCAGCGGATACATCTCACTTCCCTGATTTTCAGGATCCAGTTCCTTGAACTGATGAAGCAGATCGGTGAAATCGTCCACGCTCATATGATAGATTCCATCTTCATCTGTCTGCAGTTCATAGCCAACCTCATCCAGCCAGTCCTTACGGATATAAGTAGTCTGCCAACCAGCCTGAGTACGAACTGCCGGAATTGTCCACTGATGACCTTCTGATACACCGTAAGGCAACGATGATGCCAGATTCTCTTTCAGAGTCGGGCCGTACTCGTCGATCAGATCGGTCAGATCATATAATCCACCATCCTTACCAAACTGATTCATCATACTGCCTGTGTAGCTAAAGATGATATCTGGTGCTTCTCCTGCTGCCATCATGGTGTTGATCTTCTTGTCATCCTCAGAACGCGGAACGGCAACATATTCTAGTGTAATATTGTTTGGATCACCGAATTCCTTCTGCAGCCATCTGGTCCAGTAATTATCGGTCGCTGAACCATAGGTCTCAGTTGTATTACCACGATCATACACCATAATTCGTAATGTGGTATTCTCCTCGTCTGCAAACACAGCGGAACTTCCATAGCCTGTAAGACCGAGCACAAATGTTGACGCCAGCATCGTTGATAAGAACCTCTTCTTCATAAAAATTTACCTCCTTTAAATTAGATGCTTTTTGTTTTTTTCGCTTTATATACTTGCCGCATAACCGACAATATAGCCTTTTGTATCACTTACCTAATTTGATTAACCCTTTACAGAACCAATCATAACGCCCTTTACAAAATATTTCTGCAACCACGGATACACGATCATAACCGGGATCATACTAAATACCATGCAGGCAGCCTTTACCGTCTCTGCGACCAGGTTATCCTTCATCTCTGGAATATCTTCCATCATGGTGCTAATCTGACTTGCCTGTATCAGCTGACGCAGACGAACCTGAATCGTGTATAAGGAATCCTTATTGATGTAAAGAATGGAATCCTGAAAACTATTCCAACGTCCCACCGCGTAGAAAAGTGCTAAGGTTGCTAACATTGCTTTTGACAGTGGCAACACAATCCTTAAAAGTACGACCAGATCATTGGCTCCGTCCACATAGGCAGATTCTTCTATTTCTCTAGGCATGGACTGGAAAAAACTCTTCATTAAAATCATGTTATAAGTCGATAACACACCAGGCAATACCAGTACCCAGAATTTGTCTAACAGCCCCAGACTCTTAATATTTAAGTATCCCGGAATCATACCACCACTAAAATACATGGTAAAAAGAATCATAATCAAAATCGGAGATTTTAATTTTAAACCCGGGCGTGACAACGGATATGCACACAACACAGTCATTGTCAGACTAAACAGGGTACTTACCACTGTCAAAAAGATTGTGAACCACATGGAATCCATCAAACTCTTATTGTTAAACACAGCTTTGTAGGCAGAAAGATCAATCTGCTTAGGCAGTAAGAAGATTTCTCCTTTGATAACCGGTGTCTTATTGGAAAATGACACTGCCGCAATGTGTAAAAATGGAATCAGACAAATCAGTGCAATTATCATTACTACTATAATAGTAAATATTTTAAACAAACCATCCTTCGACAGAAGCTTCGATATTTTTTTCTTCATACTTCCTCCCTTACCAGATACCACTGCCAGATACGCGCTTACTAATTGCGTTCGCACTGAGTACCAGAACGAAATTTATAAAGGACTGCGCAAGACCGACTGCAGTACCAATACTGAATTTGGACTGTTCCAAACCGACACGATAGGTAAAGGTACTTACCACATCTGCCACTTCCATTACCGTACTATTCTGCATTACATAAGGCTGCTCAAAACCAATGCTTGCCAGTCCGCCAACCGCCAGAATCAGCATAATTGCGATTGTATCCTTAATGCAAGGAACCGTAATGGATCTCATCATTCGAAAGCGGGAACATCCGTCTACTCGGGCCGCTTCATAAATTTCCTGATCAATACTTGTCATAGCAGAAAGATAAATGATTGTGTTCCATCCGATACTCTTCCATACACCTACCACAAAATAAGTAAAGATCCACCAGCCCTTATTGGAAAGAAAGCCAATCGGATTTCCTCCGAATCCCTTTATTATGGTGTTCACCAAACCTGAGGAAGCGAAAACCTGATACATCATACCGCCTACAACCGACCATGAAATAAAGTGAGGCAGATAGATTACAGTCTGTATCGTTTTCTTAAACAACCTATGGTTGATTTCATTTAAAAACAAAGCCAGAATAATCGGAAGCGGGAAACCAAGCACCAGTCCCATAATATTCAGCACCAACATATTTCTTACTGATAACCAGAACGCCTTTGACCGCGCCACCTGCTGAAAGTATTTCATGCCTACCCAAGGACTTTCCCAAATGCCTTTGAATATGTTGTAGTTCTTAAATGCGATTACAACTCCCGGCATTGCCTTGTAATGAAACAGTACATAATACAAAATTGGAAGGGCAAGCATTGCATAAAACATCCAATGTTTTCGCATATAGACAAGCGTTTCTTTTGCTCGTGAACGGTACGTTCCTGTCCTTCTTCTTGCAGGATATATTACTCTTCTCTTCATTCCACTCCTCCATCCTTTTCTGAGAATTTCTAACTTCGATACCCGTAGTTAGTTTGCAAGCCTCCTTGTTCTTACTATCTCCATCTTATTTGTAACATTATTACCGTTTTAAAAACGTTGTTTCGTGTTTCTTGTTATCATCATTGTATTCTCAGCAGCGCAATAAGTCAATTATTTAAAATATAAAAATTGTTTGTTTTGTTTTTGTGCATTTTTAATAAGTTTTATTCCAATAATATGTTTTATTTTCATTTTCTAATCTTTACCGACTTTTTTCACATTTTATCTTTTAGATTTTTGTCTATATTTTGCATGGATTTTACTTCTTTTTTTTAGTATCTTAAATTTGCAAGATAAGTTTTATCGTACACATTTTATTTTTAAACCATTTTTTATGTTTTAATTGTTCTTTGTTTTGCAACATAAAAAATGTTATATTTAATTTATAGTGTATGTTTATTTTTTAAATTTCTTATAAAAGAAATATAGAAAACTGAAATCATAGAACAGAAAGGAATTATTGATATGAAAAGAACAGAATATCCTAGACCACAATTCGTTCGAAAAAGCTGGCTGTGTTTGAATGGAACATGGGACTTCGACTTTGATGATGAAAATCTCTCTGCTGCACAACATTGGGAGTCTGATGATCATCCCCTGACCCAACAAATTCAAGTTCCCTTTTGCTTTGAAAGCAAGTTAAGTGGAATCCACGATACCACGATTCACAATCGCATATTTTATAAAAGAAGTTTTTCAATCCCCGAAGAATGGAACAGTCAGCGAATCCTTCTTCATTTTGAAGCAGTGGACTATATGTGTACCATATTTATAAATGGTACTCCCTGTGCCACACATACAGGAGGCAATGTCGGCTTCTGTGTAGACATTACAGACTATTTAAAACCAGCCAGCGAACAGTCCCTAGCCGTAGCCGTATACGATCCTGCAAAAGACGAAACGATTCCGAGAGGTAAACAATTCTGGGAAGAAAAAAGCGCTAGCATCTGGTATACTAGAACATCTGGTATCTGGCAAAGTGTTTGGTTGGAACCAGTGAATATTTATCACATTGATCATTTGCGTTTTACTCCTGATATTGATCACGACACCGTCACGATCGAAACAGAATTTTCCGCCTATACAGAAGATATGTACCTAGAGGTTGATATTTCCTTCAAGGGAGAAACTATTTGTAAAGACCGTTATCTGGTAAACAATCCACATATTTTCATGCGTTGTATCCATCTTGCGAAAGATCATATTTTCTATAGCCAGACTCACGGATCCAAACGTCTCTGGAGTCCTGAAAATCCTGCTCTCTATGATATTACCCTACGTCTGATTGTAGACGGCCAAGTCGTTGATGAAATAAACAGCTATTTTGGCATGCGCAAAATTCACACAAAAGATGGCATCACTTATTTAAATAATCGTCCTTACTATTTTAAGTTCGTGCTAGATCAAGGCTACTGGCCAGACGGTATACTAACTGCACCTTCAGACGAAGATTTTGTCACAGACATTCGTATGATGAAGGAAATGGGCTTCAATGGCTGCAGAAAGCATCAAAAAGTAGAGGATGCTCGTTTCTTATATCACGCAGATAAAATAGGCTTTCTTGTCTGGGGAGAAATGGCTGCCGCTTGTCTGTTTACAGAAAAAGGCATCGCTTCCTACGCAAATGAATGGTTCGAGATTCTTCGGCGTGACTACAACCACCCTTCTATCATTGCCTGGGTTCCATTCAACGAAAGCTGGGCTGTTCCAAATATTGGAAGGTGCGTTCGCGAGCAGAATCAGTCCATTGGCATGTACTATTTACTGAAAAGTCTGGATTCCACTCGCCTTGTCATCAGTAATGACGGTTGGGAAATGACCAAAAGTGATATCTGTGCAATTCACAATTACAGCCATGGTTCCACTAATGAGCCAGAAAAGCAAGACTTCTTTGAACGCACGATGGCCGATAAAAAACTTCTGCTCTCAACTACACATGCTGGACGAAGCATTTACGCCGAAGGGTATTCCTACCAAGGCGAACCGATTCTTATTACCGAATGTGGTGGTGTTAACTATCGCTCCAATTATTCCGGTAACTGGGGATACACCTCTGCCACAAACGAAGCTGATTTTCTACAGCAATACGAACATGTAATCCATACAATTCTACGTTCTGACATCATTTATGGTTTTTGCTATACGCAGCTATCTGATGTGGAACAAGAAACAAATGGACTTCTCACATATGACAGAATGCCAAAATGTGACCCAGAAAAAATTCGAAGGATCAATTCACTGTATCGGCACAATATAGTGATTGAATAATCATGTGTCTTGATAATGTATGTCTCCTCTAAAGAAATTAACAAGTGTTACAAAAAACTTAGTCAAGACAGAAAAGCGTCAGAGAAATTGTTTTAGTACAATTTTCCTGACGCTTTAAAAGTAATTTAATTTCCAAATCTAAGTGTTTTTTACTTCTGAACCACCGGGACAGTAAATGAGCCACCGTACCTGTCACTCTGGTCTTCTAGTTTAGTAGATCTTTTTTCTTGGATCAATAAAGTACACCTTTTTGTTTTCTATTGATGTAAATGGTCCTGGAAAACTTTGTTCTCCTCTAGCTTCCCCAAAGAAATCTCCTGCTGTGAGTGTATTTGTTGATACTGGCTTTAACTTCTCTGCGTTGTCTATCAGATTCATTCTCTTTTCCTGTCCACGGAAAAAGACCGGCTTTTTAGCTGCCTCATCAAATGTAATGGTGTATGCCTCAGTATCCACCTTAACAGAAACCCAGGCAGTCTGTCCATTTTGATCAAAACCATAAAATTCCTTCCATGTTTTTAAATCCAAGCATACCTCTGGTTCTGGATACATTACACGTAAATATCCAGAAGGCTGATTTGCATAACAGTTATTTTCTGCCTCATTATGCTGTGTAGGAAATGTAATCGCAGACTGACCACATTTATAGAAAAAATTGTTAAAAATTCTAGTATCACGTCCCGTTCCGCCTCGCATCATATCCTGCTCCATGCGAAATGAAACTGGCTTTGCAAAATATCCAGAACCTCTGCACTTTCCAAAGAAATTATTAGAAAGATACAGATGATCAGTTCCTTCACCATACACACCATATCCATTTACTACATCGTGTTCACGCAGCTTATACCAGCCACTTGAACCAGGCTCCTTCGGGATTTTTTCCTGGTCAAACCTGCCCTCTATGTTCCAGAAAATATTGTTATCAATCAAGTTTGTCTCATCTCTGCTGCACTCAATAAAAACTGCCTCTCTTTGCTCAATACCATCTAGAAACAAATTTTGTGTAATTCGGTTATTTTCATTTCCACAATCAAGCCACAAATGATCGGCACGATATGTTCGTTTAAAAATATTACGGCGAAACAGACTTCCCACACTGTTATGCAGTTTTATGCCCGCAGCTTCCCAGGACAATTCCATTTTCTGCCATCCTGTTCCTTCGATTAAATTGTCCTCTATAAGCACATGCTCTGCAAATAATCCTGCAATTCCGCAAACACCAACATCCTTGATATGACATCCTCTAATAATTGTGTATCCGATTTGTTGATCCGGTAAAATATCGTGATGCCAGCATTCATTTCCAATATCAATTCCAACTGCATTTGACCAGTCAATTGTGCAGTTCTCAATAATCCAATGATGACCGCGCATGCATGAAAGAGCTCCACGTTGTGGAACTGGTGCTCCCATCGCTGCATGTGCACAAGTGATTCCTTTAACATGAATATATGAAAGAAATGGAATCTCAGGTGCAAAACATTGCTCTCGGCATGTAAGTTCAATCGTATGCATTCTCGGGTCTTCATCATTTTCCAGTCGAAAATGTATCGTCTGACCATTTGCTTCTACCCAATAGCTTCCTGGCTGTTCTGTCATCTGACGATAAAGTGCTACCTGTACAAGTGGTTTTCCATCACAAAATACCATGCCTCTTCGATTTAAATATGGTGTCATATCTGTTTTATCATACTCAATAAATAACCTGTCATGCAAAATATTAACTGCGCAAAACGGATTATATCCTTTAAATTGCTCTGGGTTTAAATGATGACACCAAATTATCGGAGTTTTTTCCTCACCTTCTATTTCTCCCATTATCCAGCCCGTACTTTTTTCAAACTCAGTCACTTCTTCCGAAGCTTTTATAACAACATCTCCATCCCCTGCAGCTTCATATAAAACCATTTTTTCTGGTCCCTCTCCTCCAGCCTGAGGACGAACACATTCGCGATAAGTACCCTGATGAATAACAACCTTTGTACCTGCCACAGCACGCCTTGCAGCCTCTGAAATTGTTTTTAGTGGTGCCTCACTGCTTCCATCATTATTGTCTGCACTCATCTTATGCGCTGGATTTACATGAATCACCGTATCATAACTACACGGCATTTCCCAGCTGACAAATTCACTTCCATCTGGAAGTACTGACATAATATCTTTTTTCATTTTTTCCTCCTTTTTGATATTTTGTACTTGATTTATTGTAAGAAAAACGTTAAACTATAGCATATAGTACTACTATTTTTATCATTTTAGAATGTATTATTTTATACTTTTGTTGTATTACTATGTAACTATGTTACTGTTTATATAGACTGTAACACAAATATATAAGGAGGTTTTATCATGAGTCAACTTACTATTTCAACGCAGGAAAAACGTTTTCCTGTTGCTCCAGATCTATACGGCTTATTTTTTGAAGATATCAGCCATGCTGGTGACGGCGGCTTGTATCCAGAGATGCTTCGTAATCGTTCCTTTGAGGATTCTCTGCTTCCCGATGGCTGTATCACAAACGATAATGGCAAAACATTTACTTCTCCAACAGGATGGATTGATGAGTTCAACAATGGCGAGGGAATGAATGACTGGATCGCATCACAAAAAATTGCACCAACCACAATTCCTGCCTGGTATTCCGAAAATGCAGACATGCAGCTTAATAAAGATAATACACTCAATGATAATCGGCGCGTTTCTCTTCAAGTTGATTTTGAAGAAAATGGCAAAATCTATAACATCGGATATAATGGCATTAATCAAGAAAAAGGAGATACATATAATTTCTATCTGTTTGCAAAATCAGAACAAACACTGCATCTGACGGTATCCATTCAAATAAATAATCAAACATCCTGCAGCAGCGATATCATCATAAACGATGCTAATTGGAAACGCTATGATGCACAATTTCTGGCCACTGAAACAACAAGAAATGCTACTTTCTCCATTCAATGTCAGGAAAAAGGAACCCTTTACCTTGGCTTTTGTTCTCTTATGCCTGCAGAAACATTTCACGGTCACGGACTTCGCAAGGATCTTGCAGAAAAGCTTGAACAAATGCATCCTTCATTCTTGCGTTTTCCAGGCGGCTGCATCGTAGAAGGCTTTACACTTGAAACAGCTATGTTTTTCTGTAATACTGTCGGTCCCGTTTGGGAACGTCCAAGCCACTGGCTTCTTTGGCACTATCGAACTACAAATGGTCTGGGATTCCATGAGTATCTGCAGTTATGTGAGGATTTAAAGCTTTCTGCTCTTTATGTGTGCAACTGTGGTATGACTTGTCAGGGACGCGGTCCTTATTATTTCAACGAAGCTCAAATGCAGTTTGCTATCAACGATACCTTAAATGCCTTAGAATATGCACTTGGTTCAAGCCAAACACATTGGGGCAGTCTGCGTGCAAAAATGGGTCATCCAGAACCGTTTTCCCTTAAATATCTAGAGATTGGCAATGAAAATAGTGGTACTGAATATGAGGCTTGCTTTAATCGCATTCGAGAAGCTGTGCTTGAACGCTATCCTCAGATCATTATTGTCTCCAACACAAGAAGCGAAACAATAAAAACAGATATTGTAGATGATCATTATTACAATATGCCTGAATTTTTTGCAGAAAATATTGATATTTATGATGACTACAGCCGCAAGAATCCCAACATTTTTGTCGGTGAATTTGCAGTAAACCAAACTTATGAGGGACAGCTGCGCGCTGCAATCTCAGAAGCTATGTTTATGGTTGGCTTTGAACGAAATCAGGATGTTGTAAAGCTTTGTTCTTATGCTCCACTATTTTCTCACGTTCATTACCAATCCTGGTATCCAAATCTCATAATGTTTGATAATAGCAGAAGCTATGTTATTCCAAGCTACTATTGTTTCAAACTATTTGGTGCGAATCGCGGTGACATGGTAGTTTCCTCCAAAGAATCCTGCGAAAAAATTTATCTATCCCTGCATGGTCTTCCTGTCATCAACGGTGATTGTGGATTAACCTGGAAAAATGCTGTTTTCAATAGTATACCTGTTTTTCCAACAAAAAGCCTGCATGGAAAAGCCATACAGGACAATGATTCATATGTTTTACAGGAAAATGATGCCGATGAATTTACTAATCAGTCAATTCGAAGTCAAATTTTACCTGGCATTGCTCTAGGTAATGATGTAGAAAGCCGCGAAGGCAGCTTTACTGTTCAAATTTTGGCTGAAAAAGGAAAACGAATCGGTGTTGGTATGTTGTGTTCACCAAAGCCATTCAGCTATTATGACCGAACTGATCCGAATCCAAAGGATCCATGGATGCTTTTTAATCTAGAGCCTCTGCGCTGGATTGTTGAAGGCAATACTGCTGCTCTCTATCGCGGCGGCATTTCCCTTACGCAATATTCAGAGCCAAAACAAATTTCACTTCGCTATGGAGAATATAATGAGTTTCACTATGAGCTTACAAAAACTGCAGTCAGTCTATATCTAAATGGTAAACTTATCGATACTGTTGAACTGCCGCATTATCAATCTATGTGTTCTGTCACGACTGATACTGACGATAGTGTAATAATAAAAATTGTCAACTTCTCCGAGATAGATGATCCAGTCTGCATTTCAATAGATTGTGATGTAAAATCAGAGTATGAGGTTTCGCAGCTCACTGGAAAAGCTGATTTTGAAAACTCCCTTGACAATCCAGACCAAGTTCATGATACAACAACAATGTTAACTGGTGCTGGCAGATGTTTTACCTTTACTGCCCCAGGTCTTTCCGTCAATGTGTTAAAATTAAAGAAAAAATAAGCAATGCTTACCTCCGATTATTATACTCATAAGTTACTTTCTTATGAGTATAATAAATCGAATAGTCTGCAAATCTAAGTGTTTTTTTACTTCCAAGCCACCGGGACAGTAAATGAGCCACCGCACCTGTCACCCTAGTTGACTCAGCACCTGCACGACTTTCTTTATATTTTCCATATTGACGGAAGAATAATTCATTACATAAGTATTCTCATAAGGATTCTCCTGTCCGTTTTGTTCATGCTTTTCTGTGTTCTTTATGTAGTAGTGCGACAGCGGATCTAGCTTCACACCACCTGCCTTTGCCTTTTCGATAATATCTGCCTCTGTGCAGTCCGACTTGATATGCATAAGAAAATGCACTCCTGCTTCTTCTTCTTGTATCGTGATATATTTTCCGATTGAACCGCTTTTTAGCTCTTTTAGTATCGCATCTCGCTTGTTCTGGTAATAATTTCTTAGTCTATTTATATGCTTTTCAAAACTTCCATTTTCCATAAACTCAGCCAGTGTGTACTGCTCGAAATTGGATACTGTACAGGAATAAAAGGAAAGCTCATTGTAAAAGCGTGTCGCTAAATCCTCTGGAAGCACCATGTAGCTGATGCGCACCGTGGATGCAAGTGTTTTCGTAAATGTGTTGGTGTAAATTACCTTACCAGAAATGTCGATGCTTTGCAGCGTTGGAAATGGTTTTCCGCTTAAACGAAGCTCGCTGTCATAGTCATCCTCTATAATGTAGCGCTCTTTTTCCTTTGCCGCCCAACCGAGTAGCTCATAGCGACGACTGATTGGCATGACAAGACCAGTTGGAAAATGATGGGACGGCGAGGTGTGAATGATATCAATTTTCTTTTCCTCTAATTCGTGGATAGACACACCAGACTCATCCAGATCAATATAGCGATAGGTCACGCCCATGCTCTTGCAGATTTTACCGATCTTATGATAACCTGGATTTTCCACGCCATATATCAAATTTTTTCCAAGAAGTTGAATCAAAAGGCCGTAGAGATATTCCGTTCCGGCACCAATGATAATCTGATGCGGTGCGACCTGCATACCTCGAAAATTCCTTAAATAGCGGGCGATTGCATTACGAAGAGGCAGGATGCCGCCGCAAGGCGGGTTGATCATCAATTGAATACGGTTATCGTTTAACACACTTCGTACAGTCTTCGTCCAGATAGTAAATGGAAAAATTTCACTGTCGGTCTGATTGCTGGAAAAATCGGCAAAGTATGGGGAGCAGGCAATACTAGCAGAGTCATCAAACAAATTTGCATCTGCACTTGTTTTCGCGCTTGTATTTGGATTTGCCACCATATCAATATCTGACACATAAAAGCCACGTTTTGGCATCGAATAAATATAACCTTCATCTGAAAGCTGACCGTAGGCATTCTCCACGGTAATTACACTTATACCCAGATTTTTCGCAAAACTGCGTTTTGATGGCAGCTTCTCACCAGCGCACAATTTCCCTTGTAAAATGTCGTTTTTGATACATTTATATAGTGATTCATAAAGTGAATCTGACCCTGTCGCGGTTAAATTATATGTCAACATCTGATCTTTTTTCTCCAATCTGACCTTACTGAATATATTTATTTTGGGGATTTTCTTATATCCACTTTGTCAGTATAATGCAAGGCAAAGCAAAAGTAAAGCTTTGGAAAAGGAGAATCTCACTATGGATACAACAAATACTTCCGTTACTGCAACTGAACGTTATAAATTAAATAAGGAGCTGGCCCAGATGCTAAAGGGCGGCGTTATTATGGATGTTACGACACCGGAACAGGCACGCATTGCGGAGGCTGCTGGTGCTTGTGCTGTTATGGCACTTGAGCGTATCCCGGCTGATATCCGCGCAGCTGGCGGTGTTTCCCGTATGAGCGACCCGAAGATGATTCGCGGCATTCAGGAAGCTGTTTCCATCCCTGTTATGGCTAAATGCCGTATCGGTCATTTTGTTGAGGCGCAGGTACTCGAGGCAATCGACATCGACTACATTGATGAGAGTGAGGTTCTTTCACCGGCTGATGATGTATACCATATAAATAAGAGAAATTTCCGTGTTCCGTTTGTCTGCGGTGCTAAGGATTTGGGTGAGGCACTTCGCCGCATCAACGAGGGTGCTTCTATGATTCGTACCAAGGGTGAACCTGGAACTGGCGATATCGTACAGGCTGTTCGTCATATGAGAAAGATGAACAGCGAAATCCAAAAGCTGACATCTATGCGTGAGGATGAGCTGTTTGAAGCTGCAAAGGTGCTGCAGGTTCCGTATGATCTTGTCTTATATGTTCACAATAATGGCCGTCTCCCTGTTGTAAACTTTGCTGCAGGCGGTGTGGCTACTCCTGCTGATGCAGCACTTATGATGCAGCTTGGCGCTGAGGGTGTATTTGTCGGCTCTGGTATCTTTAAGTCTGGCAATCCGGCAAAGCGTGCCGCCGCAATCGTAAAGGCTGTCACCAATTATACAGATGCAAAGATGATCGCTGAGCTTTCCGCTGATTTAGGTGAGGCTATGGTCGGAATCAATGAGCAGGAAATCGCACTTTTAATGGCAGAAAGAGGTAAATAATGATAATTGCAGTTCTCGCTCTGCAGGGTGCCTTTGCAGAGCATGAAAAAATGATTCGCTCTCTCGGCGCAGACTGCATAGAACTGCGTCAGGCAGAGGATTTAAAAAAGCATTATGACGGGTTGATTCTTCCGGGCGGAGAGAGTACCGTTCAAGGAAAGCTCCTTCGTGAGCTTGGCATGTTTGACACAATAAAAAAGCAGATCGAGGACGGTCTTCCAGTCCTTGCAACCTGCGCAGGAATGATTCTTTTAGCCTCTGCTATTGATGGACAAATTGATGGGCAACCAGATTCATATTTTGGCACACTGCCTGTCCGCGTCAAAAGAAATGCTTACGGAAGACAGTTAGCAAGTTTTCATGCAAAAGCAGATGTCGCAGGCATAGGTGCTGTCCCGATGACCTTTATCCGCGCACCATACGTTGTAGAAATGGATAAGGATGCACTTGCTTCTGGTAATGGTCAAATCCTTGCCGTTGTGAATAACCGTATCGTGGGAGTACGCTACAAGAATCAGTTTGCATTTGCATTTCATCCGGAATTGGATCCAGACACACGCATTCATCAGGCGTTTCTTGACTGCGTGAAAGATTCTATCAAAGTAGCATAAAGTGAAAATTCACTCTTCTCCTTCCTCACCAACAAAATGAGCGATTCCACCAATCTTTTCCCACACAGAATTCGATTGGGTTCTCACAGTTCCATAGTCTAACAGGCTCATCTGGTTATTCAATGTGACAATTTCAGTGATCGCATATCCGCCGTTTCTGCTATCCTCTTTTACAACAAAATCATCATATAGGATGCGAAGCGGCGAATGCTGAATTGCTGCCTCGTAGCCAACCTGAACATTATAATCAGCCAAACGCCAAACAGTGAGTGCCTGATAACAGTATACACGGTCTGCACCATGGTTTAATGCATATTCGGCAATTGTCTTTCGCGGCATCTCCCACACGCGGCTTGGCTCAAATTCATACAACATTCCATCTTTTTCATAGGCGAAAAATGATTGATGGCAAGTCTTTTTTATATTATCACCCATATCATATCGTCCGGCAATCCAAAATCCACTGGCCGCCTTAAAGCCAACCTTTGGATTTTCCCACACTGTAAATGTAGCTACGCGTTCCTGCTGTCCCCTTGCAATATCCGGCACCACACGTTTGCCGCGAAGCAGCCACATCTTTGGATTTCCTTCGCTTATTTCCCAGTTTCCTTCTCCTCGTCTGTCAAAATAAAAAATGTCGTATGATTCTAGCTCTGTCTTCTCATCTTCTGGAAGTATGGATAAAAGTTGCTCCTTCGCCTCCTCATTTGAAAGCTGTGAAAATTCTTTTTCTGGCAGATTCATCATATATTTGCCATGTACTGGCCAGATGGAAATTGCTATACTGACAAGCGCTGGTAAAAGTGTCATGCCCACGAGTGGAATTAAATAACCCCAAATTTTTTTCCATGAAAATGGCTCAATTCCAGCGTAAGATTCCTCCTGCAAAATACGCTTGATCTTCCATGTTTTGATAATAAACAAAATATCACAAATTTTAAGTGCAATCACTCCAATTATAATAAGAAAGCCCCACGTACCATTTACATTTATATTGACACTTTCCTTTGGAAATCCATGAATCGCGTTAAGAATCAATATCAGAAGGGTCTCTGCGCAAATATAGACCTTAAGCACCCATGCAATACTGCCATCGTCTTTATTTAATTCTGTTTCTACTGCTGCATCTAAATAATTTGCCATCATCATAAGAACAATTCCGGAAGCAATCATGTTTCCCACTCGCAAGATTGTCTGCAAAATTGCATACGGCTGTGTCTGTGCCAAGACAGTAATCGGCATCAGTAAGCCCAATCCATATGATGCATAAAACGCCTTGCGAAATGACTTGCTGATTGTTCTCATGCGATATAAGGAAAATATCATAATATATGTTCCTATCCAACTGATCGCATCTGGTCGCATGTTATTGACATCTGGCAGCCAGATTAAGAAAATTCCAATCCAAAGGACGGTAAGCATCTTATTAAAACCATTGTTGGAATCGTATGGATGCGCAAGCATAAGTTCATGCGCAAGCTCATTTGCATCACCCATGCGACTCACCGCCTCTACATAAGCTGCGCTCTCATTCATTCCCTCGTCCATGAGCTCAAATGCCTCGTCCTCAATGTGATCTTCCATCTCCTCACGAACCATCTTTTTTTCTCTCAAGCCAACAATTTCCTCTGTTACCCGGTCAAGAAAGGCATTCATCTTTTCTATATGTCCATTATCTGTCTGATTAGCACCATTCATCCCCATACCACTCATAAAATCACCTTCCCTTTCCTCATATACTTTAGATCAGAAATATTCATCAAAGCGCTATGCCACTTTTTCGCATATCACGCATTTTGCAGCTGCAGCACCTTTCCTACTGCTCCTGCATATTCCTTCCATTCCTCTTTCTGTCTGTCCAACTCTTTTCTCCCCTTTTTTGTAATCCTATAGAAGCGGCGTTTTCTCGCTGAGCTCGTATCCTCCCAATATGCTTCCAGAAAGCCATCCTGCTCCAGCACATGAAGAATCGGATAAAGTGTTCCTTCTTTCAGGGAAAAAACTGTTTCAGAACGCTGCTCCAATTCTTTAATGATCTGATAGCCATACATTTCCTTCTCCTCAAGCACACCAAGTACTAACATAGATGTGCTTCCCTTTACCAATTCTTTATTAACGCTCATAATACTCCTTTCCTTCTTTAATAAACTTCGCAGCCAATACCTCGTATATCTATGTATAGATTATCATGGTATATGGCTGCTGTCAAGTTTTTTTTCACTTTATTACATTTTCGTTACGGAAATCTCAACCTGCTTAAACGGTATTTCAATTCCTTCCTCATCAAATGCCATCTTAATATTTTCTGTTAGGCGCCACTTTGCATTCCAATATTCTGATGATGAAACCCACACATGAAGTCCTAAATTTACGGAGCTTTCGGCAAGCTCTGACACAAATACATTGACGGGATTTTCCGGATCTCTTGCAGGATCATTTTCTCCCAGACGGATCAATACTTCCTTTGCCTTTTTTAAATCGGACTTATATCCGATTCCCACAGATAACTCAAGACGCCTCTTTCCCGTTGCTGTTACATTGACAATACTACTGTCTATCAGCGTACCATTTGGAATCACAATAAGACGATTATCTGCTGTAATTAATTCTGTATATACCAGACCGATTTCCTTTACTGTGCCTTCTGTATTTCCCTGCACAATGTAGTCACCAATGACAAACGGCTTCATCAGTAAAATCAACACGCCTCCTGCAAAGTTAGAAAGGCTTCCCTGAAGCGCAAGACCAACTGCAACACCAGCAGATGCTACAAGTGCAGTCAGCGATGTTGCCGTCAGTCCTACCGTCTGCAACAATATGCCCAACATACAAATATAGCCAAGTGCATTGATCACGTTGCAAAAGAAGCGGCGCACAGTCACCTCCATGCCATGACGTTTTAATGCCTGATCGCATAAGCTTACTATCTTTTTAATCAGCTTTCTGCCGACAAAAAAGATCACTAATACTAATGCAATGCGAAGCAAATAGTCACATACAACCGGCACATACCTCTCAAACATTTCTTTCCATGAAATCTGGCTTAGCTTTTCCACCTTATCGCCAAGCTCATTTGCCAGAAATTCCATGCTTTCAGGCTCCGTTTCTTCAACTGCTGCAGTTGCTAAATCTGAAGTTAAAATTGAGCTTAAATCATTGAACCAATTAAAACACTTCATTGTCTTCTCCTTTCCTGCTGCTAACAAAAATATATCATATACTTCACCAAAATGCCAACAGGCAGAGGAAAATCTATTACGATTTCCTCTGCCTGTTTTTTTAATTACTCTGCATTATCCAGCAAAAAGCGCATTCTTTCAGTCTCTGTACTTCCACCTGCTGCACCATCTTTTGTAAAATTCATTTCATAGCGGTCTGCATCGCAGTATGGCTTCCACTCTGGAAGCTTATTTTCATTATAATCATTTCCATTTGGATTGCCAGTTTTTATAAAGTTGACAAAATAGCTGCTGATCTGACGCGCCAGATCATAGTGATGACCGTCAAATGGTCGCCAACATTTGGCAAGTGTCTCAAAGAAGAACCATAAATCACACGAGTGGAATGTGCCTGCATTGTCCCATCCTGGAATATCAGCATCAAAACGATAATAATAGCTGTTTTGATTACAGCCTGTAGCTTTTCTTGATAAAAATGCTCGCTTTACGCTGTACTCAATTCCACTGACAGGCGAAAATCCCTCTGGTGTCTGCTTTTTATTTTCTTCAAATGACAAAAACTGATCTGCCTTATCTTTAAAAAGTTCCTCTGCCTTTTTCAAAAGCTGTTCGCCGTCCTTAGCTTCAATATGATTTAAGAACTCATCTGATGTGTTTCCTGCCATAAGAGGCACTAAAAGGCTTCTTCCTTCAAGCATCTTTTTGTATGGGTCTTCCTTGCAGAATACACCGTCACGCACAGTATACATACGCGGATGATCCTTAGCAAAATCAGAATACTTATCACGAATCTCAAATGCATCAAGTGCTCTTGCTTCCTCCAAGGTTTTTACGCCAAGAAATTCAAAAAAGTCTTTTCCGATCTGCTCTGCCGTAGCTAAAGGTGTCGGTGTGCCAAAACGTGTCTTTTCATAAGGACTTCCAATCATACCGCTCATCACAAGCGCACCGGAAATTTTTCCTTCATTTTCTTCACATGCGAGCTGCGACATTACGCTTGCACCGCCTGCCGACTGTCCGGCAATTGTAATCTTATTTGGATCACCTCCGAAATTAGCAATATTTCTGACAACCCACTCAAGACCTGCCTTCTGATCAAGGCTTCCGAAATTGGACGGTGCTTCTGGCTGCTCTTTTGTCAGCTGAGGATGTGACAAAAAGCCAAATACATTCACACGATAATTGACGGTGACAACAACAACTCCCTGTCTTGCAAGGCGCTCTCCGTCAAACTCCATCTCCCTTGTATAGCCCCATTGATAGCCGCCTCCAAAATACCAAACAAGAACTGGACGTCTATCATCCACGCTTTTTGCTCCTGTCCAGATATTTAGATACAGACAATCCTCATCCATAGGCACATCCTGGTCAACATGCCACTCTCTATTGTATAGAGAATCACCTATGCCTGGCGTATCCTGCACAGAAATCGGTGCAAAGCGTGCACAATCCTTTATTCCTTCCCAATTCTCACACGGCTGAGGTGCGCGCCAGCGATTCTTCCCTGTAGGCGGTGCAGCAAACGGAACACCGCGAAAAGCTGTGATACGCGGATCGGCTGCCTCAATACCGCGCACCAGACCATTTTCTGTTTTTGTTTGTCGAATCATTGATCTTCTCCTCTCTAAAACGCTATGATGATTATAACGCTCTTTCACAGAAAGTATTAATGCTCCAGATAAAAGCCCTTCAGTGAACCCTTTCCTTCTCCCTTAAATGTAAAATAAAGTGCCTGCACACCATCTGGCATTTCAACTGGTGTACTATAATGTTTCCATACATTCGTGTACTCTACTGGAATCTGTGCCAGCACTTTGCCATCCCATGCAGTTTTTACTTCAAAGCTTCCCTTTATATAACCACGAACATCAATCGAAATTTGATGAATGTTCTTCATATCAAAATATTTGAAGCCAACTGTTGTACCATCCACAATTGCACCAAGATATGCCGGATCCTCATCACCATCTCTTCCATCCTGCATGATCTTAGGAAAACGTTCATCTACATAAATAGAAGGCTCATTTGTAAATAAGTTGCATGCCAAATACGCTGGATAATAGCCCTCTCCATCTAGTGGTCCGCCATTTAATCCACATGAAGTAATCTCTGCCTGGAAAATACTGCCATCTTCACCAAATGTCAGGCGCTCTGCGCATCCCTGTCTGCTGTACCACGTACCATTTGTATGTCTGTGATAGAAAATATACCAGTCATCTCCAATCTGGACCATACTTCCATGATTGTTTGCACCATATGCAGTTGGCATATCTGCCGGCTTATATGTATCAATATGAAGGTCACAGTTACTTACAATCACGCCGCCATACTTAAAGCCGCCCGTAGGCTCCTTGCTCGTCGCATAGCAAAGCTCATGCATAACCTCAGACGAATAAATAAAGTAATATGTGTCGCCTCTCTTTCTAATAGACGGAGCCTCAAAAAATGCGTGACCCTCATATGGCGTATCCTTGCTGTACTCACTTCCCGGCACAATAATTTTCGGTGCTGTCTTCACAGTCAGCATATCTTTATCAAGGACTGTCACCATCGCGCCGCTTCTCGACTTATCCCCAATTCCACAAAAACCTGTGTACAGATAAGTCTGATTTTTCTCTGTGATTACACCTGGATCAAACTGTGGCTCATCTGTTTCTTTTTCACCAAGACGCGTGCCATCTGGATAATGAACATATCCTAAAAATTCATATTTTCCTGCTGGTGTATCACAAACTGCAACTGATACAACCGGAAGCTTATCAAGCACGTAGAATAAATAATATCTTCCATCTGGTCCAACTGTGACATCAGGTGCGTACAGACACATCGTTCCATCTGGATTTTCCGGATCCTGTGTCTTTTTATAAATCACGCCCTCATATCGCCAATTTCCCAAATCATCTACTGGAGCAGACCAGCATACATAATCACCCATACAAAATACATATCCATTGTAAAAATCGTGCGATCCGTAAACATACACACGTCCATTAAATACATAAGGTTCTCCATCTGGAATATATTCCCATGACGGAAGATACGGATTAAATGCCTGTTTTTTCATACTGTAATACCAACCTTTCTTAATTTTATTTCTTTCACAAAATATCACTCGATCATGATTTTTCCACACAATCACTTTGAGGCTTTGCCATAAACAAAACCACTTCCCTGCCCTTGCTATCTCTAAGAATCTGTTCGCTCTGATTCCACATATAGGTCTCTAGCGTATATGCACCATTCTCATACGCATATCCATCACCGTCATCTGTATATAGCTCATAGCTGCAGTCTTTTTGGGCATACACAACAAATGTAAGATTACCTGACATTACTGTCTCTGCCGTACTATTCGCTGACTGCTGCATTGGCAAAATACTTCCTTCCTTTACAAACAATGGTATACGCTCAATCGGTGCCTCTGCCTCGATCCACTGACCACCCTCATAATACGTATTTGTCCAAAAATCATACCATCCGCAGCCTTCTGGCAAATATACATTACGAACTTTACTCGGATTTTCCTGCTTTTCTGCTCCTGTCGCACTCTTCTTATAATACATGGTTTCTGTCACCGGACATACCATCAGGCTCTCTCCAAATAAATATTGATCTGTAATCTCAAGTGCCTTAGCATCTTTTGGAAAATCAAAGGCCAACATACGAATCATAGATGCATCATACAACCATACCTTTCCTGCTGTCGAATATATATAAGGAAGAAGTTCATACCGAAGCTTATTTGCTCGAAGCATAGCCTGATAAAATACACCATCTGCTCCCTTAAAATTCCACAGTTCACGTCGACAATCCGTACCATGTCCTCTAAATATAGGAAGAAAACAGCACCATTGATACCATCGCGTATATAGTTCAAGATATGCTGGATCCTCCACGGTATCATCATACTCACCATCCCAATACCAGTAATCTCCTCTTTTTACAAAGAACGCACCGATATCTGCCGTCCAGTATGGAAATCCACTAGCACAAAAATTCAGTCCCGCTGGAATCTGACGCCGAAGAGTCTCCCAACTGGCAGCAGTATCTCCTGACCACATAACAGCACCATATTTTTGTTGACCTGTCCATGCACTTCTCGTAAGATTAAAGACACGCTTATCGCTGCCTTTTTCCTCACTTCTTTGTCCCTCATAGATAGCTCTTGCATGATACAGTGCAAAGTCATTCGTATGCTCCTCTCCAAGATAATCTCCTGCCGTCCTATTATATTCTTCATACTGTAAAGCTGGCTCCACGCGTTCTGTATGACTCCATTCAGGTGTAAATGGTTCACTTGAATCACACCACCACGCATCCACACCATACTGATATAATCCCCGTTTTGCCTGTTCCCAGTAGCATTTTCTTGCCTGCTCAGTCCTTGCATTATAAATATCTGAAAATGGAAGCAGCAAATTTTTTTCTTTCATTTCTTTGTGATTTTCACACTTTGGATCCATATTCGGCCAAATTGAAATCATAAAGTGAACATCCTCATCATGAAGTGTCTGAATCATGTTTGATGGATCTGGAAAACGGCTGTGGTCAAAACTCTTTTGTCCCCACATTCCGTCCTCCCAGGAACACCAGTCCAATACAATACCATCCAAACCAATACCACGCCTTCGGTATTCTTTGGCTACCTGACAAATTTCCTTCTGAGACTCATAGCGCTCCTGTGACTGCAGATAGCCAAATGCCCACCGTGGAAGCATTGATGCCTTTCCCGTAAGCCTTCTGTACTCACGTACAACACCATCCATTCCTTCACCATTGATAAAATAGAAATCAAGCTGGGGTACTGCTTCAGTATACAAATATGAACCGTACTCTGTATCGCTAAAAATCATTGTACTCGATGTATTTATTAAAATGCCATATCCAAGACTTGACACCAAAAGCGGAATCGCAATCTTTCGATTTGCCTGATGAAGATACACCTGATGACCGCGAAGATTAAGAACACCCTCCTCATGCTGGCCAAGTCCGTACAGTGCCTCCCCCTGCTGCCACTCAAAATGCATCCTAGTATGATATAATTGCTTATCGGGCACACGAACGGCATCCTTTACAAATGTTTTTACACCGTCTGCTGTCTGAATATGCGTGGTCTGTCCTGCCTGCTCCACACGATAGGACTGGAACGCCTCCATCGTTCGACTATCTTTCTTGCGTTCTTTCAAAAGCAATGTACCATCTGGCTTATAGTAAGAAATCGAGGACGAAGCCCGATCTATTTTTATTAAAAGACCCGTCAGCTGCATACAGACAATATTTTCATCCACAGTAAAATTCCACTGTACAGAACCATCTTTTTGCTCCAGCCATTCTTCTATTTCCCCGTTTTCTTCCTTCACGCAAATAATTCTTACAACACAATTTGATACTGGTATCAATCGAACCTTAGATGCCTGTGATATCAAGAGTAATGTGTTTTTCTGCCTGACCACCTTTGTGATAAAATTACTTGCCCTGGACTTTGCTGTTAGCATATCATTGCCTCACTTAATATACACGCACCGTCACTACTGAGCATGCCGGTACCACAAATTTCACACCGCGCTTTGTTAATTCTACATCAAGCGGCTTCTCATATAAAACTGGTTCTTTTCCAAACTCGTTGTAATCATTTAATCCGCCGTGAAGAATAAAGCCTTCTGCCTTTTTAGGTGTCTCCTCCATCAAAACAGCTTCGATAGTCTCCTCACCATCAAGTGATGTATTGACAAGTGTTATAGTAATTACACCATCTTTATCCTGTGATACTGACTGCTGAATGTTATCCATCTGATACTTATCATTTCCTACCTTCTTTGTCTCAGACAGACAACTTTCTAAAAGCTCAGCGTCCTGATGGAAACGATACATATGGAACACATGGTAGGTCGGTGTAAGAATCATTTCTGGTCCATCTGTTAAAATAACTGACTGAAGCACATTTACAATCTGTGCGATACATCCCATCTTCACACGATCACAATGGCGATTGAAAATATTAAATGTAGCTCCTGCTACAAGTGCATCTCTCATTGTGCTTTGTTGGAACAAAAATCCCGGATTTGTTCCCGGCTCTACATCATGCCAACAGCCCCATTCATCCACCATCATACCGATTTTTTTATCTGGGTCATACTGATCCATAATTGCACCATGTCTGTAAATCAACTCATCCATGCCGAGCGCACGATTCATTGTGTACCAGTAATCATCTTCTGAAAAGTCTGTCGCACTTCCCTTATGTGGTCCCTTTTCTGCGCCGCAATAATAATGAACAGACAGACCATCCATCATGCCATGTACTTCTTTTGGTGCCGGCTCTGCAAAACATTCGCGAAGCACCACCTCTGTCCACTTATAATCATCAGCATTCGCACCGCCACAGATACGAAAGATCGGTGCATTGCTGTCATATGTTCTCACATATGTCTGATAACGGCGATAAAGATCAGCATAGTAAGCAGGTGTCATATTTCCGCCGCATCCCCAGTTTTCATTTCCAACACCAAAATAGTCCACTCTCCACGGCTTTTCTCTGCCATTTTTCTTTCTGAGATCTGCCATCGGTGACACACCATCTAATGTCATATATTCAACCCACTCGCTCATCTCACGCACACTGCCGCTTCCAACATTTCCGTTGACATATGTTTTGCAGCCAAGCTGATCGCACAGTTCAAAATATTCATGTGTTCCAAAGCTATTATCCTCAGTCACACCGCCCCAGTTGGTATTGATCATTTGCTTTCTGCTTTCCTTAGGACCAACACCATCCATCCAGTGATACTCATCAGCAAAACAGCCGCCCGGCCAGCGAAGTACAGGAACCTTAATTTTCTTTAAAGCCTCAACCACATCTGTTCTCATACCATTTTTATTTGGGATTGGCGAATCCTCTCCCACATAAATTCCCTCATAAATACAGCGGCCTAAATGCTCACTGAAATGCCCGTAAATCTCCGGCTCAATATGACCTTTTCTATTTTTTTCGTTAATATAAAGCTTCATATTATTTTTTTCTCCTTTTCTTATAGAAAAGGCGGAGAATAGCAGTTTTGCCTTTCCCCGCCAGATCATCCATGCTGTGTCTGTCTTTTCCTTTTTTCTTTTTCCCCTTTGACCTCAGATCACTTTATATATGCAGCCCAGAACAACTCATTTTCATTTACTCTGCTACTGCTGCCTCTCTTGCATCTACTACTGCCTGATACTTATCTGTATCAAACTCAACAAGCTGGTCCCATCCAAGACCTTCAAGTGTAACACACATTTCATCCCACATCTGATCAAATTCAGCATCATCTGATGCAAAGATTGCCTGCCAGGATGTTGCCTTGACCTGATCGCCACACTGACTTCTGATCAGCGCGATATCGGTTGTATCAATTGGAAGTACAAGGTTTACATTCGGAACAATATTAAGCATTCCATTTTCCTCCAGATATGAAACTTCAGTTTCAGAACCAAACTTCTCACTCCACTCTTTGTTTGTTGCTGTGTTATTTTTTTCAAGGAAGGATGCCCAGTAATCACTTCCAAATGTCTCTCCTGTTTCTGGATTCATCTCAATACTTGCAACAAGCCACTGATTTATCTGGTTATTTCCATCAGTCCAGGAACCGCCGCCAAGTTCTTCTGGTACCTGAGGATCATCTGCAAATCTTGTCATACCAGCATCTGTCAGTGTATATGTACCATCATCATTTACAGTATAAATAAAGCCTTCCTGACCAATATGCTGCATAGTCAGACCTTCTGTTGAGCAAAGCCAATCCATAAATTCAAGGATACGCGCCTTATCTTCATCTGACACGTTAGAACCAACTGCCCATGCACGGCCATCGCCATAGTAGGTATCTGATGCCTGATAAATATTCAGATCTTCTAGCGGAATACCACGATAATTCTGACGAGCCTCGCCCTTAGCTGGTGAATTCCAGAAACCATACTGCCAGTTGTACCAGAACAGATGAACTCTTCCCTGACGCATCTTGTCACATGCTGCATTCCAGTCCTGTGTAGCGGAATCTGGGTCAACCAGTCCCATCTGATTTGCCTTATATAAGAACTTTAACATCTTATAGTAAGCGCCGTCTTTATCAGTTAATGGTGTGATGGAATTATCTGTTCCCAGTAAAATAGAACCATTTACTTCCTGACCATACCACTTTGTAAGCTGATTTACATTCTCAATACTTGTGCCATCCCAATCTGGCCATAAGCTCAGTGCATATGTCTTATCTCCAGCCTCATTTGTCGGATAAGCATCCTGAATCTTCTTTAAGGTATCTAACAGATCGTCAAGATTTTTCATCTCTGGTGCGCCAACTTCTACATAATGATCCCACCGAAGTCTTGGCATTACAGCTACAGTATCTTCCTTGTAATCAGTCGGTCCATTGGAGTTCATCTCTGCCGGAATTGCATAAACGCCTTCCGTTCCGATTACTTCATTTATCGAATCATTAAACAGACTAATCTGCTCTTCATATTTCATGAGATTCTCATAATTTGGAAGATCCTCGCTGATATCTGCGATCAGACCTACATCAACACAATCCTGCATATCTGCATTATCCAGAATAATAATATCACCCAGATCACCAGATGCACATCGTGTCTGGTAAAGAGATGCTGCATCACCAGATACCTGCGGCGCAACGATGTTTAACTCGATGTTGAAACGATCCTTGATTTCCTTTGCGTACCATCCAGTCTGCATACCCTGATAGTTTGCTGCCACATCGTAAACTTCGATTGTCAGGGGTTCATCATGATTCACTTCTGGTGCTGCCCACGCATTCATTGGAAGTGCGCCTGCTGCCATCATCGCTGCCATTGCCATGCTTGCTACATTTTTCTTTTTCATAGTAAAATCCTCCTTTTTGATTTTCTTTGATTTTTACTTTAATCTTTCTTTATTTCCTATTACTTTAATTTTTCCTTTTGACCCTTTAGCCCTTAACTGCTCCTACCATAATACCCTTTACAAAATATCGCTGGAAAATCGGGTATACAAACATGATTGGTGCAACAACCAAAATCGTAACAGTCATACGCACACTCGTCGCTGTCTGTGCTGTTGCGGAAGCAGCTGCCATAGCGCCTGAGCTTGCAGAACTGTTTGCCAGTGCCTTTAAGGAGCTTGCCTGATTCAAATACTGATACAAAATAAACTGCAGCGGATACAGCTTCGTATCTGTCATTAAAAGAAGTGTATCCTGAAATGCATTCCACTGATTAACTGCTGAGAAAATAGCAACTGTTGCCATAATCGGCTTAATAACAGGAATCATAATCTTCAAAAATACTTTTATAGTTCCTGCACCATCAATCTCTGCTGCCTCCTGAAGTTCCTTTGGAACAGACTCCACAAACGTCTTTGTCAGGATAATGTTAAATGGAGAAACAATTGCCGGCAAAATATAACCAAGGAAGTTATTTGTAAGATGCATATTTTTCATTGTCAAAAACCATGGGATAATTCCTGCATTAAAGTACATAGTTGCAACTAAAAGTCTGTACCAGAACTTTTTGTGCCACATATCTTCCTGAGTAAACATATAACCTAAGAATGCTGATGCACCTACAGTACAAAATGTTCCGATTACTGTTCTTCCAAGAGAAATTTTTGCTGCCTGAAATAAACCGTCAATCTTTAATGCGCTCACATAATTCTGAAAATGAATTCCTCTCGGCCAGAAAAGAATCACGCCTCTGGCGCTTAAATCATTTGCACTGATTGTATTGATAAAGATGTAGTAAAACGGATATACACAGACTAGCGCGCACAGGCCGAATATGATGTAACAGATAACACCGACCATACGGTCGCCGAAGCTTTCCTTCATCTTTGTCTTATGTTGATGAACTTGTTTCTTTTTCATCTAAGCTGCCCTCCGATCCAAGTTAGATAAAGCTCTCGCCACGTACCTTCTTCGAGAAGGTATTTGCACCTACAAGAAGAATTACACTGACTACACTCTTTAACATACTAATTGCAACAGATACGGAATAGCTTCCGCTTCCCATTGCGGTATTATATACGTAAAGATCAAGTACCTGAATGTACTGTTTGTTAAATGCGTTCTGAAATACGTAATACTGCTCCATTCCGTTGTTTAAGAAGTTTGCAATGTTAATCATCAGCAAAACAAAATAAGTCGGAATCAAACTTGGAATTGTAATATGATGAATCAGCTGCATACGGTTTGCACCGTCAACCTTTGCTGCCTGAAACAGCTCATCATCAATACCAGAAATTGCTGCTATGTACATAATTGCCGCCCAGCCAAGATTCTTCCAAGTCAGCCACAGCCACTGAGTAAACCAAACATGCTTTGTAGACTGTAAAAACAAAATTGGCTCTGTTGTAAATCCAAGCTTCATTAACAGTGTATTTGCCATACCTGTACTGTTAAACAAGCTGAATGCAACTGAATATACAAGAACCCAGCTGACGAAGTTTGGAAGCGTTGTAACAGTCTGGACTAACTTACGAAACTTCACGCATCGAATCTCATTTAAAAATACAGCAAACAGCATTGGAAGCCATGATGTACCAAGTGTTAACGCACTCATCGCAAATGTATTTTTTAATACCTGAACAATCTGCTTGATCTTAATATCGTTCTCAACCAGTGACTTAAACCATTTTAAGCCAACAAACTGTGCCTCAGAAAAAGGCTTCGGCGGACGATAATCATAAAATGCGTAAATCCATCCGTATAACGGATAGTAACTAAATATAATTACCAATGCAATGAAAGGTGCTACATACAAAAACAACCGTATGGACTTCCATTTTTTTTTCGTCATCTTTTTCTTTTTCAACTGTTCCACTACCTTTCTTTTTTATTTGGTGTAACGTTTTTCTTTTGCTAATCTCATTATGTCACTTTGCAGGCATTTTGTCAATACCTAATTTGATTTTATTTTTATATTTGTCTATTTTGCATATTTATTTTTATATTCTTTATGTATTCAGCCTGTTTTTTTGTGTTGCTTTACCATTCTACTGTTTGTTTAACGTTACTCTTTTATATTTTGTAAAATACTAACTATTTCGATTCCAATTTACAAAATCATGCAAAAAAAGAAGCAGCCTTACCGACTGCTCCTCTAATTTGTTTAACGTTTTTATTCTTACTCATTTCGCTTTGGAACTGACTCACGTATTTTTATCTCACATGGAATTTTAATGTGCTTTACCGTATCACTATCAGCTCCATTATCATCACTGTCCTGCTTTTCTATCTTTTCAAACAACAATCTTGCCGATTCTGTTCCAACCTCAAGAAGAGGAAGGCGGCTGCTTGTCATCTTGGGAATGTACCAGTTTGCAATCTTCTCATTATCAAATCCAGTAACAGCAATATCCTTTCCCACTTCAAGTCCCATATCATGAATACAGTTATACACACCGCCTGCCATCCAGTCTGACATACAAAAAATCGCATCTACCCCAGCATTCACTAACTTAGCTGTCATCGTATATGCCTTTTCAGGCTCCCAATTTGCATCAAGAACCCATGACGGATTATACGGAATACCTGCTTCAAACAGTGCTCGCTGACAGCCAAGCAAACGGCGTTTTGCATGAATATTGTCAGCACGTCCGCTTATCACTCCAAGCTTTCTGTATCCTTGTGCTAAAATGTAGCTCACCATCTGATAGCCGCCTTCCTCATCATCGATCTCAACAGAAGTAATACTTTCATCTGAGCAGCAATAAGCTAGTACAAGCGGCATGTCTGTTTTTTCTTCAAACAGATGTATCTCTCGCTCATGACCTGCTATATATATCAGTCCATCTGCCTTAATGCTTACAAGCTCCTTCATAGCTGGATCTAATACACTATGGATTAACGTTTCATCATTGTACCATTTATCTTGCCATCTTGAATACAGCCTAAGATTCTGCAGAAGAACACGATACTTTTTTTCCTCACAATATTTCATAATGCCTTCGACAATCTCCGGCGTCGTAAACTGCTCGAGATCCTCAGTGATAACACCAATTGTCTGAGTGCGCTGTCTGCGCAGCCCCTGCGCGAAGTAATTTGGATGATACCCAAGTTCCTCGATCGCTTCCATTACTTTTTTACGTGTCTCATCCCTGACCTTTTTGGGACTATTATTTACAATATTTGACACCGTTGTAACTGAAACACCGCAGTGCTGCGCAATTTCCTTTAAAGTAACCATTACGATTTCCTCCCGTTTTTGTTTTCCCTGTTGTTTCTTTATGTTAACACAGGAGCGAAATTTTATCAATCACCTTTTTTTACCTGCACACCTACTTCAAGAATCTTATCAAAGCGTGTTAAGAATGTAATTGTCGTTACAGTTGCTGCCAAAATATCGCTGATTGGCTCTGCTAAAAAGACAGCAAATACCTTGTCTGCCAAGAAGCACGGCAAAATAAATATAAGCGGAATCAACAGCACAATTTTTCTTAAGCATGCCAAAAGCAGACTTACCTTCGCCTGGCCAAGTGCCATAAAGCTTTGCTGACAACTCACTTGAAAACCAATCGAGAATATACCCGCCATATAAATGTGAAGTGCCCATGAAGTGTAATCTACTAGGTTCGTATCTGATGTAAATAAACCTGCAAACAGCTGTGGTACAATCATCATGACTAGCCATCCGGCAATGGTAAATGCAGCGCACACAAAAAACTGAGTAAAGAAGGCCTTCTTTACGCGATCCTTGTTTCCGGCTCCGAAGTTATAGCTTATGATTGGCTGACCACCCTGACAGATACCCTGAAGAGGCATCGTGATAAGCTGATTCACACTTGTGATAATGGTCATCGCACCAACTGCCACATCACCGCCATAACGGGCAAGACTTGATGTAAAGCTGATCGACAAAAGGCTCTCTGTGGAAATCATTACAAAACTTGAAATGCCAAGTGCAAGACACGGTCCAAACACCTTCGGGTCAAGCTTCATATTAGACAGCTTTAATTTCAGGATTGTCTTCTCTCCTGTCAAAAAACGAAGCACCCAGATGGCACCAACTGCCTGACTTAAAACAGTTGCTATTGCTGCACCGCGCACCCCCATATCAAACGCAAAAATAAAAATCGGGTCAAGTATAACGTTAATGACTGCACCAATCAAAGTCGTCATCATGCTGATTTTAGAAAAGCCCTGTGTTGTGATAAACAGATTCATTCCAAGAACAATCAGCACAAAAATACTTCCAAAAATATAAATTCGCGCGTACTCAACTGCATACGGCAGCGTCGCATCACTAGCTCCAAATAAAATAAGAAGCCTTGGTGCAAAAATAGAAAATAAAATGGTAAGTCCAACTGCAAAAATTAAAATCAATGAAAAGCAGTTTGCCATGATCTTCTCTGCCGTTTCATTGTCCTTCTTTCCCATGAATATTGCTGCTCTTGGTGCTCCGCCTGAACCAGACAGCATAGCGAACGCGTTTATCAGCATTAAAATTGGTGCAAACAAGCCAACACCAGTAAGCGCTGCCGCACCTATTCCAGGAATATGTCCGATATAAATTCTGTCTACAATGTTGTAAAGCAAATTGACAATCTGTGCGACAACAACCGGAATCGCAAGCTGTGCAAGAAGTTTTGGTATGCTTCCCTTTCCCAAATCCCGCGTTCTTGCCTGTGGTTTTGTTTTCTCTTCCATAATTTTTCTCCTTTTTTCTTCCCCAAACTGTCGCTTTTTCTTTTTAACATTTTTTGTAACTATTCAGAACCCCATTCGCAAAATCGCATCTTCGATGCTTCTATTTTGCTCATGTGGTTACCTCGCCATATAAAATTGCTATTCTGTCTGAATGCAAGCATTCACAGAAAGCAATTTTGCATGGCTCTGAATAGTTAACATTTTTTAAGCCCCGAAGAAGCATTTACCGCTCCAACGGGGCTTTTTGCCTGTTTGTAATCAATCAGACAATACTCTTTGTTATTATCCTATCTACAAGAATGTTTTACTCTGCCTCAGAAGATGCTTCCTCTGTGGAAACTTCCTCGGAAGATACCTCCTCGGAAGACACCTCAGAAGATGCCTCCTCAGAAACTTCTTCTGAAGACTCCTCTTCCATCTCGACTAAGGTTACGTTCTCTGAAAGCTTTCCTAACACATAATCAGTGCTTGCTGCAAACATTACATATGGCTCACCATAAACACCAACTGCCTTCTCGTAATCCTCATCAGTAAAGTTTAAAGATTCCTTTGCAATATCTGCTGTCATCTCCCAACCTTCAGTTTCCATAATGGCCTGCAGTACAAGATAGTTTCCTGCATATGTCTTGCACATATCCCTGAAGGAATCCTCATCAAGTCCATTTGCAGATAAGAAAGCATCTATTCCTACACCGTACATAGATGCGATAGAGGTATAATACTGATAACGCTCATTGTAAACTGTGTCAACAACCTCTTCCGGTACATCTTTGATCTCGGAATTTTCTACTACATACTGGAACAGTGCGTTATACATGTTCTGCTTGTACAGATTGTCATAGACGCTCTGACGATATGCCTCTGCGCTCTCATAATCCGGCAGATTCTCAGCGATAAAATCATCATCAAACTCTGGTGTTATCTTCTCTTCGATGTAGTTGATTGTGATATTGAAAACAGCATCCTTGCCGCTTAAATCTGTGTTATTAGTGTATGGATCTGGGAATGTAACATTGATATCAAAGTTCTCGCCCGGTGCATGACCGATCAGCTGATCTAAAAATCCATCGATAAAGCTTGTTACGCCAATGGTAACAGTTGCACCTTTTCCGTCAGTGCTTCCGCCCTCAAACTCAACACCATCAACAGAACCTACATAATCAATATTTACAGTATCACCATCCTCGATCAGACGATTTTCATCAGTGATCTGGTTTGTCTTTGTATAAGAACTTAATGTCTTATCAATCTGGCTCTGCACAGCCTCATCAGATGGAATGATTTCATCTGACAGCTCCATATGGGAATAATCAAGCAGCGTTACATAATCAAGTGCCTTCACACCTTCAAAAAATCCCTTTTCATCATAGCCTTCGCTATAATCAAATGCCTCTGTCTCGGCTTCGCTTGATTCTTCCTCAGCATCAGTCTCATCTTCTGATGCAACCTCTGATACAACCTCAGTTGCCTCTTCTGTGCTTGTTTCCTCTGCAAATGCTGCTGCAGGAGTCATAGCTACTGCCATGCTCATACCGAGTGCTGCTGCTAAAAATCTTCTTCTCATTACCTTCACCTGTCCTGATTCATTGTCCAGGACTCCCTTTCTTTGAATGACATAAATTCATTCTATCACAAATTTATGCGTTTGAAAACCAATTAAGTAAAATTTCATTCAATTTTCACAGATTTACCATTCTCTGCTATCCCAGATTACCGTGAACGGTCCATCATTTTCGAGTGATACTTTCATCTCTGCTCCAAAAATACCATGCTCGACTTTGCCAAATTCTTTTCGGCACTCCTCTAAAAAATATTCGTATAAGCGCTCTGCCTCTGCTGGGGAACCTGCCTGCGTAAAGCTTGGGCGATTACCTTTTTTGCAGTCGGCATACAGCGTAAACTGTGATACTACAAGCACCTCACCGCCTACATCCTCGATTGAACGATTGATTTTTCCTTCTTCATCTGAAAAAATGCGCAGCTTATGAAGCTTTTTTACATATCGTTCCACCATTGACTCATCGTCGCCTTGTCCAACGCCAAGAAGAACAAGATAACCTTTTTGGATTTCTCCTGTTACTTTACCCTCTACTGTCACACTTGCATGATTTACTCTTTGAATTACAAGTTTCATAATCTTTTTCCTCTGTCTGCTGTTCTTATATACTTCAAATGTAAAACCCAGAGGAATCCCCTGGGTTTCATTTGCTTTTCCTTTATTACTGCTCTCTGAAGAAAATTTCTCCAGTCTCTGCATTCATTCCATCTACAATTGCCAGAGACTCTACGCGAATACCCTTGCTGCGGATTAAATCGCCGCCCTTCTGGAAGCCCTTCTCGATTGCAATACCAACACCCTCGATTGTAGCACCAGAGCTTTTTACAATATCAATCAGTCCCTCTAATGCACATCCATTTGCCAAAAAATCATCAATGATAAGTACATGATCTTCTGGAGAAAGGAACTTTTTAGAAACAATCACATCATAAATTCTGCGGTGTGTAAAAGACTGAATCTTTGTGGAATAAACATCACCGTCAAGATTAATGCTCTGAGTCTTCTTTGCAAATACAACTGGTACATGGAAATACTGTGCTACAACACAGGCTATACCGATACCGCTCGCTTCAATTGTGAGGATCTTATTGATTGGACAACCCTCATACAGTCTCTTAAATTCTTTTCCCATCTCTGAAAACAGTTCGATATCCATCTGATGGTTTAAAAAGCTGTCAACCTTTAATACATTTCCTGGTTTTACAATACCATCCTTGCGAATTCTTTCTTCTAACAGTTTCATAATGTTCCTTACCGCCCTTCTGATTAGTGTCTCTTCATATTTTGTCTATGTATAGTTGTATCAAAGGCTACCGGATATCGGCAGCCTATTATACCATGTTGTCTTTTAGGGTTTACTTTGTTACCTCATTTTCAAGCGTCTCGCCTTTTTCAAATGCAGCTGCATTTTCAAGCGTGATGCGGCTGATTGCCTCAAGTGCCTCTCTTGTAAAGAAGCCCTGATGAGAAGTTACCATGACATTTGGGAATGACAAAAGTCTTGCCATTGTTGAGCTTTGCAGAATTGTGCCTGAAAGATCTTCATAAACCTTGTCGTTTTCTTCCTCATAAACATCAAGGCCTACTGCAAAAAACTTACCCTTTCTGATACCTTCAATCAGTTCCTCTGTATTAACAAGACCACCTCTTGATGTGTTGACTAAAATCACTCCATCCTTCATCTTCGCAATAGACTCACGATTGATTAAGTGATGTGTCTGCTCAGTTAACGGACAATGAAGTGAAATCAAATCACTTTGCGTCAACAATTCATCAAGAGTTACATACTCGATATCATTATTAGGGTTTGGATACATATCATAGCCAAGTACTCTCATGCCAAAGCCTCTGCAGATTCGCGCCATAGCCATACCAATTTTCCCAGTACCGATGATTCCGGCTGTCTTCTTATAAAGATCTACACCCATCAGTCCGTTTAAACTGAAATCATTTTCTCTGCACTTAATATAAGCCTTGTGCGTATGACGATTTGCTGTGAGCGCCAATGCCATCGCATGCTCTGCAACAGCCTCTGGTGAATAGCCAGGCACACGTGCAACCTTTATGCCATACTCTGCTGTCTTTTTCAAATCTACATTGTTGTAGCCTGCACAGCGCATTAAAATTAATTTAACGCCCTGACGATGCAGCTGTTCAACTGTCTCTGCCCCAATATTAGCATTAACAAATGCACAGATCGCCTCGTAGCCTGCTGCTAATGCCGCTGTCTCTGGTGACAAATTTGCCTCCAGATAATGAATCGAAAGCTCTGGATACTCTGGCAAAATCGCATCAAAAAACTCTTCATCGTATTTTTTGGTACCATAAAACAAAATGTTCATATGCAATCTCCTTTTCTAATAGATGATTTCCTTGAAAGGGTTCTCAATTTTTTAGAAAACATACGCTCAGGCGCTTTAATGTATTATTTTTTCTGAAGTTTGTCTACTATTTTATTCTCCTCCCACATCTTCTGCATCCTGACGTTTTCCTCGTGCTGTTCCTCAACGCCTACCTTTGGCAATGCCTGCACTTCTTCATTTAGTGAAAGCATCTTTGCATCCAACATATTTACAATGTCTGAACAAGCTTTTAACTCTTCATTTATATGCTGCGGTGCTTTTCCCTCGAATTTATAGCGGATTTTATGCTCAAGTGATGCCCAAAAATCCATCGCAATTGTGCGAATCTGAATTTCCACCTTCACGTTAACCGGTCCTGTTGACAAATATACGGGAACCGATACAACCATATGGTAGCTCTTGTAGCCATTTGGCTTCGGATTTGCGATATAATTTTTAACGGTCAGCACTTGAATATCTGACTGACTGCTAATGCGGTCCGCAATTCGGTAAATATCAGAAGTAAAGGAACAGACAATACGGATGCCTGCTATATCACTCAGGCAGTTCTGCATGTTGTCCATATTAACTTCCAGGCCATGGCGTTTTAATTTCTTTACAATACTCTCCGAAGACTTGATTCGTGATGTTACATGCTCAATCGGATTGTAATTATGTATTTTGATAAATTCATTGTTCAGTATATCAATCTTTGTTGCTATTTCCTTCAGCGCAGATTCGTATGTAAACATAAGTGTTTCCCACTTATCTATGCGGTGTTCGCTGATTTCTTCCATTTACTAACTTTCTCCTAACTTACACTAACTTACTTTTTGTCATGCAGCCAAAACTTTTGCTGCTTCTTTATCAGTTTACCATATTTTGATTGCTTTTTAAAGTATTTCTTTTCGCGTTTTGTAACATATTACCCGTAGGCTTTCATACCTTTCGACTCTCAAAATATACAAAACGGTCTATTGCATCGAGAATATCGGCAAATTCCTCTCGCGGTGCCAGCGCTACATAACGGCTTAAAAGTTCATTTTCTTCTTTTTTAAAACGACCATAAAAGCAGTCAAACATGTTGTGGCCGCGCATATAAATGCGTATTTCTTCCATATGTGCTTTTACATCCTCTGGTCCTGTCAGATCGTGACCTATTACACTTATAAGCTTTTGTCCGCTTGAAAGTCTCGATAAATATTCCTGCCATTTTTCATAGAAGGTCTGATAAAATGCATTTTCCGACTCGACAATACCTAGCTGCGCCATGATTTTGGGATTAAAGAAATAATTTTCGAATGAATAATATTTCAGAACAAGTACATTTTGAGGACGCACCTTAGGCAGATGGTCTACGTCGCGCTTTCCTGCCTCCTCGTAATAATTACACAGCTGGCTTATCAGCTTTCGCCTGTCTTTTCCGTCACCGTCTCGTATCATCAGAAACTGATCTTTCAAATAGACCTGATTCATATATTTTAGATTTGCATACGTTTTGATGTTTGTACAGCTGTTTGTTGTAATAATTGCGATGCGCGACAGATTGCCGTCTTTATCATAGATTTCAGAATAATATCTTTTAAGCAGAATAGGCAATCGGTTTTTATCCTGTTTTCCTTCCACGATAAATACAAAGTTTACATTCATCAGATCGGTTGCCGTATATCCCAAATCATCTAATATTACACTGATATCCGTATTGTCGCGCACAATGGAACGACCTTGCTTATCAAGTACTACCTGTCGAATTTCGCGACTGTTAAAGTTTGCAAGAAGATTAGGCGAATGAGTTGTAAACACAACCTGATTTTTTCGTGACAGACGATACAAAATCTCACCAGCCACACGCTGCAGTGTTGGGTGAAGAAAAAGCTCTGGTTCCTCAATCATCAGTATACTTGAAAGCTGCTCCTGCATCTCTGTATATGTTTCAAGAAGAGACAAAAGATAGATGCTTCGCATTCCCTCTCCCATCTCACTAAGCGTATGTGTCTGTCTTTGTGTCTTACTGCAGATTTCTGTTGTAACCTGAAGCATCTGTTCAACATTTCTATTCATAGAGTAGACAATCTCATCCTGGCCGCCGTTTTTCTTAAAGTTTTCATTTACACTCTTTGAAAACTCTTCAAGGTTTAGCTGGTACAGCTTGTAGTCTAAAAGCTTAGATGCCTCGAATGCATCAAGCTCAATTGGTTTTTTCTGATTGATATAGCCGATGCATGAAAAGCAATGGTCACATGTCTTTGCCTCCTCAAACAGACAACAACCACTTCGCATTTTAGAAATCAGCGCGTCCTCACGAAGAAGCAAAAGATCACTTTGCAGCCGCTCAATATCACGCTCAGGACTGACACTATAGATACGTGGAAGCAGCTTTTCAATATAAGGATTGTTCTTTTTAAAGCCGTCAAAATAGCGCTTTCTGCCATCCTTATTTGCGATAAAGCAAAAAGACAGCTCACCACGCTCATTTATTGATTCACCGTCAGTTTCAAACATTGATACAAACGATGGCAGCTTCTTTTGAAAATCCTCAAACCAAGAATCAAATTTTCTGTAACGGCTGATTATTCCTCTTCGGCAAAGACGCTTTAAATCATCCTTTGTCAATTCAAGTGTAAGCGCAATCTCAATATTGCCGCCATCCCAGTTGAAATCCTTTTTTGTTATCGCAATATCTCCAAGCGCCACACGCAGGGCATCTATTATCGTGGATTTTCCGGTATTATTTTGTCCAACAAGAATCAGGGCATTTTCCACTGAATCAATTGTGACATCCCGGATTGCACGAAAGCTTTTAATATGTATTCCTGTCAGTCTCATTCGCGCACCTCTGCTTTTCTTACTCATGTTTTTGAAGATTGCGGGAGTGCAAAGCACACAGCAATCTGGTATCAAATATCATAGCATATTCATATATTTTTTTCCACACAAATGTCCGCCTCGTGAAAGCCATTCGCCTTCGGGCTTTGCCATAAACATTGGATGATCCGTGAACTGTACTCATTAGATTCTAGAGTCCCCGAAAGTGGTTGACATCTTACGTTTAGTTTTGTATAATAAAAACAAAAGTAGTAATTATTATTACATAGAAGGGAATTTTAATTATGATAAAATACAGCCGCCAGCGTGAAGCAATTGTTCAGTATCTCACAGGGCGCACAGATCATCCAAGCGCTGAATCTGTTTATCAGGCACTCCGCCAGACACACCCTAATATCAGTCTTGGAACTGTCTATCGCAATCTAGGCGTTCTTGAGGAAAATGGTCAGCTGATGCGGATTCCGATGGATAACGGATCTGACCGTTTTGACCCAAATGTCGTTCCTCATTATCACTTTTTATGCCGCAAATGCGGCTGCCTGCAGGATGTCCCAATGACAGCACTTGATTCTTTAAATCAGCTCGCTCAGGCACATATTGATGGCATCGTAGAAAGTCATGCCCTGCTATTTAAAGGGGTATGCAAAAGATGTTCAGAGGATACAAAATAGTTTTTTTTATTATATTTTTGAAAAAACTCTTGACAGCTTTGTGGGTTTATGCTACTATCATATCAGTAACAATTACTATTATCAATCAGGGCACCGACCCCTATCACGGTTCCTGATTGATATGGTAACAAACAATAATAAGCGGTTTTTCCGCTAACATTAACAATAAATATTTTTATCAGAAAAGGAGATTACTATTATGGCTAAATTTGTCTGTCAGGTATGTGGTTATGTTTATGAAGGAGATTCTGCTCCGGAGTTCTGTCCAGTATGTAAGGCACCGGCTTCCAAGTTCTCAAAGCAGGAAGAGACCTTAACTTGGGCTGCTGAGCACGTTGTAGGTGTTGCTAAGGGTGTCAGCGAAGATATTCTGGCTGATTTAAGAGCTAACTTCCAGGGTGAGTGCTCTGAGGTTGGTATGTATCTGGCTATGGCTCGTGTTGCTCACAGAGAAGGCTATCCGGAAATCGGCTTATACTGGGAGAAGGCAGCTTACGAAGAGGCTGAGCATGCAGCTAAGTTTGCTGAGCTTTTAGGCGAGGTTGTTACTGATTCCACAAAGAAGAATCTTCAGATGCGTGTAGAGGCTGAAAACGGTGCTACTGCTGGTAAGATGGATCTTGCAAAGCGTGCTAAGGCTGCTAACCTTGATGCAATCCATGACACTGTTCATGAGATGGCTCGCGATGAGGCTCGTCACGGCAAGGCATTTGCAGGTCTGTTAAAGAGATATTTTGGTGAGTAACGTTAATCATTGTCACTTCAAAAAGAGGTAATGACATGGAAAATTATACCATTTGCAATTGTAAAAATGTAACGTACTTTGATGTCGCAGAAGCGCTGCACAATTGTCCTACTTTCAGCGATGTAGAAAAGACGTTTGATGAAGTACAAAAAATCACCCACTGCTCTACTGGATGCGGTGGATGTCACGGAAAGATCTTAGACGCTATTTCCGAGATCATGGATAAATAAAAAAAAGAAGATCATCCAAAAACGGGTGATCTTCTTTTTTCTTGTCATTTACCAGTTGTTTTTTTATAATTATCTGTTATACTATTACTAGATTATGTAGTTTTCAAAACCAGATAATACTTTTTCCAAAAACAATGGAGGTTATGATATATGATTACCAGAATTATTTCCGACTCTTCTTGCGAACTTTTTGACAGCGCAGATGGTCAGTTTCGTACAGCACCTTTGACTATCTCTACAGATGAGCGCTCTTTTTTAGATGACGCCAATCTAAATACACGTGAGATGCTTGACTATCTTTCTGCTCACAAAGGACGCTCCTACACGGCATGCCCAAGTATTGAAAGCTGGTTAAGCTGCTTTGAAGGAGCTGATGTGATTTACGTTGCAGTAATGACTAGCGCACTTTCCGGAACGCTCAACTCTGCATTATCCGCAAAGTCTATTTATGAGCAGCAGCATCCTGAAGTAAAAATCCATATCTTTGACACACTGACTACCGGACCTGAACTATGGCTCTTTATTGAAAAGCTTGAGGAACTTGTCGCTTGTGGTACATCATACGATGAAGTCATTCGTATTGCTGATGAATATATTCACACAACGCGTCTGTTCTTTGCATTAAAGTCTCTTCATAATCTAGCAGCCAACGGCCGTATTAATAAAGCAGTTGCTTCTGCCATCGGCATCTTAGGCATTTCGATTCTTAGCACAGCAAGCGAAGAAGGACGCATTCATCCGATTGGCAAATGCCGCAGTTCCAAAAAGCTTGTTGCTTCTATCATGGAACAGTTTGAAAATGCCGGTTATCATGGCGGCAAGGTACGCATCAGCCATATCGAAAATGCAGCGCTTGCCGAAAGCATTCAGGCAGAAATCTATAAAAAATATCCGCAGGCAGATGTCCAGTTTAGACACTGCCGCGGACTTTGCAGCTACTATGCTGAAAAAGGCGGTATTTTGATTGGATGCGAGTGTTAATTACGCATTTGCTTTTGACGCAAGCTCCTGAACGATTTCTCTAACCCGCTTGTGATCACATTCCTGCACGATATGTGCATACTTTTCATATAATGGACAGCGCTCATTGTACAGATCTTTGAGTGTCTGTCCATTTTTCAATGCAACACCACGCGCCGTCAGATCGCCAAGACGATCCTCAATTTCTTTATAAGAAAGCTTTAAGTAGACAACACAGCCGATCTTGCGCAGATGCTCCATTGCCTTTTCACCATAGATTACACTGCCTCCAGTTGCAATAACTGCCTGTTCACAGTCTAACCCTGCATTGATATCTTCCTCAATTTTCAGAAAGCCATCTACTCCATGCTCGGTAATCAGTTCATGAAGCAGCTTTTTTGTCTGCTCCTGAATAACAAGATCTGAATCCAGAAAGCGATAGCCAAGTCTCTTTGCCAGCACAACCCCAACCGTGCTCTTTCCTGCTCCCGGCATTCCAATCAGTACAATGTTTTTCTTTCCCTGCATCGTCTCCATAATCTTGCGTCCTCCATTTGTTTGTCTTTGCAAGACTCATTATAACAAATGAGGACGCACTCTTCCAGTAAAAATTTTGTCAACGTTCTTCCTGTCGTTTTTGAACTTCTGCATGATACAGCTCAAGCTCAAAGTCCTGCCGATTTTTATGGAGCATATTTTGCAAAGAAATGCCGACTCCTGTAAGCTGTATCGCAGCAACTGCCAAAAATCCGCTCACAATCAAGGTCGGATAACGCGGCACCAAACCCGTTTCAAAATAAGTGACAAGCACTGGTATAAATAATGCAAGCGCAACAAGAAGCAACACTGCACTGATTGTACCAAAAAAAGCAAACGGATTATAAATACGGAATAAACGGATTAATGTCTTAATCACGCTCCAACCATCGGAGAACGTATTTAACTTTGACACGCTACCTTCCGGTCGATCACGATATGGAATAATCACATTTTCCACCTGCATACGCTTATCAATTGCATGAATACTCATCTCGGTCTCAATCTCAAAGCGACAGGAAAGAATCGGAAATGTCTTTACAAAACGATAGCTAAATGCTCGATATCCAGTCATAATATCGCGTATGCTTCCGTGAAAAAACTTCGATACCATCCCTCTTACGAGGCGGTTTCCAAGATTATGAAACGGTCGCTTATTTTCCTCAAAATAGGTTGATGATAAGCGGTCTCCAACTACCATATCCGCATTATGTTCCATTACTAGACGCACCATTTCACCAGCAGACTCTGCTGGGTATGTATCATCTCCATCTACCAGTATATAGCAATTTGCATCAATTTCCTGAAACATTCGTCTTACAACATTTCCTTTTCCCTGTTGGTATTCATGACGAACAACTGCACCTGCCTGCTTTGCGATTTCAACTGTGTTATCCGTCGAATTATTATCATACACATAAATTACCGCATCGGGCAGCTCACGCCTAAAATCCGTTACTACTTTTTCAATGGTTTTACTCTCATTATAGCACGGAATCAATACTGCAACCTCATCCATTCGATTCTTCTTTATCCTGCCTTCATCTGTGCTGTTTTTATTTATCACATTTTCCCTCATACTCTTCTCCTCTTTTTGTGTTGTTGCTTTCAGAGCCAGACTCTCTTGAATTTCAACTATTCTTCAAATTCTGCTCGTTGCATAAGTCAACTGTCAATTTAATAGATACATTCATAGATCGACAATTCAGCGCCACTATAGCATTTTTTGAATTCAATGCCTCCATTCGGCAAGCTACTCTGATTCTCACCAAACACCGTACCACTTACAATTTTCTCATCAATCGAATTACGGCTCACAACATATTTAATCTTCAACTCTTTGAATTTCTCTGGTGAAAGCGTTACATTTACATAATCCGTGTTGAGCAGTTCAAATGAAGTCTCACTTCCAAGTGTCGCTCCGATATGACAGTAACGATTATAGAAATCTTCGTATTCACCCGACTCATCTAGCATTGTCCATCGTTCCTTCTGCGGATACGTCTGCGTCGTATTAAAACAATCTGCACCTGCCATGGCTGGAATATTGGTTCCTGGATACTCCAGATCAACGGTCAGCCAAATTGCAGAAGGATCCGACTTTACAATGTCACGTATCGTCTGCATTGTCTCACTCTTTGTGACAGCACCTGTTCCCTGTGCAATCGGATTAATCCAACAGGAAGATGCCATTACAACTACACAACAACCAATCACTGCCGCTGTGTATTTTTTTCTATGGGAGCAAAACAACAGATAAAACAGGACCACCAGAAGCATCCAGACACCTACAATTTTCCATGCTACGTCGAAATATTCCTTTACACATCCACTTGTATCATATTTCGTAAATCCCCACGCCAGAAAAGCCGGAACAGCAGCCGAAACAAGTGCTACCAAGGCTGCCACTATTCTATTTGGTGATTTCTCCTTTAATGAAAGTGCCCGAATGAAAAGCGTCAGTTGAAAGAAACCGAGTACCTGCGGTCCCCGATTTGAGTTTGTAAAACTAAGAAGCGTAATCTTAGAAAGCCACATTGGCGCACCCACGCAATAATACCAGGCAAAAAATACATCCAGTCCCACTAAAAGAATCAACAACGGATCCTTTTTCTTTTCCTTAAAAAGTACCCACAACGCCAACAAAAATCCTGCTGGTGCAAAGCAAATGACGGATGAATTTTCTACAATCAAAGGATCATTATTATTGATTCGTCCTAACAGTGAGATCGGATATTTCATCATCCACCAAAGGCCATTTCCTCCTGATGACGGCGGGGCTGCTCCCGGATAAACCGAATTCAGTTCTGCCTGAATCACATCCCATGAGGTAACAGCAAGCGTTATAAGCCCCGCTGCTGTAATCAAAACAATAAGAATCCATGGAACAATGTCCTCGCGGCACAAAACTTCTTTTTTTGTTTTCCAAATAAGTACCCACAAAAACAGCGGCACAAAGCCCCATGCCACTGGCACCATCCATGTCGGATAAAAGGTTAGGACATATCCGACTGCACATACCGCCATCCCGACTGCCACTGCAATCTTTCTTGGATTAAATGCATGCGATACCAGATAGTTCGTTCCAATAACAAAAAAGGCACCATAAATTAACATTTCAACAAGACCATTAATTGCAAACCACCACTGTATAAATGGTGCCCAGCTCACACAGATACCAAGCATCACCGACAATTTCTTTTGCCCATCACTGATCAGCATTCCAAGCTCAAACCACGATAAAAACAATACAAGCAGACGCGCACACCAAAACCAGGAAAGCCCTCTCTCACTTCCAAAGAAAAGATACCCCCAATAAAAAGGCCGGAATAAGGTTAAGATATCCCATGCTGGTTGTCCATATACAAGCATATTGTCCGTGCGAACTAGCCCTATTGTCTGGCTATAGCGATTATACGCACCAAGCGTATTGTATTGCTGTCGAAAACAAAGCGGCGTTAATGTTCCCCACTCATCACTTCGAACCGCGCGTGGTCCTCCTAAAAGCACTCCAGTTGGAGCATCACCTAAAAAGACTCTCCAACATCCCATCGATGAGCCGTTCATCTTAAACGAAACCAATAAAATTAACAAAATAAATGCGAGTGCAAACCGATACTGGTAAATCCATTCTGCTGCTTGTTTTCGTTTATTACCCATTTGTTTATTCATACATATTCTCCCCCTCTCTACTTATTATACAAGGCAGTTTTCATACAACGCGTATTACGTTCTCAGTAAAATGCATACATCAAGCCTTTTTACTTATTTTACAATCAAACTCACCGTTATGCAATCCAAAATTCAATTATTACCTATGCAACATTTTCGTATAATCCAACGTTATTATTTGACAATTTTAGTTTTTGTTCTTTCACATTCTGTTCATTGATTCTTTGCTTGCTTTTATGTATATTTCTGGTAGAATAAACTTAATAACACTGCAGATCATCTGCGGGAAGGACTTAAAACAATTATGAGCAAAGGACAAATTTTTCACAGCACATTTTCAGAATACACAGATCCATACACTGGCACTGTTGTAAAACGCCTGACGGATCCGTCTATACTTAGTCACCACATGTATTTTTATAACCGCATGACTACATCTGACGGACAATATCTTTTAATCTGCCAGAAGCGTGACGAGGGCCGTCAGCTTTATACACTCAATCTCCATAACGGTGAGATTCGCCAGATAACAGAGGGAGATGGTGTCGGTCAGGACAGCGCCATGTTCTCACATGACGACAAAACCATCTTTTATCAGCAAAACAACCGCTTTTACGCGATGGATGCACAGACTCTTGAAACGCACTGCTTTTACGAAACACCAGAAGGCTGGAGCGGTTCTGCACCTGGCATGAGCAGTGACAATCGTTTTATGTCAATCGTAGAGACAAAACAGGATACACTGCCGCCGCGTGATGGAAGCGCCGGATGGAACTTTTTTGCGCTTACTTGCCAGGCTAAGCCACTGTGCCGCATTGTCTACATTGATGTAGAAACAGGAAAGAGCCACGTAGTACTTGAGGATCACTGTTGGTTTGGTCATACACAGATTCGTCCAAATGATCCGGATACGATTTTATTTTGTCATGAAGGACCTTATGATCTGATTGATGCCAGACTATGGCTGATACAAAGCGATGGCAGCCGTTATCGCTGCTGCCGCAAACAGCCATCTGATCTGATTTTGACACATGAATTTTGGCTTCCTGATGGTTCTAAATTTGCTTACGTTTACCGTGAAACAACTGGCGACAAGATTGAAAACATCCGCCTTATGGATCCTGAAACATTAAAAGAAGAAATTCTAATGCCATGTTCTCCGTTTGCACATTTTATCTGTGATAAGAAAAATGAGTACATGGTTGGTGACTCTCAAGGAAGCGATGTTCCAATTCACCTTTTGACAGAGGAAATGCTGAAAGAAAAAGCCAATACCATAAGCAATGATTTTATCTATCTGATTGATGTCAAAAAACGCACAGAAAAGAAGCTTTGTTATCATGGCACATCTTGGCTGGCTAAGCATGGAAATCCGCAGGATTCACATCCGCATCCGTGCTTTTCTGAGGACAACAAGAGTATTATTTTTGTATCTGACCGTGAAGGACTGCCCTGCATTTATCAGGTAATGCTTAATAATTAGTGCTGGCATTTATTTATTTTTACACTTTATTTTTTGGAGGGAATAATTATGGACATGAGAAAATGGTTCAAGGAAGCACAGTATGGAATGATGGTTCACTGGGGTCTGTACTCACTTCTTGCAGGCGAGTATAAGGATCGCTACAGTGGTGTTTATGCTGAATGGATTCAGGCAAACCTGGCAATCCCGAATGCAGAGTATGGAAAACTGGCAAAAGCATTTAATCCAGTATTTTTCGACGCTGAGGAATGGGTTAAGCTTGCAAAGGACTGCGGCATGAAATATTTTGTTGTCACCAGCAAGCACCATGATGGTTTTGCTATGTTCCACTCAAAGGTTGACAAATACAATGTTGTTGACGCAACTCCATTTGGACGTGATGTTATCGGCGAGATTGCAGAAGCTTGCTACAAGCATGGCTTAAAGATGGGTCTTTACTATTCTCAGGATCTTGACTGGCATCATCCGGACGGCGGCGGCTATCTGTCAAACCACATTCCAAGCCAGGGTGTTACATGGGACAATAGCTGGGACTTCCCGGATGCTGCAAACAAAAACTTTGACCGCTGCTTTAATGAAAAGATTTATCCGCAGGTTGAAGAGATTCTTCGTAACTACGGTGAACTTTGCCTGATCTGGTTTGATATGCCAATGACCTTAAAAGAACATCAAAGCCGCGCACTGTTCGATGCTATCAAGAAGTATCAGCCTGACTGCCTTATCAACTCCCGTCTTGGAAACGGTGCTTACGATTATGTATCACTTGGCGATAACGAGATTCCAGATTCTATGCCTGAGAACACTGAGTTTGACCCAGCTTTGATGAACGGAATTGACGGCTTCAAGCCATCTCCATACGGACTGTATGAGACTGCTGCTACTATCAACCGCACATGGGGCTTCTCTGCTCACGATCAGAACTGGAAGAGCCCAGAAATCATTGCTGCAAACCGCAAGAAGTTAAACGGTATGGGTATCAACTACCTGCTTAACGTTGGACCAGACGGACTTGGCCGCATCCCGCTTGCCAGCCAGAAGGTTTTACGTGAAGCTGCAAAGCTGTAACTACTGGGACAGGGACATTGGCCTTTATCCATTTTTCCACAGAAAACCTCGTCCGACATAGTCGGGCGGGGTTTTTCAAATTAACATACATCAACACGCATATCAAGAAGTTTCCATCGCGACAGTTGCACTGGCTCTTTCTCAATACTTATTAAACCACCGGGACACTAATTAAGCCACCGCCCAATTAAATGGCCACCGTTCCTGTCACCGTGGTTGTATTATTTAGAAATGTTCTTGAGTTCTTTTTCTACGATTTCTTTCCATTCGTCCAGTGTATGGCTTCCTGAATAGGTTTCTCCTACAATATTTCCTTCTTTGTCAACAAAGAATGTTTCCGGGAAAGCAGAGACACCATTTAAACGTCCATTCATCATTGTTGAATCCGGGACCAGGAACGGATAGGATGCTTTTGTCTTCTCCTGAAGGACACCGGCTTTTTTCACTGTATCCTCATTCTGTTTGGCATCATCACCCACTGTATCAAGAACGACACCGACAACTCCAACACCTTTTTCCTTCATCTCTTCATAGAGTTTTTCCAGCTCCGGAATCTCATTTACACATGGAGAACACCAGGTAGTAAAAACATTCACAAGTGTAAGATCATAATCGCTGAATACTTTTTCTGTATAATCTTTTCCATCAACGCCTTTTGTCTTAAACTTGCCTACAGTTGTAGAATCACCTTCATTGCTTGTCTCCTGTGGCTGGTCAAATGCAAAATGATGCTGGAATGGTGTCATCTCTGTGAGTGTCACATCAATTTCTTCCACTTCTTTTTTCATGGATTTATCTGCATCTTTATTAGTGCTCAGATAATATTTATACTTTCCATCACTGCTGCTTCCGATTTCTTTGTGTTCTGTGCAGCCTGTGATCTTATCCAGTTCTTTCTCAGAATCTTCGTCATAGATTCCAATCGCTCCAATTTTTGCAAGACTATTGTACCAGTCATCATATGCTGTTCCCATCTTGTCAACCTCTGCCTCTTTCTGCTCCTCGGTCATTTCGCTCCAGCTTATATATGCATATTTAATTGCATCTGCA
>OCHA01000026.1_pt1 | contig 214640 bp, 176 predicted proteins | sample 1538591 | NCBI WGS metagenome assembly OCHA01 (sample SAMN04571710, study PRJEB22368) | human gut metagenome | biome: human gut; material: stool | host: Homo sapiens | place: Luxembourg | collected 2012-09-06 | reverse complement strand
TCTTTTTTCACAGTTTTGAACTTTTTACCAGTCGGTCACCGTGCTTCCGCCGTTTGTTCCTTCCGATTTTTTAAGCTCATCTCCGTACCCTCGACTGCCCTCTTTCTCGCTGTTCAAGCGATTTCACGCTTTCTCAAGTACCCTCTGTTTTCGTGCCCTCTCGTTTGAGTGCTTGTCTATTATATCACGGAAAATGACATTTGTCAACGTTTTTTTCAAAGTAAATTTACATAAAACTTACTCGTCAAATCCTGTTTTTAAAGGCACTTTGTACAATCAGCCGTAAAAAGCTGTCTATATATTCTATTTACTGCATTTTTCTGCTATTTAATGTATTTTATCAGCTTTTTACCGCTGTCTTTTTCGGATACCTTCCGGTAAGGATTCTCTCCCTTATGTATACCAGCGTATCCTCCTCGCCGTATCTTTTCAGCATTATCAGCATTTTTCCAAGAAGCTCCATAGTTTCCGGGTGCATCATATAGTGTTTTCTGTTCTTGTTGAAATATTCAAACGGCATACTGTCGTTATAATTTTCTTTATAATATGTCTTACAAGCCGCCACTCTGTCGCAGAACATCTCCACAACATACTTTACAGGCATCTTCATTCCCTGCATCGCAGAACCCGGCTCCTGTCCGTAATCTATCCAGTATTCAAAGTGATGCCTGTTTCTTCCCTTATGGTGAAGCCACGCCTCGCTTTTTCCCGTCACACGTCTTTCGGTCGTATTCGGACTTTTATCCCCCGTGTAAAATACCACGCCGCTTATGAATTCCTTCGGCGAGTATTTTGACAAATCGTGCATAAGCCCTTGCTTATAAAGACCGACCTTGAAGCACAGCCTCATTACTTCCATCTTGTGATGATTGATAGTGCTTAAATGCCCCTTGAAGTTTTCCTTAATGTCCATGCTTATCCTTCTTTCGTTCTTTCGAGATACTTTCTCCAGTTATCAATATATCTTGTTTTAAAGCTGACGCTTGTTATTTCTTTGTATGGAATTTTGGTTTCTTCCTGCCATTTTCCGTCTGCGTCAAACTCTCTCATCGTAAGTTTATTCTTCCCCGCCTTTAAGATTATCCCTATATGGAATATATCTTCATTTTCATTCTCGACTATCGCCCATTCACCGCACTCTCTGAGTGAATTGAATATGCTCTGCCACGAGCTTATATCAATTTGGGGAGCCTTGATTTGCTCTGCAACCCCATTCAGTCTGTTTATCTCTTCACAGACATCATTCTTGATCTCTGCTTTTTGCAGTTCGTCAAAGTTGCGGATCGTATATCCGTTAAGTTCAAAGTCGTTTTCTTCCTGTCCGAGTACAAATTTGTCGTTGAAATCATTGATATAGTAATACCAATAGCTTTTGTCGTATTCGTAAAAGCACCTGCATATATAGTGCTTTTCAGCGCACTCTCTAAGCACCGACATTTTCTTACTGCGTTTCATATTTTTCCTCACTAAAAAGCAACTGCCGCATATATAACACGGCAGTTTCATATTTACAAAAGCCGTCAGCCTTATTCTATCACAGCCGACATATATTTTCAAGTCCGAAAGTCATTATCGTTGTTCCGTCAATTGTTACACGCTCACCTTCTCTCCCTCTTTTTCATCGCATTCTTTATTCTCAGCCGCTTTATCCGGCTTTTTATCCGGCTCTTCACCGCCGTGCTTATCCTTTTTCTTCTTTTCTTCTATATGCGACTGGTCGCTGACAACAAGAATATCACCCTGCTTTATTACAGTGCTTCCGTTAGGTACGACCATATCGCCGTTTCTCTTTATCATTATAATAAGAAGCGTAGTCGGCAGGTCAAGCTCCTTTATCGTCTTTCCCTTCCATAAATGCTTTGGCCCTATCTCATATTCCTTGAGCAATATATTTCCGCTGTCCCTGTATGACGGAATGCTGAGTATAACATCATCTCCGGCATTTATCACCGTATCGCCTTTCGGAACGATAGTGCTGTCGCCGTGTTTTATCATAAGCACAAGCGAATCGTCGGGAAAATCTATCTCGCTTATCTTGTGTCCGTTCCAGGTGTGAGTATCCGATACGAATATACGCATCATATTGAACTGCGGAGTTTCGTCCTGATAGTCGTTGAATGTCTTTAATACACTGCTTTCGTTATCAATAAGTTTAAGCCCTGTTGCGACCTTCGGCAGTAACGTTCCCTGAAATGCAACGGAGATAAGGCAGACGCACACTACTATATTGAACAGATTGCTGTCCGTGTACACATCGCTCACCGTAGCCATTATTGCGAAAACGATGGATGATGCGCCTCTCAGACCCGACCACGCTATAAACAGCCTGTCAGCCCATGTATACCCCTTTGAGCATATCGCAAACACCGCAGCAGGACGTGATATAAAGGTCATCACCGCAAATATTGCAAGTGCCGGAAGTATTATGCCCGGCAGCTGTGAAGGATTCGACAGCAATCCCAGCAGGAAGAACAGCATTATCTGGCTCAGCCCCGTGATTCCGTCGAAGAAATGTACAAGCTGTGCCTTATTCTCTCCTATGTTGCTGTTACCGATGATGATACCTGCTATGTATACGCTGAGGTATCCGTTGCCGCCGAGCAGTATAGGTGCGGAATATGCCGCAAATATCATCGCCATCATAAAAATTATGTCAAAGCTGTTTTTCGACAGCTTCACCTTTTTCATTACAAACACTGCGGCAAGTCCCATCGCAAAGCCGAACGCAACACCGAGGACTATCTGCAGCACCGCAAGAAGACCAAGCTGTGAAATATCATCACCTGCCATTATCGCAAGTGCAATGACCGTCAGCATATAAGAAAACGGGTCGTTAGAACCGCTCTCGATTTCCAGCAGTGAAGCCAGACCGCCACGCAGGTTTAACTGCTTTGAACGAAGTATCGAGAACACCGATGCCGCATCGGTAGACGAAATAACCGCACCGATAAGAAAGCTCTCTTTTACATCAAACCCTATCAGGAAATGACAGCCTGCCGTAGTAATAAGCGCTGTAACTATCGTACCGAGCGAGGATAAAAGTCCCGCACGCAAAGCAACAGGTTTTGCCGCTTTCCAGTTGGCAGAAAAACCGCCGCAGAACATTATAAATATAAGACATACCGTACACACCTGCTCGCTGAGCTGATAGTTGTCAAACGGTATCTTCAGAATACCGTCCGAGCCGCATATCATACCAAGTGCCAGAAATATAAGCAGGCTCGGTACGCCTATCCTTGCCGACAGCTTATTGCCTACAATGCAGACAATGATGATTGCCGAAAAAAAGAGCATTACAAATTCCATCGTTCACCGTTCCTTCTGTTCAAATATTTTCTCTGTTTAACTGTTTTAAAAAAATAAGCTGCCAATGTGATTTGATAGTCACCATTGACAGCCGATTTTTTACTATTCTTAAAGGCGTCAGCCGCTGAATGCGACGTCTTTATTTGCCTGCAAGCTTAGCGATTATTTCAGCCGCCTCATCAATACCGCAGGTAGCCGTATTGATGCACAGATCGTAATTCAGCGATTCGCCCCAGTTACGTTCCGTATAATACTTGTAGTGTCTGCGCCTTGCCTTATCCTTCTGTCTGATAATCGAAAGCGCCTCGTCCTTGCTTATATTGTCATGCTCGCAGATACGTCCGCATCTGAAATCATCCGTAGAATGCACGAAAACATCAAATGTGCTGTACTGCTCCCTCAGCACATAGTCCGCACAGCGACCGACTATAACGCACTGACCTTTATCCGCAAGAGCCTTGATAACTCTGCACTCCGCCGAGAAAAGCTGGTCGGTAAGCGGCTGTGTGTACATACCGTTTATCGCAAGATTGTAAAGAAAACTGGTCGTTGTTGTCTGCTCCGCACGTTCTATGTATTTGGGATCAAATCCGCTTTCCTTTGCGGTAACATCAATTATCGTCCTGTCGTAATACGGGATTGAAAGCGCTTTTGCGACCTTTCTGCCGATCTCGCTTCCTCCGCTTCCGTACTGTCTTGAAATAGTGATTATTTTTCCCATAATCATTCCTCCGTTTGTGCTTTATTCTTATGCCTGCTGTACCTGTGCCGAGGATTCATCCTGTTTGTCATACATTTTCGATATGACATTCTTATAGATCCTGCGCATAAGGAGTATCGCAACAATAAGTCCTAACAAATCGCTTACAGGGAGCGACCACCATATGCAGTCAACCCCTCCGATAATGCCGAACAGCCACGCTAAAGGCAGTGTCGGCACAATAAGCCTTACTATAAATACTATCATACTGTAAAAGCCGTTTCCGAGCGCCTGGAAGCCCGAGCTTAACACTATCGACACTCCGGCAAATACAAACGATACGCTGAATATTCTGAGCGCCGTTTCACCGAGCCTTATCATATCGTCCGTCGGAGCGAACATTCCCAGCAACTGCACCGGTATAAGCTGGAACAGCAGCAATCCGACTATCATTATCACAACCGAGCAGATAACACCGAGCTTCAGCGTATCCGTTATACGCTTCGGCTTTCCTGCCCCGTAGTTATAGGCTATGATAGGAACTATTCCGTTATTCATACCGAACACAGGCATATACACGAAGCTCTGCAGCTTGAAATATACGCCGAATACCGTAGCCGCCGCAGGCTCATACGCTTTCAGTATTATATTCATACCGAACGTCAGCACCGAAACCAGCGCACTCATTATAATAGAAGGTATTCCAACAGCATATATCGTCTTTATCGTACCAAGATTCAGTCTGAATTTTCTGAATACAAGCCTTAATTCTTTGTTGTAGAAGTGGTGCAGTAAAAATCCTACCGCCGCCGCTATTATCTGACCTGTTACAGTGGCGATTGCCGCACCCGTAACGCCCATTGCGGGTATTCCGAGAAAATCAACACCGAAAATAAACACAGGATCAAGCACTATGTTTATAACCGCACCGAGTATCTGCGACACCATCGAAAGCAGTGTCTTGCCTGTCGCCTGCAATATACGCTCGCCGTATATCTGGAAGAATAGTCCAAGCGAGCCGCAGCATACGATTGACAGATATTCAACACCGTATCCCGCTATGATTTCGGAATGTGTCTGTATCGAGAAAAATGCAGGTATCGCCGTAAGCCCTACTATTAAAAATAAAACATAGTTCAAAGCGGTAAGAATAAGCGCATGAGTTGCCGCAAGACCCGCCTCATAAGGCTTCTTCTGTCCGAGATAGCGTGATACAAGCGCATTCATACCGACGCCAAGCCCCGTCTGAAACGCTATCATAAGGCTCTGCATCGGAAACGCCATACCTACAGCGGTCAGTGCGTCCGGGTTTATCTGTGCCACAAATACGCTGTCAACAAGGTTATACATTGCCTGGATAAGCATTGATATAACTATAGGCAGCGACATTGTAACAAGTAGCTTGTTTACAGGCATTACGCCCATCTTGTTTTCTTTTGTCTGTTCCAATTTTCTTTTCTTTCCTTTATTCTTCTCTGTATTTCTTTTAATTCAGTATACCATAAATCCACGCATTTTGCAAGCCGCATACACGAAAATCGTCCGTAAAATCTTATTGACCCCACCGCCTTATTGTGATACAATAGCAATATATAAGCTTAGAAAGGAGAAGAATATGAACGATATAAAAGCCGTGCTGTTCGACCTTGACGGCACTCTGCTCGACTCGATGTACGTCTGGCAGTACGTTGACGAGGAATTTCTGCGCAGACGTGGCATAACTCCGCCCGATGATTACGGCAGGCAATGCAGCCACCGCTCTTTTTACGAAACAGCATTGTACACCATAGATCTTTTCAATCTTCCCGAAACGCCCGAACAGCTTATGCAGGAATGGACAGATCTCGCCATAGACGAATACCGCCACAACGTAAAACTAAAACCCTTCGCTCGTGAAACGGTTGAGCTTGCGATAAAAAACGGCTACAAGACCGCCGTATGCACCTCACAGACCCCCGAGCTTTACACCCCCGTGCTTCATCACACAGGACTGTGGGGAATGTTTGAAACGATAAGCTCTGCCGCCGTTTTCGGCAAAGGCAAACAGTACCCCGACATATATCTCGATACCGCAAAAACGCTCGGCGTTCCGCCCGAAAACTGCATTATGCTCGATGACGTATCCGCTTCTCTCAAAGCCGCAAGGCAGGCAGGTATGATGACAATCGGCATAATCGAGCCTCTTAGCTCGCAAAGCCCCGAAGAAATGGAGCTTTACAGCGATAAGCTTGTGAAAGAGCTTGATAAAGACATATTCACATTCTGACGGAGGCAAAAATGAACACAAAGATAATCAGAAAGCACTTTTTCTTCAAAGGCAGAGTTCAGGGTGTCGGCTTTCGCTACCGGGTGCAGAATGCCGCCTCGCTCTACAGCGTAACAGGCTGGGTAAAAAATCTATACGACGGCTCGGTCGAAATGGAGGCGCAAGGCACTGAGGAAGACATTGACAAAGTAGTACAGACCCTTCAGGACAGCCGCTACATCGTGATAAACGATATGTACGTTGCCGACCGTCAGCCCGACCCCCACGAAACCTTATTCCGCATAAAAGACGAATACTGACAAAACGATCCCTCCTGCGTGATAATGCAGGAGGGATCGGTTATATATTGTTGCCTGTTTTAAGAAATTCAGTTTTCGTCATCGTCCGGGTCGTCATCCACATATTCGGGTTCTTCCCCGTTTTCAGCGTTTTCCTCTTCCTCAGACGGTTCTTCGTTCTCCGCCGTTTCCTCACGAGTAACAAGCTCCTCGTCGATTGTAAAGCCACATACCATCTCGTCAAGCAGATTTGCCTGCACCGAAAGCTCCTGTGCAGAAGCCGCACATTCCTCGCTTGTAGCGGAGTTCGTCTGTACTACCGAAGAAATCTGATCAACGCCGGCATTGATCTGCTCTATAGCCTCAGCCTGCTCTGCGCAAGCCGTTGAGATTTCGCCTACCAGCTTTGTTGTGGCAGTTGTCGTATTGACGATTTCTGTCAGCGTCTGTGCCGTCTTGTTTGCAATCATCGTTCCGTTTTCAACAGCCTTCATCGAGTTCTTGATAAGTTCTGTCGTTGTGCTTGCCGCCTCAGCAACCTTGCCCGCAAGATTTCTTACCTCGTCCGCAACAACTGCAAATCCCTTTCCTGCGTCACCCGCTCTTGCCGCCTCTACCGCCGCATTAAGCGCAAGTATATTCGTCTGGAACGAAATATCGTCTATCGTTCTTATTATCTTTTCGATTTCGCCGGATGTTTCTCCGATTTCCTGCATAGCCCCAAGCAGACCGTTCATCTGTTCGTTGCCCGATTCAACAAGCTTTGTAGCCTGAGCCGAATTCTCAGCGGCGTTTTCCGCTCTCGCTGCGTTACGGTTGACCTTTTCCGCAACCTCAGTAAGCGATGCCGAAAGTTCCTCGACCGATGCCGCCTGCTTTGCCGCACCGCCCGAAAGGCTGCCTGCCGCAGATGCCACCTGCTCAGAGCCTGTAGCAACACGCTGACCTGCCTTGCTTATTTTGTCCATCGTCTTATTAAGTGAGATCATTATAGATTCGTATGACTGCCTGATAGGCGCAAAGTCACCGAGATAAACATCAGCCGGCTTATATGTAAGATCGCCGTTTCCGAGCGTTCTGAGCATAGTGTCGATGTCGGATATGATTTCGTTTATATTCTTGCTGATAAGGTTCGTGCTTTCGCTCAGCTGAGATATTTCCTTGTCAATTTTCTTGCCGAAGTCAAGCTCCTGCTGGTGAAGATCGCCGTGCGATAACGTAACGATTCTGTCCGAGCACTGCTTTACGGGCGAAATTATCTTTTTCACTATCGTTATTATAAGCAGTACCGACAGCGCAAAGCATACGACCGCTACAATAGTGCCGATAACAACAGAATTATAAATGCTCTGCGTATGCTCAGACGGTGTCGCAACCATTATACAGCTCCAGCCTTCCGCATTGCTTATAGGCGCATAGCTGACATATTTTGAAACGCCGTCAAGCTTAACCTCGCCGAATCCCGATTCACCCGCAATTGCCGATGAAACGCAATCAGCCATAGTCTGATATGAGCCGTCCTGCGAAGCAAGACTGATATAATTCATCTGCTGCGGTATCAGTTCCGAGTCCGGATGTGCGATTATATTGCCCTTAGCGTCAACCACCATCGCATAGCCGGTATCGCCGATCGAGATCTGACCGATAACATTCGAGAATACATTCACGTCAACGGTTATACGAAGCACCGCTCTCAGCAGCTTATTTATATCGTTTGAAATTATAGGCACGGTAACGTCCATAACGACCTTACCCGTCTTTTCGTAGAAATAAGGCTCACCGACAACCGCTTTATTGGTTTCTATTACCTCACGATATGCAGGATCGTCCGACCAGTTTAGAGAGTCGTCGTTAAGTCCCTTACCGTCCCTGTCCGTCATATCGACCTTGACATACATAGAATTATCTCTTGCAACAGAAATACACTTCGAGCGTATCGCAGATACATCTGCAACGTCAGAAAAATCGGCGTCGGCAGAAATCTGCGTTATTGCGTTTACAACAGATTCAAGCTGATTTGAAATAGTATTCGATGCGGTATGCACTACCTCGTCCATCTCATTCACAAGCGCCTGCTTAAGATATGCATTGCTCAGCAGTATATTGATTATGCAGACAAGCATCAGCGAACCGCCGACAGCAAGACACATCCACCTGAATATTCTGCCGGTAAGAGATTTCCCTTTCTTATGTGTATTTTCAACGTTCTCCGGAACCATTTCAGCCCCGTCATATACATTCTTGTTCTTCTTCATTCCGCTACCTCACACAAAGGATAAACAATACGGTTTTTTGACCGTCTTTATATAGGTTTATCTTATCATATTGTACAACTAAAGTCAAATTTAAAACACGTTTTCACATCATTTTCAACAAAACCGACAAATAATTATAGAATTTTTTGTTGAAATAAACAAATACAAAGCAAATATATATACCGATTTTACGATATTATCATTTCACCGTCCCACCACCCACAAGCCTCTCAAAAGCACCGCCACCCTTGCGCCCGAACCAACCCTCCCAAAACCGCACTATCCTTTGCTATGCACTATATTCTTGGCTCCCTTGTCAAAGGTGAGGTGCTGTCGCCCGAAAAAATTCAGGCGACTACCGGAGGGATTGCCTCACCACTATCACTCGCTCCGCACCAACCCTACCAACACCGCACTATCCCTCGCTCAGCACCATATTCTTGCCTCCCTTGTCAAAGGGAGGTGGATTGACGGCAAGGCACAAACTGTTGCTTTGTTGCTTTCTGCTTGCGATATGCCCACCCTTTTTATATTACAAACTTTTTTGCCGTCAAGACGGAGGGATTGCCGTACCACCATCCATCGCTCGCACCCAACTTCCCCAACACAAAAAATCCGCCATTTGCATTAAACAGCGGATTCTTTATATTCAATTCTCAGCACTCGTCAAAATGGTGTCCGGTAGTAAAGCCATAATTCTTTAACAGCACCCACAGCACCCACCGTGACCGCCTTTTCCGCACTATCCCCTCGCTCCGCACCAAATTCTTGCCTCCCTTGTCAAAGGGAGGTGGATTGACGGCAAGGCACAAACTGTTGCTTTGTTGCTTTCTGCTTGCAATATGCCCACCATTTTTATATTACAAACTTTTTTGCCGTCAAGACGGAGGGATTGTACTCCGTCAGCACAATTATTTTAATAGGCATAATCTGAATCGGCACATCACCGCAAAAAGCGGCCACAGCATATCACTGTAACCGCTTTTATTGATTATTGCTTTATGTAACTCCCGCCGTTTTGCCGTCCTTAAAAGATATATAGCGTTATTAAAGGCGGAACTTGAAGCGGCACATTGCCACAGGCGGAATTATCAGCGGCGACCCACCGCAAAAAGCGGCCACAGCATATCACTGTAACCGCTTTTATTGATTATTGCTTTGTGTAACCCCGCCGTTCCACTATCTTGAGCAAATCGTCATCATTTCAAAAGGCGGAACTTGAAGCGGGTCACACCCGCAGCGGCGACCCGCCGCCCACTTACTTTAAGATAGGTGCAAATCTGATACGGATATTCGGCATCTTCGTGATAGTCGAATAAGTGTTCAGCATCCAGTCCTCACTGCCGTCATTTACGTTCTCACCGCTTGCAGGAGGCGCAAATATCTTGAGCGTCATATCAGCTTCACCGTCAAGAGGCTTTTCAAAGAACGCCGACATAAAGTCAATCGTCTTTGCGTGAGGTGCCTTGTAGAACCACTTGCCGTTTATCTCCATCATAAGATTAAGCTCTGCGTCCTCGTCCTCAAATGTGATTTCGCAGAATGTGGGGTTCTTTTCAAAGTGCAGAGGTATCTCGATACCCTCAGCGTCCTCAGAACCGCCCCAACGTAATTTAGCAGGGAACTGTGCGTCACCCTCGCTTTTCATTTCGGGATAGAAATACTCATCGTGAATAATTTCCTTGTAGGTCTGCATTACCGGCTGCTCAATACCGCAGTCAGCATTGTTCGGATCCTCAATTTCAAGTCCCAGTCTGCCTCTGTCACGGAACTGATAGAATGTAAAGCCGTTGAACCAGCCCTGATCCTTGTCGTTCTTGAGCATATCGCAGAATTCCTTTACCATTTCAGCCTGCTCGTAAGGTCCCGTTACATCGCCGTCAGCGTTGAACTCACTCATTACCATAGGCTTCTTTTCTCCGCCGCAAAGCTCTCTGTAACGCTTTTCCGACAGCTTAGTAAGATTATATGTATCAGCTACCTTGCTTCTGCTAAAAGAGTTTCCGCCCTCGTCCGCAACGTCAAAAGGCCAGCCCCAGTGAAGAGCCATGTACTTGTCAACAGACCATATATCCGTTGCTCTTACAGCGTCGGCAAATTCCTTTTCCATCTCGATTTCTCCGCCCTTTTCGGGATGCTCCACACCGCCGATACAGAGAATAGTCTGTACGTTGGGTGCAAACTTCTTTATTACCTCACGGGCGTGGATATAGAAATCAGCCACCTGCTGATAGGTCGCACGCTTTGTAAACGAGAACCAGTTACCTGTAGCCTCGTGGTTGATTCTCAGCTGCATACGGCCGAATGTCGAAAGCTCCTTGCCTATCTGTTCAAGATGCTCGTCCGTAACATTCGGATCTATCGTCATTGTAAGTATAACGTCCTGTCCGTGACGTCTTACATCACGCATACAGGTGAAAGGCTCGTCGTCGGTTGTTCCGCCGATACCGCCCTTATATGTAAAATAGTCGTCATAGGGATAATCCCACTGGAATGCGATCTCCTTGTCCTTGAAAGCGTTTCTCGCTCTTGCAGGCCATGTTTCGTCAAGCGGATAATAGCAATACATAAGGCTTACCGCTCTGTGAGGTCTGCCCAGCTTGTTCAGGATATAATCCTGGTTTACATACTCTCCTCTTTCACTTCCGTCGCCAAGGTCAACCGCACATTTAGCAGGACCCATGTGGATCTTCTTGATCTCGCTCATGTTAATAAACTCCTTACACAACTTTTTTTCAGAAATACTGATTTTTAAGACTTATCCGTCCTTTCCGGTAATTCGCCCGTCTGCCGCTATGCACCGCTCACAGACAGCTTACCGGAATAATTTTGTGAAAACCTGCGTTTTCATCGAATAAATTGAGTATATCATAAAATGAAAACGATTTCAAGGCTTTACAAAAAAAATTTTTTGGTATATAATAAAACAGTATTGCAAAATTGAAAGGAACGGTAACCTATGTTAGAATATGATGAACTCAAAGTTGAGTTCGAGGGCTATGAGCCTGAGCTTAAAGAGCTTGCCGGCGCACTTGACCTTGATAACCTCAAAGCAGAAATAACAAAGCTCGAAGAACAGAGCGCACAGCCTGATTTCTGGAACGATGTAGAAAATTCTCAGAAAATTTCTCAGAAAATAGGCGAAGATAAGAATATAGTACAGAGCTACGAAAAGCTCCGTGAAAGCTATGACGATGTAATGACAATGCTCGAGCTTGCTCAGGAAGAGGATGACGAATCTATGCTTCCCGAGATACAGGAGCTTGCAAAGCATTTCAGAACAGAGCTTGAATCGCAGAAGCTCGCTACCCTTCTCTCAGGCGAATTTGACCATAATAATGCGATTCTCACATTCCACGCAGGCGCAGGCGGTACTGAAGCTCAGGACTGGGTCGAGATGCTTTACCGTATGTACAATCACTGGGCAGAACAGCACGGTATGAAGGTAACCGTACTCGACTACCTTGACGGTGAAGAAGCAGGTATAAAGAGCGCCAGCATACTGGTTGAGGGCAGAAATGCTTACGGCTATCTGAAGAGCGAAAACGGCGTACACAGACTTGTCCGTGTATCTCCCTTTGACAGCTCCGGACGCCGCCACACCAGCTTTGCTTCCGTAGAAGTAATGCCTGAAATCAATGAAGATATTGACATTGAGATAAGCGAAGACGAGATTAAGATGGATGTTTACCGTGCAAGCGGTGCGGGCGGTCAGAAGGTCAACAAGACATCCTCCGCTGTTCGTATCACGCATATCCCCACAGGCATCGTGTGCGCCTGCCAGACAGAGCGTTCACAGCATCAGAACAGAGAATACGCTATGCGTATGCTGAAGTCAAAGCTGCTTGAAATCAAGGAAAGAGAACACCTCGACAAGATTTCCGACATCAAGGGTGAACAGCTTCAGATTGCCTGGGGCGCACAGATACGCTCCTATGTATTCATGCCCTACACAATGGTAAAGGATCACCGCACAGGCTACGAAATGGGCAACATCGGCGCAGTTATGGACGGCGACCTTGACGGCTTTATAAACGCTTATTTAAAGGCACTCAGCTTAGGACAGATATAATGAAAAAGAACGACATCGTTGAAATTGAGATAACAGCTCTTTCAAGCGAATGTTCCGGTATAGGCAAGAAGGACGGCATGGTTATTTTCGTGCCGTTTTCTGCTATAGGGGACAAGCTTGAAGTAAAGATACTGAAAGTAAACAAAACCTACTGCTACGGCAAGATAGAGAGGATCATCACCCCCTCTCCTGACAGAGTCACTCCCGACTGCCCCATTTACACTAAGTGCGGCGGATGTTCTCTGCGGCATATTAGCTACGAGGCTCAGCTCAGAGCCAAAGAGCAGTTCGTAAAGGACGCTTTCACCAGAATAGGCGGTCTTTCGCCCGAATTTTTGCCGATAATCCGCAACACCAATATAAACGGCTACCGCAACAAGCTACAGATACCCATAGGCACCGATAAGGACGGAAATCTTATCGCAGGCTTCTATGCCTTCCACTCGCACAGAATCGTTCCTTGCGAAAAGTGCCTTTTACAGCCCGACATTTTTTCGAAAATCACTGCCGACTTTCTGAAAATTTCTACCGGGCTTAATCTGACTGCATACGATGAATCTACACACAAAGGTATATTACGTCATCTATATTTAAGGAAAGGCTATTACAGCGGAGAAATATGTCTTTGTATAGTAGTAGCAAAAAATGTTCCGGAAATTAAAATTCTGTCGGACAGACTTCTTGAAAAATATCCCGAGATAGTAAGTTCTGTAATCAATGTAAATAACAGGGATACTAATGTAATTTTAGGCGATGAAGAGATAGTATTGACATCAAAAAACTACATTTGTGACATCATGTGCAAAAACGCCGTAAACATAGCTCCGAAGGCGTTTTATCAGGTTAATACTCCCTGTGCGGAACAGCTTTATTCATCAGCCTGTGATTTTGCGGAGCCGAAGGGCAAAACGGTGCTTGATCTGTACTGCGGAGCAGGCACGATCGGGCTTTCAATGGCACGCACGGCAAAGAAGATAATCGGCGTCGAGATAGTCCCCGAGGCAATCGAAAACGCAAAGCAGAATGCCCTCGCAAACGGCATAACAAACTGCGAGTTCATCTGTGCCGATGCCGCCGAAGCCGCACGGATACTGCATTCACGCAATCTCCGCCCCGACGTGATAATGGTCGACCCTCCCCGCAAGGGCTGCGGCAAGGACGCCTGCGAGCAGATAGCCGCCTTCTCCGCCCCCCGCATCGTCATGGTCTCCTGCAACGCCGCCACCGCCGCCCGTGACTGCGCCTGTTTCGCCGAGCTCGGCTACTCCACCGACAAGTGCGTAGCAGTCGATATGTTCAGCGGCACAAACCACGTTGAGTGCGTGGTTCTCCTTACAAAATCATAAAATAATTACATCAGAACCCTTCCGGTCAAAAGTGATATGCACCCCAAAAGTTAGGCGCTTTTGGGGTGCATATCAGTCTGCGGCGGTTCTTTTTTTACTGTCATATTTACACATAGATAAACATCCGTTTACCTCTTTGAATCCGACTTTGCTGTACAGCTTATACGAAATGCTGTTTCTTTTTGTTTCTAAAGAAAACACGGCATTTCAAACAGATTGAAAAATTTGTTCATCATAACAGTTTCATAGCCATTATTCTGATATTCAGGTGCAATGGCAACCGTATCAATTTTGATATTCCTTGATAATATTCCGGGAATCTCACAGGCTGTCAGGAATCCGAGTATAACATCTTTTTCAATCAACGTATACATAAAACAATTTTCTGTTTTTATAAACCGTTCAAGATAGTCCGCTACCGCTTCGCTGTACAAATCTCCGATCGGTCTTTTTTTGTTGAAAGCATCGAGATATATATGTGTGCAATCGTAAATAGTGTTTTGCCTTGCCGTAACCGGTTCTGCCATCAAATCTTCCTTTCATAACATAATAAGATATATTTATGGTAAACAGGCAAAAATCTTTTGTCAAGAAGCATCTTTTGCATCATAGGCTTATTGACAAAACTTCTTTCCCGTACTATAATCAAAGTAAATAAACGGCAATTCTTGATTGTAAGCAAGCCGCAATACAGGAGGATGAAAAAATGGCTAAAAACAAGTATGCAGGCACACAGACCGAAAAGAATCTTCAGGAAGCGTTTGCAGGAGAATCTCAGGCAAGAAACAAGTATACATATTTTGCATCCGTAGCGAAAAAAGAGGGCTATGAGCAGATGTCCGCCCTTTTCCTGAAAACTGCGGATAACGAAAAGGAACACGCTAAGATGTGGTTCAAGGAGCTTGCAGGAATAGGCGATACAAAGGCAAACCTTGAGGCTGCCGCAGACGGCGAAAACTACGAATGGACTGATATGTACGAAAACTTTGCCAAGACAGCCGAGGAAGAGGGATTTCCTGAGCTTGCCGCTAAGTTCAGGGCGGTAGGCGAGATTGAAAAGCACCACGAGGAAAGATACCGTGCGCTGTTAAAGAACATAGAAACCGCACAGGTATTTGAAAAGAGCGAGGTCAAGGTATGGGAGTGCCGCAACTGCGGTCATATCGTAGTAGGCACAAAGGCTCCCGATGTATGTCCCGTATGTAATCATCCGCAGAGCTACTTTGAAGTACACGCTGAGAATTATTGACGGGAGTACAAAACGCATTTAAACAGACAAGCTTCCGTTGACGGCATATAAAAACCGTCGGCGGAAGCTTTCTTTTCAACCGCTGTATCTAAAAGGAGCATATTACGAAAAACTACAACCGGGCGGTACTCGGCACGGGTGTAATCGCAAACGAAACAGCCGCCGCAATGCTAAAAAAACGGAAGAAATCTGTTTGCCGTAGGTAACAGAACGCACGGCAAGGCTGTGGCTTTTGCCGAAAAATACAATATCGGCAAGGTGTATGACAGCTATGACGAAATGTTCACCGACGCTGATGTCGATATAATCTACATCACCACTCCGCACAACACGCATTACGGCTTTATAAGGAGCATATTACGAAAAACTACAGCCGGGCGGTACTCGACACGGGCGTTATCGCAAACGAAACAGCCGCCGCAATGCAGAAAAACGGAAGAAATCTGTTCGCCGAAGCAACAGGACGCACGGCAAGGCTGTGGCTTTTGCTGAAAAATATAATATCGGCAAGGTGTATGACAGCTATGATGAAATGTTCACCGACCCCGATGTCGATATAATCCACATCACCACTCCGCACAACACGCATTACGGCTTTATAAGGAGCATATTATGAAAAACTACAACCGGGCGGTACTGGGTACAGGCGTAATCGCAAACGAAACTGCCGCCGCTTTGCAGAAAAACGGAAGAAATCTGTTCGCCGTAGGTAACAGAACGCACGGCAAGGCTGTGGCTTTTGCCGAAAAATACAATATCGGCAAGGTGTATGACAGCTATGACGAAATGTTCACCGACGCTGATGTCGATATAATCTACATCACCACTCCGCACAACACGCATTACGGCTTTATAAGGAGCATATTATGAAAAACTACAACTGGGCGGTACTCGGCACGGGCGTTATAGCCAATGAAACATCCGCCGCTTTGCAGAAAAACGGAAGAAATCTGTTCGCCGTAGGCAACAGGACGCACGGCAAGGCTGTGGCCTTTGCCGAAAAATATAATATCGGCAAGGTGTATGACAGCTATGACGAAATGTTCACCGACCCCGATGTTGATATAATCTACATCACCACTCCGCACAACACGCATTACGGCTTTATGAAGAAAGCAATTTTAAATAAAAAGCATATTCTTGTTGAAAAGTCGATAACATTGAACAGTGACGAACTCGGTGAGCTTATCACACTTGCCGACAAAAACAACGTTGTAATCGGTGAAGCTATGACGGTTTATCATATGCCGATATATAAAAAGCTGAATGAAATTCTGAAAAGCGGCACACTCGGCAGGGTGAATCTTATCACGATGAATTTCGGCAGTTTTAAGGAATACGATATGAAAAACCGTTTTTTCAACAGAAACCTTGCAGGCGGTGCGATGCTTGATATAGGCGTGTATGCCTTGTCTGTTATCCGTTGGTTTTTCGATTCAAAGCCGGATAATATGCTGTCACAGCTTAAAACCGCACCGACGGGAGTTGACGAACAGGCGAGCCTTTTGCTGTCGGACAAGGAGGGACAGATGGCAACCGTTATGCTGTCGCTCCATTCAAAACAGCCCAAGCGTGCTATGATTTCCTGCGAAAACGGCTATATTGAGATCATGGAATATCCGAGAGCGTGGGAAGCAAAAATAACCTATACAGACGGCAGGACGGAGCTTGTCAGCGCAGGTGAAAATTCCGATGCGCTTTACTATGAAATAACCGATATGGAAAAGGCGGTAAACGGCGACAAAAACGTAATGTGCCTTGACTATACCGCCGATGTTATGGAGATAATGACAAGGTTCAGGCAGGAACACGGCATAATTTACCCGGAGGAAGAATAAATGGACAGATGTGAAAAGCTGCGGGATAATCTGTACGGCGCCGAATTGCTGACAGGTTCAATTACACCCGTAAAGGAACATATTGCGCAGATATTCTATATTGTAAACAACACCGATAACAGCGAATTTATCGAAAACGAGGCACTGCTGATGATAACTCAGTTCGGTAAAACCGAGTATCATTTCTGCGGCAGACACAGCGAATTATGGCAGAGAATCTTTAACGATACCGCACTTAAAATTTATCCGACAGACAGCGAAAAGGTCATAACCCGTAAGTATGAAAGCACGGAGAAATTTGCGGATGAACTGAGCTCGGTATTGCAGGAGAGATACTTTGTTCCAACCGACTTTTATCTTATTTATGACGATGAAGAAATGTATAAGCAGGTTGTGGGAATGACGGAATGATAAACAGCGTGAAGTTATGCTGTAATTTTGCCTTGACTATTTTTATTCAAGGTGATATAATCTGTAACGCAAAATTGCAATATATTATTTGAAGGAGCGATTTTAATGAAGGTATTGATGCTCAACGGCAGCCCGAAGGCGAACGGCAATACCAATGCCGCACTGCTTGAAGTCGGCAGGACGCTTGAAAACGAGGGCATTTCATATGAGATATTTCAGATGGGCGGAAAGCCTGTCAGAGATTGCATAGGCTGCGGACAGTGCAGTGAAAAAGGCTGTGCTTTCAACGATGACGATGTTAATGAGTTTATAGCAAAAGCTAAAGAAGCGGACGGATTTGTATTCGGCACGCCGGTATATTATGCTCACCCGAGCGGACGTATACTGTCATTCCTTGACAGAGCGTTCTATGCAGGCGGTGCGGCTTTCAGATTCAAGCCCGGTGCATCGGTTGCGGTTGCAAGACGAGGAGGCAGTTCAGCATCGTTCGATTGCCTGAACAAGTATTTCGGCATAGCACAGATGCCTGTTGTCGGCTCTACCTACTGGAACATGGTATACGGCAGAGTACCCGGTGAAGCCGGACAGGATCTTGAGGGTATGCAGACAATGCAGAACCTTGCAAAAAACATGGCATGGATGATGAAGTGCTTTGAGCTTGGCAAAAAGAATGGCATTGCACTGCCCGATACAAGTGCGGTTGTAAGAACGGATTTTATAAGATAACTTAATATTCATAATGTAATAATAAAAGGGCTGAACTGCTTAGTTGCAATTCAGCCCTCAGATTGTAGAAAAAGTATGTTTTTGAAACAAACTTCTAACTCACTACCCCTATCCCCCTGCCCCCTTTCCCCGGGAAAGGGGGATTTTACTGGGGCTACCGCCCCTAGACCCTGTCGGGGGCTACGCCCCTGCGACCCCATTTTTAAAAATTATATAGGTTTTTCGACAGCCTAAGGGCTGAACTGCTTAGTTGCAATTCAGCCCTTTTATTATTCTCTTACTCTCAGCTCTCTGAATGCGACAGCGGCCGCCGCACCGACGTTGAGCGAATCGACACCGTGATACATAGGTATCTTTACCGTGTAATCACAGCCGTCTATAGTCTTCTGCGACAGTCCGTAACCCTCAGAGCCGAGTATTATAGCAAGCCGTTCCTCACTCTGAAGCGTCTTGTCATCAATACTTACCGAGTTATCTGTGAGTGCCATTGCCGCTGTTTTAAAGCCGAGCGAATTAAGATAAGCGGGGCCGTGTGATTGCCACCAATGCTCATCCTCTCCGATATATCCCCACGGGATAAGAAATACCGTTCCCATACTTACTCTTATGGCTCTCCTGCAAAGAGGGTCACAGCAGGACGGGGTTATCAGCACAGCGTCTATGCCGAGTGCCGCCGCAGAGCGAATTATTGCTCCTGTGTTGCTGACATCGGCTATATTTTCGAGCACGGCAATCCTTCGTGCGTTTTTGCAAAGCTCCTCTGCCCTTTTCGGTGCAGGACGCTCCATAGCGCACAGCATTCCCCGTGTCAGCTCATAGCCTGTAAGCCCGGACATTATCTTACTGTCGGCGGTATATACCGGAATATCACCGCACCGCTCTATTATGCCGTTTGCACGGTCATTGATATACTTCCTGTCTGTGAGCATCGAAATAGGCTTACAGCCTGCGTCAAGGGCTACTTCTATAACCGTCTGACTTTCGGCTATGAATATTCCGTGTTCATATTCGTACACCTTGCGAAGCCGTGCATCTGTCAGGTGAGTGTATATTTCAAGCTCGGGTATATTTATATCGGCAACATCTATTATTTCAGCCATATTGTTTATTATTTCCTTTCGGGCGGACTTTTTCGTATTGCAAATAATATCGAAAAGTGATAGAATATTATCACAGCGCATCCGCTTGTCGCACTGAATATTATAGCGTATCGGGCGGATGTTGTCAAATATGGCGGTACTAAAAATATATTACGAAAAGACGGCAGGTATGGATTACTTATACAAAATCACAGTGGAAATAGACGATGAAAAAGTGCTGAGCTTACAGCAACATGATTTGGATGCGGTATATAAGACAGTAAGAGAAGCGTTTGCAGGGTGTAATTTTAAAGAAGTGCCGACAGATAATAAGCGGCTTGCTTTTGTTATCGGGGACGGTAGCGATTCTTTCAGCGAAGTCGGAATCGTGGCAAATGCGCTTCACGACAGCTGGCTCGGCAAGTACCTGAAAAAGATGGAATGGTACGATATGAGCGATGACAGCACTGAGGATATGCTCAGAGAAATACAAGAATTTGACAACGAATACGGCAAATAAATTTAACGGAGAACATTATGAAAACAGGACTTGTGCTTGAAGGCGGTGCTATGCGTGGAATGTACACGGCAGGCGCACTTGACGTACTTCTTGAAAACGATATAAATTTTGACGGGATAATAGGAACATCGGCAGGTGCGGTGTTCGGAGTGAATTTCCTGTCAAGGCAGGACGGCAGGGTCATCCGCTACAACTGCCGCTTCAACGGCGACAGGAACTACATGGGGATAAAGCCGTTACTTAAAAGCGGCGACTTTTTCAACACGGAATATGCCTATTACAAAGTGCCGAACGAGCTTGATATATTCGATGACGAAACCTATCAGAAATCGGACGTGCCTTTTTATGCAACGGTGACCGATGTAAAAACGGGAAAGCCGGAGTATCTGAAGGTTGAAAGCGTACTTCGGGATATGGAAATGCTCCGTGCTTCTGCTTCGATGCCGTTCATATCAAAGCCTGTTATAATCGGCGGCAGGGCGTATCTTGACGGAGGAATTTCCGACAGCATACCGTTTGAGCATTTTTCTGAAATGGGATACAAAAAGCAGGTGGTAATCCTCACCCGTGATATGAACTACCGCAAAAAGCCGATGAACAAACTGCTGATACGCTCGTTCTACGGTAAATTTCCCGACTTATGCAAGGCGCTTGAAAACCGTCACAATGTCTACAACGAAAGCATAGACAAGCTATGCGAACTTGAACAAAGCGGCAAGGTGTTTATTATCCGTCCGTCTGAGCCGATAACGATAAGCAGAACGGAGAGAAATCCCGACAGGCTGAAAAGCGTTTATGAGCTTGGAAGGAAGGATATGAAAATGTATCTTGAGGGTCTTGAAGAATTTTTGGAGAAAGAACAGGAAATATAAATGGCAAACAAGAAATGTCCCGTTGCGAAAAAATGCAGTGGCTGTCAGCTGTCTAATATGACATACGAACAACAACTTGAATGGAAGCAAAAGGATACCGAAAAGCTGCTCGGCGGTTTTGGCAAGGTATCTAAAATTATAGGTGCGGACGACCCGTATAACTACAGAAACAAGGTGCAGGCGGTATTCCGCTCTGACAGAAACGGCAGGATAATCTCCGGCGTATATCAGTCATCCAGAAACGGCATTGTCGGAATTGACAGCTGTATGCTTGACGATAAACGTGCGGACGAGATAATCGTCGGCATAAGAGAGCTGCTCAGATCGTTCAAATTACATCCTTATGACGAGGGTACGGAGCGTGGCTTTTTACGTCATGTGCTTGTCCGTGTCGGAAAGAATACGGGAGAGATACTGGTTACTCTTGTCGGCGGAAACTCAATGTTCCCTAAAAAGCACGACTTTGTGAAAGCGCTTGTAAAGCGGTTCCCGGATATTACGACTGTGACATTCTCGGTAAACCGCACTCCCGAAATGCTTCTTCTCGGAGAAAATAGCGAGGTGCTTTACGGCGAGGGATACATTACGGATATTCTTTGCGGAAAAAGATTCAGAATATCTCCGCACTCGTTCTATCAGATAAATCACGCACAGACCGAAAAGCTGTACGACTATGCTATAAAGGCGGCGAAACTCACGAAGAAAGACGTTCTGCTTGACGCATACAGCGGAATAGGCACGATAGGCATAATAGCGTCTGACTATGTAAAGCAGGTACAGGGCATTGAATACAACGCATCAGCCGTCCGTGACGCAGTAAAGAACTGTCACGAAAACGGGCTTACCCGCAACATTGCTTTTAACCGTGGCGATGCAGGCGAATTTCTTGAAAAGAAGGCAAAGCTCGGCACGCATTATGACGCAGTGATTCTCGACCCTGCAAGGACGGGAGCGGACAGAAAGTTTTTAAACTCGCTCATAAAAATCGCACCGGAAAGAATAGTTTATATTTCCTGCAATCCGGCTACGCAGGCAAGGGATCTGAAAACGCTAACGAAAAAGTACACAGTGACCGATATTCAGCCGTTTGATATGTTCCCGCATACGAGGCACGTGGAGTGCGTGGTGGTGATGTCAAGGAAAGATAAATAAAGGTTGAAAGTGGCGTATTTCTTTGCTTCTGACCTGTTCGTCACCCTCCTCGTTTTAGTATATTCTTTTGAGCGTGGGTGTCAAGTTTTATTATACAACAAAAACTCGTTTGGTTTAGCTTTAACCAAACGAGTTTTGTTTTTTACTCCCTGAGATTTTCTTTGAGTTTTACTTTTCGATATTCTTTTGGTGACATACCAATGTATTTATGAAACAGTCTGCTGAAATAAAGCGAATTGGTGTATCCAACCATATTTGCAATTTCAGTAATGGTGTAGTCCGTATTTTCTAACAAACTTTGTGCGTTGGAGATTCGCAGCTTTAAGATATATTGCAGCGGACTGGAACCTGTGATTTCTTTAAAGCACTGAATAAACCAACAGTTGCTAAGCCCTCTGGATTCGGAGTACTCCTCAATGCTGATTTCTGTGTTGTAATTCTTACGAAAATAGTGCATCGCAAAAGCAACTTCTTTTTCACTTGTGCTGCTGAATTTCTTTGCACTCATGATTGCACGGCTTATCAAAACAAAAATATTTCGCAGCTGCAAAGAAATCAATTCATCATACCGTGGTCTGCAAAGCTGCAATTCCTGAATCATCTGACCAAATAACCACTGATAATCGGGAGATGTTCCGATATAGAGAATATTATTTTGCAGGTTGATATTGTAATACTTTAAAATTTCTTCTACTTCATTTCCGGTAAAATGCACCCAATAAACATCGGTTTGATCTTCACGATAATAAACATATTCCTGTGGTTGATCCGGCAAATATATAATAATATTTCCGGCTGAAACTGTTTTTTCTTCTCCGTGAATGAAAAAATGTCCTTTTCCGGAGGCAATATATAAAAGCTGATAATCTTTTCTTCCCTTCGGACGATGTGTTACTACTTCAGAACGATTTTTCACACGATAATTTCCACAGCTTGTTACAATCAAAGGTTTCGTATTATCCACTACAGTAGATGTAGAGTTGTTTAAATAGGCAACATTCATAAACATAAAAAGCACCTCCTTGCTTCTATAAATATAGTATATCACACCTGATCACTGGTCACAAGAAAAATCCTAAATTTTGTGCATATATTTTATAATATTGTGTATTTTTTAAGCCGTTTTGTGTGGTATAATAGAATTAAGAAATGAGAGGAAAGAATTAAAAAAAGACGTCTTTCATTGTAATTCCATGCTGAATTCAGTAAAAATTCTTTATGCTCAAAAAAATAATCATCTATTCTGACGATGGCATTATTTCGTTTTTGCAAGATGAAAAGCAGTTCGTATCATTCATCATGGGAAAATTCTGTCCATGTGGGCATACAAACAATGAAAGGAGCTCATTATGAGCAAAGAAAAAACATACTTAAAGTGGTATAACAAAGTCGGTTATGGTTCCGGCGATGTTGCAGGGAACATTGTCTATGCATTGCTGACATCATTCATAATGATCTATCTTACCGATACGATTGGATTAAACGCAGGTGTTATTGGCGTTCTCATTGCTGTATCGAAGATTTTTGATGGAATAACAGACATCATTTTTGGTACGTTGATTGATAAGACACATACGAAAATGGGCAAGGCAAAACCGTGGATGCTTTATGGTTTTATCGGCTGTGCAATTACCTTGATTGGTGTATTTGCAATCCCGATGAACATGGATAATTTTGCTCAGTACGCATGGTTCTTTATCTGCTACACACTTCTTAACAGTGTATTTTATACGGCAAACAACATCGCATATTCTGCTCTGACCGCTCTTGTTACAAAGAACAGCAAGGAAAGAGTTCAGATGGGTTCTTATCGCTTTATCTTCGCATTTGGAACAAGCCTCCTGATTCAGGCTGTTACATTCCAATTTGTTGAAGCAATGGGCGGCGGTGCAAATGGCTGGAGAACAGTCGCAATTATTTATGCGGTTATCGGTCTTATTGTAAATACAATTTCCGCTCTTTCTGTAAAAGAACTTTCTGATAAGGAACTTGCAGACAATGAAACAAAAACAGAAGAAACCAGATACAGTTTTGGAGAAGCATTCAAAATTCTCGTACACAACAAATATTATGTGATGATCACAGTAACCTACATTTTGCAGCAGTTCTATGGTGCGATGATCGGTGTTGGAACATACTATGCAAAATATGTTCTCGCAGATGAGAATATGTTTGGCACGTTTGCGTGGTTTATCAATATTCCTTTGATTATCGCCTTGATCTTCACTCCTACCATCGTACAAAAATGGAATGGTATGTATAAGCTGAACAAATACAGCTACATGGTAGCAACAGTTGGCAGACTTCTGGTAGCAGTTGCCGGATACATGGGAAACATTCCGCTGATGCTTGCATTTACAGCACTTGCAGCACTCGGTCAAGGTCCATGGCAAGGTGATATGAATGCAGTCATCGCATCATGCTCTGAATATAGCTGGCTTACCAAACACAAGCACGTTGATGGAATCATGTACTCCTGCACATCACTTGGTGTAAAAATCGGTGGTGGACTTGGAACGGCAATTGTCGGTCTTTTGCTCGACTTTAGCGGATTCAAGGGCACTTTGACAGTACAGCCTGATTCTGCTATCAATATGCTTCACATTATGTATCTGATCGTTCCGTTTGCACTGGATCTGATCATCACATTTATTCTTTCTAAGATGAATGTTGAAAAGGCAAATGCGGAAATCAAAGAAAAACTTGGAATATCCGAAAATGAAGTTGTGATGGAATCACAGAACTAAAATGGAGGGAACAATATGAAATATACACTCGACTGGCTGACCAATCCGGAAGTGTTTGCAGTCAACAGAATCGCAGCACATTCCGACCACAGAATCTATGCAAACCATTTTGAAGCCGATGCAGACAATTCCTCTCTGATTCAGAATCTGAACGGCACCTGGAAATTTGCGTGGGCAAAGAATCCGTCTGAATGGCAGCAAAAGTTCTATGAAGAAAGCGACAGCACTGACAATTTTGACAACATTCAGGTTCCGGGGCACATGGAATTGCAGGGATACGGCAAACCGCAGTACGTCAATACCATTTATCCTTGGGAGGGACAGGAGCATCTCCGTCCGCCGTTTATCTCCGAAAAGGACAACCCTGTCGGCAGCTACGTCAGATATTTTGACTTGAACGATGCTCTGAAAAACAAGCGTGTATTCATTTCTTTTCAGGGTGTGGAAACTGCTATGTATGTCTGGCTGAACGGCGAATTTATCGGCTACAGCGAGGATTCTTTTACACCGTCTGAATTTGAACTGACACCATATATCCGTGAAAAGAACAACAAACTTGCTGTTGCGGTGTTCAAAAGAAGTTCTGCAAGCTGGCTGGAAGATCAGGATTTCTGGAGATTCTCCGGCATTTTCCGTGACGTATTCCTTTATGCGGCACCGTCTGCCCATGTTCGTGACATGAGAGTGATTGCAGATTATGACGGTACAAATGGTATCTTCTCTGCAACGCTGGATATTGCGGGCAAGTGTTCTGTGAAATCGATTTTGACAGATGAAAATGGAACGGTCATCGCAGAATCCAATGAAAAGGAATCTGTAAACCTGACAATTGAAAATAGCAAGCCTTGGAGTGCCGAAATACCGAATCTCTACACGTTTACAGTGATTCTGACAGACGAAAGCGGAAATGAAATCGAGGTCAGCAGAACCAAGGTTGGATTCCGCCGATTTGAACTGAAAAACGGAATCATGTGCCTGAATGGAAAACGTATTATTTTCAAGGGTATCAATCGACACGAATTTGATGCGAAAACAGGCAGAGCAATCACAAAGGAAGATATGCTGTTTGACATCCGGTTCATGAAGAAAAACAATATCAATGCAGTTCGTACCTGTCATTATCCGAACAATTCTCTTTGGTATCAGCTTTGCGATGCATACGGCATTTATCTGATTGATGAAACCAATCTGGAAACACACGGTACATGGCAGAAGCTTGGTGCAACAGATCCGTCTTGGAATGTACCGGGTTCACTTCCGGAATGGAAAGAAGCTGTGCTGGACAGAGCAAAATCAATGTACGAACGGGACAAGAATCACGCAAGCGTTCTCATCTGGTCTTGCGGAAACGAATCCTACTGCGGAGAAGATATTGCTGCAATGTCGGAATATTTCAGAAGCGCAGACCCGACAAGACTGGTGCACTATGAGGGTGTTACAAGAGTTCCGGACAATCAGTATGATTTCATCACGGATATGGAAAGCCGTATGTACGCAAAACCGCAGGAAGTGGAAGAATACCTGAAACAGAACAGCGGAAGACCGTATATTAGTTGTGAGTATATGCACGCTATGGGCAATTCTCTTGGCGGTTTGAGCCTTTACACTGACCTTGAGGACAAATATGAGGCTTATCAGGGTGGTTTCATCTGGGACTACATCGATCAGGCAATCGAAACCCAAAATGACGACGGGGAAACAGTTCTGGCTTATGGCGGAGATTTTGAGGACAGACCAAGCGATTACGGATTCTGCACCAACGGTGTGATCTATGCTGACAGAACCTACTCTCCAAAGGTTCAGGAAATGAAGGCTCTTTACTCCAACATCAGAATGTCTATTCAAAACGGAATGCTTACCGTAGAAAATCGAAATCTCTTTGCAGATACAAACAACTTGTCCTTTGTTGTACGATTGGAAAAGAACGGCGTTGTTCTGAAATCCGATACATTTTCTCTGAATGTTCCTGCCGGAGAAAGCAAGACAATGAAACTGACACTTCACAAAATAGACAGTGTAGGAGAATATGTTTATCATGTTTCCGCCGTTACCGCAGATCAGACACTATGGGCAGATGCAGGGCACGAAATTGCCTTTGCTCAGGAAGTGTTTGAAGTGAAAGATAATCAGATTCCGGAAACCACATTGCAAAAGCCAACGATTGTATACGGCGATGTTATCATTGGCGTTCACGGAGAAAACTTCTCCATGATGTTCGACAAAAAAGAGGGCGGCATCAGTTCTCTGAAATACAATGATTATGAATATATCACACGCACACCAAAGGTCAGCTTCTGGAGAGCGATGACAGACAATGACACCGGTGCTTCCGAACCGTACAATCTTGCACAGTGGTATGTCGCAGGCAAATTTGCAAAGTATAAAACCGTTTCATGGCTGGAACAGGAAGATGCTCTGAAAATCACATTCACATATCAGGCTGCCTGCATTCCGACTTTTGAGTTTACTGTAACCTATACCGCAAACTTTGACGGAAAGCTGGGCGTAAGTGTAAATTATGCAGGAGTAAGCGGTATGTCCGATATGCCGGTTCTTGCATTGGACTTCAAGATGAAAAAACAGCTTTGCAATTTTCAGTATTACGGACTCGGCCCTGATGAAAATTACAGCGACCGATGCAAAGGAGCAAGACTGGGATTGTGGAAATCTACGGCAAAAGAAAATCTTTCCGGCTATCTCAATCCGCAGGAATGCGGCAATCGTACCGGTGTAAGAACGCTCTCTGTCCATGATGATATGCAGCATGGTCTGACGTTCCAAAAGGCATCTGCTCCGTTTGAAATGAGCGTACTGCCATACAGTGCCTATGAACTCGAAAATGCAATGCATTTAGATGAACTTCCAAGTGTTCGCTACACATGGGTCAGAATCGCTGCAAAGCAAATGGGTGTCGGCGGCGATGATTCCTGGGGTGCACCGGTGCATGAGGAGTACAGAATCCATGCAGATCAGCCGATGAAATTGGAATTTGTAATTATGCCCTTAAGATCGTAAGAAGAAAGGAAAGTAATGAAAATACAGGATTTTCAAGGCAATGTTACTTGTAGTGGATTTGATAATATCTTCGCAAATATTTATAAGCCACAGGATATAGAAAGTCAGAAATCACGATATATGAGTGCTGTGGAGAAATTCACAGCACTGTATCCGAATAGAAATGATATACACGTTTATTCTGCTCCGGGTAGAACAGAAATCGGCGGTAATCATACCGATCATCAACATGGCTGTGTCATTGCAGGAGCAGTTGACTTAGATATTATCGGTGTTGTAGCATTTCATGACGAAAACATCATCAGAATTAAATCAGAGGGATACGATGAATTTGCAGTTTCACCGGACGATTTGGATGTTCATATCGGTGAAAAAGGTTCTTCTGAAATTGTCAGAGGGATTGCAGCTCGCTTTAAGGATTTAGGTGTAGAAATTTCCGGATTTGATATGTATACAACTTCAAATGTACTTGGTGGAAGCGGTATTTCTTCTTCTGCTGCATTTGAAACATTGATTGCAACGGCAATTGACAGCTATTACAATAATAATCAGATTGGTGCAGTAGAAATCGCAAAAATCGGACAATATGCAGAAAACTTTTATTTTGGCAAGAAAAGCGGATTGATGGATCAGATGGTTTGCTCCGTTGGTGGATTTGTTTTTCTTGATTTTCAAAACATTCAAAATCCAAGTATCCAAAAAATTGATTTTGACCTTTCAAAAACCGGCTATGCATTGATCGTCACAGACACCAAAGGAGATCATTCTGATTTGACAGATGATTATGTAGCCGTTCGTACAGAAATGGACGAAGTTGCAGAATATTTCGGCAAAAAGGTTCTTCGTGAAGTTGATGAAAATCAATTTTGGGATAATCTCCCTGATATTAAAAAGAAGATTTCTGACAGAGCTGTCTTGCGTGCAATTCACTTTTTTGGCGACAATTATCGTGCAAAGGCAGAAACGGAAGCTCTCAAAAGCAACAGATTTGAGGATTTTCTCACACTTGTAAACGAATCGGGAGATTCCTCCATGAACTATCTGCAAAATTTATACTCATGCAGAAAGCCAACAGAACAAGGTATTCCACTTGCAATTATGGCGGGGAAACGAATATTAAAAGGCAATGGTGCTGTAAGAGTTCACGGAGGTGGTTTCGCAGGGACTGTTCAGGCATTTGTACCAAATGATCTTGTCAATGCATATAGATCGGAAATGGACAGAATATTTGGACAAAATTCGTGCTACATTATGACAATCAGACCGTTTGGCGGTATTGAAATCAAATAATAGGAGGGGAAAATAATGAGTATACTTGTTTTAGGCGGTGCAGGATATATCGGTTCTCACACAGCTTTAGAGTTGATTCGCACCGGAGAAAGCGTTATTATTGCAGACAATCTTGCAACCGGACACATCGAAGCTATTCCGAAAGATGCGAAATTTTATCCGGGTGATTTGCATGACAAGGCGTTTCTTGATAATATTTTTGAAAACGAACAGATAGATGCAGTGATTCACTTTGCAGCATATTCTCTTGTTGGAGAAAGCGTTGTCAATCCACTAAAGTATTACGATAATAATCTCTGCGGAACAAAAATTCTTTTGGATTCCATGGTTGAACACCATATTGATAAAATTGTATTTTCCTCAACCGCTGCCACCTATGGTGAACCGGAAAATATTCCGATTCTTGAAACAGACAGAACACAGCCAACCAATCCATATGGTGAAACCAAACTTGCTATGGAGAAGATGTTCTATTGGACTTCAAAAGCTCACGGTCTAAGATACGTTTCTCTCCGCTATTTCAATGCTTGCGGAGCAGACAAATCAGGTAAAATCGGCGAGGCTCATAATCCGGAAAGTCATTTGATCCCTTTGATTCTTCAAGTCCCAAATGGAAAGAGAGAAAGTATCTCCATCTATGGAACAGATTATGATACTCCTGATGGAACTTGTATCAGAGACTACATCCATGTTACCGATTTGGCTCAGGCGCATATTCTCGCTGTAAAGTACTTAAAAAACGGAAACGAAAGCAATATTTTCAATCTTGGAAATGGTGTCGGCTATTCCGTAAAAGAAGTAATTGATAAAGCAAGAAAAGTGACAGGACACCCGATTCCGGCAATTGAAACACCAAAGCGTGCCGGAGATCCTGCACGACTGGTGGCTTCCAGTGAAAAGGCAAGAAAAATTCTTGGCTGGAATCCTGTACATGATAGCCTTGAAGAAATTATATCTGACGCATGGAATTGGCATAAGAATCATCCGGATGGTTTTTGAAAAGAGGTGTTATCATGGTATACAGGGCAATAAACGGATTAATCCGTCATGCAATAGGAGCTGATTTGATTACAAATGACGATATTTTCGTTGTCAGAAATCAGCTCATGGATATACTAAAACTGACTGACTGGAATGATAAAGAACCACTCACGGGAAATATTGAAGAACTTCTTGAACCCCTGATCGACTATGCAGTAAAGGCAGGAATTATTGAAGACACTGCTGTACAACGTGATCTATTCGATACAAGAGTTATGGGTGTTTTCACACCTATGCCGAGAGAAGTTAATGCCACATTTCAAAGAAAATATTCTGCTTCGCCATCAGCAGCTACAGAATGGTACTATACTTTTAGTAAAAGCCTGAACTATGTTCGTGCTGAAAGAATTGCGAAAGATTTAAAGTGGACATATGAATCAGAATACGGAACACTTGACATTACTATAAACCGTTCTAAGCCGGAGAAAGATCCTCGTGATATTGCTGCTGCTAAATTGCAAAAAAAATCAGCCTATCCTCAATGTCATCTTTGTGTTGAAAATATGGGATTCGCAGGTCACCAGGCACACCCTGCAAGACAAAATCTTCGTCCGGTAAAGTTGAATATCAACAGCCAAGATTGGTTCATGCAGTATTCTCCTTATGGATATTATAATGAACACTGCATCGTCTTTAATAAACAGCATATTCCTATGACGATCAATGCACAGGTATTCAATAAACTGTTTGATTTTGTTGAGCAATTTCCACACTATTTTATCGGTTCAAATGCAGACCTTCCTATTGTAGGCGGCTCAATTCTAACGCATGAACACTTTCAAGGCGGCAATTATAATTTTGCAATGGCAAAAGCACCGATTGAAAGAACATTTCTTTTGAAAAATTATATCAATGTTAGTGCCGGCATTGTAAAATGGCCGATGTCTGTGATACGTCTTTCTTCAAAAAACAGGACGGCTTTGGCAGCTGCGTGCGCTGATATTTTGTCAAAGTGGAGAACATATACGGATGAAACGGTTGGAATTTTTGCAGAAACAGACGGAATTCCGCATAATACAATTACTCCAATTGCAAGAGCAACTTCTTCCGGATTTGAATGCGACTTGGTATTGAGAAACAATATTACAACGAAAGAAAGACCGTTAGGTGTGTTCCATCCGAATCCTACCTTACATCATATCAAAAAAGAAAACATCGGATTGATTGAAGTGATGGGACTTGCTGTTCTTCCTGCACGTTTAGCAGATGAACTGACACTTTTAAAAGATGCAATGCTGTCCGGCAAAGAGATCGCTACAGATGATAAAATTGCATCTCATGCAATTTGGGCAAGTGAAATTCTAAAAAAATATTCTGATTTTAACGCTGATAATGCAATGGATATTATTCGTTATGAAGTCGGCAGAGTTTTTGAACAGGTACTTGAAGATGCCGGAGTATTTAAGAGAGATAAACAAGGAAAAGAAGCATTTGCAAGATTTGTAGAACAATTAGGTTGATTTGAAATATACGAAAATGAACTATTGCATTATGTGCAGAAGTAAAATAATAAACTGATGCCGCCCATCAGGGCGGCATTTCAGCTTGTAGAAAAAGTATGTTTGTTTATAAAATGAAGCGCTGCACAGTTCAGTTTATATCTCCCCGAACTCCTCTAGTCTCTGCATAATTTCCTTGCTTCTGTCGACAAACAGCAGAGCCTTGTTATGCTCGTAATACTCCTTACATCCAAACTCGGAAATAAATCTTGCCGTGTAGCTGTTTGCGGTAAGCTCGGTTACAAGTATCAGCATTTCCTGTCCGTCGGTGTACACTTCATTGCAGAAAATAAATGCGTTTGACATCTTATCCCGTGCCGTTTTCGCCGAAATTTTAAGCTCAGACACAAGACTGTCATATATGCTCCTGATATCCGCAAACGCCGTTTTTCCGTCCTTGCCGACTGTGAGCGCAGTCATATTCTCAAGCTGTGATATTGCTCTTGCGAGCGTTTTCTGACGTGATACGGAAATGCTTGACGACCGCTTGCCGTTTTCAAGCTCATTTTTCTTTACCGCTATAAGCTCATTCATCAGCTTTTCTGCGGAAATATCGCTGTCATGCGTTCTCCGTTTGAATTCTTTCAGCGTTACAAGCGTTTCACGGAGCATATCCTCGCCGTCTGTTACCTGCTTTGCCGATGCCGTAACGCTGTCAAGGATAAGTCCGAGCAAGGATAAACGCTCGTCAAACTTTGCGTTTTCAGCCCTGTCTTTTATGCTGTCACTTGCATTGCCGCTGAGTATCTCGTCTATCTGATAGTCGCTCCTGTACTTGTTGAACAGGTCGTAATATGCCGCAAAGCTTCTCGCTGTCCTGTCGTGCTGTATGTACTGACGAATAAGCTTTATGTCGACCTTGATATTATTTTTTTCATACAGGGTTATCATCTGCGACAGGTCTTCCCAACCTCTCGCCGTAACGAACGATTTTCCGTCAACCGTACTTTCTATGCGGTAAAAATCCGCTTTCTTAATTTCAAGATAGGTAAGCACAGAGGCATGAACGCCCGCCTTGTAAGCGTATTCTTTCCACGCTGTAAAATCAGGCTCGATGTCAATTCTTTTCAGTCTGTCCCACGTTACAATGTCAAACTCACGGACGGAATTATTGTATTCGGGCGGATTTCCCGCAGTGACTATTATCCAGCCGTCAGGCACTCTGTGTCTGCCAAACACCTTGTATTGCAGGAACTGGAGCATAATCGGGGCGAGCGTTTCTGATACGCAATTTATCTCATCAAGGAACAGTATTCCCTCTTTTACACCCGTATTTTCCATAAGGTCATACACTGCCGAGATGATTTCCGACATAGTGTACTCCGACACGTCATATTCCTTACCGCCGTAATTCTTGTGTACAATGAACGGCAGTCCGAGTGCGGATTGCCTTGTGTGGTGCGTCATGGAGTACGACAGCAGACCTACTCCCATTTCCGACGCTACCTGCTCCATTATCGCAGTCTTGCCTATTCCGGGAGGTCCCATCAGAAATACAGGGCGCTGTTTTTCAACAGGAATCGCATAGCCGCCCGTTTCGTCCTTTGTGAAATATGCCGTCATGGCATTCTTTATCTGTTCTTTTGCTTCTTTTATATTCATACTCTGCTCCTTTAGATCTCATCCGACGGAAGAACAAGCTTTATCGCCCACGGCGGAACATCGGGATTATTGTACTCATCGTCTATGAATACAAATGCCGTTTCATACGGCGGTTTTCTTGCGGGAAAATCCCCGTATCCGTCTGTAAGATATATAAGCCCCTTGAGATTTGTAAACTCTTTGCTTTGTATCAGCTTATCAACATAAGCGAATACCGGGCGGAAATCCGTACCGCCGAATCCGTGCAATTTCATTGCAGCAAGATAATCGTCAAACTCTTCCTGCGAGGTTATCTTTCTGTCCTCCTGTATGTCCGTATCACACTGGATAATATGAAGATTTATCTTTGTGAAAAAGCTTTCCTCGTTTTTGAGGATATTGTACGTCTTCTGAATAAATTTCTGTACAAGCTCGCCTGATACCGAGCCCGATGTATCGATTGCTATAACAAATTCCTTTATTCGCTTTACTTCCTTGTATTCAAGCGGTTCTATAAGCGGCATACGCTCATATAATTTCAGTCCGTAGGTGTAGAAGATATAATCAAACTCATCATCGTTTACACGCATCGCTTCTCCCATTACAGAGAATTTTTTCAGAAATTGCGTATAGTCGTATTTCTCACGGTTGACGGCGTTCAGATTCTGAATGAAGCTGCCCCTTGTATCGCCTTTTTCCTTTGAAAACGCTTCTATTTCGATCTGCATTTTCTCCGAAATTTCTTTCCAGTCCTTTTCAAGCTGTGAGGCGGTTTCAGCTGACATCTGCATATCATTTCCCGTTCCATCTTCATTTCCGGGATTTTCTGCGTTACCGTTTCTGTTGCTGCCATTGCTGTTATCCGTATCATTACCCGACTGTCCGTTATCAGAATTCATGTCATTACTGTTCCGGCTGTTGCCGTCCTTGCTGTCCGGATTGCTTTTGATCTGCGTTGAAGCTTCTGTTTCAGGCGGCTTTGCATACCAGATTCTGTGGTCGTCTTCCGCAAACAGCTCCGACCAGGCATAGACCTGCAAATCGTCAACATTCCTCAGAAGATAGTCATATATCTTCTCTGCGGTGACAAACCGGCAATCCGTTTTGATTTTATCGATAATACTACCCTGTCTGACTTGTCGGGGCGAAGAAAGCGCCTTTATATCCAGCTCATTCATGATATTCTCAGCGGAGATATCGCACGCCAGATTCCACCTGAGCGTGTCTACAAGCGTACCGACAATATTGTGGCGGAACACGCAATGAAGCATCATATGAAGATATGCCCGTGTCAGATTATATCCGGATTTATAGCTTTTCAGCACATAGCTTTCGTCATAGAAAATGTATCTGCCGTCAGTAGCAACAGTTTCGGTGATGATCGACGGTTTCAGCGGCAGCTTATTAATTGCGTTGTCAAGAAATCTGAGATTTACGGCAAGCGTATTGCGGGACAGCATAAGTATGTCGGTTGCAAGCGCCGAAAGCTTCTCGGCACGCTCCTTTGCCTTTTCATATTCCTTATCCGTAAAATCACTTCCTTTGTCGATTCAATAAGTTATCCCGTTGTACCAATCGGTTATTTCGTTGCCTGTCTGAGATGAGTAAATATGTATTTTTTCGCAACCGTAAAAAATTCTCCGTGAAATAAAGGTATTTTCACTTAGCGTCACCTTTTCAAGGGAAGTACAATTTGCAAATGCGTGTTGCTCTATAACTCGCACCGTATCGGGAATAGTCAGCTTCTTCAGCGAGGTACATCCCGCAAAAACGGCACCGTGTATATAAAATCACATATAAGGCTATAGTTCCAGCGATGACAGCGGGTCGCAAAAATTGTCGTGTTCCGGACTGTTTGCAACCGTCAGAAGAAATGCGGCGGCAGAGGTATTACCCTGCTCGTCTGCAAATTCAATAAGCCCTGTTACATTCCCGGCGGTGATCAAGCCGTTTTCCTTGCATATTCCGAGTAGCTCGGCACTGTCCTGCGCAATACAGTAACGCACGGCGTTTTCCGCATTATTATGCAGAAAATCAAGGTAATGCTCCTCTGCTGAGGCGCTGAGATTCACTCTGTACATAAGGCGTGAAAACGCTATCGCATATTGAAGATTTTCGTCCTGCAAAGCGGGGAAATAATTATCCTGCGCCGCAAAGTCAAAACCGTCTTTGCCCCAGATATTACGCAATATAAAATTGTACGCCGATGATCCGTCGGTCGCCGTAACTGCTTTATAAAGCGGTTTCCCGCTGATTGTGCTTCTAACGGTAACGCTTACACAATCGGAAAATGCGTCGCCGCCGACTGAAGCTATGCCGTCCGGGATCTCAAGTTCATGCAGGCTTTCGCACATAAAGAATGCCTTTTCTCCTATACTTTCCAACCTGTCGGGAATATTTACCGATTTCAGGTTGTAGCAGTTCAGAAATGCCATATTTCCTATTTTAATCAAACTGTCGGGAAGCGTGATACAAGCAAGGCTTGTACACTCTTTGAAAGCTCGCTCATCAAGCTCTGTAACTGTATCGGGCAGAGATACCGATATCAGCGACAGGCAACTGCCGAAAAGATTATATCCTATCTTAGTAACGCCTGCGGGAATGTCAATACTTTCAAGGCTTGTGCATCCCCAGAATGCAGAATTTCCGATTTCCGTAAGTTTGTTATCAAGATATATTGTATTGAGTGCACTGCACTGGGCGAAAGCACAGCTTCCGAGCCGTTCAACACTGCCCGGCAACGTGACAGAAGTCAGCGATGAACAGCCATAGAATGCGCCGTCGTTTATGACTTTCAGACTTTCCGGGAGCGTAACGGCAATAACGCTCTGTAAGCCGCAGAGGGCGTCCTTGCCTATGGTCGTTACACCGTCAGGCACAGTAATGACAGTTTCGTCCTCTTTTAGCAGACATTTTTTCAGTACAGCATCCTTTATATCAAATTGTGCCAAAGTAATTACCTCTTCCTGTTTCTGTAGTATAAGAGAGTTCATTCTTCTTTGTTTACCGCAATAATTCTATATATCGATATCATTATCGTCAACAAGCGGAATTCGACTTTTTTGCTGTGACGTTATTTATTTTACGGGTATTTTTTCAAACACGCTATTCCCTCCGATATTCAGAAAATTCATCATGAGCAAGGTTTATGCGTTTTATATCTTTATGGTTTAAGTATATCACAACGCAGCTGAATATTCAATATTTAATCAATGTCCGTAACAACAGAAAAACCGCACTGATATAAAGGTGCGGTCTTTCTTGAACTTATCAAAGATTGTCGACTGCCGAATGTTCAACCGCAAGGCATTTTGTATAGCTTTCCATATGCCTTTATTATCATAGAGCCCGTGAGTATCTAATACATTGATAAATTCTCCAATTACTTTGTTAGTCTGATCGGGATTAAAAACAAGTAGTATTGGTTTAATACCCGTCTTGCCCGCAAGTGTTGTGATATAATGTAGCCATTCCTTATTTCTTCTTTTTACGTTAATTCGTGAAAATGGTAGAAATTTTTACATTCTTGTGCTATAATTATTATGTATTTTTATATGTAAGGGCGTATTATGATGAGCGAGAATCTTTTGTCCGTATTCAAAAAAGAATTAGGATATGTTAATGCCACGAATCAATATGTAGAACTATCAATTAGAATTACAGAAAAAGAGCATAGTTTGGATTTAAGGAACAATTTGCAAGGCTTAGCCCAAAGCGTAAATCTGAATGTGTCTACTCTTACAGAAGACTATATGTGTAGGATCAGCAAGAGTTATATTGTGAACATACATTCATGTCTTGAGAATTTTCTCAAATCATTTAAACATCTTCCCGGTTCTCCCACCAATATCACAGAAATTAAAAAAACGAGTGAAGACGATTGGTTGGAATGGACACTGAAAATTGCCTTTTCAAGTATAGAAAACGATATTAAAAATGATATCGGTATTTGTGAATACTATCGTTTGGTTCGAAATTGCATAGTTCATAGTGGAAAATCCTCATCCACACTAAAAAGTAAACGAGCTTTAATAAAAACGACAGACAATCCGAGGTTGAACGTCCCCAATGGTTTGGATTCTCTCACATTTGATGACCAAGTTTTATTTTCAAGAGCAGCCTATAATGTTGCAAAGTACATTTTTAATAATAGTCAGTATGATGTAAACGCTATAATTGAAGCCAATAGAGAAATCTTGAATAATTTAATTATGCCTTTTCAAGAGCCGGGATCTCGCTCAAGAGCAACCAAGAAAGTAAAATATTTTATTGGTTTATCATATCCAGAATTGAAAGATGTGGATTGGGAGAGTGTTGTATCTACATTGCTCAATTGATTAGTAAAAATGGGGCATTCGCTTAACGGTAAAGCATCCCCCTTCATAAGCACATCTCGTGCTTTGAGGGGTGTTTATGAAGGGGAAGATCGAGGCTCGAATCCTCGGTGCCTCACCATTTTTGCGTGAGTTTTTCGGAAGGAGGATAATGAAATGCCGGATAACAATTTACATAGCATTAATAAACTGCAAGATGACATAAAAGCAGCAAAGTGGTTGTCTGTATTTTTGCCCAAGAAAAAACGTCAACAGATAAAGGAGTTAGAAACCTCTTTGGCTAATATGATTCATTTGATTGAATCTTTTAACAAATACTTTTCAGATGCAGGTTGGTGTGCATATGACTCTATGAATATGCCGCTTATGGAGAACGCAGTTAAAGCATATGAAGCGGGCGGGATTGATGCCGGTGAACAGGTACTAATTCAATACTATCAAACCGATGTAAAAGATATTATGCATTGGTTGAAAAATAAAGCCAAACCCTTTAGGGAACGATATGAATTAATTAAATGCGCATTTGACGATCATTTTGCTGAACGCTATCATGCGAGTGTCCCTCTGTTTCTAATCATAATCGATGGTGCAGTTAATGATTACACTAAAAGCAAAGGTTTCTTTGCAGAAGGAACCGATGTTTCCGCATGGGATTGCTTGGTGGGCTGTGGCGATGGGCTAACAAAAATAAAAGACATATTTAAAAAGGGCAGAAACAAAACAAACCACGACGAAATTCGATTGCCGTATCGTAATGGCATTTTGCACGGTCGAGATCTAAATTATGCTAACAAGTATGTCTCTTGTAAATGTATATCGTTAATGTTTGCTTTAGCTGATTGGATGAATATGAAAGACAGCGAAAATACTCGAAAGCAAAAATTTGAAAAAGAGTGTAATCCGCCGCCTATTTCAGAATCATTGAAAAAGATAAAGCAAAATGCAATCGACAGGCAAGAAATACAGAAATGGGTCGAGCGAGATATTAAAATCGGAGAAACTATCTCCGCAACTCCAACAATCGAGGAATGCAAGGATTTCCCATATCTATTACCGCTAATTAGCGCATTTAATGCTTGGAGCACCCGTAATTATGGTTCATTATCTGTTTGGTTCAAAAATGTTTTCTCATATGAATCTTCTGACAAAAAACGAGCAGGAGAATGTAGAAAACTTTTTGATCACAAAAATCTGATTTCTTATGAATTGGAAGAAATAGAAGAACGTGCTCTTGCTCTAACTAAAATTGTTGTATTGGTGAAATGGAAAAGTAATGACATCGTTCATACTGAACACTTTGAATTTGGTTGCTCATATCAACAAGAAGACGGAAACGTGGGATATCCTTGGAAAAACAACGGAGCTTGGATTCTTATACCGTGGAAAATACAAGGATTGTATAAATGACTGGTTTGACTGTCAAAGAGGAAGAAGGGATATACAAGTATCGGTTGGATGGAGCATCCTCTTATCTCCCGCCACTACTCTCTTTCCTTTATAAATTATAAAAATTTTCATAAAACTACCTATCCAAACTGATTTTGATGCACTATAAGGGTGTAATCATGATTGCGTCCCAAAAGAAAGGAGGAGAAAAACTTGGACGAGAACAAAATTATCCCGTACATCGAACCGATATTTCGTTTCTGTTATAAGCGTTTATCCAACCGCTACGATGCCGAGGATCTTGCGAGTGAGATCATTTGTCATATCCTTGAAGGAATGAACAAATATCAAATCGAATCGCTTGATGCATGGGTTTGGCGTATTGCTCATAACCGCTATGCCCGGTTTATTGACAATCGGAATAAAAATCAAATCGTATTGTCATGCGAAGATGAACTTTTTGACATTGCTGATTATTCCAATGTCGATGAGGACAACACACAGGAGCAATATGAAACGGTGTTTCGCTATTTGCACACGTTATCTTCCGAGTACAAAAATATTTTTGTGGACTACTATATTGGCAAATTGTCACTCAGAAGTCTTGCCGAAAAGTATTCTCTCCCCGAAACCACAATCAAATGGCGACTGAACGTAGGACGCCAAAAAATCAGAGATAGGATAGGAGAAGATAAAATGGATAAGGTCTATCAGAGAATTAATTGGAATACCGGAACTTGTAACGGTAATATGGATTCCGACGCATATCTTCATACACAGATTTCCCGTGCTATTTGCCTCGCAGCTTATGAAAAGCCTTTGACAGTAGAGGAGATCAGTATCAGTACGGGTATTCCTACAATGTATATAGAGGATGAACTCCCCCGCCTTGAATATGGGGATGCTATCTGTAAGGTGGGTAACAAATATGTAACCAATTTTATTATCTTTCGATTGAAAGACAGAAAGCAGACCGAAGACGTTTCAGCATTGGTAGTCAGTATGCTTGCGGACAAATTCGAAGTTATACTAAGAGAAGCGGAAAATAAAATCAGCGCGTTAGATTTTTACGGCAATGATTTCGGCATAGGAAGACTTGGATATATCGTCGTTCCGTATCTGCTCAGGCATAAAATCAGCGATGTAAAAAACAACCGCTTGAAGCTTGAAAACGGTCCGTATCCGCCGAGAAAAGACGGGGGCTACGGTTGGTTTATCGTAGAAGAAACGGTCGATGAATCGGAAAACTGTGCAGAGTATAATTCCGGATGCAATGTTGCAGGAGACGACAGCGGCAGCGAGTACAAAGTTCCGTCGCATATCTATTACTATTGGATCAGTAAGTATTTTGATTACAACATTTACCATAACAAAGGGATGCGCTGGATGTGTGCAAATGGCATACCACAGAACAGTGTAAACGGTGTTGTGTCCAAAGAAGCTCTTTCCGAAGAAGATGCCGCACATCTTATCGAAACAAATCTGCTTATAAAGTCAGAGGCAGGCTTTAGCTTAAACTTCCCGCACTTTACCGCAGAGCAGTTTGGAAAATTTGTTTCACTGTTTGAGATGACTGATAAAAAGCTCAATGATCTCCTTGCGGAGTGGATCGTAACTGTGCGCAATAATTTTGAAAATTTCGTTCCGAAACACCTACACGATCAGATCAATCAGTGGGTTAGCTGTTATCTGCATCAGATCATTGGATATATTACAGATGAGCTGATTCGCCGTGGTATCCTGCGTAAACCCGACAATGAAAAGCCCTTAACCGATGGCGTATTCATCGTTGAAGGAAAGTACATCAATCCCTAAATAAGTTTACTGCCGAGCATAACTATACTGGTTACGCTCGGCGGCATTAGCATATTATTGAAGGCTACTATTCTCTCAATTCTGTTTGGATGATATGTATTTGAATCATTTTTATGAAATCGTGCTTTTTTGCATAAAAACCCCTTGACAAATTCCATCTCAAGATTGGTTCATGCAGTATTCTCCTTATGGATATTATAATGAACACTGCATCGTCTTTAATAAACAGCATATTTCTATGACAATCAATGCACAGGTATTCAATAAACTGTTTGACTTTGTTGAGCAATTTCCACACTATTTTATCGGTTCAAATGCAGACCTTATTTTTGGCAGAAACAATACATCGATGGGCATTGTTTGGTTATGCCTTGGTTCAACATTTCTTTGTCCGGCTCCTTTGTATTTGAAAAAGAACAAAGAGAATGATGAATGATTAATCTCAGTGTTTTGTATGCTGTTGCATATACTCTTACGCTAAAGAATGCGGCTCGTGAAAGGAGTTTACAATGATAATTTACTGTATGAGTGATATCCACGGTTGCCTTGCGGAATTTGAGGACGCACTTTCACTTGTTCTCGATGATATAGAACAGGGCAAGGCGAAGCTCGTTCTTCTCGGCGATTATATCCACGGCGGTCCGGATAACCGTGGTGTTCTGGACAGGATAATGAGGCTCCGGGAACGTTTCGGTTCGGACAGAATTATTGCTCTGCTCGGCAACCACGATGAATGGGTAGTCAACGGATCGTCAACCATAAGCAACAATTCTGTATATGCCCGTATAGAAGAATGGGAGGATGAGAGCGATGATGACGAGTATATCAACTGGCTTTCTTCCCTTCCGCTGTATTATGTGGAGGGAAACACGATTTTCGTTCACGCCGGTATTGATGAAGAAGCAGGTGATATGTGGGAATGGGAAACATCAGAAGATGTATTCACCTCAAAATATCCCGCTGAAACCGGCAAAATCGAGGGGCTTGATATGAAAGTAGTCGCAGGTCATGTCGGCACCGCCGAAATATCCGGCGACAAGTTCTTCCACGACATTTATTTCGACGGAGAATCTCACTATTACATAGACGGCACTGTTCTCGACAGCGGTGTTATTCCGGTACTTATGGTAGATACGGAAAATGATAAGTATTATCAGGTGACAGACTCGGGAAAACGGCTGATTGAACCTTACGAAGAATAAGGCTTAAGAAACGAGCGAATAAAGGGGCAAGGGGCGGATGTGCGGAAGTGGTGTGACTGTGGGCGGGAGATATATATTCAAAACATCATATTAAAAATGAAAATGGAGTAGCAAAAAATGTACGCAATTGTAAAGCAGAAGAACGGACAATCATATACATCAATGGTTTTCGGATATTATTGCCCGGTACAATCTCAAGATGGTTATGATCGCTATCTTGAAAGTATTCACAATCAGTTTTATATCGTGCTTGACAAAGCCAAAACACAGCTTGTTAAACACGTCGTTTTCCCGGCGAGCGAAAAATACCTTGACCCCGGAATTCTGATAACAGACTGCAACCAAGATGATTGGACGCTCGATGAAAATAATCACGGATGCGCTAATATCCTTCTGGGAGTCAACATAGACACGATTGAAACAGACGTTTCCAAAGAAATCTTGGAAAAATGTATACAACTTGATTCTGCATACAATTATGTAGAATATCACGAAATAACAAATCAGAACGATATAGATAACCTTATGCGTGCGGCCGGAGGCTTCCACGATGCGAAAATTAAGAATATGAAAACGAATGATGACGGTGTTTTGTATATTTTGTTTGACGGTGCGTGGTGCTGTGAAATAGAGATGTGGCTTGAAAATGATGTATCATACTGCACAGAAAGTCGGAATCCCGATTATGAAGACCCTTACTGGTTTGAATCGTCAATGGTTATTGAAGACGGTTTTATCTACTTCTATGATTGTGACGGTATCAGTCCCTCAAAGCTCAGTGACAAATATTGCTGGTTCAAAGCAAGAAAAGTCAAATACCACATTATTCCAGACTAAAATAATAACAAATCCCTCCGGACTTTTAAATCCGGAGGGATTTTCACTGTAAGGTATATATTGATTTAACTTGCTGTCTTATGCGTTGGCTGTCTGACCGCCGTTCATATCGGGAGGATTGCCTCCGCCAAAGCCGCCATGATTATTACCGCCGGGACGGTTACCTCCGCCAAATCCGCCGTTTCCTCCATGCTGACCTCCGCCGAAGCCGCCGCCCATTCCGCTGCCGTAGATGCAGCCGGACATGGTGATCTCCTGCGTGCTGTCGCCTACTGTAAGTGTGTATGTTCCGTCAGAAGTAATATCCGGAGCGCTTATTACTACTGTCTGGAACGATACAGTGGGTGTAAACTCTGCAATTACGTTGCCGCTTGAATCGGTGAGCTTTACTGCTGTTCCTGCACTTGCGTTACCTGTGCTTGCAAGTATTGAGCCTTGCGTTGACTCCGAGCCGAAGTTCATAGCCATACCGCTTGAGCCTGCCATAATTACCGTACCGCCTGTTATCACAGCGTTATTTTCATAATCAAGCGAGCCGTTACCATTGCTTGTAGGACCGTATACATAAACCGTACCGCCCGATATTTCAATATCGCCGTTCGAGTCAAGTCCGTCGCCGCTTGCATTGACGTGTATTTCACCGCCCGTTATAGTAATTTTAGCTTCACTGTCGGCTGAGAATGAGTCGGGGCCGAAGCCTCCGCCCACGCCCTGATTGTCGCCGCCTGCGGCATTGATTCCATCGTCCGATGACGTAAGTGTTACCTTGCCGCCGCTGACCGTTACCGTCTGACCTTCAAGACCTTCATAGCATTTTGCGATGTTTATCTCGCCGCCGCTGACAACCGTGTTGTTGCCGGAGTGAATGCCGTCGTCGCCCGTGCTTATGTCAAGCGTACCGCCCGATACCGTAACGTCTGCGCTGCTGTGGATTGCGTCGTCAAGCGTATCAATATCAAACGTACCGCCCGATATTGTCAGCACGCCGTCAGCCTTTATACCCTTATATGACTCGGTGCTGTCGCCTGTTGTCTTTTCGGACGAACCGCCTCCTGCCTTAAAGGTGAATGTTCCGTCCTTTATGTCAACCGTACCCGATGCGTCAATGCAGTCCTTGCCGCTTGTGATGTTCAGCGTACCGCCGGAAATATATACATATCCCTTTTCGGTATCGTCTGTGTTTTCGCTGTGTATTCCGTCCGTTCCGGATGTAACGGTAATATTACCGCCTGCGATTCTTACGCTGTCCTTGCCCGAAAGACCCTGTGATGCGGAGGTGATGTTACATGTTCCGCCCGTTATCTTGAGGTCGTCCTTTGTTACAATGCCGTGCTTGCTTTCGCACTTTACGTTCAGAGTACCGCTGCCGTTAAAGGTTATATCCGATTTTGAGAATATCGCACCGTCAACGTTTGTTGCATCATCTGATGAAGCAAATTCGCCCGTGCTTGAAAGTGTGTTCTCTGTTCCCTTTACCGTTGTTATAAATACCTTGTCGGCATTTATAATATAAAGCGCCGCACTTCCCTCTTTAGTGATGCTTGCGTTATCAAGCACAAGCTGTACCTTATCGCTGTCGCCGGCATTTACGATTATCTGACCCGTGAATGTTCCGCTGAATTTGTATGTTCCGGCTTTGGTTATTGTAACCGAGCCGTCTGCAACTGTTACAGAACTGTCCGAACAGCTTGCCGTACTGTCGCTGAGAGTTATATCTGTGCATTCCGAGTAATCGCTCGACAGATCACGGTCAGAGAACATATCGTCCGCTGTAAGCTGTTTATCGCTGTCAGAACCGCTGTCAGAAGTCTTGCTGTCCGATGCCGAACTTATATCTGTTGCTGAAGAAGCGCTGTCAGAGCTGACGGTCGTACTGCTTTCAGCCTTTGATGCCTGTGAATCCGATGATGTGTTGTTATCGCACGATGTAAAGCATGAAACTATAAGCGCTGCAGCAATTGTTACAGCTAAGATTTTCTTTTTCATAAAATTACCGCCTTTCGTATCATAACGTTTTTCAGAGCTGTTCTCTGCCGTCTGTACTTTGAGAAGTTATGTTTATTTCAAGATTGCCGTTTCTGCATCTCAGCTCGTCTATCATCTGCTTTTCACAGCCTGCCTTGCCGAGCGTGATGTTATAGGTCAGCTTGTTGAGGCTGCCGAGATTCGTTGTTTTTACCTGGATCATTTTGTACTGTGATAAGTATTCTACAAATATATCGTCAAATATTCCCGCATATTCAAGATCCTCCGGAACGGTTATATGCAGTACCCTGTCAAGCTCGTTTTTCTTTGATTCTCCGAAGGGGGCAGCGGTAAGTACTATGTTTGCAACTCCCATTATCACCGCAAAGATAAGAGCGTACAGCGGATAGCCCATTCCGCACGCAAGTCCTACCGCCATTGCAAGAAATATTGAGCCTATTTCCTTTGCCGTACCCGGTACAGAACGGAATCTTACAAGAGAAAAGGTTCCCGCTACCGCAACGCCTGCGCCTATCGAACCGCTCACCATCATAATCACTATGCTGACTATCGCAGGAAGTGTAGCAAGAGTGATAACAAAGCTTTTTGTGTATTTGTTTTTGTACATATACATAAAAGCCATCGCTATTCCGAGTACCAGCGCCGAGCCTACGCCGATAAGAAAACCGCCCAGTGTTATATCAGCCGTACTGCTGAAAATTCCTTGTATTACCGTATCAAACATTTACTGTTACCTCACTTTTTACTTTTTTTATTTTTATGCCCATGCTTCGTCTGAGCATTGTCATATATGCCATTCCGTATTTTGAAAACGATGTCTGCTTTATACCGCCCTGTGCAAGAAGCTCTGCCAGCCATAAAGGCATCGAACCTGCCGCCTTTATTTCCATCAGCGAATATCCTCTGTCAAGAATCTGCTCACCGTACGGCTCGACTTTAATGTCAATATCTTCCGTTCTCCAACGTATGTTGCGGTCAAACGTAATTCTTAAATCCGAATCGTCCGCTCCGAAATATGCCGTTCTGTCGTAGCAAAGATAGACAGCAGGGAAAATGTCCCCGTAAAAGTCAAGAAAATAGTTGATCTCCTTTGCTATCTGGCTGTTTTCGGGAAGTCTTTCGCCGTTTTCGAGAATCTCCTGCGCTTCATCGCAGTTGAGTGATATACGGCGCTTGTAGACGATGCCCTTGTATTTTTTCTTCAGCTCAAGGAAAACCTTTTCATCCTTTGACGCAGTACCGTAGCTGCGAAGCCTTAGCTTCTCCTTATAAACGGGCTTTTCAAGCGATCTTCTTATAAGCCTGAAGTCAGGAGTATCATAGTAGATGTTGCATATCGTGCTTTCGCCGTGTTCGTCGGGAATCATATACCGTGCGAATTTGCTTTCGATAAACTCCCTTTGCTCAGCGCTCACAAGATATTTAAGCTCGTGACGTTTAAAAATGCTTTTATCCATTTATCTCATTCCTTTCGGTTTCTTTCGCTGTTGTTCTTTGTCTGTGCTGTAATGATAACTCTTTTGCCTTAAAGAAACCTTAGAGAGCTTTACAAAAACTTTACAAAACGGTGAAAGTATTGTGAAAACGTCATTTTAATGCGAAATTACAGCTGTGATATTATTGCGTATGTTTCAAGGCTCTTGATTTTTCGCTTGAATTATGAGATAATATAAAATAGGAAAGTTTATCCGCACCGCCGCAGACGGTTCGGAACGGGAAATAAAACGACAGATAAAGAAAAGAGAAATATGGCACAGTTTTTAAATTTCAAGGGAGATTATAAGGGACTCAGCGAAAAGAAAGCCTCTGATAATCTCAATATGTACGGAAATAATATTTTTACAGAAACCGAAGACAAGAGCTTCAAGTCATATCACTACCTGCTTGACCCCACGGCAGTTCTGCTGTTGATCTCAGGCTTACTTCAGATATTTACATTGTCGCAGTATGTCACAGGCATAATGTGCATAATAATGGCGATAGCACAGACGGTTACGCTTTGTGTGATATGTCAGAAAAATAACGAAAATATCCGTAACCGTACCCTGTCCGCAAAGATGAAATACAGAGTGGTGCGTGACGAGATATTACAGCTTATTCCGGCGGCGGGACTTGTTCCGGATGATATAATAATTGTTCAGGGAGGAGAAATAGTTCCTGCGGACGCACATATACTTGAGTATGTCGGACTTACAGTTGACGAGAGCAGATTTACAGGCGACAATACCCCTGTGCAAAAGCATGACGGTGCGGACCCGAAGGCGATCGGACTTAAGAAAAGCTGTATATATGCAGGCACAAGAGTGCTTAACGGCTCTGCTGTAGCGAGAGTAGTGGCAACGGGTGAAGATACATACAGAGCAAGACAAGGTGAAAAGCACGGAAAAGCGGCAGATCCGAATTTCTCACGCTATGAGAAAACCTGCGTCAAGCTGAGGCTTCCGCTTGCGGTAGCGGCAATACTGCTTTGTGTTATCGGCACTCTGTCACAGATTTTAACAGGAAAAACAGACAATGTAACAGGCGTTATCGTAAGCGCTTGCGGTTGGCTTATATGTATGTTTATGCCGTTTGTAGAGCTGTATATAAGAATGTACAATATGAATTTTGTACGCCGTGCCGAGCTAAAGGGGGCTGTCATAAAAAATCTTACCGTTCCCGAAAAGCTCAACAGCCTGTCCGTGCTTGTCATTGATAAATCCGCTGTTGTAGCGCCTAATACACTTGAGGTTGCAGGAGTATACAGCAAGGATACAGACCTTATGACAACGGTAACGGTGCTTGCGTGCGATAAGGATGAACCGACGCTTGCAGAGCAGGCATTCCTGCTTAATGCGGCTCTGGGCGGAACCGATGTGGCAACGGTAAAAAGAAACGAACTTACAGCACAGTTCCCTTATAACGATGCCGACAGAATAGGCGGAAATATCTATAATATGGGCGGAACTCATCTTGTGTGCGTAAAGGGCGCTGTAGAAAAGGTGACAGGCCTTTGCAATATGAGCCCTGAAGAAATGTTCAGAATAACCGCTCGTGCGGCGGCTCTTGCAAAACGCGGACTTGAAGTTTGGACGGTTGCATATTATATAATACCTGAGGGCGAAGAAATACCCAAGAGCCTTTACGCAGTGCAATATAATTATATGGGGCTTGTGTCTTTTATGAATGCGACAAGAGATATGATACCTCTTGCATTGCAGGGCTGCAAAAGAGCGGGAGTAAGGCTTGTGCTGACTTCCTCTGACAGCCCCGAAACAGCAAGCTCAATGGGCAAAAAAATAGGGCTTTCCGACGCAGGAATGATTTCCGGAGATGAAATAGCAGAAAGTGCTGTAACGGGAGAACCGCTTGATTATAAGAAGGCTGAGATATTCTGCCGTGTAAATGCGGCTCAGCGTGTGGATATTATAGAAAAACTGAAGAAAGCGGGCGAAACAGTAGCAACTGTGGGTTACAGCGACAGCGATTACGACCTTGTCGCCCATGCGGATCTCGGCATAACATCGCTCGAAAATACGACAGGAAGCGTTTATGAGGCGAGCGGGCTTATCGTCCGTGACGATAATTTCTCATCAGTCGTTGAAATGATAAAAGAGGCAAGACAGCTTCACAGAAACATCAAACGCTGTATATTTATTCTCCTATCAACGCTTATAGCGTTTTTCTGCACCGCTCTTGCCGATATGATAACGGGATACGGTATAATTACCCCTATGCTTGCGGCTGTTCTTACAGCGGCAGTGATACCTCTTTGCTGTACCGGCTTCAGAAACGTAAAATCGGATATTAAGGGTAATATGACCCCGTCGGGCTTCATTTCACAAGGAAAGCCGGATAAGAAATTCTTTATAAGAAGTGCTGTTTGCGGACTTATCTGCGGTGCAATATCCGCTCTGTTCCTCACTCTTGCAGGAGGGGTTATGTCAGCACAGCAGGTTTCATCGGTAATGCTTACACTTCTCACGGTTATGACAGGCGCAATGTGCCTTGTTGTCACAGACAAACGTACAGGAGCATTCAAAAACGGAGCAATACCGAAATATATGACGGTTACAGCAGCGGCTACATCGGTAACGTCTATACTGTTGCCGTATATTCCGTTTATAAACTCGCTGTTTGGCTTTGCGGTGCCGAATCCGCTTGCAAGCATAGCAGCAGTGCTTGCAGGAGTCGCTCTTCCAGCAGGGCTTCAGATAAAGAAATACCTCAACAAATAAGAACATAAGTAAGGAGTAAATATGATCTCACATCTACTGAATATCGTTTACGGTATCGTATTCGGCGTGGCAAATATTATACCGGGTGTAAGCGGCGGAACTATGATGGTGGTTTTCGGCGTGTATGACAAGGTGGTAGACGTGCTGACGTTGAAATTGTCGGCTATCAAAAAGAACATCAGATTCATCGTCTTTTTCGGAATCGGCGCCGTTATCGGTATACTCGGCTTTTCGTTTGTGATAACGTGGCTGTTTGATAACTTCCCTGTGGCAACGAATATGTTCTTTATGGGACTTATCATCGGCAGTATTCCGCTTATTTACAGGAATATGACCGTCGGCGGCAGAAAAATCACGCCGAAATGCCTTTTTGCATTTATCCCGGCACTTGCGCTGGTGGTAGGAATGACTTATATAAATAAGCTTCCCCAGAACGAGAGCTTCACTGTCAATGCTGTTCATAACGCTACCGACTGCACGGTGACTATCACAAACAACGGCTCTTATGATATTAAATCAAACTGGCAGTTAAAGGTCAACGGCAAGGTAGAAGGAGAGCTTACCGGCTGTGTTGTAAAGAAATCCTCAGCCGATACTACCGTCCTCACAGGAACGGAAAACAGCGCTATCGCAAAGGGTGAGAGCATTACGCTCACTCTCCCCGAAAGCACGGATATTGATTCAATACAGACCGACAGCTTCACCTATACCTATAAGATGGATCCTGTGCTGTTCATAACGCTTCTGCTCGGAGTTACCGTGGCGGCTGTAGCTATGATAATCCCCGGTGTCAGCGGTTCGTTTGTAATGGTACTGCTCGGTTTATACACCACGGTCATCGGTGCGATAAAGAGCCTTGACTTTATGATACTGATACCGACAGCTATCGGTGTGTTTATCGGCATTGTATTCGGTGCAAAGCTGATTTCGGCGCTTATGAAACGCTATTCTCTGCTTGTTTACAGTGCAATTATGGGACTTGTAATAGGTTCACTGTATGCTGTGTTCCCTGACGGCTTCGGCTTCAACCTTGAAACGCTCGCAGGTGCAGCAGCCCTTATTGTAGGCGGAGCGATAGCTGTGCTTGTAGGAAAGAATACAGAAGTAGAACAGCAGTAATGCTGTCAAAAGAACAGAAATATATCCGTCGGCTCAAAAACGGTCGGCGGATATTTGTTTTACCTCGTTTTGCTTTTATGCGAGGTTGACCTGTAGGCAAAATCGGGGTATAATATAATAAAAAACTGTGAGGTAATAATGGAGTACTTTTACAACCTTTTGTTCTATTTTGCAATATACTCGTTTGCCGGCTGGTGCGGAGAGGTTGTCTTTGCAACTGTGCGGCACGGAAAGTTTGTAAACCGTGGAATGCTGCACGGCGCTTATTGTCCTATATATGGCTTCGGGCTGATAACGGTCATCGTCTGCCTTACACCGATTAAAGATTCATGGCTGCTGCTTTTTGCAGGCTCTGCCGTTCTTACGACCGTACTTGAATTTATAACGGGCTTTGTGCTTGATAAGCTATTCGGCAGACGCTGGTGGGACTACAGTGACAAGAAGTTCAACATCGGCGGTTACATCTGTCCGCAGTTCACGGTCGTGTGGGGGCTTGCCTGCCTGCTTATAATGAAGGTGGTACAGCCTGCGATAGCTTTTGCCGTAGGGCTTATCTGGAAGCCTGTCGGCATAGCGGCACTGTGCCTGTTCTATGCGGCAATAATAACAGACGTTATACTGACCTTCCCCGAGGTAAAGAAGCTGAGAAACGAAATCAGGCTTATAGACGACCTTGAAAAACAACTTACCGCCGTATCCGATGCTATCGGTTCAGATCTGTCCGATAAGACTGCACAGGCTGTGGAATTTACAAAGGAACACAGAATCACGGCGGAAGAAATGCAAAGAAAGGCAGATATGTTCAAAGCTAAGCTGGAAACAGCCTCAGACAGCGTTAAACAACGTAATTCGGAACGCCTGAGTGAATTAAAGGGCAATGCTTCGGAACGCAGGGAGGAGCTTAAAGCACGCTTTAACGAGCTTAACGAAAAGCTGTCAGAGCTTAAAGCAAAGCATAAACGTCTTTACAAGGCATTCCCGTCACTTAAAAACGGCAGAAAAAAGCTGAAAAAGTAATTTCAAAGAAGAAGTAAATCAAAGAGCCGTCGGTCTTTTTCAGTCCGACGGCTCTTTTCTTATTGCTTGTTTATAAATTTGTCTATAATGTATTTCGGCCTTGCCTTTACTTCGATATAAATCTTTCCGATATATTCACCGACAATGCCAAGCGCCATTATCTGAAGTCCGCTTAAGAACCATATCGAGCACATAAGCGAGCTCCAGCCTGCTTCGGTATTTCCAAGGCAATTCTGCACAATAGCGTATATTATCATCGCTACGCTGACAAGGAAAACTAAAAATCCGACTACGGTAACAAGCCTTATCGGTTTTACCGAAAAGCTGGTGATACCGTCAAACGCAAAAGCAAGCATCTTTTTAAGCGGATACTTCGATTCTCCGGCAAAACGCTCACTGCGTTCATAATATACTATGTCGCTCTTGAAGCCTATCTGCTTTACTATGCCTCTGAGGAACAGATTGACCTCCTTAAACTGTGACAGTGCTTCAAGCGCACGCTTCGATATAAGTCTGTAATCGGCGTGGTTGTCGATTATATCAACACCGAGAAGCCGCATCAGCTTATAGAACATTCCTGCTGTTCCACGCTTGAAAACAGTGTCCTTCTTTCTTGAAGAACGTACTCCGTATACTATGTCACAGCCTTCGTGATACTTGTCTACAAACTTGTCAACCACGTTTATATCGTCCTGCAGGTCTGCATCCATTGAAATTGATATATCCGCAAGGTCCTTTGCTGTCATAAGGCCTGCAAGAAGGGCGTTCTGGTGACCCTTGTTGCGTGACAGCTTAAGCCCCGAAAACAGATCATCGCCTTCGTGAAGCTCCTCGATTATCTCCCACGTCCTGTCTTTACTTCCGTCATCCACGAATAACACACGGCTCTTGTCGGATATTTTTCTGTCGTTGATAAGAGTTGTCATTTTTTCCTTAAGCCGCTTTGATGTTTCGTGAAGTACCTCTTCTTCGTTGTAACAGGGTACTACAATGTATAGTATATCGTTATATTCGGTCATTTGCTAAATTCCTTTCGTAACTTTGTCGATTCAATCTGACTGTTACAGTATACCCCATTTTTACTGATTTGTAAAGCGTATAATGTGAAAATATGACGAAAAATCGGTAAATATCGCTGTTTTGAATAGATTTTTACAAAGAAAAGAGGCTATGACACCGAAGTGCCATAGCCATAGGAAAAGGGTGCAGATTATCTTAAAGGGTAAAATCCCTCTAAGCCGTTTTTAAAAGCGTATCTCTATAATTATACGTTGAACAGAAGCTCCTCGTAAGTCGGGAAGGGCCAGTATTTTTCACCGACGATTGTTTCAAGCTCATCTGCAACAGCACGAAGGCTCTGCATTGTAGCGAATACTTCATCGTGGTAGCACTTAGCGGCTTCATAAACATCCGAAATGCCCTGTGCCTTAACTATTGCGCTGTCAAGCTCTGCTATCTTGGAGTTCAGACTTTCAGCAAGAGAATCAATCTTGTTTGCGATAGACTGCTCAAGGTTATAAGCAACGCCTGCGTTCTTCTTTGACAGAAGTACATCGCAAACCTGCTTCTCGTAAGCCATAACGGCAGGGAGAATTTCCTTTGTAGCCATCTCTGCTGTTGTCAGAGCCTCTATATTGATGGTCTTGCTGTAATTTTCAAGCAGAATCTCTGTTCTTGAGTGCATTTCAACTTCTGTGAATACCTTGTGCTTTGTGAACACCTTGACATTCTTCTCGTCAAGGAAGTGCGGAAGTGCATCTACTGTAGACTTAAGCTCAGGCAGACCTCTTACCTCTGTAGCTTCCTTTACCCAAGCGGCATCGTAACCGTTGCCGTTGAAGATTACTCTGCTGTGCTCCTTTATTGTCTTTACGAGCAGTTCCTTAAGAGCCTTCTTGAAGTCGTCAGCCTTTTCAAGCTCATCGGCGAACTGTTCAAGCTCTTCTGCTACGATTGTGTTAAGAACGATGTTGGGGCCGGAAATGTTAAGTGAAGAACCAACACTTCTGAACTCAAACTTATTACCTGTAAATGCGAAAGGCGATGTTCTGTTTCTGTCTGTTGTATCCTTGGGGAACTTGGGCAGTGAGGTTACGCCTATATCAAACTGTGCGTGCTTTGCTTCTACGTTTGTACCTGCAACGAGCGCATTGATAACATCGTTCAGCTCTTCGCCGAGGAAGATAGAGATGATTGCGGGAGGTGCCTCGTTAGCGCCGAGTCTGTGGTCGTTGCCTGCTGTAGCTACCGAAAGTCTGAGCAGATCTGCGTATTCGTCAACAGCCTTGATGATTGCGACAAGGAATGTCAAGAACTGTGCGTTCTCCATAGGAGAATCGCCGGGGTTCAGAAGATTCTGACCGTCATCTGTTGAGAGCGCCCAGTTATCGTGCTTACCTGAACCGTTAACGCCTGCGAAAGGCTTTTCGTGCAGTAAGCATACCATATTATGCTCAAGAGCGACCTTCTTCATCATTTCCATCATAAGCTGGTTGTGATCAGCCGCAAGGTTTGCAGACTCGAAGATAGGAGCACATTCGTGCTGAGCGGGAGCAACCTCGTTATGCTTTGTCTTTGAAGAAACGCCGAGCGCCCAGAGGTGCTTGTCGAGGTCCTTCATATAGTCGCTTACTCTCTGCTTGATAACGCCGAAGTAGTGATCTTCAAGCTCCTGACCCTTTACAGGTGCCGCACCGAAAAGTGTTCTGCCTGTGAAGATAAGGTCTTTTCTCTTATCGTATGTCTTCTTGTCAACAAGGAAGTATTCCTGCTCGGCACCGACTGTAGCAACAACGCTCTTTGCTGTGGTGTTGCCGAAAAGTCTTAAAATTCTTAATGCCTGCTTTGATACAGCATCCATTGACTTTAAGAGAGGTGTCTTCTTGTCAAGCGCCTCGCCTGAATATGAGAAGAACGCTGTGGGTATATATAATGTGTTGTCCTTGACAAATGCGTATGATGTCGGATCCCACGCTGTGTATCCTCTTGCCTCGAATGTAGCACGAAGACCGCCCGAGGGGAATGATGAAGCATCAGGCTCGCCCTTGATAAGCTCCTTGCCTGAGAACTCCATAATAACCGTACCGTCACCTACAGGTGAAATAAAGCTGTCGTGCTTTTCGGCTGTGATACCTGTCATAGGCTGGAACCAGTGAGTGTAGTGTGTTGCACCCTTTTCTACTGCCCAGTCCTTCATTGTGCTGGCAACTACTTCGGCAATGGGAAGTGTAAGCTCAGCATTACCGTGCATTACCTTCATCAGCTCCTTGAAGATAGCCTTAGGGAGTCGTGCCTTCATTACTGCCTCGTTGAACACGTCCGAGCCGAACAGCTCCGTTACATCATAAGTTTTCTCTGCCATTTTCCTTTTCCTCCTACTTTCGTTAGATGTTCTTTGAAAAATAAGAAAAGGACGCTTTGATCCCTCAAAACGTCCTCGTTTCTGATTACAGTTATTATAATACACTATTTCGGCTGATTTGTCAATAGGTCATTTTGCACAAATTTTGAAAGTTTGCCTGTGCGATAATTCAAAATTGTATAAAAATCATTGAAAAACCGTCGATTTCTGCAAGTCTTAAAGCTCAATCTTGCCGTAAAGCGTAGCGTTTCTTTCTGTTTCAACCGCTTCCTTAGAGAATTCGCCTGCATCAGACGCAGTATTTTCAACAGCAGTCTGCGAACGCTTGTACTCTCTTTCAAAAGAAGTCGAGAAACCGGTGCTCTGCTTGTATGAGCGGTTTGCACCGTTGCCGTTTCTTCTTCCGCCCTTGCGGTCGTTTCTTCTGTTGTTATCTCTGTGGGGCTGAGAAGCCGAGATAACAACCTTTCTGTAAGGCTCTTCACCTATAGAGTTGCTGTATACGCCTTCAATCTCAGCGACCTTGCTGTGAATGATACGGCGCTCATAAGGATTCATAGGCTCAAGGGTAATGCGTCTGCCCTGACGGAGTACCTTATTAGCGGTACGCTCTGCGAGCGACTTGAGAGTTTCCTCTCTCTTATCCCTGTAGCCGTTGCAATCAACTGTGATACGGCAGTAAGGCTCATCGTGACGGTTGCTTGCAAGAATTGCAAGGTACTGTAAAGAGTCGAGTGTCTCGCCTCTTCTGCCGATTACGATACCGAGCTTTTCGCCTACTATATCAAGAACAGTTATGTCTTCCTTTTCGATTATGTTTACCTTGAAGTCCTCAACGCCGAGAGCGGTAAGAACCTTTTCAAGATAAGCCGCAGCCATAGCTACCTTTTCTGTGTGATCAGCATCTGTTACGGCATGAGCGGCTTCAGCGGCTTCTGCCGGAGCCGTTTCATCGGCAGCAGCAGGAGCGGCTTCGGTAACAGTTTCGAATTCAACCTCTATCTTATAGTCGCCCTTCTTGCCGAACAGCTTCTTGACAGGTTCTTCAACTACGGTTATCTTTATGTCAGCTTCATCAACGCCGAGTTCCTTGATTTCTGATATGGCAAGCGCCTTGAGTTCGTCAAGTGACTTACCTGTATATATCTTTTTCATAAGTCCGTCCTTTCCGTCGATTCTCAATCGTCGTCTTCTTCGTGGTATTCTTCGCCGTATTTTTCGGCATCGGCTTTTCTTGCCGCCGCCAGCTTACGTCTGTTGATTTCCTTCTGTGAAAGTGTTTCTGTCTTTGTTACGGTCTTTTCTTCGCCTGTATCGGCATCTGTAACAACAGCGGTCGTTGTGACCTGTCTTTCCTTGAGCTTTCTTTCCTTCATCTTCTCTTCAGCCTCGGCTCTGAGCTTTTCAGGGCTGTACAGCTTCTGCATTACCAGTGACTGCACAATGCCGAGTGCATAGTTGACACCCCAGTAGAAACCTACTCCGGCAGGAACGCTGAACGAAATCCACAGTGAGAATAAGGGCATGATATAAAGCATTACCTTCATACCCGCACCGCCTGCGTTTGCCATTTCGGGATTGTTCTTCTTGTTGAGATACTGGGAAAGTACAGTCTGTACAAGAGAAAGAACGAACGCAAATATCGGTATGATTATCAGCGGCTCGAAAGCAAGCTTAGGTGTTGAACCGAAGTTCAGACCGCAGAACATCATATTGTGCGACAGTGACGCAAGTCTGTCCTTTACATTATCTGAAAGTATATTGCTTTCCTTGAACGTATCGGGGTACTGCTCATAAACCTGCAGAGCAAGAAGCTCCATCTGCATACCCTTGTACTTGCCTGCAACAGCCGCAAGTCTGTTCTTTGTTTCAGCTGTAAGTCTTGACTTATCACCTGTTAAATCACTGTACTGCTCTGCAGAGAATGAACCGTAGGTTTCTCTGTCTGCCGTGCTGATCGTTTTGGGATCCTTATCGGTGTAATTGTTCTTGAAATTCTCGTCATCCTTGAACTCGTGCGTCAGCTGAGCGCCGTCGTTGGATTCCGAAATGAAAATTGCATCCTTATCGCCGTTCTTATACTTTAAAATAAGCTCGGCATCCTGCTTGTTGTATTCGTTTAAGAATATCTTTGCATATTCGGTTTCTTGCGCTACCGTTATGGTGCTTGAAATGTCCGATGATGACAGGTGCTCCATGTGTGTCATGGGCTTATATACAACATCGATGACACCGAACAGTATTATCATTGTCAGAACAAGAGGTCCGCAGCCGCCGGCAGGGTTATAGCCCTGTGCCTGCAGCTTCTGCATTTCTTCTGCCTGCTTATCACGGTTGTTGCGGTATTTCTGCTGTATTTCCTTTACCTTAGGAGCAAACAGCTGAGAAAACGCCATATTCTTCTGCTGCTTTATCTGAAGCGGCAGCATTGCTAATTTGACTATTACAGTGAATATCAGTATCGCCCAACCGAAATTCTGTAAAAGAAGATAAATAGGCCACATAATGTAGCCGAGAGGCGTACCGATTATGGTGTATAAGAAATCTATGGAAATCACCCTCCGTTAGTAGTGCCGATATTACGGCTTAGTCCTTTTGAAAAAATAAAATTGTTCGGGTACATAGTCATAGCCGCCCTCAGAAAAAGGGTTGCATCTGATAATTCTCCGTATAGCCAAATAGCTGCCCTTTACCGCACCGAAGCGGCGGAGTGCGATCATCGCATATTCCGAACAGCTCGGAGTAAAGCGGCAACAACGAGGCAGCCATTTTGACAAAGTCATTCTGTATATCTTTACGAAAAATAAAAGTACATATTTCATTTTATTTTTGTATTTTGTCCGGTTGATTATTCGCCGGTGTGGCATATCTTTTCAGCAGTTGCTTTTCCATCCGAAGATATACCTCTGTCGATTTCATCGCAGGAGTTTTTGCTCTTGCAACGAAAATAAAGTCGTATCTTTTTTGTGTCTTTTCACGGAGCAGGGGTTCAATAAGGCGGAACGCTTCTCTTATGACTCTTCTGGCACGACTGCGTTTTACGGCATTGCCGACCTTCTTGCCTGTAACGATTCCTATGCGGTTTACCCGCCTCTTGCTTTCCCTTGCGTAGCATACGAATGCATCGGTAACAATACTGTCACCTTTTTTGAACAGAAATCTGAATTCCTTGTCCTTTTTTATGCAGACGTATTTCTTTGCATACTCATTCATTGACAGAATCAGTAGCTTAAGTGCTTTCTGCCCTTTGCACGTCTTCTTGCGAGAACCTTACGTCCGTTTCTTGTAGACATTCTTTTTCTGAATCCGTGTTCTTTCTGTCTCTGGAGCTTCTTAGGCTGGTATGTTCTTTTCATTTCTTTCTTCCTCCTGTTATTACTCGGCACCGATGTGTGCCTGTCTTGCGCCTATGCAATTAAATATTATACCTTAATCGGTTGCCGATGTCAAGTCATTTTTGAAAATTGTCTGTTCTGACAGCCGCAAACATTCAAATAATGCGGATATGCCAGTGCCGTCAGGCTTAGCCGAACGGTTATTTGTAACCGAGAGTTTGTAGAAAAAGTCTGTTTTTTATAAAATAGAGCAAATTCTCTATCCCTATAAGAACGCTTTGTGGGCTTTGCGTCCTGCAAAGCCTTTGGGCGTTCTATCTCGGCATCCTTGCCGAAACCCCAAACCCCTTCCCCGTGGGAAGGGGCTATATTACTGGGGCTACCGCCCCTAGTCCAAGCAAGGATGCTTGCAGTCAGCCACACAAAGCCACTGCACGATGCAGTGGCACAAATGGCTGACGACCTGTACGGGGGGCTTCGCCCCAAAGCAAGGATGCTTTGGTTGCTTGTCAAAAGTTTTGCACGATGCAAAACCAGCAGAGCAAGCAACACTCGACACCCCATTTTTCAACAAACTAGATGTTTTTCGACGGCTAGGCGGTTATTTGTAACCGAGAGTTTCCTTTATTGCCGCTGTGACCTTTTGGGAAACCAGGCTGTGCGTCCTGGGGCTGGGGTGCCAGTCCGCCACTATTCCGTCAGCGTCCTCGTCCTGCATCGTAAGCGGAATAAACGTGATTCTTTCGTCGCCTGTTTCACTCATATATTTTCTGCGGACGTTTTCGATATTTTCCTCAAGCGAAGTTCCCATTACGCCGTAGGTCTGGAATATATAGGAATCGGGATTGAGCGAGCGTACCTTCTTCAGAAAATCGAGATAACCGTCTTCGAATTCAGCTTTTCTCTCATCTGTTGTCGCATAGTTCATATCGTTTGTTCCGAGATTTATAACTATAATATCCGGCTTGTACCTTTCAAAATCCCACTCGGTTTCCGAAACCGTGATGCTGTCCGCAAACTTATTATATGAAAAGCCGAGCTTGTCATAATACTGCGGTATTGTCTGCTGCGGAATCTTGTTTCCGTCATTCGTAAAGCCGGAAATAATTCCGTAGCCGCTCACCGAAACCATACTGTAGTCGGCGTTCAGCGCAAGAGCCGTTTTATACGCATACGCTTTTGTGACATCTTCTGTGGCTGTTTTGAAATGATGCTCCTTATCGGGATCGTCAACTCCGTATCCGCAGGTTATAGAATCGCCTATAAATTCCATCTTTATATTTTTTGCGGGCGCAGGCTCTATCTTTTCATCCTCCGCAATCATAATGGGCTTTATCCCGAATGTCGACATTGCACACTCGGACAGCTTGATTATCCTTACATTCCTGCATTCTGCACTTTCGCTTTCAAGCACCTTGTACGTTTTTTCCTTTTCATCGAGCATATCGTCTACAACACGTTCGTTGTCGACATATATTGCGATTCTTGCATAATTCTCGTCATTGCCCGCTGTCGATGCAAAGTCGCCTGTAACGGTGATTTCGAGTTTTTTACCCGTGAAAATGAATTCCGCACCCGCACCGGAAAATGCCGCCCACAGCGTATCGTTATATAAATAGGTTCTTCCGATCGTTTTTACGGATTTATCATTAAGTACAATCGCCTTTCTGTTGTTCATAGTTGCTCCTCGCTTATAATTCTTATTTTATCGGGTTAATTTCAGCCTTAATCTGCGCTTAACTCTTTTATCGACATTGCGGTACGGAACAGTTCGTCCCTGCCAAAACCGGTTGCTGTGATATGGAACATATACTCGCCGTTATCCCACATAAGAAATGCCATACCTTTTTTGGAAACGCAATACATCGCACTTTTATCCCCCAGTTTGACTTTTTCGGGAGGAGTCTGCGCATCCTCCGTTCCGATCTGTGCATTTTCCATCTGTGATCTTGTACATTGAGTAAAAATCAGCTGTTTGCCGTGCTTATTTATGTATTCGACAATATAGGCATATTCAGTTTTTTCTATAAGCCGTGTGGCGTATGTGGTTGTGTCGAGATCAGGCTCATAATATCGTGTGATACGCTGAGGCGAATTCTCGGCATCGCTTATCAGTATGACCGAGTATTTGTCATTTTCCTTGACTGCAAACGTATCCCAGTGCTTCAGCAGGATAGTTCCGCCTGTTGCCAGAGCGGCAGTAGCGGCTATTATCACGGCAATTGCCAGCCTCAGCTTTACTCTGCGGTGCCTTACCGTTTTAGCGGTGTCGGTATATGATTCGCTTATCATTTTTTTCATCCGTCTGTCGAATCCGGATCTTATCCTTGAATTCGGGAGCATCTCATAAACAGACAGTTCGGACAGATAATCGCTTTTTAACGCTATGGCGATTTTTTCATCGTTGGTCATATATTTTCATCCTTTGTATCGAGCAGGATTTTTCTTATTCTTGAAACATACGCATAAACCGTATTTGTGTTGATATTCAGCATTTCGCCAATCTCTTTCGGGCTTAGCCGCTGTACAAAAAACAGGAATGCTATGTTTTTCAGTCTTGGCGGCAGCTGCTTTAGATTTTTGATAATCTGTTCGTATGTCGCATTGCCGTTTTCAAAATCCGTATAGCTGTCCTCAAACGGAATATCCTTGTCCTCAAGCTCTTCATCGTTGTGATTTCTGCGTATCATATCAAGACAGACGTTTTTGGTTATAACGGTTATATAGGATTTTGTTTTTCTGGAATACGGATTGTTTATCTTGTCAAGATTATCAATAATCCTCACAAATGAATCCTGGACGGCATCCTCGGCGTCTTCACGCTTTCCGAGAATCGACATACTGATATTGTACATAAATTGCTTATATGTATTGTAAAGCTGTGTTATCAGTTCTTTATCGGTCGGGGAATCGACCGTTGAGATTAATGATGATAGCAAAATTTCACACTCCGATTTATATTATATTTCAATTGTATCATTACATCGGTTTAATGTCAATATAATAAGGAAAAATGCCCCCGTTCAGACGGGGGCATACCGGTTTGTAGAAAAACTGAATCCGGCATCGTTTTACAATGCCGGATTTTGCTTATCCATGTCTTGCGTTGTGTGTCTGCTACCAATCTTAATAGGTGCTACATCGTTATTTCTGCAGTGCTTCCGCCTATAGCCTGCTTTCTGATCACTATCTGCTTATCTATACGCTCTTTAAGCTCGGCAACATGTGAAATTATACCAATCAATCTGTTTCCGTCCGCAAGTGACATAAGAGTGTCTATCGCCTTTCTCAGCGATTCTTCATCGAGCGACCCGAAGCCTTCATCTACAAACATTGTATCAAGCTTTACACCGCCGGCGCTTGACTGTATCTCGTCCGACAGACCGAGTGCAAGCGACAGTGACGCTTTGAACGATTCGCCGCCGGAGAGCGTTCTGACATCACGTTCTGTTCCGTTGTAATGGTCGATGATATCAAGCTCAAGTCCGCTTTTTGATTTTTTTCCGCCTTCTTCACGCCGTTTCAGTTCATACTGTCCGTCCGACATATTCATAAGTCTTGTGTTGGCTTTTACTATTATACGGTCAAAATATGCCGTGAGTACATACGTTTCAAGGCTTATTTTTTCTTTACCGTTTATATCGCCGCTGATCGTGTTGTAAAGTGGCAATTTTACGTCTGATTCATGCCTGTTCTTTTCAATGTCGGAAGACAGCGATTCTATATCAGAAATGACTTTTTCGTTATTCTGCCTGCGTGATTTCAAAAGAAGTATTCTGTCTTCGTTTCCTTTTCTTTTTTGTGTGAGCATATTCTGTTTTGAAATGAGCTCAGTTACATTTTCCTTTGCAATTTCGCTCAGTTGGAAGGTAAGCTGTTCAACCGTTTCGGTAAGAGCCTTAACCTCTTTATCATACCTGTGGTATTGTTCGTCGTTCTCCTTTATTCTTTGGCTTGCCGTTTTTATGTCGTTTTCAAGCTCTTCTGTTTTTTCAAGTGCTGATTTTTTGCTTGAAAATTCAAGCTTGTCCTTTTCTCTTTCGTATTGCTCTTTCTTTTCTTTATATGAAGAAGTATCTGCTGCTGTTTGCTTTTCTGTTTCTGCCAACCTGTATGCAATGCTTTCAATGTTACTTTGCTTGACGGGTATCAGATTTTCAAGCTCGGCTTTGCGGTTTATATTGCGTTGCTCGTTTAGTATTTCGCCTTCCAGAACTTTTATCTTTGACGAGTTTGCTCCGTATTCCCGGTCGATACGGATTTTTATATCCTGCACGCTCGTTTTTTCGGAAACCGAGCTATTCCACAGCGTTTTCGCAGTATGATAAATAGTATCTTCTTTTTCAAGGCATGATGCTTGTATCGCTGAACACTCTTCGCTTTTGGAGGCGGTTGCCTTTTCTGCTTTTTCTGCCTTTTGACCCGCCGCTTCAAGTTCATCTTTTGACGGAGCATCGCAGGCTGTTCCGGCAGGGCAGGGGTGCGATAACGAGCCGCATACGGGGCAAGGCTTTCCGTCTTCAAGAGTTTTTGCGATTATTCCTGCCTGTTCGTCAAGGAAGGCTTTGTTCATTGTGTTGTAGCGGGTTCTCAGCTTTTCACTTTCAGCCGAAAGCTCTTTATAATCGCTTTGCAGAACGGCTAAACGTTCTTGCGACGAATTTAAATCGTTAATTTTTCTAAGCAGATCTGTAAGGCTTTCTTTATACTGTACTGCTTTTTCCCTTTCACTTTCGAGCTTCTGCTTGTTTTCGCCAGCATTTTCAAGCGATTTCATCTCTGAATGAAGTTTTTCAAGTTTGATTTCGCAACAGTTTTTCTTATTTGTCAGTTCTTCGGAATGCTGCTTTTCGTTTTTGATTTTTTCCGAAAGTTGTTGAATATCAGCAAACAGTTTGTCAAGCTCATCGTATTTTGCAAGTTGCTCGGTAATCAGAGTAATTTTTTTCTTTTTTTCTTCTGTGATGGTCGAATATTCCGAAAGCTCACTGCGAATTTTTGCGGCTTCTTCAAGCCTGGATTTTTTTGCTTCAAGTTCAGAAGTACGGCGATTTATTTCCTGCACGAATTTTTCACGCTGTTCCTGCTTTGTGAGTGCGACCGTTATATTGCTCAATTCGTTCTCAATTATGATTTTTTCCCGTTCGCAGTCTGCGACTTCCTGCGCATCTCGCTCAGAAAGCCTTCTGACAAGCATAATGAATTCTTCGTCTGCGGTGTTTGCATTGATTGCTTCGTTTATGGCAACGCACAGTTCATCATCGCCTTGTACCGTTATACGTCTAAGATTATCGCAAAGACGTCCGGCAAGCATTTTCCTTTCTTCTTCAAGTTTCGCTTTATCCTGCTTCATTCTTTCAAGAAGACGCTGGTAGTTTCCTGTTGAAAAGAGTTTTCTTAGTATTGTCTGTCGATCGTCGGTTCCGGCAAGCAGCAGTTTCAGAAAATCGCCTTGTGCGATCATGGCAATCTGCACGAACTGGTCATAGTCTATACCGATTATATTTTTTATGGTTTCATCGGCTTCTTTTGTAATTATTCTTCCGTCCGGCATTTCCAATGTTACGCTTTTAGTCTGCTTTGTCAATCCTTCACCACGGACCTTTGGACGATCGTATTCGGGATTTCTTTTTATGGTGTAATCTTTTCCGTTATTAGAAAACAGAAATTCCACTTCGGTCGGAGTTTCCGTTTTTGCATATTTTGATCGCATCATTTCCGGATTTCTGTTTGAGCCGCTCGTTTCGCCGTAGAGTGCGTAGGTGATAGCGTCGAAGATAGTGGTTTTTCCTGCGCCTGTATCACCCGTTATAAGGTACAGACCTTTGTTTCCGAGTTTGTCAAGCTCAAGAACGGTTTTGTCGGCATAAGGTCCGAACGCCGATAAGGTAAGTCTTTTTGGTAGCATCAGTCTTCCTCCCACACTTCTTCAATCAGTTTTTGTGCATATTTTCTCTGTTCTTCGCTCATTTCATCGTTGTTTCTCAGTTTGTAAAATTCAGCAAAAAGTTCGATAGGCGTTTTTTGTTCAATATTATTAACAGCCGGGACAGTATTGTCTGTTCTTGTGCGGTGATTATCATAATCAAGCTTCATCAGATTATGATATATCGCTCTCAATCTTCCTGCCGCCTCCGGAATGTCCTGCTCGTCCGTCAGTGTGATGTGCAGATAATCCTCCTGGAATGTTGTGCCAAAGTAATAATCCATTCTTGTTATTTCAGAATATTTACCCTTGATTTCTTTCATATCACGGAGCGGTACAAGCTCGGTTGTGCGGTAGGAGGTATTACCTTTTTCGGATATTTCGACTATTGTTACCGATTTTTTGTTTTGAGCTTCGGAAAACGAATATTTAAGCGGAGTTCCGCAGTATCTTACAGCGCTTTTTCCGCAGTTCTGAGGAGCGTGAAGGTGTCCGAGCGCAACATAATCGAATTTATCAAATACCGATACGTCAACGTTATCTGTACCGCCTACCGACAGCTCTTCCGATTCTGTCCGTACAGCCCCGGTAACAAACTGATGCGTAATAAGTATATTACGTTTATCCGTATCAATATCCATTTCTTTTACCGCACGGGAAACTGCGTCGTTGTATGTTACTATTTTATCGTCATCAAATATATGCCGTACATGAATCGGTTTAATAAAAGGCAACATATAAATATTGACCTCTCCGTAATCGTCTTTAAGCGGTATCGGTTCAACCTTTCCGTCATAAACCGGCGACATATATATTCCGTTGTTATCCATTATCCTTGAGCCGAATGCTATTCTTTCTGGGGAGTCGTGGTTTCCGCTTATGCAGAAAACTCTGACGTTGCGGCGGCAAAGCTCACTGAGAAATTTGTCAAACAACGTGACCGCTTCGGTAGTCGGTACGGACTTGTCATAGATATCTCCTGCTATCATTACTCCATCGGGCTTTTCGTCATCGACAATCCCGATTATACGGTGCAGAATATATTCCTGATCCTCTGTCATTGAATATTCGTGTAAGCGTTTTCCGAGATGAAGGTCAGACAAGTGTAAAAGTTTCATAAGTATCTCTCCTATAGGTAAAATATATATTTCGTGAAATTTTCAGCAGTCAGTGTCAGTGTTTACAGCCGTTTTCTCCACAAGCATGATTGCTGTGTCCGCCGTCATGGTGGGAGCAATGAACATTCGGATTAAAAACAAGAGTGCCGGAAATCAGCGCTTTTACCGCATCGTCTGCACTGCCTGTAACGCCGGCATACAGAGTTATACCTGCGTTAGCAAGCGCATTTTTAGCACCATCGCCGATTCCTCCGCAGATAAGCGTATCAACACCATTGATTTTGAGAAAGCCTGCAAGTGCGCCGTGTCCGCTGTCAAGTATCGGGACTATACTTTCATTTGTTATTTCGTGATTGCTAATTTCATAAATTTTAAATGTTCCGGTGTGTCCGAAGTGCTGAAAAATCTGTCCGTTGTCGTAAGTTACCGCTATTTTCATGTGTTCCTCTTTTCCGTCTGTTTATAAGGCTTTGTGTTAATAATATTATAACATGCCCGATTAAGTAATACAAGACCGACACGGAATCGTGTACGTTTTATGGTACAGCTTTCCGCTTGGTATCGGAAATATTGTTTTTGTGGGTTCATTGACAGGTTGACCCCCGTACAAATATACGAGGGTCGCAGACTGTTGATAAACCCACGCACCGCAAAAATGCAGAAAAGAAAACCGGAGCAAACTAAAAATCCGATAAATAAAAAGAATTTCGCACAGCCGTAAAAAACGACTGTGCGAAAGCATTTTTGCTTACTGCGTCAACCTCCCCTCAACGTACCTTTGTACGCCTGTCGGGGCGGTTCCCTTGTCTGAGTGTGTTTCTCAACGTCTTCAGCGTGTCGAAAAATACTTTTCCGACACGCTGTGACCCCCGTATAAACATACGAGGGTCATTTTTATTGCTGTATCTTTTTATTATTCTTCTTCCTTGAAGGAGAACTGACTTACCAGCTTCTGAAGCGTCTGTGCCTGTGCCGAAAGCTCTTCGGATGCGGCGGCGCTTTCTTCGGCAGTAGCCGAGTTTGTCTGTACAACATTTGAAATCTGTTCTACGCCTATATTGACCTGCTTTACCATATCCGTCTGTTCAAGGCTTGCACCTGCAATCTTGTTTACTATATCGCTGACACCGCCCGATCTTGCTTCAACCTCGGCAACAGCCTGAGCGGTTTCATTTGTGATATTGTTACCGTTTTCAACAGCGGCAATTGCGCGTTCAATAAGAACAGTCGTATCATGAGCCGCATCGGCAGATTTACCTGCAAGGTTTCTTACTTCGTCGGCAACTACGGCAAATCCCTTGCCGGCTTCACCTACTCTTGCGGCTTCAACTGCGGCGTTGAGTGCAAGAATATTTGTCTGGAACGCAATATCCTCGATAGTCTGGATAATCTTGCCTATCTCTGCCGAAGCATCGCTGATATCCTGCATAGCACTTGAAAGGCTGTTCATCTTTTCGTTTGCCGCACCAATATACCCGGCTGTTTCGCTGACAAGCTGTTTTCCTCTCTGACAATCTTCCGTTGTAGCCTCAATATGAGCATTGATATTGTGGATAGTAGCGGCAAGCTCTTCTACAGATGCCGCCTGTTCGGTAGCACCCTGAGCGAGTGACTGAGCGCCTGCAGATACCTGCTGTGAACCGCTGGATACCTGATCGCCGGCAATGCTTATCTGGCTTAAAGTATCATTGAGCTTTGTGTTGATATCTCTTACAGATTCAATAAGTACCTTGTAATCGCCTGGGTATGTATTATCGGCATCTTTACTGTGCACATCAAAGTTGCCCTGTGCCATATTGCTTAAGATGTTGCCGATATCGCTGATCATAGCATTTTGTTCATTTACTACCTTTGCGGCAGACTTTGCGAGTATCTCGACTTCATCGTGTGATTTAACCATAGGTACAGGACTTGTAAGATCGCCCTCGGAGAGCTTTTCGATACGCTCAGCGCAGAGCTTTATGGGCTTGCCTATCTTACGGCTGATAAGTCCTGCGATTATACCGCCTACTACCGCTGATGCGGCACAGATTATTGCAAGCACCAGAAGTCCCTTAAGACAATGTATTGTATAATCACTGCTGTATGCTGTTACTGCGATAGACCAGCCGTTTGTTTCGGGTATGGGTGCATATCCTATATGTTTTGCGATGCCGTTTGATGTGTACTCGGCTGAGCCTGTTTCACCGGCCTCCATTTTTTCGTGTGTCTGAGCAAGTGCCGCATAGCTTGAATCTTCCTCGGCTTTTTTCTGTATGTTCTCTCCGTCCTTGACAAGCTGCATATCAAAATCAGCGATCGTGTTGCCGTTCTTGTCAATTATGTATGAAGCGCCGTTTTCGTTTATCTTGAGCGCGCGGACAATATCATTCAGAAATTCCTCATCAGGCACAAAATATACACAGCCTTCAACTTCCGAATTAAGCACGCCGTTCTTCCATAAAGGAGCGGCGATTATAACGCTTAACTTGCCGTTTGATCTGCCTACCATAGGCTCTGTTATTGTTGTTTTGCCCTCAAGAGCCGCCTTGAAATATTCACGGTCGGAATATTCGTTGCCGTTTGACGCCTGACCGTTTTTATCAATTACAGTGCCTCTGTCAAGGCCGAAGGTTGAAGCAATCAAGTCTATTTCGCTTTGCTTCTGACCTTTGGAATATACTGCCGATGATAATTTCGGGTTACAGCCTGCCTGTATTGCGACATTAAGCATTGATTTCAGTTCCCAGGAAACTCTGTCTGCGGCTACTGTAGCCGTTTCTGTGAGCGTCTGATCGGTCAACGCTTTTGTGGTGCTGTAAATGATTCCTACAGATGCAATCGTCGCCACAAGAAGCGAGATGATTATAAGTAATACTGTAAACAGTGTCATTTTTTTGCTTATAGATTTCATAAGTGTCTGCCTCGATTCCGTACCCTTGCAAAAGATACAATTTTAATTAGCATTTTTATTATAGCACTCGCGGTAAAAAAATGCAATATTTCACTGCTTATTTTGGCGATATTAACAAAAATGTGGCGGGAATTTTTAGCGCCACACCAAATTTACAAAATATTAGATTTTTGTATGGACATTTATCTTCGCCGTGGTGTATTATGTATGAAGATGTGCATTTTCGGCAAAAAGAAAAAAGGGAGGGGTTTTATGTCGGATTATTCTTCTGAAAATATAAGAGAAATATATGAGCGGCACTTTGTCACAGTGTACAGAGTGTGCTTTATGTACCTCAGAAATGTACACGATACTGAGGACGCAGTACATAATACTTTTATGAAACTGATTGAAAAGCAAAAGCGCTTTGAAAGTACCGAGCATGAAAAAGCGTGGCTGATACGGGTATCTCAGAACGTATGCAAGAATATGCTCAGGGCGAACAGCAGACGGCGTGAATCACCGACAGGAGATATTGCAGTGAATGACAGCTCTGCGGTAAGCGATGTAATGATTGAACTGTCGGCTCTTCCCGATGAGCTTAAGGTACCCGTGTATCTGTTCTATTGTGACGGCTATAACAGTAAAGAAATCGGCAGTATGCTTCATATCAGCGCATCGGCGGTGCGTTCACGGCTGCAGAAAGCGAGAGAGCGTTTAAAAGAGCATTTAGGCTCAGAAAGGAGTATAGTATGAGTATCAGAAACGAATTTGAGAAAATCGATCCTACGGAAAAGCAGAAAAAAGATATTTTCAGACGTATAGAAGAAAGCAGTAAGGTAAAGACGGATTTCAGACATCAGGTTATTCGCTACACATCGGTTGCGGCGGCAGCGGTCGTGGTTGTCGGAACGGCGGCAGTCGGCGTGCATTTTGTGACAAAGGGCAACGGTATTGATTACACCGTCAGCGGCAGTTCATCGGGCGCTGACAGCGCTGTCGATGCTTCTGCAAGCAAAGTGAATGACAACAAATCCGATGTTTCGGACGTGGTAAGCAAGGCGGACGAAAATCCATCACACGCCGACAACAGTTCCGCAAACGGCAACAATACGATATATCCCGATATAAGCACTTTAAAGGCGCAGGTGCGTAACGACAAGGAATTCTGGGCGGAAATAGGCAAGCAATACGGACCGTATCATTATGAGTATAGCACGGTAAGGTTTGATTTTATAAACAGCTTTGACGATTTTAAATTATGTACCGATGAAGCAATAAGTAACGAAATTATCGACAGGGTCAAAAGGCAGTGGCTGTTTGACAATATCGTGGATTTCGGCTCTGGATATTATGCAATAAAAGGTGCAAAGGATTTGTCAACATCGGAAGATATAGAGAAATTCACGCGGGAAAATCTGATAAACGGTGAATATTTCGAAGCTGATCCGGAATTTTTCGGTTTTTCGGATATGAAAGGCTTTTATGATGCGGCAAGCGAACTGTACACAGGCTTTGATTATGATGATTTCAAGTCTTTTATACCGTATTATTATGCGGAAGTTGACGGCAAACTCTGTATATCGAAAGATCATGGGCTCGGTGAAAAAGGTAAACCTCCTCACAGTGTTGAACTCGGTCAGTATCTGATTATATATGATAATGTTGATCCGAGTGTGATATATTGCTTTGTCGCTGTTCCGGAGATGATTGATTCGTCAAGCTACAGTTTTTCGCTTGACTTTTACGTTTTCATCAATACCGAAAACGGACTGAGATGCAGTGTGACAAAAGAAAAACCGATAACGACCTGCGGATTGGTTACAGATGAGCTTGAACCTTATGTTGCAATGTCATCGGAGCGGCTTGACAAGAAAATGTATTTAGAAAAATACGATGATTTCAACGCTCTTTTTTGTGATGAACAAACGTATAACGAAATTATAAACACAGAACTGAGCGATGAAGAGTACCGTGAAATCATATCAGCTCTTGACGAAAACAACATATTCTGTACCGATGATACAATAAACAGCAAACTTGAGGCATTGGCAGAAGAAAACAGGGCATATCTTGAAGATCGAATGTATCAATATCTGCCTAAAGTGTACGGAATGTATGATATGAATGAGCTGACGCTCAATGTTGCGGCTGTACAGATAAATTTGCTTGATTGCTATCCACAACAATATCAGCTGGTGTTAAGGCTTTTTAAGGTTGAAAAGACAGATAACGGTTACAGTTTTATTAAAGAATAACCGGATAGAAATACGAAAGGCAGAGCTGCGGCTCTGCCTCAGCTTGTAGAAAAAGTCTGTTTTTTATAAGATAATGCAAATTCTCTATCCCTAACCCCAAGCCCCTTCCCCGTGGGAAGGGGCTATTTTGCTGGTGCTACCGCCCCTAGACCCTGTCGGGGGCTACGCCCCTGCGACCCCATTTTCAGAAAATACAAAGGTTTATCGACAGTCTGAAAGGCAGAGCCGCGGCTCTGCCTTTCGGTATATGTTTTACTTTTTGCTTTTTCCGCCTTTTTTGCAATTGCTGCAATTATTACAACCCTTGCACGCCGAACAGTCGCCGGAGCAACCGCCGTTTCTTATAATATGTATTATCACAAGCACGAGAGCGATTACTATCAGCGCAAGCAGAATAATGCTCGGTATATTCATCTCATCCATAATTTCACCTTATGCAATGCCGAAAATCATTCCGACACAGCGTACAAGAAGCGCCATTATCCACGCAATAGCACACTGCATAAACACTGTTACTGCGGCAGAACGTACACTTCCCAGCTCACGCTTTACTGTTGCTATAGCGGCAACGCACGGGGTGTACAGCAGAGTAAATACAAGGAACACGATAGCCGTAAACGGTGTGAAAAGCGTCTGTATCTGCGAAACATCTCCGCCGAGCAGAAGAGTAAGGGTGGAAACAACGCTTTCCTTTGCGGTAAGACCTGTGATGAGTGCAGTAGACGCTCTCCAGTCACCAAAGCCCAGCGGTGCAAATATCGGCGCAAACAGACTGCCGAGCATCGCAAGCAAGCTGTTTTCGGCGCTGTCAGCCACATTGAGCCGTATGTCGAATGTCTGCAGGAACCATATAACGATAGATGCCGCAAAGATTACGGTAAACGCTTTCTGGATAAAGTCCTTTGCTTTTTCCCATATAAGCTGACAGACGCTCTTTGCTCCTGGCAGACGATAGTTCGGAAGCTCCATTACAAACGGTACGGGTTCGCCGTGAAATACGGTTACTTTGAGTATAAGCGAATAGAGAATACCGCAAATTATGCCAAACAGATACAAGCCTACAAGCACAAGCCAGCGGTACTGCGGCTCAAAGAATGCGCCTGCGATGGTTGTATATATAAGTATCTTTGCAGAACAGCTCATAAAGGGAGTTAGCAGTATAGTCATTTTACGGTCACGCTCACTTGAGAGCGTTCTTGTCGCCATTATTGCAGGTACTGAACAGCCAAATCCAATCAGCATAGGAACAAAGCTTCTGCCCGAAAGACCCAGCTTTCTGAGAGGCCTGTCCATTACAAACGCAACTCGTGCCATATAGCCCGTATCTTCAAGAATGGACAGGAAGAAGAACAGCGTTACTATAGTAGGCAGAAAGCTCAGCACACTGCCTACGCCGGCGCATACTCCGTCTATTACCAGCGAATGCACTACAGGGTTTATTTCAAATGCCGTGAGTCCTTTGTCGATAAGGTCGGTGAGAAAATCTATGCCCATTTGCATAACGTCGGAAAGTGCCGCACCTATCACGGAGAACGTCAGGAAGAACACGAGTGCGATTATGCCTAAAAAGCAAGGGATAGCCGTGTATTTTCCTGTCAGCAGACGGTCAATTGCCATACTGCGTTTATGCTCCTTGCTTTCGTGCGGACGTACTACGGTTTCACGGCACAGCTTTTCAAGGAAGGTGAAGCGCATATTGGCAAGCGCCGCTTCTCTGTCCATGCCTGTTTCCTGCTGCATTATGGAAACAAGGTGGTCGAAAGCATCGTGCTTTTCCTCGGGAATGGTGATTTTTTTCTTTATCTGTTCATCGTCCTCAACCAGCTTCGTTGTGGCAAATCTCACAGGAAGCCCTGCCGCCCTTATATCCGGCTCAAGCAGTGTTGCGGCTGAATGTATACAGCGGTGAACAGCGGCAACCGGGTCGTGAGGATCGTCGCTGTCGGTGCAGAAGTCCATACGGGCGGGTTTTTCACCGTATCTCGCAATATGTATCGCATGGTCGATAAGCTCGTCTATACCTTCGTTTTTTACGGCGGAAATCGGCACTACGGGTATTCCCAGTATCCGTTCAAGATCGTTTACACGGATAGAACCTCCGTTTGCCTTTACCTCGTCCATCATATTGAGCGCAAGCACCATAGGTATGCCAAGCTCCATAAGTTGCATTGTAAGATAAAGGTTACGCTCGATATTCGAAGCATCAACTATATTTATGATACCGCTGAGATTATTGTTCAGCAGAAAATCACGGGTCACTATTTCTTCGTTTGAATAAGGCGAAAGCGAGTAGATGCCGGGTAGATCCGTAACGGTCGCTTCCGGGTGATTTCTGATAGTTCCGTCCTTGCGGTCGACTGTAACACCGGGGAAGTTTCCGACGTGCTGGTTTGAGCCTGTAAGCTGATTGAACAGCGTTGTTTTTCCGCAGTTCTGATTTCCTGCAAGAGCAAATGTAAGCGGTGCGCCTTTTTCAAGCACTATTCCGTGTTTCAGATGCAGCTTCTCGTATTTGGCAAATTCTCCGACGCCGGGGTGAGGCGTATCGTTTCGTCTTGATCCTGCGGCTTTAAGGGGGCTGTCTTTCTTATGTACGTTTTTTACAGTGACCTTGCGAGCCTCCTCAAGCCTCAGGGTAAGCTCGTATCCACGCACCTCAAACTGCACCGGGTCGCCCATAGGTGCGACCTTCTGCAAGGTTATTTCAGCATCGGGTGTAAGTCCCATATCAAGCAGGTGGTGACGTAAGGCTCCGCTTCCGCCGACCGTTTCGATATATGCGCTTTCTCCCGGTTTTAATTCATCCATTGTCATTTTGACAAGACCTCCGTAAACATTATGCTCTGTTCCGATCAATTCTGTAATCTGTATATCTCAGGCGTAATTCAGCACTTTCGCAGGCTTGAATATAACCTGTCAGAACAAAACCGACAGGTTTTATCATCTGCATTTTACTGCGACAGAACAAAATGTTAAAAATACTGCGGCTGTTAGATATAGCTAATCCAGCCCGATTTAAGTATATCACGGTAAAACGGTGTAGTCAAGAAAAAAATGGTTAGAAGCAGCTAACTAAATGGCTTTGTTATGCGGAATTACGGGCTTAAACCGTGCGGAACATTACGGTTTTCGGTGCGAAAATTTTATATTCTGTGATGAACCGATTATGTTGCAATTTTGAAAGCGGTTTATCCGGGAACGGATTGAAGGTTTTATATTCACGGATATAATCACAGGCATTTAACATTGCAAGATAAGTGACTTATGCCGTTAAATACAGTATGCCTGCGGAAAAGTATCTGCGTTTCCGAACAGGCTCATTTATGAAGACCATAAGTATAGATAACAATGTCAGCCAAAAAAAATACGGCTGCCGCAATATACGACAGCCGTCAGATTGTAGAAAAAGTCTATTTTTATTAAAATAGGGCAAATTCTCTAACCCTAACCCCAAACCCCTTCCCCGTGGGAAGGGGCTGAGTGTGGGGCTGCCGCCCTCACCCTGCTTGGGGCTACGCCCCAAACCCCATTTTCAAAAATATATAGGTTTTTCGACAGACTGACGGCTGCCGCAAGATACGACAGCCGTAACAATATTTACTTTTTTGCAAGCTCGTATGCTCTTGCGATACAAGCCTTACAGCATTCATCGACCGTATCTGTGAGCTTACCCTCATACAGCTTGTCAAGACCTGCTATAGTTGTTCCTCCCGGAGAAGAAACCTGTTTTATAAGCTCGTCTACCGTCATGCCCGAATCTGTGAGCATCTTTGCCGAGCCGACAAGCGACTGTGCGAACAGCTTGAGTGCCGCATCGGGATCAATGTCCACGCTCTTTGCGTAATCTACAAAGCCTTTTGCAAAAAGATAGATGAAAGCGGGAGAGCTGCCGTTTACGGCGATTATTTCTTTCATCTTGTTTATCGGCACTTCCTCTGCGATACCGCAGCTTTCGATAACCGACTTTGCAAAAGCAAACTCTTCATCGGTCACTCCATCCGCTCTTGATATTGCGCTTGCGCCAAGACCGAGCATCATAGGGGTGTTCGGCATAACAAGCACTACCTTTGCGCTCAGTATTGTATGACTGCGGATAAAATCCTCGGATATTCCCGCACAGATAGAGATTATCACCTTGTCGTGCGTTACTTCCCCTGCGACAGTGTCAAGCACTCCGCCAAGCACCTGCGGCTTTACCGCAAGCAGTATGTAATCGCACTTTTTAACAAGCTCACATTCGCTCTTGCAGGGCTTTACTCCGAATGCCGAAAGTGCTTCGAGCTTTGCCGTATCCTTGTCATACGCCGAAACGCTTATCTGCATATCCGATGAGCAGATGCCACGCATTATCGCACTGCCCATATTACCTGCGCCTAAAAATCCAAGTTCAGTCATACTAAGTCCTCTTTTCTTGTATCAAGCCGAGCGTTTCTCTCTGAATGCCGCACGGTATGCCACCATAACAGGATAAAGCACCAGCAGAAGTATGAATACCTCTATAGGCAGCATCGTGAGATTTTTTACTATTCGTGTTGTTATCTTTACCCAGAATACCTCCGGTGCAAAGTAGCCCATTATCACCATTGCAATTGTATTCAGGAACACATTGCAGAAAAGATTGACGCAGAACTTCGCCATAAATATTCTGAACACCTGAAAGCCGTTTGTCTTGAGTCCGCCGAAAAATGCGGATCTGCTTGAAAAATCGAGCTTCACGGGATTAAGTCCGTACAGGAATATACCGTAAATTACAGCACCTGCGACTTCGACCAGTGTGAATATCGGTGAAAACGCACCGGTAGGCTTTACAAGAAAGCCTATTACATCGGTGACAACGCCTGCAAGTCCTGCCACAACAGGACCGTACAGCATACCGATAGCCGCAAGGCCTACAAACGCAAAGCTTATCTTGAGCGTTTCGCTCGGCATAATCATTACGAATTTCAGAGCTACCGAAACACCGATAAGAAGCGCCGTTACTGTAAGGCAACGAATAGATTTCAGTTCCTCGAACGACTTTTTGAAATTACGAAAAAACGCCATATTTACCTCCTCAATGACGCAAGCTGACGCAATCGCATAATGCGGGATAAATACGGCGATTATCTCTTATATGCAACAGCGAGATGCGGAAAACGTACCGCCACCTTTCAGTGTTCGTCCTGAGGACAACTCCCCGTCCCTCAGGCACTTTACGCACGTTAACCTACTCTGTCGGCCGCACCTTTAAAATTTCGGTGCAGTCTTTTTATATAACGGAAAACCGTTATAAGCATTCTTTAAATCAGAAGCTGATCTCATTAGCGATCTTGTACAGATCGTGAGGGAATTCCTTCTTCATCTTGAGAGCTTCCTGAATGTCATAGTCTACAACTTCGTTATGCTGAAGACCTACAACACGGTTGCCGATGCCCTTTGAAAGAAGATCAACGGCATAATAACCGAGCTGGCTTGCTGCTACTCTGTCCTGAACTGTGGGGCTGCCGCCTCTCTGAACGTGACCGAGAATTGTAGCACGGCTCTCAACGCCTGTTGCCTGTTCGATTTCCTTGGCGAGCTGTTCGCTTCCGCCGATACCTTCTGCAACAATAACGATGAAGTGGTGCTTGCCGCTCTTCTGTCCTTCGATTATCTTAGCGATAACATCGTTTACTGTGAAGGGCTCTTCCTTAGTAATAATGTATGTCGCACCGCAGGCGATACCTGCATTGAGAGCTATGTAGCCTGCATTTCTGCCCATAACCTCAACTACGGAGCATCTGTCGTGTGACTGTGCTGTATCACGCAGTTTGTCAACCATTTCAACAACTGTGTTCATAGCTGTATCATAACCGATGGTGTATTCGGTCATAGAAATATCGTTATCTATAGTGCCGGGAACACCGATACTCAGGATGCCTCTTGCAGAAAGGTCAGCCGCACCTCTGAACGAGCCGTCGCCGCCGACAACTACAAGACCTTCGATACCCTGTTCTTCGCAAGTCTTCTTAGCCTTCTGAAGACCCTCTTCATATCTGAACTCTGCACATCTTGCTGTGTAAAGCATTGTGCCGCCTCTCTGAATTATATCAGATACGCTTCTTGCATCAAGAGGAACAATGTCGCCGTTGATAAGTCCGTTATATCCTCTGCGGACACCTACGACTTCCATACCCTTTGCAATAGCAGCTCTTGTTACCGCACGGATAACGGCATTCATGCCCGGTGCGTCGCCGCCGCTTGTTAAAACGCCAATCTTTTTCATAATATCGTACATCCTTCCTTAGAGGTCACCCTCCGAGATTATTTTACACACACCTTAGTTTACTCCTAAAATGCAATTTAGTCAAGGGGTAATTTCATTTTTTCGACTTATTTTATGATTATATTGTTTTTGCCGCAAATCCCGTTCAATTTTTGTATAAAATCACTGTTCAAATCAACGGAAAGAGCGGGCGGCAAGGTTATAGTTTCCCTTGTATCCTCAAAGCATATTTTCGTAAGAGTGCGGCCTTTGTTTACTTTAAGAAGTGCCTTTACAGCGGGAATATTGGCATCGTCACGGGAGGAAAACCTTATATACAGCACAGCCGCCTTATTCTGCCCTGTGTTTCGGATTTCGTGCATTTTCCGCAGCTTAGCCAAATCAGGCTGTGTTATCGCATTTATCAGCAGCTTGGGGTCACCCTCGTCCTCCGCAGATACCGTACCCTCGAAAGCGTAAACATTACCCGTCCTTAGCATTGACGAATACTGCTCGTACAGCTTCGGGAATACAAGGCACTCGATTTCTCCGCTTGCGTCTTCTATTACGATGAAGCCCATTGTCTTTCCCGATTTCGTGATATGGTTGCGGACGGATGTAAGCAGTGCCGTTACCCTGACATTTTGTTTATCCTTGTTGTTTTCAAGTATACTGCCGATATTTTCATATCCGGATTCACGGGCAATCCTGTAAAACGGATCTGCAGGGTGTCCGGAAATATATATTCCGAGCATTTCCTTTTCGTATGACAGAAGCTGTGCGTGTGAATATTCATCGGCAGGCTTTATCTGAAACGTGCCTTCATCCGCCGCATCATCTTCGCCCATAAGGCTCATCTGCCCTTCAAGATCGTGGCGCTGTGAAATCGTATCAAGCATCAACTCAAGGGAAATCATCATTTCACGACGGTTATTGCCCAGTCCGTCAAACGCTCCGCACTTGATAAGCGATTCAAGCGCACGTTTATTTATATTCTTATCCGACATTCTTTCGCAAAAGTCGAACAGCGACTTAAACAGGTGCTTGGTTCTTTCTTCTATAATATCGGCTATCATATTAGCACCGACATTTTTTATTGCAAGAAGGCCGAAACGTATTCCGTCATTTTCGCACGAAAAGCCGGTTTCGCTGTAATTCACATGGGGCGGAAGCAGTTTCAGCCCGTGCTGTGCAAGGTCGCCGATATATTCGGCGGTCTTTCCGCCCCAGCCTATCACGCTTGTAAGCAGGGCGACCATATATTCCTTATAATAATGACATCTGAGATATGCCGTGCGGTAAGCGAGCAGTGAATAAGCGGCGGCGTGGGATTTGTTGAAGGCATAGCTTGCAAAGCTCATCATATCGTCGAATATTTCTTCGGCTACCTGTCTGTCAACATTATTTGCGACAGCGCCCTCAACGAATGTCGCACGTTCCTTTACCATTACCTCAGGCTTTTTCTTTGCCATAGCTCTGCGGACAATATCGGCTCTGCCGTATGAATAGCCGGCAAGCACCCTGCATATCATCATTACCTGCTCCTGATATACGATACAACCGTAGGTTACGTCAAGGATGCCCTTTAAAAGAGGGTGCTTGTAGCGTATTTTTTCGGGGTTGCGGCGGTTTGCAAGATAGGTCGGAATCGAATCCATAGGTCCGGGACGATATAACGACAATGCCGCAGTAAGATCTTCAACAGAGCATGGCTTCATACGGGATAAAAGCGAGGTCATTCCGGCACTTTCAAACTGGAATACTCCGAGAGTGCCACCCGATGACATCATATCGTATGTTTCGGCATCGTTTTCGGGTATCTTTTCTATGTCAAAATCGGGACAGGTTTTCGCTACGAGCTTGCAGCAATCCTGTATCACGGTAAGATAACGAAGTCCGAGAAAGTCCATTTTCAGCAGTCCGAGCCGCTCTATAGCGGTCATAGTGTACTGCGTCATAACTTCGCCCTCGCTGTTCTGATACAACGGCACATAGTCTGCTACAGGGTCACGGGTAATTACTATGCCTGCGGCGTGGATAGACGTGTTTCTCGCCATACCCTCTATCTTTTTTGCGGTTTCTATAAGCAGGCTGACTTCATTGTCGGATGATGCCAGCTTCACAAGCTCCTTCTCGCTTTTCAAAGCGCCGTCAATCGTGGAGTGCATCGACATCGGTATCAGCTTTGCTACGGTATCCACCTTGCCGTAAGGCAGACCCATAGCCCTGCCTGCGTCACGGATAGCGCCTCTTGCCGCCATTGTACCGAATGTTATTATCTGTGCCACATGATCCCTGCCGTACTTTCTTACGACATAGTCTATGACCTCCTGCCGTCTTATATAGCAGAAGTCAACGTCAAAGTCGGGCATAGTCACACGCTCGGGGTTTAAAAAACGTTCAAACAGCAGATTGAAGCGTATCGGGTCAATATCGGTTATCCCAAGACAGTATGCACATACGCTTCCTGCTCCCGAACCTCTGCCGGGACCTACTGCGATGCCGTTTCTTTTAGCGTAGCCTATAAAGTCGGCTACTATCAGGAAATAGTCGATAAAGCCCATTTTCTTTATTACCGACATTTCGTATTCGGCACGATCAAGAACCTCTTTCGGTACGGGATCTCCGTAGCGTTTTACAAGCCCTTTTCTTACCTGAGCGTTAAAGTATATTTCGTTGTTGTCATAACCTTCCGCCTTGAAAAACGGCAGGATAGTATGTCCGAATGTGAAGCTGACATTGCACTTTTCCGCAATTTTTACGGTATTGTCATAGGCTGACTGCGGAAAGCCGAGTGCTTTCATCTCGTCCTCGCTTTTGAGGTAAAATTCATCGGTGGCAAACTGCATTGAATTCTTATCGTCAAGGGTCGTGTTGGTGGCAATGCAGGTCAGCACACGCTGTACATAGCTGTCCTCTTTTTCGACATAATGAGCGTCATTTGTTGCGACAAGCTGTGTGCCTGTATCCTTCGCCACACGCAGAAGATACGGCAGAATGCGTTCCTGCTCGCTTATGCCGTGACTTTGAAGCTCTATATAATAGTCCTCTCCGAATATCTCCCTGTACTCTTTTACAAGCGTCACAGCGTCCGCAAGTCTTCCGTCAAGAAGCGTTCTTGCAAGCTCTCCCGAAATGCAGGCGGAAAGGCAGATAAGCCCCTTTGAATAACGTCTTAAAAGCTCCCTGTCCACTCTCGGCTTATTATAAAAGCCCTCTGTATAGCCCAGCGTCACCAGCTTTGAAAGGTTTTTATAGCCCTCGTTATCCTTGCAAAGAAGCACAAGGTGGTGAGGCTTCATATCGGACTTTGTGCTTTTGTCGAATCTTGTACGGGGTGCAACATACACCTCGCAGCCGATTATTGCCTTTATGCCGTTTTCAACGCATTCGTTATAGAAGTCGATACTGCCGTACATTACGCCGTGATCGGTCAGTGCTACGGCTGTCTGTCCCATTTCCTTTGCACGACGAACAAGCCCTCTTATACGGCAGGCGCCGTCAAGAAGGCTGTATTCACTATGAACGTGCAGATGTACAAAACCGCTCACTTTTACTCTCCCCGATTATCTTCTCCTCTGAGTGTATCTGCTATAAGGCTTATCTTCCTGAGCCTGTGGTTTACTCCGCTCCTGCTTATAGGCGGCTCAAGCATTTTGCCTATATCGCTCAGCGACAGCTCAAGTGCGGTAAGGCGGATTTTCGCTACCTGCAAAAGCTCGTCGGGCAGATACCCTTCTCCTCTTTTTTCGAATATGTAATTAATATCGTCCGCCTGCTTCTGTGCGGCGGCGATAGTCTTGTCAAGGTTAGCCGCCTCGCAGTTGACGCTTCGGTTGACGTTGTTGCGTACTTCCTTATAGATTTTTACGTTCATTATCTCCATTGCCTGCATCATAGCGCCCATATAGGTCAGCATATCGGAGATCTTTTCGCTCTCTTTGATATAAAGAAAGCTGCTGCCTCTGCGGCTTGACAGCTTTGCCCCCATGCCGTGTTCTTCTATCATGGAAAGCAATGTTCTGCATTTGCTCTCATCGTGCAGGAACAGCTCAAGCTGATAGCCTTTTTCGGGATTTGCGACCAGTCCGCAGACAAGGAAAATCCCTCTGAGATACACGCCGAAAGCGTCATCTCCCGAACAGTCGGGCATAGGGTAAGCGTAGCTTTTATCCGCAAGAGTAACCGTGTAAAGCGTTCTTCCTCTGAAGGTGCTTTCACCGGTCGAATATTCCTTGCCGACCGAATCAAAGGCATCGGCAATGCTATCGGCTACCCTTTTGTTTTCCGTATTAAAAAAACAGCCTTCGCCGTCTTCCGTCATGGCATACGCCGCTCCCTTTGACAAAAGCTCAAGCTGTTTTCTGCTGTGTTCCGCCTTGCACAGCTCATTTTTCACATCGGCGGCAAATGACATCAGAATCGCTCCTTTATCCTGCCTTTTTGATTAAAGCTTTATTTCCGGCATAGCACTCAGTATCGCAGCTTTTTCGCCGGGATTGATATAGTTCTTATTGAGATGCGATTTATCGTATTCAAGATAAGTATCTTTTGTTTTCTCTGTCAGCACAGCTGTGAAAAATCTCTCCCAGCTGAAATACTCGCCGCTTTCTATATAGTCATACGGCTTTTCGAGTATCGTTTTTATTTCTTTATCTTTTACGATACCTGAACGCAGAATGACCCACTCGAAAGATTCGGGCAGAAAAAGTACGATGTTTTTCGCTTTCCTGAGTGATAGGACACGCTGTATCTCCGGACCGAATGCGGCTCCGTCTGCAATTACCAGTACCGTTTCGTACTGTCTTGTTATAAGCTCGTTGTATATTTTTGCCTTGCTTGCGGCTGAAACGCAATTTATCCCGTACTCCGAAAAATAATTCTCAAAAAAGCGATAACCGCTTTTTGAATCCTCAGTTATAACCAGATCGGGCTTTAACGAAATGTCGGTATCCACTCTGCAAAGCGGGTAAAACTCTGCATAAAGCCGTTTTGTCCCTTGAAATCTGTTACCCGATACGTTTTTTATGCCGTATATTTCTTTCACGCTGTACGGCAGATTGAAAAGCGGAGTTCTTGTTGCGATTACATAATAATTATCGGTATTTTTTATTGCTTTTGCAAAATCCTCAGACGCAACGAATTTATCGCCTTCGTCAATGAATACAATGCTGTCGTGTATAAGACTGAGATTTTCCTGCCAGCGTATGCCTGTAAGCACCGTGCATTGCTTTTTGCTTATTACCGTAACACCGCTGGCTTCGCCGTTTTCCTGATATGCGGCTATCATATCTATCAGGGTGGTCTTACCTGTTGCACTGTCGCCACGAAGTATCGTGATATTTCTTATAACGGAAAACTTATACTGTACACGGCGGCTTTTCACCACCACCTCATATTTACCTTTCACAGCGACACCACCCTATAAATACAAGCCTGCATTCATTACATATTCCTGAATATTGTGAACCGTTTTTCCGTTATTGAGTATCTTTATCTCAAACGGCTTATCTCCGAAATCCATAACGTGCCTTAAATTGATAACAATATCTTTTTTTGATTCCTTAGCTATGCGCAGTATCCATTTTGCACAGTTGTCACCGCAGGTCGAGGCATTGAAAATCTTTGTATCATCATGCCGCAGAAGCAAAAGCGTTTTCAGCCCTCCGGATATTTTCGTTACGGGAATAACTCCGAGAGCCTTGCTGTCAACCGCATTCGGACTAAGCACCACAGCCTTGTCCACGCTTTTTATCATTTTAACCGAAAGGTCGTCGGTAAGCCAGCTATCAAGATAGGTATTGTCAAAATACATACTGGTGTTATAGACGTATTTCTTCTCCATATCTTCGGGTATTTCTCCGAAAATAATACACAGCATACCTTTCCCTCCGTTAAACGATTTTACTTCTTATCCTTATTCACATCTCTGTGAAGCACCCTTGCTTTAAGGTGATTTTTACTGAGATGCTCGCACATATTTTCCGCAAATGTCGCACTGCGGTGCTTGCCGCCTGTACAGCCGAAAGCTATTACAAGCTGGCTTTTTCCCTCGTGAAGATACTGAGGTATCAGAAAGTCGATAAGGTCGAACAGCTTTGTCTGTAAAGTCTGCGAGCTTTCAAAGCTCATTACATAATCCCTTACCTCTTTGTCAAGTCCCGACTTTTCCTTAAGCTCGGGTATGTAATACGGATTCGGCAGGCAACGCACATCGAAAACAAGGTCTGCCTCATTCGGCACACCGTACTTGAAGCCGAAGGATATACAGCTTATAGTCATACTGTCAGACGGCGTGTCAAGGAAAATATTAAGCACGTTTTCCTTCAGCGTAGAGGTTGACATCAGGCTTGTGTCAATGTAATAATCGGCAATTTCACGCAGAGGCTCGATTATCTCCCTTTCTGCGTCTATTGCCTTGTCTATGTCGCCGTTTGTCGCATCAAAAAGCGGATGCTTGCGGCGTGTTTCCTTATATCGCTGTTTTACTACATGATGGTTTGCATCTACAAACAGCAGTTTTACGTCAAGACCACGCTTTTTCAGTTCCTCTATGGTGGCGTTGAGGTTCAGAAACATAGTTCCGCCACGAATGTCGGTAACAATAGCGACCTTTGAAATATCATCGTTTTCTTCGCATATCTCGGCAAATTTCGGTATCAGCTGAGGCGGCATATTGTCTATGCAGAAATAGCCTATATCCTCCATAACATTTACCGCACAGGATTTGCCTGCACCCGAAATTCCCGTTACTATAACAAATTCGGTTTTCATTTGTGTTCCTTTCCCTGCGCCCTTTATCTCTTTTAATGAATAATGAATTATGAGTTATTTATACTTATTATAGTTTGTGAAAATCAGTTTAAAATAGAGAAATTTCTCAATCCCTATCCACTTTAGGACACTCTGATGGCTTTGCGTCCTGCAAAGCTTAGTGTGTCCTTATTTCGGCATCCTTGCCGAAAACCCCTTTCCCCGTGAAAGGCTGTGTATGCTTGGTGGGCTTTGCCCCAAAGCAAGGATGCTTTGGTTGCTTGCCAAAAGTTTTAAGCAAGGACGCTTATGTCAGCTGAATCAAGCCGTTGCACGATGCAACGGCACAAACAGCTGACTTTGCACGATGCAAAACCAGCAGAGCAAGCAACACTCGACACCCCATTTTTTAATAAGCAAGAGGTTTTTCGACAGACTGTATTTTATTTTCACTTCATTATAAGCACTTCGCATTCAAGCGTTACGCCTGTCTGCTCTTTCACCCTTTGCTTTACTATTTCCACAACGCCCATCACATCGTTGAACGTTGCGTTGTCTTTATTTATTATAAATCCGCTGTGCTTTGTGCTGACCTCTGCGCCTCCGCAGGCTGTGCCTTTAAGTCCGCAGATCTCTATAAGCCTTGCGGCAAAGTCGCCCTCGGGCCTCTTGAATGTACTGCCTGCGCTGGGATATTCGAGCGGCTGTTTATCCTTCCTGCGCTCCATCAGCGTATCCATACGATCTTTTATCTTTTCACGCTCGCCTTTTGCCAGCTTCATTTTTACGGATGTTATGCAAAGGTTACGCTCCGAAAAAAAGCTGTGTCTGTAGGAAAGCTCCATTTTTTCAAGCGGAATTTCCTTTATATCGCCTTTCTCGGTGATATATCGGCAGGATACGACCACGTCCTTCATCTCGCCGCCGTAAGCTCCCGCATTCATAAAAATAGCACCGCCGACAGAACCGGGTATACCGTATGCAAACTCAAGCCCCGTAAGCTCGTTTTCAAGAGCCACAGTACAGACAGCCGCAAGCGATGCGCCTGCGTTGCACTCTATATATTCGCCGTCTACTCTCACCGAGCCGAAATCACTGCCGATAAGCAGTACAACTCCCTGAAGCCCCTCGTCACAGACAAGGATATTGCTTCCCCTGCCGACAACATAGTATTTAATATCGTTCTCACGGCACTGCTTTATAAGCTCGCACAGCAACGCCTCGCAATTTATCTTTATCATAACATCACACGGTCCGCCGATACGGAACGAGGTGTGATTTTTCATAGGTTCATTTTTAAGCACGACTGCGCCGTATCTCCCGGCGGTCTGCTCCAATATGCTGTAATCGTTCAAAGCATACTCCTTGTAAATTTATTTTTTTGCGTTTTACGCCAAATAAACTTCCCCTTATGAGCCTTTAGTCCTTGAGTCTGTAGAGATTTGCCGCTCCGACGATACCTGCGTCATTTCCAAGCTTGCATATGCCGAGAACGGTTGAACGCTCGGGGTTTATGCAGTAGCTCTCACGCTTTATATATTCCTCGAGCGGCTTTGTGAGATAGTCGCCCTCCTTGCAGATTCCTCCGCCGATAAGCAGCATTTCGGGCTGGAATGTGTTTACTACGTTTGTAAGTCCGCATCCGAGATAATTCAGGTACTCGTCAACAACAGCCTTACCGCTCTTGTCGCCTGCTCTCATAGCGTCAAATGCAGTCTTGCCGTCAACCTTGTCAATACTGCCTGCTATATTCCACATTGCGCTGTCCTTATCTTCTTCCATAGCCTTCTTTGTGGCTGTGATAAGTGCGGTAGCCGAGCTGTATGCTTCAAAACAGCCCTTTCTTCCGCAGTTGCACTGTCTGCCGTTATATTCGATAACAACGTGGCCAAGCTCCGCACCGCAGAAATTGAAGCCCGTGTATATTTTACCGCCGATTATAATTCCGCCGCCTACACCCGTACCGAGTGTGATTACGACAACGTCTTTATATCCCTTTGCCGCTCCGCCGAGAACCTCTCCGTATGCGGCAACGTTAGCATCGTTTTCAACATATATGTCAGTGCCCAGACGGCGCTTTAAAAGTCCGCCGAGATCGGTATTGTTAAATCCCAGATTACAGGAATAAAGCACTACGCCCGTGTTTCTGTCGGCTACTCCGGGTGTTCCTATACCGATGCTGTTGATGTCCTTTACATCGATTCCTGCTTCCTTGCAGGCAAGCTCAACACCCTTTGCTATGCTGTCTGCGATTTCTTCGGCAGGACGGGGAAGGTCTGTCTTTATGTTTGATTTTCCTACGATTCTGAAATCGTCATTTACCACTCCTACTTTTATGTTTGTTCCGCCAAGATCAATTCCTATGTTGTACATTATGTTATATTTCCTTCCGATATTTAATATATTCCTTGCTTTTTATGCTTATTCGCCGTCAATCTTCATCCGGCTCTATTTCGGCATTTGTCTTTATTCCTCTCAGCCTGAGGAAGTTTTCAAAGCGTTCAAGATCGGCATTTACTATCAGTTCTTCGGGAAAATCAATATCCTTAAGAAGAGCCTCAGCTTTTTTGAACGCACCTATCTTGTCGCAGAAATGCGCATCCGAGTCAACGATAACATAACAGCCGTTTTTTGCACAGGTCGGCAATATAATATCGTGCAGACGCTGTATAGATGTCTGACTTCTGAAACGGCTGACGTTGAACTCCATTGCAACGTTCTTTTCTTTGCACGCTTTTGTTACCACATCATAATCATACGGATAATCCGCCGATTCGGTATGTCCGAGGACGCACACCTTCGGGTTATCCATAACCTTTATATATGCGTTTGTGTGCTGCTCAGCCGTACCCGGTATTATGCAGGGGTTGTGCATCGACGCATTTATCCACTCAACGTTGTAATAAATATCATCGTTTATATCAAGCTCGCCGTTATATCCTGTAAGGTCTGCTTCAACGCCCTTTATAATACGCACTCCCGACAGGAAATGAGGTATAACGCCCATATTGCAGAAATGCCATATATGCGGCGAATCCTCCATATTTATGCAGTGGTCGGTCATGCCGAGATAGCTCAGTCCCGCCTTTGCGGCTGAAGCGGCATTCTCGCTTATAGTTGAGTATGCGTGATCCGATGCCAACGTATGAGTGTGCATATCAGCAACGAATTTCATTTTAGGGTCATATCCTTTCTTTTATCTGTTCTTACACATTTATTTATCTCAGATTGTAGAAAAAGTCTTTTTTAAAAATAAGGTGCTAGTTTACAATCCCTATCCCCAAACCCCTTTCCCCCGGTGAAAGGCTGTGTATGCTTGGTTGGCTTTGCATCGTGCAAAGCCCTTGTGCATACACGCCCGGCATCCGTGCCGGGGCTAAGTGTGGGGCTGCCGCCCTCACCCCGCTTGGGGCTATGCCCCAAACCCCATTTTTAAATTATATAGTTTTTCGACAGACTGTTATTTATCTTTATATTTTTCTTTTTATCAGCCCATGCTCTTGACTGTATCACTGCTCTCCATATCAAGTCCGAGATTATCAAGCAGCTCCTGTGCGGCATTGTAGCCCATTTTCTTCTGTCTGTTGTTCATTGCCGCAACTTCAAGTATAACCGCAAGGTTACGTCCGGGCTTTACGGGGATAGTCAGCGAGGGAACCTTTACGCCGAGTATGGAAACATAGTGGTTGTCAACACCCATTCTGTCGTATACCTTTTCGGGATTCCACAGCTCAAGTTCAACTACCATATCTATCTTTTCGCTTACCTTTACAGCACCCATACCGAAAAGCTGTCTTGCATTGATAATGCCGATGCCTCTCAGTTCCATAAAGTGACGGATATTATCGGGTGAACTGCCTACAAGAGTAATATTTGACGCTTTTCTTATTTCAACGGCATCGTCCGCTACCAGACGGTGACCACGCTTTACAAGCTCTATGGCGGTTTCGCTCTTACCTACTCCGCTCTCGCCGAGAATAAGCATACCTTCGCCGTATACCTCGATAAGAACACCGTGACGTGTGATTCTGGGCGCAAGCTGAAGGCTTAAATAAGCAACAAGCTTTGACGTGAACGTCGAGGTGCTTTCCTCACTGCGTAAAAGCGGAACGCTCAGTTCCTTTGAAAGCTCACGCATCTCGGGCATAATATCCATACCTCTCGACACTACCACAGCCGCCGGCTGTTCGCTGAAGAATTTCTTTATTCTCTGCGCTCTTATCTCTGCTCCGCACTGTTCAAGATATGCGGTTTCCGCCTTGCCTATTATCTGAATTCTGCCCTTGTCGAAATATTCGTAAAATCCCGCAAGCTGAAGTCCGGGTCGGTTTACATCAATATTTGAAATGAATATCTTTGCAGGGTCCTGCGGTGTGTGGATAACCTCGAGCTTGCACTCGTCGATTATCGCCTGTAACGATACGGTAAATTCCTGTGCCATACTGTTCCTCTTTCTGCTTATAGCTGTACTGCGGACATATCTGCCCTATCATAATAATTATACTACATCGCCGTGAGTAATGCAAGAGAGAATTGCGTATAACCGTCAATATGTGTAAATTCAGTAAATCCGTATAAAGCAAAGAGCGACAGCTACATAGCGTATACTGCCGCTCCTTTGCTTTTTTGCAGGCTAAGACAGAATGCTGTCGTCCTTTTGCTGAAAATATCCCTGCGGTTTTCTGCAGACAGGACAGTATTCGGGAGGGGTACTTCCGCAATGTATATGACCGCAGTTCCTGCACAGCCACACGGTTTCGCCGCAGGAGGTAAACAGGCTTCCGTCGGTCAGCTTATTCACGAACAGCTTGAATCTGCTTTCATGCTCCTTTTCAATATCGCCCACCTTTTCAAACAGATCGGCTATATTGTCAAGTCCTTCCTGCCTTGCGGTTTCGGCATACTCCTTATACATCTGCGTCCACTCGTAGTTTTCGCCGTGCATCGCCTTTTCAAGCGCATCGGCGGCTTCGGGTATCCCTCCGTAGATAAGTCCGAGCCATATTTGTGCGTGAGCCTTTTCATTTTTTGCTGTGGTGCGGAAAACCTGTGATATTTCCTCATTGCCGCTCTGTTTTGCCTTTTCAGCGAATATCTCATAACGCACCATCGCCGCAGACTCGTTTGCAAATGCGGTTTTCAGATTCTCAAGGGTCTTTGATTCGGATAATTGCATAAAAACATCTCCTTTTCTTAAGTTACAGATATTGTAACCGCAGGAAAGAAGATTATGCAGTGCTTTTGGCGGAACAGATATGTTTGTCAACAAGGAAAGAAAGCTGTGCTGTAAGGGAATATCGGGCATTGTCGGAGAAGTATAAAACGCTTGACTTTTGCTGACTCTTGTGCTATAATACCGATAACTTAAGGGAGTAGACAGCGGAATACCGTGACAAGTCAACATACTGACGGTGATAATGCTCTTTAATCACGTCTGGTTTGTCTTAAATGTTGAGACTTGAGTACAGGATAACTGTACTCAGGTCTTTTTTATTGCACATTTCGCATCAGACTCCCGCATAAGATTAAGGGCAATACCGCACAATTAGCGGCTATCGCCTTTGCCGCACGCTTACTTGTATATTTCCCGTCATCTTGCACAAATTTCGCTTGACAGGCGCAAGCCTGCCTGCACTCAATTTATACAATCTGACGAAAAATCTGACTGCGCAATCGCACGACAATAATTATGCGGTATTGCCTAAGATAAAACACCGGAGGACAAATTATGGGACTGTTGGAATTATTTCTTATCGCTGTGGGACTTTCTATGGATGCATTTGCGGTGAGTGTCTGTAAGGGGCTGTCCGAGCGACAGCTTAAAGCTAAGCATTATCTGATAATAGGCGCTTGGTTCGGCGGTTTTCAGGCATTGATGCCTGCTGTGGGTTATCTTCTCGGCTCGACCTTTGAGCAATATATCACAGCCGTTGACCACTGGATAGCATTCGTGCTGCTGTGCTTTATCGGAGGAAATATGATAAGAGAAGCGCTTTCAAAGGACGAGGAAAAACTCGATGCATCATTCAGCTTCAAGACAATGCTGCTGCTTGCGATAGCGACAAGCATAGATGCACTTGCGGTCGGCATAACCTTTGCGCTTCTTCCAGATGTAAATATAGCTGCGGCCGTCCTGTTCATCGGAGCAACAACTTTTATCCTGTCAGCGATAGGTCTGAAGGTCGGAAATGTATTCGGCACAAAGTACAAGTCGAAGGCGGAGCTTGCAGGGGGCATCATACTGATACTTATCGGTACTAAAATCCTGCTGGAGCATTTAGGGGTTATTAATTTCTAAGCGAGCATCATAACAAAAAGAGCAATCGTGTGACAGCGACTGCTCTTTTATATTATTGCGTATTATCAATCAAGGAAATATGTAGCTTCCATATCGGCTGTGCTGAGAGCAAACGCAAGAGGGAACATTCCGAATGCCTTCCCTACGTTGTTTGCATTTTCTTCGCCCGAAAATCCCATATGATAGCGTATAGCGAAGGCTTCCTCACGGGTAAGACGCATAAAGCCCGTTATCATATAAACTGACTTTTCGCCGTGACCGTAAGGCAATCCGTCATCGAAGAAGAATGTCGGCACCTTTTCCCACTGACCCGTTTCTTCGTTCTTCACATTTCTTGTGCCTCTTGTGTAGACATTGACCTTGCATATATCGTGAAGTAAAGCGCATACAGCTATCGTTTCATCGCTTGCGTTGAGATTATACAGCTCACGGACACGATCTCTTTCAAGATAAGCCTTGAAGCATTTATAAACGTTCAGAGAATGCTGTGCAAGTCCTCCGTCATACGCACCGTGAAAACGTGTGCTTGCGGGGGCTGTAAAGAAATCGCTCTTGTTTATAAGATAGTCGAGCAGTTTATCCGAGCCTTCTCTTTTAACGCAATTTCTGTAAATATCTATTATCTGCTGTTTGTTATTTTCAATCTGCTCGGGTGTGAGTACCTTTGTTTCGTTGTTCTGCGTCATTGCAAAACCTCCTTTTCATATAAAGTCAAATAAAAGCCCCGCAACGCAGGGCTTCAATATTTTTATGCTTAATCTCCGAGTGCGATATTTTCAGGGAAGATGTTGGCGCTTTCATCCTTTGAAAGATAAGTCGTGGTAACAAAGCCGTTAATCACCGCACCGTCGGAAATTGCGATTGAGCCTGCCTTTATATCACCGATTATGACAGAATCCCTGTCAAGCATTATCTTGCCTGAAATCTCGATATTACCCTTTATCTTACCGTTGAGCTGTGCCACCTGTGATGAAAGGTCGCCTATCAGCATCGAATCGTTAGCCATTACAGCCTGTCCTTTAAGACGTACATTACCCTGTACAGCCGAATTTTTCATACTGATATTGTCACAGGTAAGGTCGCCTACAACCTTGCCGTTTATAGTGATATTCTTGGTCGTTTCAACGTTGCCCTTAATATTGCCGTCAATCTTCATATCTGCAAACGAGCGCACATTACCGTCTATCATAGTGTTTTTGGATATAACGGTCATTTCCTGCGAATTATCAGTCCTCATACCGCTCATAAAAGGATTGTTGCCGCCATTGTCTGAACCGCTCTGTGAAAATCCGTTCTGACTGCCTGTGAATCCGTTGTTCTGAGGCGCCTGCGTAAAAGCGTCGCTGCGTACATTCTGATCAAACGAGTTGCTCTGTGTGTATTGTTCATTCATATCACGGGCTATTCTCTGAGAAAAATCCTGCTCCTGCTGTGCAAAGCCGTTGCCCGCTGTTTCGGGGTTCACGCTCTGCTGTGCCTGCTGTTCGGGCTGTTCGTTCTCGGACGGCTGAGTATTCTGTACGGGCTGTACAGGTTCTGTCGGCTGTGCGTCGGCAGTATCATTCATGTATGAGGCAACGTCCCTGACCTCTTTACGAGCGTCAGACGGTCTGGGATTCGTCAGCTCCTTCATAGCCTGTGTGAAATTATCCTTGATTCCCATTGTTATCCCTTTCTTGAAATCAGAATTTAAAATTGAACCGGCTTTATCTTCTGAGAAAGACTGCCGAATTTATAACCTTTGTCTTTAAGCGCCTTGATTATATCCTCTATCACAAGCACCGTATTATCACGGTCGCCTGTATTATGGAAAAGTATCACGGGCGAGGAAAATTCCTCAGCGTCTTTTAAAACGTTTGTGTACAGTGTTGTCCAGCCGTAACCCTGCCAGTCGTTGCTGTCCACATTCCAATCGAAATATGTAAAACCTCTGCGATCCATCTCTGCGATAATATCATCACGGGTCTTTTCGTTATAATCGTTCACACTGCCGCCGGGAAATCTGTAAATGTCGGGTGCTTTGCCCGTAGCCTCAAGGACTATCTCATACGCTTCGTTGAAATCTTCGAGAAATGCGTCAACAGATGCGTATATCTTTTCGTAATCGTGAGATGCGGAATGTATTCCTATCGTGTGTCCCGCATTGCTTATTTCTCTCAGTAATGAATAGCAATACTCTGTTCTTTCGGGAACTACAAAGAAAGTAGCCTTGACGTTTTCCTGTCTCAGATAATAAAGCAGATTTTCCGTAAGTACCGAAGGACCGTCGTCAAATGTAAGATAAACGGTGTTTTTGCTATTTTCATATTCGCCGTCATATTTATCTGCATGCAGCGTTGGGAAAAGTGAAGTATAGCTGTCCGCACCGGAGGACACGGAACTGTCGGTGCTTTCAACCGCCGATGATGAAGCAGACGTTGTTTCAGGCGCCTTTGTGGTTTCCGGGACAGCCGCCGATGTTTCGGGAGCCGCCGATGTTTCCGGCTTTGCGCTTTCGGTCACAGAAGGCTCCGCTTTAACATTGTCGGAGCTTTCTGTCGCCGAAGACGTTCTGCTCTGATCGTCCGATGTCTGTGACACCTGCGACTGTGCAGAAAGCTGAGAATTCAGCCTATCTATCTCATCCGACTTTTTGCCGTTGTCAACTGCAAGCAATATACAAAGCACCGTAGGCACTATTATCAGTAATGCCGTTACAGTCAGAATAAGATGCTTAAAAAATCTGACACTACCGAAATACAAGCGCACCACTCCCCTTTTACATATATCAGTATAATACTATATTTATCGGCTTTTGTCAAGTAAAGTAGAACCGAAACCCAAGAATTACTGACTTTTTTTCTTAATAATGTATTTATAAATCCGGAGATACGTTTGTTGTTTTTTGCTAAAATCGCACTTCATTTTTTATTTATTTTCTATAAAATGTGAAATATCAGTTGTAAAAAATGCTCAAATGTATTATAATAGTTATATTATTTAATCTGCGTCGGCAGATGCAGGAGAGCGGAGGGTGATTTGTTGAATACCGAAGAGATTAAATGGATATCGTATTATGGCAAGGACATAAGTGCGATAAGCTGTTCTTTTCACGAAAAATTAAATAAATACGGCTTTTGTCTTGTCCTTGACGAATACGGCTCGGATAAAGCGACAAAGGCTCAGATAGGTATACTTGATACGGTGCTTGAGGTTCAGACACCGAACATTCTGCTGATATGTCCCAGACACCTTATGCACAGCTGGTACCGTTGTGTCGTAACAGGTAACGGTGTTGACTTCAAGATGATCTCCGGCTCGTCTAAGGCTATCACATATTTTAACGAAAAAGCGTCAAATACATATATAATCGCCGAAGAAGCGCTTGAGGCAGACAATCCTCTGATGCAGAAATTTGCAGACGCAGGTCTTACATGGGACCTTGTTATAATAGACGCAGGCCTCAGCACATCGGGCATAAAGTGCGGACTTTATTCGGAACACCTTAAAGCAAAAACGAACAAGCTCGTTATTCTCAGCCCCGTACCGTGCGGTTATCACCAGAGCTACGATGAGATAAAGTCACTTGTCAAGACACTGCTTGCCGACGAAAATAAAGCCAATGCGGTCGATGACATCAGCTTTGACGAAAAATCAATATGCTTCAACCCCTACACTCCTGTAATGCGTTATTTCGACAAATCGGTCTATAACGGCGAGGTAGCAAGAAATGTTGTGATGCTCGAATATGAATTCCCGCAGGATTTCATCTCGAACTCACGACGTCTTATCGACATAAAGACTGGCCTTCCTCTTTATGCGCAGGGCGGTAACGTCTTTGAGGAATACGGACTGGAAGCAAAGAAAACCTACACCAAACCCTCCTATAATATAGCTGATGTGCAGGAGCTTCGTCAGGTCGACAAGAAGCTCGACTGCTTCCTCACAAAGCTGGACGAGGTGCTGAAAAGCTCGGAAAACAGAGCGGTCGTTTACTGTGTTACCGGCTCGACCATCCAGTATCTGAAGAAAGTTATATCCGCTCTTTATCCTAATATAAACGGTCTTTTGAAAATAGACAGAGGCGACATATTCAACACACGCTACGATAATTTCACAAACGATGTGCGTGACAACGCAAGAGTAGTGATTACAGTTGACAAAATCGGCTCGATAAACCCTCAGGTAAAGAGATTTACCCATATATTCAACTATGAGCTTCCCGACAGCCCTGTTATCTTTGAACAGCGTGCCGCACGTCACGGAGGCAGAAACGAACAATCAAGAGAATTCATAGTTATGTGCGACAAGAACAATCTGTTCGATGCAAGAATGCTGTCAAAGGTTCTGTTCGGAAAGATATACAAGAGCATTGTAGCGGGGCTTCCCGGACGAAACGTGCTTTTCGACCTTCCTAATGCCGCACAGCTTATAACCGATGCTATACGGGATCTGCAGTACGTCTGCTCCTACACAGGCGAGGTTTCAAACTGTCACGATGTAATAACGCAATTCAAAAGCGATTACAACATTTCACCCTCTATAGATATTTCCTCTGCGGCAAAGACGCACGAATATACAAAGCTGAAGCTGGACAAAATCTACCGTGCATTCGGTCTTGAAAACAGAATAAAGGAAAACACCTCCACAGAAGAAAAGGTGCTGAAGCCTATGATAAAGGAAGCACTGGAACGCTTCAGCGGAGCACTGCTCTACCTGGACGATCAGCAGCATATAGTTGCACTCGTCGGAGCGGCGCTTGAGGAATGTCTGTACAGCGAGCAGTACCATTCATATAAGGAACAATGCTCCACGCTTGATATTTCGGCGGGCATAAAAGCCGCTCAAAAGGCTTTTGAGAACTTTATCACCGATAACAAGAACGCAGAACTGCGTTTATGCGTAAATATGCTGCCTGATACGGTAAAGATGCCTGTGCTTCTCAACTCCTGGCGTTATCTTACCGATAACTTTATGATACAGGAAACATTCAGACAATTCATGAAAAAATATAACGAGGGAGTGATGTAAGGTGGAGGCTTTTCGTAACGAAGAAATTGCGGGGCTTTTAGGCGATTTTTATCAGGCGCACGCAAACGAGAACCGTGAAGTGATGGAACAGTCGCTGATGAAGATGCAGAACCTGCTTTACACAGGTGAAGCCGACAGCACCCCGTTCAAAGACTACTTCAACTCGGTATTCGGCGGACGCACACCGTATAACACTTCGCTGTCCGTAAGCGACTATCCGAAGGAATCGATAATAAGAGAGCTGTTACAGAACACATTCGGCTGTTACTACTCCGACCCCGACATCAAGGTTCTTTTCAACTTTGAGCAGGACGGCGAAGTAAGGCTCACATACAACGAGGACGGCTTTACGCTTGAGCAGATACTCTATTATCTCAGTATCGGCAGAAGCGACGGCGACAAATCCCGTGAAGGACGTTTCGGCGTAGGCTCAAAGAGCGTATTTATGAACGTTGAGTGGCTGAAGCTGCGTTCGAACAACTTCAATTTCAGAATAGTAAACGATGCGGGGATCCTCAAGATAAGAGAGCTTAACCTTACCGCACCCGTTTTCAAGGGTACAGAGATTGTTTTCAAGGTTTCCGAAGAAGAACAGGCTAAGATCAAGGAAAACCTCGTAAACCTCACTATCCACAAGGGCGAATATATAAATCTTGTCGAATTCTGCTTTGCATTTATCAGAAAGAAGCAGCTTGGCAGATTCGGTGAAGCAGAAAATCCCAATCGCACGTTCAATGTTGCCGTTATGGATATGGGCAAGCCTCTTGCGGTATATAAGGTTATCCGTTATCAGAAAACACCGGACGATGACCCGACAGTACGTTTCTTACAGAACGGCAAAAGCGTTATCGAATTTATCTGGCACGAAAACGAGGGCTTTGTATATCTTATTCCGTTTGCGGTTTCTTCCGCAAAGCGTGACACGCTGGTAAAAGTCCTGCTTGATAAATATAACTACTTCTCCACTTATGAGCTGACAGGTCTTATCAAGTCAACAGGAGAGGATTTCATCAAGGAAAAGCTGTCGGCGTTCTTCATCAGTGTGCCGAACTCATATATTACCACCCACAGAACCGGCATCCGCCACGAATGTGAGGAGGAGGTTTCGGAAGCTATAAACCGTGATCTCAAATATATGATTGAAAAGTATTCACGCTATTTCGTTATCGAGCTGCTGCCGAGAACGAATTCAGACAAATATTATATGCGTCCGAAACACTATGTGTTTGAATTCTTCAGCAATTATCTTTCTACCAGCGTTATGGTAGGCGATCTGCGCAGTGTTTTTCACAACAGCATCTCACTGCTTTTACCCGGAAAAAGCGAGGCTATGCCGTATTCCGAAGTAAAAGAGCTTGGCTTCTTCTCGCTCACAGACCACGTTTCAAAGCAGGAGCATGAGAACGGCTCGGCATTTACAGAGTATATCGAAGACGAGCTTGTCAAGATGCGTAAGGATGTATCGGATATGCCCGAAAACATCATAATGGCAAGCTATAAGTGGGTTGACGAGGACAGTGACGAGGAAGGCAGAGAGTTCTGCTACAACTTCAATTTTGACGGTAATACATATGTTCTTGACAGCGAGAGGAATCCCGCTATCAAAGACTTCGATTTGAGCTTCGGCTTCAGAAGTATAGTCAGCCTTAAGCTCGGCAAGTATGTTATAAATGACGCTGTTGCCGATGAGGACGCACTTATCGGAGCGCTCGGTCTGTTCGATACGATGTACGGTCAGGATTATAAGATAGGAATGAGATACTTCCAGTTCAACGTCCACTACCGTGACATCACCCATAACTTCGACGTTGCAAGAATGACAGTACATAATCTCAAGCGGGCTTATGACTGCATTGTGGCGCACAAGAACAGCTTCGAGAATCACCAGATATACAACGAAGTCATAAATATGCTGATAAACAGCTTCACACAGGGCAAGGATACTATGACCTTCCTGCGTGAGATGAAATCGCAGGGCAGTGACATCACGCTCCAGCTTGATATTAACAAGAAGTTCAGATTTGCCGCATACGGCAAACAGTTCATGATACCGAGCAGTATCACCAACGCCGACCTTCTTGAGATAATTGGTGACGTTTATGCGCTTATCAACTGCGGAATGTTCAACGGACGTGTATTCGACTTCCCGTTCATGAAGTCCGGCTATTCGTTCGAAAAGGCTTCGCTCATGAGCCTTCTGCGTGAGAGTAATCTGACGGATGAAAAGGTATCGGCAACTATGCCTAACCTTTATATCTGCGACCTTAAAATTCCCCGTATCGCACTTCTCGGCGAAAAAGACAAGATTATCCGTATCATAGATATAAACGACCCGATAAGCGATGAGGAGCGTCAGAGCATCACAAAGTATGTTATACTCCGTGACGACTGCACCAAACCCGAATTTGCAAAATATGTCGAATATCTGCTGGTAGGCGAGAACAACAACGTTCTCAGCCAGTTCTACTCAAGCACCGAAGAACCGAACCAGGTACTTCTTGACCAGATTCCGTACTACTATAAGCCTCTGCCGTCAATTACCGCTGAGGAGCTTCAGTACCTGCGTACAAGATACAAGTCGCTCCGCAGCCTTTCGAACCTGCGTGTTTACCGCAACTATTTCGCAAAGGATATTAACGGCACGATGTTCGGCTACGGCGGAACCTGCTCCTGCTGCGGATTTGAATCAAGCATTATAAACAACTACGTTATAAAGAGCTTTGAAGTCGGTCTGTTCAAGGACGACAGAGAAGAAAAGTTCAAATTCTCTCTTTATATGTGCGCTAACGATTCCTATGCGGCAAGCGGCTGGATTATCGAGGATATAAGCATAGGCGGAATGAGTCCTTTCGTATGGCTTGACGAGATTGCAAGCTGTGAGGTTATTCCTCCCGAATTCCTGCTCTGCTCCATCAAGTACCGTTGTCAGCTGACCTACGATATAATAGGCAGTGAGGGACGTGAAAAGGGAGAGATAGTTACTATGGAAAGCGTCAGCGACGGTGAACAGAAGACGATGGACATCATACTTTCACCGCTGATGATGGCTAAGTGGATAGAGGATAACCTGTCGGACGAATACGACACTGCCGAATCTGCAAACAGCGAATCAAACGTAACAACAGCACAGTTTTAAGCGAAAACCGCCCTGCGAAAGCAGGGCGGTTCAGACTGTCGATAAACCTCTTGATTATATAAAAACGGGGTCGCAGGGGCGTAGCCCCCGACAGGGTCTAGGGGCGGTAGCCCCAGTAATATAGCCCCTTTCCCGGGGAAAGGGGTTTGGGGATAGGGATTGAGAACAAGCACTTTTTTTGAAAAAACATACTTTTTCTACAAGCTGAACCGCCCTGCGAAAGCAGGGCGGTTTTTTCAAACGGCATAAGCGTACATCGGTTCTTGCAAAATGGTTCAAATATGGTGTATGCTATGAATTGCCTTCAACTTAATGCAAATCTCCGTTACCGATACAATCTCAGCCCGTATGTCACAATCATTGCATAGGGGCTATTGAATTTATCACTTTTTTATGGTATACTAGAATTAAATATTTATATGTATTTGAGCCGACTTTTGAGTACGAAAATCCTTTGCACCGGAATACGTACTCTTTACTTGATATGAACAAGGTCTGCCCGATCATTTTTTCTTATAGCTGTAACCGAATAATTTTTCAGTGTCAACAATAACGAATTTTCCGTCGGAACCGGAAAATTCGCAAGAAGTTGCGAATTTTATCTATAAATTTGCTGAAATCTGTTGACTTTTTGAATTGCGCAGTGTATAATACTAAGTGATCGGGCATACCTTTAAAGGTATGTTTTCATGAAAATCAGCTATAAGAAATTATGGATCAGACTAATTGAAAAAGATATATCCCCGGCGACGCTCAGAAAAGATCTCAATATAGCGACAGGTACAATGACCAAGCTCCGCAAAAACGAGGAGGTGGCTTTATCGGTACTACTCCGTATCTGCGAGTATCTTGACTGCAACATCGGCGATATATGTGATGCAATCCCCGATACCGACAGGTATACGGACTGATTTGTTTTACCCATAATTAAAAAACGGCTTTAGTTCCGATAAAGCCGTGAAGCAAAGGGAGAAAAAATATATGGCAATATGCAGTAAATGCGGCTCGCAGTTACCGGACGGTGCAAAATTTTGTCTGAACTGCGGTGCACAAAGCTCCGGCTCTCCGGAAAACTCACAATCATATCAGGCAGGCAACTCAAAACGTGAAACTGTTTTTGAAGGCGAAATACATAAATGTCCGTCATGCGGAGAGGTGCTGGGCGCTTTTGTTACCACTTGTCCGTCATGCGGCTATGAAATAAGAGGCGGAAAATCATCGGCATCCTTACATGAATTCTCTATGTCACTCGCAAACGCAGCATCAGACGAACAGCGTACATCGCTTATCAGAAATTTTCCCGTTCCGAATACAAAGGAAGATATATTTGAATTTCTCATTCTCGCATCCTCAAACATAACAGGCAATACAGAACAGAATATATGTGACGCATGGGCGGTAAAGTTCAGACAGGTCGAGCAAAAAGCTAAGCTCGCTCTTACTGCCGATGCAGACAAAGCAAAATTCAACGAGCTGTACGAGCAGGCAAAGAAAAAGCTCACCCGTGACAAATATGTTAAAACAGCTAAAAAAGCAGGAAGTTTTCTTGTAAAGATAAGTAATTCTCTTCCTCAGGTAATCATTACTCTTGGATGGTCGATAAGTATTGCTGTTCTTGTAATAATCTGCTGTCAGAACGTTGACAGTTCAGGATTCAGCCCGTTACAGTTAGTTACTATGCTTGACCTCATTCTCGGTGCGATAATTATTCCTCCGATGACACGATGCGATTCGGCTATGCCTAAATTCATAGCAACTATCGGCTTGCTCGTCTGCTTCGGACTATTGATTCCGAGATGCGCCGACAAAGACAGCGTCGGATATATTATGATATTGGTCGTTGCCGTTATATGCGCAATCATTATGCTTACACGAATGTTCAAAGCAAAAAAGAAGTAACATATTTATTTACAATCTGTCAAGGAGAAATATTATGGGATTATTCGGCAAACCAAAAGCAGGCGGATTTATGGACGAGATACGTTGCGACGAGCAATCATATCTTATATGGAAGTGGCGTCCGGCGGGTGCGGAGCTTAACAATAACAGCCGTGAAAATGCAATACGCTGGGGCTCATCGCTTCGTGTAAAGGACGGCGAGGTAGCCGTATTTGTATATAATCGTCCCGACGGCGTTATGGAGGACTTTATTGAAGGTCCTTGCGACAGAAAGCTCGACACAGGCAATCTGCCTGTACTTGCAAGCATAGTAGGACTTGCTTACGCAGGCGGAACACCGTTCCAGGCTGAAGTATACTTTATCAATACAGCGAATATCATTCAGACAAAGTTCGGAATACCGTATTTTGACGTATACGATCCGAGATTTATGGACTTCGGCGTACCTGTAGCAGTAAGAGGTACTGTCAGCTTCAGAATAACAAATTATCGTGAATTTGTAAAGCTGCATCGCCTTACACAGTTCTCAACAGATGACTTCAACAAGCAGATAAAAGACGCTATCTGCCGGTATATCAAAGATGCGGTAACAGCCGCTCCTGCTGAAAATAACATTCCTGTTATCCAGATTGAAAGCAAGATTGCTCTTATCAACGACAAGATAGAATACGACATAGGAGAAAGACTTCGTGAAAATTTCGGAGTTACCGTATCCGGCGTAGATATCAACTCTATAGAAATTGATAAGACAAGCGACGGCTATGAACAGCTTATGGCGGTAACACGCAAGGTAACAAGCGATACAATTCAGGCTCAGACAGCTGCAAATATCAAAAATATCCACGACAAACAGCGTATAGAAGCCGAGAACTATGAGCAGTCGCTCCGTGTTCAGCGTGAGGAAGGACAGTACGCAATGCACAAGCAGACGCAGAGTGCAAACCTCGGAGCATTCCAGTCCGAGTTACAGGCAAATGTCGGCATAGCAGGCGCAGAGGCTCTCGGTCAGATGGGGGCAAACGGTGCCGGCAGTGTAGACCTCGGCGGGCAGGGCGGCGCAGGCTTCAATCCTGCCGCAATGATGGCCGCTATGGCTGTTGGCGGTGTAGTAGGTCAGAATATGGCAGGTGCCATGAACAACGCTATGAGCGGAATTAACGGAATGAACAACGCAAATGCGGCAAATCAGGCAATGCAAAATGCAATGCCTCAGTCTGCGGCAGCCGCTCCTCCGCCCATCCCGACAGCAGCTTATCATATAGCCGTAAACGGTCAGACAACAGGACCTTATGATATGAACACTATGGCTCAGCTTGCCGCAAACGGTCAGCTTACCGCCGAAACACTTGTATGGAAAAACGGTATGGCTTCATGGGCAAGAGCAGACTCGGTTGCAGAGCTTGTTTCTCTTGTAAGCCGACCGGTTCCGCCGCCGATACCGACTATCTAAAATAAGGAAGACTGTATCAATGAAATGCAGATACTGCGATTCGTTCGTACCCGATTATTATAACAATTGTCCGCATTGCGGTGCACAGCTTATAAAAGACGGGTTTTCCGAACAGCATTCCAAGCCGGCAGTAAATAAAACGCCAACCGTTCATAAAAGGAAAGTGCCTGCAGATAATAATTGCAATAAAGAAGATATAAGCGGCAACGAATTAAAAGTAATCGGAATGGCATTTTTGTTTATGATTATATTAATTCTGATCATGCTGGTTTTTGCATTGTTGTATAAATAAGCAAAACGCCCTTGTCTGTGGATTGTATTCACAGACAAGGGCAATTTTTATATAATACTGCTCTGTTATTATTCTATCATTATCTTATTTCTTCCTGCCGCCTTAGCCTTATAAAGTTGCTTGTCGGCAGTTGTGAATATCTCGGTTATCGAGTTGCTGCTTCCGTACACAGCCACGCCTGCACTGAAAGTAAATTCTTTTCCTTTTTCTTTCTCAGAAAACTCCGAATAGCTTTTGCGTATCCGCTTCATAACCGTCATAACAGCTTCGATATTATCCGTATCAAAGAGGATCATGAATTCTTCTCCGCCGAATCGAGCTATAAGGTCATTTTCTCCGATATTTGTTTTAACCGCATACGCAAAATGTTTAAGCACATCATCACCGAAAACGTGTCCGTATGTATCGTTTACCGACTTGAACAAATCGAGGTCGATAAGCACCGCACAGTGTTTCTTTTTCTCATCCTGCGAAAGCTGATTTTCAAGATATTTTATAAGATAACGGCGGTTTCTTATCTCGGTCAGCGGATCGGTATTCACAGCAAGCGTAAGCTCCTCGCCCATTTCACTGAGCTGTTTTGCCTGACGCTCAAATTGCACTATCACTATTGCGACCGCAACCATTATGCCTAAAAACGCTATAATGAACGAAAACAGCGTATCAAGCTCCATATTGTCATTAGCCATATTCAGCTGTGGGAATTTGCTTCTGACAACAAATGCGGCTATATCTGCAACAAACACCGCCGCTCCCATTATAACTCTGTGCACCGGCTTCATAAAAGTAATAATTCCGATTTCCGCAACAAGCATATATACTGCCGTGCTTGCACCGTATGAAATATACAACATCGGGAACTCGACAAATCCAAGCACAATGAGTATTATAAACGTAGCGACATAGGTTCTTCCTGTCAGAAAACCGACCAATGACGATACTATAATTACAAGTGCGCAAGCCGCACAGAATAAGGTCTGCGGGGTAAATCCGAAAATCACCGCATTTGCAGTAAATCCCGCTATATTCGATACACAACCGGTTAATGCCAATACTATGAACAGCTTGTCACGAAGCTCTGAATTCACAGTATCTGATTTTTTATTCATTGCAAGTGTTCTCTCTTTCGTTCTTACTTTTCTTTCTGCTTTTCTGCCCGTCAATGATGCCGTTTTTCTATATCGGCAAGAATATCGTCTATATCATATCTCTTGTCCTCGTCATCTCTGAATACAAGCGATATATCAGGCTCGGAAACGCCGTGCGTTACTTCAGCCGTACCCGTTTTTTCCGTCATTTCGGGCAAGGCTTTTTCGTTTTTAACATTTCCGGCTTCAGTTTTCTTTTCCTTTTGCTGCTCTGCTCTGTCCGATTCCATCCGTTTTCTTGCTCCGGCGGAAAAATCCGCTCGGTCTTTTATGTTATCGGCACTTGCCGCTATATTCTTTTTGCTCCGCAGACGCTCTGTGAAATCATCCGTTTTACCGTGAGAGCTGTCCGGGATACGATTATGCGGCACTTTTCCGTTATCGGATAAAGACGGAATAACAGCCTTTTTTGCTTCGGCCGTGCTTGCTTTTGGCAGCTTGTGTTCCTCGCTTTCAGGGGGAACATACACCGGAGCTTCTTCCTGCAACTTGACCGTTTCCACCTGCGGTACCGGGCGCTTTGACATAATGAACTTCACTATCTCAAATGCTACTATTGCGATACACGGCAGTATAGCGATAGCCATAACGCCAAACGGCGACATTGCAAATCCGATAACAGCGCCCCAGAAATCACTGCAATAGTTAACTCTTGCAACAAGCTGGCTTTGTGATATTGTGATATTTTCTCCGCCTTGAGTTTCAACATCAAAGCTCATAACGCCTTCCTTAAGCGTGGAGGAATTTACCTTTGCAAGCTGTGCTCCGCCGTTTTCATACCGATTATATATTATAAGCTCTCCGTTGTTTACCTCGTCGGGCCACACCTTCTGCGCTATAGCGGCTGTGCCTGCCTTAAGCTGATAGAAATCGTTGTCACGCACTATGTAAACATTATATCCGAAAATATCCGGCGCAGCAGAACCGCCGAATGAAAACAGCATTGATGTAACTACGAGAAATACCGCAAAAACAATTAGCAGTACGCCGATAACTACGCCGATACACCTTGCCACAGATGTTTTTTTTATCAAATTTTCCTCGTTTCCGTCAAAAAAGCTATTGACAACAAATCAAAAATACGATATAATAATATAGTCATTTTGGAACTGTATTCCGAAATATGACCATATTTATTTTACCACATTGCCTCGCTCTTTTCAAGTGTTAATTGTACATTATACAATGTTTTGACTTGTGAAGCGTCCGCTTTCGGAAAACGGAAAATGTGTGTAAATATATCAGAATATCGGAATAAATATGCTTGTGTAGCACAGTTGGTAGTGCAGCTCATTCGTAATGAGCAGGTCGCAGGTTCGAGTCCCGTCACAAGCTCCATAAAAGTAACCGCCCGGATTTAATGCCCGGGCGGTTTATCTGTTTATAACGATTGTATTCCGATTCTTATCATAATCTTTCTGACACGCTTTTTAACGGCAATATGCTTCTATTAATCTGCATTTTTCAGCAAATTTGCAATGCTCCTGCCGGCAAGCTCGGCTGAGTATCGCACCTGCTCAATATCGTTTGCCAACGCTCCGAATTCTATAACCAGTGAAGCCTCAGCCAGATCCTGATTATAAAACCGATAATCGAAAAGCATAGGCCGTGTTATGCCTTTGTTATCTTTTTCTATCGCATTTTGCAAATATGACGCAAAGCGGAGGTTATCCATATAATCCGGCAATATATCCGTGCCATCGTCACATCCGCATATTATCATTATCTGTGCCGCTTTTCTGCCGTTGATTTCTGCAACGGGAGCTATTCTCACATCTCCGTCTGCTATTCCGTCACGGTGAATATCCAGCACTATTTTTATTGACGGATACTCTTTCAGCAACTCCTCTGTTCGCTCTCTGCTTCTTGAGTATGAGTAGTTGTAAACGGGATCATCAAAGACCGTTCCGTCGTGCAGCGTACTTATTCCGTTGTCAGCAAGCGTCTGCGCAAGCACCGCTCCTACTCCCACAACACTGTTTGCAGGGCAAAGCGATCTTCCGTCATAATCGGTATCATAATATCCGTCGCTGTCACGCTCGTAGCTTTCGGTCGTATGCGTATGTATTATAAGCACCTGAGGATCGTTGCCGTCCGACAGCGTGACAGAAGGTTTTTCCTCAGCCTCAGCGCCTATAAGCTCCGATGGAAGTTTGGTGCAGTTTCTTATCTGACCGTTTTCGAGGTCTATTACATTGTCGCCGCTGATCTTCCCGTAGTGCTTTTCCTTGACCGTACCGTCCTTTGCCGTATATTGTGTAAGATCGTCCTTGTCCTTTCTTATATTGACGGAAATCAGCCGTGTTTTTGCGTCGGCGGGAGCGTCGACCGGCACCAGCGTTTCACCAGAAGTATCCTCCGTACTGCTTGACGGATTATCGGTCGCAGGCACTTTCTGCTCCTGCTGCTCCTGCTTTTCAGTCTTTGTTTCATTGTCCGGTTTCTCTGTGCAAGGCTCGGATGAAACCGTATCTTCATCCCTGCCGTCAAATTCGTTTACAGGAACAGCAAGCATAACGCTCAGTGCGGTAAGCTGTCTTAGTCCGTCCGAAACGCTTTTGCCGCTTACCGCTCCGGTTACGGCGTTTTCAGCTACGCCCGTCAGGGTAAACGATAATACCGCCGCCGTAAGCCCTATGCCAAGAACCTTTACAATACCTTTGTTTTTATTGCCTCTCATAAGCCCTTCCTTTCGCCAAGTGTTTTCACAGTTGGATTTTTCTTGTTACAGCTTATGATTCATTTTCCGCAAATATTCAGGAATAATTCATCAGCATTGATATGTCGCTGTATGACAGTGACGGACACAGACTGCGGTTCAGCGCACAGGATATTATATGTGCGTACCTGCTTATCTCAACATCTATATCATATCTTGTCACAAAAAATCTGTCGTTATCGCTTTCATACTCCATAGTGGTAGGAACGCCTACAGCAATTACCGGTATGCCTGCCGCCGCACTGTCAAGACGGTTCCTGTTGCCAGCGGTACTGCCGGGCGTTATGCCGGTATCCGTGACCTGTATGCTTCTGCAAAGGCGCTCCGGCTCACTGCACGCAAGGCTGTCTATCGCTACAATATAGTCCGCTTTTATCTTCTCCGCACAGAATATTGCGTGACAGACGCTGTCTATACCGGAATTTGCCGAAACATCCGTCCTTATTACCGACACATTCCCTATTCCGTCCGCATTGTGCATTTTTTCAATGAAATGCGAGGTCGCAAGCACCCTGCCTGCCGTTCTCCAACCAAGACTGTCAGACGCTACAGACGGGTTTCCAAGCCCCGTAACAAGACATTTTCCTTCCGGAAGGAGCTTGTTAAACACCGTACACAGTGCATGGATCTGACCGTCCGCATAAGGAACGTCCGTACTGTCAACGGTAAAATATCTTCCGCAGGGGCGGTTAAAAAGAGCGGTTTCCTTTTCGGAAACGATTATTTCGGTTATCTTCTCTCCGTAAAGCTCATAGCTTTCACATCTTATTCCGTTTTTGCCCTTTACAAACTCGGTCGCCATATCTGTTCTTCCCGTAAGCTGCATAAAATTTCCTCCCGAAGAATTTTTTCAAAAAAATCGTAAAAAAGTATTGCATTTTCGTTTTGGACGTGCTATAATAAAGCGTATTGTGAAATATAACTATGATTATATGTAGATCTGTATAAAGGAGGTGCCGTAAGTGCCTAACATTAAATCTGCCAAGAAGAGAGTTTTAGTATCTGCTACAAAGCAGGCTCGCAATAAGGCTGACAAGACCGCTCTTAAGACTATTCTGAAGAAGGTTGACGCTGATACTAACGCTGACAACGTTAAGGTTGCAGTTAAAGCAGTTGATAAGGCAGCAGCAAAGGGTATTATCCACAAGAACGCTGCAGCTAGAAAGAAATCTCAGCTTGCTAAGAAGTTAAACGCTGTTTCCTGAGAATAACGATTTAACGTAACGCTCCTGCGGGAGCGTTTTCTTTTTTGTGTTAATTGCGGTGATACAAGAGCATCGGCTTGCATTATTATGTGCCGATGCTCTTTTTTTATCCCGAAATGCTTTTTACCGTATATCCTTTATCAAGCCAGTAGTCGATGACATCGGGCAGTATCGCCGTATTTGTTTCGGATACCGCATGGAGAAGATATACAGCCCCATTGTGCGTTGCGGAGGTTATTCGCCTGTACGCCGTGTCCCTTTCGGGCTGAGCGTCCGTATTCCAGTCGTTGTACGCAAAGGACCACAGCACAGTATCATAACCCATATTTTGGGCAATGCGTAATGTTCTGACCGAAAATTCTCCTCGAGGGGGACGCATCGTAACGGTTTTGTATCCGCCGAAATTATCGGAAATATAAGTTTCAAGTCCGTGTATTTCTTCAAATACCATATCATCGCTTATATCCGGCAGTGACGGATGGGTACAGCTGTGATTTCCGACCTCGTGACCCTCGTTTATCATACGCTGTACAAGCTCCGGACTGCTTTTTACATAATCAAGCGTCACATAGAACGTTGCCGTAACCTTCTTTTCCTTCAGAATATCCAGTATTTTTCCGGTACAGCCGTTTTCATAGCCCTCGTCAAACGTCAGGCGGATCGTCCTGTCGTCTTTGCCGAATATGAATCTTCCGCCGTATGACCCGTATTTTTCCTGCGCCTGTACTGCTCCTACAGGACGATTATCGCTATCGGTTTCATAGCCCTGACCGTAGCAGACCTTCTCCTTTCCGTCCGTCAGAAAAGCTGTTTCAGCAGGCGTTCTGCCTCCCCTGCCGTTATATTCTGTGCTTTGTCCGACAGTATTCTTATCGGACGTACATCCGCACATGAACATTGCCGTCAATACCATAAATACTGCGGCTGACATTTTTCTGTGCAAAAAAATCACTCCTTTACAGATATAGTATCCGTAAAGGAGCGGTTGTAATTCATTGAAATAAATGGCGGATTTCGTCAGCTGCCGAGATAAGTCTTGACCATTGCCTGTAAAAGCTCGTCACGATCAATATGGCGGATCAGGCTGCGGGCGTTGTTATATGTAGTTATATAGGTAGGATCTTCGGACAGAATATAGCCGACAAGCTGATTTATAGGATTATAGCCCTTCTCCTTGAGCGCACCGTAAACCGTTGTCAGTATTTCCTTCATCTCGTTTTCTCTTTCATCCTTGAGCGAAAACGGCATAGTTTTGTCGATCATCAATATCAGTCCTTTCGTTAATATCTTTAAAAAGCCGAAATTATTTTAAGGTTGTTATATTATTATACACTACCGTTCAATAAAATACAATAGCCGATAGCGAATTTTCGTTAAAATCACCAATAGCGGCTCTCATTTTTGGGTAATTGATAAAACTTTACAATTCACTATTGAATTATTGAATAATTTTTGGTATAATAGCAATAACCAGATTTTTCAGGGGGTACAATAATGGCAGAACAGAAAAAAGCGCCATCTACAAACGGCGAATTCAAAACCTCACCTCTCGGTTTCGACAAAGCCGAAGTAATGGCATACATAGTACAGCACAACAAAGAGCGTAAAGCCCTTAAGGAAGAAAATGAAGAACTGAAAAGAGCGCTCGAAGAAAAACAGCAGACAAACGAAGGTCAGAGCAACGAGCTTACAGCCGAGCTTGAAAAGAAAAAGGCTGAGCTTGACGCACAGATTCTTGAGAGCAGAAAGCAGGTTCTTGACGAAAGACGCAAGCTGGCACAGACCGAAAAAGAACTGCACGTTATGCAAGACAAATACTCTGCCTTGACAGAAGAATTCACAGAATTCAAAAAGCAGGCAGCTGCAAAAATAGATAAAGCAAAGCACAGCGGCGGAACAATTGACCCCGCTCAGCTTGCAGAGATTTCCGCAAAAGCAAATGCCGACGCAAACGCTGTAATCGATGACGCTCAGAGCAAGGCAAACGAGATTATCACGGCCGCAAAGGCATATTTTGCCGATACGGTAAAGAAAACATACGATTACAAGCAGTCTGTGCTTGAAAAGGCAGACACATTCGCAAGCGGCGTTACATCAGGTGCGGTGGCTCCCGCAATAGATATTCAGGCTGTTCTTGCCAACATAACCGCCGCAGTAAATGAAGCCGTTGAAAAAGCACTTGCCGGAGCTAATGCCGTAAACGATGCGGTTGCAAAGGCTGTTGAAGATACAAAGGCTGTAAACGATGTACTCGCTAAGGCTGTTGAAGAAGCCGCACAGGCAGAAACAGCCACTGATAACACGGCTGACGTTCCCGAAGAAAAGCTGTCCGATGATGAGGAGCTTATCAACGCAAAGAGCGAGCTTGAAAATATCGGCGGACTTGACGAGAGCGAGCTTGACGCCTACACTCCTATGGAAATCGAGCCGTATAACTTTGAGCTTAAGCTGGATATGCCGGCTCAGACATACGATGACGATGATGACGATATGCTGACAGACAACAACGGTCTGCTCAGTTCATTTGAGATAGTATCGGGTGACGATGATATTTCTGCGGATAACGTAGATACGGGCGATCTGCTCGTTGAGGAAACTCCTGCGGCAGACGATATGGCTGACCTGCTTGCTGAGGAACCTGTTGTGGCATCTGCTCCCAAAGCCGACACCACTCCTGTTGCCGACGATTTCAGTGACCTTCTTGCAGAAGAACCTGCTCCTGCTCCCGTAGCTAAGGCTGAACCTGCTCCTGCAGCCGACGATTTCAGTGACCTTCTTGCAGACGAACCTGCTCCTGCAGCCGACGATTTCAGTGACCTTCTTGCAGAAGAACCTGCTCCCGCTCCCGAAGCTAAGGCAGAACCTGCTCCTGCAGCCGATGATTTCAGCGATCTTCTTGCAGATGAGCCTGCTCCCGCTCCCGAAGCTAAGGCAGAGCCTGCTCCTGTTGACGATGATTTCAGCGACCTTCTTGCTGATGAGCCTGCGCCCGCAGCTAAGACCGAACGGACTGCCGACCGCAGCGGCGATAAACCTAAGGAAAAGCTGAATGAAAGTCGTTCAATGGGTGTTGCCGGCAAGGAAGAAAAGGTGAACGATCCCTGGAAGGATCTCGAAGCACAGATGAATGGTATGTCTATTACTCCTCCCCCTGCACATAAACAGGCAGACGATGACGGAATGACATCTTCGTTTGACGATCCTGCCGCTCCCGCAGCTTCCGCTAAGGAAGAAAAGATCGATATGTCCGATTATTCGTCCATGCTCGGCGGAATAAACGACAATATGACCACCAACACAGCCCAGTATGATCCTTCGTGGGATCTCAAGATGATGGAAGGTCTTAAAGACAATGACGATGACGACGACGAGATGAGCTCGGATAATGTGGGATTCTTCGACCTTTAAACAAAAGTAAATATCGTATGCCGGGAAGTGTATGCTTTCCGGCATAATAAATTCAATGCGAACAGGAGTACAAACTTGGAACTTAACACAAGCGAACTTAAAGAAAAGGCAAAAACGCTCAGAGCCGGCGACAAGATAGAGCTGAGCGGTACTGTATACACCGCTCGTGACGCCGCTCACAAACGTATAAAACAGCTTATCGACGAAGGCAGAGAACTGCCCTTTGAAATAGACGGTGCGGCTATTTACTACGCAGGTCCTACCGGCACTAAAGAAGGCATGGCTATCGGCTCATGCGGCCCTACGACATCGGGCAGAATGGACCCCTACGCTCCCCTGCTGCTCGATATGGGGTTATCCGCAATGATAGGAAAGGGAGAACGCAAACCTGCCGTAATAGATGCCATAAAACGCAACGGTGCGGTATACTTCTGTGCCATAGGCGGTGCAGGCGCACTTGCCTGTCAGTGCATAACCGAGTGTGAGGTAATAGCCTTTGAGGATCTGGGCTGTGAAAGTGTGAAAAAGCTGACTTTCGACAAATTCCCTCTTATCGTTGCAATCGACGCTGTCGGCGGCAACATTTTCGAAACAGGCAGAAAGCAGTACGCAGAGGTCTGATTAGCTGATTTTTATATAAAATATCACGGCGTTTTTCAAAAACGGAAAAAATCGAAAAAATTTTAAAAAAAGTGTTGACAAACGCAAAGCGCTGTGATATAATATAAAAGTCGCTGATACAGAGTGACAAAAACAGAAAGATATGGCGGTATAGCTCAGTTGGCTAGAGCACTTGGTTCATACCCAGGGTGTCGTTGGTTCAAATCCGACTGCCGCTACCATTTCTACGGCCCGTTGGTCAAGCGGTTAAGACATCGCCCTTTCACGGCGGAATCATGGGTTCGATTCCCGTACGGGTCACCACACTACGATACTCCTAAATGGCTTTACAGAGCCGTTTGGGAGTGTTTCTTTTTGTACGGATTTTGGTCTTGGTCGTTATTTGGTCTTTATTGCAAAGCAACAAAGTTCTCGTTGCTGTTCGAAATCTTTGATTTCGGTAACAGCAGAGGTTCTTATTTTGAATTTATGGTCTTTAAGCAGGGAATTCGGCTTTTTCGCCGCCCTGCTTTTCTTTTTTGTCAACGATAAGTGCGTCGGCGATTGCCTGGCTCGTCCTTGCCTGTGCTTCTTGGAACATATGACAGTAGATGTTCGTTGTCATTGAAGCCTGCGAGTGTCCCAAATCCCCCGATACTGCAACCACATCAACGCCCGCATTGATGAGCAGGCTTGCGTGTAAGCGCCTTAACGAGTGAATGTCGCAGAACCTTATGCTGTTCTTTTCGCAAAACTCCTTGAACCGGAAGTAGGGAGTATTGTTGTTCATAGGGCTTCCGTCCCACTTGATGAACAGACGGTCGTAGTCCTGCCACTTGTCACCAATTCCGGCGCACTGTTCGTCCTGTTCCTTTCTCAGCTCCCACAGCATATCCTTAACGTACTGCGGGTACTTCTGCGTTCTCTGGGACTTCTTTATTTTCGTTGTATCGGTATAGATACCTTTCTTTGCCGCCTGCACACACCCGTACAGCGTTCCGTACGGTACCTTCAGTTCCTCGCCGGCTCACTTTACCCTATTTCCAGTGCCGGCTTTACTGACTGCTCATTGTAGCTCCTGTCGTATTTCTTCGCTTCTGACATGTCCTTCACCCTCCTGATTTTAGCATATTCTTTTGAGCGTGGGGTGTCAAGTTTTATTATACAACATCAAGGTGGGTGGTTTTTGCAGCCGTTTTCTTTGTTTAATGCTGCTCAAATTTTGGCTTTACTTTTGCTCCTTCTTAGCAGTATTGCAGTTTCTGCCGCAGTACCGTACTTAAATTATAACACAAAGCCGCTATTTTTCAACGGAAAAAACTCTTTCCTCCCGAAAGAAGAAAAAACAGCAGCCCGAAAAAGAAAAAGCCGCACAAGGTCTTACCCCCTGTGCGGCTGAACGCATTGAATGTATCAGTTTATTTGAGCAGTTTGTTTTCCACCCTGAAATAGTCCACGTCGACATAACCTCCCGTCTGCTTTGTCGGGAAGTTGAATATCGCATAACGGTATCCCATAAAATGCAGACCGTAATAATTCATTTGCAGCGTGTCTCCTATTTTTGTCCAGTTCTCGCCGTCGAGGCTGTAATAGAAATACGCCTTGTCCGTTGCGTTTTTGAAATCGCAGTCGACCCGCAGATACACTTCGTTTTCCGTTATTTCGACCCTTTCCGTTTCAAATTCCTTTTCAACGTCGTCGTTATCGTCATACCAAACCGTTACGATATATTTTTTCCCGTCCTCGATTTTTACGGCGACATAACCGTATTTCTCTGCGAAGGCGGCAAACCCCGCAACATCGCCCTCTTTCATTTCTGAAACGTCGAGCTTGATATATGCGCCGCATTCCGGTCCGAAGGTTCGCTGCGAAATGGTGTTTCTCGCATTGGCAACTGTGCTGCAGACATCGACCGTTCTCAGCCTCAGATAGCCTTCCCTCTCGGTGAGCGACCAGAGGCGGTTGTCGGGATTGTGGTTCCATTGCCATTCCAACCCGAGGTTAGAGCCGTTATAATCGCTCTCGCCAGCTTCCTCGGGCGTGTCGGCAAAGCTATGATAGGATCTCACTATATGTGAGTTGATAAATTCGTCGCTTGTGACGATGCCCTTTTTCTCGTGACCCGCGATAGGAATCTTGTCGGTCGTTGGCACCTTTCCCTTAACTCCGACTACCGGCCAGCCATCCTCCCATGTCATGGTCGACACAACGGGAGTCCTGCCCACCGCTCCGTGATCCTGAAATACAAAGCAATACCAGTTGCCGTCCTTATCGTCGACGATACCGCCCTGTGCGGCACCATCATTTCTGAAGCCCATATTATCTCTGATTATCACTTTCCTTTCCCACTCGCCGTCGAGCGCTTCGCTTCTGTAACAAAGCTGCGTTCTTTTGCTATTAGGTGGCCATGTTATGATAAAAATATAGTAATATCCGTTCAGCTTATAGACGTGAGAACCCTCGGCAAGGCAGCCCTTGACAAGTCCCGCGTTGTTGATGAGTTTTCTCTTGGTTCCGGGCTTGACCGCACTCAGATCCTTTTCCAGTTCAACGCACCATATCTCTCCGCCGCCGTAGATAAGATACACCTTGCCGTCGTCGTCGTCGAACAAAAGACTCATATCATGGAAGCACTCGTCATACACGAACCTGTCCCATTTTCCGTTTTCTATATCGTCGGTATGATAGATATAAGTTTTTCCGGTGGAGAAGGAAGTGAAGCCGGCGTAATACACACCGTTGTTATATCTGAGGGTAGTCGCCCACTGACCCTTGCCGTAATTGTTTTCCCCGTTTCTTAAGGCAAGTTTATCACTGTCCTCCAGTGTATCAAAAACGTAATTTACTATTTCCCAGTTTACAAGGTCGTAGGATTTCATTACGGGACAACCCGGAGACAGGTGCATGGTCGTCGAAACCATATAAAACGCGTCGTCAACGCGGATTATATCAATATCGGGCACGTCGGCGAAAATAACGGGATTTGTGTAGTTTCCCTTGCCGTCGTCGGTTGAAGTTATCGTGGATTTTATGATATCCTTATCAAGCACTTTGGGGTCCTCCTCTTTTCCGGGCTCGGTGGTGACGCTCGGTAGCGGATTCGACGTTGATGTCGACGTCGTCGTCGACATCGGCGTCGACGTCACGGAGCTCGTGCCAACTTCCGCCGTGCATGCCGTCAGCGTCAATACCGCCGTCAGCGCCGCTGCGAACCTAACAAGTTTTTTCATTTTTCCCTCCTTATTTTCCGTTGCCTCCGTCAGCTGTCAAGCTCAAGACCGCTTACGGTGACATTGTAGGTGATGGATGTGAACGGCGTCTCTTCGCCGTTTACTTTAAGCGCCAGACGATAGTTTGTCCATGTTATGTCTGTTTTCGCTGCGAATATTCCACATTCCTCCGTGCCGTAAATCAGCGATCCGACCTCGGAGCCGCCCCAGCCGTTTTCAAGCCCGTTTTCCGACGAGCTTGTGGGATCGAGTTCCTTATTTACGGGAACTTCAACATCTCCGTTTTCGGTTGCCAGCGTCAGCGATCTCACAAGCACCTTATACTTCGCATTGGTATCGGTATTAATAAACCCGAGGTTGACTATGGCGCTGTCCTTTTCAAAAGAAGAGGATTTTATGGAATAGTCCCCGTCCTTCGGAATGTCGAGCATCGCAGAGGGGCTCGGTCCGGGCTCGGTCTGTCCCGATATTACCAGCGTCTTGTAGGGTATTTCGGTGGAGGCTATGCTCTCTTCAGGACGAAGCTGCTCGTCGCCCTTCGAAAACCTCCACGACTTAAGCTCTATATCGGAGCCGGAAAATACGAAATAAATGTCATGATTTCTTCCGTCAAACTGCGCAAAGCTGTCCGAGCGTATTTTGGTATAATCCGCGCAGTCGAACTCGACGAACGCAGCGGCTTTGGAGGAGATATCGTCAAGACGAACCTCTATTCTTCCCTTGCCCTTGACCTCAGCGATAAACTCTGATGCCCCATAGCCGAAGTCTGCTCCTCTTACATATATCCACGCGCCGTTGGCGGTGCTTTTTGCGGCAGGATCATTTACCTTGTCGTATCCGATATCCGCACTGGTGAACATCAGCGCGCCGCTGTTATTGGTATAGGGGTCGACCAGCTTTATCTGCGCTACGCCCTTCTTGCTTGCCGCAGTTATGGGGATATTGCCCGTCGCCTTGTCCATGGGCAGATAGTCTGCCATCATACTGCGGAAGCCCGCTTTTCCTCCCATAAGCTCCTCCAGAAGAAGCGTATGGTGAATGATGTAGTTTACGCCCTTATATTCAATGAAATGAGTGTGGTTGTTAGCCCAGCGAAGTCCTGAGGCCCCGTCGGCGTTCTCTCCCGCATTATAGAAATAGGGTCCTCTGCATTCCCAACTATCCGCGTCGAGAGGGGTCTTGGTAGTCATATACGCCATGCTGCACGCGGGCGGAACGTCGATCCCCTCGTACTCCTTCCAGCCGGTCTTGTGATCCTGCCAGTCGGTGCAGTATGTATAGTAATATACTCCGTCGATATAGTTCAGCTCGCTCGCCTCAAAAAAGTAGGGAGCGTCAATGGAAACAAATTCGCTGTCAAAGGAAAGCATATCCTTTCCCAGCTTTGCTATCTTCGGGATCTTGCTGTGCATAGTGTTGCCGTCCGCCGGTGTGCCTCCGCCGAAGGCGAGCCAGCCTACGCCATTTTCGTCAATGCACACGCCCGGATCAAAGGGTGCGGGGCAATTCTCCAGCCCAGGCATATTCTGATAAACCAGAGGCTCGCCGAGCGGATCGGTCCACGGTCCCACAGGGTCGGTGGAGGTTATCACGCCCACGCCAGAGCCGCCGTTTGAGAAGTAAAGGTAAAAATGCGTAAGTCCGTCGTCTTCAACGCGGGAAACTATCGACGGTGCCCACGAGTTATATATCCACGGTGCGATCTCTCCGACCTCTATCCTGCCGTGATATATCCAGTTTACCATATCGTCGGTGGAAAATACCACAAGCGATTTGATATAGGCGTAGTCGTTCTTTGTTCCCTCTTCCGCCTGCTGTTGGTCGTTCGTGCCGTAAACGTAAAGCCTTCCGTTATATTCCACCGCGGTGGGATCGGCGCAGAATATGTTCGGCGAGATGGGATTTGCGTTCATCTCGTTCTTATAAACGTTACCGCTTACGCTGTCGATAATTATGCCGTTGTTCAGACTGTCCATAATTTTCTCCTCTGATACCGTGCCGCTTTCATTCGTTTCGGAATTCGAAGCGCTGGAAACGTCTGCGGTTCCGGAGTTGCCGGAAGCGTTGGGCTCGGAGCTCCCGCTGCTTGTTTCGCCGCCGTTCGAGCAGCCCACCGTCATAAACAGGGCCGCCGCGCACAAAATAGCCGCGAATTTACTTGTGATCTTCATCGTTAAAACCTCCGTTTTGTTTCTCGTGTCCAAAGACACCTTTAAGTTTATTATACCAATAAACAACACAAAGTCAACAGGCGATATCTGTTTTGTCCACCTTTTAATCATAATATGCACCTTTTCGGTTGACATAACCGCATGAACGTGAATAAGTTATAATTTATACGAAAGCTTGTTTCCGGCATACTCTGTCGCCGAACGCGTCAAAAATCCTTCCCCGTCAGCGGCAGAATTTACCGCAGAACAGAGTTGAGCGGCTGCGGGAACGGGCTTTTTATGAATGCGTGAAAGGACGAACGAAATGTCAAGAAATAATTGCCGTAATAACCGCAAGAGCCGACGACCGCACCCAGAAGGATATCATATACGGAATAGCCGAGGCGGCATTTGCCGCGGATACGGACGTGGTGGTGTTTTCAAACATTTATAATCACCGGATAAGGGACTAATTTCTCAATTTTGAAAATGTCATATACGATTTTTTTGATCCGAGCGGCTTTGACGGAGTTATTGTCACTGCGGAAGCGTTTCTGGACATTTCCCCACCACAAAACCTCGCAGAGAGATCTGCGAGGTTCAGTCTGTCGATAAACCTCTTGATTATATAAAAATGGGGTCGCAGGGGCGTAGCCCCCGACAGGGTCTAGGGGCGGTAGCCCCAGTAATATAGCCCCTTTCCCGGGGAAAGGGGTTTGGGGATAGGGATTGAGAACAAGCACTTTTTTTGAAAAAACATACTTTTTCTACAAGCTGAACCTCGCAGAGAGATCTGCGAGGTTTTTGTTTTATGTATTTTGTCGCTTTTGTCTCCTAAAACGTATGGCGTTTTTCCGCAAGGTAAAAACCACTTTCAGCAGATTTTATATCTGAGGTTATCATATCACAAATTAGTATTGCTCCGCATTTTCTGTTCAATTTCCTTACGTCACCACTTATGTTTATCAGTTACTTTGCAGTTTAATCTGCGAAATAACTTGTTGCTATGCAAAAAATCCACCGACCTTAAAAGTCAGTGGATTTTAATATTCTCTTCAAAAAATCTGATAAGGGTATCCATAACTCCGCCTGCCGCCTGAATACTGCCAATCATCAAGAGATCGGAGTTAAGCGATGAAAAATCAATATCATAACCGGCATTTCTGATAAGCAATACAAAGAAAACTCTCTCCGTTCTGCCATTACCCTCTCTGAACGGATGAAGTATATTCAACAAATGATATAAATCAGCTATTTCGGCTATAAACTTATCTTTTGATAAGCCCACAAAATAATTCATACTTTTCAGCCGAGAAAAAATCAAGCAACCAAGTTCGTCAATCTTTTCCGGATCAGTGAAAACGGTTGAAGTTTTTGATAAAGCTATCGTTCTTGTTTGTCCTGCCCATTCATACAAATCTTCAAATAAAATTCCATGCAATTCTTTATAACTTTCAAAGTTGAAATCAGTAATTTGTTAATCAAAGTTGTAGTGTCGGTGTAACAATCGGCATTTGTGATGTTCAGATTATATGCCATATTCAACCATTCTTCTTATTAAGCTCTTTTATAGCTTTATCCAATGTTATTTCTTTTTTCATCAGTTTCATGATAAGTTCCCTGTGTTTTTCGGTTATCGTAAAACCCTCCATTTCTGTGGAAGCAATTGCGTTATCTACAGCACGTTCAATCGTCATAACAGTTATAATAATCACCCCGTTTCATTTTGATTATATTATACTCCTGTTTGCCGATAAAAGCAATGCTTATCCCCCGCAATTTCAATTTAAAATGATATTTGTTTCTTTATTGCAATGAAAATTTGACATACCAATATCAAAAATCGGAATGCCCGTAAATATTGACATACCCATAAAAAAGTGATATAAATTAGTTGTAAAAGCAGATAATAATGTCTGTAATTTCTTATCATTCTACGGAGGTGTTTCAATTATGATGGGAAGACTGAGAGCGATGCGTGAGCCGCTCAAATATGTACAGGGCAGAGATGCACTGCTTAAATTCCACGAAGAAATGGGTTATATGGGCAAGCGCTGGCTGTTTGTATGCTCAAACAGCGGTTACAAGGCCTGCCACGATAAAATAGAAAAGAGCTTTGAAGGGCTTGATGACTACAGACGTTACGAGATATTCGGCGGAATATCCAGCAACGGCGAAATAAATAAGATGAAGGCTATCGTAGAACAGGACAACATTGATACAGTCGTAGCCGTAGGCGGCGGCAGTGCCGTTGATACAGCAAAGGCTACCGCATACTATAGCGGAAAGCACATTGTAATCGTGCCTACAGTTGCGGCTACGGATGCTCCCTGCACGGGACTTTCAGTAATTTACAACGATGACCACAGCTTCGATAAATATCTGTTCTACCCCACAAATCCCGACGCTGTAATGGTTGATACGACCGTTATCGCAAATGCGCCCGTCAAGTTCCTTATCGCCGGAATGGGCGATGCGCTCGGCACATATTTCGAGGGTCGTGCTTCTATCCGCACCGAATCCGCAAGCCTTGAGGGTACGGGCATCACAAGAGCAGGTCAGGCGCTTGCTCGCCTTTGCTATGACACGCTCCGTGAATACGGCAAGCAGGCTATCGAGGCTTGCAAGGTACACGCAGTTACTCCCGCACTTGAAAATATCGTTGAAGCTAACGTTTACCTTTCAGGTGTCGGCGCAGATAACGTAAACTGTGCCGCCGCTCACTCATTCTACAACGGCGTTACTTCTCTCGGCATAAAGCACGCAGATCACGGCTGCTGCGTTGCGCTCGGCACGCTTGTACAGCTTGTGCTTGAGGGTGCGCCTAAAGAGGAATTCAAGGAAGTTCAGGACTTCTGCCTTGAGGTCGGTCTTCCCGTAACGCTTGAAGAAATCGGCGTTACAACTCCTGAGCAGGTAAAGACTATTTCCGAGAACGCTTGTATCCCCGGCGAAACTATCCACAACCTCGCAGGCGATGTACAGCCAGTTGAGCTGTATGACGCTATTATGCAGGCTGACGCTATGGGTAAGATTGCACTCGGCAAATAAGCATAACAAATAATAAAAACACCGGATCTTTAGCACTGTGCGAAAAGGTTCGGTGTTTTGTTTTGCCGAGCATGCCGACAATGGCTTTAAGCCTTTCAAGGTTTTAATATCGGCATAAAACAAAACCGCATCGTTCTGATGCGGTTTTAATGGCTGGGGTGGAAGGATTTGAAAATAACGTTTTGTGTTGTTCTGATAGTTACTGTTTATACCTTGCTGACACCGCATTATCACTGGTTTTGCTGTTGCTTTAATCACATTGTCGCTCGATTGTCAAACTTCAAAAATTTCGTGTATTCGTGTAGAATTCGTGTAGAAATCCACTTGCATTTACAAGAAAGATGTGGTATAATCATAAATGTAACCGGGTGGGTTTTGTCCGTTTTTAAGTTTCATATATTTGATTCCTGATTCTTTTGTGGGAAAAAGTCGTACAGCAATGTACGGCTTTTTTCTTTATATAAAAAAACAAGACACACATTTCTGTGTGCCTTGCATTCAATCCAAACGTAGCCAATCTTTGAGGAGGTGATCCGGCTACGTTTTTATTATAGCTTATTATTCTTCGGAAGCCAACCATTTTGTTATCTGTTTTGATGTATAACCGAATTTTTTGATGATTTTCTTCCTCATTTCGTTAAACTTTTTCTTATCGGTTTTGTACAGCTCACGCATTAAAGGTTTAAGCACTTTTGTAATTGCCGACTTTATTGAGCTTTCAGCCTTTTCTTCTGCTTCGTCAGCAGTAAGCTCCTTGTTATCAGCTTCTGCCTGCATTATCAGCGATACAGCCTTTGTGGACACCATATCGTCATATGCTGTGTTGTAGTCAGACTCGTTGCCGTCCTGCAGAGCCTTGACTAAATCATCGGCTGTGTAGAGCGATTCGGTATTGGTGTCCTCATTTAAGTCACTTGCTGTAGATGTGTCTGCTTCGGTTTCGTAACTCTTAAGAGCCTCGTTTACTTCAGTGTCGCTCATATTGTCGACCGTCAGCTTGGATATGCCTGCTTCGATAAGCTGTGTACGGTTTTCCTGTGCCTTGCTGATTTTGTTTGCTCTCGCATTTACACAAGCTGTCCAGAAATCCTTCGACAGAGCCGTTGTATCCGCAAGGTTTCTCACAATTTCTACAGCCGTTTTAACATCTCCGCTTATTCTTGCTTTAGCCGCCTTATCGACATCCGCATTGAACATCTTGTTGCCCTTGCTGTCATCAATTATTTTTGACTTTAACCGTTGTTCAATTTCTTTCTGTGTCTTGCCGAGCCTGTCATATTCGTTCTGCATTTCGGCTTCATCGTTTTTCATCACAGCGTTGTACAGAGCTTCGTATCTCTCCGTAGTGGGCGTTGCCTGTGATGCTCGGAAGATAGGATCTCCGAAGATGTCAATGATAGTGTCAATTTCTCTCAAAACGTTATATACAGGTAATCCGGTGAGCTGCGACAGGTATCTTGTGAGCTTATAAGCGCTCTGAAGATTAAGCGCCTTGTCAAGATTGTCTTTCTGAGCGTACTCAACAGCCTGCTGAACAAACTGTATAATGCCAGTAACGGCGGACATATCCATGCGCTCAACATCATAACCATCTAAAACAGAGAAAATATCCTTAACAAACGGAATGATACTCAGCGGGTTCAGCGTTGACAGTAAATCACTCGAGAAAGAGCTGAACCATTTCTCCCACCATTCGTCATCACCTGTATCACGGAAAGCCATAACAATAGCTTTTGCCGCCGCCGCTAAAACGTTTGCCATTACGCAGGATGCGTATACTCGGATCAACCTTTTTGTAGCGTTAGGCTTTTTGTTTTTTACATCAACGATAGCGTTTCTGAGCAGATTTGCTGACTTAAGAGGCTCTGCCATAAAGGACATATCCATCTTAACTAAAGCGTTCTTGCTTCGCAATATCATAGGTCTGTGAAGAACGCTGTCAACCACCCGTGTCTGATCAACAACATCGTCAAACTTTTCCTTTGTAATGCTGTAAAATTCTTCTGAATTAACCTTTACTTCCGGGTGATACTTTTTTGTCCACAGCTTTGTAGCCTCCCATATTGCTCCCCATGTAACATCATCGGCAAGTCCGGCAGGCTTCATAGCCATTTCAACGATCTTATCCTTTGCAGTGCTTCTGCCTGTGATAATTTCGTCCATTGATTTGCTCATATTAGTTTCAAAAAAGCCTTGCGATTTCCACCATGCAATCTCTGAATGTGCCTGAGCTTCTTGTACCGACTTTTTGATGTGCGTAGCTGATATTGCTATTCCCTCTGCGATTAAATCAAGCGACAGTTCGGTGCAGGCTCTCGCAATTGCCGTAGGTTGCTGTACAACGACTGACAGGTTACCAGCTATAGCTGCCGCCTTTTGAGCAGACGTAAGTACACTTGATATTTCACCGCCGTAATTTCCCGTAGGCTTGTTGCGATTGATATCACGCACAAGCTCAATAAAATACTTGCTACCGTTCGTGCCGAATTTGTTAAGCATAGACTGCTTTACGCTTTCGCCTGTTTCACGATTGTTGTAATTGAACCAACGCATACTATCGGCAACAGCAACTGCATAGGCACTGTAACTGCTCATTTCCTCAATGTGCTGTCTTGTAACGCTAAAAATATCTCCCACGTCAATGGAATTATTTGCGTTCTTGACAAGGCTTTTTGTCATGCCGTAGTTAAGCACTGAATAAAGTCCGGTGTCCCCACCCGAATTCTGATCGTTTGTTCGTATCTTCGTGTCAGATGACTTTATTGGGAAGTAGTTTCTTTCTGTAAACTTTGCATAGCCATACATAGCCATGCTCACTTCATTGCCCCATTCTGCACAAGTGGTAGCCATAAACTGCTGTAGCCTATCGGCCATAGCTATTTCAGTACTGTTAAGATTTTTCAGTAGGCTCGAAAGCTCGTCAGGTGAAATCATCACAGGCTTTATTTGCCGCTTGCCTTTAAGATCTGTCGGTCTGATACCGCCTTTGTAAATGTGTTCAAGCGCCTGTTCACGCTTCGACAAACAATACAGTGACATAAGTTGTGCTTTTGACATTGCTATTTCGCCGTGCGATATGTTATAGGTTTCGTAATCGTCCACAAGGTGTTTTATTTGCTTGTCTGTATAGCCACTGTCTTTACGCACTTTTGCAAAGTAATCTTGCGCTTCGTGCGTGTGCTTGATAAAAGAATTTAAACCCGAGCGGAATGCCTTGTAAATTTCAAATGCCGAATTGCCCATGCCGCGATAATAGCTCCTTGCGTCAAGCATTTGAGAATTGATATAAGTATCAACCGCTCCGACAACCTGCGCCGCTTTGTTTTTGTTGAACGGATTTCTTGTTTTATCCGTTGCCATCTCTGCAATGGAACTCTCGGCAAGCTCGGTTATTCTCTGCTTGATGTTTGCAGAGAGAGCCTTGTCTGCAGTCTTAACTGCGTAGCGCAAAGCTTTAAGCGTGTCATGCAGAGCCCTAAGTTCTTCGACATTCATATCAGATACAGCTTTTGTCCCGTTCTGTGCATAGTTTTTGTAATATTCCTTCAGCTTTTCGATGTTTGAAGCAAGGTCGGGATCGAAATTGTACAGTTGCTCGGAGTTTGTGCCATCATCCTTACTGCCATACATCGAGTGATTAAGAATAAAATTCTCAAGCTCAGTAAGCTGATTGTTCAGTTTTTCAGCCGCTTTAGTCAGTTCTCCTGTTTTTGCTTCCTTGTTTTTTGATGCCTTGCTTACAAGGTCGATGCTTGCAAGTACGTTTGCCACCGATTCTTTGTATATTTCAGGAATGTGGTGTTCCTTGCTATTGGTCATCAAATCTCTATACAGCTTTTTGTATTCAACAGTTATCCTTGCTCTTAACTCGTTTTCTGCCGCTTTTTCTCGTTTGCTCTCCTGCTGTTCTTTGTAGTATTCACGCAGAGCCTTGAGCTTTTCATCACGGTCAGCTCTGACATCGTTCAGTTTCTTGTCTTTGGCATCACGCAGATTTTTAATATCGTTATCGTACTTATCGTTTTTCTCCTTGCGTAACTTAGCTATAGCTTCGTTTTTCTCATCACGCAGAGCCTTGAGTTTTTCATCGTAAAATGCTTTTGCTTTCGCCCTTTCAGCCTTGCGTAATTCGGCTCTCGCTATACGGTTTTCGTTGATAACCTTCTGCAGTTTTGCTTCGTATTTGTCAGCAAACGTTTTAACTTCGGGAGTATCGAAGTAATCGTCAAATATCTGCCACGCTAACTCGCTTGCCGCTTCAGCAACAGAATCTCCGAAGGGATTTTCTATTCTCGGCTTTGTTGCTTCTATAAAGCTGACAAGCTGTTCAAGACATTCTCCCTCAGATACGTTTGTATCAAACTGTCCCGGTGCAAGCTCTGCAAGCTCCTGCACAAGCATATCTACTGTTTGACCGTGACTTTCTTTGTTGGTAGTCAATTTCATTCTGCCGAACATTGACTTGCGGAAGGTGTTGTAATCGCCGTACAGAGATTCTATCTCAGCTTTAGTTGCATCGTCAACGTAAATTCTCGCTGAACGAATAATGTCAAGCTCATCCTTGAAGGTATCACGCATTTCAGTGTTCAACGTTTCTGACTTGTTGACTATCTGTGATGCAAGCTCAAACATTGCCTTGTTTGCTTCTTCGGCATTTGCATCTTCATTCGCAATGTACTCAAAAATCTGTTTGAGTTTTGCAGACACTTCTTCAACATTGGCTTTGCTCTTGTATTCTCTGATATATCTCTTGGCAAGTTTGCTTACTACTTCGGCATCTACAGTGTGACCGCTTGTCAATTCCATCTCTTTTTTTAATGCTTCTATCTGTGTCTTGAGATCATTGTTTTCCTGCTTGAGCATTTCATATTCGGCTGTAGTCTGCTCAGAAATTGAAAACTTAACATCGTCAAGCGAATTAAGTTTCGCTGTTCTGTCTTCCTCGTTATTCTCTTCGTACTCGATGATCTGAATACCGTAGTCGGCAAGCTGTTTCTTTGTGTTCTCGTCCAGTGTTTCCGGCACAACAGCATACTTGACTTCATCGAAGCGTACCGCTCTCTGCGGCTTGGCTTCAAAATATCCTGTCGGCATTTCCATAATGCCGTGAACAAGGTTTACGATATCATCTACAGCCGTGTCGGTTATATCGGGATAATACTCCTTTAGATAGCTCTTTATGCCGGACTTTGTTTTTGACTCTCTTACTGCATCGACAATATTACCTGCGACAATATCACTATCAATGAAATCATTACCGGAGTAATCGTTTTTTATTGCCTTAGTCACTTCGCCAAGCTGCTCAGCAAAGCCACTTTTTATGTTTGAATATTCGTCATCGCTCATTTTTTGCAAACGAGCTGAATCCGATTTTAACTTATCGATAGACGAGTATTCTTTTTGTGCAACGCCCCATATTCCCATACCACCAAAAAGAGTGTCACCGTTCATGTCAGAACGCATCGCTTTAACAACATTCTCAAGGGTTTCTTCGTAATGGAGTGCATCGAAGTTTCGCATTTTACCGCTCGGTGTGTAAAAATCTTTACCGTTCCATATGCCTCGTTTTTCTTCAGCACCTTTAAACAGACTATCAATCCATTCCCTGTACTCAGACTGATCAACGCTGTCACGAATAGCTTTGTCGGTCGCTTCATAGTCGATATCTTCTGTGACGATAATACCTTTGTTGTGCTTGTATTTTAATGCTTTTGCTAACGAAGATACAAAAGTAAACATCTTTGTGTTTGCAACCTTTGTTTCAGTTTCTTCAATGCTCATTCCGGTACTTCTGTAGTATTTTTTAAACGCTTCTATAACCTCATCATGATACTTGTTGAAGAATGCTTTTCTTATTGGCAAAGGATTTTCACCGTTCTTTACAGCTATTTCTTCTATTTTATTTCCTAATGTTGAAAGTAACTGCTTGGATAAGACAATTTCCTGTTCGTTAAGTGTCTGCTTTTCTTCTTTCTTAACAACATTGCTGATAACATTGTCACCGTGATCAAGCCTATACACCTGCATCATAGCTGTGTCATCGTATAACTTGTTGAGCATTTTCTGCTCACCACCCTCGCTATTGAGGGCATCCTCAAGTGTGACACCGTAGCGATACATATCTCTGACTTTTTCTCCATACTGTTCGTATAAGTCATAGTATTTTCTTCGTGCTTTATCTGCTACGTTCTCGTTGACTTTATAATCTATGCTGGGATAAGTAGGAGTCCACGCATCACCACCGTAAACCTTATTTCTTTTATCGGCTTTCGGATCAATCGTTGATTTGTCAAAAACAAAGGAACATTCGCCGTAATTTTCGTGTCCCATATCGGCTTTTGTTACTGCTATTGATGGCATCGGGAAGCCACCGAGCTTGAGAGACTTGGCGAGTTTATCCGTATAGATATTGTGAACTGCTATGAGATTATCTTTTTCTTCAACCGGTTCGGAGAGGGAAAATTTGTTGCCACTATCATCTTTGTCATTTTCAAACACCTCAACATATCTGTTGTAATTTTTGTAATCACTCTTCTGAGCTTCACGCTTTGCTTCAATTTGCTCTGTCGATAAGAAGTTATCCGGCACATATTTTAAAAACCTTTTGTCACTGGGGTTGACATTTGCAAAAAGTTGTGATAAACTAATAATAGAATCAGCTACCAGCGGAGTAGATGCTTCCGAGTAATCGGTGTGGCTCTCCGTCATGACGGCTGGTTCTTTTATTTTTGTCAGAACAGCAGTTAAATATAACTTTTTGGTGCTACTGTAAAACTCTTTAACTTCAAATTGAACAGGATAAATACCATCTTTGCTGTTTAATGCACTTATCAACACAAATGTCCTTTTGAGTTGTTCGTCATCCTTATAATTTTCATGTACTTCTATAAGTTCTGCGTTTTCAACGAGTTTATCAAGACAAGTTAGCATTTCAACGTAATCAGCGTAATTACCGCCATACTCGCTTTGATGATGTAAACTAACATCAAGATTTTTCTTTGAAAAACCAAAATCAAATTCGATATTGCTGTTTTTGTAATTGACATTGTGTATTCCGAGCATTTCCGCAATTCTTCTGATCGGCTTTTTGGCCTCTTTGGTGCTGAGGTTTTTATATGCTTCGATGCTTATATCGGATACTTTGCTCATATCGGGCTTTGAAACAACTATAGACTTATCTTTAAGCTCTTCGTAACGTTCCTGCTCCGACATATCTTCTGTAATAGAAAATTTTGTTCCGCTCTCTGTAGCGGATTTTTTTGTATCTTGTTTAACCGCCGAACTCTTAGCATGATTATCAACAGCAGCTTTTAAGCCATCCTCCCACAGATTCTTGATTTCCTCAAGAGCCTTTGCATCTTCGGAGATTTTGCCTGCGATAAGATGGTTTACATCACCGCTCTTAAGATAATTCTTGATAGCTTCGATAATGCTCTTTAACGCATCAACGAACTTCTCTGCAAATGTTCTGTTTTCACCACAGATTTCCTTGACAAAGGATTCATCGGTAAATAAATCCTCAACGAAGTCGGCGTTCTTCAAAAGTGCTTCTGCAACATCGGCTGTCATTTCTTCTGTAAGGTCATAGATGTTATCTAATTTGTAACTGCTTGCGTAACGGTCAAGATATTCTTCAAGCACACCGTTGCGAGTCAGCCATTCCACCACATACTTTGCCATCGCATTAAATTCTTCGGGAGCGTTTATGCGAATGTAGTGTACAGATTCGTGCAACGATGTTGCGGCAACATTGCCTTCTCCGATATCAAGCACAATCTCGCCCTTTGTGGAATTGATTGAGCCTATAGCCGTTCTGCCGTTCTGCTTGTTGTTGTAGCCGTTTGTACTGTCAACAAGTGTTACTGTATACCCGGTTATCTTTGATATTGTTCTTGCGAGTCGCTTGTGTTCTTTTGTAGCTGTACCGTTTGTTTCGTTCTTCACAGATGCTTTATCAAGCCGCTTTGCCTGTCTGCTCTGTAAGGTCTTTAACTCCTCGTCATACTTTGCCTTCTGTTTCTGTGCTACAGCATTTCCTGTTTCAGCAAGATATTTTGCTGTGTTTTCGCCTATGTTGCTAACCATAGTCTGTGCGGTTTTTGCTATGTTTTCATAGCTCAAGCCTGTTCTTGCAGCCGAGTTTACTCCGGCAAAACTTCTTGCATACTCACCAACGGAGATATTGCCTGTGTATCCGCCGATAAACGCCGATGCAGTTTTCGCATCATACTCAGATGCATAGGAAAGTAAAGCAGTAGTAACTTCATCCGTGTTAAGACTCTGTGCCTCCTGCGTTGTGCCGTTTGACAGATTTACATACACTTCGCCGTTTTCAATGCGGTCTATGCCTGTTATCTTGACAGACTCATCGCCTATCTGTGCCGTGAATGTAGGTGTGCCTGAGAGATCGTTTGCGTACTTGTTCTGTTCTATTGCTATGTAGTTTCTTCCTGCTTCAGCCCTCTGAGCGTTACCGAGAACAACATCAGCAATAGCGTTGCCTGTACTTGTGCCTGTTATATTCTCAAACTGTGCCTGCTCCGATAATGTAACAAAATCTTCCCACGAAGAATTCGTCATATCCAAGCCTGTGGTTTCACTGAGCATATTAACAACGTTCTCATTGCGTGAGATAATCTTAGCTTCTTCCTCTGTTATTACTTTGCCGTCATACAGCTTTCTGAGAATAGGAGCAACCTCTGTGGCTGTTTTTGTATCGCCTGTCGCTATAAGAGCAAGACTGGCAACGTTGCCTTCCGACACAGAACTGAGCGTATCGACCATAGAATCGTACTGCTTGATAAGCTGTCTGTTGCTTATGCCTTTGAGTTTCGCAAGAGTCTGCTTTTCATCCATTTCAGCACTGAACGTTTTGCTTATCTCGCTGTTCTTAAAGTCGGAATCGGGAAGTGCTTTAAGCATTTCGGTATACTTGCCACTCTGTATAAGCTCTCTCATACTGTCCGACTTATACATATTGTTTGCTACAGTGTAGCTTGCAACGTTTATAGCTTTACCGACAGAGCCACCAAAAGCACCGCCTACAGCACCACCGAATGCTTCTTGATACATTCTTATCGGATTGATAATGCCGCTACCGTCATCGGCAGTAGAGAATAATTCTGTTTCAGGAGCGTATGTCAGCTTCTTAACAAGCTCTGATATAATACCCTGCTTTAATTCTTCGGTCGCTTCTTCGCCTGTGCTTTTTGCAAAATCTCTGAGCCATCCTTTAACGCCTGTTCCTGCTAAGTCTTTAAACTTTTCAACACCGCCTCCGACTTCGATATAAGCATTCGGTAAGCCTGTTGCAAGCATAGCGATTGTAGCTTCCTCGTTTGATGCTCCTGCAGAGATAGCATCGTTGTACGCACTACCGCCTTCTCTTGCAAACGATGTCCAGAAGTTGAGGTCTTTTGTCATACCCTTTAACATACTTGATGCTGTCTGAGCCACTTTCTGCGTTCTTGTAAGTCCCACAGTTGACTGTAAACCTTTTTGTGTAAGGGATGTTCCGCCAGTAAGTGCCGCCATCGCCATACTTACGCTTGCATCAGCAAGAGAGTTAAGTGCAATTGAGATAGCATTGCTTGCAATGTCGCTAAATTCTTCGTTATTAGTTGCGTTGTAGAGGTCTGTTGTAAGCCCTTGTTTTGTATAATTGCTATAACGTTGTCTGCGTTCTGCTTCGTTGTGAATGTAATTATTAAAATCGTGAATGTTTTTTGAAAGCGTTCCCTCTTCATTGGGATTTCTGCCGAGAACAGAATCAGCAACGCCGCTGACCGATTCTGCTACCCCATATGCACCGCTACCGATGCTGTAGAGAACATCAGCTATAGCATTGCCGACCTGTTCAGCCGTTTTGCCAAGCCAGTTTTTATTCTCATAGTCCTTCTGATGCTGTTCATATTCAGCATACTGTTTGCGGAACTCTTCGTTCTGCATATTCTTTGCAAATTCCTGTGCAGATTCCGCTTTCTTCATATCCGACTCAATCTGCTTGTATTCGTCTGTATCTTCGACTTTCACAGACGGATTCATATTGAGTGCTTTCATTGTCAGCAGTTTGTTTCTTGCCTCAGCCACATTGTAGTTGAGCAATCTCTGCTGTTCCTTTGCCTGTGCCATATTATCAGCATAAGCGTTGTATTCGTTCTCATCTTTAAACTGAGAAGAAAAAGCGTTGATGCTGTTATCGACTTTCTTCACTGCTTCGCTTTTCGCCTGTGCATAACTGTACGCAGGCTTACTCTTTTCGTTCAGCCTTGCGTACTGTTCGGCATACTTCTTGTTCTCGTTGTTGAAAACCTCGTTATAGTGCTTCTGTGCCTTTTCACGCATCTGCGGAGAAACGTATGTGTTGATACCGTCACTTATCAGATTCGCTGATTCGTTTTCGGGAGTCATTACAGTATAGTTATTCGCACTCGGCTTGTTCGCCATCTGCTCATATGAATTCCTGTAGTTTTCAACGCCCTTGTAGTATTCCTGTGCTTTCTTCGGAACGTAGCTATTCTGATAGTGCTGCTTTGCCATTTCGAAAGCGGCATCATTTTTGTTGTAGCTTGTGTTACTGCGGTCAAGTTTGGACGAATCAATATCGCCCATTATATTCTGCGTTTTCTTGCGTTCTTCGTGTTTCGCAATGTTTGCCCTTATACGCTTGAGTCTTTCTTCGTCCATCCTCAAAACCTCCGTTTATTTCTTGCTGTTTGCTTTCTTTGCCTTCTTGTTATCATCCATCCACTGCTGACGGGATGTAGACCAGTTGTTTGAATCGGATAACAGGCTCTTATAATCACTGTATCGTTTGTTATCTTCAGCAATTGCGTTTGCGTTTGACTGAATTCCTGCCGAACCTATCGTTCCCCAAGAATTAACGCCTTTGAGCGTTGAGCTGTCTATCAGCTCAGGATGCAGTGAATAAATCAAATCTGTTAGAGAGCCTTCGCCAATCGATGCTTCGTCCGCCCATTCCCAAAAGCCGTCCTTATCGCCGTATGACTGGAATAAGGCTTCCGCAACTTCTGACGGATTATCTTTAACGTTGAAATAATCATCATAGTCGGTAAGAAACTTGTACGCTTTGTCGGGATCAAAGTATGTATCATCTTCAGATTCTTTCTGTGCTGATCCGATTGCTTTTGAGATGTTCATAGCGTAATTTTTGTTCCACTGATCATCGCTCACAGCATCTCTCTGTTTTTGATAGTCAAACTGCTTCTGCCACCGATCATCTCCCACGTTATCACGGTACTGGTTATAGTTAAACGTTTTCTGCCACTGGGCATCGCTTACACTATCACGTTCCTTCTGATAGTTAAAGTTTCTGTCATCCTTCGCATCTCCGACATCATCTCTATACTTTCCGTAATCAAAATTGCGTTCGTTGTTATACGCATTGTAATAGAAATCTCTGTCATTGAGATAATCGCTCATCTTATCACGGTATCTGCCGTAATCTGTAGAGTCAAGGTTTGTCAGCAGATTGTTCTGATTGTAAAGATCGTTTGTTTCGTCACGGTAACGCTCATATGCTCTCTGCTCAAGCTCAGGCATCTTATCGTTAAGCTGTTGTATATAGCTGTTGTATGCCTGCTGTCCTGCCGTTGTAGCGTAGCTGTTGCCGTAACCGCCTGTCAGCAGAGCCGCATTACCCATTGTGTCCTGCATAGCTGTCTGACCGTTGCGTGTGTACATATCCTTGTACTGATTGTACAGTGCGTCCTTGCTTGCATCGTAGCTGAACTGCTTGCGATTGAGAATGTTGTTAAGGTTATCGTTTATCAGGTTATCATACTTGCCTGTGTATGCGGACGGTTTTTCGCTGTTGTGTACAGTGTATGCCTGCTTTGCTGTGTTGACCGCATTGGAAGGCTTGTAGCCTGTGCTGTTACTGTTGGTGGTCGAACTGCTGTTAGCATTGAACCTATCGGGAGCTTTTTCGTAAATGCTCGATGTTCTCTCTTTCCTTACTGTTGCCATAGGTATCCCTCCTAATATTTAAGCTCTGCTGTAACAGGCATATGCTCTCTGTTGTAGTGTGTAGCGTAGCTGTTGTACAGAGCCGTGAACGTTGCCGTGTCATTGTTGTAACGTTCATACTCTGCGTTGTAATAATCTATCTTAATGCACAAATACTGCATATAGATTTCGTCATACGGAGCAGGAACAAACAGCTTATCATCTGCAAATGTTTCTGAATCCATATCCGTAAATTCGATATCCGTTGTATCGTGTGTTTTGTATATCTCGTTATATACCGTCTGTTCAAGCTGACGAATCCATTCCGTTTTTGTTGCTTTAGGGATCTGATTCGGGCGTAACGTATCAGCTTTTGTGATTGCTTCGTTTGCTGTCATTGTTCCTCCTGTAAACAAAATAAGCGGCGGCGAATTACCGCCACCGCCGTTTTGCGACTTGCTTATATGCTCTGAGAACGTGATACCACGTTTGATATAAACGCTTCTGCCTTCTGCTTCTGTGCTTCGCTACGTTCAATTACCTCTGCTACCATACGAGGAACTGAAACGGTAACACCACGTTCAACGAGATACGTTCTGCCGTTTACTCCTACAAAGACCGGGTCTTTGTAATTCTTAGCATCCTTAAAGAGCTTGATGTCGACCATCTCTTCAGGATCGTATTCAGGCACAACGTTCTTTATCTCAGATGTTGTTGCTTTTGTTGCCATACTGGATTACCTCCATTTAGTTTGCTTCAATCTTGTTTGAGTATCTCTTTACGCAAGATTCGATTCTTACCATATACTCATCTGACAGGATTTCGGCTGTTTTTGTTGCCTTCCAGCCCACGCTCGCTCTCTGGTTCAGAGGATCGTCACCGTAGCCGAGCTGCTTTACTATGTGCTGAAGACCGCCGCCGGCAACGTCCGTCACCGCATAAGCGTGTGCGCCGATAACAAGCGTTGAGAATATAGCTGTGTAGTGCTTCTCATAGTATGTGTCAGCCGTCACCGCACTGCCCGGCGTTACGGACGAAGCGGCAGAGTATGTTTCACCCGACTTGGTGTAATATGTCTTGCCTGCTACGAACTTTGTGTCCTTTGTAAGTGCGTAGAATTCAGGGCAACCATCTTCAGCAAATATCTTTGCTTCTGTTGATTCAACAAATCTTACACCGCCGATTGTACCGATTTCGCCCTGATAGATGTTTTCGGGATTTTTATACTGGTGGATAGACACCCAATCGTCCGATCTCATAAGAGCATACGATACAAACGGATGAATGATAGCAACAAATTCGCCACCACTAATGCCATCAGCATTCATACTCTTAAGCTGTGCTACCGCTCTGAAGATGGTGTCGACTGTCAGCTCTGAGTCAAGAGTTAACGCTTTTCTTGAAAGCACTTCGCTACCGTCTGCCTTATCAGCATAGATAACGTTTGTGCCTGCGTTTACAATCTCTCTTGTGATTGTGTCAAGTGTTCTGCCCGACTGACTACCGAGTAACTTCGTAGACTGCACAACGTTGTTGTCGATAGTGGTAAGCTGAAGTATATCAGACAGCTTGATATAATCACCGAACTGACTGATTGTCGCTTCCTTTGTGCTTACAGATAAGCTATTACCCGTAGGAGTAACACCTTCAGTAAGAGGAGTAAGTGCTTTGGGAAGTGCCGCATACTTACGGAACTCGATAGTCTTACCGTTGTTCTTGGGGATAGGATACTTATCGCCGAACTGATCGTGTACCAGTTTAGGCTCGGCATTGTCTATGAGAGTATCCTCATAGTAAGTCTTCATCTCTGCTGACAGAGATTCCTGTGTAGTTACCTGTGTATCGAACATACGCAGGTTAAGTAAAAATCTGTGCATATATACCTCTTTCTTTCCGTCAAGAAGTTACAGCCGTATTTTTTCGCCCATTGCAACACGCTTGGCAATTTCCTCTCGGTCTGCTTTTGTCCACTTGTGAGGATCAGCCTTAAACGTAAAGCCTGCCTGTGAACTGCCTGCATTCTCGTTAGGTCTCAAACCTTTGGAACGGATATTGTTCACGGTCTGCTGCTGTACTGCCTGTGCAGTACGCTGTGTTGCCGTGCTGATTGCATTCTGAACGATCTCATCCTGATGTATAACCTGATATGCGGTCTTGACATCGATGCCTCTTGTGAGAAGCCCGAAGAAGTCTTTGTTCTGCATCTCAGCATTAAGATCAAGATTCGGATATTCGTTCCTTGCAAAATCAGCCTGCATACTCCACTCGGCATACTTGGCATCAAATTCTTTCCGTCTGTCTTCTTCCTGCCTGATAGCCTGAAGCTGTGCATTTTCCGCTTCAAGCTGTTTCATCTTCTTGTACTGCTCAACGGACATTCCTGCTTCATCAGCCGCCGTTTCGTAATACGATTCGTCTTCAGCAACAGCCTTAAGTATTCCATCGGTATCTGTCGGGTCAATTCCGTACTTCATAGCTACAGCATTCATAACTGATTGCATCTTGCCGTTTGATTTCTTCAACTCCGAATGGTCTTTGAATCTGCGTTTTACCGCATTCTCGATTTCCTTGTTGATGAAATCTTTGCCTTCGCCATTGCGATACTCATTGTACCTTGACTGTGCATCATCCTGTGTGTCAGATGATGTGTTCTCAGCTACCGTAGGCTGTTTTCCGTAAACAACCTTGCTTAAATCGTTGCCGTTATTTGCGCCGGAGGAAGCGCTTTCCACTCCCGATGTTGCCGTGCCAGCGCCATCTCCTGCGCCTGAAGAAGCACCGCCTGCACTATCAAACATCTTCAAATTCAGTTTGAAAATCATCTATTTTCACCTTTCTGCAGTCTGTTCCTGCGAGTCATTACTGTAAGTATATCACATTGTTTTTGACTTTGCTTGTGTCGTAGCACTGATTTAATCATAAACTATCTTCACTATATCGGGATAGCTGTCTGATATCAGCGAAAAACCGCTCAGAATGGCTTCGATGCCATTTTTGACATCGTCATAGTCTGTTGTATAGCTTGCCACAAAGAAACCGTCTTTGAGCGTTATATCGCCTATCTGAGCTTTGTCCAAATTATTGTACAGATAATATGCGATTGTCTGTGCTATAGTGCTTACCGCCGCACAGACGAGATTACCATCAGCTCCGTGAGCTTCGTATACGTGACCGTCACAGATTATCTTGTGACCGTTCTTATTGCATTTGATTGTTATCTTTGTCATACTTTCCTCACTGGCTGATGTTCGTTACGTTCTGTGCTCTTTCTCTTGCCTTGTCGACTGTGCTGTTCTCTGCGGCATCATCAAAAATTTTTGCAAGCTGTGAGCTGTCACCGCTCGACTGTTGTACTTGTCCGCTCGGCATCGGCTGTCCCGCTCCCTGCGGTGCACCTGTCTGCTGTGGCATTTGACCGGTTATAACTGCCTGTAGCTGTGCTACTTGCTGTTGCAACTGCATTATCTGCTGATACATAGTACCGTTCTGCTGTACTCGCTGTACAACCTCCTGCTTACCGTCAAAATCCATCATATCAAGGCAAGCAAGCACCTGATCGGAAAGTCGAGGATTGAAAAATCCTGCGCCGAACAGCTCTTTTGCAAACTCGTTCTGCGATGCTTTTGAGAACGGAGAGCGTCTGCTCGCCTTGCAAGTGATATCAAATATAGGCTCTCTTTCGCCTAAATCGAAGCCGTCTATACTGCCTGCTGACTGCGGTACAAGTCCGCTGTTGTCGAACTGCACAAACTGCTGTGAGCCGTCTTTACCGGTAATACGGAAGTACCTTTGTGTATCATAGAACTGTCGCATAAGCTCTATAACAAGATAGCACATCTTCGTGTACGCATAATATGTACTCTTGAGCATATCTCTTGACAATTTTGAGCCTGCTTCCTGTAGCGCCGCAATAGCAGATGCCGCCGTGATACCGCTTGTTGTACCACCCTGTGAAAAATCTCTGTTACCGCTCGTTTCTTTAAGCTCGTCAATCTTGAGCTGTAGAACATTCATAACCGCATTGTCAAGAGGCTCAACCTTTATCTCACGAATATCCTCATCGGTCAGATTACCCGCAACATGCACAAAGCGTTTTCTCTGGTCCGCAAATTCATCTTCGTTTATACTGCCGTTTGCCTTGATGAAGTATCGCTTATTTGTCATCTTGACTGTATGCTCAAGCACTACTTGATTAAGCTTGTCTATGTACATTTGACAGTCTTTCATAATGTCGATGTAGCCAAATCCGCACGGAGAGCCTTCTACACGGAACATGGTGTCTATGATAAACGGATACTCGCCGTGATCGTAAAAACCTCTGTCAGCGTATTCGGGGTCGTTCTCACTTGCGTACAGCACTGTATCTCCACAGAACTTACAGTAATGCAGTTTGCACTTCGTGCCGTCCCAAACCTTGTAATACCAGTCAACGACCGTTGACTTCTCGCTTGTATCTACGTTGTCATCGTACTTGTACTTGCTGACGGCGATTGAGTCACCGCCCGATTTGTTTGCAAAGTCGGGATATCTCTGCTTGAGCGCTTCGGTATCCTCAAGCGACAGATAAAACAGATTAGGCGATTTCTGTATATCCGACACGCCCGACTCCCAGTACAGATTAAGCAAGTCGATATTGCAGATGTCGATATCGCCTATGCCGTTATCCTTTCGACTGTTCCACAAAACAGCCTGACACATACTGCCGCCCTTGAGCTTCTGCCACCAACCGTCTGAGTACGTCTGCTCATAGTTGTTATGCTCAAGCACAACGGGCAGTACGTCAGACAACGTCTGTGCTGTCTGCTCGTCACTTAGTTCTCTCGGCAGTACCGTAGGCTCAGGAAAGTTGTCCATAGCATCTGCGTGTTTGTTTGCAATGCTGTTAAACAGCCAAGCAGACACAGGACGAGGTCTGAGGGGATCAGACTCTACAGCAGAAGCGGTGTCTGATAATTCTCCCCAATGGCGCATTTTCCACCATTGCTCATTGGATATAATACGCTTTTCAAGGTTTGCCTTGCCTTGCTTGTATCTGTTGAGTATCTCCTGTGCTTCGTGTATTTCCTTTGTGCTTATCTTCTTGCCGTCATCATTCGGCACTCTGCCATCTGCGGTTTCAACGGGCTGTGTGTCATCTTCGTTTGCGTTTTCAGCCACAGCCTCGGCAAGCTGTCCTTTTTTCTTTGCTCGGAACTTTGCGATTTCTTCCTCAAGATTCATTTTCTGTCCTTTCTCCTTGCTGTGCAAGAATCATATGTGCTTCTTCGCTATCATCAGGCACTACTATCGCACCTTCCAGTTTCTCATTCTCTGTTTCAACACCGCCAAGAACGAATGTTTCGTCTTCAAATATCTGCATATACGCTCCTTCCGCTATCTGCTGTTTGTGTATCGTATCATAAATGACAGTGCCGTTGTGCCTGTCATAGACATTGTGATTGAGCCGTTAGCAAGAGTAACGCTTTCTGATGAGCCGTTGCTTATAGTTAACATTACACGTTCTATGCTTGCCGTTGGCGATAGTGCAAACACTTTGCGGTTTCGCACAGGATTTGTTGCGTTATCGTAATACGCCTCGATTTCCACAACGCCAAAGCCTTCTCCGTATGTTGCATACGCAAACGTTTTTGGGCTGTCCGCTGTTACACTGCCGTATACAACAACATCTGTATCGCACTTCCAAGCCGACCAAGTGCCATTCGCACACCAACGTGTGTACGTTCTCTGCCGTGTTGCTGACGTGTATTTCTGCACTGTGTGATATGCACCCGTTGAAACATAACGTATGTTCGTTGTCACAAGATCAAACGGTTCATTCACGCTGACAGGACGGTTTGTTATGTTTTCCGAACTTGCTGCACTGCAGAAGTGCCGCAAACTTTTGCCTTTGTCTGCAAGCTGATTTAACTTGTAATCGTTTAAATCTACAGTTTGTCCTGTTATATCAACGGCTTTAAGATACGTTTTCGCATCCATATCTTCGGCTGTGACCGCTCCGACTTCAGCGGCTGTATACGCAGGCTTACTCTCTGCCTTTGCCCACGCAGGCACTGTCGGGTCTGTTTCTTCCGTTAGGTATGCAGGCATATCTGTGATGTCGGATACCGTGTGCGTGTGTCCTGTATCTGCCTTACCGTTAAGTGCTATCTGTGTTGCTGTAGATATCGGCTTGTCGGCATCCGCTGTGTTATCCACATTGCCAAGCCCTATCTCGTTTGCTGTGTATGTCGGCTTATCTGATTGCTTTGCCCAATCGGATATGTCCGCTGATTTGAGATAAGCCGATAGGTCAACAGATATCGTACCGTCAGCCGTAAATGATACGTTATCACCAATCTTCACGCCGCCGAGCGTGTCGGCTGAGGCAGGTGGCAAGGTATAACCTCCGCTGTCACCGCCGCACTTTATACTGCCTGCCACCCACAGATTTCCGCCATTGTCAAGCACCAGTGCATCGCTCGTTCTTTCACTGTCATAGCCGTTTCCTACCGCAAGCAAGATATTCGTACCGTCAGAGTTCCAATTATTCCCGAAACGTGCCGCCCCGTGTATAGCTATGCCAAGCCCGCCGTGCTTTGCACTCGCTTCAAAAGAACCCTCGATCCACAGCATACCGTTCTCGTCAAGCGTTAAAGCATCGCTTTCGCTCCCCTCTTGCCAACTGCCGTTTCCTATTACAAACAACGTATTCTGCGTTTTATTTCGCCTGCCGAGTGCTGTTCCGCTTGTCCAAGATGACTTTGCACCGTAGCCGTGTGCAAACGAATACGTGCTTAAAGCCTCGCTATACATACCTCCTGCGTGAGAATTATAGCCTATTGCTTTGCAATTTTCTCCTTCAGCGTGGGAATACATTCCGTCCGCAACCGTATTCTTACCCTCCGCATGAGAGAGCCAGCCGCTTGCTGCGGTATCTTCGCCCTCGGCGTGCGAGGCGTAGCCCGTAGCCTGCGTATTTCTGCCTTCCGCATGGGCGTAATTATTGGTAGCTTTGCTCTCATTGCCCTCGGCGTGTGCAGACGGTGCAGAAGCCGTAGTTGCATATCCTTCGGCATGAGCATACGGTGCTGTCGCTGAAGTCTTACTGCCTTCTGCGTGTGAAAAATACGACTGAGCAATATTCTCGCTGTAATCGTTGAATATCTCGCAGTTCTTATCGGCATTTGTGAACTGTCCTACATCACTTCCCGACTCGGATGTTGCTTGGTAAATCATATTTACCGTCTGCTCGTCATCGGCAGTATCGTTGTACTCTTCGATGATGCTTGCAAACGCAAACTTTGTACGCTCCGTAAGCGTTGACACATACTGCTCAAGGTCTGCGATACGCTGTGATTCGCTTGCCGACTTGTTCGGAGCAAAGCTGATGTTAATGTTTTCCGCCAATTTCGCTCGCCTCCTCAGTGTCGATAAACAAGCCGTAAAGCGTTAAATACGGCTGTGCCGTTGCATCAGGACCCGTTGTCAGCTTGCCGCTTATCTTGATGCGTAATCGCTGACACCGCATCGGTATAGTCGGTATCAGTGTAACAACGTTGTTGTCAGCTTCTTCGGCTGTGCCGTCATAGCTGTACACCGTCTGCCAATCGCCTCCGTCATACTGTACGGATACGGTAAACTGCACAGAGGATACACCTTGCTGATGCCACTCCTCAAGCGACATTGTCAGCTTCTTGATGACCGTATGCATAGCCTTGCGTGAGTAACTGCTTGTCGATGCCAACTCGCCCCTGCATAGCTCGCCCGAAATGGCTTCAAAGGCGGTTTCTGCCATTCTTCCCGACATTTCCACGTCCGTTGTCAGCATCACCTTTTGCATAGCTCTGTTGCTGTCTTTTGTGATAGCGTACAAGCTACCGCTAAAGTTATGCATAGATATCACGTTGGGCAGTGTGCGATTGTACCATACGCTGTGCAGTTTATCGTAGTAAAACACCGTACCGTCTGACATAGCCATAACGATATAGCGGTCATCTGCCGTGCCACAGGCTGTTCTGCTGTCCCGGTCTACGCACAGCTTGCCGTCAAAGCGTGATGAGGCAGAGCCGTTAAACGTAAATATGCCTTCGGGTGCTTTGTAGTAAAGCAATCCCTCGCTGATGCAGAGCGACTTTGAGCTACCTTTTTGCACTCCTCTGACCGTGTATGTAGTGACCGTAAAGTTTGATGCCTTCGTGCCGTAAACGCTGTGTACGCAGTCCTCCTTGAAGAAAAGAACACAGCCGTTAAACACACAAGCTCCCGTAAAATCACCGTCTGTACCGACCGTTGCCGCCCAAGAGTCCGTGCTGATGCCGCTGTACGCTCCCCATACCAACGGCTCTCCGAGCTTTGAGCAGTATATCTCGTGATTTGCCGATGAGCATCCCCACAGGCGATTGTTGTACTCGACAACATAGTCAAGATCGGGCATAACTCGCTGTATCGTTGCTCCTGTAATTCTTGGCACACGGAACTGATCCATCGCCCTTCCTTCCGTGTAAAACCACATTGTGTTGGGCATATCGGATGTATCAAATCCTATCGATGTCATACCACTGCCAGTATAGGATTCTATGCCGATATTGTTAATCGTCAACTGCTTTGACATCTTGCGTTTGCCGTATGTCCACGATAGCTTTACGCTATCACCTACCGCAAGCCCCGAAGCTGTCACTTCCGTTGTCGGAGCATCAACGTAAAATAATTTATAAATGCTTACCGTAGGTTTTGTTTGGTTTTGATTATACTCAAGCAAATCGCCTGTCAGCACTGCCCCTTTTGCCATCGTCACGGGATTCTCTGCATCTGCTGTGTTAATCAATGACCAATCAGGCAGTATAACGATATACGCACCAATGTTGACAAGCGTTTTATCGCCTGCCGACAAGCCCGGTATCGCTGTAAGTGTGCCTTTGCCGTCAAGGTATATGCCCTCTGCCGTTGTGTATACAAGTATGCCGTTACGGTATGTGTACCCGGTAATCTCGCCCGATGACACTATGTCGCTATACGCATAAGGCAGACAAGTCCGCAGTGCAGGATATGCCGTAAGGTCAAATCCGCTTAACGTATCCCACTCTCCAAGCGGCGTTCCATTTGCTCGGTTGATGCCTCCAAACGTAGTCGCAGAGCGGATTCGTGAGCTTGGCGTGTCACGGATATATGTGCTTTCCATAGGTTTTCAACTCCCCTCAAAATTTTAACTTGCTGTTAACTTGCTGTTAACTTGCAACTAACTTGAGACTAAATGTTATAAAAGCTGTAGTTTTTGGATACTCGCTGATTGAGCGGATCATCGCCTCTCGGTACGCTTGCCGACACGGTCGGAGCGGCTATCGGATGATCCATCAAGACATATCTGCACTCGTCATAGATATGATCCTCCTGCGTTGTGTCGATATCCTCAACGTGTACATCATCGTAGACCAAAGCAGGAATGGTTCTCAGAAACCCCTTGCAAGTGCTAAAACAGTAGAATTTCGGCAATCCATCCGCATTAAACGCAAGCCGATAGTGATACTGCATCTTTCCTGATATCCGCGCATTGTCTCCTGCTGACCACAGCACGAAGCTTGGTGGCTTCGCCATGATATCAGCTACACTCTCACCACGACTACGGTCGAAGATAGACGGGTCTGCTATGCCTGTGATAGTCTTGCCCTTGAGGTTCTCGTCCTCGCTCTCGATACGCCGTATCTCTGCGGCGATTTCGGCGGGATTGAGCTTTAAGCCCGTGTTTGCGACATCGGTACAGCCGTAGTACTCTCTGATGCGATAGACTGTATCGCTTTCGTCTATGGCATACCAGCCGACCGAGAACGGCTTAGCGTAGCCAAAGTCAAAGCCTCTCACTATCACCCAGTGCGTCGGTATCTTAAAAGGCGAGATGACGTGTGTCCACTGTCTGTCGGTATAGTGTCTTTCGTCATCTACCCACTCAGAGAAGACCTGTCCGCTAAAGCTATCCCAGTCACCGTATAGCAGTGCATCACGCTCTGCAGGCGGTAGCATCGCAAGGCTTGCAAGGTACTCAGGATCATTTTTTAAAAGCGCGGCGTTGTCAAAGACACTTGCAGGCACGAAAATCCTGCTACGCTGATAGCTATGAGCTTTGCCGTCTAAGTCGGTCACCGTGTATGTGTCGATGATGGGAGTCATCGGCTTTGCCGCTGTGATAAAGCGCTGCTTCACCCAACCATGACCAATGCCGCCCGGGTTAGCCGTAGCACGCATATATACTCTTGTCCCTGCACCGCTCGGGCGGTTTCTTGAAAACATGTAGCTGTATTCGTCCCATGTAAAGTGCGTAAGCTCGTCAAAGCCGATAAAGTCGTACTGCTGACCTTGGTACTTGGTGCGGTCTTGCACTCTCTGCATCGCTCCGAAGCTCACTCTTGCTCCCGATGGGAAGCTCCAGCGGTGCCTTGTCGAGTTGTAGATAGCACTCGGAAAAGCCGCTTTGTATATGGCTTGAGAGCGGCTTTCAAGCTCTGACAGCTGCGGGTATGTCTTACGCAGTATCAAAGCCTTGTAGTGTGGTATATGTACCTGTCTCAGAGCCTCTGCTAGCAGTGCATCAGACTTGCCTCCGCCTGCCGCACCACCGTACAGAGCTTCATACTCAGGACGGCATAAAAAAGCCGCCTGCTTCGGCTGGGGAAGCCATATAGCGTTATTTATCATTGTTACCACCTTCTTCGGATTGCACAGGCGGCGCTATCGTTTTAATAATTTCTGCCGCCACTTCAGGCAGAACAACCACGCCACTGTTCTGCGTTTCGCTTTCTTCTTCCTTTCGCCTATCACGCCATAAATCGGGTCGGCGATTTTTAAGCCAATATATCTGTGCCGTTGTATCAGGCGGCACATCTTTTTCAACCGCACTAACAGGTATCATATTGCCATCTTTATCAGCTTTATAAGATACTTCTGTTGTTTTGTATCCAGTTGCTTTGCGATATAAAGCATTTTCTACAATAATATCAGCAACTTCTTTTCCACTTTTTAAGGCTTCGCCGATTTCTGCGTATTTTTTCTTCCATTCGCATAGCGTTTGGGGCACAATGCCGATATTATGTGCAATATCTTCATCTATCAATCCACGCCTTGCCCACCCAGCAAGCAATGTTAATCCTTCTTCTGTGCGCCAGTATTCGTATTTGTTACGATATGCCATCTTTTAGCCGCCCCTTTTTATGATCTATTTACACTTATGATACCACACATCCTAAAATCTTGCTTGTATGTTGTATTCGATGATTTTGAATATAGGGAACGGAAAGTCCCCCGACAGAGCCTTGTAACTCCGTCGGGGGATAACTATATTATTCAGCCTTTAAATCCTTAACATACATCCATCCGGTAGCATCGGTACCGATACCTATCAGCGCCTCTTTGCCGTCCTTTGACATTGTGATAACGTCAAAGACGGTCGTGTAAACAAACGGGTAGGGCTCTGTTCCGTCCGAGAACTTTGCACCGGAATTGACCTTTACCTTACCGCCAGTCTTTACTGTTTTTGCTACCTTTGCCGACTGTTCGGCAAGGTAAAGATCTGATATGTACATCCAGCCTGTCCACTGCTCTCCTATGCCGATACGTGCTTCCTTGCCGTTGCGTGACAACAGCTGTACATCGTAGACTGTGCTGTAGACCTCTGCAAACGGCTTTGTGCCGTCCGAAAATGTTGCTCCTGCTTTTACTCTGATCTTGCTTCCGACTGTTATTGACGTGCTTGCGGGCTTTTTCGTTTTGTAAAAAGACTTTTCGCCCATTAAGTATGGTAACGGATCTACATACTGCGTGCCATCGTTAATATCAAAGTGGAGGTGCGTACCGCATGAATAACCCGTATTGCCTTCCATACCGAGCGATGTGCCAGCCTTGACTTTCTGACCGACTTTTACTTTGATACTGCCCTTGACCAGATGAAGATAACGGCTGTACACACCGCTTTCGTGCTTGACACGCACATAATTGCCGGCTGTGTACACCTTGTCGTCAAAGCCGTCAACGCCGTCCTGCACTGCTATCACCTCTCCGTCTGCAACTGCGATCGCACAGCAGGCGTGACCTGCGTCATTGATAAAGTCCATACCGTGATGCGTGCTGTAGGACGGCTCTCTTGTGCCGTAGTCAGCTGTGCAATACTCTGACTTGCTCTCAAGTACATGATACTTTAAATTATACTTTCCGCTCATATTATTCGTCCTCGCTTTCGTTTGCACCAGCGTTGCCGCTGTCAGCGAGTCCTTCGCCGATAATATAGGCGATGACCGCCGCGCCTGACATAATGCATCCGCTCACGGTATTTGCAGTTTCTTCCGCCCCGCCGAATGCGATAATCAGACCAGTAACAAAGCCTGCAGTCGCAAGCCACAGCTTTCTGCTTGTGAGTTTTCTTTTCCAGTTAATCATTTGTCATTCTCCTTTCTCAAGGTCTGCAATTCTGTGATTTGCGACCTTGATTTCCTCATCGACTACAGCTCCTCGCTGTTCAAGCTTGTACACTCTGTCGATGACCTGATTGTGTTTATCTACCTTTTTTTCGAGCTGTTCTATGCGGTATGTAGTCAGCTTTGCGCTTGCAAGTATGCCAATCAGTGCACCTGCAAGGGAAAAGCATCCCGATATTACAGCATTTACGATTGTTGTATCCACGATAATACCTCCGATTTGATCGTTGCTATTATCATATCACATTAAAATTATCTTTGCTTGTGTCCTAGCATCCGAGTTTCGAAAGCAACTGATAATACGGGCAACTATAATATCCACATTTATCAACCCTCTTACAAAAAGCATATTGCCATTTCTTTGCGTCTTCGCCGCTGTCAAAGCGAAGAAGCGTAGACGAACCCTTGACGATGCCAGTACATGATATAGATGATCTCCAGGCATTTATCAGATATGGGCATTCGTATGTTCTATTACTCACTTTCTTCCTTCCCTTCCGTTATAGCTTCCGGAAAATGCACCACATCTCCATGATTCACTTTAAAAGCACCTGTACATATTCTCGGATAACCGTCTTTTTTGCTTGTACCGAAAGTCGTTAGTGCCACGATTTCGTCACATTCATCAGCGAGTATTAGCGTTACTGTTTTCATTGTTTACCTCCTTCATGAAACACAACCAGTGTGTATGCATTGCCTTGCCACTCTTATGACCGAATAAAGGACTATTCGGTGTCAGTTTTAAGATTTCCGAAACTGGAATATCAGTTTCACTCCACTTAAAAATCAGAACACCATGTTCTTTAAGGACTCTAAAGCACTCGGCAAATCCTTCTGCAATTGTAGTTTTCCAGTTATTATCAAGCTTTCCGTATTTAATCGCTAACCACGATTTTTCTCCTGCATGAATCAAATGCGGCGGATCAAATACTACAAGATTATATTGCTCATCATCAAAAGGAAGTTTGGTGAAGTCACAAACTGTGTCCGGTTTTATTTCGATGTATCGTTTTGAGTAAAACACTGTGCGTTCTACGCTCCGTTTATCACAAAATTCAACGTCTGGATTATTTTTATCAAACCAAAACATTTTGCTCCCGCAGCACACGTCAATGATAGGTTTACTCGTTACCTGCTTACTTGTCGGCGGTTCAGGAAACGGCATCCAAGCAATGACGACTTCACGACCGTTAAATCTTCCATCTTTGCAAAAACCTTTTTTATGCTTAAAATTTTCAGCAGTTTCTATAGCATATAAGTCTTGCTCTACACTGATTCTGCCTGTTTTTGTGTCAAGGATGGCGATGTGATTCCACGACTGTTTTTCAGGAAGTCTATCTTCCACGCTTATCCATTCACTCATATTTTCCTCCTAAACATTCAGCATTTTGCTGATTTTTTTGTCAAGTTTTTGTTCGGCTCCGGCTGTGCTTTTTAACGCTCTTTCAAGTGCCGCGCCTTTTGTTATTTCTTCCGGCGGTATATTTGTCAACTTAACGCTTTTGCCATCACCGTAGGCTATGCACATTTGATTTTTCCACTCTATATACGCTTCAAAAGCGTCCTTATGTTCTTTAATAGCCTTATCGTAATCATCAAACACTCTTTTCGAGGCTATATATTCAAGGTCGTTCAAAATTCCTCTGATGATAAAATCTGCTTGACATTGCCGACCGAGAGCCTCAATTATGTCTTCTTTTGAATATTTGGAGAGTTTTTTAAGTAATTCCAGCTTTGCATTTTTCATCTCATCCTCCTGTAATCCTCCCACGCCATAGTAACGCAGGAAGCGCTACCTTTAAATCTGCTTATAATTGCTTCCGCCTTTTCATTATCGTTGCTTGCGTTAAGCTTATCAATCAGATCGTCGGTGTTATAATTTGTGGTTATCACTGTTGGAAGCATATTTTCGTACCTGTCGTTGATTATCCGATACAGGATAGGCACAGACCATTCCGTAGCCCGTTCCTTGCCTAAATCGTCAATCACCAGTAGATCAACAGTGTTGTACGCCTCGATAACATCTTCCTCGTTCACGGTGCTGTCACGCTCGTAACTTTGCTTTATGCTAGCGAGCAGATCAATAGATGTCTTGCAGATAACTGGTACGCCTTGATTTATCAATTTCATTGCAATAGCAACAGCAAGGTGTGTCTTTCCTGTTCCGCAAGTCCCTTCAAAATACAATCCTTCACCTTTATCCTTGTTCTCCTGCCAGTTGTCTACATACGACTTTGCTATCTCGTATGCTTTGCGGTTCACATCGTTTACGATAAAGTTTTCAAATGACCGTGATAGGTAACGTTTCTTTATTCCTGACCTGCCGAGTATATCCGCTATTCTCTGCCGCCTTTTCTCCTGCTCTTCAACCAAAGCTTGTGCTTTTTGTCGTTCCTCTTGTTTAGCGTCCCATCGCTTCCAGAACTCGACTGCTTTTTCGCAGTCACACCTTTGCGGTTGGTTCAGCCACCATACAAGAGCTTTGCCTGCAATAACAATACATTCGTGGTACAGCGTCTTTCCGCAGTATTTACACGTCTTCGGTTCCGGTATGGGTTCGTCGCTCGGTATCCCCAGCTCCATTACTTCCTTGCTCGTGTATATCGGTCCGTGCTTAGTGCTGTCACCATTCGCTTGGCCTGAAATTCGTATGAGTTCCTCCATCGTTTACCTCAGCCTTTTTTCTCGGTACGTTGTCCTGCTCCATCCATTTGGCAATTGTCGTTACGCAATCAAGGTTCTGCTTGCCTCTCTTCTCTGCCCAGTCACGAAATCTTTTCTTGTACTTCTCCGTTGCCTCGATACCGTACAGGTCAATCAGATTTTGCTCCTGCGAGCCGGAAGCGGAGCGTACCGCTTCTTTTTCTTCTTTTTCTTCTTTATTCTTCTTATTCTTCTTTACTTCTTTAAGCGGGTCGACTCTGCGGTCGGTCAGCGGTCGGTCTGCGGTCGGTTGTCGGTCGGTCAGCGGTCGGTTATCGGTCGGCTTATCCTGATACTCATTGTAGTTAGATATAGTAACAATGGTGTATCGAGCGGTCGGTCGGCGTGTTATTTCTCCGCTGCTTTCCAGACGTTTAAGTGCCTTCAAAACTGTATCTTTACTGTAATTCAGCGTTGCGCCCAATTTCGCAAGACTTACGACCGTCTGGCCTCGTTCAATTTTCACATCCCGCCAGTATGCAGGCTCGTAATTTGCCGTCAATAACAAGTGCATAAACACTCGGAACATTACCTCGTCTGAGTACCATTGCCACTTAATCATCTTGCGGTACAGCTTTATGTAACCGCCCTCAATATCAGCCATCAGATCACCTCCGAGCCTGCGTCAGTTCTTTGTAATTGCGCCAGTAGTAATAGAAAATCTCAAGCATTTTGCCTGCCGTGTCTTTCGGATCTTCTACAAATTCAACGGAAAAACCGTATCTGCTTGCACTGCTCCATGCTTTCAGCGTGGCATAGACATTGGCACCTATATCCTTATTCTTTCGCTGTGGCGACATATCCATCTGCCATTTAGGCACCTGATAGGACTTTAACGCACCCCACGAGCTTACATTTTCAAGAAGCAACGTAAAACCGTTCGCAAGCTGTGAAGCGGCGCTCATTTCCTTTTCTATGCGTGCCCTGTCCTGCATAATGTTGTTATATATCTCGTCTACATTCGCCTTTCGTTCTACAGCACAAGACAGGGAAAAGTCCCTGCCCTCTGCCATAAACGAATAATCGCCGAAATCGAGCTTCCTTTTTTCCGTCATTATTCCACATTCGCCGAGCTTGTCAATAATGTGTTTGTTCTGCTGCTCCCTTGTATCATAGATAACGGTGACGGTTTTCATAAATGTCTTTTTATCAAAACTCATAGCCACCTCATCAGAACGGGTAATCATCATCGTCATCTGGTGCTACTACTGCCGAGCTTGCCGGAGTGGTTGGTGCATTATATGAAGCAACCGCAGGTGCGGGCGTATAACCTGTCGTACCGGAAGAACTGCTATCCTTTTTCTCACCCGTGAATGTCGAACGGTCAGCAACTATTTCGGTAACGTATGCTGTATTGCCGTTCTTGTCCTGATAGCTTCTCGTCTGAATTTCGCCCTCAATGAGTATCATACGTCCCTTAGCAAAATATCTTGATATAAATTCCGCTTCGTTACGCCATGCAACAATGTTAAGAAAATCGGTCTTTTTTTCTTCGCCTTTTGTCTGAAATCTGCGGTCAACCGCTATTCTGAACGACAGCACAGATACGCCTGACGGCGTGGTTTTAAGTTCAAGGTCGTTTACGATACGCCCCATAAGAATTGCCTTGTTGTACATTTAGTCCTCCATATCCTCAATATTACTGTCGATTATCTCGTCCCTGTAGTTTATGATCTCCGAAAGCACCTTAGTGTGACGGCAGTAATTGCACTTTTCACACCTCAAAGGTGTCAGTTTACCTTCCTTTATCATCTTGTAACGTGGCGATAAGGTCCTTACTGTAAAGAGCGCCTCGTCAAGATTTTCCTGCGGTATGTAGTATAACTGCAAGTCGGGCTCAGGCTTCTGTTTCGTTATCGCCGCTATATAGAACGGCAAGCTTTTGCCTGTATTCTGCCTTACGATTTCCTGATAGATCGCACCTTGTATGTCATAGCCCCAGTAATCAATGAAATGCTGCCATGCTCCAAACTCAGAGTTATACACCTCGTCAAAGTCCTTAACACACTTCAGATCAACTATCGCTTTATCCGGATGATAGCTGTCAACCTTGATTTTATACGGCACACCGGCTATCTCACCGATGAAGATAACCTGCTTTTCGCCTGCCATATACCTTGAAAACAGCTCATCTCTTTCTGCACGCTGTATCATAGTTTCTGCGTGCTTGTATTCGCTTTTCAGATCGCCGTTTCGTGTGAATATCTCAGGGTGTTGCGCTCTGAAAATGTCGAGCGTCCCCTCATAGTGTGCGTCAACGTAAGAGCCGACAAGGAGAGAAGTCGTAACCTCCCTCTCGTACTCTCCGTTAAGTTCAGCCAGTGCCGAGCTTTCGCATTTCTTAAATGCCTTGAACTGAGATGAGCCCATATATTTTCTGTTCATCTCAGTGCTGAAATAGTTTTCCGAGTTTACTTCTATCATAAGTAGTTTACCTCCAGCTCTCCGTCCGTTGTTCTTGTAGCGATAAACTGCAAGCCTTTTTCCTTGCACTTTTCGTACAGATGCTGTCTGTTCTCGGTGCTGAGCTTTTCTGTGCCGTCAATAAGTATCAGCTGTAAAGCGTTGGGCTTTGAAACAGTAACATCAATGCAAAGATTCAGCTTTTCTCCCTCGGAAAGATTGCTGACAGGCAAGCCGTGAATAAGAGGTATGCCGTTTTCAACTGTAAAGCCCTCAATCGGTATCGTTGCATTTTCAAGTATCATGCCTGGCAGACTGCGTGCAAGCTCTATCTTCTCTGTCAGCTTGTCCGCCTTGCTTTTAAGCTCCTTGACCTCAGATTCCATATTAACCATACGGTTATATTCGTTCAGATGCTTTTTCATCGCTTCCGCCGTCTTTACCTCAGCTTCAAGCGCTGATGTGTCTATCCGCTCTTTTGAAAGGCAATCCTGCGCTGTTTTCATATCGCCGTCAAGCTTTGCTATCTTTTCACGGTAGGTAGCTTCAGCGACCGCCAGCTTATCCGCATAGATCGTATCGAATGTGCCGAGCTTTTCCTCAGCCGCCTTTATCTCCGCCTTTTTGCGCTCAATCTCAGCGATAAGGCTTTCCTTTTCGGCAGAAATACGGCTCTTTTCATTAGAAAGCTCTATTTCCTTCTCAGCCTCATAGCCCCTTACCTTGTTGTTATAGCTGTCCATAAAAGCTCTTGCACGGTCGATAAGATTGTTGTTGCGCTGTGCTTCCGTTATCTTTGCATATACGCCGCCAACATCATATTTGTCCCATTTTTCAGCGTCAAAATGTTCGGGTATGTCTTTTGCTATATCCTCGATGAATGCCCGCTTATGGCGCATTTCACGCTGAATATCCTGTCTTTCAATGAAATAATCGCCGTGATCGCTCTGAATATCTGATAGCACCTGTAAAATGTTCTGCTGATAATCAACGCCGCTCGGTATCTCACCGAACTGTTCCTTTATCCAGTTCAGATCCCAGTCGAAATCTATCATATCAAGGATTATTCTGTTCTGCTCTTTTTCGGGGAGAGCGATAAACTTGACAGGATCTATCTGCAGTGGCGTAAATATCGACTGCAAGAAGCTTTCGGGAGCAGGAACATCACGTCCGCCTTCCTTGATAGACTTGTAATCCGCCTGTCCGCTTCTTTTCTTGCGATCTATGTACAATCCGCTGTCGGTTTCTATGATGATCTCGCCCTCATTCTCACCTTTTTTGAGGACATAAGAGCGGTCGGAGCGGTTTGTCAGTGCATAGCGTATAGCGTCAATTACAGATGTCTTGCCTGCGCCGTTCGTACCGGTTATCTCAACCGACTGTCCGTCAAGCTCGGTTTCCGATATACCAAATAAGTTTTTAATCTTGATTTTTGTTGTTTTCATGCGTTACCTCCTAATGCGTCGGGTGCTTTTCTGCTTTCAATCTTCTGTTTTTCTGCCAGTGAACAGTCCCAGCAAAGACTTTTGCCGTACTTATCGTATGACATCTGAGCTATCTGCTCGGCAGAGAATTTGCCGTTACCTGCTATTTCTTTTCCACAGTCGGCACAGGTTCTTTCAGTCTGAGCTATCTGTGGTACTGTCGGACGTATTCTCAGTCCACCGACCTTTTTTCCTGCAAACACAACCGTCGGATCAAAATATACCTGAATAGCACGTCCTGCCCAGTCTTCTATGTACGGAGCGTTATACAGTTTCTGTATCTGCTTCATATTTGTCTTATTCAGTATAAACGGCTTCTGACCGTTCTTGAGGTGTGCCACTACCTCGTATTCTTTTTTACCGTTTACGCCTACTATTTCTTCACGGCGGACATAATCAATTACGACTACTATGTCCTGGCCGTTCGGAAGCGAGTACGCTCCGAGATAATTCGGGTTCGTAAGCAATTTCCAATGCGTTTTTATTTCCGGCATTACTTTTTACCGTTCCTTTCTGCTTTTCTAAGCGTGTATACGCACTTCCCGACCGCCATATCAAACCTTTTACAGTCGCTGTAGCAGTGCGTCATACACACCGGTGCATATTTGTAGTACGGGCATAATACCCAGTTGTTATTTTGCTCTGCGGTCTTGCCGCAGTAAGAGCAGGTCATACGGCAGCCTCTTGTTTTATTTCTTCCATGCTGCTGTATTTTTTATTACACATCTCGGGAAGATTGGCACGCACTAATGCTTCTGCAAACGGCGGAGGCACTGCGTTACCACATCTCGCAATTTGCGCCGAGCGGCTATATTTTTTACCGTTTACATCAAAGTCGATTATATAGTCATCAGGAAAACCCTGCGCTCTGTACAGCTCACGAGGCTCAAGCATACGCATACCGATGTCAGCGATAAAATAGCGTTCACAGTCTATAAGCAACAGTAACACTTCATTGTCTGCGAGTTCATATCCGCAATAGTTGTTCAGCATTGCTCTGACATCTTGCCAGTGCCCGAGCTGTGTGCCTTCACCGTATTTGACTATTTCTGTATTTATCAACGCAAAATGTCCCGCACTCGTGCATTCAGTCGGTAACGGCTCTGTTAGTGATTTGCAGTCCTGATTATTACGAAATACACACAGATAGTGTTTGATAAGCGCATGACGCTCCTTTGTTGTTATCGTATGCAAAGGTTCATCTGCAGCTGAGCAACTATCTCCGCCATAATATTTTATAATGTTCGCCGATGTTACAGCGTATCTTGGACTCGCATCAACAGTCATCAAAGGCTGGCAGACCGACTGTCCTCTGACCTCACTCTTTGCTGTCTCGGAATGATACTGTATCAGAGAGGGAACGACAACGCCATATCCATGTTTTGATGTCACCGTTTTAAGCGGATCGCTTATGCTTTGTCCTCTGAATCCATTGCCTCCGTGATTTCCAGTTACTATAAATGGATTTGGATTTTTAATAACAAATTTATCCATACCTTTTGTTATTCTACGCAGAGTGTTTTCTACAAGCGGCTTTTTTCGCCCGAAAATCGACTTGCACGGTATGCTCCAGTCAATACACTCAGCCGCCGTCCTATATGGTTTAAGTCCCACCCCATTAGTAGGCTCTGGGAAAACTATTGACTTGCCGTCACACCGTGCTACCATAAAAAAACGCTTTCGGATAGTAGGTGCGCCGTAGTCGCAGGCTCTAAGCTCACGCCACTTGACATTGTAACCGTAACGCTTAAGCGCATTAACAAAGCTGTTGAATGTTCTACCACTCTGCGTTACATCAGGGTAATTATCCTTTGTCAAAGGTCCCCATGTCACAAACTCTGGAACATTTTCAAGGATAATCACTCTTGGCTTGACAGTCGCCGCCCATCGCAATGCTATCCAAGCAAGTCCTCTGATATTCTTGCTGACAGGCTTTCCGCCTTTTGCACGAGAAAAATGTTTGCAGTCGGGAGATAGCCACATAAGACCTACTGGGCGTCCTGCGCATACCTCAGATGGCTTAACATCCCACACGCTTTCACAATAATGCGCTGTATACGGATGATTTATCGTATGCATTGATATGGCATCGGGATCATGATTTATCGCTATATCTACAGGTCTTCCTGTAGCCAACTCAATGCCTGTACTTGCTCCGCCCCCACCTGCAAAATTATCTACAATAATTTCATCACACAAGTTCAATTGTGCTCTTCCAAAATCCATACGCTGTCCTCTTTATCATTCTGCCCGCTTCTATCTGTTCTGCTATCAGCTGTACCGCATAATCAATCGTCAGTCTCTTGCCGTCCGGATTGCCCTCACGTTCGACTATCCGCCACAGCTTTGCGTGTGCCTTAGGTACTGCCGTCCAGAACTCGTCCTGTGTTATAGGTCCGATGAGAAGTTCAATTTGTTCTTGTAATGGTGTAACCATTGACTTTCCTTTCACATTGTGATATAATCACTGTAATAACGTTTTTGTTTGTTTTATGGCTGTCCTTGTGACAGCCTTTTCTTTTACGCCGATTCCCGTCCGACAACCTCATAGACCACTTTGCGTATGTTTGTCATACTGTAGCACGTTTCGCTTTGCGTATGTCCTTTCCTGTGGAAGTGTGTTTCTGTTACATCGAAAAGGTGTGCATTACAGCTTTCAAAAACAAACTCACGCCAGTTGCCATAATCTCCGTACTCAGTACGGAAGATGTCACCTGGTTTCATCTCTGCGGCAGTCTTGATAATCGGCTTGTCATATCTAATCATCGTCTTCGTCCTCCTCACCCTCAGCGACAATTTTTAACTCATCTATGATACCGACAAGTGCCTGAACAATTGCCATTACTTCTTCGTAAGTAGCAACCGTTGTGCTAACTTTAAACTTCATTTCTTCCCTCTCTCTTAATCCGTATCTACATCAATCCCGGTGATCTCTTTGAAAATAGCCTTGTCGAAATTCGGAATTGCTGTGATAATTGCCTTTTGACCGTCAGAAAGTCCACGCCACCAAATGACCGCACATTCGGAATTATCCAAGATTTTCAGATAGCCGCCTGTTGTTTCCGCTTCTGGGTGTGCCACCTTTTCTTTATCCGTCATATTAGAAAGCCAAATGTATCCAAGCACATCCCCCGGAATCTGATTCAGCAAATAGCGGGCTTCATTGTTCAGCCAATCTTCATAAGTCCATTCAGAAGGCTTATTGAACAGGTAAATTTTCGGGCTTGTGGTGTTGAAGCATCCATTGGAAAAGCCACACTTGTTCCAATCGCCGCTGTTACAATTGCCGCTGTTCCAATTGCCGCTGTTCCAATCGCCGCTGTTACAATTGCCGCTGTTCCAATTGCCGCTGTTCCAATCGCCGCTGTTACAATTGCCGCTGTTCCAATTGCCGCTGTTCCAATCGCCGCTGTTACAATTGCCGCTGTTCCAATTGCCGCTGTTCCAATCGCCGCTGTTACAATTGCCGCTGTTCCAATTGCCGCTGTTCCAATCGCCGCTGTTACAATCCCCGCTGTTACAATTGCCGCTGTTACAATTGCCGCTGTTACAAAGTCCGGTGCAGCCCTTTCCCATGTTCACGATTTCAAGCACTTCAGCCCACGGGATTTCACGCACGATTTCCAGCTTGTCAGTGCAACATTTATCCCCATCTTCCGCAACCGTGCCATAAGCAACCACTTCCGCAACCTTATTTTCAGGATCGAAGCGGTAATAATTGAAGCAATCAGCCGCCTTTTTACAGAAGTGCATCCCTTCATTACAAACAGACGGTGTAACATCTTCTTCAAACCTTCCGGGACAACCGTACTGCTTGTTTTTACACGTCCAATCAGGATTGAACACCTTGAACCCTTTAACAACTCCTATTTCACTCATTTTCTTTGTCCTCTCTTTCTGTTCAGCTCCGCCACCTGCCTTGCCCAGCGGTAGTTCTGCTGCTCTTCCAGTGTTGCTTTCGCCTTCCAGGCAACATACTCGCCGTAGCTCATGCCGTGATCGGTGGCTTCTTTGGCGATTCGCTCAAGATCTGTCATCGTGTCCGCCTCCTATCATATCTCTATACCACACACGCATAAGCCACCCCAGCCCGTGCCAGACAGCAACAGCGACTATTGCAACGGGTAACATCTCGCCACCGACCGCACGATAGCCACGTTCGGCAAAGGCAAGCGCTGACAGTGGAACATATACCGCTATGCCTGCGAACGCTGTCACCCATATTCGCAACAACTGCGCAACAACGTACACGATTATCTTATATGCTTTCATCTGCTTTCACCTCCAATCCGAGCTTTTCGAGCTTCTCTAAGCCACGTTCAAGCCTTTTCACGTCAACGCCCCATGCGTCATAAGCGCATTCCGTATTGACACACCGAGCATTATACGTAGGGCAATTCTTCTCACGCATCCGCTCTCTTGCAACCGCCTTGAGTTTCGTTATCCGCTCCTGCCCCATATCGCCGAAAAGCATCTTGATATCAGCGTTGCCGATCTCCGACTTGCTATAGTAAACGCTCAACGCTATTCTCGCGTTTTTAACCTGCGGGACGCGCACTCTGATGTTGTTCATTCTGTTTCCTCCTCATAAACAATTTCCGTGTGTTTCGCCGCGAAATTTATCATTCTCGTAGCGACTGTTTTTGTCGACAGCCCTGTTTCCTTTGCGATGTCCTTGACGGTCTTGTATGCCGCCTCGCTGACCATAACTCTTAATTCCGAGCCACCGTCAGCAACAAATTTCAGCTTGTCCAGTTTCTCTCACCTCCTATACCCATTGCGTTAAGTTTGCTTAACTCTGTTCGCAAAAAAAATAATCTGGAATTTTGCCAACAGGAATGTCGAGAATCTGACAAGCGCGAGTTATCTCCGAATGGGAAAAATCGCTTTTTTCATTTAACTTATCAGAAAGGGAAGCAGGAGAAATATTAAGCATATTAGCAAATCGTTCCTGCGTTTTGCATTTCTCTTTAATTTTCCCTCTTAATCTGCTGTAATCAAATGACAAATTATCACCTCTTTTCACTACGTTAAGTTTGCTTAACTGCGATAAGTATAGCATACTTAACTCAAGATGTCAACGCTTTTTTAAAAATTTCTTTAACTTTTTTCAAAAAAACTTGACATTTGCTTAACTTTATGCGATAATAGCGGAAAAGAGGTGATAAAAATGGTAGCTACTTTCAAAGAAAGACTTATAGAAGCAATGGAAAAAAATAACATGAAAGCAATTGACCTCTCTGAAAAAACGGGAATTAGTAAAGCTCGTATTAGTCAATATGTAAACGGAGTCTATATTCCAAAATCTAGATCAACTCTCGCTATCGCAAAAGCATTAAATGTTAGCGAAACTTGGTTAATGGGTCTAGATGTTCCTATGGAGAGAATAATTAGCAATAATAATACCGATTTACTATTACAGGGCAATTATAATCCCCTTGAATACCGTTCTTCATCAGATGTTGTAAAATATTTGCGTGAAAGTAAAAACATGACCCGTGCTGAATTCGCTTCAGTGCTTCACTGTACAGAGAAGACAATCAAGAATATAGAAGAAGGGCACAAGTTAGTCAGCATAAATTTGGCGCGCAAAATATCCAACTGCTTTGGACTACCAATGCCGAACACGTTATTTTCGGCTACACTGTACGACAGATACCAGAAGCTTAACAAAAGAGATAGTGCAATCGTTGATACACTTCTTGAGCCTCTTAAGCCGGACGAAGAAGAATATGTCACAATTCAAACCGCCGCACGCGGAGGCGATGAACCCGGGGAAAAGAAAATATCAAAGAGCGAAGCAGAAAAGCTTTTAAGTGCAACACCGCAAAACGACAAGTACGACTAATCTATAAATAAAAATCATCTCAAGGTAAACAATAACCCTGAGGTGATTAAATGGACTATGCAAAATACAAAAACGTCCGCAACGCGAGCTGGCAGTGTCTGCTTGATTGTAACATCAGATCATTGCCTGTGCCTATAGGCGGTATCTGCCGCATTTACGACATTGATGTTATTGATGATAGTTGCAACTATCTCAGCAAAGATGAAAGCGGTAGAATAGTCCGCATAAACTCTGATATAGTAATTGTAATCAATAATACAGAGCCGAAATCTCGTTGCAGATTTTCAATTGCTCACGAACTCGGACATTTTTTACTCGGGCATTTAGGTGATGATGTAACGCAACTCAATAGAGCACGTACGGAAGTCAAGCCTGAACTTGAAACACAAGCAGATATGTTTGCGGCACGACTGTTAGCACCCGCTTGTGTCCTGTGGGGATTGAATTTGCATACAGCAGAAGAAATATCAGAAGCATGTAATATTTCTCTGCAAGCAGCAGGCTTTCGCGCTGAGCGTATGCAAGAACTCTATAGACGTAATCGCTTTCTGACATCGCCGTTGGAGCGCAAATTATACGATCAATTCAGAGATTTTATAGAGCAGAACCGCCGATAATGGCGGTGTACATAAACGTATTGTTATAATGCACAACAAATTTCAAATCTGTATAAGGAGATATATATATATGTACTTTTTAGGTAAGCCAGTTTATGAATGGATTTACATATTTATTAGCACTTGTGCAGGCACATTTTTAGTTGTTTTTCCGTATTTTATGTTGAACTCTTGCAAAATTATGCACAAATTAAAAGACGGAAATAGAAGAGGACTATGTACTTTAGCCGGAATATTCTTCCCAATAGGAATTATCGTTGCAACTATTGTTAAAATAATTGATAAAATTAAATATAAAGAAGAATATGCTAAAGATAAGATTGAGAAATACGAAAAAGCACACATCAGCACAGGTGCAAACATCGAGCTTGTGTACTGCCCAGAATGTGGTAAGGCTTATGCTAAAGGCGAAGAGCCTTGTATGTGTAAATGCGGATATATATTTTATAAATCGTAAGGCAGATAAAAAATAAAGAACTTATTAAAATTTTGGAGGATTTTATATGGATTTATTGATTAGAAACCTAGTAACAGCAACAACGATACCCGAAAAGCCATCAATTACTGGTATCATATATATCGTTTTAATAATTCTGTTTGCAATTGCGATTAGAGTTGCTCTGATTGCCGTGCTACAGAGCATCCCAAGTTTTAGAGAACAAGGCATGGCTTTTAAATTCATTGTTTTTGTACTTGTGATTACAGCAACCGCTATAGCGATTTTTGCTGTTCCGATTGCGAAAATCGTAAGCAAAGTCAAAGCTCGTAAAGTTCCTAAAGCACCAAAGAATAGCCCACAGCCATATTCAAAACTAACAGCAGATGATATTGTATACTGCAACGAATGCGGTGCAAGTTACATAAAAGGAAATGTTCCTGACGAGTGTACCGAATGCGGAAATAAACTTAAATAAACAAAAGCTCCCGACTTTATGCCGGGAGCAAATCATATATTCAAAGGAGAAGTGATATGCCACTATACAAAACAAAAGTAAAGAAGGACGGCTTGCAACAGTATCTTGTCCGTGTAAACTATACGGATAGTTTCGGCAAGGCACATTCCCTCACAAGACACGCATACGGTCTTGCTGAAGCAAAGCAAATGGAGCAAGACATAATAAGAGAATACTGCTCTGAGAAGCCTGCTGTCACAAGAATGACAGTACAGCAATTGTACGATGAGTACATCTTAGCAAAAGAGAACGAAGTGAGATATTCATCGCTCGTAAAAATCAAAAACTGCATCTCCAAAGGCGTGTTGCCAATGTTAAGTGATAAGCAAATAGCAAAACTGACCGTAAAGCAGATGCAAGAATGGAAGAACGAAACCGCAAAGATAGGCTTTGCTCAAGCAACATTGAGAAATTATTACGGCGAATTCAGGCAGATGCTTAATTATGCAGTGAAAATGGGATACATTCCTAAAAATCCGCTGACCGTTGTCGGAAACTTCAAAGAATCGTTTGAAATTAAGCCAAAGGATAAGATACAATACTACACAGCGGAACAGTTTATCGCATTCATCGCCGAAGCGAAGAAAGCGGCACAAGAGAAAGACACAATAAACGAATGGAGCTATTATGTTTTCTTTAACATAGCGTTCTATACAGGAGCAAGAAAAGGTGAAATCTATGCATTGAAATGGTCGGATATAGAAGGGAACATCCTGCATATCCGCAGAAGTGTTGCTCAGAAATACGGTAAGGGAAACATCGAAACGCCGCCGAAAAACAAAAGCAGCTACCGAGATTTACAGATACCTACTCCGCTGATGGAAATACTCTTAGAGCAAAAGGAGCGGCAGATGCAGGACGAAAAATTCACAGAAGATTTTCGCATCTGTGGTGGAATTGATTGCATCAGAGATAGCACTGTAACAAACAAAAACGTTGAGTATGCCAACAAAGCAGACTTGCCTCACATAAGAGTACATGATTTCAGGCACACACACGCAACGTTGCTTGTCAACGAAGGTATAAACATACAGGAGATAGCGAGAAGGCTCGGACATAGTAATGTCGAGATCACTTGGAACACTTATTCTCATCTCTATCCGAGAGAAGAAGAACGTGCTGTAAGTGTACTCAATAAAATTTTTTTGAAATAATTCGTGTATTTTTCGTGTAGTAAAAAAATAAACCGCATTGTTATGCGGTTTAAACGGTATTTGGCTGGGGTGGAAGGATTTGAACCCTCGAAATGGCGGAGTCAGAGTCCGATGCCTTACCACTTGGCGACACCCCAATATTCTTTACGTTATCACTGCCGTGACAACGTAGATTATTATATCACACTGAAAAGCCGATGTCAAGCATTTTTTAAAATATTTTTTGATTTTTTTCGATTGTTCCCGTTTTTAAAATTACCTATAGTTATATTTGAAACAATTTAAACAATCCGTCAATTTTTCTCCCCCATTTTATTGACTATAAATATACCTGCGCTGACCAGTACAAGAGCAATCAGCGACTCAAGTCGGAATGCCTGCTGTGCCTCTCCGAGCAGAAGCGCAGAAAGAAGCACACCGCAAACCGGGTTCATAAAGCCGAAAACAGCGATTTTCGATACGGGGTTGTACTTTAACAGCAGGCTCCAGATCGAGTAGGCACAAGCGGAAATAAACGCAAGATAAAAAAGCATCAGTACGGCAGGCAGAGGCGATTCAGGCAGAGTTATGCTGCCGCCTGCAAGTAAGCCGATAACAGTCATGACCGCACCGCCGAGCAGAAACTGCCAGCCGCTGAGCATCATAGTGTCGGTATCTTTGGAAAAGCGTTTTATTAGCACGGATGAAATCGCATAGGCAATGGTGGAAAGAAGAATAAAGCCATCTCCGGTAAGGCTGAATCCGCTGAGCAGAGAGCGGTCAAGATTTATAACAACTATTCCCGCAGTGCCAAGCACACAGCCGATAAGCTTGAATTTTGTCAGCTTTTCAAGCCGAAAAACAAGCGATGAGATAAGTATGCACACAAACACGCTCATACCCTCAATGACGGAAGATTTCACGCCGCTTGTATTGGCAAGTCCGATATAGAAGAACAGGTACTGTAAAATCGTCTGAGTAAGGCTCAGTGCCGCCACCTTCGGCAGTTCCTTGATTTTCGGAACAAGCGGTTTTTTGTGCATTATGCTTCCTGTTATAATAACCATAATTCCTGCTGTGAAAAAACGTATCCCCGCAAAAAGTATCAATGACATTGGTTGTGAAGTGTCAACGCTAAAAAGCCCGTAACCGATTTTTACGCAGGGAAAAGCACTGCCCCACAAAGCAGAGCAGAATATTGCGAGAATTGCGGCTATCCAAGTTTTTGTCAGAATATCGGCTTTCATAATGACCTCGTTATATGCACAAAATAAGCGGTGTATCTTCGGCACAAACGCACAGACATACCGCTATATATTTTATCACTCTGAAAGAACAAGGTCAATACTGTTTTTTCTGATATTCCGACAGCGTTGCGGAACGCACAGCATCATCGGGAATGTTATCTGCTGAGCCGCATTGCAATCACCGATATATCGTCGCTCTTTTCGTCACCGGCATAGAATCTGGCGGTATTGGCGACTTCTTTAGAGAATTCCTTAAGGTCGGGCTGTTTATCCATCTCCCTGTAAAGCCATTTCTCGTTCAGCTCTGCACCGTCGCTTGTCATAACTATCATATCCCTGCTTCCTATCGTAAACGTTCTCCTGTCGTATACAGGCTCGTCCTTTACTCCTATCGGCAAGCCCTTACAGCCTATGGTGACAAAGCGGTTTCCGCACTTGATATAAGTGTTGGCACTGCCTGCCTTGTATAAGTCAATCTTTCCGCTGTAAAGATCGACAGCGCATATTTCAAGAGTAGCAAAACTCTCATCGGAGGATTTGCACACAAGTGATGTATTTATCACGCTGATTGCCGCCTCTACTCCGACACCTGCCTGCAAAAGACGTATGAGCATAGCGCAGGCAAACGATGAGTCCACTCTCGCCCTGCCGCCGCTGCCCATACCGTCCGATAATACAACATACGCCGTACCGTTCTTATCTATGAAGCTCTCGTAATAATCGCCGCAGGCAGTACCCTCCGTCTTGCTTATCTGACATATTTCAACATCAAGCGTGTAGGTGGTTCCTGAAAAAAGACTCAGCTTACACGCCCCCCCGACACGGCTCAAGGTCGGCAAATCAAAGCGGCGGCGGAAAGCAAGCGTCATAGCCTCGCATATATCCTGCTTTGATGCGAAAAAACCGGTATCGGAATATGCCTCGACAAACATTCTTCCCTGCTCGCCAAGCTCCACATTCACTGCGTCTGCATCTTCACAGCCGAGCTTCGACAACACATTGCTGGCGGTTTTGTTGTACTGAGGCTCAATCTCTCCGCTGTTTTCAATCTCATCGGATAACTGCGAGAGAATCTGCTCCGTTGCCGATAGCTGAGCCGTCAGGATATTACGCATACGGGCAATTCTTCGTTTTTCCGTACTGCTCGCCACATAAACATCACACAGCCTGCGGATTTTGTCAATCAGCTCCTGCTTTTTAGGGCATCGTTCGCTTAAAGGCTCCGAAAAAGCATCCGGATCGGCACTTTCTCCCGACTTTACCATATTCGTAATCTTTGCAAACTGTTTAATGCTGTCGCCGTACTCCTTGCCCCAGCATTGCATATTATACCTGCACTTACGGCATATTTCGTCACAGGCTGTATTGTACACCCAGCTTATATCGCTTCCTATATTATTATCCAGCTTTTCGGCAGTGATACCGACCGTTCTTCTTACCTCGGCAATCGCTCCTCCGGCAAATTTCAGCCGTTTTGAAAACAGTTTTCTGACGCTGTTTTCGCCCGCTTTAACTCTGGCAATATCGCCCTGCTCGGCTGTAAGCTTTGCCGGTAACAGCATAAAGACCGCCGATGACATGAATATGCAGGCAACAACGGCGAGCTTTGAATTATCCATTCCGAACAGCGCAGTGCCAAGCGTTGCGGTCAGCACAAATCCTCCTGCGGCACTCAGCTTTCTTCCGCCGCTGAACATACCTCCGACAGCCGCCGCAGGAGCAACAACAGCCGCAAGAAAAGCATAGTCGGCTGTGGCAACCGCACACCCGAGCGCAGACACCGCACCGCACACAGCACCTGCTCCACTGCCGTACTTCATAGCACTGCAAAGGGAAAGGCAGGATGCGAAAATTATTCCTATATTGAAGATGCCGACGCTGTAATGCGACAGTATGCCGGATACTATAGCACATCCGCCCAGAACACAGATAAAGCTGAGAGGATCACTGCGGACGGTTATCTTTGCTATCTCACGCTTTTCTGCAAGCCGTGACAAGCGTAAAGCAACAACCGCACCCCCGCCTGCCATGACCGAAAGAATGATGCAGTTCATCACCTCGCTTACGGTAGATGATGTGAGAAAATTTGCCGCAAAGACAGAACCTGCCGCTGTGACAGCCGATACTATCTCAGACACGGCTGATTTTCTGCGTGAAACTATCATACGGATGGCAACAACGGAAAGCAGAGCCGATGTAACAGTAACGCCGTCGGTATAATTACCGCCGAGAATATAGCCTGCCACGCTTCCCACAAATGCGCTGATACAGTCGATTCCGCTCATAGCCGCCGCAAACGATGCCGCAAACGGCGATGGCTTTCCGAGCACCGTACTCATTGAAATTACCGCCGCCGCTATCATTACAGCCGTACATCTTATTACCGAATGTTCACGGATATCTATCTTATCCTTTGTTACTGCCCTTGACATTTCAAACTTCCTTTCGCAATCAGACATCAGTCACCGACTATGTAATTATTTTACAGTTGTCCGACAGCGTTTTTTGTCGCAACGGGTAATGATATTACGCAAAAGAAAGGAGGTGCTGTCGTTTACGGTATAATGCGATTCCAAGCGATTATTTTCGGTAAGATTTTCTGCTGAGCTCCCTCATAAACAACACCGAAAGGTTGTGATTGTTATTTGTTTATATTTACAATTTTTGTTGTCTAACATTCACAAAAGCGATTGTAAAAGCTTGATTTTGTACAATAAAAATATTAATCTAATAATAAGGAATTATTTCTTGATGCAAGAACAGGAAGTCAACACAAGAAACAGAACAACATAATAAGAAAAACGGGGTGAACTATCGTGAAAAAACTTACTAAAGCAACAGCACTGATCTTATCTGCACTTATGCTATTCGGCTGTGCAGGTAACTCCGTGCAGAGCAGTGCAGGAGATACTACTCCGCCTTTGGAAAATTCGGTTACTGACAGTAAAAATGAAAGCTCGGCTACAGAAAACAGCTCTGCAACTGATAATACAAGCAAGGAAAGTGAAGAAAACCTTGTAAAGAATATCGAGGGGTATCAGACGTTTTCTTACGATAAGGACAAATACGAGATTACAAACGAATACATATATTCTAACACATATCGTCCCATATATAGTATGTATCTTCCTGTTGAGCCGAATCTTGATGACTTGTATAAAGAAACGATAGACGTTAAATCATCGGAACTTGTAGCGTTGAAGTGCAGAGTTGTAGGAGACAGTTATGTTATCAATGACGGTAAATGCGGTGAAACGTTGATTATGAAGCCGTTTTTATCTTTAATCTACACGCCTGTTGTTATAGAAGAAGTTGTCGATTCCAATAACGGAAAATGCTTGTATAATAAAGGGGATATATTATATATCCGTGAATCTTATCGTATAACAGAACAGTATAACGACAGAAGCTTAAATTTTGTGCAAAAAGAGGAAGAAAATCTGAAAGCTCATTTTGAAAATAAGTCAGGTGAGTTTGACAGCAGTAAACACAGTGAAATTGATAAAAAATATTATGACGGGCAAATGGAATATTACAACGCTTTAAGGAGTGCAAACGGGAAATATATACAAACAACGTGGAATCCTGTTTTTTTGCAAAAGGGTCAATCTTATCTGATTTTTGCCGACAATGATACTACTGCAAATGAAGTTGACGGAAATATTTACAATAGTGCTTATCCTATCGTTTTTGATTTAGAACAAAGCAAACCGTCTGTATTTAAATCAGAAAAGGAAGACGACGGAGTGTTCACTGCAAGCTATGCATACCGTTATCAGTGGAAGATACTTAAAGAAAAGTACGGGGAGCATTTCAAAAGCGATATAAAGAATTAATAAGAACGCACTTTCGGGAACGCACAGTCAAGTGCGTTCTTTTTTTGCGAGGTTTATAAAAGGAAAGTGAGTTTCAGTGACACAAAGTCACACTGTGTCATAAAATGTAAAGGGTACCCGAATAAAAAATACTTTCAAGGAGGAAAAACAATGGCAACATTCACAAACGTTGCTACCCTTTCGTATAACGGCACGGTAGTAAATTCAAACGTAACAACAGGCGAGATACAGCAGACTCTTGCCGCAACGAAGCATTCCCTTGCAACGACCTACAAGCAGGGCGACACTCTGACCTATATTGTGAATATTGTGAACACGGGAAACACAGCGTTTACAAATCTTACGTTAACCGATAATCTCGGCGGTTACACCTACGGTGCAGGAACAGTGTATCCTCTGGCATACGGCGGAGATATACGCTATTATATCAACGGCGCATTGCAGACAGCTCCTGCCGTAACGGCAGGTCCGCCTATGACAATAACGGGAATAAACGTTCCCGCAAACTCGGAGGCACAGATAGTATACAACGCCATAGCAACGGCTTATGCTCCGCTCAATATTGAAGGCAGTATAACCAACAGCATCTCGATAACGGGTGACGGCATTACAGAACCTATCGCCGCCACAGAAACAGTAAATGCCGCAACCGCTCCTGCGCTTGATATTGAAAAGTCGCTCAGCCCGACAATAGTAAGCGAGAACGGTCAGATAACCTACACCTTTACTGTTACGAACAAGGGCAACACCGCTGTCACACAGGCAGACGATATTGTTCTGCGTGACGTATTCAACCCGATACTGAAAAATATCGGAGTAACCTACAACGGCACCGTTCTCAGCAATACCAGCTACACTTACAATGAGGCTACAGGCGTGTTTGAAACTACAGCAGGCGCTATAGAAGTACCTGCGGCAACATTTGCGACAAACACAGACGGTACGGTTTCAATTACTCCCGGTACGGCAGTAATTACGGTTACGGGCAATATCTGAGCAAAGCACGGATAAACACACATCGTCCGCTGTATGACAATCAAAAAGCAATAGATATGAGGCGGTACGGCAAATGTCGTGCCGCCTGTTCGTTATCAAAACATAAAAACAAAGAACTCCGGCTGTTACACCGGAGTCCTTTGCTTTGGGGAAATATATATGAAAATCGAAGATAGCAATTTAATCTGTCAGCTTGTTTGCTTTTCTGTTTCCTCGCTGACTGTGGTTATATAATAATGCTTGTTCGTGAAATTAAAAGAATAGTTTTGTGTAAATTAGATGAAAAGTGAAGATGAAATTTGTCAAACTTTCACAATTCTACATTATTACACCGCCGCCGAGTACAATATCGCCGTCATAGAACACAACGTGCTGTCCCGGAGTTACCGCTCTTATCTTTTCATCAAACACGACCCTGACCGTATTTCTGTCTTGCGGATATACGGTACACGGCTGTTCAGTCTGCCTGTAACGTGTCTTTGCCTTGCATTTAAACTCGCTTTCGGGATATTCAAACGCTATCCAGTTAAGATTATCTGCATACAGCGTATCGGTAAAAAGAAGCTCGTTACTGCCAAGCGTTACGGTATTATTATCGGCATTTTTTCCGATAACATACATCGGTTTACCAAATCCTGTGCCTATTCCTCTCCTCTGTCCTATCGTGTAAAATATAACGCCCTTGTGCCTGCCTATAACGTTGCCGTTTTCATCGAGAAAATCGCCGTCGGGGTAGGTACCGCCCGTATAACGCTCGATAAAGCCGGCATAATCGCCGTCCGGCACAAAGCATATATCCTGACTGTCGGGCTTGTCGCTGTTGATAAGTCCGCTGTCAGCCGCAATATGCCTTATCTCGTCCTTTGTCATTTCACCGAGAGGGAAAACGCTTGCGGCAAGCTGTTGCTGGCTTAATCGGTACAGCACATACGACTGATCCTTTGCGTTGCTTGTGCCGTCTGCGTTGATCGCTTTCTTCAAAAGCCATCTGCCGCTTTTTTCATCGTAACAGCTGCGTACATAATGACCTGTGGCGATGTGATTTATGCCCTGCTTTTTCACCGCATCGAGCAGTGCGCCGAACTTTATGGTTTCGTTGCACTCTACGCAGGGGTTAGGCGTTCTTCCCGAAAGATAGCTCTGTACGAAACTTTTCTGTACCGTATCGGAAAACAAATTCCTCATATCAAGCAGATAATGAGGTACGCCGAATTTTGCCGCTATTGCTTTTGCGTCCTCGATGTCGCTTGCCGAACCGCAAAGTCCGCTGTCGTCCGTTCCTCTGCTGTCGTGCAGTTTCAGCGTATAACCGCTGACCTCATATTTATCCTTTAACAGCACAAGAGCCACCGAGCTGTCCACTCCGCCGCTCATCGCTATCGCTAATTTTTCTGCCATAATGTTATGTCCTCTGATATTATAATTTACCGCCGCTGTGTTTTCACGGCGGCGGTGCTGATGCAATAATTTAATTTTCTTCACTGCCTGCAAGCTGTGATGGATGCTTTTTGAAGAAGTCAACTCTCGGCTCAAGGAACTTAAGCTGATGCTCGCTTTCACCCTTGCAGAAGTAATCCATTCCTTCAAACACATGATCCCAACTCCAGAAGTCCTCGCCGAATCCGAGATACTCTCTGAGCATCTCCGTACCCTCGGGAGCGAGGGGGTGCAGAAGAAGTGCGGCTGTTCTTATATAGTGGAACACATTGATAAGCGTCTTTTTACGAAGCTCGTTATCATCTGCCGCATCAGCCTCACGGCTGAGCTTTGACCATACCTTGCTCGACTTTCTTACAAGCGAGTCAAGCACATAAGTCACCTGGTGGAACTCAAACTTATACATATAACGCTCATATTCAAGAATAGCCTTTTCGCACTCTGCGATAACGTCCGCATCGGGTGTGCCTACGGGCATCTTGCCGTCAAAATACTTCTGAGCGTAATAGAAACAGGAACGTATAGCTCTGTTGAACACGTTTGAAAGCAGGAAACCTTCCTTTACAACAGGGTCGTTGTCCTCAGGCTTTGCATCGGGGTTATAGGGCTTGGGCTGGAAGCTGACGCTCCTTGTGCCGAGACCCAGTCCTAGCCAGTGCATACGGAGCTGTTCGGCTGTATAGTAGTTCAGCAGATCCGCCGCCATAGGAGGCTTTATTGAGCCGCTACTGCTTGCTTTCTTGTCAAGGAACAGAATGTGGTTGTTTGCAACGAGGATAGGAAGCTGCATTTCGCCGTCCTCAGGGTCGGAGGTTATCTCGCCCTTTTTCAGCGCCATGAACATTGCCATTTCCGCAACACCGTAGAAGTAGATGTTATCCGAGCCGATAAACTGATATACCTGTGAATCCTTTGAGCACCAGTAATCCTTGTAATGCTCCATATCAATACCCTTGCTCTTGAGATAAGCGCAGGTAAATGAGATAGGCGCCCAGAGCGACTCAGGCCATACCCATACGGTAAGTCCCTTTTCATCCTCAAGGTCGGGAGCCTTTACGCCCCACTCAATATTACCTGTAAGTCTGAACGGAACAAGCGTCTTGCCCGTTCTGAAACGCAGACCGTGATGTGCCATGATCTCCGTTGCCGCATCACGCTCGTCAAGCGTGTCGAAGCATATCGTGAACGAAGGCTTTTTCGGGTCGTCCGTCAGCGTATGATGTGCAAGCAGATCCTTTATCTTCTCATAATCCTCACGCAGCTCTTTCTTGATATGAACAACGGGCGGTTCAAGGAACTCGCCGATAGTCTTTGAAACAAGAGAACGGACATTCGGCATCTTCTTTATTCTGTCAACATATTCACCGAGCAGCTTTGTGTACTCGGTAAGGCGGAAGTACCAGTTCACGACGTCACGCATTACCGGTGTTTCGCCTGTCAGCGTGCTTTTGGGGTCAATAAGGCTTGAAGGCATATACTGGTGTCCGAGATCGCACTCGTCAGCATAGCCCTTTTCCGACTGACAGCCGAGAACGGGGCATTTGCCTATTACCTGTCTGCCGTTTAAGAATACGCCCGCCTTTTCGTCATAGAACTGCGAGGTGGTGATTTTTTCAAGCTGACCGTTTTCGTACAGCCTTCTGATAAATTTGTCGGATACTACGTTGTGTATCTTTGCAGGCTCATCCAGTGCGGATGCACCGAACAGGTCAAGGCTTATATCATAATCTCTGAGCGTTTTTTCCTGGCTCTCGTGATTTTTCCTTACAAAATCCTCAATAGTACCGTCAAACTCTCCGCTTTCCTTCAGCTTTCTGTAGCTTTCTGCTATAGGCGAGCCGTAGCAGTCTGTACCCGATACGAAAATTACGTTATCCTTACCGATACGGTCACGCAGGAATCTTGCGTATGTATCCGCAAATACGAACACACCGCCGACATGGCCGAAATGAAGCTGTTTATTACCGTAAGGCATACCGCCTGTGATTACCGCTCTTTTCGGGAAGGACGGTCTGTTATCCTTTGACGGCTTGTTGCTTTTATAATTATTATTATTTTTGTTGCTGTTTTCCAATTTCAACACTCCTCGATGAAGTTTATACAATTTGATAGAATTTATTGTATCACATATCAGCGGAAAATGCAATAAATTTGTGCGATTTTAGGCGTAACGCCGAAATTCGTTGTGCTAAGAAAGACAAGTACAGGCAGGTGCGGCTCAAAACCGAAAAAACCGTGTCGGATATGCTCATTTTTCAGCGAATCTTCTTGATTTTTGTATACAAATGTGGTATACTGAATTTATATTATATCCCCGAAAAAATATTGTGTGATACGTTTTGATTTGAGAAAATTTTCAGTATTATTTTAATTTGATTTATAGGAGGGAGACTTATCTGTGGAAAATAAAAGCGGCAGAAAAAATGTTGCCTTCTGTATCGGAGATCTTGAAGGCGGAAAAATGCTTTTACAAGGCTTTTGTAAAGTACTCGGCGATAATCTTATAAATGTACATATCTTCAACTGCTGTACCTGCTTCTACGATGGAGCGCCGCATAATATAGGTCAGACAAACATCTTCACTCTGCCTAACTATGATATTCTTGATATGCTTGTCATTGTTCCTTTTTATCTGAGCAGCAGCGAAGAAGTGATACGGCATACTATCGAACGTGCGGTAGAAAAGAACGTACCCGTGCTGACAATCGGAAAGCAATACGATTACCCCAACTGCTACTGCATAATGCCCGACTACCGTCGCCAGATAGAGATGATAACAAATCATCTTATAGAAAGACACGGCATAAGAAAGCTGAATTTTCTGGGAGGATTCAAGAACCACTTTACCAGTGACGAACGTCTTGCGGGCTTCCTTGACGCACTCAAAAGCCATAACATACCGATAGAGCCGTCAAGAATATATTACGGCAATCTGTGGAGCGCCCCTGCAATTCAGCAGGTGGAAAAGATGAACGAGGACGGCAATCTTGACTGCGGAGCAATTGTCTGTGCAAACGATACAATGGCATCGGCTGTTATGATAAAGCTGTCTGAACTGGGCTTTGATATGCCGGGCGAAATTGCCGTCACCGGAATGGACGGTACAGACGAGGCCAACGGATATATCACGACCGCAAAGATACTCGCCGACAAAGCCGGCGAGGAGGCCGCCAATATCGTGGCTAATCTTCTTCTCAGAGGCAAGAAGCCTGCAAAGCTCGGCATAATTCCGCCAAGCATAATTTACGGTATATCCTGCCGCTGTACGAATATGCAGAACGCCCTTGATATTCTGCCGAAGCAAAGGCACGATCTGTTCGAAGAACTATATGACGCAAGGCGTTTTTCGATAAGAACTGCGGCTATTGCGCAGGAGCTTGCAAACTGCTCTACATTTGACGATGCAAGCAAGAATATTTCGGCGACGCTTTCGAGAATATGGTGCAACAATTCCTGGATATGTATCTGCAAGGACTTTATGGAAAGTTCGCTTGTGAACGATTCGATTGACGATGTTGAAAACAACTGTCCCATACACATACACGGCTACTGCGATACTATGAAGTGCTTAGCACGATGCACAGATAAGAAGCCGCAGAGCGAAACCGAATTTCCCACTTCTGAAATGCTCCCCGACTTCTACGAAATGTCCGACAAAAGCAAGTTCATTTTGTACACGCCTATTCACATAAGGGATAACACGCTTGGATACCTTGCGTTCAATTTCTATCCATGGAGCAGTATGAACTATCTGCTGAACTTCCTCACTATGGCAATGTCACAGCTTTTAGAATCGGTACGCAGGCAGAACGAGCTGTACGCATACGCAAAGAAGATCGATATGCTCTATATCACCGATCCGCTCACCTCGCTGTACAACCGCAGAGGCTTTTTCAGAATATACAACGATTATGCCGAGGACGGAGTTAAGGATGACTGTATGGTCATTTCGGTGGATCTTGACAATCTGAAGCTGATAAACGACAACTTCGGACACAACGAGGGCGACAACGCTATTCTCACTATGGCAAACGCACTTAAGTCCGCCGCAGACGAGAACGATATATGCGCACGCTTCGGCGGCGATGAATATGTCGTATTCGGCAAAGCCAAGGGTGAATACGAGATGAATGCGTATATCGACAAGGTCAACGAATATCTTTCGGAATACAACCTGACAAGCAAAAAGCCGTACAATGTACACTGCAGCTTCGGCGGATGTATTGTGCCGAAAGGCTCAAAGCTCCATATAGACTATTATATAAATAAAGCCGACTCGAAGATGTACGTTGAAAAGGAATCGCATAAGAGAACAAGAATGCTGCATGACTACAGCAAGAATAAGCCTCAGACCGACGAGTAACATAAAACAGCAAGACCGCCTTTCCGGCGGTCTTTTTATGTAAAACGCATATAATCCGGCGTTTGTGCGGCAAAATACTATAAAATTATGTCGATTGACTTTTTTATGCAACAGTTGTATAATAAAATAAATGTGGCTTACAGCAAAAGTATGATATGGCATTTTGAAATTAAGGAGCTGAACTTTTGAACAAGACCGAAATACTTCTGTCGTGTATGTTTCTGAACGACAGCGAAGAAATGATAAAGCGTTCTCATATCACCTCGGACACGGTTATAATAAATCAGTGCAATGAGGACGGATATAAGGAAGAGCATATCGGCGATGCATTTGTCCGTACTTTTTCGGTAAAGGAGAGAGGGCTGACTAAAAGCCGTAACCTCGCCATATCTAAATCCGTTGCCGACGTGTGCATTATCTGCGATGATGACGAGGTGTTCTCGCAAGGGTACGAAGAAGCGGTGCAGGAGGCTTACAGCAGTCTTCCGCAAGCGGATATTATCATATTCGATATGGCGCAAAGACCTCATAAATGGGGTGACAGCATAAAGAAACTCGGCTACAGGGATATTATGAGCGTAAGCTCGTGGCAGATAACGTTCAGACGTGAAACACTCCTCGCCAAAGGCATTCGGTTTGACGAAAACATGGGTGCAGGCTCAGGCAATGGTGCGGAGGAGGAATTCAGATTTCTGACGCAGTGCCGTAAGGCAGGCCTGAAAATATATCACTACCCCTATGAGCTGGCAACGGTGGCTCAGACGCAATCTACTTGGTTCAAGGGCTTCGACAGGGAATTCTTTGTGAACCGAGGAAATACGACAAGATATATAATGGGGCTTCCCTTGTCCGTTCTCTATGCCGCATATTACGCTTTCGCCAAAAGAAAACAGCTGACGGACATAAGTATGTTCAAGGCGTTTTCATATACGCTCGCAGGAATAAAGGAAAACAGACTTAATAAACTGAAAAAAGGTAACAATTAATGGAAAAGATACTGAGTATAATTATCCCGTCTTACAACAGCAAGCCTTTTCTGGCAAAATGCCTTGATTCGCTCCTGTGCGAATGTACGGACAGGCTCGACATAATCGTTGTAAACGACGGCTCTACAGACGGTTGCGAACAAATCGCAGAAGAATATATTGCAAAATACCCCGCCTCAATAAGCCTTATAAATAAAGTCAACGGCGGTCACGGCTCCGGTATTAATGTCGGCAGTGAAAAGGCTGTCGGCAAATATCTTAAAGTTCTTGACGCTGACGACTGGTTCCTTACCGAGAATATACCGGAGTTTATAAAGGCGCTTGAAAATACGGATGCCGATGTTGTGCTGACACCTCATCATACGATAAACATTTCAAACGGCGAAGTAAAAAGCTGGCGTTGCTTTCCGCCGCAGTTTGGCAGAATATACACAATGGACGAGGTAATGTCGCAGTGGAAAAACTTCGACCGCAGCCTTACGTTCCACGGCATAACCTACCGTACCGATTTTTATAAAAACGAAGGAATAAAGCTCAGCGAAAAGGTGTTCTACGAAGACCACGAATACGCCACTTTCCCTTGCAGTAAGGCAAAGAGCATACTTCCGCTCGATCTTTTCATATATGAATACCGCATCGGCGATGTGACGCAAAGCGTTTCTGCCGCAAATCAGCTTAAGCGCATAGGTCATACCGAAACCGTACTAAAACGTATGACCGCCGAGGGCAAGAGCTTTACGGGTGCGGCGGCGCTCTACTGTGCAAAGAAAACACATCTCCTGCTGCTGAGCTTCCTTGTTACCTCGCTTTTGTGCGATAAAAACAGGAAAGCAGGCAGGCAAAGAGCCGATGAAATGATGAGCTTTATGGATAAGGAATACCACGAAGTTTATGAGATGAGCAAAAAGCATTGCAAGATACTGAAAACACTCAACAGATTGCATATAGGTCTTACCGGATACAACAGAATTCTTAACTCAAAGCTCTATAACAAAGTAAGACACAACAAGAGCTTTGATTGACGGAGGTATAAATGACACTTGTTCGCAAGGATAAAACAGGCGGATTTCTTGAAGTAAGGCACTACAAGGATCTGCTCATCCAGCTCGTTTCACGAGATCTGAAGCTGAAATACAGACGCAGTGTACTGGGATACGTCTGGAGCGTACTCAATCCGTTGCTTATAATGCTCGTAATGTACGTTGTATTCTCGAAACTGTTCGACAGAAACATACCAAACTTTCCTGTTTATCTTCTTGTCGGCAGAACTATGTATGATTTCGTCGTCGGCGCAACAAACAAGGCGATGGACGGTATAACCTCGAACGCCGCACTGCTTAAAAAGACCTATGTTTCAAAATATATGTTCCCGCTTGCAAAGGTCACAAGCTGTATGGTCGATTATGTGCTGTCGCTTGGCGCACTGCTGATAGTCCTTATCTTCACAGGCTCGCCTTTCTACTGGACGATGCTTTTATTCCCTCTTATAACGCTCGAAGCGTATATATTCGCCTGCGGAATGGGATTCTTCCTCGCTCAGATGCACGTTTTCTTCCGTGACACAAGATATATATACAATGCGTTTACGACGGCGTGGATGTACGCATCGGCGATATTCTATCCGGTTGACATTCTTCCGAACTGGCTGAAGTTCATAGTTGAGAATCTCAATCCGCTTTATATCTACATCAAGCAGTTCAGAGATATCGCTTATACAGGTTGCATCTCTGATATGAAAACAATTATCCTCGGTGTTGCATATGCCGCACTCTTCTTTGTACTTGGTACTGTTATCTTCAGAGATAAGCAGGACAAGTTTATTCTGTATATCTGACGGAGGTATCGGTTTGGAAGATTATATCATAGACGTAAACAATGTGACCGTCCGCTTCAATAAGGCGAACATGAAAGTTGACAATATAAAAGAATATGTAGTGAGATTACTCCGCCGTGAACTGATGTTTCAGGAATTCATTGCACTGAAGGATATCAACCTTCATGTAAAAAAAGGCGAGGCGTGGGGGCTTGTCGGCACAAACGGTGCAGGAAAATCCACACTTCTTAAAGTAATCAGCCGTATTCTCAAACCCTACAAGGGAACTGTAGATGTAAAGGGTTCTGTTGCCGCACTTATTGAACTTGGCGCAGGTATTGATCCCAATATGACCGCAAGGGAGAATATTTTCCTCAACGGAACGCTTCTCGGCTACAAAAAGGATTTTATACAGGAAAAGTTCGATGAAATAGTCGAATTCTCCGAGCTTCAGGACTTCCTTGATTCGCCCGTAAAGAATTTCTCATCGGGTATGAAAGCAAGGCTCGGCTTCTCGATAGCGACATCGGTACAGCCCGATATACTTATCGCAGACGAAATTCTCTCGGTAGGCGATGTCCGCTTCAAGAAGAAATGCTCGGAGCGTATGCAGAATATGCTTTCAAACGGCACTACTCTGCTGTATGTTTCGCACAATATGAAGTCTATCGAACAGCTTTGCGACAAGGCACTGTGGCTCGACCACGGAGTACCCGTAATGCAGGGCACTGCAAAAGAAGTATGTGCCGCATATAACAAGAAAATGGGTGTCTGACCGCCGACCTTTACCGGCTGCCGCAGGAGCTTAGAAGACTCTTGCGACAGCTTTTTTTGCGACCGGTTTATCCGGCATTATCAAAACGCAAATATTACCGTAAAATCACAGGCATTTAACCTGCTTTATTGTGCATTACTACTAATGCGTAAAACGGCTTAAATTCTTGACAAACAGCCGCTTTCGTTGTATAATAATATGAAGTTTGCTTTACGCTTTGAATAAAATTTCTTTACAGGAATTTTTCAGTCTGTCGATAAACCTATATTTTTAATAATACGGGGTTTGGGGCGTAGCCCCAAGGCAGGTCGCAGGGACGCCAGTCCCCGTATTCACCCCCTTTCCGGGGGAAAGGGGGCAGGGGGATAGGGATAATAAATCAGAAGTTAATTTCAAAAACAGACTTTTTCTACAATCTACAAAATTTCTTTACAGAAATTTTTATCTTTATTTTTTCTTTACCCGATTCAATGCGTATCCGTTTTGACGGCTAATAATTATCACGGTGGTGAAAACTTGGAAGAACAGCTTTCAGAAAAAGAACTTGCCGACCTTAAAGCAAAGGAACTTGACATACTCGTAAAATTCGACAGGATGTGCAAGGAGAACAATTTACGCTATTTTATTACAGCGGGAACGCTTCTCGGTGCGGTAAGGCACAAGGGCTTTATCCCGTGGGACGATGATATTGACGTTGTAATGCTCAGGAAGGATTTCAACAGATTGAACCGTGTCTGCAGTAAGGCATTACCTGAAGGACTTTTTCTGCAGGACAAGAAGAATGACAAGGGTTACCCGTTCCACTTTGACAAGATAAGGCTTGACAACACTGAGGTCATCGACCCGTTCCTTGAAGGCGTAAATATGCACAAGGGTATTTATATAGATGTTTTCCCTGTGGACAAGTGTCCCGAAAACAATAAACTGGCACAATTCATGTTCAAATGGGTAAGCACGACATCTTATGCGCTTATAGCAAAGCAGAACAAGGATTTTGACTTTGACTATACAAAAAAATCGGCCCGTATGCTTTATCACTTTATGATAAAGATGCCGAGAGGCTTTGTTATTGCGATGCGTGACTTTGTTGTCGGTATCTTCAATGTATTCTGTTCTGGCAAAAAGCTGTGTACCGTAAGCGGTGCACACGGCTTCCCCAGAGAAACATATAAAAGCGAATGGTTTGAGGAGAAGATAATGCTCCCGTTTGAGAGCGGCGAATATCCCGCACCCAAAGGGTATGACAGTCTTCTTACCAATATGTACGGAGACTATATGAAGCCTCCGGAGGAAAATGACAGGGAAGGTCACTTTACCGGCATTGAAAGCTGAAACAGTGATCTGTGTATATAAACTCAACTGAAAGGAAAACCTATATGAAAAGAGTAATTACTTACGGAACATTTGACCTGCTCCACTACGGTCATATTGAGCTTCTCAAAAGAGCAAAGGCACTCGGAGATTATCTTATCGTAGTGCTTTCAACAGATGAATTCAACTGGAACGAAAAGCAGAAGAAGTGCTATTTCAGCTACGAGATAAGAAAGCAGCTTCTTGAAGCTATCCGCTACGTTGATCTGGTTATCCCCGAAACCTGCTGGGATCAGAAGATAAGCGACGTAAAGGAATACCACGTTGACACATTCGTAATGGGCGACGACTGGAAGGGAAAGTTTGATTTTCTCAAGGAATACTGCGAGGTAGTTTATCTGCCCAGAACACCCGAAATTTCAACTACGCAGATAAAGCACGACCTTAGCGACAAGTAATATAAAGATAAACAGACAGTCGCATGATTTCACGGAGGAACTAAAATGAGCAACCCCTTTACCTACGCCAATAAGGTACGCAAAAAATTCAAGGATCCTTACTGGGTAGCGAAAAACAAGTATATAACCTATTATGAGCAGTTACCGATAGACGAAAAAGTGATACTGCTTGAATCGCAGACCGCTACAAAGATCAGCGGTAACCTGTTCTATATTCTGAAATATCTTTTGACAGATGAAAAATACGCCGGATATACGGTTTACCTTTCATCTTGGGGAAGATATGTAAAAAGCATAACGGCTATTCTTGAACACTACGGATTCGAAAACGTAAACATTGTTGTTTATGCTTCCGATGATTATATGCGTCTGCTTGCAAGCGCAAAATATCTGATAAACGACGCTACCTTCCCTAACTACTGGATAAAGAAAGAGGGACAGGTATATATAAACACATGGCACGGCACACCGCTCAAAGCCATGGGACGCAAGGTGCATAACGATGTATTCTTCGGAAACGTTCAGAAGAACCTTGTAAATGCAGACTATCTGCTTTACCCCAACATCTTTACGAAAGACGTAATGATAAGGGACTATATGCTTGAGAATATTTCTTCAAATTCCTATATACTCTGCGGTTATCCGAGAAACACAGTATTCTTCGACAGGGACGCAGAGAAAAAGATAAGAGAAGAACTTGAAATCACCGACAAGAAGATATACGCATATATGCCGACATGGAGAGGTACAGTTGACAAGGTCGGCATATCGAAAAACGATGCATATCTTATGTATTACCTTTGCGAGCTTGACAAAAGACTTACCGATGATGAGATATTCTATATCAACATCCACCCTATGGCAATGCACGCCAAGAATACGGCGGAAGTCAGCAAACTAAAGCATATAAAGAACTTCCCTGCAGAGTATGAAACATACGACTTTTTAAATATCGCAGACGTTCTTGTTACAGACTATTCAAGCGTATTCTTCGATTACGCCTGCACACGCAAAAAAGTGGTGCTTTTCCCGTATGATAAAGACGAATATCTCTGTGACAGAGGTATGTACATGGATATGGACGACCTGCCCTTCCCCCAGGTATTTGACCTTGACGCTCTTGTAGACGAGCTGAGAAGCGAAAAAAACTATGACGATGCAGAGTTCGTAAAGACATACTGCACATGGGACAGCAGTAACGCTACTGCACAGCTTTGCGACAGAACAATACTCGGTATAGATACAGGACTTACAGTAGCGCCCGTTCCGAACAACAGCAAGGAAAACGTGCTGATATATGCCGGCAACCTTGACAAGAACGGTATAACCACGTCGCTCAGATCCCTTATGAAAAATATTGACCTTGACAAGCGAAACTACTATATTTCATTCTGTCAGGGAAAAGCAAAAAGACACGGCGAACAGCTTGCAACATTCAGTGATAAGGTAAACTTCTTCGCAGTAGCGGAATACTTCAACCTTACAGCCACAAACAAGACCGTAAACAAGCTGTACAAGGAACACCTTGTTTCTACGAATCAGTATATCAAATCGCTCGGAAAGCGTATCGAACAGAACTTCCTGCGTTCATACGGCAATGCAAAGTTTGACAGGGTTATTCAGTTCTGCGGATATGAGGACGAGATGATTCTGCTCTACAGTCAGTTCAAAGGTCAAAAGACAATATGGGTGCATAATGATATGCTTGCCGAAATCAAGACAAGAAGCAACCAGAGAAAAGACCTTCTTGAATATGCTTACCACACTTATGACAACGTTGTTGCGGTAACCGATGATATTGTCGCACCTACTCAGATACTTGCAGGTAAGGACAAGAAGATCAACATAGTAAAAAACACTATCGACTACAAGACGATCCTTGCAAACAGCGAACAGCCTATAGCCCTTGACCCCACCACAAAATGTTCTGTAGAGCCTGAAAAGTTCTATGAGATAATGCAATCGGACGCAAAGAAATTCATAAATGTCGGTCGTTATTCGCCCGAAAAGGGTCACGACAGACTTATAGACGCTTTCTATAAGCTCTGGCAGAAGGATAACAGCATATATCTTATAATAATGGGCGGCAACTCAAGAGCAAAAAAGTACGAAGAGCTTATTGAAAAAGTAAACGAAATGGGTCTTTCCGAAAATGTAATTCTTCTGCTTTCGGTAAGCAACCCTTATCCTATAATCAAGGCGTGCGACGGATTTATATTAAGCTCGCTGTATGAAGGCTTCGGTCTTGTACTTGCAGAAGCGGATATCCTCGGTATTCCGATAGTATCGACCGATATTACGGGTCCGAGAACATTCATGAAGAAATACGGCGGTACTCTTATAGAGAATTCCGACGAGGGTGTATACAAGGGATTACAGATGTTGTACAACGGTGAAATCAAGCCGATAAACGTTGACTATGAAGCATACAACCGTGAATGCGTAGCAGAGTTTGAAAAGCTGTTTGAATAATTTAATAATTTACCGATAATAAAACAGGGAGCATTTCACTTGGAAACGCTCCCCGTTTTTCTTATTCATTCACCTCAAACTTATACCCTACTCCCCATATAAGCCTTATACTCCATTTTGAAGATAGACCGTCAAGTTTGGATTTCAGCAGGCTGACCGATTCTTCGACCAGTGCGTCACTGCCCTTTGCGTCAGGACCGAATACTTCATAAGCAAGCTGTTCCTTGCTGAACACACGGTTCGGATTCGCTATAAACGAGCGGAGTATCTCAAGCTCGTTAAGCCCCAGCGGATACTCCTTGTCGCCTACCTTCGCACAGTTATGTTCATTATCAATCGACAGCGTGTCACACTCGCCACACAGCTTCCCGTCATATTTGTCGAATACCTCCGACAGCTGTCCAATATCAAGCGGCAGCGATAAAGTATGCTCGCCTCCGTCATTCTTCAGCGTATATATATCAGCCATAAGAGAGGTGTGGCGGCATTCCTGCTCTGCATCAAGATAGCAGCCTCCGAGTATTATAATATCGGGGTGAAGAATAAGACATTCACGCACAACGTGCTGTGTATCCTCGCTTATATCGCATATCGTTTTTACCGTAAAGCCCTCTTTTTCGGCATAGTTCTCAATAAAATCACATATATGCTCGTTGTCACAGGCTATTATAATCTTCTTTGACATTTCAGTGCCTCCGTAAAGTACACAACATTAAATATTAAAGCGATAAATCCTTATCGCCACAGACTGTTGATAAACTTATATAATTTTTGAAAATGGGGTTTGGGGCGTAGCCCCAAGCGGGGTGAGGGCGGCAGCCCCACACTCAGCCCCTTCCCACGGGGAAGGGGCTTGGGGTTAGGGATAGAGAATTTGCTCATTTTTTTAAAAATAAACTTTTTCTACAATCTGAAGCGATAAACCCTTATCACCCTGTTTCTATTTATATTATACAGCCCCTCACGCCTTTTTTCAACACCTTTTTCAAAAATTCCGTCAATTTTATGTGTAAATCTGCATAAATAATTATCAATCTGCTGAACGACTTTTATGTTAATGTAACAAAATTATCACTTTTCACATTTTACCCCTTGATTTTTATGCGTAAAGTGATTACAATAATAATCAGCGGTTAGCACTCAAACATAAAGAGTGCTAACAACTTGGAAATCAAAAGCACCGTCACAGTTAAAAAGTGACAGCAAATATAACAAGGAGGTCATTCAAAATGACGATCAAACCGTTATCGGACAGAGTAGTTATCAAGATGCTCGAAGCAGAAGAAACAACAAAGGGCGGTATAATTCTTACAAGTGCCGCACAGGAAAAGCCCCAGGTAGCAGAAGTTGTAGCGGTAGGCCCCGGCAAGACAGTTGACGGAAAGCTCGTTCCCGTACAGCTTAAAGTCGGCGACAAGGTTCTTATGAGCAAATACTCAGGAACAGAAGTCAAGGTTGACGGCGAAGAATACACAATACTCCGTGAGGAAGACATCCTCGCAGTTGTAGAATAATTGAAAGTGAGGAACATTCACAATGGCTAAACAGATTATATACGGTGAAGAAGCCCGCAAGGCTTTACAGGCAGGTATCGACCAGCTCGCAAACACAGTAAAGATTACACTCGGCCCTAAGGGCAGAAACGTAGTGCTTGACAAGAAGTTCGGCGCTCCGCTGATTACAAACGACGGTGTTACTATCGCCAAGGAAATTGAGCTTGACGATCCTTTCGAAAACATGGGCGCACAGCTTGTTAAGGAAGTTTCCACAAAGACAAACGATGCCGCAGGCGACGGTACAACAACAGCTACTCTGCTCGCTCAGGCTCTTATCAGAGAGGGTATGAAGAACATTGCCGCAGGCGCTAACCCTATGGATGTTAAGCGTGGTATCTCAAAGGCAGTTGACTCGGCAGTAGCAGAGATAAAGAAGAATTCAAAGGCTATCGAAAACAGCGATGGCATTGCCCGTGTAGCTACAGTTTCATCCGGTGACGAAACAGTAGGTAAGCTGATTGCAGAGGCTATGGAAAAGGTTACAACAGACGGCGTTGTTACTCTTGAAGAAGGCAAGACAGCAGAAACATACAGCGAAGTCGTTGAAGGTATGCAGTTCGACAGAGGCTACATTTCGCCTTACTTCGCAACAGATACAGATAAGATGACAGCTAACCTTGATGACGCTTACATCCTTATCACAGACAAGAAGATAAGCAACATTCAGGACGTTCTGCCCTTACTCGAACAGGTCGTACAGGCAGGTAAGAAGCTGCTTATCATCGCTGAGGACATCGAGGGCGAGGCTCTTACAACACTTATCCTCAACAAGCTGCGTGGTACATTCGTATGCGTAGGTGTAAAGGCTCCCGGCTTTGGCGACAGACGTAAGGAAATGTTACAGGATATCGCAATTCTTACAGGCGGTACTGTTATCACTTCCGAACTCGGTCTTGAGCTTAAGGATACAACTATCGACCAGCTCGGCCGTGCTAAGAGCGTAACAGTTTCGAAGGAAAACACAACGATTGTAAACGGCGCAGGTTCAACAGAGCAGATTCAGGCAAGAATCGCTCAGATAAGAGCCGCTATCGAAAACACAACAAGCGAATTTGACAAGGAAAAGCTTCAGGAAAGACTTGCAAAGCTTGCAGGCGGTGTTGCTGTTATCAAGGTCGGTGCCGCTACAGAAATCGAAATGAAGGAAAAGAAGCTCCGTATCGAAGACGCTCTTGCAGCCGCTAAGGCAGGCGCAGAGGAAGGTATCGTAGCAGGCGGCGGTACAGCGCTTATCAACGCTATGCCCGCTGTAGAAGCTCTTATCGCAACCCTTGAGGGTGACGAAAAGACAGGTGCTAAGATAGTTCTCCGTGCTCTTGAAGAGCCTGTTCGTCAGATTGCCGCTAACGCAGGTCTTGAAGGCTCTGTCATCATCGACACTATCCGCCGTGAAGGCAAGGTTGGCTACGGCTTCGATGCTCAGAAGGAAGTATACGGTGATATGATCGCCGCAGGTATCGTAGATCCCGCAAAGGTAACACGTTCAGCTTTACAGAACGCCGCTTCAGTTGCTGCTATGGTTCTTACAACAGAGAGCCTTGTTGCCGACAAGAAGGAAGAAAATCCTGCTCCCGCAATGCCCGCAGGCGGCATGGGCGGTATGGGCGGAATGTATTAATTCCAAACTCAACAGAATAAGATCAGCCCGGTACGGAAAAATCCGTACCGGGCTTTCTATTTGTTTATAACTTATAATAGTTATACGCAGTTATTTGCCGCCTTTACCGAATGCCTTGCTCCAGTCAACGTTACGGGCGATTTTGTAACCGCTGTCGGTTTTAGTAAGGTCGGCGGAGAAAACCATATAACAGCTTGTACCGGGTGTCTGAGAATTAAGCACCATATAAGCCAATTTTACGTTATCACCGTCTTTATAGGCTTTGGCATAATCATAAAGGCAATCACGCTCTGATAACCTTCCGAAAATCTGACCGTGCAATCCCGTGCCATTGCACCTGCCGATTGAAATTCCTTTCACGCAGAATTTACCGTCCTGATATGTGAATGTGTCAAAGTCCTTTTCAAACTGTTCAAATGTCGTAATATCGGAATATACCGACTTTTCCGATTCATAAAATTCCTTCATAGACGTAAACGCAGTCGGCTGTGCCGAACTTTCAAACCACTTATCGTAATCGTCTTTTGGGACAGCGGTTATATCCGGCATATCCTTTATCTTGTTACCTGCATTGTAAAGCTCGGTTTCAAGCTTACCACACTTTTCAAGAATATCGGCAACCTCTTTTTGCACCTGCTCATCGTCAATGATTTTATCACCGAGCGCCTCACTGAACATTTTGTCAATTGTGGTTTTGCCGGGCGTCTTATATTCACTGCCGTAGTCGTAGATAAATGACGCTATATCACGTTTGCTTTCCTCTGCAGAACTGTCCACCACGCCTATTGCAGTAAATTTTTCGTCTTCATAAGAGGAAGTGGATTCTTCAGGCACGGAGGTTTCGGGAGTTGTGATGCTTTCGGTTGTTGATTCCGATGCAGATGATGTAACAGAGGTATCCTGCGATGAAACCGGTTGGGAGGCGTTATTGCCGGCACAGCCGCTGAGCAGAGAAACAAGAATTAAAGTGCATATCAAAGTTGTTTTTTTCATAGAATCACTCCTTTTGAATTAGCTAATTTGAAAATCGGCAGAATTCTGATTAATGTAATCAATAGTTACCATTTATTTAATTAAAATGTACCTTTATTTATATCATAGCAAATTATTGTAATTTGTCAACGGCTTTCTAATAAATTTGCACATAATCAACAAATAATAAATGCTTTTTTGTGTATTTATACACCTTTGTTCAAATGCACAGGCAAGTTACATATACCACGTTCTTAGAAAGCTAATACATGACCGCTTTATTAGCTTTTTACTTGACATTCGCACTTTTAAGCGGTATACTATTAAAGTACGCATAAATTTATTTTAGCTTTTTAAAAAGGAATTTGAGCATGATATACAAAAACCCCGTGCTGAAAGGCTTCTACCCCGACCCCTCCGTCTGTTTTGCAAACGGAAAATATTATCTGGTAACAAGCACCTTTCAGTATTTTCCCGGTGTTGCGCTCTTTGAGAGCGACAACCTTGTAAACTGGAAGCAGATAGGCTATGTGCTGACACGTCCGGAACAGGTAATGCTTGACAAGATACCTGCGTCAGGCGGTGTATTCGCTCCCACTATCCGCTATAACAACGGCAGGTTCTATATGGTGACTACAAACGACACCACCCACAGAAACTTCTATGTTTATACCGATGACATCTACGGCGAATGGTCAGACCCTATCGAAGTCGATCAGGGCGGTATCGACCCGTCGCTGTACTTTGAGGACGGCAGAACATTCTTCATAAGCAACGGACAGGATGACTACGGCGAGAGCGGCGTTGTACAGTGCGAGATTGACATTGCTACGGGCAAAAAGCTCTCCCACAGCAAGTCTATCTGGAAAGGTTCGGGCGGACGTTATCTTGAAAGCCCCCACGTTTATAAGATAAACGGAAGATATTATCTTATGGCGGCAGAGGGCGGCACAGAATACGGTCATATGGTGACATATGCCGTATCGGACGATATATGGGGCGAGTATGTCACAGGCGACAACAACCCCATACTCACAAACCGCAACAAAGCACCGTACATAATACAGGGTATCGGTCACGGAGATCTGATACAGGACAAGAACGGCGACTGGCATATATTAAGTCTCGGCTTCAGACAGATGGCTATATGGATGCCATTCCACAGCCTCGGCAGAGAGGTTTTCCTCTCCCCTGCACACTTTGACGAAAGCGGCAGGCTGTTCGCAGGTCTTGACGGCACAACAGACGCACAGTATGAAATTAAGGGCGATTTCGTTCAGAACGAATTACCCGTGTTCACCTTCAGAAATACAGATCCTTCGGTTGACTGGTGTTATCTGCGTAAGTACCACCCCGAAAACTACAAGCTGTCGGCGGACAAGTACGAGCTTTGCGGCACCGATCTGACCCTTGACGATGCAGATTCACCTACTTTTATCGCAATGCGTCAGCGTGACTTTGATATGGAGCTTTGTGTCAACGTAAACCTTTGCGGCAACGGCGAGGGCGGTGTCACAATGTATATGTGCGAGAACGAGCATTACGATATTGCACTTAAAAAGACGGCGGACGGCACTTTTGCAATACTGAAGCTCAACATCGGCGGAATAAAGCACGAGCAGAACAGAGTTGCGGTAAATGCCGACAACGCAACGCTTATCGTCAGAGCCGACCATTATAATTACAATTTCTTTGTGAAATGCGGCGACACCGAAACACATCTCGGAAGCGGTCAGGTGAAATATCTGACAAGCGAGGTTTCGGGCGGTTTCACGGGAACAATGACAGGATTATACGCTGTAGGAGGTACGGCACAGTTCACAGGTTTCAGCTGTGCATACACCGAGAGCGAAGAATAAAAAAGAGGGTTATAATATGAGTTTTTTCCAGAAAGATATTGAAACTATGCCGAGAGCCGAGCTTGAAAAGCTCCAGCTTGAAAAACTGAAGCACATAACAAAATACTGTTATGACAATGTACCGCTGTACAAGAGAAAATTTGACGAGGCAGGCTTTGATTGCACAAAGATAAGGGCGCTGTCGGACATACAGTACATACCGTATACCACTAAGTCGGATTTCCGTGACAACTATCCTTTCGGTATGTTCGCAACACCGCTCAAAAACGTAACACGTCTGCACGCTTCATCGGGTACAACCGGCAAGCCCACCGTTGTAGGCTACACAAAGAACGACCTTGATATGTGGTCTGACTGCGTAGCAAGACTTGTAACAGCCGCAGGCGCTACAGATGAAGACATAGTACAGATTGCATTCGGCTACGGACTTTTCACGGGTGCGCTCGGTCTGCATTACGGCCTTGAAAAGATAGGCGCTACAGTAGTTCCCTGCTCATCGGGCAACACCGAAAAGCAGGTTATGCTGATGAAGGACTTCGGCACAACGGCACTTGTCGCTACCCCCTCATACGCTATGAGAATAGGCGAGGTCGCAGAAGAAATGGGTATCGGCAGAGATGAGCTCAAGCTGAGGCTCGGTCTTTTCGGCTCTGAGGGATGCACTCCGGAAATGAGAGCGCAGATAGAGGATTATCTGCATCTGCTTGCCACCGACAACTACGGTATGAGCGAGCTTATGGGACCCGGTGTTTCGGGCGAATGTTCACTGCGTTGCGGTATGCACTTTAACGAGGATCACTTCCTCCCCGAGATCATCAACCCCGAAACAGGCGAGGTTCTCCCCGAAGGCTCAAAGGGCGAACTTGTTATAACAACACTTTCAAAGGAGGCAATCCCCGTTCTGCGTTATCGCACAAAGGATATTACTTCTATCACCTACGAAAAGTGCGAATGCGGAAGAACTCATGCCCGTATGAGCAAGCCCTCCGGCAGAAGCGACGATATGCTGAAGATCAGAGGCGTAAACGTATTCCCCTCACAGATCGAAAGCGTTATAATGACTATCCCGCAGATAGCACCCCACTATCAGCTTGTTGTTACCCGTGAGGGAAGCAGTGACAGACTGGAGGTCAAGTGCGAGCTTGTTGACGGAAGCGTGCTTGAAAGCCTTGAATCGCTGTCCAACTTACAGAAAAATATCCACCACAATCTTAAGACGGTTCTCGGCATTGATACAAAGGTCACGCTTGTTGAGCCAAAGACGATTGAACGTTTTGAGGGCAAGGCAAAGCGTGTAATCGACCTTCGCAACAAGTAATATGAAGCTGAAATATGATGAAGCGGATATGCACGCACAGCTTGTAAAGGTGCTGTATCCCGATGAAACCGCAATGTTCCCCGTGTACTGCGTATACAACGATAAATCCTTTATGGGAAGCGCTATGGAATACGGCTATTTAGCCGTTACCGACAAGGGCAGACTGCTGATGATACGCTATGATTTTATAGGCGACGGCAACTGCGGTTCGTGTCCGCTCACCGCTATAAAGAGGCTTAAGATAAAGAAACTGCTTATCGGTCAGTACAAGCTTGAATTTACGCTTATGACGGACGGTAAGGATTTCAGGACGACAGTGCAGATAGCGCCAAAAATGGCTTTCGGAGCATTCCCCCATCAATACGCAAATTTTAATATGCTGCTTGACACACTGCTTCCTTATACAGAAAATTAAAGAAAAAGAACAGAAAGAAAAGAGAAACTAAAATGTCGCTTGAAAAAGTAAAGGAATATTTCAAGGCTTACGGCATAGAGGACAGAATAATTGAGCTGTCCGAGTCAAGCGCAACGGTTGAGCTTGCCGCTCACGCACTTCACACCGAGCCTTGCAGAATAGCAAAGACCTTATCGTTTATGCTCGGTGACAGCCCGATACTCGTTGTAACGGCAGGCAATGTAAAGATTGACAACACCAAGTACCGCCACGCATTCGGTGCAAAGGCAAAAATGCTTACCGCAGATCAGGCAACAGAGCTTATCGGTCACGCTGTCGGCGGAGTATGCCCTTTTGCTGTAAATGACGGAGTAGCCGTTTACCTTGACGAGTCGCTGAACAAGTACGAAACGGTCTTTCCTGCCTGCGGAAGCTCCAACAGCGCTATAGAGCTTACAATTCCCGAAATAGAAAAGTATTCCGGATATGAGAAGTGGGTAGACGTTACCAAAGCATCATGCTGATGCCACCAATTCGCCGTTCTGATGGATTAATCTTGGCTCAACCTCCGTTACCGGCGGAATTACACAAAGTAATAAAGCAGATAAGCGGTCACAGCATTTCGCTGTGACCGCTTTCAGTCTATCGAAAAAACCAATTCATTATAGCTGTACAGTGAAATGTACCGCCAACACCGCTTAAAACAATTTCTATACTGATAAGGTATTAATATTTTCGTGAGTGTATCAGTGCAACTGCTCTGACATTGACTCTTCAAAAAAACGCTACTAACCTGAGATATATGTACTAACTTGCGGACGTGTAGCGTTAAGCGTCCCTGCATTAACAGGTCATACAATGTTCAGGTGGTTATTCGAGTTTATCCAACACCCCAGCGGGGTACGGGTGTGGGTAAGGAAAGAGGGAGCGCGAGGGAGAAAACCTAAGGGATAGGGTTAGGGGCGGCAGTCCAGCGGAGCTTTAGCGGAGCGCACGAGCCTTGCGTAAGCGAGGCTCAGACTCTCCCTAGTCCCTTTGGTTCTTTCCCTCGTTAATATTGACAGGTGCATTGATTCGAATAGCGAACCCGAGAAGTGCTATCCGACAAAAAGAACTATCGGTAGCCTTACTATCGCAATCAGAACTGAACGATATAACAGAAGCACATTAAACAAAAGACTTTTATATAAAAAGCGGAACGTGAAATCCACGTTCCGCTTTTCTTCATATTCTGATAAAATCACAGTATCGTAAACACCGTACCTGCAACAATAAGCACAAGCCCCGCAGAAGACATCGCCGTGAGCTTTTCCTTAAGGAATATCCTTGAGAACAGTACGACAGCAAGTATACTCAGCTTGTCGATTGGTACAACTACCGATGCGTCACCGATTTTCAGCGCGTAATAGTAGCACAGCCACGATGCCGCAGTAGATACGGCACTGAGTGCGATAAACACAAATGCCTTACCGCCAAGCCCCGAAAAAACATTCTTCTTGCCCTTTGCCGCAACAACTATCCACGCCATAACAAGCACAACAGCCGTTCTTATGGCAGTGCCGAGATTTGAATTGACATTCTGTACGCCTATCTTTGCGAGAATCGAGGTCAGTGCGGCGAATATTGCGGACATCCACGCAAATATCATCCACCTGCCTGCCTTTGACCCTCTTTTTCCGGTATGTATGCTCATCATCAGCGTTCCGATGCCGATAAGCACCATTGCAATGATCTTATAAGCTGTTAGCTGTTCGCCGAGAAAAATAAACGACATCAGCATAGCGAGTACGGTCGAGGATTTGTCGATAGGTGCGACCCTGTTCACATCACCCGTTTTCAGAGCCTTGAAATAGCACAGCCACGAGCCGCCCGTCGCACAGCCCGAAAGTATCAGAAACAACAGCGTCATTCCCGTTACATTAGGAAGATCGTGCCATTCCCCCGTTATCCACACGACCGCTATCGACAGCACAAGCACTATAGTTGTACGAAGTGCCGTTGCCGCATCGGAGTCAGCGTCACGCAATCCGCACTTGCACAGTATCGTTGTTATAGCCGCAAAGAATGCGGAAAGCAACGCTATAAGTATATACATCATAGATCAGAAGCTTCTCCTGCAATAATCTCTCGGTGTTACGCCCTTCATGCTCTTGAACACCTTTATAAAATAGCTGTAATCGTTGAATCCGCACTTCATCGCAATATCTATCAGCTTCTCATCGGTACTTGCGATAAGCTCACAGGCAGATTCGATACGGAAATAATTGAGATATTCAACAGGTGTCTTGCCCGTATATTCCTTGAACGCACGGCAGAAATAATTCCTGTTCATTCCGCACTCGTTCGCAAGCTCCTCAAGCGTTATGTTCTTACGGTAATTCTGCTCGATATAGCTTATAACATTCTTGAAACGGCGTACCTTCTTTATATCGCTCGCCGCTGTTTCTCCGCTCTGATAATGCTCCTGCCTTGCCACAATGTGACCGAGCATACACAAAAGCCGTCCGGGTACGGTAAATTCATATCCCGGTTCTTTTTCAAGCATTGCGTCTATAACCGCCTTTGCGTCCTTTGCAGGCTCGCTGTCGGCGGAAAAGAAGGTGATAAACCGTCTTTCGTGGTTGATTATCGGCTGAAGATGCAATGTGCATATCTGACTTGATTTAAGCAAAGCCGCCATATCAAACACAAGACAGTCATATCTGCAGTTGTCCTTCGGCGTACCGCCGTGCATACTTCCGCCTATTATCAGCGAACAGCAGCCTGCGTCTATCCTGTGTGTATGACCGTCAAGAAAAAGCTCGAAATATCCGCTCCTGACATAGATGATCTCGCACTCGTTATGCCAATGCGGTATCATATTATAACGGGGAAAATTCTCTGTCACTCTGTAGCAGGCATACGGAAATTCTCTTGTGCCATGCTCACGTTTTTCTCGGTATTCAATGTATTTCATACTACGTCCTTTGGCTAAGTTGTCAAAATCGTCATATCAAAAATCGGGATAAAGTTAAAATAATCATTAAAATCCTCCCGATAATACAAATATTATATCATTTTTCCACCATATTGTAAAGCAACCCCAAAACAAAATATCAATATAGTGCAACTAATCGTCACAATGCACTAACACAGCCCGTTTTTTTGTGCAGATTGCGGATTTTTGCTTTTCACAAAAATTTTTATTTTTAAAACGATTACAGCCCTTGCTAAAAAAATTCATTTAAGATATAATTATCATAGACGTTTCTGTAACGTTGTAATTTTTTCGCTACAGGAACAAAAACATTAGGAGGATTCTATGAAATTCGGTTATTTTGACGATAAGAACAGAGAGTATGTCATTACATCTCCCAAGACCCCTTATCCGTGGATAAACTATCTCGGCACACAGGGCTTTTTCTCGCTGATCTCTAACACAGCAGGCGGTTACTGCTTCTACAAGGACGCAAGACTGAGAAGAATTACACGTTACCGCTATAACAATGTTCCCGTTGATATGGGCGGACGTTACTTCTACATAAACGACGGCGGTCATGTATGGAACCCCGGCTGGTCGCCCGTAAAGACAACGCTTGACAGCTACGAGTGCCGTCACGGTATGGGCTACACGATCATAAAAGGCTCATCAAACGGCGTTACAGCCACAGTTACATTCTTCGTTCCCCAGAACTTCAACGGAGAGATCCAGAAGGTTACAATCAAAAACGACAGCGATAAGGAAAAGAACTTAAAGCTGTTCAGCTTCCTTGAGTGGTGCCTCTGGGATGCAAACGACGATACAACAAACTTCCAGAGAAACTTCAACACAGGCGAAGTTGAAATTGACGGTTCTGTTATCTACCACAAGACCGAATATAAGGAAAGACGTGACCACTACGCATTCTACTCTGTAAATGCCGATATAAACGGTTACGATACCGACAGAGAGAGCTTCCTCGGCTTATACAACGGCTTTGACGCTCCTCAGACAGTATTCGCAGGCGCACCCAATATGTCAGTTGCAGACGGCTGGTCACCCGTTGCTTCTCACTATATCGAAATCAAGCTCCAGCCCGGCGAAAGCAAGGATCTTGTATTCTGCCTGGGCTATGTTGAGAACAAGTTTGAAGAAAAGTTCGCTCCCGACCTTGACGAGAACAGCACGATTATAACAAGCGGCGACAGAAAGAAGAACATCGTAAACAAGGCTAAGGCTAAGGCTATGATGGCTATGTGCGATACAGCCGAAAAGGCTGACAAGCTCCTCGCAGAGCTGAAAGAACACTGGAACAGCCTGCTCGGTCAGTACAGCGTTAATTCTCCCGATGAAAAGCTCAACAGAATGGTTAACATCTGGAACCAGTATCAGTGCATGGTTACATTCAATATGTCACGTTCCGCATCTTACTTTGAGAGCGGTATCGGCAGAGGTATGGGCTTCCGTGACTCCAACCAGGACTTACTCGGCTTCGTACACCAGATTCCCGCAAGAGCAAGAGAAAGACTTATCGACCTTGCCGCTACAATGCTTGAGGACGGCGGTGCTTACCACCAGTATCAGCCCCTTACAAAGATGGGCAACCACGAGCTTGGCTCCAACTTCAACGATGACCCGCTGTGGATGATTCTCGCAGTTGCGGCTTACATAAAGGAAACAGGCGATGTTTCTATCCTTGACGAGAAGGTTCCTTACGAGAACCGTGACGAGCTTGCAGACACAATGCTCGACCATATGAAGAGAGCGTTCTACCACGTTGTTAAGAAGGTAGGTCCTCACGGACTTCCTCTCAGCGGACGTGCCGACTGGAACGACTGCCTTAACCTCTCCTGCTTCTCAGACAAGCCCGGCGAGTCATTCCAGACATACAACAACAAGGAAATGTTCAAGGAGCCTCCTTACTACAGCAAGGTTGCAGAATCTGTAATGATTGCAGGTATGTTCTGTGCAATAGCTCCCGAGTACGTTGAAATGTGCAAGATGAAGGGTGACACAGCAGAAGCTGAAAAGGCTCAGGCTGAGATCGAAAAGATGAGAAAGAACACCCTTGAATACGGCTATGACGGCGAATGGTTCCTCCGTGCTTACGACCACTACGGCAAGAAGGTCGGCTCACACGAGTGCGAGGAAGGCAAGATATTCATCGAGCCTCAGGGTTGGTGCGTTCTCGCAGGTCTTGGCAAGGACAAGGGCTACGATATTCAGACCCTTGACAGCGTAGACAAGTACCTTAACTCAAAGCACGGTCTTGTTCTTAACAACCCTGCATTCACACACTACTACATCCAGTACGGCGAAATCTCCACATATCCCGGCGGTTACAAGGAAAACGCAGGTATCTTCTGCCACAACAACGCTTGGATAATCTGCGCTGAAGCCGCAGTAGGCAGAGGTGACAAGGCATTCGAATATTATTCAAAGATTGCTCCCGCATTCAGAGAGGATATTTCCGATCTGCACCGCACAGAGCCTTATGTATACGCTCAGATGATTGCAGGTAAGGACGCTAAGCGTCACGGCGAAGCTAAGAACAGCTGGCTCACAGGTACAGCCGCTTGGAACTTCGTTGCAGTATCTCAGTACATCTTAGGTATCAAGCCCGAATACAACGGTCTGAAGATTGATCCCTCAATTCCTCACGAGTGGGACGGATTCACAGCTTCAAGACTGTTCAGAGGCGCAACATACGAGATCACTGTAAAGAACCCCGATCACGTTTGCCACGGCGTTAAGTCCGTTACAGTTGACGGCAAGGCTGTTGACAGCAATGTAATCCCCGTATTTGGAAACGGCACTCACAAGGTTGAGGTTGTTTTAGGTTAAGGGTTACAAGGTAATATAATAAATGCGAAACTCCCCGCCGTGTTGGCGGGGAGTTTTTGTGTTGACAAGCGAGCGGATTAGTATTAAAATATCAATAAGACTTATATCCGGAGGTGCTTATATGCGTCCTATGTCAGATGAGAGAGCAATAGAAAATGCAATAGTATCAACACAAATGGAAGGCTTTGAAGTAACCGATAGCGACAGAAAGCTTCTGATGAAAATAATCAAAAAAGAAATAACGCTTGATGAAGCCTTGAAGAAAATCAATAGTAGGTATAGGAACTGATTATGGCGTAGTAAATGGAATTGTATTAGAATATCAGTAATAAATCCTTGAGGTGATACTATGAAAATTGACTATACCGCTCTCGGAAAACGCATAGCAAAGCGCAGAAAGGAACTCGGCTTAAAGCAGTACGAGGTCTGCGAGCTGATAGACGTAAACTATAAATATCTCTCAAATATCGAAACCGGCAGGAGCGCACCGAGCCTTGAGCTTATAATGAGCCTTTGCTCCGTGCTGAATACGACACCCGACTATTTCCTGCTCGGCACTGCTTCTGCAGAGCTTTATGACAATGACATCTCCTCAAAGATAACCCCAATGACAGATGAACACAAAAGGCTTATCAGCGGTATGATACAGCTTATCACCGAAATCGAAAACAATTGAATATAAAACGCCGCCCGTCTGACTATGCAAACGGGCGGTAACTTTTCGAAAAATTCTCATTTCAATACACATCTACTGATTTTCACAGAAAAATTCTCATTTCAGCACTTTTCCCAAATTTCTCAAAATAAATTCTCATTTCAGAATTTTTCTTTTCCGCTCTGAAATCTCTTATTTCTCCCAATTTCCGCATATTTAAGCGTACTGCTTTTGTCAGAATGTCAATAGACAAACCGCTTTTTTAATAGTATAATCATATTATAACATAAAACAAGTCGGTGTCAACCGACACGGCGGTACGCCGTCTTTTGCCTGTTGGCAAAAGTTTTTATGTTAAAACGTTCTCAGCCATTGTGTAGCAAAGCCGCATTTTTATGCAGCGAAATCGTCTTATGACGATTTCAGGCTGAGGTTGTTATAACATAAAACAAGTCGGTGTCAACCGACACGGCGGTACGCCGTCTTTTGCCTGTTGGCAAAAGTTTTTATGTTAAAACGTTCTCAGCCATTGTGTAGCAAAGCCGCATTTTTATGCAGCGAAATCGTCTTATGACGATTTCAGGCTGAGGTTGTTATAACATAAAACAAGTCGGTGTCAACCGACACGGCGGTACGCCGTCTTTTGCCTGTTGGCAAAAGTTTTTATGTTAAAATGTTCTCGGACAAGCGGTGAGCCGCAAGCCGTGCTTTTGCACGGCAAAATCCGCTATTGGCGGATTTTATGTCCGAGGTTATTATGGAAAGAAAAAATACACTTAAAAAGTGGGGTGTCGGTTTGAAGAATAAAGATAAAAAGGAAAAAGAGCAGATAAAGAAAACGAAGTTTTCCGATATAGACCTTTTTGAAGAGGGACATGAGGAAGAGCCGGACGAGCTTGATCTTATAGACGGGCTTATAAAAGATCCTGCCACAACGCAGGACAAGGAGCATAACGCATATCTGCGCCTTATGCACGAATACAAGGCAGAATACGCAAAACGTGAAAAATGTATCAAGGTCGGGATACTGCTCATTATCATCAGTGCAGTTGTATTTCTCGCCCTGATGTTCAGCCTTGACAGCAAAACATTCTTCTTGACGCTGTGGATAATCTTCATTATTTCGGGTATTGCGGTAATGACACGGATAGATTACCGTTGCTACAAGTACGAAAAGATACTCGGCATTAAAAACACCGACAAGGAAGACGACCTTGAAAAGATGAAGAACGATATCGACAAGACGATAAGCAACGCAAAAACTGAGCTTGAAAACGCAAAGGCTAACATAGAAACCACAATAGAATCGGCTAAAAAGGACATCAGCCGTCTTTGCGGAATGAAAACGAGGGAGCAGGAAAACAAATGAAGACAATATTCAGGATATTTTTAAGCGATATAAAAAAGATACGCACAAATCTTATGGCATTTGCGGTAATGATAGGTATTTGTATACTGCCGGCGCTGTATGCGTGGTTCAACATTGCGGCAAACTGGGATCCGTACTCAAACACAGGCAATATCAAGATTGCGGTTGCAAACTGCGATAAAGGCACTAAGCTTGCTTCAAAGGAAATCAACATCGGCAATCAGATAGTGGATAATCTTAAAAAGAACACGCAGATGTGCTGGACGTTCGTAGATAAGGAGCAGGCGGAAAACGGAGTAGTAACAGGCGAATATTATGCCAGCGTTGTTATCCCCGAAAATTTCAGCGAGAGCTTCACAAGCATACTTTCGGGCAAGCTGACACGTCCGCAGATAACCTACACGCTCAACGAAAAGAAAAACGCTATCGCTCCGAAAATCACCGACAAAGGCGCAGAGGCGATAAAAAATCAGGTAAACGAGAGCTTTATTGACACGATCACCACCGAGCTTGCAGGAATATTGAACTACACCTCCGAGCAGGGCAACAAGAAATTCACCGAGATAACAGACAATATAAAATCAGCCATAGGCGACGTTATCGACAATCTTTCCGCTTTCCAAAGTTCAATTTCGCTGATAAGCACAACACTTGACAGTGCAGATACAATGATTGCTAACACCAAAAAGTCTATCCCGGATCTTGAACAGCTTCTTGCTCAGTCAGGAACGCTTACCACATCGGCAAAGGACAGCATTACGGCAGTACAGGCGGTATCAACACAGATAACCGCCGCTACAGATACCGTCCTTAATTCAATCGACACGCTTTACAGCAATACGGAAAGCAGTATTTCGGGCATCACGGGTGAGATCGCCGCCGATGCCGACAAAGCCGCCGAAAAGATAAGAGCAACAGCGGAGATAAACAGAAAAACAATTGATGCACTGAATAATATCCGCACCCATGTTGTAACAGTCGGTGAAAAGCTCGGAATTGATGTCAGCATTATGACCGATGCAATCGACAGGAATATAGAAAAGCAGAACGCAATCATCGACATATTAAATAACGGTGCAGACACTGTCAACGCAACAGGTCACGCCCCCGATAATTTTGAAAGTGATGTAAACAAGCTGATAACCGATTCAAAGAAAGATTTTGACGGAATAAAAACCACTTGGAACACGTCTGTCAAAACTGCTATGGATACTGCCGTAAATGAAGTGTTCAAGACGCTTGACGGAATTTCCGCACTGCTTTCTGACGCAGGAACATCTGTTCCGAATATCGAAACGGCTCTTACCGATGCTCAGAACTCGCTTGCAAGCCTTAAATCCTGCCTTACCGACCTCGATAAAATAATCGGCAACGCAAAGGATAAGCTCACCGATATGCAGAAAAAGGTCGATGATATAAGCAACGATCAGGCGCTTATAGCTTTTATCGAAGAGGTTTCAAGTGACCCGTCATCTCTCGGCGAATTTATGAGCTCACCCGTTGAAATTAACACCGTCAAGGTTTATCCTGTAGAAAATTACGGCTCAGCCATGACGCCGTTCTACACAATACTCGCTATCTGGGTAGGCTCGATCGTACTTGTCGCCGTACTGAAAGCAGAAATCAGCCGCCGTGACATCGAAAAGCTCGGCAGTAATGTAAGACCGATACAGGCTTATTTCGGCAGATATATGATTTACCTTATGGTATCAATAATTCAGGCAATAATAATCGCACTCGGCGACCTTTTATTCCTGAAAATACAGTGTGAAGACCCGCTGTTGTTCATCATCGCCGCCGTTGTATCTTCTATTGTATTCTCACTGCTCATCTACTCACTGACGATCACATTCAGCGTAATAGGAAAGGCTCTTGCGGTAATTATTCTTGTACTTCAGGTTGCCGGCTCGGGCGGTACATTCCCTCCCGAAGTTCTCCCCGAATTTTTCCGCAACATTCTTCCCTATCTGCCCTTCAGATACAGCATCAACGCAATGCGTGAAGCGGTCGCAGGCGTATATGCGCAAAGCTATATAGAAGACCTGCTCTACCTGCTGATTTATGTTGCAATAGCCCTCTTTATCGGCATAGTGCTGAGAAAACCGTGTATAAGAATAATGAAGTTCTTCAATAAACGCCTTGAAGATACCGATCTTATAATTTAGCCGAACATAATAAAAGTACCCTCTTTGCCGTTTATCCGGTAGGGAGGGTACTTTATTCTGAAATTATTGAACGCTTAAACTCACCACGGCTTTACCGTGCCTACAATATCGCTTATCTTCTCTATTTTCTGTTCGGCGAGGAACTTTTCCATACCCTCGCATACCTTTATCGGCGCATAAGGATCGTTGAAGATAGCCGTACCCATCTGTACAGCAGATGCACCTGCCATCATCATCTCGATAGCGTCCTCAGCCGTTGCGATGCCTCCCATACCTATAACGGGTATCTTGACCGCATTCGCCACCTGCCATACCATTCTTACTGCAACAGGGAACACAGCAGGACCCGAAAGTCCGCCGACATTGTTGTGCAGGATAGGCCGTCTTGTTCTTATATCAATTCTCATACCGAGCAGAGTGTTTATCAGCGAAACGCTGTCTGCGCCCTCAGCCTCAACAGCCTTTGCGATTTCTGTGATATTCGTTACATTCGGAGTCAGCTTTACGATAACGGGCTTCTTTGTAGCATTTCTTACCGCTCTTGTAACGCTTGCCGCACCCTCGCAGGTAACGCCCCATGTAGCGCCGCCCTGCTTTACGTTAGGGCAGGAAATGTTCAGCTCTATCATATCAACATCGGTAGCGTCCAGCTTTTCTGCAACAGCTATATAATCGTCAATTACCGCACCTGCGATATTTGCGATAACCACAGTATCCTGCGTTCTGAGTCTGGGCAGATAGTAATTTATAAACTTGTCAACACCGGGATTCTGAAGTCCGACGGAGTTTAATATTCCGCTCGGAGTTTCCGCTATTCTCGGAGGGATGTTGCCGTCCTTCTTGTTTAAGGTCGTGCCCTTGCAGGAAATACCGCCGAGTGCCGACAGCGGATAAAGGTCGGTATAATCCTCGCCGAAGCCGTATGCGCCGGATGCGGCTATTACAGGATTCTTGAAATGCTTACCGCATACATCTACCGAAATATCAGGCTTGAAACTCATAATACTACCTCCTCACCGCTGAAAACAGGGCCGTCCTTGCATACTCTAAGCACCTTTTCTTCTCCGTCACGGATAACCGTGCAGGCACATACAACGCACGCACCTACGCCGCAGCCCATACGCTGCTCAAGTGAAACCTCCGAGTATACCCCCGCCTGCTTTGCCGCCGCAACAACTGCTTTCAGCATAGGAGTAGGGCCGCAGGCATATACCGCCGCAACATCACCCTTTGCAAGCTCATCTGCAAGCGGCTGTGCTATCGTACCGTGTACTCCCGTGCTTCCGTCATCGGTACATACTATAACGTTTGCCCCTGCAAGCGAATAATCCTTGTCAAGTATAACCTTGTCAAAGCTCCTGAAGCCAAGTATAGCCGTACATCTGTTGCCATACATCTTTGCAATGTCAAGCAAGGGAGGCGTGCCTATTCCGCCGCCTACAACTATTACCCTGCCGTCCTTCTTTGCAGGAACGGTAAAGCCGTTGCCGAGCGGAGCGATAACGTCCATAAGATCCCCCTTGTTAAGCTCAGAGATCTTATCCGTACCCTTGCCCCTTACTTCAAAAACGAGTCTCATAGTGCCGTTTTCCTTATTGACCGAGCATATAGAGATAGGTCTGCGGAGCATATATCCCTCCGCCTTTATCTGAACGAACTGTCCGATATGTGCGTTTTCGGCAACCTCGGGACATTTCAGCGTATATGAATATATCCCCTCACCAAGCGCTTTTTTATCAACTATCGGATATGAATCACAAAAAAAGCTCATATATTTTCCTTTCCTGCGGTTTTGCCGCTGTGTAAAAATCAAGGCAACACGTTATTTTATCATGTTGCCTTGCTTCCTTGTTGCATAATCAACTGCGCATTATTGTATTGTCATCCTTGACAATTTTCACCTTCGCTGTAAGCGCTTCATCATCGCTTTCGCTTTGCTTCGGCTTTATCACGTTGCCCTTCTTCCTGTCTGCAGGCTTCGCTATCGCCTTCAGCCTGCCGTACATAAAGTATACAACGAGCGACCCCACTATAACGTCAAGCACTGTCTGAAGGCTGAACCACGATTCCATAGCTCCCATAAGGTTGCTCTGTGTTATATAAGTGTAATCCCACAGTGCCATAAGCACAAGTATTCTCAGCAAGCTGTTTGTTATCATCAGATTGTCGTAATACTTCTGTGCATTGTCAGCCGTGATTACAAGCGTCCTTGACCTATGAGGTATAAACATATACACTATCGAGAACACGAATGCCGCAAGTGCGATAAAAGGTACTATGCCTCCGCATATCCACATATATGCAGGTAAGCCGTCAGGATAAACATTATTCAACACCATTGTCGGATGCGCCATCTGATAATAGTATGCGTATGTTGTCTGATACAAAAGTACCGCCATTATAAGACCGAAAGCGTCTATAAATCCCCTCAATATCGTGTAATTGAATTTTACTTTATATTCGCCTGTTCTCAAAATCGCACCTCATTATATCTTTGTTATATCTACCATTTCAAGATCGTCTACAGTCTTGTCCATAGCGATACACTTTACAAGAGCATTTGCCGTATCGACAGATGTAAGACAAGCGATAGAACGCTCAACCGACTTACGTCTTATCTTAACGCTGTCGAGTGCAGGCTTTCTGCCTGTTTCGGACGTCGAGATAACGTAATTTATCTTGCCGCTTTCAAGCAGGCTTATTACGTTAGGCTCCTTGTCCTCGTGTATACGATAGGTAAAGTTTGTAGCTATCATATTTCTGTTCAGCATGGATGCCGTACCGCTTGTGGCATACAGTTCAAAGCCGAGCTTTTCAAACTTCTCCGCCAGCGGTACTATCTCGGGCTTGTCCGAATTCTTGACGGTGAACATTACTCCGCCCTTCTTGAATATCTTGAAGCCTGCCGCTATAAGTCCCTTGTAGAGAGCTTCCTCAAATGTCTTTGCTATACCGAGTGCCTCGCCCGTTGACTTCATCTCAGGACCGAGCTGTGTATCAACATCGTGGAGCTTTTCAAAGCTGAATACGGGAACCTTAACCGCAACATAGTTGCCAACGGGATAAAGTCCGCTGTGATAACCCTGCTCCTTGAGAGTTTCACCGAGCATTATCTTTGTTGCAATATCAACCATCTGAACGCCCGTAACCTTGCTGATATAAGGAACGGTTCTTGATGATCTCGGGTTTACCTCGATAACGTAAACCTCGTTGTTATATACAACATACTGGATATTTACAAGACCGATTACGTTCAGTGCCTTTGCAAGACGCTCCGTATATGTCACTATTGTGCTCTTTATCTTGTCGGATAATGTCTGAGCAGGATATACCGAGATACTGTCGCCCGAGTGAACTCCGGCACGCTCGATATGCTCCATAATACCGGGGATAAGGAAGTCCGTACCGTCGCAGATAGCGTCAACCTCGACCTCAGTACCCATAAGGTACTTATCTATCAGCACAGGGTTTTCAAGCTCTGTAGCCGTGATGATAGTCATATATTCGGTAACATCGCTGTCGCAGTGAGCAATTATCATATTCTGACCGCCCAGAACGTATGACGGACGGAGCAGAACAGGATAGCCAAGCTCGTTTGCGGCTTTGAGTGCTTCCTCGGTCGTGAATACCGTATGTCCCTTAGGACGAGGAATTTTACACTTTTCGAGCAGCTCGTCAAACTTCTCTCTGTCCTCTGCATCATCAATGCTTTCAGCCGAAGTACCGAGTATTCTGACACCGCTCTCCTGTAAGTGCTTTGTCAGCTTTATAGCCGTCTGACCGCCGAACTGTACTACAACGCCGTAAGGCTTTTCGGTAGCTATCAGCGAGTCAACATCTTCAAATGTCAGCGGATCGAAATACAGTCTGTCGCCCGTATCAAAGTCGGTCGAAACTGTTTCGGGGTTGTTGTTGCAGATAATTGCTTCATAGCCCATTTCCTTCAGTGCCCATACGCAGTGTACCGAGCAGTAGTCGAACTCGATACCCTGACCTATTCTGATAGGACCTGAGCCGAAAACTATTATCTTCTTTTTATCTGTCGGGTGCTGTTCGATAAATTCCGCGGCCTCGTTTTCATCGTCATAAGTGCTGTAGAAGTAGGGCGTTTCAGCCGAGAACTCTGCGGCACAGGTATCAACCATCTTGTATACTGCGTGACGTGTCTTTATGCCCTTGTCAGCAAGCTTTTGACCCGACAGCTTCTCGATAGTCCTGTCAAGGTAGCTGTACTTCTTCGCAAGGTCGTATTTCTCCTGCGTAAGCTCGCCGTCCTCAAGCCACAGCTCAAGCTCTGCAAGGTTTTTAAGCTTGGTTATAAACCACTTGTCGATAGTGGTTATATCATGTATCTCCTGAACGCTGAAACCCCTTCTCAGTGCCTCGAATACGCAGAACGAACGGTCAACATCGACATCGTGGAGCTTTGCTCTTACTTCTTCGTCTGTCAGCTTCTTGAAAGCCTTTTTACGCATCGTGTCCATACCAAGCTCTATTGAACGTACAGCCTTCATCATAGCTTCTTCAAAGCTCGTTCCGATAGCCATTATCTCGCCGGTAGCCTTCATCTGAGTGCCGAGCGTTTTCTTTGCGTATACGAACTTGTCAAACGGCCACTTCGGGAACTTTACTACAACGTAGTCAAGCGCAGGCTCAAAGCAGGCGTAGGTCTTGCCTGTTACCTGGTTTACAATCTCGTCAAGAGAATATCCTATCGCTATCTTTGTTGCAACCTTTGCTATAGGATAGCCTGTAGCCTTTGATGCAAGCGCCGATGAACGTGAAACTCTGGGGTTTACCTCGATTACCGAGTATTCAAAGCTGTCGGGCTTAAGTGCAAACTGACAGTTACAGCCGCCCTCGACCTTCAGTGCCTGAATGATATTCAGCGCCGCTGTTCTCAGCATCTGATATTCCTTGTCTGCAAGCGTAACCGCAGGAGCGATAACGATACTGTCGCCTGTGTGAACGCCGACAGGGTCGAAGTTTTCCATCGAGCAGACGGTGATAACGTTGCCCTTTGCGTCACGGATAACCTCGAACTCGATTTCCTTCCAACCGGAAATACACTTTTCAACAAGTATCTGTGTGATAGGCGAAAGACGCAGACCGTTTGTTGCAATCTCGTGTAATTCGTCCTTGCTATATGCAATACCACCGCCTGTACCGCCGAGCGTGAACGCAGGACGTACAATTACGGGATAGTGTATAACCTCGGCAAAATCCAAAGCGTCCTCAACGGTTTCAACTACCTTTGAGGGAATACACGGCTCGCCTATAGCCTCCATAGTATCCTTGAACGCCTGTCTGTCCTCTGCCTTGTGTATAGTTTCGGGATTTGCACCGAGCAGCTTTACACCGTTCTCGGCAAGGAAGCCCTCCTCCGCAAGCTGCATTGAAAGGGTAAGACCCGTCTGACCGCCGAGCGTTGACAGAATGCTGTCAGGCTTTTCTATCTTGATTATCTTCTTTACTACATCAAGCGTCAGCGGTTCAATGTATATCTTGTCCGCCATGTGCTTGTCCGTCATGATGGTAGCGGGGTTTGAGTTTATAAGTACAACCTCAAGACCCTCTGCTTTAAGCGCACGGCACGCCTGCGTTCCCGCATAGTCAAATTCAGCAGCCTGTCCGATTACGATAGGACCCGAGCCTATAACGAGAACTTTCTTTATATCACTTCTTAACGGCATTTCTTATTCTCCTCCATCAGACTGATAAATTTATCGAACAGATACGCAGTGTCATGCGGACCTCCGCACGCTTCAGGGTGGAACTGCACAGTGAACGCAGGTGCATTCGTGTACATAACGCCCTCACAGGTCTTATCGTTTCCGTTGATATGGCTTACCTTGCCTGCACTTTCGGGAAGGCTGTCGCTTACAACCGCATAACCGTGGTTCTGCGATGTGATGAATGTTCTGTCAACAGTAACATCGGTTACAGGCTGGTTTCCGCCTCTGTGACCGTATTTCAGCTTGACAGTTGTCGCACCGTTTGCAAGCGCTAAGAGCTGATGACCGAGGCAGATGCCAAACGTAGGTATCTTGTGAGGGATAAGCTCCTTCAGCGTATTTATGGATACCGTGTTGTCCTGCGGGTCACCCGGTCCGTTTGAAAGCATTATGCCGTCCGGAGCAAATTTCAGTATTTCCTCCGCACTTGTGTCGTAGGGGAATACCGTAACGTCACAGCCTCTTTTTACAAGCTCACGTCTTATATTGAACTTATAGCCGTAGTCCATAAGCGCAACCTTGTATTTGCCGTTTTCGGCACTGAACTTCTCAGGCTGCTTTACGCTTACCTTCGGCACAACAGGACCTACAACATAAGCCCTTATTCTTTCAAGTGCCTGTGCCTTGAATTCGTCTGTCGGCTCGCTTGTTGTGATCATGCCGTTCATAACACCTGTTTCACGGATTATTCTTGTAAGCCTTCTTGTATCTATGCCGAACAGTCCGATGATATTGTGCTTTTTCAGAAAGCCGTCTATGTCGCCTTCACAGCGGAAGTTTGACGGTACCTCGCAGTATTCACGCACGATATAACCGCTTACCACGCTTGTCTTTGACTCGTAATCCTCGTCATTTACACCGTAGTTTCCGATAAGAGGGAATGTCTGCGTTACGATCTGTCCGCAGTAGCTTGGGTCTGTCAGAGTTTCTTCATAGCCTGTCATTGCCGTTGTAAAAACTATCTCGCCTACGACCTCGCCCTCACAGCCGAAGCTCTTGCCCGTGAACACCGTTCCGTCTGCAAGTATCAGATATGCGGTCTTTGCTTTGTTAGCCTTTAAGTCCATTTAATTCGTTCCTTTCATATATTTTTCTTTTTGTTCTATCACTTAAGGGAGCTGTATCTTTCCTACAAAGCCCATTATCTCATCTCTCATACGCAGTGCCTCTCTGAATGCCGCACCTGCGAAATCATGCTCGTCACAGCCTTCTTTTTTATATGCTGTCATTATTCCTCTTGAGCTGTTTACTATACCGCCAAGACCGTTCGCATCAAATGCGGCGGCAATGTCCTTTGCTGTTGCACCCTGTGCGCCGTATCCGGGGATAAGGAAGAATGTGTGAGGGAGCTTTTTACGAAGCTCGGCGATCTGTTCGGGATATGTCGCACCTACTACTGCGCCTACGCCCGAATAGCCGTACTTGCCGGGGAGCTCCTCTCCCCACTTTTCACACATATTGCCCATTCTTTCATATACGGGAACACCGTCTATCAGCAGATCCTGAAGCTCGCCGCTTGACGGATTCGATGTCTTTACCAGTACGAAAATGCCCTTGTCGTTTTCCTTGCACACCTTTATAAGAGGATTGATACCGTCGCTTCCGAGGTATCCGTTTACCGTCAGAGCGTCGCCCATAAAAGGCTCGTATTCCTCGTTTCCTACCTTTACCTTGCCCAGATGCGCTGCGGCATACGCTTCCATAGTTGTGCCTATATCGTTACGCTTGCCGTCTGTGATAACATACATACCTCTGCTTCTTGCATATTCCTGCGTCTTGTACAGCGTTTTCATTCCTGCCGTACCGTACATTTCATAATAAGCCGCCTGAGGCTTTATTGCAGGAACTACCTCGTGGAGAGCGTCTATAAGGCACTTGTTGAATTCAAGTATCGCCTTTGCCGCACCCTTGAGCGTTTCGCCGTACTTGTTGAAAGCCTTGTCCTTTATGTACTGTGGCACATAGTCGAGCTTGGGATCAAGTCCTGCGACTGTGGGGTTCTGCTTTTCGCAGATTGCACGAAGAAGATTATCCATTGACATTTTCGTATCCATCCTTTTTATTTATTTCAAGTATATCGGAGCTTACTTGTCCTCGTATACTATTTTTCCGTTTACCAGTGTGTACTTTACTCTGCCCTTAAGAGTCATTCCCTTGAAGCAGGTGTTCTTCGACTTTGAGTGGAGCTTTTCGGGGTCTACCGTCCAGCTTTCGTCAGCGTCGAATATTGCAATGTCCGCAATATCGTCTATGCCGAGCGAGCCTCCCTCAATTCCCAGTATCTTTCTGGGGTTAACGCACATAAGTCTTACTATGTGCATAAGGCTTATTGTACCCGTGTGATAAAGTCCCGTCAGTGTCGCCGCAAGCGATGTTTCCATTCCAACAACGCCGTTAGGAGCTTTCTCAAAGTCCGCTTTTTCCTCTGCGCTGTGCGGAGCGTGGTCGGTTACTATGCAGTCGATAGTGCCGTCCGCAATAGCGGCTGTTATCGCCATAACATCGTCCTCCTCACGAAGCGGAGGATTCATTCTGTAGTCCGCATCTCTTGACAACAGCTTTTCGTCCGTCATCATAAAATAGTGCGGAGCGGTTTCGCAGGTACACATAACACCGATATGGGTATTTCCTCTTATCGTGTTCACACTGCCCTTTGTCGAAACGTGCGCAATGTGTATCGGCATCTGCGTATCCTGTGCTATGGCAAGCTCTCTTGCCGTGATTATATCCTCGCTCAGCCTGCTCATACCCTTTACGCCGAGCTGCTGAGAGATCTTTCCCTTGTTGATTATACCGCCGTCTATTATCTCAAGATCCTCGCAGTGCGAAATAACCTTCAGTCCGGCATAGTGCGCCTTTACCATTGCCTGCGCCATCATATTTGCAGATTCAACGGGTCTGCCATCGTCGCTCACCGCAACACAGCCTGCCGCCTTAAGTTCGTCATAGTCGCACAGCTCCTTGCCCTGCATGCCCTTTGTGATACAGCCGACAGGATAAACCTTCGCCTTTGCTTTCTTTGCCTTGTCGAGAATATATTTTACCGTTTCCTTGTTGTCAACGGGCGGTTTCGTGTTCGGCATACACGCAAGCGCCGTAACACCGCCTGCGACAGCCGCCTCACAGCCTGTAATAATATCCTCTTTATATGTCTGTCCGGGATCTCTCAGATGAACGTGCATATCGCATATACCCGGTATCACCGTAAGCCCGTTGCAATCTACCACCCTTGCGTTCTTATCATCGCATTCAAGGTTATCGCCGAGCGCACGGATAAAGCCGTCCTTTATAAGTATGTCCGTTTTGCCTTCAAAACCGTTCACATAATCAACAACGTGACCGTTTTTCAGTAAAATTGTCATTATAGTACCTCGCAATTCTGCACAAAAGCCGTGTCTTTCTTCCTTGACGATGAAAAACACGGCTTTAATTCATATCCGCCTTAGCAGATAAAAGATCCCATTTTACGAAAGATATGCTAATATCTGTATCGCACACCCTCGCCTATTTCCATAGTCATTTTATTATACTATATTTTCTGCCGTTTGTCTACAAGTTTACGAAATTTTTTTAGTTTTTTATTTCACTTACCGGTACTTTATCTGCGTCCTCGTTTCTGAGTGCAATTACCGCACCTCTTACAAGATATGCCTTTATTCCGCTACCGCACAACACGCAGGTGACTGTTGTTCCTTTTGTAAAGCCGAGGTCCATAAGCCTTCTTTTCATATCTCCTGCAAGTAACAGCCGTTCTACCCTGCATTTTTCATCTCTTTCAAGCTGTGCCAGACTTCTCACATAAATGCCTCCTTCATTCTCTCGCTTATTGCCAGTTTATGAAAGAAGGCCGCAGGCGGTTAAACCGTCTTTATATTATTCCAGACACGTTTCCTTATGCGGATTGTCATAATACTCAAAGCACAGCCTTATCTGCTCCGCCGTTGTTTTCTCATCCGCAAGATTATCCGGCAAAACGTTCCTGTCAAACAGCCTTGTTTCCGTAGTTTCGATATTCTCTTTGAACTCTCCGCTGTCATATTCGCACAGCACAAAGAATTTCATAATGCCGTAAGGGCAATTCAGCCTGTTATGCCTCCTCCAGTCCTGCACGGCAATCAGCTTTTTGCAGTGTACCGAAAGTCCCGTTTCCTCCAGCACCTCTTTTTCTGTATTCTCTGCAACCGACAGATCTACATCACACCATCCGCCCGGCAGCGACCACGTTCCGTTGTTTTCACGCACAAGCAGTATCTTTCCGTCAATAAAGACAGCCCCTCTGGTATCGAGCTTCGGCGTCTGGTATCCGCTCTCGTTGCAGAACAGATCGTATACCTTTTCGAGCGGAATATCGGTCTTTGCCGAGATCATCTCTGCGGAGATTTTTCTCAACTCCTCATAGCGCTCCCTGCCGTACTTATCCTCGCAGTACGCAAGTCCTGCCTGTGCAATGCTCTGAATGCGCACAGCGTAATCGACCCACTTATCGCTCATATTTTCACTCATTTTTGACAAACCTCACCGTCTTATCCTTCATAGATATTTTCTCAACCCTGTACCCGTAGCATCCAAGTTCTTTCTTATACGTCAGAAAGGAATGATCTATCGGCACACCGCAGATTTTTGCTATCTCATCGTAAGTCAGCGTAATTTCACGCTCACAGCACTTCCCGATATATTCCCACAAAGAATCGTACTTGCTAATATATCTTCTTACAAGAGCCTCATCATCTTGCATTGCTCAAGCCCTGCGCTCCAGAACTCAGACAACGGCAGGTTCTTTATCCGGCACACAATGCTTGCATTCATCGCACCGTGTCCGACTATCAGAATGTCCTTTCCCTCTTTTATCTGCGGATAGATTACCTCGTCAAGAAATTCACCCGTTCTGCCGAACAGCTCCTCAAATGTTTCCGCCCCGCCTATAGAGCTTGTATACTGCTCGGGGTGGAAAAACAGTAAGTTTATCGGACAGTCGGGAATACTGAAACTGTTCTCTATTCCCTCATATTCCCCGAAGCACATTTCCTTCAGCCTATCATCCGTTACTATCGGCACATTTCTGCCCTCGAACAATATCTCGGCTGTTTTCCTTGCACGGATAAGCGGCGAACAGTAGCAAATATCAAGATGCACGTCCTTATATTCCTCCCGTGCCTTTTCTGCCATTTCTATTCCCTCACGGCACAGCGGAATATCCGTCCTGCCCTGCAATTTTTTCTTTTTATTCCACTCGGTTTTACCGTGTCGCATTATGTATAGCATTAAAATCCTCCGTTTAACGCTTTATCAGAAAAGATCAAGCATACTGTCAAGATATATTTCTTCTCTTACTTTCAGCCGGTATTCCGGCTTTGTCATATAGTACAGCAGAAATTCCAGCACTACCGCACTGCCAAGCCCCCTGCCCTCTATCTTGAACTGATTGAACCCCATCGGCAGATAGGTATTTTCAATATCGTCCGTTCCGACAAACGCAGGGTTTTCCATAGCCTTTGAAAACTTGTACCCCTCGTTACCGCCGGGAGAACGGCATATAAAATCCTCGCAATCCTCACATAGACTTTTACGGCTGACATTTTCATAACAGCTTTTCCTGTCGGTACAGCCGAAATAACAGCATTCGTTGCACAGAAATTCCACCTTGCTTTTCTGCCTTTCGGTAAGCGTACCCAGCTTGTCAAAAGCCTTGTTAAGTCTGAAATCCGGTACAACAAAGCGAAAATCCTCACGGCTAAGCTCTTTTTCAAGCTGTATAAAATCCGTCAGAACCTTTGTTGTCGATGATACAAAATACAGACCCGGATAATTATTCCCTATATATTCAAGCAACAGGTCCGAACAGATTATAACGCCGTTTGGCACCGCTGTGCTTTCGCTGAACATCTCGCACAGCCTGTTGCACTTTCTGTCCGAAAGATGCTCTTGCTTTATAAGAGAATTGCTGAACGTGAGCCTTGCAGAAATGCCGTACTTCTGTGTAAGCCGAAGCACCTTTTCAGCCTCATCATCACCGAACCCCACACGTCCGCCGCCCCACAGACAATCCGCAGGTGCGCCGTATATCGAGCCTATCTCGCACCAATCGTAAAAATACTCCCTGTGATTATAGAATAAAGGCAGAAAAAGGCTGTACAGCCCGTAAAACTCAAACAGACCGGGGAGGTGGAAATATGCCGTCCCGTCACATTTTTCACAAGTTTCCTGCGTCATATTCCCACCCCCCTTTAAAATCGTTTCTATCTTTGTACCATTCACAAAGTCCGTAAATATCAGCTATCACATAATTTTTTCGTAGGGCGAGGATCTGTGTGTGCTTGTATGGCTTTGCATCCGTGCCTCGTCAGCCACACACTAAGGCATCCTTGCCCCTCCCGTTACATCAACCGCCTTCATTACCGCAAGCCTTGCAAACAGCCTGCCAAGTGCTTAAAATCATTCCTGCCTTTAACGGATTTTGTGCTTTACAGTATCACACAAAATCAAATCAGCTTATCCGCAAAAATCGCTTTTGTAAAAAAGCCACCGCAAAAGCGGTGGCTCAAAAAATTATTTACCTAAAACCTTTTTAACGGTATTAGCAATATTATCCGCACATAAGCCGAATTCTTCAAGCAATGCTGCCGCAGGACCCGAATGACCGAATGTATCCATAACACCGATCTTTGTAACGGGAACGGGATAATTCTCGCAAAGAACATCGCAAACGGCGCTTCCTAAACCGCCGATTATGCTGTGTTCTTCAACAGTAACTATCTTTCCTGTTTCCTTTGCCGCCTTGATTATAATATCCTTGTCAATGGGCTTTATCGTGTGTATGTTGATTACACGGGCATTGATACCCTGACCCTTGAGTGCGTCAGCCGCTTCAAGCGCCTGAGCTACCATAAGACCTGTAGCAACGATCGTTATATCATCGCCGTCACGGAGCTGTACGCCCTTGCCAAGCTCAAACTTATATGTATCCTTATCGTTGAAGATAGGAGTAGCAAGTCTGCCGAATCTCATATAGGTAGGTCCTACATAGTCAGCCATAGCGAGTACAGCCGCCTTAGCCTCAACATCATCGGCGGGGTTGATTACCGTCATACCGGGTATTGTACGCATAAGCGCAATATCCTCGTTGCACTGGTGTGTCGCACCGTCCTCACCAACGGAAATACCTGCGTGTGTTGCGCCGATTTTAACGTTCAGATGAGGATAGCCTATGCTGTTTCTGAGTATTTCATAAGCTCTGCCTGCCGCAAACATAGCAAATGTGCTTGCGAATACGAGCTTGCCTGTAGTAGCGATACCTGCGGCAACACCCATCATATTTGCTTCTGCTATACCGCAGTCAAAGAAGCGGTCGGGATATGCCTTCTTGAATATACCTGTCTTTGTTGCAGCCGCAAGGTCTGCGTCTAAAACTACGAGATCGTTTCTCTTTTCAGCGAGCATTACAAGAGCTTCGCCGTAGCTTTCACGGGTTGCTTTTTTCTCCATTTTAATACGTTTCCTTTCCGATTACTTTTCAAGCTCGGCAAGATGAGCCTTGAGTTCTGTCATAGCCTGGTTGTACTGTTCTTCGTTGGGAGCAGTGCCGTGCCATGATACCTGATCCTCCATGAAGGAAACGCCCTTGCCCTTTATGCTTCTCTGTATAATTACCGTAGGCTGTCCCGAAATCTTTTCAGCTTCAGCGAAAGCCTTTTCGATTGCGTCAAAATCGTGTGCGTCAATAGAAATAACGTGCCAGCCGAAAGCCTTGAACTTCTCGTCTATCGGATAGGGTGACATTACATCGCTGATTCTGCCGTCTATCTGAAGTCCGTTGTTGTCAACTACGGCTACAAGGTTGTCAAGCTGATAGTGTGCCGCAAACATAGCAGCCTCCCATACCTGACCTTCTTCTATCTCGCCGTCGCCGAGTATAGCGTATACTTTATAGAAATCATTTGACAGCTTGCCCGAAAGAGCCATACCGCAAGCGGCTGAAATACCCTGACCGAGTGAGCCTGTGCTCATATCAACGCCGGGAACCTTGTTCATAACAGGGTGTCCCTGAAGCTTTGAGCCTATGTGGCGGAGTGTCTTTAAGTCTTCCACAGGGAAAAATCCACGGTTAGCAAGTACCGAGTACAGTGCAGGGGCTGTGTGTCCCTTTGACAGTACAAGTCTGTCACGTTCGGGCATCTGAGGATTTTTCGGATCTACATTCATCTTTGCAAAGTAGAGATATGTCAGTACATCGGCTACCGAAAGCGATCCGCCGGGATGTCCCGACTTAGCGTTGTAAACGCCCTCGATAACACCCATTCTGACCTTGGTGGCAGTTATCTCAAGCTGCTTTTTTAAAGTTGCGTCCATTTTTAAAGGTCCTTTCCGGGCAAAGCCGTAGGCTTTGCTTTCTCGTTTGTTTGTTCCTGATTATTATATTACATTATCGCCGATTAGTCAAGTGCAATTAGGCGATTTATAATTTCATTCTTTGACCTGCGGTTCAGTCCGAAGCTGTGATTCAGCACGATGTGCAATCTGCTTATTTTTGCCTTGACACAGTGTTTTATTGGTTGTATAATTGCAATCGGTGCGTTTTTCGCACTGTATTCTCCCGTCGGGGATGTTTCAAGGATTTGATTTTATGCGTGGACTCGGCACTGTAATAAATGTCGCTCTGCTGATATTCGGCGGACTATGCGGATTGCTGTTCGGCAAAAAGCTGAACGAAAGAATAAAGGATACTCTGCTGTCGGTCAATGCCGTTGCAATAATGATGCTTGCGGTAGGCGGCGTTATGCAGAATATGCTGTCGCTGTCAGACGGCAAGCTGTCAACGAGCGGCACTGTTATGATGATAGTCAGCCTCACCTTAGGCGGTCTTATCGGTGAAATAATCAATATAAACGCTCTTGTGGACAAGTTTGGCGAATGGCTTAGGATAAAGAGCCACAGCACCGGTGACGACTCATTTGTATCGGCATTTGTCAGCGCATCCTGCACTGTCTGTATAGGCGCAATGGCAGTGATAGGCTCGATAAACGACGGAGTAAGCGGCGATTGCTCGGTTCTTATCGCAAAAGCAATCCTTGACGCAGTGATTATCTGCGTAATGACCGCCTCTCAGGGCAAGGGCTGTATCTTCTCCGCCGTACCTGTGGCGATTTTTCAGGGTGTCATAACAATAATCGCAGTATTTGTCGGAGGCTTTATGACCGACCTTGCGCTGTCTTATCTTTCTTATGTCGGCAATGTCCTGATTTTCTGCGTAGGACTTAACCTCATTCGTAAAAAACAGATAAGAGTAGCAAACCTGCTCCCCTCGCTTGTGATTGCTGTTGCGTGGGGATTTGTCGCACCGCTTATATAAATGAAGTACATAATGGAAAACCGTGATCTTACCGTCGGCATAGGAATACTGTTTATGCTCTACGGCTACTACAGAGCGGTAAATAAACCGTTGATGTCGGTAATCCTGACGATTCTTTCACTCGGAACAAGAGTGCTTCTTGCGTATATCCTGCGTGAACGCAGGCAATACCAAAAATAAGCAAGGACGCTGTATAAGATAAATATCAAATACTGATGAATATGCTGCAGGCTGTAGAAAAACCTCTATCGTTATCAAAAATGGGGGTTTAGCGTTGCTTGCTATGTTGGTTTTGCATCGTGCAAAACTTTTGGCAAGCAACCAAAGCGTCCTTGCTTTGGGCGTAGCCCCAAGGCGGGTCGCAGGGACGCCAGTCCCCGTATTCACCCCCTTTCCGGGGGAAAGGGGGCAGGGGGATAGGGATAATAAATCAGAAGTTAATTTCAAAAACAGACTTTTTCTACAAGCTGGAATATGCCGACCTGCATTCGTTAATCATTTCACAAATTCAATTTGATTTCTTTTGTAAACAATTTGAAGTTTTTCCTATTGACAAAAAACGTATATTATGATAGAATAAACAATAGATATACAGTAAACATCAAAGACGGCAGGCACAGCGGTATCGGAGGTCAGATGGCAGAAAAAGCAACTAATATGACCGGTACTCCTTTTCCGGATAAAGAAACGGAGCTTACGATTTCCGATATGACCGATGAACAGCTTGTCAGTCGGATAACACAGACAGGCGGCGAAAAATACGCAACCGTACTTATAAAGCGGTATATACCCGTTATTTCGGCAAAATCCGCAAAGATGTCAATGCGTTGCCCGTCTGCCGATAAGGACGATTTGTTCTCGGAGGGGCTTCTCGGTCTGCTTAAAGCTATACGGCTTTATAACAGCGAAAAGGGTGCGTCTTTCGTAACCTTCGCCAATCTCTGCACAGACTCGGCTATGAAAACCTGTATATCAAAGGCTATCAAGGATAACCCTTTATCAAACTGTGAAGACTTCGACTTCGATCTTATAAAGGACGATTCGTTATCGCCTGAGGACACGGTTATTGATAAAGTTCAGGACAGCCAGCTTATGAACAGGCTGTCGGACGTTCTTTCAAAAAAGGAAATGAAGGTCCTTGAAATGTATCTTGCCCACTGCTCCTACGAGCAGATAGCAAATGAGCTTTCAATGAACGAAAAATCTGTAGACAATGCACTTCAGCGTGCAAAATCTAAGATAAGAAAATCAATGGGGAAATAAGACTTACCAAGTCTTTTTCATATTATTACACGCTGAAAGCGTGAGAAATTTTAGAGGTATTTTACTATGTACGAAGACAAGACTCTCAAGTGCAAGGACTGCGGTGCAGATTTCGTATTCACAGCAGGCGAACAGGAGTTCTACGCTCAGAACGGCTTTACAAACGAGCCTAAGAGATGCAAGGCTTGCCGTGACGCTAAGAAGAACGGCGGAGCTAAGCGTGAAATGTTCACAGCTGTATGCGCAGGCTGCGGCGGTGAGGCTAAGGTTCCCTTCCAGCCCCGTGATGACAGACCCGTTTACTGCAGCGAGTGCTTCGCTAAGAGAAACGAGCACTAAGTTTATCGGCAATACTAATCGGTTCGGGTTTTAAGTCAGGCTATTCAGAGGAGTTTCGTACATTTTTCTATATTCCTGATAACAATGCGAATAATTGCATTAATTGCATATAGTATTCAAGGTAAAAAAGCAAAAGAGTCTTGCCGCAAGGCAAGGCTCTTTTCAGTTTGCAGAAAAAGTCTGTTTTTTATAAGATAATGCGAATTCTCTATCCCTAACCCCAAACCCCTTCCCCGTGGGAAGGGGCTATTTTGATGGGGCTACCGCCCCTAAACCCTGTCGGGGGCTACGCCCCTGCGACCCCATTTTCAGAAAACACAAAGGTTTATCGACAGACTGAAACACCCTTTCGAGGGTGTTTCAGACTTTTTCTACAATCTGCTACGGGCTGTGAAAATCAGCCCGTATTTTTTGCACTTTTTCACTTTTTCATGGACAAAACGTGCTTCTGTAGTGTATTATATATAACAAGAGCAGTCCGCAATACTGTTTCGCCTTTACGAAAGGAGCATTATTATGAAATCATCCGAAAAACGCATTAAAACTTTACCGATTATCATTACATTATCAGTTATCGCTGTCGCAGCCGTGGCAATTATTCTTCTGCTGTTCACAAACGACAATAATACCGCAGGTTCATCCGGTTATATTATGCCTGCTAAGCCTCGCTTTATTTACTCAAAGAACAATGTGCTGTATATCTATGACGATGGCACAAGCGAGCGTATGAGCGAGGACATTTGCGATAAATACACGCTGACAACCGACAGCAACAGACTGATATATATAAGTAAAGGAGATTTGTGGTATCGTGATATTGAAAATAAAGACGACAAACCACATAAAATAGCGACCGATGTTACCGCCTACAATGTAAACTCAGACGGCAGTAAAATAGTCTATATCAAGGAAAACGGCGATATTTTCAAGGGAACGACAGACGGTAAGACAGAAAAAGTCGGCGAAAACTGTAGCGACAACGATGAGCTGTTTATAAATGACAATGCCGACAGAATCGGTTATTTCACAAACGATTGCAATTTTATTCTTGCAGACGTATCACAAGGCAACGAAATTATCTTAAGCGAGTTAATCAGCGGTGACAGTACAGTAAGCTGCTCGGACAATCTTTCTGTAATAATTATCGAAAAATTCTATTATATTGACGGTGAGCCTGCGAACAATATTTACATATATTCCGACAACGGCAAAACAAAAAACGTTATTGAAAACGCAGAAATAGTCAGGGCTTACCCCGAAAAGAATTCAATGTACTACACTAAGGACGGCACACTTTACTATTACGAAAAAGGAGAAAGCACCAAAATACAGGATAACTACAGCTATGAATACTACAGCTTTGAATTATGTGCCACCGATGTACCTGTGATGGTTATCCCCGAAGGCAGTGGATTTTTCGTTGTCAAAAAGGATAAAACGGAAAAGATAAAATTCAATCTTAACGCAAGCTGTGTTTTGATTACTATGCGTGAGATCAGTGCTGACGGAAAAACCCTTATCTTTACCGCAAGCGGGGACGGCGACTCAAAGATATACAGACTTGACCTTTCGGACGGCTCTGATAAAACTCCTGTGGCAATCGATGATGATACAAATGTAACACGGATAACGCTTACCGGTGACAAAAAGGTCGTATATTCAAAAACAGAGTACGGCTCACCGATGCGTAACATTTACGTTGACGGCAAGCCGATTGCGAAAAACGCCGACAGCGATAATATAACATATCTTGACGGCAGTTTTTACTATATCAAAAACACCTATGGCACGGACGAAGAAGAACCGACAAGCGTTCTCACGATAAATCAAGACGGCAAGGAAACGGCAATAAAAGATGATGTCAGCCGTTACTGCGTGCTTGATAAGGACAATATAACGATGATATGCGGTATGAAGCATAAAGACGGCTTTCGTGGCGGAACGCTGTATCTTTATAAGGACGGCAAGATTGTAAAAATAGACGAAGAAGTAACTTCCATCGAAACTGCGGTAAAGAGATATGACAAGATAGATCTTAACTATTACAGTATGCAGTAAACGTACATAGCAATAGCACCCCGACACAGCGGGGTGCTTCAGTCTGTCGATAAACTGATTATTATTAAAGTCACACAGTGAAATATATCACCAACACCGCTTAAAACTGTTTCCATACCGACAAGCTATTAATAATTTCGTGAGTGCATCAGTGCAACTGCACTGACATTAATCTTTCAAAAAAACGCTACTAACCTGAGATATATGTACTAACCTGCGGACGTGTAGCGTTAAGCGTCCCTGCATTAACAGGTCATACAATGTTCAGGTGGTTATTCGAGTTTAGCCAACACCCCGACGGGGTGGGGGTGTGAGTAAGGAAAGAGGGAGCCACGAGGGAGAGAACCTAAGAG